>Ga0268299_1000135_pt1 | contig 287985 bp, 266 predicted proteins | sample NOBtaG_FD_193484 | JGI IMG/M metagenome (GOLD analysis project Ga0268299, IMG submission 193484) | Activated sludge microbial communities from bioreactor in Nijmegen, Gelderland, Netherland - NOB reactor | ecosystem: Engineered > Bioreactor > Aerobic > Activated sludge | place: Netherlands... | reverse complement strand
CTTCAGCGCCGCGCACTCGAACTCATCGACAACATCTCGCCGTAGTCAGAAACCCAACCGCCAAAACCGCCCAACCCATTGGGCGCACAGAAAATTTTGCTCTCTCGAAAACGGAACTTCAGCTTAGTCGAGGCGTCCGTGCTCGGCATCGGTCTGGTTCGTCCGCAGTATGCACGCTGGGACGTAATCGCTGATCGGCAATCAGCGGCTTCAGTATGACGAATACTCCAGCAGTACATGTGTCGCCCTTGACCCCTCCGCCCCCTGCGGGGGCACCTCCCCGCGCTGCGCGCAGGGAGGACGGCATGGTGCGTGAATTCGGCAGCGTAGGACGGGGTGTCCACTCGGTAGCAGATTCGATGGGGAGGCGAACCGAGAAGCTGGCGCCCGCGGCCCAAAGGAATCAGCTCGGCGGCGGGATGTTCGAGTCCTTGATCACCCTGCGCCATTTGGCGATCTCGCTCGCGAGCATCGCGGCATAGGCCTGCGGCGGGCCGCCCACCGGGATGAAGCCGAGCTCGATCAGCCGGCGGCGGATCGGCGGGTCGGACAGGGCCTCGTTGAAGGCGGCATTGAGCCTCATCACCACCGCGTCAGGCGTGCCGCCCGGCACCGAGATGCCGAACGGCACGGTGCCCTCCATGCCGGGCAAGCCTGCCTCGCTCACCGTCGGAACGTCGGGCAGCAGCTCCGAGCGCGTCGCGGTGGCGACCGCGAGCCCGCGCACCTGGCCCGCCTTGATCGCTGCCGCCGTCGGCACGAGGACGTCGGCGAACAGCGGCACGTGACCGGCGATGACATCGCGCAGGGCCTCGGCACTCCCCTTGTAACCGACATGCTCCATCGGCAGGCCGGTGCGCGCCTTGATGTACTCGCCCCACAGGTGCGACAGGGCGCCGATCCCGGCGGAGGCATAGGGCACCGTCCGGCCGGGCTGCTTCGCCCAGGCCCGGAGCTCGGCAACCGTCTTGAACGGCGCGCTGTTGCTCGCCGCCAGCAGCATCGGCAGATCGACGAAGCCGGTCACCGGCACCAGGTCCCTCGCGATGTCATAGGGCACGCTGACGCCGAACGCGGCGTTCGCGATCAGCGCAGCGGGGGTCAGCAGGACGGTGTGGCCGTCCGGCCTGGCCTTGGTCACGAACTCGGTGCCGATGATGGTGCCGCCACCCGGCTTGTTCTCGACCACCACGGGCTGGCCAAGGATGGCCGCGAGCTTCTCGGCGACGATGCGCGCCGAGGTGTCGGTCGAGCCGCCCGGCGCGTAAGGCACGACGAAACGCAGCGGGCGCTCGGGGAAAGTCTGGCCTCTCCCCGCCTGCGGAAGAAGGCCGAGCGCCGCCGCGCCCAGGAGATGCCGGCGTTTCATTTTTCTTTCCTCCCTGGCTTTTGCCCAGGGTGCCATGCCGTGCGAAGCTCGGCCAACGGAAAGCGGGGGCGGGTTTGGCGCGGGACGGTCAGGGCCTGGAGGTGAGCAACGCCAGCGGCGAGGCGATCGCCGCCCTCGATTTCCTCACCGACGAATGGCTGGCCTTCGGCAACCGCCTCCCCGAGTTCATCGCCGCCGCCGACCGCGAGGAACGCTGCGCCTTGCTGCCGCTGATGGCGGCCAACCTCGCCCTGTCGATGCACTCCGACGAAGGCCACCGGGCCGCCGGGCAATACCTCACCCGGGCCAGGGCGCTGGCCCGCGACGGGGCCGATGCCAACGACCGCGAGCGGGCCTGGCTCGCCGCGACCGAGGCCTGGGTCGACGGCGACGCCGACCGCAGCCTCGACCGGCTCGACCACCTGACGGCCCGCTGGCCGCGCGACCTGCTGGCCGGCAAGCTCGGCCAGCTGCACGCCTTCAACCGCGGCGATGCGCAGGCGCTGCTGCGCTTCGGCGAGCGGCTGCTCGAGTCCGGCCGCGACAACCGCTTCGTCCACGCCATGTATGCTTTCGGCCTGGTCGAGAACCATCGCGTCGACGAGGCCGAAGGCATCGCCCGGCACGCCCTGTCGCTCGACCGCGACGACCCATGGGCGCATCACGTGGTCGCGCATTGCCTCGAGGCACGCGGCCGGCTGGTCGAGGGCGAGGCCTTCCTGGCCGGGATGTCGGATACCTGGGAGCGCTGCAACTCCTTCATGTACACCCACAACTGGTGGCATCTTGCGCTCTTCCTGATCGACCTCGATCGCCACGACGAGGCGCTGGCGCTGTACGACAAGCGCGTCTGGGGCATATGGAAGGAATTCTGCGAGGACCAGATCAACGCCGTCTCCCTGCTGGCGCGGCTCGAGCTGCGCGGCCTCGATGTCGGCGATCGCTGGTCCGATCTCGCCGCCTACCTGAAGCCGCGCCTGCACGAGCACTACTCGCCCTTCCTCGACCTGCAGTATCTCTACGGCCTGGCGCGCGCCGGCGAGCGCAGCGCCGTCACCGAGATGCTGGCGAGCCTCGAGGAGCGCGCCGAGACGGCGAAGCCCTTCGAGCGCGCGGCGTGGGGCGACTGCGCCGTGCCGATGGCGCACGGCCTCGCCGCCCATGCCGCCGGCAATCACGCCGAGGCCGCGCCCTTGCTCGGGCGCGCCATGCCGCACGTCCAGTCGATCGGCGGCAGCATCGCCCAGCGCGCCCTGTTCGGCGCCATCCATCTCGACGCCCTGATGCGCTCGGGCTGGAACGACGCCGCGATAGCCCTGCTGCAGGCCGACGAGCACGCGCGGCCGACCGTGCCCTGGACCAAGCGCTCGCTGGGCGAGCTCTATCGCCGGGTCGGCCGTACCGAGCAGGCGACAGTCGCCGAGCTCGAGGCCGGGCAGCTCGCCGCCAAATACCGCACACGGAGCCCGGAATGACCGACGATCTCACGCAGCTGACGGCCGCCAGGCTCTCCGCGCTCTACCGCAAGGGCAAGGCCTCGCCAGTCGAGACCCTGAAAGCGGTGCTGAGGCGCACCGAAAGGCTCAACCCCGTGATCAACGCGTTTCGCCACGTCGATGGCGAGGCGGCGCTGAAAGCAGCACGCGCCTCGGAGCGGCGCTGGAAGAAGGGCGGGCCGCTGTCGCCGATCGACGGCGTGCCGGTGTCGATCAAGGAGCTGGTGCGGGTCAAGGGCTGGGCCGCCAGCATGGGCAGCAGGCTCACCGACAAGAGCCCGGTCGACGAGGATGCGCCGGCGGTCGCCCGTCTGCGCGAGGCAGGCGCCGTCGTGTTCGCCCAGAGCACCAGCTCGGAGTACGGCCACAAGGGCGTCACCGACTCGCCCTTGAACGGCATCACGCGCAACCCATGGAACATCGAGCGCACGCCGGGCGGCTCGTCGGGCGGCGCCGGCGCCGCGGTCGCGGCCGGCCTGGGACCTCTCGCCATCGGCACCGACGGCGGCGGCTCGGTGCGCATCCCTGCGAGCTTCAACGGGCTGGTCGGGCTCAAGGCCACGTTCGGGCGCGTCCCGGCCTGGCCGCCGTCGATGACCGGCGACCTCTCCAACACCGGGCCGATGTGCCGAACGGCGCTCGACTGCGCGCTGATGATGAACGTCGTCTCGCGGCCCGATGCGCGCGACGCCTACGGCCTGCCGGCCGACGACACGAACTACGCGAAGAAGCTCGACGGCGACCTGAAGAAGCTCAAGGTGGGCTTCATCCTTCGTTTCGGCGATCACCCGATCGATATCGAGGTCGCCGCCCTCGTCACCAGGGCCGCCCGGCAGTTCTCCGCCCTGGGCTGCAAGGTCGAGGAAGCGCAGATGCCCTTCCCCTACGCCGACGCCAGCCGCGCCTTCGTCGTGCACTGGCTCTCCGCCCTGCAGCGGCTCCTGCAGCTCTTCCCCGAGAGCCGGCACGGCGAGTTCGATCCCAACCTGCTCGCCTCGGCCAAGGCCGGCCTGCGCTACACGGTGCAGGACGTGGTGAACGCGCAGGCGACGCGGCGCGAGCTCGCCATCGCCTGGAACCGGTTCTTCGCCAGGTACGACCTGCTGCTGACGCCGACCGTCGCCGTGCAGCCGTTCGAGGCCGGCAAGAACCTGCCGCTCGGGCCCGACGGCAAGGGCAACGCGCTGTGGTCGCCGTACACCGCGACCTTCAACATGAGCCGCCAACCCGCGGCCTCGGTGCCGTGCGGCCTCGGCCGCGACGGCCTGCCGGTCGGCCTGCAGATCGTCGCCGGCCACTATCGCGACGCCCTGGTGCTGCGCGCCGCCGCCCGTTACGCCGAAGCCAGCCCCCTCGCGTTCCCTGACCTTCCGGAGACCAAGCGATGACCGCCGATCTTGCGATGATGCCGGCCCACGAGCTGGTGCAGCTCTACAAGGCGCGCAAGGCCTCGCCGGTCGAGGCGACCCGGGCGGCGCTGGCGCGCGTCGAGGCCTTCAACCCCGAGCTCAACGCCTTCCAGCATCTCGATCCCGACGGCGCGCTCCGTGCCGCGCGCGCCTCGGAGAAGCGCTGGAAGAAGGGCGGCAAGCGGCTGTCCGACATCGACGGCGTGCCGGTCACCATCAAGGACATGGTGCTGACCAGGGGCATGCCCACGCGCATGGGCAGCATGGCGACCGACGCCGACGGCCCGTGGACCGTCGACGCCCCGGTGGCGGCCCACCTGCGCGCCGCCGGCACGGTGCTGCTGGGCAAGACGACCTCGCCCGAATACGGCTGGAAAGGCGTGACCGATTCGCCGCTGTTCGGCGCCACGCACAACCCGTGGAAGATCGGCCGCACGCCGGGCGGCTCGTCGGGTGGCGGCGTCGCCGCCGAGGCGGTCGGCATGGGCAGCCTGGCGATCGGCACCGACGGCGCGGGCTCGGTGCGCATCCCCTGCGCCTTTACCGGCCTGTTCGGGCTCAAGGCGACCCAGGCCCGCGTGCCGCTGTTCCCGCCCTCGGCCCAGGGCACGCTGTCGCACGTCGGGCCGATGACGCGCACCGTGCGCGACGCGGCGATGATGATGAACGTGATCGCGCGGCCCGACCCGCGCGATCTCTACGGCCGGCCCGACGACGAGGAGAACTACCTCAAGGGCTTCGACAAGGGCGTGAAGGGCCTGCGCATCGCCTACTCGCCCAACCTCGGCTTCGTCGAGCGCGAGAAGATCGACCGCGACGTCGCCGCCGCGGTCGAGAGCGCCGTGAAGGTGTTCAAGACCCTGGGCGCCCGCGTGGTCGAGGATTCGCCCGACCTGATCGGGCTCGATCCGCGGCGCATCCTGAACGCCCATTGGCAGTCGAACGTCGCCGTCCTGGTCAAGAGCTTCCCGCCGGAACGGCGCGCCCTGATGGATCCGGGCCTGCTCAGGGCGGCCGAGGTCGGCGCCAATCTCGGCCAGGAGGCGGTGGTGACGGCGATTCACCAGCGCCAGCAGCTCGGCGTGATCATGAACCAGTTCATGGCCAGGCACGACCTGCTGCTGACCCCGACCATGCCGATGACGGCCTTCGCGGTGAACGAGAACGGGGCGTGGGGCGGCGACGGCGTCGACATCGGCTGGACGCCCTTCACGCTGACTTTCAACCTGACCCGGCAGCCCGCCGCCACGATCCCCTGCGGCCTCGACCGCGAGGGCCTGCCGATCGGCCTGCAGATCGTCTCCGGCCATGCCCGCGACGCCCTGGTGCTGCGCGCCGCCGCCGCTTACGAGCGCGTCCGGCCGATCCCGGCACCGCCGATGGCGCACAAGATATGATTGCTACCGGTGATCGGGCGCGCCGAGCTCCTTGCGGCACTCGGCGGTGAGCTGGTTGGTGTGCTGTTCAGTACAGGGCTTCTCGCGCTCGATGTCGAGCGCCACGACGTAGAAGGTCAGGGCGCCGAGAATCCAGATCACCAGCGACAGGCTGAGAGCCGGCTCGTAGTTCCGTTCGATGCGGCGCGACAGGCCGGCATCGGGCGCGAAGGACGATATCCATCGCACCGCCATCAGGCACAGCGGGAACGTCGCCGCGCCGCACGCCAGGAAGAACAGGAACAGGGTTTCGACGATCATCGGCCAGACGATATATACTCGGCAAAAAGGCGGAGGAAGCCACGATGCCGGTTGGACGGTTGGTCGCAGGCCATACCCGCAGATGAAACGGGCGCCATTGCTGAAGAGGCGCACCATCATCCAGGCGTCGCTGGCCGGTGGCCTGGTGGCGGGCCTCGCCGGCCTCTCCGAGATCGCCCACTGGTACAAGGAATGGTGGGACGTGCACGGGCCGGGCTGGAAGCCGATGCCGTGGCCCTTCCCCGCCGACGCCTGGCCGCCCGGCAAGGCATGGCGCAATCGCGACCTCGGGCTCGAGGTCTATGTCCGGCCCAAGCGTGGGCTGCTCGCCCATTGCGATACCGGCGTCACCGACGACGCCGAGCTGGAGCGCTTCACCGACATCGCCCTTCTCGACCCGCGATTCGCCCCGGCGCAAGCCGGCAGCCGGATCCGCATCACCGACCTGTTCGGCCGCTCACGCCTCTATCGGCTGGCGTCCGAGGGCGGTTCAGCCAGCCTGGCCGAGGCGATCGCCGTCTCGTTCGACTGCGTGCTCGTCGTCGCCATGGTCGTCGGCCCGGTCGACGACGACGCGAGACGCAAAGCGGCCCGCAGTTTCCTCGAGACCAACACCGTCCAGATCTGGCTCAACGAGCAGCTCGGGTCGCGTTAGCTTCGCATTTGTCGGTTCCCCTCCCTAGCGAAGCTTAGCGAAGCTGGGGAGGTGTCGCCGTCAAAAGGCTCTTGGCCGCTCCGCGGCCAAGAGCCTAGGCGACGGAGGGGTCATGAGCAGCGGGACTGAGGCCCATGACCCCTCCGTCGGCGAAGACGCCGACACCTCCCCAGCTTCGCTAGGGAGGAAAGCCGGAAAAGAGTCAGCGCGCCACCAGTGGCGTGCTCCCGGCGAATGGCCTCAACCCCACACCTCCCGCGCGACCTCGACGCAGCGGGCGAGCTTGGCCCATTGCTCGTCCTCGGCCAGCAGGTTGCCTTCCTCGGTGCTGGCGAAGCCGCATTGCGGCGACAGGCACAGCTGGTCGAGGGGAGCGAACCTCGCGGCCTCGTCGATGCGGCGCTTGAGCTGGTCCTTGCTCTCGAGCGCGCCGGTCTTCGAGGTCATGATTCCCAGCACCACCTGCTTGCCCTTCGGCAGGAAGCGCAGCGGCTCGAAGCCGCCGGCACGCTCGGTGTCGTACTCCATGAAGTAGGCGTCGACGCCCATCTGGTTGAACAGGATGTCGGCGACGCGCTCGTAGCCGCCCTGCGCCATCCAGGTCGAGCGGAAGTTGCCGCGGCAGAGATGCATCGAGATCGTCATGCCCGGCGTGCGGCCGGCGCAGGCCGCGTTCACCAGGTCGGCATAGACATGCAGCAGCCTGTCGGGATCGTCGCCGCGGCCGCGCAGGTACTCGCGCTGCTGCTCGTCGCACAGGTAGGCGACGAACACCTCGTCGAGCTGCAGGTAGGTGCAGCCGGCCTCGCCGAAGGCGCGCACCGCCTTGCCGTAGGCGCGGCCGAGATCGGCGAAGAACGGCTCCATCTCGGGATAGACGGATTTCTCGATCGCCTGCCGGCCGCCGCGATAATGCAGCGCGGTCGCCGACGGGATGGTCATCTTCGGCACGGCCTTGGCGACCGACTTGAGATAACGGAAATGCTCGAGCATGGGATGGTCGGCCGAGAAATCGATCCGGCCATGCACGTGCAGGCCTTCCGCCTTGGTTTGCGTCCCCTTGAACTGCAGGCCCTGGGTCACGCTCACCAGCTCGACGCCGTCGAGATGGCTGAGGAAGTCGTAGTGCCACCACGAGCGGCGGAACTCGCCGTCGGTCACCGCCTGCAGGCCGATCTCCTCCTGGCGGGCGACGAGCTTCCTGATCTCGGCATCCTCGACCGCTTTCAGCCCGGCCGCATCGATCTCGCCGGCGAGCCGCCTGGTGCGCGCCTCCTTGACGGGCGCGCTGCGCAGCAGGCTGCCGACCTGGTCGGCGCGGAACGGCGGTTTGGTCCGGTTCATCAGGCGGCCACTCCCAGGGCGTTGCGAATCGAGCTGTGGAAATGGACCAGGCAGGGCTCGTTGCGGCCGTAGACGACCTCCTCCGTGCCGCCGGACTCGAACCCGATCTGCATACGCTCGCCCAAAGGAAAGTCCTCCTCCATCACGGTGCGGATGGCGATGTCGCGGTTCTTCTCCCAGTAGGCGTCCGGCCGCGTGCTGCCGGCGGGCTTGTAGATCGTCATCTCGACGTCGCAGCGGCTGGCATCGTCACGGCCCGGGAAGGCGCGCCAGATCTCGATATGGTCGACCTGCCAGATGAGGATCGTGTTGGGAAAGAGCTGGTAGACCGAGATGACGTGCGGGCGGTAGTCGCGCTCGTCCTCGGGCAGCGCGCGCACCTTATCGATCGTGGTTCGCGCCACGCACATGCGCCCGTGCAGGCCGGCATCGTCGAAGGTGCCGCAGTTGCCGATGAAGTACGGCGCGATGGTTTTCCGGTGCAGGTGCGGGATGTGATAGCCCTCGAGGAACGTGTCGATGGCGAACTTCCAGTTGATGCGCGGCGCGACGCGATCGACCGAGTGGATCGGATAGGTGTCGAGCCTGAGCGCCGCCAGGTCGGCCGCGAAGCCGCCGAGCTCGCGATCGACGTCGATCTCCGCGCTCTCGCCGGTGCCGAGCGGTCGCGGCCGCACATAGATCATGCCGTGCTTCTCCGCCGCCGGCAGGCGGGCGAGCCCGTGCCCGGCGAGATCGAGCCCGGCGAAGCCCACCTTGTCGGTCGTGCCGAGAAGCTTGCCTGACGAATCGTAGGTCCAGCCATGATAGGGGCAGACGAAGGCGCGGGCGTTGCCGCAGCCCTCGGCGACCGGCGCGCCGCGATGGCGGCAGATGTTGGCGAACGCCCTCACCTCGCCGTCCGGCCCGCGCGTCATCAGGACGGGCATGCCGGCGACGTCCTCGGCGACGTAGTCGCCCGGCCTGGCGAGCCGAGTGCCGAGCCCCATGAAGATCGGGCGCTCGCGGAACAGCCTGTCGCGTTCGAGCCTGGCGCGCTCGCCGCACGAATATGCCGCGACGCGATTGCGAAACATGTCCGCCGCGAGGTCGGTGGTACGGCCGTCGATATGGCCGATCAGCCGCCTCCCGACGGCCAGTTCTTGTGATCTTTGCATGCGTGAATTCTAGCGGCAGCCTGGCGACATCACAATTTCGAGCTCTCCTCCCCCGAGTCTTCGCCGGAGAGGTGCCCCAAGGGGGCAGGGTCTCGCGCTGAACGACAGCCAGATCTTGCGTCCGTTGCGTCCGTTGCGTCCGTTGCGTCAGTGCCCTTTGGAATCAATGACTTGCGACTGACGCAAGAGCAGATGCCGCACGCGGCTTTGCGTCAGCCGGGCCTGGTGCGTCCGCCTCGCTCGCAGGCATGACGACCATCGCCGTGTCAGGTGCCTGCTGGTCGAGCCGCTGCCGATCGGCCACGGCGAAGAGCTTGCGCATGATCCATCCTCCTTGATGCCACGCAGTCGCCGGTGACGAATCGTCACCCACAGTAGCCAAGCTAGCCGAGATTTGCGCGACGTCAACCCACGGTAAGTCTCCCCGCATGAGAATGCCCACTAGCCTTCGGAACTAGCAGAGTCGATTGGGTGCGGGGGAGCGCAACCAGCTCTACTTGCTTTTCCGCGCGGCAACCTAGGATGCGTCAGCTCTCAAGTCTTTCAGAACTCTTTCGCTAGCAATGGTACGCCCGGTCGGAATCGAACCGACACTCTCTCACCAGGACAGTACTATGAATCCAGCGCCTACCGGCATCGGCCAAGATCGGTGGCAAAGGCGCAGATCGAGATACATATGGCCCGGATGACGACTGAGGCTCGGCTGCATTGGACAGCGTGATCACGCTGTACTGCAATACAGATTGAAGGCAAGACAGGCGGCGGCCCTTATGCAGCCGTGGAATTGAGCGGGACATGTCCGACATCGCTGACTGGCTGACCGGTCTTGGCCTAGCCAAGCATGTGGACCTGTTCCGTGCCAACGACATCGACCTCGACGTGCTGCCGTCACTCAGCGAAGAGGAGTTCAAGGAACTCGGGCTGTCGCTGGGCGACCGCAAGCGGTTGCTGAAGGGGATTGCTCAGCTCGCCGAATTCGCCGGGGCGGCTGGTGAAGTGGAACCAAGCGCGGAGCATGCAGCGGTCGCGGGACGGCGTCAGCTCACGGTCGTTTTCATCGACCTCGTCGATTCGACCGCTCTCTCGCGGGCGCTCGATCCGGAAGACCTGCGTGACGCGATCCAAGGCTACCACCAAGCCGTCGCCGGCGCGATCCGCGAGACCGGCGGCTTCGTTGCCAAGTTCATGGGAGATGGCGTGCTAGCCTATTTCGGTTATCCACATGCCACCGAGGACGCCGCGGAGCGCGCCGTCCGCGGCAGCCTCCACGTGGTTGCCGCGGTGAGGGCGCTCCCGGCGGCCAATGGCAAAAGGCTCGCAGCACGCGCCGGCATTGCGACAGGCCCAGTGGTGGTAGGCGACGTGATCGGCGAGAACGTCGCGCGCGAAGTCAATGTCGTGGGCGAGACGCCCAATCTTGCGGCCCGGCTGCAGGCCATCGGACCGGCCGACAGCATTGTCATCGCCGGCTCCACGCGGCGTCTGATCGGCGACCTGTTCGTTCTCGAAAGCCTCGAACCACAGCTTCTAAAGGGCTTCGCCGAGCCCGTGCTGGCGTTCCGAGTGTTGCAGGAGCGGCCAGGGCTCAGCCGCTTCGAAGCAACCCGCAGCCTGTCACAGGCCACGCCCTTCGTCGGCCGAGCGCTGGAAGTCGGCCTCCTGCTGGACCGCTGGCGACAAGCCGAGGCCGGCGATGGGCAGCTGGTCCTGCTTTCCGGCGAGCAGGGAATCGGCAAATCCCGCATCACCGACGCTCTTTGGCGCTCCGTTGCCGAGGGCGACAATCATCGGATTCGCTTCCAGTGCACGCCCCAGCACATCAACTCGCCGCTCTATCCGGCGATCACCCACCTCGTGGCGACGACGGGAGTCAACGCTGCCGGCGACGAGGACGCGCGTCGCGAGGCCGTGCAACAGGCCATCCCAGGCCTCGGCGGCGACCAACAGATGTTGATCGCCGACCTGCTCGGCGTGCCACTGCCTAGGGGCTCTGACCTGCGCAACGTGACGCCTGCGCGCAAGAGGGCGCTTCTTCTCGACGGGCTTGCCGAGCATCTCTTGGCGCTTAGCCGAGCGAAGCCCCTTCTCTGGGTGATCGAGGACGCACACTGGATCGACCCGACGACGGAGGAGTTGATCAGTCACGTCGTCGACGGGATGCCTTCGCATCGGTTGCTCGCGGTCGTCACCCACCGGCCGGACTATACGCCGCCGTGGACCGGCAGCGTTGTGGCGACCCAGCTTCCTCTCAACCGCCTGTCGCGCGGCAATGCGACCGCCCTACTGGAAGGCCTGGCGGGAGGGCTGGCGATTCCTCCCGAGGCGGTTGACTACGTGATGACCCGTGCCGACGGCGTGCCACTGTTCATGGAGGAGCTGTTTCAGGCGCTGCGCGAGTCTGGGGCGCTGCGCGAGGCCGGGGGGACGTATGAACTCACCCGGCCCCTCGACGGAACCGAGATCCCCGCAACCCTACAGGATTCTCTGATGGCGCGACTGGATCGGCTCTCGCCCGCCAAATTGGTGGCCCAGCTCGGCGCTGCAATCGGCCGGGAGTTCGAGCATTCCCTGCTGCAGACCATCTCGGGCATGGGGCCTGATGCGCTCGCCGAAGGGCTGGGCCAATTGCTATCCGCCGGCCTGGTCTTGTCGCGCGGCGCCTTGCCCGACGCGACATACATCTTCAAACACGCGTTGATCCAGGATGCCGCCTATGCCTCGCTGCTGCGCCGGCCGCGGCAGGAGGTGCATAGCCGCATCGCGGCAGCCCTAATCGGTCGCTCGCGGGACAAGGGTCCCGAACTGATCGCCCATCACCTGGAATTGGCGGCGCGCCCCGAGGAGGCCGGCGAGTGGCTGGAAACAGCGGGCGACCGCGCTGCCGCGGCGTCAGCCAGTCGTGAGGCGATCGACTTTTGGCGCCGTGCCTTGGCGTCTCTAACTCAAGAATTTTCGCCCGACAGGCAGCTGATCCGCATTCGGCTGATGCAGAAGCTCTCGTCGGCCCTAACCCACATCGAGGGCTACGGATCTGCCGCCGCTTTCGAACTGGGAGAAGCCGCACTGGCGGCCGCGCTCGAGCTGGGCGACACGGAACTGTATATCCGCGTCTGCACGGCCAAGGCGTCCACGCTGCTCTCCCGGCAGGATTTCGCCCGCGTGAAAGGCGAGCTCGATCAAGTCCATTCGGATGCTCTGGCAGGGGTCGACACCATGGCCCGCATGTACTTCCTGGGCATCAGCGGCGTCGTCCACGTCCATCTCGGGCGATTCATTCCTGGCATTGCCGACCTCGGCAAGATACTAGATCTCGCAGACGACGACATCGAACCTGACACGTCGTTTGGCGGTGGTGACGTCCGGGCGATAGCGCCGAGCTACCTGTGCCGAGCTCAGTATTGTGTCGGCGCACTGGACACCGCCCTGCAGCGCGGAGAAGAGGCGCTGTCGAAAGCCCGACAGATTGGTCATCCTTACTCGATCGTCTGGACCATGACGACCTTGGGATGGATCCAAAGTGCCTGGGAAAGGTTCGATGCGGCCATCGAGCTGTTCGACGAAGCCATGGCCCTCTGCGGGCGCTACGGTTACGTGGGGCGGCTTGGCGAGGTGCTGGCCTTGCGGGCCACGGCTCTTGCGGGTCTCGGTGCCTTCGATGAGGCAACCGACAGTCTCGAGAAGGGAATGGACAACTGGCGAAGCAGCTCAGGTGACTTCTCCCTCGATTGGATCCGTCTCGAACCCGCGCGGATTCTTATCGAGAATGGACGAATTGACCTGGCGCGTCCGTATGTTGTCCAGACGGGTGACTTCTTCTCGGCCTCTCCGGAGCGAGGATACTATGCCGAATTCCTGCGCATGGACGGCCTGCTTCGGCTGGCCGACGGCGACGCAGCGACGGCACGTCGCCGCTTCGGGGAGGCTATCGACTGCGCAACACAGCAATCGGCCGGCCTGTTCCGGCTGCGGGCCAGCCGAGCGCTTGCGGAGCTTCTGGTAGCATCGGGCGACAGGGAGGAAGCACGCCGCGTTCTGGTGCCAGCCTATCGCGCCATCACCGAAGCACCCACGGCACCCGACATGGTCAAGGCCAAGGCGTTGCTCGAGACGTTGTGAACCCGGCACAAAGATGCGACCAGTCACTTTTGCCTGACGATCAGCCAGCCTGCCAGAATTGGCGCACGCATCTCAACGTCACCCTGCTTGCGGAACTTGAGCTCGACGGCATGGCATGCGCACGCATGCCACCTTCATAAAGAGCCCCGGCTTCCCACTGTGAGTTGGCGCCGTTCAGAGGCTGAGAACGGCCAGCGATGCCGTAGGCAGCGATTACCTGAGCGTTGGCAGCAAGATTGGCACTTTCGCGGCAGCTTCCGCGCCGCCTCCCACAAGAACATCCGCTAGAGCCATCTGACGCCGCTTAAGCGTCGTCCGATGCGGCGTGCCTGCCGATGGACCCACGCCCAACGTCAGCAAAGGAAACGTGTCGCCCACCAACTCGGGAGCTTGAAAGGTCGTGCGCTCGACAGGTCAGCCGCAAATCTCGCGTCCCAACGAGGTCGCCACCTCCGGCGTGGTCGCGCATGAGTGGCGCCACGCCGAGACTTTGGACGAGATGCCCTACCACTCGAGGCAACGTAAGCCGCGGAGGGCCGATCACGACGGGTCATCGAAATGCGGCGGATTCGTGACGGGTCTCCGTCTCGCCGTGCTCGCCGCAACGGCAGCGCTCATGCTCGCCACCATCCAAACCGACGCGAGCGCCCAACCGTCCGAAGCCCCAGGGAAAGTAGCATCCTCTCCTCCAAGATTCACGCCCCTCCGTTATGACGAAAACTACTCCTATCTGCGCGACGACGTGAACCGGACCGGAGCATGGTGGGAGCGCTTCAAGCACATTCCGCTCGATCCGGCCGGAGACAGTTACCTGTCGTTCGGCTTGGAGGCGCGTTTGAGGACGGAAACGTACTGGAACTTCAATTGGGGTGAAGTGGCGTTCGACAGTTACGAATGGTATCGAGTGCTGCCATACGCTGACCTGCATCTCGGGCCCAACGTGAGGCTGTTCGGGCAGTTGATCGGTGCCTGGTCAACAGGCGAGGAAACGCCCGTTTCCGGCGTGGAGGCTACCGGCTTCGAACTCCTCCAGGGCTTCGCCGAATTCAGGGTGCCGCTGGACAGCGGCGCGGACCTCATGCTGCGCGGAGGGCGGCAGATCCTGTCATACGGCAGCGAACGGCTGATCGGTGCCCGGTGGGGTCCGAATGTGCCCCGCTCCTTCGACGCAGGGCTGTCCTCCCTCCTGGCGTCGCCCTGGAGAGTCGACGCCTTCTACGCTCGACCCGTCCGGAACAAGATTGAAAGCTTCAACGATGCCTTCGACCGGAACAAGGCGCTGTGGTCGGTATACGCTACCCGCAGACTCCCCGAAATCAGTCCCGTTTCGGGAATCGATCTCTACTATATCGGGTACTCGAACGCCGAGGCGGAGTTCGAGCAGGGCATCGGAAGCGAGTTGCGGCACACGCTCGGCAGCCGCCTGTTCGGCGCAAAGGACGGATGGGATTGGAACTTCGAGGCCGCGTTCCAGTTCGGGCGTTTCAACGCCGAAAACATTAGCGCATGGTCCGTCGCGTCCGACACCGGCTATACGTTCCTGCAGACGCCGTTCACGCCTCGCATCGGCCTGAAGGCCAACATCATCAGCGGCGACAGCAGCCCGGATAGCCCCATTCTCGAGACGTTCAACCCCATGTTTCCCAAGGGAAACTACTTCGGGACGATCGGGCTGATCGGCCCCTACAATCTGATAGACATACACCCTTCCCTGTCGCTTCGCCTGAGCGAGCAATGGACGCTCCAGGGCGCAGCCGTTTTTTACTGGCGAGAGAGCCTCGGCGACGGCTTGTACGACGCCGCCGGCAATCTTGTCCGACCAGCAGGCGGCAGTTCCGCCCGCTACATCGGTACGCAAGCTGACGTGGCGGTTGCCTGGGAGCCGCTCCGCTGGCTCTCCCTCGGAGCGACCTACTCCCTGTTCCTGCCGGGGCCGTTCATCGCTGAGACGGGCCCCTCACAGACGGTCCACTTTATCGCTCTCGAGGCGCTCATAAGATTCTGATTATGTGGAGTAGTACGAGCGCCGTCAGCGGCGGAAGACGAATGGACCAGGCCCGGCGGCTGCAATGGCGACCAGTCCACCGACGATGGCGAGATGCTCCAGCGCAGTCGTGAGCTGGCGATGGAAGTCGGCGCCCTCGAAGGTCCAGAATGGATGGCCGATGAGCGTCGCTGCGACCGTGAAGGCCGCCAGCGCCAGCGCCGCCGGCCCACTGCGCCAACCGATCGCCAGGGCCGTACCAGCACCAAGCTGAAGGGCGATCGTCGCGGTTAGAGCCAGCGCCGGCGTAGGCAGGCCAAGCGCGGCGAACTCGCCGATGCCGCCGGACCAGAACAAGAGCTTCGTCGCGCCGCTGTAGAGGAATACCGCCGCGAGGCTGAGGCGCGCCGCAAGGAACCAGGCGCCGGACGCACCACTCGCCCGATCGCCGCTGGATATCTGCTCTATTCGTGTCATCCGCGGCTCTCCAACTGCGCCAGAACAGAATGGAAAGAGTTGCCTGACCGGCTCTAAAGATGCTGTCCAAGGAAACTGCGGATGAATTCAGCAATTTCACTTGCATGTGTCTCAAGGGCGAAATGACCCGCATCAAGCAGATGAACCTGGGCATTGGGAAGGTCGCGCTTATAAGCCTCCGCACCTGCGGGGATGAATGCCGGATCGTGACGCCCCCAGACCGCGAGCAACGGTGGCTGATGATTGCGGAAGTAGGCCTGGAACTCGGGATAGCGCTCCAGATTGCTACGGTAGTCCAGGATCAGGTCCAATTGGATTTCTTCTGCGCCGGGTCGAGACATCAAAGCAATGTCAAGTAGGTAACCGTCAGGGACAAGCCGGTCCGGGTCCGTACCGGTGCGATACTGCCAGTTCTCGATCACTCCGGCCGAAAGTGATGCGCGGCAGGCCTCACGGTTCTCGGGATTGGGCTCGCGCCAGTACGCTTGCCAAGCCCCCCACTCGTCACTGAACCCGTCGAGGTAGGCGTTGCCATTCTGGCTGATCAGGGCTGTTACGCGCTCCGGATGCGCCGCCGCAAGCCGGAATCCAACCGGAGCTCCATAGTCGAAGACATAGAGGGCATAGCGATCGATGCGGAGAGCCTGCGTAAACCCATCGATGACCTTGGCGAGGTTGTCGAATGTATACTCGAAAACGCTACGTTCTGGCGCCTCGGTTTGGCCGAAGCCCGGCAGATCCGGAGCAATCACGCGATAACGGTCGGCGAGTAGTGGAATGAGCTCGCGAAACATGTGGCTCGATGAGGGGAAGCCGTGGAGCAGAAGGAGGACAGGAGCGTCCCTTGCGCCGGCCACTCTGTAGAAAACTTTCGTAACTCCGACTTGTTGAGTTCTGTAGTTCACAGACATTTCAGTCTCCGGATGGATCTGGAGAATCGCCAATAGCCAGGGGGAGCAAGAACCCGACCGCGACATTCATGGTGCGCTTCTCCTTGTCTTCGCGACGATCTGCGCCGAACGGAGCGGCGCCAGAAAGTGGCTGACCTCCGGCGGCTCTGCGCCGCGATGGAACGTCCGCGTCCGGGCGTGAGTATCCTGATCGTGCTTCGTCGCCCGCTCGTGCTGCCTCAGATGCTCGGTCCAGCTCGGCAGAAAGAACCACTCGATCCAAACGCCGGGGTCGGCCGCGTCCTGATAGACACCCCAGTCATGCGCCCCGTCTCGATAGCGTTCATCGGAAAGCTCATGCATGGCAGCAAGAAACGCAGGAGTATCCGCCTCGTCGATCCTGTAGCGTATCGTGACCATCACCGGCCCGCGGTCCGGGGCGGCATCGAGATCCTCGGCCACCACCGGTTCCGGCCAGCTCATCGCCGGGCTGAGGTCGATCGCCTCGCCCTGGCCAAGCTTGGCGCGCCAGGTGAACGGGATCGCGAGGACAGCGCCCGCGGCGGCGACAAGGAGCGCTGTCGAGATCGATGTCGCCGTCGCCACCTGGCCCCAGGCGGCGGAGCCCACCGACATGCACCCGAAGAACACCATCAAGGTGATGGCGAGGCCGCGAGCGCGCACCCAGTTGGGGAGCGCGGTCTGCGCCGAGACATTGAGGCTGGTGAGCACCGTGATCCAGCCCAGCCCGCCGAGCACTGCTGCGGGTAGCGCCATGGCAGCGCTGGCCGCGAGGCCAAGAAGCACCATCGCAGCGGCGGTGATGAGCGTGCCGACGGCGACAAGGCGATTGGTGTCGATGCGGTTGCGAATGGAAGGCAGCGCCAATGCGCCCGCCACCGCCCCGCCGCCGATCGCGGCGAGAAGCACGCCGTAGATTTCAGCCCCGCCGCCCTCGAGCCCACGCGCGACGAGCGGCAACAGCGCCCAGTAGGCGCTCCCGAAGGTGAAGAAGCCGAACGAACGAAGCAGCGTCGCCTTGAGCGCGCCGTTGCGGCTGGCGTGCCGCAGCCCGGTCGCCATCGCGCCGAACAGCGGCTCGGGCGGCAGGGTCATCGCCGGGCCGGCCTGCGGCTTCCAAAGCAGGAGCGCGGCCATGATGACGAGATAGCTCGTGGCGTTGACGACGAACGGGGCCGACAGCGCCACCGCGGAAATCAGGAATCCGGCGAGCGCCGGACCGATGGCGCGCGCTATGTTGATGCCCATCGAGTTCAACGCGATCGCGGGCTGCAGGCTCTCGCGCGGCACGAGGCTCGGCACCACCGCCTGCCAAGCCGGCGCCATCAGCGCGGCGCCGGTGCCGATCGCGAAGGTGAAGGCGAGGAGCAGCGCCGGCGTCATCACTCCGGCCGCAGTCAGCGCCGCCAAGGCGCCGGTGATGCCGGCGAGACCGAGATTGACGAGGAGCAGGAATCGCCGCCGGTCGACCCGGTCGGCCAGCGCACCGGCAAACAGCGCGAAGAGGAAGATCGGCGCGGTCGTCGCCGCCTGCACCAGCACGACGATCGCCGGCGACGGGTTCAGCGTCGTCATCAGCCAGCCCGCGCCGACATCGTGCATCCAGGTGCCGATGTTGGAGATCAGTGTCGCCACCCACAGCAGCGCGAACGCGCGATGACGAAACGGCGACCAAGCCGATCCCGCAGATGATGCGGGCAAGTCGCTGGTCGGGGTAGGCGAAGCGACTATCATGAACGTCTCACCCCGCAAAGCAGGAGCAGCCAAGCGCGCCCCAGAAGGACTTGAGGTCGCGCACTGGAATCGGGTTGGTCCACGCGATCCGGTGGTCGTGGCCGTGGATGCCGCAGGCGCTGGCGCAGCCATCATGGCAGCTGCGTGTATGCTGGACCGACGGTTGCAGGGACGCGAGCCGCATACCGGGGCTTCCGAATGCCCCGCCCGGCGCCCATGACGGACTCGCCGCCGGCAGCGGCGGCGCGAGATTCCCGAAATCCTCCTCGCCATGGACCACCTTGCCGCCGACCATGGTCATCACCGCGTTGATGCGCCGGATCTCTTCCGGCGGAACGGACATCAGGTCCGCCGAAAGGATCGCGAGATCTGCATACTGTCCGGGCGCGAGCGTGCCCTTGACGTTCTGCTCGCCCGAGAACCAGGCGGACCCCTGCGTCCAGAGCCTGAGCGCCGTCTCGCGGTCGAGCACGTTCTCCTCGCCATACAGCGGCATGCCACCGAGCGTCTTGCCGGTCGTCAGCCAGTAGAGGCTGACCCAGGGATCGTAGGACGCAACACGCGTCGCATCGGTCCCGGCGCCGACGGGCACATCCATCTCCAGCATCTTCGCGATCGGCGGCGTCCGCCGTGCGGCTTCAGCGCCGTAGCGCTCGACGAAATACTCGCCCTGGAAGGCCATGCGGTGCTGCGTGGCGATGCCACCGCCGAGCGCCTTCACCCGCGCGACGTTGCGGTCCGAGATCGTCTCGGCATGGTCGATGATGAAGCGGGTCTTGAAAGGTTGCTTCTGGTTGACGCGCTCGAAGACGGTGAGGAAGCGGTCGATCGACTCGTCATAGGTCGCATGGATACGAAACGGCCATTCGTTCGTCGCGAGCAACTCGACGATCTCTTCGAGGTCGCGCTCCATCGTCGGTGCAAGATCAGGGCGCGGTTCGAGGAAGTTCTCGAAATCCGCCGCTGACCAGGTAAGATTCTCGCCCGCGCCGTTCATCCGGAAGAACGCCGAGCCCGCGCCGGGCTCGGTCATCTCCACCCAGCGCTCATAGTCCGACAGCTCCTCGCCCGCCTTCTGCGCGAAGAGGTTGTAGGCGATCCGCACGGTCAGTTCGCCAGCGTCGTGCAGGCGCTGGATGACCTGATAGTCCTCCGGATAGTTCTGCCCGCCGCCGCCCGCGTCGATCACGCTGGTGATGCCAAGCCGGTTGAGCTCGCGCATGAAGTGGCGGGTGGAGTTGATCTGGTCCTCTAGCGGCAGCTTTGGGCCTCGCGCCAGCGTCGAGTAGAGGATGAGCGCGGACGGCTTGGCGATCAGCATGCCTGTCGGCTCGCCGCGTGTGTCTCTCTCGATCACGCCGCCAGGCGGGTTCGGCGTGTCCCTGGTGATCCCGAGCGCTTTGAGTGCGGCGCGATTGAGGAGCGCGCGGGCGTAGAGGTGCAGGATGAAGACCGGCGTGTCGGGTGCGGCGCCGTTGATCTCGTCAAGCGTCGGCATGCGCCGCTCGGCGAACTGGAACTCCGACCAGCCGCCGACCACGCGGACCCATTGCGGCGCCGGGGTGCGTTCGGCCTGCTCCTTCAGCATGCGGAGCGCGTCGGCGACCGAAGGCACGCCCTCCCACCGCAGCTCCATATTGTAATTCAGGCCGCCGCGGATGAGATGGATGTGGCTGTCGTTAAGGCCGGGGATCACACGCCGCCCGACGGCGTCGATCACGCGGGTCTTGCGATCGGCGAGCCGTATGATCTCGTCGCGCGGCCCCACCGCCTGGACCAGCCCGTCCCTGATTGCCAAGGCCTGACCTTCGGGAATGGCGCGGTCGAGTGTCGTCACGCGCGCATTCGTGATGATCGTGTCAGCCATGCCGTCCTTCTCGTTGGATTGCGCGCGCGCCCAGCCAGGTTTGAAAAGGGCAAGCGCGCCAAGCGCCGCGCCAGACTTCGTCGCCTGCCGGCGGGTGATGCTTGCGGCGCCTGCCAGGGAGTTCCATCGGGTCTCGCGCATGTCTCGCGTCCTCGCTGTGTTCGCTCCCCGGCTTCAAGAAAGGAGCGGGCCTGCTGGGCGGCGCGGGCCCGCCAGATGCGCCGGACGGGGTTTGACGGCCGGGGGAGGATCGGGCCGTCGGGGCCGGTGCATTCGCTTGCTACTCGGCGGCGGCCGCCGCCGGTCCCGCCGCCACGGGATCGAGCCGGGCGCCGTGTTTCACGCGCTCCTCCGCCTTGTGGACCATGGTGTATGCGTAATCGACGCCCATGCCGTAGGCTCCGGAATGCTCGCGCACGATATCCATGACCTCGTCATAGGTATCGCGGCGCGCCCAGTCGCGCTGCCATTCGAGCAGGACCTGCTGCCAGGTGACCGGTACGACTCCGGCCTGGATCATCCGCTGCATCGAGTAGTCGTGCGCCTCTTTCGAGGTGCCGCCGGAGGCGTCGGCGACCATGTAGATCTCGTAGCCGCCCTCGCTCATCGCCGAGAAGGCGAAGGTATTATTGCAGACTTCGGTCCAGAGGCCGGAAACGACCACCTTCTTCCGTCTGTTCTTCTTGAGTGCATCGCGCACCTTCTGGTCATCCCAGGAGTTCATCGAGGTACGCTCGAGCAGGGGATGCTCGGGGAAGACAGCCAGCAGCTCCGGATAGGTGTGGCCGGAGAAACTCTCTGTCTCGACTGTGGTGATTGTCACCGGGATGCCGAACACCTTCGCGGCCTTGGCGAGACCTACGACGTTGTTCTTCAGGACCTGGCGGTCAATCGACTGGACGCCGAACGCCATCTGCGGCTGGTGATCGATGAAGATGATCTGGCTGTTCTGCGGGGTTAGCACTTCAAGCTTAACGGACACCTTTGCTCTCCTTCTTGAGTTTGGGCCGAGCAGTGCGATGATCGGCGGCGCCGGCGAACGGACTGAGACAAGGCCATGGATCACGCCGATCCAGAGCCCGACGAGCAGCGAACGACATACGGTTGAAGGGGCTCATGGTTTGGTGTCTCGCCAGAAGTCCGGATGAGTGAACTTTAGCGAGCGCGCTTGCGCCCTGCGGCGCTGAAGCTGCCGCGCTGGTGCCGATCTTGCGGTGATGCTACTGGGGCGGCTGGCGCGAGAGCTGACCAATCACTATGTTGGCATCGCAATCTCGTAGCTAACTCCGCAGATCGTGCTGATGGGTCGCGGGAATGCGCAGCCACCTCTTCAAGCCCCGCGCGCAGATGGAAACGACTGCATGCCATGGGAGTGACGGCAATTACAGTATCGGCCTGTTCATCTTCGTCTGACTGGTGCTGCAAAGTGCGGCACGCATCCCGTTGCGCGTGTCCGGCTCTGGACGGACAGCCATGACCGTCCATGCCCACTCGTCGTTTGCCCAGTGGCACAGCAAGGGCCGACATGCGTCCTACGTGCGCATGATGAAATCCCGAGGGAGGGTTCTCGACCTTCTTGAGGTCGAGCGACCAGCCGGGGACATGTCCCGCCCGGCCCTGCCGGACATTGTGCTGATAGAGGACATGCTTGGCTGCAGTCGTGTCCGGGGAGACCTGGGAGGCGGTCGCTTCGATGTGACGACCGGAAAAGGCACTCTCGCCGTCGCTGCGCCGAACTTCGCGACCACGGTGATCAATGACGATAGCCATCGGCTTCGCAGCCTGGTGTTTCCCATGATGCAGTGGCAAAAATTGCTCGGCGAGGCCGCCAATGGAGATTTCTCTGTCGACCTTTCTCGAAGCTACGGCCGATTGTTCGACTCTCCAGCCATCCGATCGGCGCTCAGCACTCTGTAGGCTCTGAGTGACGTAGAGGGGGCGCCATCGCGGCTGCTAGCGCAAGCAGCCGGCTGCGAGATCCTTGCCGAGTTGTGCCGCTTGGGCGGAGCACCGCTCGCGCCGGCAAAAGGCGGCCTTGCCTCTTGGGCGGAACGGCGCTGTCTGGAGTTGATGCAGGCACGGCTTTCGGAGGACATAAGCCTCGACGAGTTGGCGGCCGAGGCGCAGCTGTCGCCCTTCCATTTCGCCCGCATGTTCAAGCAGAGCTTGGGTGTGCCGCCACGCGTCTACCTCACGCGACTGAGGGTGGAGAAAGCCTGCGAGCTCCTCGAGATGACCGACCTTCCGATCACGGAGATTGCCCTGGAGGTCGGCTATTCGTCGAACCAGGTCCTCGCCCGGGTTTTCCTCAAGCACATGCGCCTGACCCCGTCCAACTATCGTCGGGCCATTGGCGATCCGGTTTGCCAGAGCCAGATACAAATGCCCAGTGCGGCGCTATTTACGTCGGAGTCATAGCAATGACCTTCCCTGACCGTTCGGCTACCGCCCAGTGGTACCGCGAAGGCCAGAGCGAACATCACCTGCGCATGATGAAATCTGCGGGTAGAATCCTCGATCTGCTTGAGTGGGGGCGACCGGCGGGGGACATGTCCCGCCCTGCCTTACCGGATATCATCCTATATCAGGACTTGCTCGGCGGGGGTCGTGTGAGCGGTAACTTGGGAGGAGGACGTTTTGATGTGAACAGCGAAAGCGGCGCTTTGTATCTCGCTGCGCCAGACTTCGCTCTTAAGTCCACAGTCGAGACCAGCCATCAGGTTCGCGCCCTTGTGTTTCCTGTAGCACAGTGGCGGGAGACGCTTGACGTTGCTGCCGACGGCCCGTTCTCGTTCGACTTTCGTCATTTGTATGGTGGGACGTTCGACTCACCGGCCATCCGGTCGGCGCTCCGGACCATTTGGGGTCTGTGTAACGACGAGGGTCCGCCATCGCGGCTGCTGGCGCAAGCAGCCGGCTGCGAGATCCTTGCCGAGTTGTGCCGCTTGGGCGGAGCACCGCTCGCGCCGGCAAAAGGCGGTCTTGCCCCTTGGGCGGAACGGCGCTGTCTGGAGTTGATGCAGGCGCGGCTTTCGGAGGACATAAGCCTCGACGAGTTGGCGGCCGAGGCGCAGCTGTCGCCCTTCCATTTCGCCCGCATGTTCAAGCAGAGCTTGGGTGTGCCGCCACGCGTCTACCTCACGCGACTGAGGGTGGAGAAAGCCTGCGAGCTCCTCGAGATGACCGACCTTCCGATCACGGAGATTGCCCTGGAGGTCGGCTATTCGTCGAACCAGGTCCTCGCCCGGGTTTTCCTCAAGCACATGCGTGTGAGCCCTTCGGACTATCGTCGGGCCGTTTGCGATCCGGTACGCTCCGTTGCACTGCAGTGACACCTAATGGGCCGCTTGCCGGCGGGAACCCCTGCTCGGCACTGGCCCCAAGCGTCTCGCTGGCACGATGCATTTCAGCGGCACTCGTCTCCGGATCACCAATCGGGAGTTTGGGCGATCACCTTGATTTCGAAGTCAAATCCAGCGAGCCAGCTTACGCCGATCGCTGTCCAGTTGGGATAGGGCGGCTCCGAGAAAATCCGACTCTTTGCGGCCATAACCGTTTCAATCTGGCTTTCGGGATCGGTATGGAACGTTGTGACATCAACGATGTCGTCGAACGAGCAGCCGGCCGCAACCAGCGTTGTCTCGAGATTGGAGAAGGCCAAACGAACCTGCTCGGCAAAGTCCGGTTCCGGCGAACCATCGGAACGACTCCCCACGTGCCCCGAAACAAACAACAGGCCGCTCGACGCAATAGCGGCCGAGTAACCGTGCGTCTCGTAGAGGGCACGTCGGTTGGCAGGAAATACGGCATTGCGTCTCTTCATGTTTTCACTCTCACTTTTTCGCCGTCCGATCGCACGAGCGCCGTGTTGGGGCGGGGGCGATCATCGGGGGTGCGATCAGGCGGACGGACAACGTGCTGGAGACCAAGCGCGTAGCAAGCCGCCGAGAACGACGAACTTCACGACCGCACAGGTTGAAACGAGAAGGATGAAACAGCCGGCCCGCATCCGCAGGGAAGGGTTGCGAGAACAGAGCGGCAAGGGACAGGACGGCCTTCGGATTGCTGATGCCCACGCCGAAGGACTGGAGCCAAAGCGCCCACCCCCCTCTGTGCGAGTGCAGTTTCCAGCCATCGCACCAGCATGATGGCGGGCGGGGCGAAGGAAGCTCCACCCGAACCAAATGATGCAGCGATCCACACGTTGCTTTCGGTGCGGACCGCGTGCCATGCCCACCGAGATCAGGCCGCCATGCCCGGCACCGGCGTGTTGAGCAGCTGCTGCTCCCACAGATACGCGATGGCGCTGCCGCCGATGTGGTACTTGAGGGCATCGTTCAGGGCCGTCGCCGTCTCGGCGCGGGCCCAGTCGCGTTGCCATTCGGCCGCGAGAGCCAGCCAGGTCATCATATTGACGCCGGCGGCGATCATGCGCTGGATCGCGACCTGATGGGCCTCGACCGATGTGCCGCCCGACGCATCGGTGATAACGGTCACGTCCCAGCCTTCGCCGGCGGCCTGGATCGCCGGCATCGCGACGCAGATTTCTGTCCAGAGACCGGCAATGATCAGCTGCTTGCGGCCCGTCGCCTTGACGGCGTCGACGACCTTGGGATCCTCCCAGGTGTTGATGAACGTCCGGTCGATCACCTCATTGTCGGGGAAGACTTCGGTGACATGTGGAAAGAGGTTGCCGCCCCGGGCGGCGACGACGGTGGTTAGGATCGTGGGCACGCCGAACACCTTGGCCACCTTGGCGAGCGCGGTCGTGTTGTTCACCACCGCCTGCGGGTCGTGGCTGTTCAGGTTCGCGAGCTGATAGGGCTGATGGTCGATCAGAACGAGGATCGAATCTTCAGGACGAAGAAGCGAGTCGAGGCCGTTGCGGTAAGTCATAATGTCACTCTTGCATGTGAGGATTGGCCGAACTCTGGTGGTTGAAGCTAGAGAAGATGCCGGAGCAGCGCGGCGCGGAAGCTGCCGCGAAGGTGCCAATCTTGCTGTGATGTCGACTGGCAAAGTGCGTCCGCTTGCGAACTTGCTAGAGCGGAATGAGATGAGGTGGAATCGCATGCGGTTCCACCTCATCTCATTCGCGCGCAACGCTGATGCGTGTCTTAGAGCTCGCACACCGAAAGCTCGCCGTTGCCGGAGTACAGGACGATGCCGAGGCGTGGCGCGCGCCGCGTAGTGGCCGTCTCGTGCCGCCTATCCTGATGACGTGACCGTATCCCCCTGTGGGCAGACTCGTCCGCAAAAGGCGCTTCGACCTGAATAGCCCGATGCCGCGGGTTCCGTCCCTCAGCGCAGACCAGAAAGGCAGCAAGATCGGCGCTTTCGCGGCAGCTTCCGCGCCGCAGGGCACAGGAACGCTCTCTAATGTTCACTCACCCTGACTTTCCGCGATGACGTGTTTCGATACCACGAAAGGAGGACAGCATGTCCGACGCAATGAAGGCCGTCGTCCTGATCCGATTCGGCGGGCCCGAGGCGTTCGAAATTCAGACCCTCCCCGTCCCTTCAGTCCGCTCGCGGCAGGTTCGCGTTCGCGTCCACGCCACGGCGATCAACCCGCTCGACTATCAGATCCGTCGCGGCGACTATCCCGATTACGTGCCGCTGCCGGCCGTGATCGGCCACGACGTCTCCGGCGTCGTCGAGGCCGTCGGTGCGGATGTCACCGAGTTCGCCGCCGGCGACGAGGTGTACTACACGCCGAAGATCTTCGGTGGCGCCGGGTCGTACGCCGAGGTCCATGTCGCCGATGTCGATCTCGTCGGCCGCAAGCCCCGCAACCTGTCTCACGTCGAAGCCGCGAGCCTGACGCTCGTGGGTGGGACCGTCTGGGAGGCCTTCGTCAGCCGGGCCGGCCTGCGCGTCGGCGAGACGATCCTCATCCATGGCGGTGCGGGTGGCGTCGGGACGATTGCGATTCAGGTCGCCAAGGCCATCGGCGCACGGGTCATCACGACGGCACGCACCAAGGACCGTGACTTCGTCCTCGCGCTCGGCGCGGACGATACCGTTGATTACACCTCCACCGATTACGTCGACGCCGTGAACGCGCTCACCGGCGGGCGCGGGGTCGACGTCGTCTTCGACACGATCGGCGGCGACACGCTGACGAGAAGCCCGCTCGTGCTTGCGCCACTCGGACGCGTCGTCTCGCTCGTCGATATCGCGGCGCCGCAGAACCTCATCGAGGCTTGGGGGCGGAATGCCTCCTATCACTTCGTCTTCGCTCGCCAGAACCGCGGCAAGCTCAACGAGCTGACGAAACTCGTCGAACGCGGGCTCGTGCGGCCGGTGATCGGCGCCGTCCTCCCCTTCGAACGCCTCGCGGAGGGGCACGAAGTTCTGGAGACGGGCTCGCGCCGCGGGCTACGGGGGAAGGTCGCGATTGACATTTCGGGTGAGGCAGAGACGATTGAGCCGCCGCTCGTTGCCGCAGCCTGATCTGTTCGGACGGCCCGAGGCTGGCCCGGGCCGGCCCCTTCCCGAGAGCCGAGAGCCAGCATAGGGCATCATACAACGAATGAAGAATGAGAAGGTCGTCGTCCCGAAAAGGCGAAAAGGCGGCTTTCGCCGAATGCACATATGCATACAATCATCGAGCAGTTGAACGTTCACATCGTCGGCGCGTGGGCGCGTGGGGCCGCCACGCTCACCGCAGGACGCAGGCAACGAAAAAGCCGTTCCCTCTCGGGGACGGCTTTCGAAAACCTACGACCTTCAGGTCATGAGTGGGAGCAACGCGATTGCGAAGGAATACGCAGAACCCCCTTTCCGGGTGCTTCCCCCATCATCGACCCGATCATGGGGGGTGGATTGGAAGTGTGCCCACTCCATAGCAGCGAAGCTGAGGAGGACCATCACATCACCATGCCTACCGCAAACAGCGCGCTGGCGATGACCTGCGCGGCGCTCATGCCCCGCTCACGCATGGCGCGGATTGTCATGTCGCGGTCGCGCTTGGCGAAACGCCGGCCGGCTGAATCGGTCAGCAGTCCGTGGTGGGCATAGCGCGGCTGGTCGTAGCCCAGGAGCTTCTGCAGCAGGCCATGCACATGGGTCGACGGCAGCACGTCCTCGCCGCGCGTAACCAGGGTGACGCCCTGCAGGTGATCGTCGACGACGACCGAGAGATGGTAGCTGGTCGGCGTGTCCTTGCGGGCGATGACGACGTCGCCCAGCAGCAGCGGATCGCCCTCGATCCAGCCGCGACTCTCGTCGAGGAAGCGATAGGGTCCCGCCTGCGCCGCGGCGCGTACGGCGTCGAGCCGCAGGCAATGCTCGTGGCCCGCCCCGAGGCGTTCGCGACGCTCCACCGGCGAGAGGCTCCGGCAGGTGCCGGGATAGAGCGGACCGTCCGGCCCGGCGAGAGGCCCATGCGGCGCGCCGGCCGATGCCGCGATATCGGCACGCGAGCAGAAGCAGGGATAGATCAGGCCGCGGTCATCGAGCCCATCCAGCACCCTGCCGTAATCGGCGAAATGCTCGGACTGCCGGCGGACCTCGCCGTCCCAGGTGAAGCCGAGCCACGTCAGATCGGCCAGGATCGCCGTCTCGAACTGCCGCTTGCAGCGCCTGATGTCGATGTCCTCGATGCGCACCAGGAAGGTGCCGCCCGCCTCGCGTGCGCGATGCCAGCCGGTCCAGGCCGAATAGGCCGAGCCGAGATGCAGCTCGCCGGTCGGGCTGGGGGCAAAACGCGTGACCACGGACATCTTCCGACGTTACAGGCGCTTCCGCCGCCGTGCTATGCCCGGTCCATGACCCGGGTGACCCTCGACGCCGCCAACCTCGCGACCGCCATGGCGCATCTGGCGAAGATCGATGCCGACTTCGCGCGCGCGATCGCCGAGGTCGGCCATCCGGCGCTGCGCGAGGTGCCGCGCGGGTTCAACGGCCTGATGCGCGCCATCATCGGCCAGCAGGTCTCGGTTCATGCGGCGCGCAGCATCTGGCTTCGCCTGGAGGAGGCGGTGCCGAGCATGGCGCCGGCCGAGTTCCTGGCGCTCGACGACGAGCAATTGCGCGCGGTCGGCCTGTCGGGCGCCAAGATGCGCTACGGCCGCAGCCTCGCCACCGACATCGTCGAAGGCCGCATCGATTTCACGGCCCTCGACGCGCTCGACGACGAGACGGCCATCGCCATGCTGTGCCAGGCCAAGGGGATCGGCCGCTGGACGGCCGAGATCTACCTGATGTTCGCCCATGGCCGGCCCGACATCATGCCGGGCCTCGATCTCGGCCTGGTGATCGCCGCCCAGCATCTCAAGAAGATGCGCAAGCGGCCGGATGCCAAGCGCTTGGTCAAAATCGCAGAGCAGTGGCGCCCCTGGCGCAGTGCCGCGGCGCTGCTGCTCTGGCACTATCGCCGCAACATGCCGGACTGGAGCGCGCGCGAGCCGAAATCCCGGTCGGCCTCGGGCAAGGCGGCACCGAAGGCGCCGGTGCGCAAGAAGACGGCAACGAGGACGAGGGCGAAGACGACATGACCGACACCAGGCTCGACGGCCCCAGCCACGGCCCGCAGGACGGCGGCAGGCCGGGCCATCTCGTGATCCTGCTGCACGGCTACGGCGCCGACGGCAACGACCTGATCGGGCTGGCCCCGGTGCTCGGGCCCCTGATGCCCGACGTCGTATTCCATGCGCCCAACGCACCCTACTCGTGCGACGGCAACCCTTCCGGCTACCAGTGGTTCCCGATCACGCGCCTCGATCCGGCGGCGACGCTGGCCGGCGTGCGCGCCGCCGCGCCGTTCGTCGATGCCTTCATCGACGAGAAGCTCGCCGAGCACGGGCTCGACGAAAGCAGGACGTGCCTGGTCGGCTTCTCGCAGGGCACGATGATGGCGCTGCATGTCGGCCTGCGCCGGCGCAACCGGCTGGCCGGCATCGTCGGCTTCTCCGGCATGCTGGCCGGCCCGGAGATCCTCGGGGCCGAGCTGAAGTCGCGGCCGCCGATCCTGCTGGCGCACGGCGACAGCGACCAGATGCTGCCGCATGTCCTGACCGAGCGCGCTGCCGAGGCACTCGAGCAGAACGGCCTGCGCGTCGGCGTGCACATCTCGCCCGGCGTCGGCCACGGCATCGACGAGACCGCCCTGTCGAACGCCGCCCGCTTCCTGCTCGAAGCCTTCAAGCTGCCGATGCCGGGATGAACCCATGCGCTGTGAACATCGCGGGGACGCTCATGGCCGGGAGCGCGCCACTCCGATGGCGCTCTTCTCGTTGATCACATACTCCATGAGCGCCATCGGAGTGGCGCGCTCCCAGCCATGAAACCTCAGATGACCCAGGAAATATGCAAGCCGGGCTTCGAGCGTGTCGCCGAGGCCTTCGTCGAGAACCTGCAGAGCAACGGCGAGGTCGGCGCCTCGGTGTGCGTCACGGTCGGCGGCGAGACCGTCGTCGACCTGTGGGGCGGCGTCGCCGATCCCAAGACCGGTGCGGCATGGCAGGCCGACACGGTGAGCGTGGTGTTCTCCTGCACCAAGGGCGCGACGGCGCTGTGCGCCCACGTGCTGGCGAGCCGCGGCCAGCTCGATCTCGATGCGCCGGTGGTCGAGCTGTGGCCCGAGTTCGGCCAGCACGGCAAGGAGCACGTCACCACGCGCATGATGCTCGACCATTCGGCCGGCGTGCCGGCGCTGCGCGCCCGGATCAAGGACAGCGGCCCCTACGAGTGGGACTACATGACCGGCCTGCTCGCCGCCGAGCAGCCGTTCTGGCAGCCCGGGACGCGCAACGGCTATCACGGCTTCACCTTCGGCTGGACGGTCGGCGAGATGGTGCGGCGGGCGAGCGGCAAGTCGCTGGGCACGTTCTTCCGCGAGGAGATCGCCGGGCCGCTGGGGCTCGATTTCTGGATCGGCCTGCCCGAGACGATCGAGCCGCGCGTCGCCCCGATGCTCGCCTACCCGCTCAAGGCCGAGGACGCCAGGACGCCCTTCCTGCGCGATCTTGCGACCGACAAGCAGTCAATCCCGTTCCTGTTCTACATGAACGTCGGCGCGTGGCGCGCCGGCGGCGCCAACACGCGCGCGGCCCGCGCCGCCGAGATCGGCGCCGCCAACGGCGTCACCAACGCGCGCGGGCTCGCCGGCATGTACATGCCGCTGGCCAGCGGCGGCGGCGCGCTGGTCGACGCGGCGACGCTCGCGCGCATGGGCGAGGTCTCGATGGCCACGCACGACGACGCCACCCTGCGCATCCCGACGCGCTTCTCGCCGGGCTTCATGAAGTCGATGGACAACCGCAAGCGCAGCGTCGGGGCCAGGCTGTTCGGCGAGGACGTCGACAGCGTCATCCTGGGCAGCGCCGCGTTCGGCCATGTCGGCGCCGGCGGTTCGCTGGGCTTCGCCGATCCGGCAGCCGGCCTTTCCTTCGGTTACACGATGAACCAGATGGGCCCCGGCATCCTGATGAACAGGCGCGGCCAGTCGCTGGTCGACGCCACCTACCAGTCGCTCGGCTATCGCAGCAAGGACGGCGGGGTGTGGAGCCGCTGAGCCGATGATCGCCGTCCTGCGTCCGCTGCGGGACCGCGGCATCGCCGTCATCTGGTCGGGGCTCGCCGCCTCGACCATCGGCGAGGACCTGTTCCGGGTCGCCGTGGTTTGGATCGCCGCCGAGCAGATCGGCAATGCCGCGGGCTACGTCAATGCCGCGCAGTACGCCGCCATGCTGGTGATCGGGCTGATCGGCGCCTCGCTTTTCGATCGCTGGCGCGCCGACCGTGCCATGATCGGCGCCAAGTACGCGAGCGCCGTGCTCGCCCTGCTGCCGGTCGGCGGCTACTACGTCTGGGGCGTCTCGATCCCGCTGCTGATCCTGTCGGTGATGGGGCTCGCCGGCCTGCGCATGGTGTTCACGCCGGCGCTGCAATCGGCGGTGCCTGTCCTGGTGCCCGACCGCGAGCAGTTCCAGGCGATCAACGGCCTGTTCGATGCCACCTGGCGCCTGGCGCGGCTGGTCGGGCCGATGCTGGCGGCGGTGCTGAACACGCTCCTGCCGGTGATCCATTTCCTGTCGGTCACCGCGGTGGGCTTCGTCCTCTCGGCCGTCGCGGTGTGGGCCGTGCGCGAGAGGACCTACGATCCAGCCGTGCCCCCGCGACCGTCGCGTGGCGGCTGGCGCGGCGCCTGGGATGCCCTGCTCGACGGCGTGCGCCTGATGCTGCGCGAGCCCGTCACCGGAATCCTGCTTCTGGTCAACGCCTTCGCCAATGGGCCGTGGAGCGTCGCCCTGCAGCTCGCCATCACGCTGATGGTGCTCGAGCACGACCCGCATCTGTTCGGCCTCCACGGTCTCGCGGCGCTGGGCCTGATCATCGGGACCTGCGGCGTCGGCGACGTCGTCGGCAACCTGGTGGCCGGCAGCGTCAAGTTCCAGAAGCCCCTGCAGACCATGTTCCTGGGCTACGTCGCCATGGGCTCGGGCTTCGTCCTGCTGGCGCTCGCGGCGTGGGGCGTCGACAACCCCTACAAGCTGCCGGCCATGATGGCGGCCGCGCTGATCTCGGGGGTCGGCGGGCCGTTCTATTTCATCCCGATGATCACGCGCATGCAGACCGTCTACCGCGGCGTCGAGATCGCCCGCGTGTTCCGCCTGCGGCTGGCGATCATGGCGGCCTCGATGCTGGTGTTCAACCTGGGTGCCACGCCGCTGTTCGACCTGATCGGCCCGACTCATACGGAGTTCTATTTCGGCCTGCTGCTCCTGGCGATGGGCATCGCCGGCCACCTCTACTTCCGCCGGCTGGAGAACGGCCCCGCGGCGGCGCGGCAGTTCCTCGAGCATTGAGCAGCCTCGACACCCTCCCCGACGAGCGGCGCACGGCCGCGCAGTCGGCGCTGGCGGCCACCTTCGGCACCACGCCGGTCGACGCCGTCGCACCGATCGGCGGTGGCGCGTCCAGCGCCTCGGTCTTCCGCGTGACGACCCGGGGACGCGATTACCTTATGCGTCTCGAAGGCGAGCCGAGCCCGCTGCGCAATCCGCAGCAGTATGACGCGATGCGCATCGCCGCCGACGCCGGAATTGCCCCCGCGATCCACTTCATCGACGAGACCAGCCGGGTCGCGATCATGGATCTCGTCGAGCACCGACCGTTGCAGGACTTTCCCGGAGGCGCGCCCGCCCTCGCCGGGGCGGTCGGCATGCTGCTGGCCCGCCTGCAGGCCGAGCCGGCCTTCCCGTCCTTCGTCGACTACCCCGCCATCGTCACCCGCCTGTTCGCTCATGTGCGGCGCACCGGGCTCTTCGCGACCGGCCTTCTCGACCCGCATGTCGAGCGCCTCGCAGAGCTCGCGGAAGCCTACGGCGCCGGCAAGCCGCGCCTGGTGCCGAGCCACAACGACGTCACCCCGCGCAACGTCCTCTTCGACGGCCGGCGGCTCTGGCTGATCGACTGGGAATCGGCCTATCGCAACGACCCGCTCGTCGACGCCGCCATCGCGCTCGACAGCTTCGGCTTCCCGCGAGAGCTCGAGGATGTCCTGCTCGAGGCGAGCCTCGGCCGCACGTCCGGCGGCGACGACAGGCGGCGCCTGGCGATCGTGCGTGCCCTTACCCGTCTCTACTACGCCGGCGTCTTCCTCAGTGCCTCGGCGGCCTCGTGGCGGGCCGCGCCGGACGACGATCTCGCCGCGCCGACACCGGCCGAGTTCCGGCACGCCCTGCGCAATGGACACCTGGCGCCCGGCACGCCGCGCACCAGGCACCTGCTGGGCAAGATGTACCTCGATTCGTTCCTGACCGGCTCGGTGCCGCCGGATTTCGAGGCCGCCGTCTGAAACGCCCCTGCCCCGTCGGCCGCGCGTCCCGTCAGCCGGGCACGTCGGTGCTGCCTTTGCTCCAGTCCAGCAGGCGGCGTTCCAGGAGGTCCATCAGGGACGTCAGCGCCATCACCAAAAGGGCGACGATCAGGATGAGGGCGAGCACGCCGGCGACGTCGAAGCGGCCGCTGAAGCTCTGCAGCAGCACCCCGAGGCCGCGCTTGGCGGCGATCATCTCGCCGATCACCGCGCCGGCGCTGCAATAGATCAGCGTCAGCTTGAGCCCGGCGAAGATGCTGGGCAGCGCCCACGGAAAGCGGACGTCGCGGAACAGGCGAAGCTCGGAGGCGCCGAACAGCCGCGACATCAGCAGGAGATCGCGATCGACGTTCTTGAGCCCGCCCAGGGTGCTCAGCAGCATGATGAAGTAGCCGAGCGAGAAGGCGAGCACGACTTTCGAGGCGATGCCGATGCCGAACCACAGGATGAACAGCGGCCCCAGGGCGATCCGGGGCATGCTGTTGAACGCCGTGAGAAAGGGCGAGACGATCCGGTTGAGCCAGTCGTTGCGATCGAGGACGACGGCGCTGCCGATGCCGAATACGACCGACAACGAGAAGGCGATCGCGATCTCGAGCACCGTCGTGGCGAGATCGGGAAAGATCTCGCCGTCCTTGAAGAGGTGCCACAGGGATTGCGCGACGGCGGCCGGCGTCGACACGAAGGCGGCATTGGCGAGGCCGAGCGCGACGGCACCCTGCCAGATCGCCAGGATCACGGCGAGGAAGAGCGCCCTCGCCGCGAAGATCGACGCCGAGCGGCCGCCCTTTGCGCGCGCGGCCGAATCGAGACGAGCTTCGGAGCTGGCGATGTCGGTCATTGGGCGCTCGCCTTCAGGGAGGTCCAGGTCCTGCGATAGAGGTCGTGATAGTGGGCGTCCGCCTGCAGCGCCTCGGCCGAGCGCGGGCGCGCGAGATCGACGCGGATCTCGTCGACGACGCCCGTCCCCTTCCTCGACATCACCAGCACCCGATCGGCCAGCGTGATCGCCTCGCCGATGTCGTGGGTGACGAAGACGACGGTGGCGCGGCTGCTTTCCCACAAACCGAGGAGCTGATCGTGCAGGACGAGCTTGGTCTGCGAATCGAGGGCACTGAACGGCTCGTCCATGAGGTAGAGGCTGCGGCCGACCGCGAAGGCGCGCGCCAGCGACACGCGCTGCCGCATGCCCTGGGACAGCCTGGACGGATAGAGATCGCGTGCGTGCGCCAGGCCGACCCGATCGACATAGGCGGCCGCCCGGCGCGCCCGTTCCTCGCGGCCGATGCCGGACAGCTCGAGGCCGTACTCGACGTTGCCCATGACGGTCCGCCACGGCAGCAGGGCGTCGCGCGCGAGCACATAGCAGATGTCGCGACGCCCGGCAGCCGGCGGCGTGCCGGCGATCGTCACGGTCCCGCTCGCCGCCGGCACCAGGCCGGCGACGACGTTCAGCAGCGTCGTCTTCCCGCAACCACTCGCCCCGATCAGCGCGACGAACTCGCCCCGGAGCACGGTCACGTCGACATCTGTCAGCACGTTGCGCGGCTGGCCGAACGTCACCGCGAGACCACGCACGCTGATGTCGACCGGCCGGTCGCCGTCGGCCGCGCCGGCATCCCGGACCATCGCCGCAACGCCTAGTTCGGGCAGCGGAAGCTCTCCCGGGCCGATTCGGCGACGACATCGCGCCGCGTCTTCGGCGCGCCGAGCTGCTTGTTGTCGACCAGCAGCTTCGACCAGGTGTCGATGGTGCGCGAGGTGATGTCGGGGCCGAAGGTCGGCAGCAGCCCCTTCACCATGGCCTTGTAGGCATCCTCCGAAAGGTCGGGGACCTTCACGTACTTCTGCAGCAGTGCGACGACCTGGTCGAGGTTCTCGGGCTTGCTGAACCAGCAGTACGACTCCTCGAGGGACCTCGCGAAGCGCGCGACGACCTCGGGCTTGTCCTTGATCGTCGACGTCGAGGCCCACCAGCCGTTGTAGCCGAGGTCGTGGAACACCTTGGGGCCCTGGTTCTTCGCCAGGTCGACGACGACGGTCCCTTCGTCCTTGGCGGCGGCGATCGAGGGCAGCGGCTCGATGCTGAGGTAGGTGTCGACGGTGCCGCGCTGCAGCGCCGGCCGCGCGGTGTTGGGCAGGCCGACGGCGAGGAACGTCACGTCGCTCGCCTTGAAGCCGGCGTCGGTCAGGATCGTTTGCGCCATGAAATGCACCGAGACGCCGAGCGCCAGGACGCCCCAGTTCTTGCCGACCAGATCCTTGATGACGCCGGGGTAGCCCTCGGCCAGGTGCGGCAGGGCAATGCCCTTGCGGACCAGCAGGGCGAACGGGACCTTGACGGTCGACCCGGCCACCGCGCGCACCGGCAGGCCCTTGTCGACTGCCAGGATGAGGTTGTCCCACGAATTGTTGACGAAGGTCACGCTGCCGCTGGCGACGGCGGAGGTCATCGCCGGGCCGCTGGCGACCGGGACGAGCTCCACCGCGAGGCCGTTCCTCTCGAAGAACTTCTGCTCGTTGGCGATCAGCACCGGCATCGAGATGAGCGCGCCGGGATAGTAGCCGATGCTGGCCGAGAGCTTGTCCTGCGCCAGCCCGGTTGCCGGCGCGGCAAGGACGGCCGACGCCGCCATGCCGAGAGCCAGCACGCTGGCCATGATCCGATCCTTCATCTGTTTCGCTCCCTCGTCCTGTCGCGCGGGCACGATGCCTGCGACCCTTCCCGTCACCTTCGCGCTCACCAGACGCCGTCCTCGCGCAGCGCCCGCCGCTCGGCCGCGCCGTAGCCCAGCGCCGCGAGCACGCTCTCGTTGTCGGCGGCGAGCAGCGGCGGTGCGCGCTCGGGCGCGATCCTGCGGCCATTGAGCTTGAAGCCGGCCGTCGGCAGCGCGGCATCCCGTCCCTGGTCGGGCAGCGCGAGGCGGCGCGACAGGTCGCGCGCCGCGACATGCGGCTCGTCGAGCAGCTCGGGCACCGAGCGGACAGCACCGGCCGGCACGCCGGCTGCGGCCAGCTTTGCTTCCCAGTCGATCGCCGGGCGCGCGGCCAGGCACTCCGCGAGGATGGCGCGCAGGGAGTCCTGGTTCTGCTTGCGGACAACGGGTTCGCAAAAGCGCGGATCGCGCACGAGATCGAGCCGGCCGAGCACGCCGCACAGACCCGCGAACTGTGCCTCCGTGTTGGCGACGACCGTCAGGGGCGAGGTCGCGGTCTGGAAAAGCCCCGAGCCCGGCGCGCCGCTGGCCGCCGCATTGCCGATCGGCCCGGCGGGCACCCCGCCATTGACGTGGGCGGACAGGATCGAGCCCATGCCGGCGACGGCACAGTCGAGCATGCCGACGTCGATCGACTGCGCCTCGCCGGTGCGGTCGCGCTCGCGCAACGCGGCGAGGATGGCGACGGTCGCCGACAGGCCGGTCAGGTAGTCGACCAGCGGCGGCCCGGTTCGGCTCGGCGCCGTCTCCGGCGTTCCAGTCACCGACATGATCCCGGACACCGCCTGGATAATGTGGTCGTAGGCGGGACGCGGCGACATCGGCCCGTCCTGCCCGAACCCCGAGATCGAGCAGAAGACGATGCGCGGGTTGACGGACCTGATCGCCTCAAAGCCCACCCCCAGCCGCTGCGCCGTGCCGGGACGCCAGTTCTCGATCATGACGTCGACGCCGGCCGCGATCTCGCGCGCGATCTTCTGACCCCGGGGATCCTTGAGGTTCAGCGCCACCGATCGCTTGCCGGCGTTGCACGACAGGAAGGTGCTGCCGAGGCCAGCGGCAACCAGCGCCGCGTCGCCGCCCTGGCCGCGCATCCAGTCCCCCTGCCCCGGCCGCTCGATCTTGATGGTCTCCGCGCCCAAGAGCGTCAGCAGGTAGGAGCTGTAGGGACCGGCGATGACGCTGGCGCATTCGAGCACGCGCACGCCGGCGAGCGGCAGCCGGCTCACGCGCCGAACCTCGGCTCGGCGATTCCGTGCGCGCCGAGGCCCTCGATAGCGAACAGGCGTCCCGCCAGCGGCTGATCGCGACGCTGCGCCGCGTCGAGAAAGCGGCTGGCCGAGGTGACGTAGAGAACGTCGAGGCCGGGTCCACCGAAAGCGCACATGGTGGGGTTGGAGACCGGCAGGCGGATGTGACGCATGAGCTTGCCGTCCGGGTCGAACTGTGCGACCGCACCGCCGCGGAACAGCGCCGCCCAGTAGCAGCCGTCGGCATCGACCGTTGCGCCATCGACGAAGCCGCTGATATGCGCGGTCGAGAGGAAGAGCCGGCGATTGGCGAGCGCGCCGCTGGCGATGTCGAAATCGTACTGCCAGACCGTCGCCGTCAGCGTATCGGCGAGATAGAGGCGACGGTCGTCGGGACTCCAGGCGATGCCGTTGCCGACGGTCAGCCCGTCTTCCATCCGCATTGGCGCCTTGCCCGGCTCCAGACGCCAAAGCGAGCCCGACGGCGTGTGGTGATCGGTGTTGACCGACGCGCACCAGAAGCGCCCAGCGCGGTCGCACTTGCCGTCGTTCAGCCTGTTGGTCGACGGACGATCGGCCTCGACGGCCGCGATCAGGCGTGCCGCGCGCCGCTCGAGATCGAGATGATAGAAGCCGCCCTTGACGCCGCCGATCAGCCCGCCGTCGGCCGCGCGGGCGATCGAGCCGATCGGCAGCCCGGCCAGCGCCGGCGCGAGCGCCGTGCAGGACGTCTCGCGCGTTGACGGGTCGAGGGCATGGACCTCGCTCCTCCAGGCATCGATCCAGTAGAGCCGCCGGGTGTCCGGGTCCCAGCACGGCGACTCGCCCAGATCGTTGGCGACGGAGGACACGCAGGCGACGTCCAAGCGCTCTCTCTTTCGGTTATTGGTAGTGATCACTAGTAGTGATCACTACCATATGTCTTGAGCAGCGCCATGGTCAACTGCTAAGCCGATCGCATGCGCGAGCCGAAGTCCGTCACCGACCTGCTGACCTACCGCCTGCTGCGCCTGTCCAACACGCTCGGCCTCTACAGCAACCGCCGCTACCGCAAGCAGTTCAACGTGACGCTGCCCGAGTGGCGCGTGCTCTCCATCATCGCCCTGCACGAGACCACGACGGCGCGCGACATCAGCCGTGCCCTGGCGACGGACAAGGCGTGGGTCGGCCTGACGGTCGAGAAGCTGGTGCAGCATGGTCTCGTCCAGCGCGCCACCGACAAGCGCGACCTGCGGCGGGCGCTGGTCAGCCTCACCAGGCCCGGCAAGGAGGTGCACGACGCGATCATGGCCAACGCGCGGCGGCGGCAGAAAAGACTCCTGGGCGCCCTGCCGCCCGGCACCGCCGAGACGCTGGTCGCCTGCCTCGACAGCCTCCAGGCCGAAGCCGACCGCATGCTCGCGGAACTCGACGAGGCACAGCCTCCGAAGGCTTGATAGCGGGAGAGCCTTTGGCTTTTCGTGCTTCCAGGTCCGCCAGCTTGATCGAAGGAGAGTGGCTGGTTATATATTCCCTCCCGAGGGAGGACTTTTATGCCTGCCGAGTTTTCCGCCCGTGAAGTTGCCGAGCTGGCCAACGTGCCGGTGCGAGCCGTGGACAAGGCGATCGAGGAAAAGGTGCTGGTGGGCATCCGCACGAGCACACGCGGCCGGCGACGGATGCTGCCGCTGCACGCGGTGCCATATGCCGCCATTGTCGCTCGATTGCCGTTGACACTCTCGCTTGCCAACAAGCGCGATCTCGCACGCACGCTGGGCAGGCGCTCAGTCGCACGGATGACGACGGAGCCACTGGAGATCGCACCGGCCGTCACGGTCGATGTGGCCACGCTCGTCGGTCCCGACCTCGCCGAGCGCGCGGCGCGCTATGGCAAGGCACGGGAAGACCATATCGAGATCGATCTCGACATCATGGGCGGAACGCCGGTGCTGCGCGGCACGCGGATGACCGTCCATTCGGTGCTGGGCCGGCTCGACGGCGGCGACAGCATCGACGACATACTGGACGACAATCCGCATCTGACGCGCGAGGCGGTGGAAACGGCCGCACTCTACGCCCGCACTCATCCGCTTGTCGGCAGACCGGGTGGGCGACCTTGGGCGAAGGCTGCTTGAGACTGTTCATCGACGAGTGCCTGTCGCCAGTACTCGCCAGTCGTCTCAACGAGACGGGGGAGCATGACGCCGTACATCCGCGGGACATGGGTCGCTTGGGCGAACCCGATCACAAAGTGCTCGCGCGGTGTCTAATTGAGGATCGGGTAATCGTCACCGAGAACGCTGTGGATTTCCGCAAGCTGGTCGCATGCGAGGAGCTCCATCCTGGCCTGATCTTGCTGCCGAGCGTCAATCGCGATCTGTCGATTCAATTGCTTATCGACGCCATCGCCCATCTGGCATCGCTGGGAGAGCCTGCGGGCGTGATGGTCAATCACGTCCTCGAGGTCAGCGAAACCGGAGCCTTCTCGCTATTGCCAATCCCCTGAAAGACCGATTGCCGGGAAAGCTGGCTCTAGCGCCGCAACCCTGCCTGGCGCAGCAGCGGCATCACGGTGCTGTCGAAGTACTTGAGCTCCTCGTTGTAGTCGAGGAAGCCGAACACCACGCCGTCGACGCCGGCCGCCGAGACCTGGGCGAGCTGGTCGGTGACCTGGGCGGGCGTGCCGATGATCGGGTTGGTGCCCCAGCCCGCGACCAGCCTTTCGCGATACTTCTGGATGCGGTCGTTGAACGACTGGCTCTCGATGCCCAGCACCTTCATGAGGTTGTCGGCGGCCACCCAGTCGCCGTGCTCGATGATGCTGCGATACACCTGCCGGGCCTCGGCCTCGGTCTCCCGGCAAACCACGAGCGCGGACGTGCAGATGCCGATATGGCGCCGATAGTCCGTGCGTGCCTTGTCACGAACCCGGGCGGCCACCGCCTTCACGGACTCGATGCTGTCGAAGCCCACGAAGCTGAAATCGACCTCGCGGGCGGAGAACTCGATGGCTGCCGGCGAATGGCCGGCATTGATCAGGACGGGATGGGGCTTCTGGACCGGCTTGGGATGGGCCTGGGCCTGCCTGATGCGGAAGCTCTCCGACTCGAAATCGAACGGCGCCTCGTCGGTCCACAGGCGCTTGACGATGCCGAGCCACTCGGCGCCATAGCGATAGCGATCGTCGTGCGCTCGCTGCGTGCCCTGGAACATCTCCATCTCCGGCGTGAACCAGCCCATCACCAGATTGAGGGCGAAGCGGCCGTTGGAGATGTGGTCGATGGTCGTCGCCTGCTTGGCGGCAACGATGGGATGGACGGTCGGAACGTGCGAGGTCGCCGCGACCATGATGTTCCGGGTCGCCTGGGCGAGCCCGGCGGCCCAGGTGTAGGTCTCGAACGATTCGCCATTGAAGTCGGTCGTGCCGCCGAACCCCCGCCATCGCGCCACCGGCAGCGCCAGCTCGAAGCCCATGGCATCGGCCCGCTTGACGATGTCCGACGTATGCTCCCAGGTCACCCTGTAGGTGGTCGGCGCGTGCGAGATGTTGACGCCGTTGCTGCAGTTGACCGCGAAGACGCCGAGCTTGAGCTTCTGGTCGTTGTACAGCGGCACGTGCGCGCGGCGATACTCCTCCCGTGCGATCGCCTCGGCGTTGCTCATTCACCCCTCCTCGGGAACCAACGGCACCGTTTCCCGCCCACGCGACTTCCTCCCATACTCCTGCCCTACGATCGGGCGAGCGGAGCAACGACGACGACCGGAGACGCGAGGTCACTGCGCTTCCCGCGTTCGGGATACTGCACCAGAGGAGACCCAAATGCCGACGAGAAATGGTGGCTGCCTGTGCGGGGCCGTGCGCTACGAATGCAGCGGTGATCCGCAGTTCGCCCTGCAGTGCCATTGTCGCGACTGCCAGCGGCAGAGCGGCGCGCCGCATGTCGCGGCGGTTCGCATGCCGGCAGCCGGCTTCCGCGTGACGCAGGGCGCGCCCAGGCGCTATGTCGCCAGGTCCGATGCCGGCAACGAGATCACGCGCGTCTTCTGCGGCGACTGCGGCACACCGCTCTATGTCCAGGTCTCGACGCGGCCGGACATCGTCGGCCTTCGGGTCTGCACCTTCGACGACCCGAGCTGGTTCCGGCCCGACGCCAACATCTTCGTCAAGAGCGCCCAGCCGTGGGACCATCTGGATCCGTCAGTGCCGCAGTTCGCGACCTATCCGGCCGGCAGATCGTACTGAGCGGACCCCACGCCGGCCCGCATGTCGCGGGGTCAGCCACGCGTTCATCGAGCAGGTCGATCCGTCCGCTGGCCCGCCTTTCTGCCCCGGTGGACAGGTGCTTGCCTCGCCGTGAGGCCGACCAGCGGCGTTCAGCCTATACGCCGAGATGACGCTCCCACAGGCTGCGGTCGGCGGCGAGCTCGGCCGAGCCGCCGGCCCAGGCGACGCGGCCGCGCTCCAGGATGGTGTGACGGGCGCACAGCGTCACCAGCCGGTCGACATACTTGTCGATCGCCAGCAGGGCGAGACCGGTGCGGCTCAGCTCGCCGAGCACGCGCCAGATCTCCTCGCGCAGCAGCGGCGCCAGCCCTTCCGTCGCCTCGTCGAGGATGAGGAGCCGGGGGTTGGTCATCAGCGCCCGGCCGATCGCCAGCATCTGCTGCTCGCCGCCGGACAGCTCGGCGCCCATGTTGCCTGCGCGCGCCGCGAGGCGCGGGAACAGCGCATAGACGCGCGCGAGCGTCCACGGCGGCGCGCCGCCGCCCCGATCGGCGGCGAACGCGACCAGGTTCTCGCGCACGCTGAGATTGGGAAAGATGCGCCGACCCTCCGGCACCAGCGCGATACCGGCCCGACCGATGCGGTCCGGCGTCCAGCCGTCGATGCGCCGGCCGCCGAAGCGGATGGCGCCGGCGGTCGGCCTGGTGAGCCCGACGATGCAGCGCACGGTCGTGCTCTTGCCCATGCCGTTGCGGCCGAGCAGCGCCACTGCCTCGCCCGGCCCGATCGCGAGGTCGACGCCGAACAGCACGGGCAGGCCGTCGTAGCCGGCCTGAACGCCCTCGATCTCGAGCAGCCCGGTCATGCGACGACCTCCTCGCCGAGATAGGCCCGGCGCACCTCCGGATGGCGGCGGATCTCGTCGGGTGCGCCGCTGGCGATGACGCGTCCATAGACCAGGGTCGAGATTCGGTCGGCGAGGCGGAACACCGCGTCCATGTCGTGCTCGACCAGCAGGATGGTGCGGCGGCCCTTCAGCGCCTCGATCAGGGCGACGATGCGCGCCGCCTCCTCGGCCGCCATCCCCGCCATCGGCTCGTCGAGCAGCAGGATGCGGGCACCGGTCGCCAGCGCGAGGCCCAGCTCGAGCTGGCGGCGCTCGCCATGCGCCAGCGCGCCGGCGCGCTGATCGGCTCGGTGGGCGAGCCCGACCGCCTCGAGCTCGGCGCGGGCGCGCGCCGGGTCGTGCCCGCCGCCTGCTCCCTGAACGGCGAGCGCCAGGTTCTCCAGCACCGTGAAGCCCGGGAACAGGCTGGTGATCTGGTAGGAGCGCGCCAGCCCCAGCCGCACGCGACGATGCATGGCGAGGCCAGTGACGTCGCGACCCTCGAGCCGGATCGTGCCGCCGCTGGGCGGAAGCGCGCCGGAGAGAAGATGGACGAGCGTCGTCTTGCCTGCGCCGTTCGGGCCGATCACGGCGTGCAGCTCGCCCGGGGCGAGATCGAGGCTCACATCGTCGACCGCGAGAATGCCGCCGAAGCGCTTCTGCAGCCCGCTCACCGAGAGGACGGGCGCGGTCATGACCCGGCGCCACCGCGCCTAATCAGGCCCGACAACCCTTGCGGTGCGAACAGCACGACGGCCAGCAGCACCACGCCGATCGCGAGCGGCCAATGGATGGTCTGCCCGGCAAGCGCCTCCTGGGCGATCAGCAGCGCGGCGGCACCCAGGACGCCGCCCAGCAGCCGGCCGGTGCCGCCCAGAATCACCATGATCATCAGCACGCCCGATTCGGGCCAATGAAGCAGGTTGGGACCGACCAGCCCGTTGAGGCTGGCCAGCAGCCCGCCGCCCAGGCCGGCTGCCGCGCCGGCGATGACGAAGGCGAGCAGCTTCAGGCGGTAAGTCGGAAAGCCGATCGCCTCCATGCGAATCTCGTTGTCGCGGATGCCCTGCAGCGCGCGGCCGAACGGCGCGTTGAGCAGGGCGCGCATCGCCAGCAGCGCCGCCAGCAGGATGGCCAGCGCGACGTAGTAGAAGCTCGTGTCACGGTCGAGAGAGACGAGGCCGATCGTGGGTCGCGCACCGAGCGTGAGCCCGTCGTCGCTGCCCAGCACGCGCAACGACACGACGAGGTAGTAGACCATCTGGGCGAAGGCCAGCGTGATCATGATGAAGTAGACGCCGCGCGTGCGCAGGCTGATCGCGCCGATCAGCAGCGCCAGCAGGGCGGCCACGACGATCGCCGCTGGCCACAGCAGCCAGGCCGACGCGATGCCCGCAGCCATCAGGACGGCGACGGTGTAGGCACCGGCGCCGACGAAGGCGGCATGGCCGAAGCTCACCAGGCCGACATAGCCGATCAGCAGGTTGAGGCTGGTGGCGATCAGGGCGTATATCAGCACCCGGGTCGCGAACACCACGTAGAACGGCTGGCCGACCGCGAGCGCGACCGCCGGCAGCAACGCCAGCACGGCGATCACCGCCAGCGTCGGCCATGGCTCGAGCGGGATGCGCAGCGTGTCGCGCATCAGCCGCGCGCCGGGAACAGCCCGGTCGGGCGGAAGAAGAGCACCGCCGCCATCAGCATGTAGATCAGCATCGAGGCCACGGCCGGGCCGGCCTCGGCGGCGACCACCGCGGGAAACATCTGGCGGAACAGGAATGGCAGGAAGGCGCGGCCGGCAGTGTCGATCAGCCCGACCAGCAGCGCGCCGACCAGGGCCCCGCGGATCGAGCCGATGCCGCCGATGGTGATGACCACGAAGGCCAGGATGAGGATGTTCTCGCCCATGCCGACCTGCACGGCGAGTAGCGGGCCGAGCAGGGCACCAGCCACCGCGCAGAGCGCGGCGCCGATCGCGAAGACCAGCGTGAACAGCGTGCGCGTGTCGACGCCCATGACCTCGGCCATCTCGCGGTCCGACGCCCCGGCGCGCACCCACATGCCGGCGCGCGAGCGCGTCACCAGCAGGTAGAGCAGGAGCGCGATGGCCAGGCCTGCCCCGATCACCACCAGGCGATAGGCGGGATAGCGGAAGCCGCCGAGCTCGACCGGGCCCGACAGTGCGGCCGGCATGGCGAGCAGGATCGGCTGGCTGCCCCAGATCATGCGCACGACCTCGTTGGCGATCAGGATCACGGCGAAGGTCGCCAGCACCTGCGACAGGTGCGAGCGCCGGTAGAGCCGGCGCAGCAGCGCCACCTCGAGCGCGATGCCGACCAGCGCCGTGCCGGCGATCGCGCCCGCGATGCCCAGCAGGAAGGAGCCCGAGGCCTCGGTCACCGCGGCAGCGAGGTAGGCGCCGATCATGTAGAGCGAGCCGTGCGCCAGGTTGATCATGTCCATGATGCCGAACACCAGCGTCAGCCCGGCCGCCAGCAGGAACAGCATCAACCCGAGCTGCAGCCCGTTCAGCAACTGCTCGGCGATCAGGGTGGGGGGCAAGGTCATTGCCTCCGCGGCTTCGCCGATCGGGAGAGGTCACTCATCGCGTCCTCTCCGCCCGCGTAGCGGGGGGAGAGGAAGGGGCCCTGCGCGTAGCGCGGGGAAGGAGAGGTGGGTGGATGCCCCAGCACCGACACGAACGAGCGCGCAACACTCGCCGCGACAGCACGCCTCCCGAAAAGATCGTCTGCGAGCTGCTGCACCTGCTCTGGGCGACGTCCCATGACCCACCTCTCCTAGCCTCTCCCCCCGCTACGCGGGCGGAGAGGAACATGAGGCTTCGTGTCTTCTCCGCCCACGTCGGCGGGACATGAGTTGTGTCCACTCCCTGGCAGCGAAGCTGGGAAGGCGAACCGAGATGACCTCGACCGCTCACCTGCTCATCTTGCACTTGGCGGCGTGGACGTCCTGGAAGTCGGTGAAGACCTTGGAGATCGTCCTGTTGGTGATGCGGCCGCCGGCGTCCTTGTAGACCTCGCGCAGCCAGTAATCCTGGATCGGGAAGTTGTTCTTGTTGAAGCGGAACTTCCCGCGCGTCGCGTCGAACCTGGCCTCGACGAGGGCCTTGCGCAGTGCCTCCTTGTCCTCGACCTTGCCGCCGATCTGCTTCACCGCCGCGTCGACCAGCAGCGCCACGTCGTAGGCCTGCGAGGCGTACATGGTCGGCAGCCGGCCGTACGCCTTCTGGAACTCCTGGACGAACTTCCTGTTCGCCGGGTTGTCGAGATCGGCGGCCCATTGCGAGGTGTTGAGGATGCCGATCATCGGCTCGCCGACCGCCTTGATGGTGTCTTCGTCGGCCGAGAAGCCGGGCGTGAAGAGCTTGGCCTCCTTGTCGGCGCCGGCAGCGACGTACTGCTTGACGAAGTTGATGCCCATGCCGCCCGGCAGGAAGAAGAACACCGCGTCGGGCTTGGCGGCACGAATGTTGGCGATCTCGGCCGCGAAGTCGAGCTGGCCCAGCTTGGTGTAGACCTCGTCGGCGATCTTGCCCTTGTAGAAGCGCTTGAAGCCCGCGAGCGTCTCGCGCCCGCCCGGATAGTTGGGCGCGATCAGGTAGACGTTCTTCAGCCCGCGCTGGTTCATCACCTCGCCCATGGCGCCGGGAATGTCCTCGTTCTGCCAGGCCACCGCAAAGAAGTTCGGGTTGCACTTCTCGCCGGCATAGTCCTCCGGCCCGGTGTTGGTGCTGAGATAGATCGTGTTGGACGCGAGCACCGCCGGCATGACCGGCAGCAGCACGTTGGAGAACACCATGCCGGTGATCAGGTCGACATTGTCGCGCTTGGTGAAGCGCTCGATCGCCTCGCGCGCGACGTCCGGCTTCTGCTGGTCGTCGACGACGCTGACCTCGGCCGGCAGGCCGCCGAGCTTGCCGCCATTGAGCTTGACGGCCAGGAGGAAGGCGTCGCGCATGTCGACGCCGAGCGCCCCGCCGGGACCCGACAGGGTGCTGAGGAACCCGACCTTGACCTTGTCGGCCGCGCTGGCCGGTGCCGATCCCACAAACGCCACGACCGCCGACAGCGCCAGCGCCGATATCAGTCCTCTCATGATGCCCTCCCCTCGTTCGTCCTGGCCGGGAGCCACTTCATATTCTCCTCCCCAGCTTCGCTGGGGAGGTGTCCGCGTAGTCGCGGACGGAGGGGTCATGAGCCACGAGTCTCGGGCCTATGACCCCTCCGTCGCCGCAAGACGGCGGCACCTCCCCAGCAAAGCTGGGGAGGAGTATATGAACGGCGCTCGCGACAACGGAATGCCTCCTCACACCCACGCCTGCAGCACGTACTCGTACGGGCCCTGCGCGTTCACCATGTCGACGCGCTGGAGCCTGATGCGATGGCCGTCCCGGGTCCTCTTCAGGTGATGAACGTACGAGCCCGCGAAATGGCGGGTCGTGTCGTTGCGGAACTCCATCATGTGGAAGCGCGAGCGAACGACCAGATCGCCGCTGCGCGCGTCCTCCTTCTCGATGGTGACGTTGCCGATGACGTGATTGGTGCCCCATGCCGTCCGCTGCGACCAGGCGCGCGGATGGGTGAGACGCTTCAGCCGCACGGTCATCAGGTCGCGGTCCTCCCAGAAGATCGACGGCACGCCGTCGCCCGTCGTCTGCTCGGGCGCCGCCGGCATCCAGTAGGTACCGTCCGGCGTGAACAGCTCGATGAAGTCCTGCCAGCGCTTGCCGTCGAGGCACTCGGCCTGGCGGAACAGAAGCTGCTCGACCTCGCGCAGCGTGTCGTGCGCGCCCGGCCTGTCGTGCCCGTTCGACGCCTTCGCCGCGTCTTTCGCCGTGGCAGCCATGCTCTTTCGGGGCGCCGCTTTCCGAGCGGCGCCTTTCCGGACCGCGCTCTTGCGCACAGTCCTCGCTTTCCGCGCCATCAGTGCGCCCCGTTCATGTACTGCGTCCAGGCCTTGAACTGGTTGCGCATCGGCTGCTCGGAGGTGCCGATGACCGAGGTCGTCACCTCGCTGGTCTCGTGGTCCTGCCCGGCATTGCGATGGAAGCTCACCCAGTCGCCGCCTTCCGATTCGAGGCCCTTGTGGCACTTCCAGAAGTTCCACAGATCGTCGGCATTGACCATCGTCGAGGGCGAGTTGACGAGGTTGTAGTAGCCGAGCGCGCGCCGGTAGATCGCCTCGGGCGCGCCCTTGAGCCGGAAGTGCCAGATCTCGGTCAGCGTCTTGTCGACGCCGAGCGGCCGCACGGCGCGCAGCTGCTGCAACGGCGACTGCACCGACAGGCCGGGATAGAGCAGCACGTGGTGGATGTTGACGCCCAGGATCTCCTCCATGCGCCGCTTGCCGTAGGCCTTCTCCATCACCTTCTCGTAGGCCAGCGTATCGGGGTCGCGCGGCCTGAGCCCCATGTAGCCGGCGAGGATACAATGGCCGTTGGGATAGCCCAGCGTCTGGAAGGCATCCCACTTGGTGATCGGCGTCGCGAAGGCGGACAGGAAGTGATAGCTGAGCGGCGCATGGCCGCCCTTGCGGTTGATCTCCTCCTCGACCTCGCCGGCGGCGCGCCCCGTCGACTCGTGCGTCACCGCCGGATGCAGCGCGTCCAGCTGGTTCTCCAGGAAGATCTTCCAGTTCGATTGCTGGATCACGCGGAAGCAGGTCGGCACCACCTCGACCTCGCCTTCCGGCGCGCGGTCGCACATGTCGTCGAAGGCGACCCTGGCCGGCCCGAGCCAGTCGACCAGCGACGGTCCGCTGGCCGCAAGGCTGGCGAACACGAAGCCGCGGTAGGACTCGACGCGCGCCGCGGTCTTGATGTTGGTGTTGTCGTCGCCCGGCGTCAGGCGCGTGCCCTGGTAGCCCTTGTCGAGCGGGATCGCCTTGCAGCTTCCGTCGGTGTCGAACTGCCAGGAATGATAGGAGCAGATGATGCCCTTGCCGACATTGCCGCAGCGGTCGCCGTAGAGCATGGCGCCGCGATGCGGGCAGCGGTTGTAGAGCACGCGCACCGAGCGATCGGCATGGCGGACCATGACCATCGGCTGGCGGCCGATCTGCACCGCCCAGTAGTCGCCGGCCTTCGGCACCTGGCTCTCGTGCCCGACATAGGTCCACACCTTGTTGAAGATGCGCTCCATCTCGAGCTCGAAGATGCCCGGATCGGAATAGACGCTGCGATGGACGCGATCGGGCTCCACCGCCCGTCCGACATCCAGGCCGATATCGACTGCCATCAAGACCTCCTCCGGGCCGCCATCCTCGGGCCCCACGCCATGCTATGCAACGCCGGCCCCTGCGGCCGGGATACCCTGCGCCTCGGATTTGCGCGCATCGAAGTTGCGGCACATCTCCTGGACCGCCCAGCGCACCAGGCCGATCGCCGGCTCGGGCAGGTTCGCCGTCGCCCGCTCGTTGACCTGCCGCACCCTGGGCCAGATGCGCGCGAACAGCCGCTCGCCCGCCCCGGTCAAGGTCAGCCGCGTCACGCGCGCATCGCGCGCATCGCCGAGTCGCGTCACCCAGCCGGCCTTCACCATGCGCTCGACGACGCGCGTCAGCGTCGTGCGGTCGATCGAGGTGAGCTCGGCGAGCGCGCTCATCGACAGGCGATGCCGGCTGTGCAGCGTGGCCAGGGTCCGCCACTCCGGCGCACGCAACCCGTCCGCCTTGAGCGCCGCCGCGAGTTGCCGGTCACGCCGGTCGAGAAGCTGGGTGAACCAGAAAAAAAGATGCTGCTCGAGGACGAAGTCGGCCGTGCCGTCGGACGCGATCATCCCCGCCTCGCTCGTCCCGGGTGGGCGGCGATCACGACTCGAAAGCGGCTGCACGCGTCGCGACATGTCGGCCTTCCCTCCGGCCTCCAGTTCGAGGCGAGCCTCGCACCGATTATGTGCAGTCGCAAGCAATGCTTCAGAACGGAGCGGGCCAAATGGCCCGTTCATGGGGAAGCAGCAGCCCGATTAACTTGCAATTGCACGTTATGAGACGGGTTCCGCCGTCAGCCTTTTCGCCATCGGGGCTTGCGCTTCTCGACGAAGGCGGAGGGCCCTTCGGCACAATCGGCCGTGCCGAAGCCCGTCGAGACGAGATCGACAGCCGCCGCGGCACCCTGGCGGTAGCCGCTGTCGATGACGCGCCGAAGGCCGCCTTGCCGAGACGCATCAGTCCGGGTGGCCGATCATCTCGATTCGTCATCCGGCGAGGCGTTTCGCCAGCGTCCCATGACCTCTATCATTGCGTGCGCGTCACGGGCCGGTGTCGCCCCGGGAGCGCACAGGTGTTTGCGATTGGAGGAAGGTCGTGGGATAGGTTTGGCACTATCGCGTCGGGCCCTCCTCCCACTGCTGCTGGGACTGCCGTGGCCGGCATTCCCGCAGTCGCCAGCGCGCTGGCTTCCGGGATTACAGCTCTACACGGTGAGGGAGCCGCTCGCTGCCGACATCGACGGCACGCTGCGAAGCGTTGCCGAGATGGGCTATCGCGAGGTCGAGACGGCGGGCTTCGCCGCTGCGGCGATCGACGTGCTCGGGGAGAGGCTGAAGCGGTTCGGGCTGGCCGTTCCGGCGATGCACGCAGGCTACGACGACCTGCGGCGAGATCCCGGTGCCGTCGTCGCCGAGGCCGCCATCCTGGGATCGACGTTCGCCGTCTGCCCGTCCGTCGATGCCGATCAGCGTCGGACGGCCGACGACTGGAAGCGCGTCTGCGAGACGCTGACCGGAGCCGCGCGCGCCCTTCGTCGCAACGGCGTGACGCTGGCCTATCACAACCACGACTTCGAGTTCGTTCCGTTCGCGGACGGGACGACGCCCTTCCAGTCGATGATGAGGGAAACCGACCCGGACGACGTCAAGCTCGAGCTCGATGTCTATTGGCTGGCCAAGGCAGGCCTCGATCCCGTCACGAGCCTCCTGGCTGCCCGGGACCGGACCGCGCTGGTTCACCTGAAGGACCTCGGCCGGGACGGATCGACGGTCGAGCTCGGGGCCGGCGTCCTCGACCTCGAGACGATCGTCCGGACGGCCCTGCTGGTCGGCACGAAGCATCTGTTCGTCGAGCAGGACGATTCGTCGGCCCCGCTGCGCAGCGCCGAGACCAGCCTTCGATTCCTCGAGCGCCTGCCGCCGGACGTGAGGCCGCGGTCGAGAATGTAGTACGGCGCGCGAGCGCTCGTCGTCGCGCCGGGCACAGACCGTTCAGTCGGGGTCAGCCGGAGGGCATTCGCACATGGGCGCGCTCTTCATTCTCCTTCCTGGCGAAGCCGGGGAGGTGTCCGCGTCTTCGCGGACGGAGGGGTCATGAGCCCCAGCCCCGCTGCTCATGACCTCTCCGTCACCGTAAGACCCTTCGGCTTCGCTTAGGGCAGGCGGCGACACCTCCCCGGCTTCGCCAGGGAGCGCCCATAGACGACCGCCGGGTCGACCGGGGGAACCTGCGGCCGGTCACTGCGGCAGCAGCTCGCCGACCTCCAGCTGGGAGACGGCGGCGTCGACGCGGCGGGCAATGGCGCGCATCGCGGTCAGCCCGCGCTCGTTGCCGACATCCATGCCGCCGGTCGTGTAGATCGCCACGAACAGGCCGCACAGCACGGCGAAGCGATAGGCGTTCCAGCAATCCTCGAAGCTGAAACCCTGGACGCCCGACCGCAGCAGGGTGTCGTGGTAGCGGTGCAGCAGATCCTTCTCCGCCTTCTGGTGGTAGGCGAGCGGCATGCTGTTACAGATCAGGTAGGCGACGTCGTAAAGCGCGCCGCCCTTGCCCGAGATCTGCCAGTCGACCGCGGCGACGCTGTCCTGTCCCAATCCCGCACCGAAGATCAGGTTGTCGGCACGGTAGTCGCCATGCAGGAGGGTCCGCCAGCTCGAGGATACCTGCTTGACGGCGCGGGCCGCGACCAGCGCCAGCCCTTGCGCGACCTTCCTGGTGTAGGGGCTGTAGCAGTCGCCGCACTTGTCGAGCGCCGGGCCGAGGAAGCCCTTGTAGCCGGCCTCCACCGCCGCGCCATACTCGGGATTGGCGAAATCGAACAACGACTCCATGCCCGGCGCATCGACCTTTCCCCACCAGGCGGCGTGAAGGCGCGCGAGCGCGGTGACGGCCGCCTCGGCCTGGGCCGGCGTCAAGCCGGCGACCTGGTCGCCGTGCTGGACGTCGCGCAGGTCCTCGAGCAGCAGCACGAAGCTGTGGTCGCCCATGTCGAGATCGGCATGGAGCAGGCGCGGCGTGCGGATCGGCGAGTGCTGCGCCAGCTTGGTGTAGAAGGCGACCTCGCGAGGGTAGAAATAGAGCGCGCGGGCGACGCCAAGGTTGGTCGGATCCGCAGTCGGGAACTTGCCGATGACGGTCGCGGGCGCGTCCGCGCCGGGCTTGTCGTACTCGATGGCAAGGCGGGCCACCTCGCCCATGATGCCGACTCCCGTGCCGACATCCGTTGCGGTCACGCCTGTGACCTTGCAGTCGGCCAGCAGGCCGTGGCCACGCAGCACGCCATCCAGCCAGCCAGGCCGCACCGACGCCGCGCTTCTCGGCCATTCGTTCATTTGAACCTCCCCATCGTCGTTTCTTCGTTTCGCACCGACACCAGTCTACAGCATGAGCAAGTCTCGTCTCTCGATCGTGGCACGCCGGGTCAGAGCCGGTAGATCCTGGCGGCGTTGGCGTAGAAGATCGCGACGCGCTCCTCGTCGGTGCAGTCGTCGAGCGCACCCGCCACGGCATCGACGATCGCGCCATAGCCGGTCCACAGCTTCTCGATCGGGAAGTTGCTGCCGAACAGGCATCGCCCGGCGCCGAACATCGCGACGGTCTCGCGAATGACCGGCGCCCAGGCCGCGGCGTCGCAGCGATGGATGAAGGTGCCCAGGCCCGAGAGCTTCACCACCACGTTCGGGCAGTCGGCGAGCCGCCGCATGCCCTCGCGCCACGCCGCCCAGCCATGGTCGCTCCGATCCTCCAGCATGCCGGCATGCAGCAGCACGAAGGTGAGATCGCCGAATGCGCCGGCTAGGCGCGCCGCATCCGCCATCTGGCTCGTGAACACCTGCAGCTCGAACAGCAGGCCGCGATCGGCGACGCAGCGCAGGCCACGGCGCCAGCTCGCCTCGTTCATGAGCGCAGGGTGCCGGGCGAAGCGATACGCCGGGTCGTCGTGCCAATGCAGCTGCTGGCGGATGCCGCGCAGGCCGCGATGACGGGTCATCGCGTCGAGCGTCTCGGCGAGCGAGCCCGACTGCAGATCGGCATAACCCACGAAGGCATGCGGAAAGCCGTGCCGGTCGGCGACCTGCTGGACCCACGCGGCCTCCTCCAGCTCACCGCCCGGCGGCCAGTTGGTCTGCACGTAAATGGACTTCTCGACACCGCTGGGTGCGATGTCGGCGAGATACTCCTCGACCGGATAGTCGCGCCGGATCGCCTCGTAGGGCCCGAAGATGCGCGGCTGCATCGGACCCTGCAGCCAGGCGAGATCGGCCTGCCGCCAGACGTGATGATGGGCATCGACGATGCGCGCGGGCCTTGGCTCGTGGGGCATCTAGCAGCAGGCTCCAAGCGGGCGATTCGCGTCCATGGCGGAAGTGTAGCGGGTTTGCTCATCGCGAGCGAAGCCGCGCGTAGCGCGGCGTAGTGGAGGGACTATTCTCGTGGCGACCTCGGCAAGACGGGTCCCTCGACTGCGCCGCGCGACGCGCGGCTTCGCTCGGGATGACGGGATGCCCTGTCAATTGCGAATGCCCTTGCCGGAAGGCCGCTGGAGCACGCGCCGCCCGGTTGTGGGACCGCCGGACGGGAACTGCGCTACCGCGGTTCGGCCCGCGATGAGCCTGCGCGCCGATCCGCCAGGACGCCCAGCACGGCGCGGACGATGCCGCGGTAGCCCGTGCAGCGGCACAGGTTGCCGGCAAGCTCCTCGCGCACGCGCGCCTCGTCGGCGCCGGGGAGGCGCAGCACGATGTCGCGCGCGACCACCAGCATGCCCGGCGTGCAGTAGCCGCACTGCAAGGCATGCTCGCGCGAGAAGGCCTCGCGCAGCGCGCCCATGACCGCGTCGCCGGCAAGGCCCTCGATAGTGCGCACCGAGGCGCCGTCGCAGCTGCCGGCGTGGACGATGCACGAGCGCTGCGGCACGCCGTCGATCTCGATGGTGCAGGCACCGCACACGCCATGCTCGCAGCCGATATGCGTACCCGTGAGCATCAGCGTGCCGCGCAACAGATCGGCGAGATGCTCGCGCGGCTCGGCGAATACCTCCTCGGTCTTGCCGTTGACGGTCAGCGCGATCGCGATTCGCTTCATGGCGCGCTCGCCGCCGCCGCGGCATGACGGAGGGCCGCCTGCGCCAGCGCGCTGCGCCACGGCGCCATTTGGCCGAGGCCGGCGACGATGCGCGCGGCCTCGTCCGCCGGATCGGCCAGCAGCGCGCCGGCGTCCTCGATGACCAGCGGCGGCCGGTCGAGCGCCGCCAGCACCGCGCGCGGCGGTGCCCCGGGTATGGCGAGCATGCAGGCCGTTGCCTTGGAGAACTCGCCGACCTTGCGGCAGAACTTCCAGTGGCCCCAGCGTGCCTCGGCCGGCAGCACCGGCACCTCGATGGCACGCAACAGCTCGTCGGAGGCCAGCGCCGTCTCGAAGATGCCGGTGACGAAGCCGGCAAGCGCAAGGCGGCGCTCGCCCCGCGGTCCCACGGCGACGGCGCTACCGCCCAGCGCCGGCAGCACGGCGACCCAGTCCGCCGCCGGATCGGCATGCGCCAGACTGCCGCCGATCGTGCCCCGGTTGCGCACCGGCCGATAGGCGATGCGCCTTGCGACGCCAGCCATGATCTCGCCCAGGCGCCCCGGCACGGCGCCATCCTCGATCGCGGCGTGCGTGGTGCCGGCGCCGATCTGCACGACACCGTCCACTAGGGTGACTCCAGCATAGTCCGGCAGATGGCGCAGGTCGGCAACCGTGTCCGGCTGGGCCAGGCGGAGATTGAGCAACGGGCCCAGCGACTGCGTTCCGGCGCCCGGACGGGCGCCGCCGGCAACCAGCTCCAGCGCTTCCGACCAGCTTCGTGGCCGGACATGGGAAAACGCGGCGGGTTTCACGCCTTGCGGCCCCGCGCCGCGTGAATCGCCGCGAGCACGCGCGACGGGCTCGCCGGCAGATCCGTCACCTCGGCGCCGAGGCCCGCCAGCGCATCGTTGATGGCGTTCACGATTGCGGCCGGCGGGCCGATGGCGCCGCTCTCGCCGATGCCCTTCTGGCCGAACGTGGTCCACGGGCTCGGCGTCGCCATGTGCTCGAGCCGCACGTCGGGCACCTCGGTCGTGCCGGGCAGCAGGTAGTCGGCGAGCGTTGCGGCGAGCGGCTGGCCATCGCGATCGTAGGGCATCTCCTCGTAGAGCGCCGTGCCGATGCCCTGCGCCAGCCCGCCCAGCACCTGCCCGTCGACGATCAGCGGATTGATCAGCGTCCCGCCATCCTCGACGACGACGTAGTCCTCCAGCACGACGGCGCCGGTCTCGAGGTCGACCCGCGCCACGACCGCATGGCAGGCATAGGAGTGCGTGCCGGTGTCCGGATCGGGACGGTAGCCGGCCGTGATCTCGAGGCCGCCCTTGTCGACGCCGGGCGGCAGGTTCTGCGGCGCGCGATACCAGGTGCGCGCCACGTCGGCGATACCGACCGAGCCGTCCGAGCCCAGCCGGCGCACGCTCCCCTCCTCCACGCTGACGTCGGCGCGCGAGACCTGAAGCAGCGCGGCGCCGATCACGGCGATGCGATCGCCGAGCTGCCGGCACGCCTCGGCGACCGCGCCACCCGCCATCACCGCCGCGCGACTGCCCCAGGTGCCTGTCGAGTAGGGCGTCAGCGCCGTGTCGCCCAGCACGACGCGGATATTGTCGAGATGAATGCCGAGGATCTCGTGCGCGATCTGGGCCAGGCTGGTTTCCATGCCCTGGCCGTGGCTGTGAACCCCGACACGCACTTCCAGGACGCCATCGGGACTGAGCCGCACATGGGCCTGCTCGAAGCCGGGCACGAACGGGATGCCCCACGCGTGATAGACCGAGGTGCCGTGCGCGCCCTGCTCGCAAAACGTCGCGAGGCCGAATCCCACCGTCTCGCCGGCGGCCTGGCGCGCCCGCACCGCGTCGACGTCGATTGCCGCCACCGCCCGGCGCAGCGACTCCGGGTAGTCGCCGCTGTCGAACACCTTGCCGACCAGGTTGCGATAGGGCATCGCCCCGGGTGGCACCAGGTTGGCGAGCCGGATCGCCTGCGGCGTGAGGCCGAGCTGTCGCGCCAGCGCGTCGAGCGTCGTTTCCATGGCGTAGCACACGCCGGTCCGCGCCACGCCCCGGTACGGCAGGATCGGCGGCTTGTTGGTGCAGGCCGACACGGTATGGCAGCTGAGCAGCGGCAGGACGTAGGGGCCGGGCAGGATCGAGCCGACCTGCGCCGCCTCCAGGCAGGCGCCGAACGGATAGGACGAGTAGGCGCCCGCATCGACGATCGCCTCGCACGCGACGCCCAGCAGCTTGCCTGCCCGATCGGCCCACGCGGTGATGACATAGTGATGCTCGCGGCAGTTGGCGCTGGCGCTGAGCTGCTCGAAACGATCTTCCAGCCAGCGCACCGGTCGGCCAAGACGCATCGCCAGCGCCGCGCAGACGATCTCCTCGGGCAGCAGGATGCCTTTGTAGCCGAAGCCGCCGCCGACATCGGGCGAGACGATCCGCACCCGGCCTTCGTCGAGGCCGAGGCAGTCGGCGAGGCCGCTGCGGATCACGTGCGGCATCTGGGTCGAGGTCGTGACGATCAGCTGCTCGAGCCGCGGATCCCATTCCGCCAGCACGCCCCGGCCCTCGAGCGGCGCCATGCACTGGCGCGCGGTGCGCAGCGTGCGGGTCACCTTCGCTGCGGCAATGGCGTCGAGGCCGGACACGTCATCGTTGCGGTTGGTCTCGAGGAAGGCATTCATCGACCAGTCTTCGTGCACGAGCGGCACGCCCGGCAGATGGGCCGTCCTCATGTCGGCGACGGCCGGCAGCGCGTCGTAGTCCACAACGCAGGCGGCGGCGAGATCCTCGGCCGCAGCCCGGCTGGCGGCGACACAGGCCATGATCGCCTCGCCGACATGACGCACCTTGCCCCTGGCCAGCACCGGTTGCTCGGACACGCGAAAGCCCGGCAAGGCCGAGTTGGCGCGAATGGTGCGGGCTTCCGGCAGGTCCTCGATGGTGAAGACCGAATCCTCGGCGCCGGCCGGCTTGATCACGCCGGCCAGTCGCGCGTGCGCCACGGGGCTGCGCAGGAAAGCCACCTCGAGCATGCCGGGCCGCACGATGTCGCCGACATAACGGCCCTGCCCAGCGAGGAATCGCGTATCCTCCTTGCGCCGAAGGGAGGCGCCGACGCCCAGCCCCTTCGACTCGCCCGTCATGCCGCCGCGGCCATCACCGCCATCGGCAAGATCGGCGCGTCGGCATCGAAGCGCCGGCCGGCGCGCAGGCAGAAGGCCGGGCGCAGCAGGCGCTCGGCGACCACGCGCGTATCCTCGTTGTCCTGCAGCACGAAGCGGCCGGTCACGTCGTCGAGCACCGAGACGTCGGCCTCGACGCCCGGCCGCAGGGTGCCGATGGTGTCCTCCATGCCGAGCATCGCCGCGCAGTTGCTGGTCACCATCGGCACGACCTGCTCGAGGCTGAGTCCGAGCGCCAGCATGCTGGTCATGGCCGACGCGAGCGAGAAGTTCTGCGCCCCGGCGAACAGATGCATCTCGTCCTTGTCGGGATGAGTCTCCGGCGTGCCCTTCGGCTTGGGCACCGTGGTGTTGTAGCCGTGCATGTCGGCGCCCAGCGTGTCCGGGACGACGCCGGCCTCGAGCACCAGCCGCGCCATCCTGAAGGAGAAATGCGAGCCATGGCCGACGTCGGTCTTGAGCCCGCGCGCCAGCGCCTCGCGCACCACCGGATGCAGCTTGCCGTGATGATCGACGAAGCCGCCAGGATGGCGCGTGAACGGATGCGCCAGGACATCTCCCGGCCGCAGGATCTCCAGCATCTCCGGCAGGATGGCGTCGGGATCGTAGGGATGCCGGTCCTCCGGCAGCGGCCAGAGCTGACCGAAGTGGATGTAGAGCGGCAGGTCGAGCCCGCGTCCGATCCTGGCCGCCTGGCGCATCGCCTCGCTGCCCCAGCGCGTGAAGCCGCCGATCTCGGCATGGCCCTTGACGCCGCGCACCAGGTCGGCGTTCTCGCGGCCGGCACGGATCGTGTCGTCGACGGCGATGCAGTCGGGCCGATAGAGTTCCGGGTAATAGTGGCCTTCCAGCCCGCCCACCATGTAGGCCGAGATGAAAGCCAGCACCCGCGTCGCCGCGGGCTTCGCGACGTACTCGCGGAACCCCGGGAAGGTCAGCACCGAGGGACCGCCCTGGTCGACCACCGTGGTGACGCCCGAGTGCACGCCCACCATGTCGGCGTCGAGCCCGAAGCGGCCGCTGACATAGCGATAGACATGGGCATGGGTGTCGATCAGGCCCGGCAGCACGAGCTTGCCGCGGACATCGATCGTCTCGCGCGCCGGCCCCGGCAGCGCCTTGCCGACGGCGGCGACACGCCCGTCGCGAACGGCGACGTCGAGCAGGCCATCGACACCTTGTGCCGGGTCGATGACCCGGCCGCCGCGCAGGACGAGATCATAGGGTGTTGGTTGCACGAATCCTCCTCAGAGAAGCCGAAATCCTTCGGAGACGGGGCACGCCCCTTTAGGCGTCAGGTCTCGAAGCATGAGCCCGCGGACGTGGTCCTTGCCGCCCCTCCTTCGAGATGCCACGCGGAGCATGGCTCCCCAGACGAGGGACTTGTTGCGCCCCGCAGATCGAAAGCCTCCCGTCCCACGTCCGCCAAGGAACGCGCTCTCGTGACGGAGGCATTTGGCGGCCGCATCTCGCCAATTGCAAGTCCCGTGCCGCAGACCATGCGCCTGCAAAGGCGCCGCTCGCCGAAGTCCGCCGGCACGGCGCAGACGGCGGCGGGGAGCTACTCGCTGATCACCTCGTCGAGGAGCGTGGAGCTCCGCTGGACATGCGGAATTCGGTTCGACCTCAACCGACCTCCAGGCCACAGAACGGCGCATGCGTCGCGGGCGCCGAAGCTCCCGAGATGCCCGGCGACCGGGGGATCGCTTCAAGGCCGATGCTGGGGAACGATCTCGACGCCGTAATCCAGCCGTTCGCCCTCGGCCGGCTCCGGTATCAGCAGCGCGATGTGCCGCTCGATCCCGGGACCCGGATTGAAGTTGGCATGCAGCGTCCCGGCCGGAAGCACCACCAGGCTCTTGGGCCCGGCCGTCATCGTCCTGTTGCCGATCTGGATCTCGAGCGAGCCGTCGAGCACGAAATAGAACTGGTCGAAGTCGTGGAAGTGCATCCTGGGGCCGCCCGAGGCCGGCTCGAGCTCGGCGATGTAGAGCCGCGCGTTGGGCGATCCCGTCGACCGCTCGACGAGCGGCTGCAGCGTGAAGCCGGGCGAGCTCGTGCGGTAACCGTCGGGGCGAACCTTGCGCACGAGGTCCGCGGCGTTGGGGACGGCACGCAGCTCGGCCGGCGCGAGGATGCGATCGGGCGGCGGCGCCGGCGTCAGGATCTCGAGATGAAGCTCGTCCTCGGTGCCGTCGTTCCAGTTGCAGTGCGGCGTCCCGGCGGGAATCAGGACCAGCGTGCCCGGCGTCACCGTGAACACTTCCGTGCCGAGCTGGACGTGCATCGAGCCGCTGACGACGAAGTAGATCTGGTCGACCGGGTGGGTGTGCAGCTTGGGGCCATGATGGCCCGGCGGCACGCGGGAGTAGAGGACCATGCACGAATCGATGCCGGTCGCCGACGTCGCCAGGCGGCGGCTGTGGAAGCCCTCGGGGAAGGTGCTGAGATCGACCTGGACGACGTGCTGCATGATTTCCTCCGGCAGGTTCCCGTTTCTCTTGTCTGCTCAGGTTAGCGTGGGGGCCGACATGGCAAAACGGCCAAAAGAGCCATCGAATTCCTTCCCGATTGCCATGAGGCTTCCATGCGCCTTCGTGTCGATCACCCGATCGTCGCCACGGGCTTGCCGAGCACGTCGAGGTAGGGAACGACGCCGAGGCCCGGGCCGGTCGGCGCCTCGATGTAGCCGCCACGCTGCTGCGGGCCGCCCTCGGCGATGCTCACCGTGTTGTAGCCGTTGACGTCGCTCGAGCTGAAGCGGAAGGCCTCGGGAGTCGAATGCGCGAGGTGGGCGATCGCGGCCGTGACGATATCGCTGCCGCCCGAATCCTCGATGGTCATGGCGAGACCCATCACGACGCACATGTCGCGCATCTGGCGGGCCGCGGTGAGGCCACCCACCTTGCTGAGCTTGATGTTGACCACGTCCATCGCCTGGTCGGCATGAGCACGCAGCAGCATCGCCGGCCCGTCAATGATCTCGTCGAGGATGAAGGGCCGGCTGGTGCGACGGCGGATCGACAGGCACTCGCCGTAGCCTAGGCACGGTTGCTCGAGATAGAGGTCGATGTCCTCGATGGCGCGCACCACGCGTGCCGCCTGGTGCGGCAGCCAGCTGGTGTTGGCGTCGGCTACCAGCACCTCGCCAGCCCCGAGGCTCGCCGCGACGGCGCGGATGCGGGCAATGTCGAAATCGGGCTCGCCGCCGACCTTGATCTGGAAATGGTGATGGCCCTCGGCGCGGCACGCCGCGACGCGCTCGACCATGCGCTCGGGCGTATCGCGCGAGATCGCGCGATAGCATTTGACCGCTTCGCCCTGGCGGCCGCCGAGCAGGGTCGAGACCGGAAGGCCGCTTGCCAGCCCGAGAATGTCCCAGCAGGCGATGTCGAGCGCCGACTTCACGTAGGGATGGCCCTTGAGCTGCTGGTCCATCACTCGGTTGATGACTCCGAGCTGGCGCGGGTCCTGGCCGATGAGATGCGGCGCCAGCTCGGCCAGGCCCGTGCGCACGCCGTTGGCGTAGGCCGGCAGGTAGGACGGCCCGAGCGGGCAGACCTCGCCATGACCGATCAGCCCGGCATCGGTGAATACGCGCACGACCGTGGAATCGTAGGTGCGGATCGACTTGCCGTCGGACCAGCTGTAGGTGCCGGCGCTGAGCGGCAGGTCGACCTGGTGGACAGCGATCTGGGTTATCTTCATTCGACGCTCGGGTGCGATATGCTAACTCTCGTGCGCATCGTGGATGGTGCGGCACGCGCCATCTGCCTGATCCATCACTGATTGGGGACCAGCGCCGGCCGGCCAATGTCGATTCAACATCCGCAGACTTGTTCACATATTGAACATTCGTACAAGTTGGCCGACGCGGTGACGCTGGATGTCGAGGGGCAGCCGGTGACGGCGCGCATCTGCGACACGCTGGCGGCCGCGTTGATTTCTGCGGGCATTGCCGGGCTGCGCGAAACCGCGCGCGGCGAGCGGCGCGGCGTGTTCTGCGGCATGGGCGTCTGCAACGAGTGCCTGGTGAGCGTCGACGGCCGGCAAAGCCAGCGCGCCTGCATGACCAAGGTGAGCGGGCCCCATACGGTGCGCCGGCAGGCCTTCCAGGTCCGCTTGCCGGCACAGGCCAGCGGTGCAGCGCCGATCCTGGCGGCGGACCTCGCCGTCTGCACGCCCGACCTGCTGGTGATCGGGGGCGGCGCGGGCGGACTCGCGGCGGCGACGGTGGCGGCCGAGGCCGGGCTCGACGTCGTGCTGGTCGACGAGCGGGCGCTGCCGGGCGGCCAGTTCTTCAAGCAGCCTGGCGCGGCGCACCGCTTCGCCGACACCATCGCGATCGACCGGCAGGTCGCCGAAGGACGTGCGCGGATCGAGCGGGCGCGTCGCGTCGGCGTCGAGATCCTGAGCGGCGCCGATGCTTGGGGCGCCTTCGCGCCCTTGACGGTGGGCGTCACGACCGGCGTGCAGTCGCTGCTGTTCCGGCCGTCCCGCCTGGTGGTTGCGACAGGCGCCTACGAGCGCGGCGTTCCGGTGCCCGGATGGACGCTGCCCGGCGTGATGACGACCGGCGCCGCCCAGACCTTGCTCAAGACCGACGGCGTGCTGCCGGGCCGCCGCGTGCTGGTCAGCGGCAACGGCCCGCTCAATCTGCAGGTGGCGCTGGAGCTGGCGCGCGCCGGCGCCGATGTGGCCGCCGTCGCCGAGCTGGCGCCGCGACGCGGCGTCGCCCGGGCCGGCGCGCTGCTGGGCCTCATGGCGAACGCCCTCGACGTCGCCTGGCAGGGCGCCGACATGCTGCTCGAGCTGTACCGGCGCCGCATCCCGTTGCTTTTCGGCCAGGCCTTGACGCGCATCGAGCAGACGGACGGCAGTCTCGTGGCATCGCTCGGCGAACGCCGCTTCGAGGTCGACGCGGTGCTGATGGGCTACGGCTTCCTGCCGTCGAACGAGCTGTTGCGCGCGCTGGGCTGCCGGCACGATCTCGACGCCGAGCGCGGCCATCTCGTGACCTGGCGCACCGACGACTGCGAGACCAGCATGCCGGGCGTCCATGCCGTCGGCGATTGCTGCGGGCTGGGCGGTGCGCGGGCGGCTGCCGACGAGGGCGTCATCGCGGGGTGGGCGGTGGTGCACGCGCTGGGACGGCCGGTCGATCACAAAGCGCTGGCTGCGGCACGCGCCAGGCTCGTGCGGCATCGCCGGTTCCAGACGGCGCTGTGGCAGATCTTCGCCGCGCCGCGCCTGCAGGCCGAGCGCGCCGAGCCCGACACGATCGTCTGTCGCTGTGAGGAGGTCACGCTCGGCGCCGTCGAGGCCGAGCTGGAGGACGGCGTACCGTCGATCGGCGAGGTCAAGCGGCGCACACGGCTCGGCATGGGGCGCTGCCAGGGACGCTACTGCGCGCCCGTGCTGGCAGCACTGCTGGCCGAACGGCAGGGACGGCCAGTCGACGAGCTCGCCTTCTTCGCGCCGCGCGTCCCGGCGCGGCCGGTCGCGATCAGCGATCTCGTCCGTGCCGGAGCGCCGCCGCGATGATCGGCGAGCGGCGCGTGCCAGCGGAGATCGGCACGGTGATCGTGGGCGGCGGCATCGTCGGCATGTGCCTCGCCTGGTTCCTCGCCGAGGAAGGACACGACGTCGCCGTCGTCGACGACGGCCGCCACGCCGGCACCATCGCCAACGCCGGCGGCCTGCACGTGCAGCTGCAGAGCCGCTTCATGCGGCTCTATCCCGAGATGGTACCGGCGTTCGAGAGGACCCTGCCGTTCTATCCGCGTGCCGTGCGCCACTGGCAGTCGCTGGCGGCGCGGCTCGACGAGGATATTGGCCTCGCCGTCACCGGCGGTCTGATGGTGGCCGAGAGCCGCGAGCAGTACGAGTTCCTCGAGAAGAAGTGCCGGCGCGAGCAGCAGCTCGGCCTCGAGGTCGAGATGCTCGACCGCGCCGCGCTCGATCGCATCGCGCCCTACTTTGCCGAGAGCATCGTCGGCGCCGAGCTGTGCGCCACCGAGGGCAAGGTCAATCCGCTGCTCGCCAACCAGGCGATCCGGCGCAAGGTGCTGGCGGCCGGCGTCGTGCACTGCACGGAGACGCGCGTGACGGGACTGTCGCGGACGCCGGCGGGCTTCGCGGTCGAGACGAGCCGAGGGTCGATCCGCGCCGGCCGGGTCGTCGTCGCCGCCGGCGCCGGCGCGACGGCGCTCGCGGCGCATCTCGGCCTGAAGGTGCCGGCGCGCGCCGAGCCGCTGCACATGAACATCACCGAGGCGACCGAGCCCCTGATCCATCACATGGTCCAGCACGCCGACCGCCAGATCACCATGAAGCAGCTCGCCGCCGGTATGGTGGTGATCGGCGGCGGCTGGCCGGCGACGCTCGTGGGCGCGGCCGAGCACCCGACCGTCGAGCTCGACAGCCTGATCGGCAGCCTCAGCCTCGCCCAGCACGTGATTCCCCGCATCGGCTCGCTGCGACTCGTCCGCACCTGGGCCGGCGTCAACACCAGCGTCGACGGCCGTCCTGTGGTCGGGCCGGTGAGCGGAATTCCGGGGTTGTTCTTCGCCATCCCCGGCGACGCCGGCTACACGCTCGGCCCGCTGACCGCGCGCCTGGTCGCCGACTCGATGCTTGGCCGCCCGCCGGAGATGGCGATCGGCGAGCACACGGCCGATCGATTCACGTAAATCGCGTCTTTTCTCAAGCTCCTCTCCCCCGATAGGGGGAGAGGGTGGGTGAGGGGTTACAGATGATCTCCCAGCCTTCGAAGCCCCCTCACCTGGCCTCTCCCCCTTATGTGCGGCTCGGCTCGGGCGCGGTAAACCGCGCCCCTGCCGAACGCGCTCACGAGTGCGGGGAGAGGAACATGAAGGGACCCTACGGCAGCGCGAGCGAGATGCGCTGGGCGCTGTCCATCAGCTCGGTCAGGACTCGCGTGCGCATCTCGTCCGGGGTGACGCGGGCCGAGGGGCAGCAGACGTTGAGCGCGGCCTTGATGGTGCCTGAGCGGTCGCGGATCGGGACCGAGATGGCGCGCAGGCCGGCCTCCAGCTCCTGGTCGACGATCGACCAGCCCTGGCGGCGCGTCTCCTCGATGATGCTGCGCAGCTTGACCTTGGAGGTCACGGTGCTGGGCGTGAACTTGGCGAGCTTGACGCCGGCGAGATAGTCGTCGAGCTCGCGCTCGCCCAGCCCCGACAGCAGCACGCGGCCGGTCGACACGGCATGCGCCGCGACGCGGCTGCCGACGTTGATGCCGACATTCATCACCCGGCGCGAGGCGGCGCGCGCCACATAGACAGCCGAGTCGCCGTCGAGCACCGCGGCAAAGCACGATTCGGACAGCTTCTCCGACAAGTCGTTCAGCACCGGCTGGGCGACGTCCCAGATGTCCATCGACGACAGCGCCGTGAAGCCCAGCTCGAGGATCTTGGGGCGCAGGCGGAAGTACCGGCCGTTGGTCTCGACATAGCCTTCGCGCACCAGCGTGAGGAGAAAGCGGCGCGCCGCGGCGCGATGCATGTCGGTGCGGTCGGCGACCTCGCTCAGGGTCATGCTCGGCTTGGCGCGCGTGAACGCCCGGATCACTTCCAGCCCCCGCGCAAACGAACTCACGTAGTCGCCATTCTCCGACTCGGAAACCGCTGACCCTGCCATGCCGTCGTCTTCTCTGCTCTCCGTCCGGGGACATTCCCGATACACCGGCCGCCGTGTGGACGGAAAGCCGGCACAGTACCGCATCTCATACTTCTGCGAACATATGTTCGCATGGCGCTCGCCTCAATCTCCTTAGCCAAACTTATCCCCAGCTTGGGCAGATCCTGCCCGAGCTGGAGAGCACGCAGAATTCTCAGTAAAACCCGCACTAGGTCGCACTCTCGCGCCCAGGAGGCAAGGTCCTGCGCCTGATCAATCCGCTTGCCAGTCGCCCCACACCCTTAAATAATTCCGCACAGATGTTCGGATAGCGGGTGGGAATCGCAGCAGAAGCGCGGCCGGACGCCACAGGGGACCTTCGAACGGAGACGCAGATGACGAAGCAGACTTTTACGCGCCGCTCGGCCCTGCTGGGCGCCGGCGCGCTGGGTGTCGCGGGCGCAATGGCCGGGACGAAACCTGCGGGAGCCCAAGGCGGCGTGACGCTGCGCTGGTGGTCGACCCAGTCGGTGCCGGCCCAGCTCGAGGCCTACAAGTTCCAGATCGCGCAATTCGAGGCGGCCAACCCCGGCATCAAGGTGGTGTTCGAGCCGACCTCGAACGAGACCTATGCCGCGCAGCTCGCCGCCGCCTTCGCGAGCGGCCAGGTGCCGAACATCGTCACCCATCTGCCGTCCTTCGCGGTGACCAACTACTGGCGCAACGGGCTGCTGGAGCCGTTCAACGACGTGATCCAGATGGTCGGGTCGGACAAGTTCTATCCCGACGCCAACCGCATCTACGAGGTCGAGAAAGGCGTCTATGGCGGCGCCGGCATCGGCGGCACCGCGGCCAACACGCTGTGGCTGCGCACCGACCTGATGAAGAAGGCCGGCATCGAGGCTGCGCCCAGGACGTGGGACGAGCTGCGCGCCGCGGCGCGCAAGATGCAGGGCGGCGGCATCTACGGCGCGCCCCTGCCCTACGCCAAGAACAGCATGACCACGCTGGTCTTCATCTGCTTCGTGCGGCTGGCCGGCGGCCAGGTCTTCACGCCCGATCTCGAGGTCGCGATCGACAGCAAGGAAGCGCTGAACGCGCTCGAGTTCTACAAGTCGATGCGCGAGCTCTGCCCGCCCGGCGCCACCGGCTACTCGTGGGGCGAGAGCCTGACGGCGTTCGTCTCGGGGGCCACAGCCACCGGCCTCTACACCGGCCGCGTGCTGGCCAACGTCGTGGCGCAGAACCCGCGCATCCAGGACTCGCTCGCCGCCGCGACCTATCCGTCGATCGCCGCCAGCGTGCCGTCGTGGACGTTCAACGACTTCCCCAGCATCTTCATCCCGAAGGCGGCCAAGGACATGGCCGCGACCAAGAAGTTCGCCGCCCACATCTTCGCGCCCGAGGGCTACATCAAGCAGCTCCATGCCGCGCCGGGCCACGTCCTGCCGGTGCTGAAGGCCATCGCCGACGATCCGCGCTACCTCGACAACCCGATCATCTCCAAGTACCCCAAGGAGGTGAAGCTGATGGCCGAGAACTCGGCAGCCGGCTTCAACCTCGGCTTCGAATCGCCCAGGCACAAGCCGAACCTCAAGGCCGGCGACGTGGTGAACAGCGGCGTCATCGCCGAGCTGGTGCAGCGCGTCTGCCTCAACAACGAGGATCCCAAGAAGGCGCTGGGCGAGACGGCGGTGAAGATCGAGAAGATCGTCAAGGGCTGAGCCCGACATGACCCATGCCGAGGCGGCGGCGCGGGAAACCGCGCCGCGCCTGAAGCTTTCGACAAAGGACGGCCTGCTCGGCGCGCTGCTGATCGCGCCGACAGTGCTGATCTTCTGCGCCGTGATCGTCTATCCCCTGGTCTCGGCGATCTACTTGAGCCTGTTCTCGATCTACACGCCGACGCTCAAGGGAAGCTGGGTGGGCCTCGACAACTACGCGGCCCTGCTGGCGTCGGGCGAGTTCTGGAACGCTTTCTGGGTCAACGTCGTGTGGACCGTGGGCACGCTCGTCCTGCAGGTCGTGCTGGGCGTGGCGCTGGCGCTGCTGCTGCACCAGAACATCGTGTTCCGCTCGCTGGCCCGCAGCCTGATCCTGTTTCCCTACTTCATGTCGACGGTCGTCGCCGTCCTGGTCTGGCGCTGGGTGTTCAACGATCTCTACGGCATCCTCAACCACGCCATGATGTGGATGGGCCTGATGTCGATGCCGCTCGACTGGATCGGCAGCATGCCCAACGCCATGATCAGCGTCATCCTGGTCGGCGCCTGGAAGTACTTCCCGTTCGTCGTGATCAGCGTGCTGGCCCGCCTGCAGACCATTCCCGACCATCTCTACGAGGCCGCCACCATGGACGGCGCCGGCTGGTGGGGCCGCTTCACCGACATCACCCTGCCGCAGCTGCGCGAGGTGCTATTCATCGTGATCCTGCTGCGCGCCATCTGGGACTTCAAGGAATTCGACCTGATCTACCTGCTGACCGGCGGCGGCCCCGTGACGGCGACCCAGACGCTGCCCCTGCTGGTCTACAAGCAGGCCTTCGCGCTCAACGAGATGGGCGGCGCGTCGGCCGTCGCCGTGCTGATGATGCTGTTCATGCTGGGCTTCATGCTGCTCTACTTCCGCTACGGCCGGGCGACCGAGAGCTGACGATGCGGCGGTTCGGCCTGTCGAGGATCCTCTTCAACCTGCTCGCCTGGGCGATCGTGCTCGTCGTCTCGTTCCCGCTCCTGTGGACGATCGTGACCTCGCTCAAGCCGCAGACCGAGCTGTTCCTGATCCCGCCCAGCCTGCTGCCGGGCGAGGTCACCTTCGAGCACTACCGCAAGCTCCTGCTCGAGACCCGGTTCCTCACCTACTTCTCCAACTCGGTCGTCGTCTCGGTCGCCACGACGGTGCTGGTCGTGGCCGTCGCGGTGCTGGGCGCCCACAGCCTGGTGCGCTTCGCCTACCCCGGCCGCGAGCGGCTGGCCCAGCTCGTGCTGTTCACATACCTGCTGCCCTCGGTGGTGCTGATCATCCCGCTCTACCTGCTGCTGGTGCGGATGGGCATCGCCAACACGCTGCTCAGCCTGGTGGTGGCCTACACCACCTTCGCGCTGCCCTTCGCGGTGTGGCTGCTGCGCTCGTTCATGGCCGGCATCCCGCAGGACCTCGAGGCCGCCGCCATGGTCGACGGCGCCTCGCGGATGGGCGCCTTCTTCGACGTCATCCTGCCGCAGGCCTTGCCGGGCATCATATCGACCGCCGTCTTCACCTTCATCCTGGCGTGGAACGAGTACCTGTTCGCCCTGGTGCTGGTGAACCAGGATTCCTCGCGGACGCTGACAACCGGCGTCATCACCATGCTGGTGACCTCGTTCCACATCGAATGGTCGATGCTGATGGCCGCCTCGGTGATGATGAGCGTACCGGTGATCGTGGTCTTCGCCTTCCTGCAGAAGCACCTCACACGCGGCTTCGGCGCCGGCGCGGTGAAGGGTTGATCGGATCATGACCAAGGTGACCTTCGATCGCGTCCACAAGGCCTTCGGGACCTTCGTCGCGCTCGAGCAGCTCGACCTCGCCATCGCGTCGGGCGAGTTCGTCAGCCTGCTGGGACCCTCCGGTTGCGGCAAGACCACGACCTTGCGCATGCTGGCCGGCCTCGAGCAGCCGACCCGCGGCACCATCAGCGTCGGCGACCGCGTGGTCAACGAGCTGCCGCCGGCCGAGCGCGACCTCGCCATGGTGTTCCAGTCCTATGCCCTCTACCCGCACATGACGGTGGCGCAGAACATCGAGTACCCGCTGCGCAAGCGCGGCGTGCCGCGGGCCGTTCGACGCGAGCAGGTCCTGCGCGCCGCGGCGCAGCTCCAGCTCGAGCCGCTGCTCGACCGCAAGCCGCGCCAGCTCTCCGGCGGCCAGCAGCAGCGCGTCGCGCTGGGCCGTGCCCTGGTGCGCAATCCCGCCGCGTTCCTGCTCGACGAGCCGCTCAGCAACCTCGACGCCAAGCTGCGCGCCCACATGCGCGCCGAGCTGATCGAGCTGCACCAGCGCATCGGCAAGACGATGATCTACGTCACGCACGACCAGCTCGAGGCGATGACCATGTCCGACCGCATCGCCGTGCTCGACCAGGGCCGGCTGCAGCAGTTCGATACGCCGCTGGAAATCTACAACAGGCCGGTCAACCTGTTCGTCGCAGGCTTCATCGGCACGCCGGCGATGAACCTGCTCAGGGGATCGCTCCGGCCGGACGGCAATCGCCTGGTCTTCCAGGCTGGCCGACTGTCGCTCGGGTTGCCGGCCGCGCTGGTCCGCCGCGACGCCGTGCACGAGGCCGGCGTCGACATTGTCCTGGGCGTGCGCCCCGAGGACCTCGGCCTGGCGGGCGACGGCGTACGCGCGACGGTCAAGGTCGTCGAGCCGACCGGCCATGAAAGCATCGTGTTCTTCGACCTTGTGGACCACACGGTGGTCGGCCGGGTCGGCCCGGATGTCAGGCTCGCTGCCGGCGAGCCCGTCGGCGTCGCGCTGAACGTCGCCAAGCTGCACGTCTTCGCCGCCGCCGACGGGCGACGGCTCAATGCCGACGTGCCGCCGGCGGCCGCCCAGGCGGCGCCCAGTCTCGTTGCTTGACGGACTTCAACCAAGTGAGTGCTCCAGCCGCGACAACACCGCTGTCATCCCGAGCGCAGCGAGGGACCTTTGAGGTGCAGATAAAGGTCCCTCGCTGCGCTCGGGATGACAGCGGTGTTGTCGCGATCTTCTCGTTAAACAGCCCAGATCGTCTCATCGCCTGAAGGAGAACCGAGCATGGACCGCAACAGTGTGAAATGGTGGGGACCGATCCCGGCGATCGTCACGCCGTTCGACGACCGGGGCGCGATCGACGAGCGCCTGCTCGCCCGGAACATCGACATCCTGATGTCCAAGGGCGCCACCGGCATCGTGATCGGCGGCTGCACCGGCGAGTTCTGGGCGATGTCGATGGAGGAACGCGTCGCCCTGTTCAGGATGGGCGTCAAGGCGATGGCCGGGCGCGGCTTCGTCATCGCCGGCTCGGGCGCCGTGCGGGTCGAGGACGCGATCGCGCTGACCCGCGCCGCCCACGACGCCGGCTGCGACGGCGGCCTGGTGCTGCCGCCCTATTTCGTGAAGCTGAACGACGACGAGATCTTCGCCCACTACGAGGCGCTGTCGCGCGCCGTCGACGGGCCGGTGATGCTCTACAACATCCCGGGCAATGCGGTGAATGCGCTGAGCCCTGCCCTGGTGCGCCGCCTCGCCGATCTCGACTGCATCGTCGGCGTCAAGGAAAGCTCGGGCGACTGGAACAACTACTACGCCACGGCGATCGCCGTGCAGGACCGCCTGCGCGTGTTCTGCGGCCCCTCCTCGGTGTTCGGCGTACCGGCGGTGCAGGCCGGCGCCGACGGCGTCATCGACTGCTTCCCCAACATGTGGGCGCCGGGTTGCCTAGACCTCTACTACGCCGCGCGCGACGGCAAGATCGAGGAGGCTCGCCGGCTGCAGGAGACCGGCGTGCGGCTGACGACGCTGTTCACATCGGGCGGCCGCACGCTCTATCCGGCGACCAAGGCCGCCATGGACATGCTCGGCCTGCCGGGCGGCAAGCTTCGCCCGCCGCTCAGGCCGCTCTCAGGCGAGCCGCTCGCCGGCCTGCGCCAGGGCCTGATCGATCTCGGGCTGCTCGCCGGCGACGTGCCTGCCGCCCGCCGTACCGCCGCCTAAGACAAAGGAGACGTTCCCATGCCCGTCCAGCTCACGCCCCGCAAATACAAGGTGAACTTCGGCGAGTTCTACGGCATCGGCGCCAACGGCAACCTGTGGGTCGAGGATTGCGACGCCAAGGCGCTGGCCGACCGCTTCGGCACGCCGCTGTTCATCATCTCCGAGTCGCAGTTCCGCTACACCTACCGCCAGTTCCGCGACGCCTTCCGCGCCCACTATCCCGATGTCGAGATCCTGTTCGCCAACAAGTCGAGCAACGGGCTGGCGATCCGCCACATCATGAACCAGGAGGGTGCGGGCGGCGACTGCTTCGGCGTCAACGAGATGTATCTCGCCCTGCTCGCCGGCACCAACCCCAAGACGCTGGTGCTGAACGGCTCGAACAAGCAGACCGAGGAGCTCGAGATGGCCGTGCAGAACGGCCTCTGCATCAACATCGACGCCATGGACGAGCTCGACCGCATCGAGGCGGTCTGCAACAGGCTGGGCAGGAGCGCCGACATCGGCATCCGGCTCAAGCTCGACCTCGAGCCGCTGGCCGGGCTCAGGGGCGTCGCCATGCACGGCCCGGGCACGCTGAAGGAGCAGAGCGACAGCACCAAGTGGGGCATGACGCGCGAGCAGACCGTGGCGATCGTCGAGCGCGCCAAGGCGAGCAAGCATCTCGTGCTGAAGGAGACGCACTTCCATCTCAGCCGCATGTCCAACGATCCGGCGAGCTTCGCCGTGATGGCGCGCGAGATGATCACCTGGTCGGGCTACCTGCGCGACAATGCCGGCTGGACGCCGCCGACCATCGACATCGGCGGTGGCTGGACCTTCGGCAAGTGGTACGGCACCGGCCCGCGCGGCCAGCTCGACGACGAGAGGGCGCCGAAGGCCGAGGACTACGCCCGCCTGTGCTGCGCGGCGATCAAGGACGAGGCGCAGAAGCTCGGCCTGCCGCTGCCGAAGCTGCGGCTCGAGCCCGGCCGTGCGCTGTCGGGCCCGGCCGGCCTCGCCATCGGCCAGGTCGGCGCGATCAAGGAAGGCGCGCGCAAGAAGTGGGTCAACATGGACCTGTCGACCAATCACCTCTCCTGGGCGGCGGTGCTCGACTGGTACTATCACGCGGTGCCGGTGGTCGGCGCCGACCGCGAGGCGACCGAGACGGTCGACCTGGTCGGCCCCCTGTGCAATTCCGACGAGGTCGGCTCGCACCGCAAGATGCCGCCCCTGGCGCGCGGCGACTACGTCGCCTTCCTCGATGCCGGCGGCTACACCGAATCGTGCGCGGCGCGCTACAACGCGCAACTCCTGCCCGCCACCGTTCTGGTGAGCGGCGACCGGGCCGAGATCATCACCGAGCGCGAGCAGCTCAAGGACATCGCCGGCCGCTTCCGTGTGCCGCCACGCCTGCTCGCCGGCTCCTTCGCGCCGACCGCCCAGGCTGCCGAGTAGTCGGCATCCATGGATCTCGGACTTCGCGGCCGCAAGGCCATCGTCTGCGCCGCCAGCCGCGGCCTGGGGCGCGCCGCCGCCGTCTCGCTGGCGCGCGAGGGCGTCGACGTGACCCTTGTCGCGCGCACCGCCGAAGCGCTCGACCGCACGGCCGATGAGCTGCGCCGCGATACCGGCGTCCAGGTCACGACGGTGGCGTCCGACATCAACACCGAAGCGGGACAGGACGCGGCGTTCGCCGCCTGCCCCGAGCCGGACATCCTGGTGAACAACCCCGGCGTCCGTCAGGTTCCGGGTGACTTCCGGACCTGGCCGAAGGAGGAATGGCAGCACTGGCTCGACGTGCACTTCCTGTCGTCGGTCCACCTGATCCAGAAGGTCGTGCCGGGCATGTGCGAGCGCCGGTTCGGGCGCATCGTCAACATGTCGGTGAGCTTCATCAAGTTCCCGCAGGTCGGCTTCGCCCACAGCCATGCCGCGCGGCTGGCGCTGTCCGGCGCCGTGGCGTCGATGGTGCGCGAGCTGATCCCGCACAACGTCACGATCAACACGGTGTGCCCGGGCCTGTTCGACACCGACGCCCTGCACACCAACCTGCACGGCCACGCCAAGCGCGGCAACACGACCTATGAGGCGATCGTCGAGAACCGCCTGAAGACCTGCCCGGCCGGCCGCTTCGCCGATCCGAGCGAATGCGGCGACCTGATCGCCTACCTGTGCAGCGCGCAGGCGGGGTTCATGACAGGCCAGAACATCGTCAACGACGGCGGCGTCTACCAGGGGCTCTTCTGATGAGCGACGCGCGCGCGCTGGACGACGACGATCTCCTGGCGCCGCAGGGCCGCGTCATCCTGATCTCGGGCGCCTCGCGCGGCATCGGCGCGGCGATCGCCCGCCGGCTCCACGCCGACGGCTACACCCTGTCGCTGGGCGCACGCGATCCCCGGGCCGCCACCAGGGCGCTCGGCGCGCACGATCCGGCGCGCGTCATGACCGCGCGCTTCGACGCGCTCGATGCGGGGTCGACGCGCCAGTGGATCGCGGCCACCATCGAGCGCTTCGGCCGCATCGACGGGCTGATCAACAACGCCGGCATCCTGCGCATGGTCCGCTTCGACGGCGACGCGGACGACGGCGAGGCGGCCATGAACGAGATGTGGAACGTCAACGTGATGGCCCCGTTCCGCCTGCTGCGGCTCGCCCTGCCGCATCTGCGCGAGGCCGGCCACGGCCGCATCGTCAACATCGCCTCGACCGACGCCAAGCGCTTCCGCGATTCGACCTCGTCGATCGGCTACGTGATCACCAAGCATGCCGTGCTGGTGCTGAGCCACGCCGCGAAGTTCGCCGGCTGGGACGACGGGGTGCGCGTCACCGCGCTGTGCCCGGGCGCGGTGGAAACCGAGCTGATCGCCGGACTCGCCGGCGCCACGCCGCCCGCCCGCCGCATGAAGCCGTCGACCATCGCCCACACCGTGAGCTTCCTGCTGACGCTCCCCGACAACGCGTCCGTCGCCGAGCTGCCGATGAATACGCGGCTGGAATCGACGCTGTAGGCAGCCGCCGCGGCGTATCGGGAGTGCCGAGCCCACTGACTCGGTTTGACCGGGTATGTATCCTGGTCCATGCCTTGGAAGTATGCATGAAGGATCGGAGTCGGCATGAGCGCTGTCGTTGCCGAACGGGGCCAGGTCACCATTCCCAAAGCCTTGCGCGACAGGCTCGGCATCGTCCCCGGGACGGTGCTCGACTTCACCGAGGAGAACGGACGCCTCGTCGCCACCAAGCGCGTCGACGACCACCCCGCCTTCAGGCTGCTGGGCAAGCGCAGCCGCGGCCGGCGCACCGCGCAGGTCATGGCCAGCCTGCGAGGCAAGGCCGGGTGATCACCGCCGTCGACACCGACATCTTCATCGACATCCTCGAAGGCGACGTCGCGTTCGGCGCCGCCTCCGCGGCGGCCCTTGCACGCGCCGCCCGGGACGGCGCGCTGGTGGCCTGCGAAGCGGTGTGGGCCGAGGTCGCCACCGCCTATGCTCCTGATGCGGATGTGGCGAACGATCTGCGGGCGCTCGGCCTGCGCTTCCTGCCCATGAGTGAAGACGTCGCTTTGCGCGCGGCGTTTGGGCGGGCTACCGCCGGGGCGGCGCGCGCCGTCGCATCGCGGCGGACTTCCTCATCGGTGGGCATGCCGCCTGCCAGGCGGACCGCCTGCTCACGCGCGACGAGGGCTTTCACCGCGCCCATTTCACCGACCTCAGGGTCGACATTCCGCGAACCGGGACCTGAGCACCTGTCATGAAACAAGTGCTCCAGAACGTCGTCATCGCGATCACGAACTCACAGGACCAGTACAAGTGACTCGCTGCCACCTCCTTCTGTCCGCCTTCCTGCTCGCGCTGACGGCGCCGTTCGCGGTGGCGCAGCAGCCGCAGACCGTCGTTGCCGCGGTGTCAGCCGATCCCGGACATCTCAATCCCGCCATTACCACGGGCTCGCCCACCCACGCAGTGGCCGATTCACTGTTCAACGGCCTGCTGTCGCTCGACGAGAAGGGCGACCCACGGCCCGACCTCGCGGTGCGCTGGGCGCTGTCGGAGGACGGCCTGCGCGCGCGCTTCGAGCTGACACGCGACGCCAAATGGCACGACGGGCGGCCGGTGACGGCCGACGACGTCAAGTTCACCTTCGAATCCGTGCTGCTACGCCATCACGCGCGCACCCGCGCCAGCCTCGGCCCGGTGCTCGAGGCCGTCGACGCGGTCGATCCGGCGACGGTCGAGTTCCGCATGAAGCGGCCCTACCCGGCGCTGCTGCAGCAGCTCGACGTCACCGAGGCGCCGATCCTGCCGCGCCATGTCTATGGCGAGGGCGACATCGAGCGCAACCCTGCCAACCTCAGGCCCGTCGGTTCCGGACCCTTCCGCTTCGAGAGTTATGCCAAAGACGACCGCGTCGTGCTGACGCGCAACACCGCCTACTTCAAGCCGGGCCTGCCCAGGATCGATCGCCTGGTGTTCCGCGTCATCCCCGACGGCGCCACGCAGGCGCAGGCGCTGACCACCGGCGAGATCGACTTCATCGGCCGCGTCGCGCCTTCCGAGATCGCGCGCCTGCAGGGCTCCGGCCGCGCGACTCTGGCGGACGTGCGCTTCGGCCCGGGCGGCGGCAACTGCATCATGACGCTGGGCTTCAATCTCGAGCGGCCCGCCCTGCAGGCGCGCCAGGTGCGCGAGGCCTTTGCCGCCGCTATCGATCGCCGCCAGTTCGTCGAGCGCATCCTGGTGGGCCACGGCCGCATCGCCGACGCGCCGATCTCGAGCGGCATCGCCTGGGCCCATGCCGGCGGAACCTTCCCGGCCTCGCTGTTCGACCCGGCGCGCGCGCGCGCCCTGCTCGATGCGGCCGGCCTCGGGCCCGATGGCGAGGGCGTCCGGCTCACCGTCGACCTCGTGCAGTTCGCGAGCTTCGGCCGCTATGCCGACCTTCTGCGCAACCAGCTCGGCGCCGTCGGCATCCGCGTGCGGCCGCGCCTGGTCGATCCGGCGGCGATGGTCGACGCGGTGTTCAGGCAGCGCAATTTCGACCTCACCCTGGTGTCCTACTGCAACGGCAGCGATCCCGAGATCGGCGTCCGGCGCATGTACGTGTCGGGCAACATCGGCAACATCCCGTTCTCCAACGCCGCCGCCTATCGCAACCCGGAGGTCGACGCGCTGTTCGCCGCCGCCGGCTCGACCGCCAATCGCGCACGCCGCGCCGAGGCCTATCGCGCCATGCAACGCATCCTCGTACGCGACCTGCCCTATCTCTGGCTGGTCGAGACCGATTTCACCGTGGCGTGGAAGGCCGATCTCGCCGGCTTCGAGGGCTGGAGCGGCCAGTTCGCGGAACGCGCGGGACGTCGCTAGCCGGGAGAAGGTCGGGCCAGGGTCATGGGCCGCTACATCCTGCGGCGCCTGATCCAGGTGCCGGTCGGGCTGTTCATCGTCGGCTCACTGGCCTTCCTGCTGATCCATGCCGCGCCAGGCGGCCCGGTGACGGCGCTGAGCGGCGAGTACGCCACGGCCGAGCTGCGCCAGGAGATCGAGGCCCGCTACGGCCTCGATCGCCCGCTCGGCGAGCGCTACCTCGACTGGATGGGTCGGGCCTTCACCGGCGATCTCGGCCGCTCCTATCTCCACAAGGCGCCGGTCATGTCGGTGATCCTCGAGCGCCTGCCGGCAACGCTGTCGCTGGTGCTGCCGGCGGCGCTGCTCTCGCTGGTGGGCGGCGCCGCGATCGGCCTGTGGTCGACGCCGCCACCGGGCGCCCCGCGGCGCGTGCTCGGTCCGCTGCTGGCGCTGGTCGGCCATCTCGTGCCGACATTCTGGGTCGCCCAGGGGTTGGTGCTGCTGTTCGCCCTGACGCTCGGCTGGTTTCCCGTGCAGGGCCTCGACGATCCGCGGCTCACGGCGCCGAGCCTGGCCGACCGTGCGCGGCATCTCGTGCTCCCCGTCCTGGCGCTTTCCCTGCATCAGCTCGCGCTGATGGCGCTGACCCTGCGCGCGGCGCTGCGGCTCGAGGTCGTCCGCCCCTACATGACGACCGCGCTGGCCAAGGGGCTCGATTTTCCGCGCGCCCGGTTCAGCCACGCCCTGGTCAATGCCCTGCAACCCGTCCTCGCCGTGCTGGGCGGGCGCCTCGGCGCGACCTTCGTCGGCGCCATCGCCGTCGAGACCGTGTTCGCCCTGCCCGGCCTCGGCCGGCTCATCGTGACGGCCGCCGTCAATCGCGATCATCCGCTCGTGCTGGGCATTGCGCTCTCGGTGTGCGCCGTCGCCATGGTGGGCAACCTGCTGACCGATCTCACGATGAATCGCATCGATCCGCGCATGGCGATCGACCGGGACGAGGCGCATGCGGCGTGACCCCAACCTCATCGATAGCGTCGATCGTCGCCTGCGCTGGATCGGCGTCGTGCTGCTGATGCCGCCGCTGCTGCTCGCCCTGCTCGCGCCAGCGCTGGGCAAGCTCACCATCGGCGCCATGCTGGCGCCGCCCAGCCTGCACCATCCGCTGGGCACCGACGAGCTCGGCCACGACATGCTGGTGCTGCTGGCCCAGGGCGCGCAGGTGTCGTTCGCCATCGGCACGCTCGCCACCCTGGTGGCGCTGCTGGTCGGCACCGCGCTGGGCCTCTGCGCGGCGTTCGGTGGCCGCCTGGTCGACGATCTGGTGATGCGCGCCGCCGAGATCACCGTGACGGTGCCGCCGCTGCTGCTCGCCATCGTCCTGGTGGCGCTGCTGGGCAGCGGCACGCTGCTCACCGCGGCGGCGCTCGGCATCGGCGCCTGGCCCACCGTCGCACGGGTCGCGCGCGCCGCCGGGCTGGCGCTACGCGGCCAGCCCGATCTGCTGGCGGCGCGGGCGCTCGGCGTGTCGCGGCCGGGCATTGCGCTGCGCCACGTGCTGCCGGCGATCCTGCCGGTCGTGCTGGCCCTGACCGGCGTGCTGTTCAGCAGCGCCGTGCTGGCAGAAGCGACGCTCTCCTTCGTCGGGCTGACCAATCACGACGTGCCGGGCTGGGGCCACATCATGGCCCACGCCGGCCCCTACCTGCGCGACGCCTGGTGGATGTGGCTGTTTCCGGGTGCGCTGCTGATCATGGCCACCGCGGGCGTGACGTTGCTCGCCGATGCCTAGGCGATGGCTTTGGCCGGCCGGCTCGATCCCCTCGGCGGGCGCACCAGGGTCGGCCACAGCACGACCATCGCCAGCGGCAGGGACCACGACAGCCAGGCGAGCGCCGCGTAGGTCGGATCGAACGGCAAGCCCAGGCTCGCCGCCACCGCCATCAGGGCACGCAGGGCGATAACGCCGAACACGACCGCGCTCAGGCGCGCCATCAGTTGCGCATGGCGTCGCGCATCCCGCCGCCGGATCGCTCTCACGCCTCCGACCAGGAACACCAGGCAGAGAACGCCCTGGGTGAAGAAGCCCAGCCGGGCCAGCGGCACGGCTTCGCTTTGCAGAACGCTGGGCAGCGCGGTCGCCGCGCCGAGGAAAAGCAGGCTGGCGCCGATGCGCCCCAGCACGCGATGAACGGAGGGTCGATTCCGCAGCAGCAGGATCCACGGCAGCAGGATCAGCCCAAGACCGGCCGCCGCCATGTGCACCTTGAAGACGACCGGGAGGCGACGGTCGAGCGCGGCCAGCGGTTCCGGCAAAGCCGGCACTCCGCTCGCGGAGCCGAGCGCCGCGCAGCCGACCACGGCGGTGAGCACGACGCCGGCCCAGGCGAGGCCCCGTCCCAGGCCCGTCCTGTCGTGTCGCAACATCCGTTCAGCTTGTCGTGCGAGCAGGGCAAGCCGGGTCGCCGACCCGCACGAGCAGCGCGCGATACGGGAACGACCGCCGCATCGGATTGGGATCGACCACGTCGCCGATGATGATCATGCGCGCGGGCTTGTCCTCGGCCGTCGCCGTGACATCGACCCTGACCTTGTAGCCGGGACGCCCCCCATTCGGCGGAGCGAAGTCGCCGGCGAAGGCGGGAGAGAGCGGGCCGTCCGTCTTGATTGCGAGCGTCAGGATCGTCCGTTCGCACATGTTGTCGGGCGTCACCAGCCGACCGCAGTACCCTTGGGCGCACCGGCTGATGTCGAGCACCAGGTCCTTTCGCGCCGTCTCCCAGCGACCCTCGATCGCGCTGCCATCGCCGTCTGCGGCCGACGCCGTCCCCGAGAGGACGGCGCACAAAGAGGCGACCAGGGAGATCGTTCGTGACCGGCGACGCCAACCGACTTCCGCTGCGCCTCTCATGCCCGTCTCCTCTGCCGCCGCCGGCCGCGCAACACGGCGTCGCGTCACCGGCAATTCGCCACAATGGATTGCAACCGTGGCTGGACGATGGTCCCGCGGGGTCACGGCCGTGAAACTGCAAAGACCAGGACAGCATCTCTCGCTTCTCCGCCTCGCCGCACTGCTGACCGTGCTGGCCATGACCGCGCCGGGCATGGCGCAACAGCCTCCCGTCCTCGAGAGCGGCGGTCTCGGCACGGTGCGAATCGGCATGAGCGTCGAGGACGCGGAGCGCGCGATTGGCGTCCGCCTTCACTCCCTCGTGCCGGGCTATGGCCAGGGCTGCTGGCTCGCCGGCCGCGCCGACGGTCTCGACCCCGGCCTGTACTACATGGTGGAGCACGGCCGGATCACGCGCATCGACGTCACCGCGCCGAAGGCCGGGTCGACACCGAGCACCTCGACGACAAGAGGCATCGCCATCGGCTCGACCGAGGCCGACGTCCAAGGTCGCTACGGCAGCAGCGCCGCCTCCGCTCGCGCGCCCTATGGGCACGACGAGGGCGATCGCTGGTACACGGTCGAGACGACACCCGAGCTCGGCATCGTCGTCTCGGTTTCCGGTGGCAGGGTCGTCGGCCTGTGGGCCGGACGCCGGCAGTCGATCGCCTACACCGAAGCGTGCTCGTAGTGCGTGCGGGACTCAGAGCACGCCGGCGCTTTCGCTTTCGAGGAGCGCCTTCATGAGGCGGCTGTCCTGGTAGCGCTCGAGAGAGAGGGAAGGCGCGAAGCCCGGTAGCCGATCCCCACAAACCCACCCGGCGATCAGCGCTCCCGTCGCGCACGCCGCCATGGTCCCGAAGCCGGACAGCGCGCCGGCGACGTACCAGCCCGCAGGGCCCATCGGCCCGATCAGGGGCCAGTTCTCGCGCGTCATGGTGTAGTAGCCGCCGTAGTGCGACAGGCGCGAGGGCAGCCGGCCGTAGTAGGCTTCGAGGCCCGGGTTGAGACGGCTCGCACCGCGCAGCACGATCTCGGGAAAGTTCGGATCGTAGGGAAGATTGTCGCTGACCTTCGACGGCGTCGTGTTGAACGCCCAGCCCAGCTTGACCCAGGTACCGTGATCGCCGCCCTCCGGCCGGCAATGGATGGCGCCGGGCATCGTCCGGGTGAGCCAGGCAGTGGCGGAATCCTCGGCGAGCAGCGCCTTCTCCTCCGGGCTCCAGTCGATCTCCTGGCCGTCGAGATCAATCGAGAACGGCTGGTGGCGGCTGATCGCCTTCAGCGAATCCTCGAACGCGATCTTCTGCTGAAAGACGGTCTCGACGGGCAGGCTCCGGCCGACCAGCGCGGCGACGTCACCGACGTGCGGGCCGGCGGCATTCACGACCACGTCGGCGGCCACCGTCGCCCGGCCTGATTCGCCTTCGACCCCGAGTGCGCTGGCGCCGGTCAATGCGACCTCGACCACCTTGCCCCGCATCAGCTTCCCACCCCGCGCGCGAACCGTCTCCAGCATGTAGCTGCCCATCTGCTGACCGCTGATGTCGCCGGCCCGCCTGATGTGGAGGATCGTCGCCACCTCGGGGGCGAAGCCGGGGAAGTGGGCGGCGATGAGGTCGCGATCCCCGATCACGTCGACGCCGTCCGGTGCGGTCTCCCAATCGGCCGAGAGAGCCGGCCGATAGGAACCCTTGGAGCCCCTGTCATGGATCCGGATCTTGCCGACAGCGTCCGCGCCATATCCTTCGTGAAGCTGGCGCAGCAGCGCATCCGGGCGGGCTTGTCGCGTTGCCAGCGCGTAGCCACGCCGCGTCATGTGGAGCCGGTTGCCGCTGTCGCGCGCGATCTGCTCCATCAGGTCGATGCTGAGATCGGTGAACGACGTCATCACCCGGTGCGGCCACCAGTTGCGATAGTTCTCCCCCGAGGCCGCCGATGTCAGGCTCAACGGTGCCAGGGGGTCGATCAGGACGATGCGGGACGCCCGCCCCGACAGCGCGAGATGGTAGGCGCAGGCGATGCCCACGATGCCGGCGCCGATGATGGCCACGTCGGCGTGTTCCGTCCTCATCGCCCGTTCCCGTTCATGCGATCGACCCTCGCGCTGGAGCAAGATCGGCTGGCCTGGAACCAGGCGGATGCCCCTTTGGTCATCCTGAGCGCAGCGAAGGATCTCAGCGCCGCCTCCAAGGAGATAGCCATGGGACCTACCGTCCCGCAATCCAGGCTGCTGAGATAGCCGGCGACCCGCAGCAGGCCATGGCTGCGGCTGCCATCGCGCTCGGCGGCGACGATCGTGCGCGCGACGACGCCGGCGCTTCCCTCGCTGAGGCCGTGCCGCGCCAAGACGAGCGAGACCAGCTCCGTGAGGGCCTCTACAGGAATCTTCATCGACGGTAGCCGTGCCTCGATCGGGAAATCAACGAACGCCGCGATGATGGCCGAGGTCGGGGCGATCGACAATTTCAGGGCGCGAGCCTCCGGCCCCGTCTCGCGCGCGCTCGCATTTGCGCCCGGAGCGAACGGCACGCTGCCTTCTCGCCGCAAGCCGGCGTCCCGCGGTCGGAAGCAGGGCCAGGCTCTCGCCACCGGCGTGGCTCCGCAGCATGCCGGGCGTGTAGGCTGTGCCCCTCAACGGCGGAGACTTGCATGCGCTACGGCAGCCCGATCCCGATCACGGCCTTCCCCGATTTCGATGCGGTGAAGGACTATGTCCAGACCCTCGACGGCGAAGGCTTCGATTTCACCTCGACCGCCGGCCACGTCCTCGGGCAACCGTCCGGGACCAACCCGCAACGGCCGGACCGGCAGTATGTCGGGCCGTTCTACGACCCGATGGTCACGTTCTCCTATCTCGCAGGCATCACCCGCCGCATCCACTTCGTCACCGCCATCCTGATCCTCCCGGCGTGGCCCACCGCCCTGGCGGCCAAGCAGTCGGCCGAGCTCGCGATCCTGAGCCGCGGACGTTTCGAGCTCGGCATCGGCATCAGCTGGAACGCCGCCGAGTATCGTGCCCTCGGGCAGGAGATCCACGGCCGCGGGGCTAGGCTCGAGGAGCAGGTCGCCGTGCTGCGGCAGCTGTGGTCGCAGCCTTACGTCACGTTCGAGGGCCGCCATCACACGCTCGACAAGGTCGGCCTCAATCGCAGCGCCGTTCCGCCGATCCCGATCTGGATGGGCACCGAGTCGGGCGAGAAAGCCCTGCGGCGAGTCGCCCGTATTGCCGACGGCTGGATGTCGCTCGGGGATCCCCTGCCCGACATACCGCGCCTGCAGCAGTTCATGCGCGAGGCCGGGCGCGATCCGGCGCAGCTGAAGGTGCGCGGGCCGCTCGTCGTCGGCGACGACATGAAGGCCGTGGTCGACAGAGGCCGAGCGATGGCGGCCGCCGGCGTCACCCATCTCAACCTCGTAGCACCACCCGACCGCGATCCGCGCGCCGCCTTGCCTGGCATCGTCGCCGCGCGGAAGGCGCTGGCTCAGTCGCTCCGCTGACCCCAAGTGCCAAGCCTCGGCAGTCGCATATCGCAATATTCCGTCATCCCGACCGGAGCGGAGCGCAGTGGAGGGACCTTTCTTTATGCAGGATCTAGAAGAAAGGTCCCTCCACTGCGCCGCCCTTCGGGCAGCTCCGGTCGGGATGACGGCTTGTTTGCCATACGCGAATTGTCCCGAGTCCGCCCGAATCGTCCGTCCTTGCGACGACCGGGGCGACGCGCCTGCCCCTCAGCCCGTCACGGCGACGCGGCGGCGCGCCAGCATCGCCTCGTCGACAACCAGGCCGAGCCCCGGCCCGTCGGGCACCACCATGCATCCGCCGTCGGGCCTGGGGGCATTGACGAACGTGTCGGCGGAGCGCGACCAGCCGTCGGCCAGCTCGGCCGGCTTTGTCGCATGCATGACGGTCGACAGCACATGCAGGTTGGCGGCATTGCCGATGGCCGGCTGGGTCTGATGCGGCACGAACTCGACGCCGTGGGCGTGGCAGAGGGCGGCGCACTGCATCAGTCCGGTCACGCCGCCCATCTTCACGATGTCCGGCTGGACCATCCTGACCCCGCTGTCGATCAGTGCCGCCACCGACTGCAGCGTGTACGACTGCTCGCCGGCCGACACGGTGATGTCGAGCCGCTGCGCGACCTCGCCCATCGCCTTGACGTGGTAGTACTCGACGGGCTCCTCGAACCAGATGAAGCCCAGCTCCTCGAGCGCCCGACCGACCCTTATTGCGGCGCCGACCGAGTAGCGATTGTTGGCGTCGAACGCCAACGGGAAGTGGTCGCCGACCAGCCTGCGCACCGCCCTGGCCTTGGCGATATCGCCCTTGATGTCGCGGTCGATCTCCGATCGCGTGCCGTCCCAGCGGATCTTGATCGCCGACGGCTGCTCCGCCTCGAGCCGCGCCTCGACCGTCTTCACCACGCCATCGACATCGCGGGCGGCGTTGCCGCCGATCGAGGCGTAGAACGGGATGCGCGTGCGCCACGCGCCGCCCAGCAGCTTGTGGATCGGCTGGCGAAGCGCCTTTCCCTTCAGATCCCACAGGGCAATGTCGAGAGCGGCGTAGGCACCGGTCACGATGCCGTCGGGGCCGAGCTTGATCAGCTTGTGGAGCAGCCGGTCGAGCATGACGGCATGGTCGAGCGGATCGCCACCGATCAGCGCCGGCGCCATGTCGCGCGCGATGACGGCGAGCGAGGCGACGCCGCCCTGCATGGGCGACGCCTCGCCCAGGCCCACCAGCCCGTCGGCGTGAACGGCGACGACGGCGGTCGCCGCGCCGAAGGCGGCCTCGGCCGGCTGGGAAACGTCGCCCCAGCGCACCAGGAACGTCTCGACCTTGTCGATCTTCATGACGGCCTCATCCCACAAGGGCCTCAGAACATGTCCGGCGTGATGACGTTCTGCGGCCGCGGCCCGACCATCGCCGCACGCATGGTTTCCGCCGACTTGACCCGGATGTCCTCCCACGCCTCGGGCGTGAAGAAGGCCGAATGCGGCGTGATGATCAGGCGTCCCTCGCACCACGGCTCGCGCGCGCGATAGGCGCGCAGCAGCTCCGGGATCGGCTCGACCGGCGGCTCGACGGGAAGGACGTCGAGGCCGACGCCGGCGAGATGCCCGCGCTTCAGAAGATCGGCCAGCGCGTCGACGTCGACGATCGGCCCGCGCGCCGTGCTGACCACGACGCCGCCTTTCGGCATGCGCTCCAGCATGGCGCGCGAGATCATGCCGCGCGTCTCCGCCGTCAGCGGCGCGTGAATAGACAGGGTATCGGTCTGCTCCATCAACGCCTCGAGCGTGCTCGCGCGCTCGACGCCGACGCCGAGCTCGGTGCCGTTCGGCATGTACGGGTCGTAGGCAACGACGCGGAACTGGAAGGCCTTTGCCCGCAGTGCCGCCGCCGTGCCGATGCGGCCCAGGCCGACGATGCCGAAGGTCTGCACGCCGTTGCGCCGCAGCAGCGGATCGCGCACGTAGCTCCACGGTGCGGGCTGCGGCCGGCGCTGTGCCTCGAGATGGAGCGCGACGCCGCGGCGCAGCGACAGGGCGAGCGCCAGCGCGTGGTCGGCCACCTCCGTGGTGCCGTAGTCCGGCACGTTGCAGACCATCACGTTGCGTGCGGCGGCCGCCTTCCGGTCGATCTTGTCGTAGCCCACGCCCATGCGCACGACGCATGCGAGCCTGGGGAACTTGGCGAGGTGCTCCGCGGTCACGCCATGCCGCAGCACCATCAGGCCATCGACATCGGCGCAGTCCTTGTCCTCGAGCTGCGACAGGTTGGTGACGTTGCGCCAGACCACGCGCACGTCCGATCCGAATACCTCGCGCTCGACCTTGTCGTTGTCGTAAAGTTTTTCCGCATACAGCACCGTCTTGACCATGGCCCGGGCATCTCCTCCGTTATTCGGCGCATCCTAGCAGGCGTCGACCGCATCGCCAGATCGCGGGCGATGCAATTCCAATAGTCGGCCACCGACGGCCGCGCTATATCTCGCCGCCAGGGAGTGGCGTCGATCACGGACGCGATCGAGGAGGAAACGATGGGTCTATTTTCCCGCAGGGCTGGCCTGCTGGCCGCCTTTTCTGCCGGCCTGCTGACGGCGGCTCCGGCCGTGGCGCAGACGCAGGCACCGGTGCGCGGCGGCACCTTGTCGATCGGCGTCGAGAGCGACTTCGAGGGCTTCGACCCGATCCGGGCCGGCGTCTATTCCAACTCGACGGTCACCGCGGCGTCGCTGTTCTACGAGACGCTGATGCGGCTCGACGACAAGGGTGGGCTCCTGCCGGCACTCGCGCTGTCGATGACGCCCAACGAGGACGGCTCGATCTGGGTCGCCAAGCTGCGCCCGGGCGTGAAGTTCCATGATGGATCGCCGTTCACCGCCCAGTCGGTGGCCGACCATTTCAACCGCCTGCTCGACCCGAACAACCGGTTTGCCGGCCGGGCCTACATCGCCATCGAAAAAGTCGAGGTCGGCGACGAGCTGACGGCGGTCTTCAAGATGCGGGGCCCCAACGCGGCCCTGCCCAAGACCCTGGCGCAGCCCAGCGTCACGACGCTGATCATCTCGGTCAAGGCCTTGCAGGAGAAGGGCGCGGACTACAACCGCAATCCCGTCGGCACCGGGCCGTTCGTGTTCAAGGAGTGGCGCGCCGCCGACCGGCTGATCGCCGAGCGCAATCCCAACTACTGGGACAAGGACAAGCCCTATCTCGACCGCGTGATCGTGCGCCCGCTGCCCGATTCGGACGCCCGCTACGCGAGCCTGGTCAAGGGCGACGTGCAGGTGATCTGGGAGGACCGGGCCGAGAACATCGTCAAGGCCAAGAAGGACAAGAACCTGATCACGCTGCACTGGGTCGGCAGCGGCGCCCTGGTCGTCCCGCTCAACACCCAGCGCGAGCCGCTCAACGACAAGCGGGTGCGTCAGGCGATCTCGATGGGGCTCAACCGCAAGGGCAACGCGGCCATCCTGAGCCAGGGCCTGCGTCCGGTCTACGACGATCCCTACGGTCCGGCATCGGGTATCACCTGCGCCGACACGGGCGCCCTGCCCTACGATCCCGAGCGCGCCAAGAAGCTGCTGGCCGACTACGGCAAGCCGGTCAAGCTGGTGCACACCGTCACCGCCACGCCGCGCGGCCGCGAGGGCGCCCAGGTCTTCCAGGCCGACATGAAGAAGATCGGCATCGACGTCGAGATCAAGCCGGTCGACCAGACCCAGCTGGTCAAGGAGACTTTGTCGCGCGACTTCCTGGTCAGCGGCTGGCGCATCATCGATCTGGCCGACGTCGACCCCCAGATGTTCGCCAACTTCCATTCGAAGAGCCCGATCAACTTCTCCGGCTACAACAATGCCGAGGTCGACCGCCTGCTGCTGATCGGCCGCACCACCCTCGACGAGAACAAGCGCAAGGCCGCCTATTGCGACCTGATCAAGATCCTGAACGACGACGTGGTCTGGCTGTGGACCGGCAGCAACATCGATTTTGCCATCACCCGGTCGAACGTGCGCGGGATTCCCGCCCTGCGCGGCGGAGCGGTGCAGGTCGAGGCGGCGTGGCTGGCGAAGTAGCGGCAGGTCTCGGCCGCCTGACGTAGAGCGTCGTCGTGCACTGGCTGGCGCGCCAACTGTTGCGTCTGGTGGCGGTGCTGTTCTGCGTCACGCTGCTGACCTACCTGATCGTCAACATCCTGCCCGGCGACGTGGCGATCGCCATTCTCGGCAGCCTCGCCACGCCGCAGGACATCGCCGGGCTGCGCGCCGATCTCGGGCTCGATCGACCGATCCTGATCCGCTACTTCGACTGGCTGGGCTCGGCCCTGACCGGCGATCTCGGCCGGTCCTACCGCAACAGCGAGCCGGTGGCCCAGGCGATCGCCGATCGCCTGCCGGTCTCGCTGCAGCTCATGGTGATGGCCCAGGTGATCGCGCTCGGCATCGCCGTGCCGGTAGCCCTGCTGTCGGTCCGCCGGCCGGGCGGGCTGTTCGACCGGATATCGGCGTCGGCCGCGTTCGGCTTCCTGGCGATGCCCAACTTCATGCTGGGCGTCGTGCTGATCTACCTCTTCTCGGTGACCCTCGACCTGTTCCCGGCCACCGGCTACACGCCCCTGTCGGAGGACATCTGGGGCAATCTCGAATCGATGATCCTGCCGGCGCTGACGCTCGGCCTCGTCGAATGGACCGTGCTGATGCGGGTGCTGCGCTCGGACCTGCTGGGCACGCTCAAGGAAGATTTTATCCTGCTGGCCCGCGCCAAGGGCCTGCCGCCGTGGCGGGTGCTGCTGCGGCACGCGCTACGCCCCTCCTCGTTCACGCTGATCACGATTGTCGGGCTCAACATCGGCGGCCTGATCGGCGGCGCCGTCATCGTCGAGCAGATATTCGCCCTGCCCGGCGTCGGCCGGCTGCTGCTGGGCGGCATCTTCAATCGCGACCTCATCCTGGTGCAGGGCACGGTGTCGTTCATCGCCGTGGGCTTCGTGGTCGTCAATTTCCTGGTCGACATGCTCTACGCCGTGCTCGACCCGCGGGTGCGTCATGTCCGTTTCCGCAGCTGAGCCGGCCGTAACGGCGCGGCCGAGGCGGCGCCTGTCGTGGGCGCTCGCCCTGCCGCTCGGCTGGGTGGCGCTGGTGGTCTTCCTGGCCATCACCGCCGACTGGCTGGGCCTGCCCGACCCCGCCGCGCAGGAGCTGATCCTGCGCCGCAAGCCGCCGTCGGCCGAGTACCTGCTGGGCACCGACAATCTCGGCCGCGACATGCTGTCCCGCATCATCTACGGCGCGCGCACCTCGCTGATCGTCGGCCTGTGCGCCCCGCTCCTGGGCTTCCTGGTCGGCGGCGCGATCGGCATGAGCGCCGGCTACTTCCGCGGCAAGGTCGACCTGCTGGCGGTCGGCCTGATCGACATCCTGCTGGCCTTTCCCGCGCTGGTGCTGGCGCTCACCTTCACCGCCTATCTCGGCCAGAGCCTGTTCAACGTCACCCTGGCGCTCGGCATCCTTTCCATACCCGCGGCGGCGCGCGTCTCGCGCGCCAGCACACTGGCGTGGGCCAATCGCGATTTCGTCCTGGCCGCCCGCACGATCGGCGCCAGCGACTGGCGCATCCTGACGCGCGAGATCCTGCCCAACCTGCTGCCGCCGATGTTCGCCTTCTGGCTGGTGGCGGTGAGCGTCATCATTGTCGCCGAGGGCGCCCTGTCGTTCCTCGGCCTCGGCATCCCCGCGCCGCAGCCGAGCTGGGGCGGCATGATCGCCGACGGCCGCGAGGCGCTCGACGTCGCGCCGCACACCGCCCTGATCCCCGCGGCCGTGATGTTCGTCACCGTGCTGTCGCTCAACTTCCTGGGCGACATGGTGCGCAACATGGTCGATCCGCGCAGGTCGAGCCTGTGAACGAAGGCCCGCTCCTGTCGGTGCGCGACGCGCGCGTGAGCTTCGCCACGGCGCGCGGTGCGTTGCGCGCCGTCGACGGCGTGACGTTCGATCTCCACAAGGGCCGCACCCTGGGCATCGTGGGCGAATCCGGATCGGGCAAATCGGTGCTGGTGCGCTCGCTGATCGGTCTCGTCGGTGCCGATTCGGGCGCCGAGGTCGGCGGCCAGGTGCTGCTCGAGGGCCAGGACCTGCGGACCCTGCCGGGCGCGCGCCTGCGCACCCTGCTCGGTCGCGACATCGGCATCGTCTTCCAGGATCCGATGACCTCGCTCAATCCGGTGATGAAGATCGGCCGGCAGATCGGCGAGGGGCTGCAGCTCAACCGCGGCCTCGACCGCGCCGCCGCCGGGCGGCGCGCCGCCGAGCTGCTGGCCGAGGTCGGCATTCCCGAGCCGGAGCGGCGGGCGCGCCAGTACCCGCACGAGCTCTCGGGCGGCATGCGGCAACGGGTGGCGATCGCCATCGCCATCGCCTGCGAGCCCAAGCTGCTGATCGCCGACGAGCCCACCACCGCGCTCGACGTCACCGTGCAGCGCCAGATCCTCGACCTGCTGCAGCGCGAGCAGCGGCAGCGTGCCATGGCGATGATCCTGATCACCCACGATCTCGGCGTCGCCGCCGGCCGTGCCGACGACATCATGGTGATGTATGCCGGCCGCGCGGTGGAAATGGCGGCCACGCGCGCGCTCTTCCGCGCGCCGCGCATGCCTTACACCGAGGCGCTGCTGCGCTCGCTGCCGCGCCTGACCGATGTCGCCCATACGAGGCTGGCGGCCATTCCCGGCCGGCCGCCCGACCTGGCGCGGCGCGGCGGCGGCTGCGCCTTCGCGCCGCGCTGCCGCTACCGCAGCGCGCGGTGCGACGCCGAGCAGCCGGTGCTGACGCGCGACGGGCCGCACGGGTTCGCCTGCTTCAATCCCGTCGGGGCCGGCGCATGAGCGATCCGCCGGGCGCGCCTCTGCTGCAGATGACCGGCCTCACCGTGGAGTATCCGGTCGGCGGCGGCCGCCATGTCCACGCCGTGAGCGACGTGTCGCTGGCGATCCGCCAGGGCGAGACCCTGGGCCTGGTGGGCGAGTCCGGCTCGGGCAAGTCCTCGCTCGCGCGCGCGCTGCTGCAGCTGCCGCCGCCCAAGGACGGCAGCGTGCTGTTCGACGGCCAGGAGCTCACCCGGCTGCGCGGCGAGGCGCTGCGCGCCATCCGGCCACACCTGCAGATGATCTTCCAGGATCCGATCGCGTCGCTCAATCCGCGCCGCCGGGTCGCCGAGATCGTCGCCGAGCCGCTGATCGTCTCCGGCGTGCGCGATGCGGCGGAGCGCACCCGCCGGGTGCGTGCCGTCATGGAGGCGGTCGGCCTCGATCCGGACAACGTATGGACCCGCCGGCCGCACGAGTTCTCCGGCGGCCAGTGCCAGCGCATCGCCATCGCCCGCGCGCTCGTGCTGGAACCCAGGCTGATCGTCTGCGACGAGCCGGTCTCCGCGCTCGACGTCTCGATCCGCGCGCAGATCCTCAATCTGCTGGAGGACATGAAGGCGCGCTTCGGCCTGACCTTGCTGTTCATCGCCCACGACCTCGCCGTGGTGAAGTCGATCTCCGATCGCGTCGCGGTGATGTATCTCGGCAAGCTGTGCGAGGTCGCCGATTCGGCCTCCCTGTTCGCCAATCCGGCGCATCCCTACACCGCCGCGCTGATCGCGGCGATCCCCGAGCCCGATCCCGACCGGCCGCTGGGCGACACCAGGCTCAGGCCGGGCGACCCGCCCTCGCCGCTCGACCCGCCCTCGGGCTGCCGCTTCCGCACCCGCTGCCCGCACGCCGAGCCGCGCTGCACCACCGAGGCGCCACCGTTGCGCCAGATCGCCCCCGGCCGCGAGGTCGCCTGCCACTTCCCGCTGGTTTGATCCTTTCAACTTCCTCCTGTGAAGATCGGGGCGGGAACCGCCCAGTCTTCGCAGCATCGCGGTGCGCGCCGGCGTGCTCTTCGTTCTCCTCCCTAGCGAAGCTGGGGAGGTGCTCCCGTAATCGGGGGCGGAGGGGTCATGGGCCCCAGTCCCGCTGCTCATGACCCCTCCGTCGGCGATGACGCCGACACCTCCCCACGCAAAGCGTGGGGAGGAGAGTAACGTCGGATTGGGCCGGCCGGCCTTCTCCTCTATCATCGTCCAGCGTGACGCGTCGCCTGTCGGCGCCGCCCGGGAGGTTGCATGGCGTTGCTCATCGTCAATCTGGACAAGGTCATCGGCAACGCCCAGGCGTGGCGTGACACGTTCGCGGAGCAGATCCCCGATCTGCCTGTGCGCTTCTGGCCGGACGCAGGCGAGGTGAAGGACATCGAGTACCTCGCGTTCATGCACCCGGATTTCGGCGTGCTGCCCGCCTTCCCCAACCTGAAGGCCATGTTCAGCCGTTCGGCGGGCGTGGAGAGCTTCATCGATCATCCGAAGCTGCCCAAGGTGCCGCTCGGCAAGGTCGAGCCGCCGGGCGGCGATCCGATGATGACGGAGTACGTCGTCATGCACGTCCTGCGCTTCCATCGCGACATGCCCGCCTACCAAGCGGCGCAGGCGCGGCGGGAGTGGCGCCGGGTGCCGATCGCGCGGCCCGAGCAGCGGCGCGTCGGCTTCCTGGGCTTCGGGATGATGGCCAAGGCGCCGGCGCTGGTCCTGCAGTCGCTGGGCTTCAAGGTCTCGGCCTGGGTGCGCTCGCCGCGGCAGGCTGCCGAGGTTCCCCTCTTCCATGGCCGCGATCAGCTCGAGCCGTTTCTGGCCCAGACCGACATCGCCGTCTGCCTGCTGCCTCTGACCGCCGAAACCGAGGGCATCTTCTGCGCCCGCACCTTCGCCATGATGCCGAGGGGCGCCATGCTGGTGAATGTCGGGCGCGGCAAGCACGTGGTGGACAAGGATCTGATCGCTGCGCTCGATTCGGGCCAGCTGTCGTACGCCGCCCTGGACGCGCTCTGGCCCGAGCCGCTGCCGCCGGAGAGCCCGCTCTGGTTGCATCCCAAGGTAACCATCATGCCGCACGTCGCGCGGCGGCCGACCGTCGGCCAGCTGGCGACCGAGATCGTCGCCAACATCAAGAACCTGAGAGCGGGAGGACGGCTCCTGCAGGAAATCGACCTCGCGCGGGAGTACTGATCGATGGCCAACGCCCTGCGCAACGCCCGCCAGCTCGCGCGCTATCGTCTTTGGGCGGATCGGCTGACCTTCGACGCGGTCGCCGCCCTGCCGCCGGGCGAGGCGGCCAAGGTGCGGCCGACGCTCTTCAAGACGATGATCGGCACGCTCAATCACAACCTTCTCATCGACCTGGTCTGGCAGGCGCACCTCGAAGGCCGTGACCATGGCTTCCAGGCGCGCAACGTCGTGCTGCACCAGGACCTGCCCGAGCTGTGGAAGGCACAGCAGGCGATCAATCAATGGTACATCGACTGGAGCGACCGGCAGTCCGAGCAATCGCTCGACGAGACGGTGCATTTCAAGTTCATCGGCGGCGAGCCCGGGGCGATGACCCGCGGCGACATGCTGCTGCATGTGGTCACGCACGCGACCTACCATCGCGGCTGGATCGCCGAGATGTTCTTCCAGGTGCCGGCGCGCAATCCGACGACCGACCTGCCGGTCTATCTCAGGGAACGCAAAGGGAGCGAATGATGGAGTACAGGCCACTGGGGAACACTGGCCTCAGCGTAAGCGTCGCGGGGCTCGGCTGCGGCGGCAACAGCCGGCTGGGCCTCGGGCGCGGCGCGAGCTTCGACGAGTGCGTTGAAGTGGTGCGCACGGCGGTCGATCTCGGCGTCAATTTCCTCGACACCGGCGAGGCCTACGGCACCGAGGAGATCGTCGGCACCGCCGCCCGCTCCTACGACCGCGACAGGCTCGTCATATCGACCAAGGCCATCTTCAGGTCGGGCAGCGACACGGCCGAGACCGTGACCCGCCGCGTCGAAGGCGCGCTGAAGCGGCTGGGCCTCGATTACGTCGATGTCTTCCATTTTCACGCCGTCCATCCGACCGCCTACGACTTTCATCACGATGATCTGGCGCCCGCTCTCGTGAAGCTCAAGGAGCAGGGCAAGGTGCGCCACGTCGGCATCACCGAGACCGGCCCAAACGATCCGGAGCAGAAGATGCTCGCCCGGGCGACCCGGGAGGCGCCCTGGGAGGTCGTCATGCTGGCCTACAGCCTCATGAACCAGGGCGCGCGCCACAAGATCTTCCCGGTGACGCAGCGCCGCGGGGTCGGCACCTTGCTGATGTTCGTCGTGCGCAACCTGTTCAGCAACGCCGCCTATCGCCGCGACGTCTTCGCCGGCCTGGTCGAGCAGGGCCACCTCCCCCGCTCAATCCTGTCCGAAGCCGATCCCCTCGGCTTCCTGCTGGCCGAAGGCGGTGCGGAAAGCATCACGGATGCGGCCTACCGCTATGCCCGCCACGAGCAGGGCGCCGATGTCATCCTGTTCGGCACCGGCAACAAGGATCACGTGCAGGACAACGTCGCCTCGATCCTCCGTCCGCCTCTGGCGGCGCCGATCATCGAGCGGCTGCATGCCTCGTTCGGGCACCTGACCGGTGTCGGCCTCGATCGGCCGGGGCCGCTCAAGAAATGAATGCGAGCCGGTGCACGCCCATGCCCGGATTCGAGCCGCCACCTATCGATTTGAAGCAAGGGAGCTGAAAATGTCCGATGTGCCGTCATCGATCGCCATTCACGAGGAAGGCCCACGCGAAGGATTCCAGATCGAGCCGGGGCCGATCAGCTCGGCCGACAAGATCCGCCTGATCGAAGCCCTGGCCGAGACCGGCCTGAAAGCGATCCAGGTCTGCTCGTTCGTCAGCGCCCGCGTCGTGCCGAGCTGGGCGGATGCCGAGGAGGTGGTGGCAAAGGTCAGGACGAAGCCCGGCGTCACCTACTCGAGCCTGTGGTTCAACGACAAGGGGCTGGAGCGCGCGCTCGCCTTCCGCGACAAGCTGGCGCTGTCCGGTTCCATCGCGCTCTGCGCCTCCGAGGCCTTCACGCGCAAGAACCTGCATCGCAGCCACGCCGAGAACCTCGAGGCCATGCGCAGGCAGACCCGGCTGCATGTCGACAAGGGCGTGCCGGTCAGGTCGGTCGGCGTGATGGCGGCGTTCGGTTGCAACTTCCAGGGCGACATCGCGCCGGCCGAGGTCGTGCGCACCGTGCGCGAGGGATTGGAGATCGGCGCCGAGTGCGGCGTCGACGTCCCCCGCCTCTCGCTCGCCGATACGATGGGCTGGGCGACGCCGCCGCGCATCGAGCGCGTCGTCGGCGCGGTGCGCAGCGCCTGGCCGGACAAGAAGATCAGCCTGCATCTGCACGACACGCGCGGCATGGCGGTGGCCAATGCCATGGCCGGGCTGCGCATGGGCGTGCGCCGCTACGACTCGACGGTCGGCGGCCTGGGCGGCTGCCCCTTCGCCGGCCAGAAGGGCGCCGCCGGCAACATCTGCACCGAGGAGCTGGTGATGCTGTGCGAGGAGATGGGGGTGGAGACCGGCGTCGACCTGGAGCGCCTGATCGAGGTCGGGCGCATGGCCGAGGACATCGTCGGCCACCCGCTGCCGAGCGAGCTGCTGCACGGCGGTGCCCTCAATGCGTTCCGGCGGGCGGTCCACTGACCGGCCTACCCTCGCTGCAACCGCAAAGTCGAAGAAATCAAAGGTCCCTCGCGACGCTCGGGATGACAGCTCCATTGTCATCCCGAGCGTAGCGAGGGACCTTTCTTTCCGGTCACTTCATCGCTCGTTGGCTTACGCGATGGGTTTCGAGTACACGTTTGGCGGCGGCGACCGCGACTTCAACGACACGATCGTGGGCCTCGACTTCACCAGCGCATCCGGCAGCGGCTGGCTGGCTTGAAGATGGCAAGGTCGAAGCACACTTTCGACACCTTGAGCGGGCTCCCCCGGCGATGACGCGAGGACGATCGCAGGCCGTCTATGATGCTGCAGTCGAGCGCGGCGGTGGCGCGAGGCGGGCGACGGCGACCGACCCGATGGCCCGGCCGCCCGTTTCCTTCACGAGCGCGAAGCTCATCTCGATGTAGAGGCGGTTGCCGTCCTTGTGCTGGGCGCGAGTCAAGGTCGGGCGGCCCGACAGCTTCAGCGTCCCGCTTGCCATCGCGGCGTCGAAGCCGCGCCAATGCGGCGCGCGCAGGCGCTCCGGAACAATGATGTCGATGCTGTTGCCCAGCGCCTCGGCCGCCTCGAAGCCGAACAGCGCCGCTGCAGCACGATTCCACGACCGGATCTTGCCTTCGTGATCGGCGTAGATCAGGGCGTCGGCCATCTGGTCGAGGATTGCCTCCGCCGGTACGGTCGTACCGAGACTGCTCATTCACCATCTCCTGTGCTGTCAACTTGCATTTGATTGCATTGCAATCATTGCTCATCATGCCGCAACTCATGTCAGAAAGAACGCGCATGGCGAGCATCACGATCCGCAATCTCGATGATGGCTTGAAACGCCGCTTGCGTATACGCGCGGCTGAGCATGGCCGTTCCATGGAAGAAGAGGCACGGGAAATCATACGCCGGGCGGTGGGCGATATCCCGGTAGCGCGAAATCTCGGTCGGGCCATCCATGCCCGCTTTGCCGCCATCGGCGGCGTCGAGCTGGAACTCCCCGCTCGCGGTCCGAGACGCAAACCGCCGGAAATGTCCTGAGAACGATCGTGACCCTGATCGACACCAATGTGGTATCCGAGCTGATGCGGCCCGATCCTGCGCGTTCGGTGTTGAGCTGGTTCGCCACCCATCAATCGACAGACCTGTTCCTTGAGCGCGGTAAGCGAAGCCGAGTTGCGGACGGGAGTGGCGATCCTTCCGGCCGGCAAGCGCCGCGACAGCCTGACGGCCGCCGTCGACATCATGATCGAACAAGACTTCGCCGGCCGTGTCCTCCCCTTCGACAGTGCTGCTGCGAAGGCCTATGCGACAATAGTCGCAGGGCGCCGTGCCACCGGTCGGCCGATCAGCGAGGCAGATTGCCAAATCGCCGCGATTGCCCGTGCTTCTGGATCCGTGTTGGCAACCCGGAAATTCGCCGATTTCGAGGGATGCGGCATCGAGATCGTCAATCCGTGGCGAAGCCCGGAGCGCTGAGCCGACATCGACGATCGAGGCGGCCGTCGCCTACCCGCCGCTCGACCGAACCAGCGCGCCCGGCCGGGCGCCCGTCTCCTCGCCCTTCTCGAAAATCGGCGTGCCCGAGCAGATCGTCATGTCGTAGCCGTCGACATGCTGGACCAGGCGGCGGCCGCCGGCCGGCAGGTCGAAGATCATCTGCGGGGCATGCAGGCGCAGGCCGTCGAAGTCGATGACGTTCACGTCGGCCTTGAGGCCGGGCTGCAGCCGGCCGCGATCGCGGAAGCCGAAGAAATCCGCCGTCTCGCTGGTCTGCGCCTTGACCACGTACTCGAGCGGCAGGCGCGGCCCGCGCGTGCGGTCGCGCACCCAGTGGGACAGCATCGTGGTGTTGAGCGAGGCATCGCAGATCACGCCGCAATGCGCGCCGCCATCCGACAGGCCGAGCAGCGTGTGCGGATCCTCGATCAGCTCCCGCACCACCTCGAGATCGCCATGCACGTAGTTGGTGACGGGGAAATACACCATCCGCCCGCCGTCGCCGCCGACCAGGTAGTCGTAGCAGAACTCGGCCGGCGTCACTCCGGCGCGCTCGGCCATGGCGGCGATGCTGCTCTCCGGCGGCGGCTCGTAGTCCGGCGGGTCGCCCAGCAGGTACATGCGGTCCCAGCGCGTCGCGATCTGGCGCGACAGCGGCGGCAGGACCTCGAGCAGCCGCGGCGAGGCTTCCTGCGCCAGGATCGTGCGGCGCATCTCGGGATCGCGCAACCGCGCCAGCATCTCAGGCGGCGGCAGCGCGGCCGCCGCGGCGAAGGCCTCGCGCAACGCGAAGGGATTGAGCGAGGTGCCGAGGCCCAGGGTCAGCCCGACCGGGCGCCCGGCGACCTGGGCGGAGAGTGCCAGGTTGTCGGCGCGAGCGGCACGAACGCCCGCCATCAGGCGGCGCCAGCGCTCGGGATCGTAGCTGCGATCGGTGAGCAGGAACCACACCGGCCGGCCGCTGTCCTTCGCCACCTGGCGCATCCAGCCGAACTCGGCGGCTTCGTCCTCGAAGTCGGAGAGCATGCCGAACGCGCCGCGGCCGGCGCGCCCCATCGCCCTGCCGATGGCGAGCAGCTCCTCGTGCTCGGCGTAGCGTCCGGGAACCAGGTCGCCCGCCAGGGTCTTGTGCTGATCGGTGCGGCTGGTGGTGAAGCCGACGGCGCCGGCCCGGAGCGCTTCCTCCGCCAGCCGGGCCATCGCCTGGATGTCGTCGGCCGTCGCGTGCTCGCGGGCGATGGCGCGCTCACCCATGACGTAGACGCGCAACGGGTGATGGGCGAGCTGGGCGGCGACGTCGATGGTGCGCGGCAGGCGCGCCAGCGCATCGAGGTAGTCCGGGAAGCTCTCCCAGTCCCACGCCAGGCCTTCGGTCAGGGTGACGCCGGGAATGTCCTCCACGCCCTCCATCAGGTCGATCAGCGCCTTGTGGTGCTGCCGGCGCACCGGCGCGAAGCCGACGCCGCAATTGCCGAACACGATGGTCGTGGCGCCGTGCCACGAGGACGGCGCGAGCACGGGATCCCAGGTGGCCTGGCCGTCATAGTGCGTGTGCACGTCGACCCATCCCGGCGTGACGATGCGCCCGTCGGCCTTCACCTCGCGCCGGCCGGGCCCCGCCTTGCCGCCGACCTGCACGATGCGGTCGCCGTCGATGGCGACGTCACCGTGGAATGCGGGCGCTCCCGTGCCGTCGACGATCCTGCCGCCCCGGATGACGATGTCGTGCATTGCCTGTCCCGCTCATGCTGCGAAAGAACGCGAGCTTTCCATACATCCATGGACTCCGGAAGCTGGAACTGCCGACAGAGACATGCAGGAATCGGCGACGTGACGGCACATCAACGCGGAGCGGTTCATGCGCATCGGATATCTCGGCGTCGGCAACATGGGGCAGCCCATGGCCGGAAAGCTTCTCGACGGCGGTCACGAGATCTGGGTGCTCGACGTTCGCGAGGAGGCCATGCGCCCCCTGCTGGAACGGCAGGCCCGTCGCGCCGCGTCGCCCGAGGCCCTGGCCGACGCCTGCGAGACCGTGATCGTCTCGCTGCCCACGCTCGCGATCTTCCGGGAGGCCGTGACCGGTTCCGGGCTGCTGTCGGGCAAGGCGATCAGGACCCTGGTGAACACCTGCACGGTCGGCAGCGCCTTCAGCCGCGAGATCGAGGCGGCCTGCGCCGCGAAGGGCATCGTCCTGATCGATGCACCGATCAGCGGCGGGGTCGTCGGCGCCAGGGCCGGCACGCTGACGACGATGGTCGCCGGCGATCGTGCGACGGTCGAGGCGCTTCAGCCCCTGTTCCGGCTCTGGGGGCCGACGGTCGTCGTCGCGGGCGACAGGCCGGGCGCGGCGCAGATCATGAAGCTCGCCAACAATCTCCTGTTCGCGGTCTCGCTGGTCGCCACGGCAGAGGCGATGACGCTCGCCGGCAAGGGCGGCATCGCGCCCGAAGCGATGCTGCAGGTCCTGAACAACAGCACCGGCCGCAACTTCTCGACCATGGTGCTGTTCCCGCAGGCCGTGCTCCCGCGCACCTTCGAGTTCGGCGCCACCTTCGAGATCCTGATGAAGGACGTCGATCTCGCCATCGAGCAGGGCGAGGAGCTCGGCGTCCCGATGTGGGTCTGCCAGGCCGCGCGCCTGGTGCTGAAGCACGGCGTGTTCGAGGGACGGGCCCAGCAGGATCTCTCGCGCGCCATCGAGATCGTCGAGGGCGGCGCACGAAGCGCCTGATTGCGTAGTGACGGCGCCCGCATCCCTGCCGTCACTTCCGGAAGTGCTCCTCGTAGGTCTCGACGAGAGGCGACAGGTCGGACCATTCGCGGCGTGAGCGGACGAACACGTGCCGGAATTGGTAGCGCTGCGGGCTGATCCATCGCGGATCGTCGAACGCGCCGGCTGGCAGGGTGCGCAGGCCGGGAGCGGCCTCCAGGGTGAAGCCCAGGTTGGTGCCGCAGCGCGGGCAGAACTCGATGTCGAGCCAGCGCCCCGACAGGTCGGAGACGTGGCGGTAGCGGCTCGCCCTCTCCCGGCCGGTCATCGCGACCTGGTCCTCGTTGTAGACAACCTCCGTGCCGAACGCCGTTCCGGTGCGCCGCTGGCACCAGGCGCAATGGCAGATCGTCACGCGCAAGGGCTCGCCGGCCGCCGTGAATCGGATCGCGCCGCAGACGCACCCGCCGCCATGGTCCGTCATGATCCCCCCGCGGCGGATGCGGCCCGGGCCGTGGCGCGGCGCGGCCGGCGCACGATGCGCACCTTGCCGCTCGGGCCGCCGCCGCAGAAGAAGCGGCCGCCGCCGTCGGATTCGAGACCCGACACGCCGATGCCCGGCGGCATCGCGAGACTCTCGTGGACCTCGCCGGTCGCGGGATCGATCCGCCGCAGCTCGCTCTCCTCGCCTTCCCAGGTGCCGTGCCACAGCTCGCCATCGACCCAGGTGACGCCCGTGACGAAGCGGTTGGAATCGATGGTTCGCAGGATGCGGCCGGTCTCGGGATCGATCTGGTGGATCTTGCGGCCGCGGTGCTGGCCGACCCACAACGTGCCTTCCGCCCACGCCATGCCGGAATCGCCGCCATCGCCGGGCGCCGGGATGGTAGCGAGCACGCGGCCGGTCGCGGGATCGATCTTCTGGATGCGCTTCTCGAAGATCTGGAAGATGTGCCGGCCGTCGAACGCCGTTCCGGCATGGGCGTCGGCCGGGATCGTGCGCGCGATCGTGCCGCTCTCCGGGTCGAGGACGTTCAGCCTGTCGCCCGATGCAAACCAGACGTGCCGGCCGTCGAAGGTCACGCCGCCTATGTTGCCGGCGCCCGGAAAGGGGCCGAACTCGCGGAGGATCTCGGCAGGGGTCGGGGTCATGTCGGTGCTCCTTCTATCATGCTCTGCCAGACCGCGAGCGCCTGCCCTGAGCTTGCCGAAGGGTCTCGCTCGCCGTCCGGAAGAGCATGATCTAGTCGCCCGCCACGGCGGCGGGGAGTAACAACATCGTCGCGAATCCGGGCAGCGGCGGGGTGATCCAGCGGCGCGCCCGGCCGCGGCCGAACGACTGCACCTTGCCGGCCGCGGCCAGCGCGTCGAGCGCGCGCTGCACGGTGCGCTGGCTGGCGCCGAGCGCCAGCGCGAGGGCCGAGCTCGACCAGGCCTCGCCGTCGGCCAGGAAGGCGAGCACCTCGCCGTGCGGCTCCTCGACAAGGCGTGCCAGGACCACGACCTCGCTCGCCTGCCGCGGGCGAAGGCCGAAACCGCGCGCGCTCGCCTCGACGCCGGCGAGCGGCCGCAGCTTGGCGCGCAACCGCCCGATCTCGACGCGCAGCCGGGCGCGATGCGATTCGTCGGCGTGCCGCGCGCCGAACGCCCGCGCGAGCAGCGTGGCGCGGTCGGCATCGCCGGGCCACGCCTCGGCGAGCGTGCGGGCGAGCGCGAACAGCACCGGCCGGCCGGCCAGCGATACCACGGTCGTGCCGTCGCGCACGACGTGGCGGCAGGCGTCGACGACCACGGCCGTCGATCCCTGCAGCGCCTCGACGTCCTGCAACCTGAGCGGCCGTTGCTGGCCGCGCTCCAGCAGGCGTGCCGCCGGCGCGTCGAGCAGCGCCTGCGCCTCGCGAACCTCCGCCACGAGCGCGGGGATCCCGGCCTGGCGCGCGGCGCGCGCAGCCTGCGCGAGAGCGGAGCGTGCCGTCGCGGTGCCGAGGCGGCGCATGGCGATGCCGGCGACCAGCAGTGCATGGGCGGCCCGCGACGCCGGCGGGAACACGGCGGGATCGAGCCCCTCGAGCACCCGCTCGGCCGCGTCGAGGCGGCCGAGCAGCAGCAGGCGGCGGCCCCGCAGGTAGCACGCGTGCGCGGCGTTCAGCCGATCGCCGTGCTGCTCGAGCGTCGCCTGCGCGGCCTCGAGCGCCCGGGTGGGCCAGCCGAGCTCGCGCGCGGCGAGCGCGATCTCGGCCTCGGCGACGACGCAGCGGGCGCGGGCCACCGCCTCGCGCGGCCCGAAGGCGCGCGCCGCCCGCTTCACCAGCGCCCGCGCGCGCTGGAAATCGCCTAGCTGCGCCATGGCGATACCGCGCAGCGCCAGCGCCGGCGCATCGTCGCGCAGGGCGACGCGGTTCAGGGCGCCGAGCGGATCACCGGCCGCCAGCGCGCGGGCGGCGGCGGTGATCAGCGAATCCATGGAAATCCCGCCACACTTGTAACTCCCACCGGCTCGACCCCAGGCTCCACATTGGGCGTGTCACCGACAAACCTCCCACAGGATCGAGGAGCACATCATGACCATCGCCGACACCACTATGAACCATCCCGTCGTGACCCGGCAGCAATGGCTTGCCGAGCGCACCAGGCTGATGGCGCGCGAGAAGGAGCTGACCCGCCTCGGCGACCAGATCGCGCGCGAGCGCCGGGCGCTGCCCTGGGTGCGGCTCGACAAGGACTACCGCTTCGACACCCGGTCCGGCCAGCGGACGCTCGGCGAGCTGTTCGACGGCCATCGTCAGCTGCTGGTGCAGCATTTCATGCTCGCCCCGGGCTGGGAGCAGGGCTGCAAGAGCTGCTCCTACATGGCCGACCACACCGACGCCACGCTGGTGCACCTCGCGCAGCGCGGCGTCGCCTTCGTCGCCGTCTCGCGCGCGCCGCTCGACGAGATCGAGCGGTTTCGCCGGCGCATGGGCTGGACGTTCCCCTGGGTGTCCTCGCACGGCACCGGCTTCAACACGGACTTCCATGTGAGCTTCACTGCCGACGAGCTGGCCGACGGCACGGGCGACTACAATTTCGGCGACACGCCGAAAGGCGCCGAGATGCCCGGCGTCAGCGCCTTCTGGAAGGACGATTCGGGCGCGGTCTTCCACACCTACTCGACCTACGGCCGCGGCGTCGAGGTCATGATGCACACCTACCGGCTGCTCGACCTGACGCCGCGGGGCCGCGACGAGGACGGGCTGCGCTTCACCATGGAATGGGTCCGTCATCACGACCGCTACGAGCCGCCGGCGCCGGCCGCGTCACCGGCCAACAGCGCCGGCGCGTGCTGCGGCCGATGAGCCTCTCCTGCCACGCAGGCGACAGCAGGATCGGAGGCGGCCCGCCGAAACCGGGCCGCCTCGGCGCCGCCGACTGGCTGTCCCTGGCCGCCGCCCCGACCTTTGCCGGGATGGCTCTGCTTTCGGCCATCCTCGGCAGCGGCGGGATGATCTGCGCGGCCGGCCCCGAGGGCGCTTCGCTGCTCACCGGCATGGTTCCGATGTACATGCTGATGAGCGCTTTCCATGCGGCGCCGTGGCTGAGATTGCTGCGAGGGCCTGCGAGCGCCAGCGCGAGGGCCACGCCGCCACTACCGTCGGCGTGAGCTAGGGGCCCGAAGCCCCTAGGTCGACGAGGGCGAGCCCGGACTGCCGATCGTGTCGCTTGCGCAGATGCACCGGCGACTCGGTGAGCACGAGCTCCAGGGTCGGCCGGACCGTCGCCTTCAGGAGGTGCCCAGCCAGCGCGCTGCAGTCGCGGCGACCGAGCACGCAGTGGACATGGATGGCGGGCGCGCCGTCGGGCCCGCGCGCGACGTCGCCGGTGAGCGAGGCGACCTCGACCTGCTCGGCAAACCTTCGCTCGAGGTATTCCTTCCTTTCCCAGTCGAAGTAGCCCAGGGTCACATCGCGGAAGGCGCCGATCGCGGTAAACTGCGCGCCGGAAAGCCCTTCCTGCGCGGCAAACCGATCGAGCTGGTCCATCAGCTCGTCGCCGGTCTCGAAGATCAGCGCGAAGGTTCGCTGGCCATCGTCCTCGTGCAGCAGTCTCGATTTCATGCCTGCCTCCGGCTGGTGCACCACAATCCAGCGCTAGAGGGGCCAACGCGGCGTACCGGCCGGAGTTCCCGTCGCAACCCGACCTCCTCGGCTCCGATCAAGCTGCATGGCAGCGCCGCGCGCGAAGCCCGAGGCGGCGGCTGGCGAGCGGGCGACACCTTCATGACATGACGCATGTTCAAACACACATGTGTTGCCCATGACCCCTCCGCCCCCTGCGGGGGCACCTCCCCCGCAAGACGGGGGAGGTTCGCCACTCCCTGGCAGCGGCGTCGCGGACGAGACGCCGACCGCCTGTCGCCATCCCCAACGAAGTCGTAAGCTTCCCGCAACAGGCTGCGGCGCTGCCGGGCGCCAAGGTCACCGAGTGAAAGCAAATCATCAAGGGCGGTGGTGTCATCGATGCAGGCGTGGATCATCGACGCGAGCGAGATGGATGCCGAGGACATACTCAACTTCCGGTCCAACCTTCTCCATCCCAACCCGGAGATCAGGTCGTTCCTGAGGTCGGACAACAAGGCCACCACGATCGTCATCGCGCCCAAGGGCTTCGGCAAGACGCTGCTGCTCAAGGCCAAGCGGCTGTCGATCCAGGACAAGTACGCGCACATCCTGCCGAGCGGCGCCCTGGTCGAGAAGCCGAGCGGCCTGCCCAGCGTCATCCCGACCAGCGACTATGGCGACCTGCGCGACAGCGAGGGCTACTGGCGCTCGGTGTGGCTGCTGTCCTTCACCATCGCCGTGCTCAAGGCCACGCACTGGCAGCCGGGCCGCTCCAGCCGCGCGCTCGCCGCGATCCTGCAGGACGACAACCTGCTGTCGGTGTGGGAGATCTTCGACCACATCCTGTCGGCGCCGGTGAACACCTATCACCAGCTCAACAACGACTACAACGACGCCCTGCTGCCGGCCTTCCGGCGGCTGCACGAATCGACGGCGATCTTCGTCGACAACATCGACGAGTATTACGAAGGCATCCTGCGCGAGATGAATGCCGGCCGCGAGCGCCCGGCGGGCGGCCGGGTCAAGCGCAGCTTCTGGCATCTCGCGCAGTACGGCATCGCCGCCGCGGCGCGCGAGCTCAGCCACATCAACACCCACGTCAAGATCTACGTGTCGATCCGCAAGGAGGTCCTGCAGGGCATCATCGGCGACACCTATTTCGGCCAGCAGCTGCGCAGCAAGTCGCTGATCGTGAGCTACACCGACGGCGACCTGCTGGAGATCGTCCACAAGAACATCGCCCATTCCGACGCCGAGGACCTGGCCGACCCGCGCTCCAACGACCCGGCGACGGCGTTCTTCGGGCCGTTGAAACGCGTCACCCATCCGACGACCGGCGACGAGGAGGAGGTGCTGGGCTTCTGGCTGCGCCATACGCTCGGCCGGCCGCGCGACGTGGTCTCGATCGGCAAGGCGATCGCCAGCATGCCACCGGCAAATCGCAGCGAGCGCCGCGTCCGCGAGGCCGTGCGCGCGGAGGCCAAGACCATCGCCACGGCCTACTTCGCCGAGATGGCGCCGCACCTCGACGGCTTCGACTCCGACATGCTGCTGCGGTTGATCGACCGCAATGTGCTCGCGCCCGACGACCTCGCGCGCATCTCCGAGGCCTACGCCGCCGCCTGGATGGAAGCCTTCGGCGAGGCCGCGCCGCACACCGCGCATCCCTTCTGCGCCCTGTTCAAGCTGGGACTGCTGGGATATGTCGGCCGCGACGCCGAATCGGGCGAGGACGTCCAGATATTCCGCCTGCCCGGCGAGCACCCGCTCGACAACGTCCAGGTCCTGCCGCCGGCGCGCCTCTACCTCGTCCATCCGGCGCTCGACGACCTGGTCGCCGAGCGCAACCCGCAATATTTCGAGAACCTGAACGACCGCAACGTCATCGGTCGCGGCCGCCGCTGGCTGCGCGAGCGGGTCATCCACTACGTGCTGAAGGGCGACGTCAGAGGCCATTCGGAGACCATGCGCGACGGGCTGCGCACCAAGGCGTTCGCCACGGTGTTCGATGGCATCGTCTCGGCCTTCGGCTCGAGGCTGGCGCACGCCGAACGCTCGCAAGGCGATTCGCTGCTGCTGATCGACGACAACCCGATCAAGCTTCTCCAGGCGGCGCGCAACATCCAGCGCGACCTCGGCCGATCGGAGTTCGCCTCGCAGCTCCGCTTCGCCGGCGACGCCGGCTTCGTCGAGATCGCCGTCGGGCCGCGCCAGGCGGAGCCCTACGGCATCGCGCTCCAGAACGCAGCCCGCCTGGAGCCGCATGTCGAGCCGAGCGCCATCTACGTCACCGAGGAGTTCGTCCGGCATGTCACGGAGGACCGCGGCAACCACCTGCCGTTCGACTTCGTCCGGCTCGGCCCCGAGGACCTGCGGAACCTGCCGTGGCAGGACGGCCTGTTCGACATCTCCAAGGCCGGCGGCGAGCCCGCGATCCTGACGGCGGTCTACCGCGTGAGTTTCCATTGAGCTCCATGATGACGCGCCCCGAGCTGCCACGTCGTGGCGCTCTTCTCATGCTCCTCCCCAAGCGTCGCTTGGGGAGGAGCATGAGAAGAGCGCCCCGGCGTGGCGCGCCCGCGGCTATGAGCACCGATTGGCAGGAGATGCCGTGACAACGTCAGAACCACCCCGCACCATTCCCTTCCAGGGCCTGCGCGTCGTCGATGCGAGCCGCGTGCTCGCCGGGCCGTCGTGCGCCCAGCTGCTGGCCGACATGGGCGCGGATGTCATCAAGATCGAGAGCCGCGAGGGCGACGAGAACCGGCGCTGGCCGCCGCTCATGGCGAACGGCCTCAGCAGCAACTACGCCGCCGTCAACCGCGGCAAGCGGGCGATGACGCTCGACATGAAGGCACCGCGCGCCGGGGAAATCCTCGGGAAGCTGGTCGCGTCCGCCGACGTCTTCCTGCACAGCTTCCTGCCCGACACCGCCGAGCGGCTCGGCCTGCGCTACGAGACGATGCGCGCCACCAACCCGCGCCTGGTCTTCTGCTCGATCTCGGGCTACGGCGCGGAGGGGCCGCTCACCAACAAGCCCGGCTACGATCTGATGGTGCAGGCCTTTGCCGGCCCGATGTCGGTCACCGGCTACGACGACGGCCCGCCGGTGCGCACCGGCGTGTCGTTCGTTGACATGGCGACCGGCCTCAGCGCCTACGGCGCGATCGTCACCGCGCTCTACGCCCGCCAGCACACCGGCCAGGGCACCTGGGTACGCACGTCGCTGCTCGAGACGGCCGTGTCGATGCTGAGCTACCACGCCATCGCCTGGCTGCAGGCCGGCATCGTTCCGCGCAAGCAGGGCTCGGGCGGGGCCAACCAGGCACCCTACCAGGCGTTCCGCTGCCAGGACGGCCATGTCCTGGTGGGCGCCCCCAACGATGCCGCCTGGCAGCGCCTGTGCACGGCGCTGGAGGACCCCGCCCTCGCCGCCGACCCGCGCTTCGCGACCAACGCGAGCCGCCTGCAGCATCGCGATGTGCTCGTCGGGCTCCTCGAGGCGCATCTGGTGAAGCATCCCGGCGAGCACTGGACCACGCTGCTCGAGCAGCACGGCGTCGCGGTCGCGCCGATCCAGAGCCTCGACCGCGTGCTGACCGGCGCGCAGGTGCTGGCCAACCGGATGGTCATCGAGGCGCGCGATTCGGACGACCGCGCCTGGCCGCTGCTCGGCACGCCGTTCAAGATCGGCGACAGCGGCACGGCGCCCGGATCGTCGCCGGCCCTGGGCGAGCACACCGACGAGATCCTGCGCGAGCTCGGCTACTCCGACGCCGACGTCGCGAGCCTGCGGCGCGACAAGGCTGTCTGAGATTCAGCCACAGATGAACACGGATGAACACGGATGGACCGCGCTCATGTCATGCATCCGTGTTCATCTGTGTTCATTCGTGGCTCATCTCTTGTTGCGCTTGTCGGAGACGATCACGCCTTCCTTGAGCACCAGCTGAAGCCGTCGCACGTTCTGGATGTCGTCGAGCGGGTTGCCGTCGACCACGATCAGGTCGGCGAGCTTGCCGACCTCGATGGTGCCCAGCTCCGCGCCCATGCCGCAGACGGCCGCGCCGTGGCGGGTCGCCGCGACCAGCGCCTGCCACGGCGACGCGCCATCGCGCACCCACAGCCCCAGCTCGAGCAGCGCCGCCTCCTTGAGCGGCCGTATGTCCGACCCCAGCGACATCCTGACGCCAGCCTTCAGCGCCTTCTCGAACCACATCCGGTGGACGTCCGAGGCGGCATCGGCGCGGCAGCACAGATCCACCGCCAGGTTGCGTCGCTCGACCCAGCCCTGTTCCCAATGGTTGGTCGCCTGGTGCGGCGTGAGATGGCTGATGGCGAGCGTCGGCACGTACCAGGTGTCGTGCTTCAGCAACAGCTCGATGCACTCGTCGTCCATGATGTAGCCGTGCTCGACGCTGTGCGCGCCGAGTCGGATCGCGTTCTTGACCGCCTCGGGATTGGTCGCGTGGGCCATCACCTTGAACTCGCGCAGATGGCAGATCTCGAAGGCCGCCTTCAGCTCCTCCTGCAGCAGGAAGGAGTTCTGATGGCGGTCCCAGGCCGGCCCCATAATGCCGCCCGACAGGTTGAGCTTGATGTGGTCGACGCCGTTCATCATCTGCTCGCGGATCGCCTTGACGAAGCCGTAGGGCCCGTCGCATTCGAGCGCGTGGCCCGACGTCAGGAAATGGCCGCCGGTCGTCGTCAGGAAGTGGCCGGCGGCGAACAGGCGCGGGCCGACATGCTGGCCCGAGTCGAAGGCCCGCTTCCAGGCGACGTCCATATAGCTGTGCGAGCCGGCGCAGCGCAGCCCGACGATCCCCGACTCGGTGAGCGCCGCCTGCAGGCGATGGCCGAACAGCGTGACCTGGTCGGCGAGCGGCATGTCGTCGACCGCGTAGTAGTCGGGATGGATGTGGACGTCCCACAGGCCGGGCATCAGGCAGGCGCCGCGCAGATCGATCTCCGTGGCATCGCCGCCATCCAGCGAGCCGACGTCGGGGATGGTGCCGTCGGTGCGGATCTCGCGGATGCGGCCGCCGTCGATCAGCACCGCGGCCCGCTCGACGGCGCTGGGATGGACGCAATCGACGAGCGTCGCGTTCTTGAGAAGGGTGCGCATGGGGCCACGACCAGGTTGTTTCCCGACGATGATGCCGGTTTCCACGGCGCGTGTCCTCGACCTGGCGAAGACGGCTGGTGCGGGTTCCGAGCGGCGATCCTTCGGCCCGCGGAACTGACGTGGGCATGCGTCGGCGAGCAAGGCGCAAGGCACGCAGTCGAGTGTCATCCATTTCCGTCTGGTGGGGCGATCGGAGGCAACCAGCATCGACCCCGACAGCACCGCCGCCGTGACCGTCGCGCCGACACCCGAGGGGGAGTTGCCGGACAAGATAGAGGACGGCTTCACGCCGCCGAAGGTCGAACTCTCGCGCCCCGCTCTCTATCAGCCGCGCGCCGGCTGGAAGGGCAGGCTTGCGGGCGACCCTCCGGCGAACTCGGCCGGCTGGCTCGCGAACCTTCACATCTATTGGTGGAGAAGAACCAAGGGCAGGGGCATGAATGTGCAGGATGCCTGGGCGAGCTTGAACTTCCACCCCAACAACGCGGACTCGGCGCTCGAGAGGAACAACAGGGAGAGGGGCGCCGTTCCGCCGGAGCTGATCGGCCGCGTGGTCATCCGGTCCGGCATGCCCAATATCACGTTCGCCGACATCGCGGCCATTGTCATCTATCCTGAGCGCAGCATTTGATTTGAAGGCAGCAGCAGCTGTGCGCGTCGCCTACCTGCGGGGCGGCGGCGGCGGCGGCGTGCTCGTGCAGCCGACGGTCGGGCAGTTCGTGCCGAACCCGCGCGCGTCGAGGATGCACGCCACCACCGATTCACCGCGATACGGCATGCCGTAGCACGCCGGGTCGGCGCGGCAGGCGGCGGCGTTGCGATGGCGGCCGCAGGGATCTCCCGCCGGCGCCGGGCACCAGTCTCTCGGGTTCTCGCCGCACGGCAGCGCCTGGGCGGCCGCCGGCTGGGACAGGGCCATCAAGCAAGCGAGCGCCAGCGCCAGTGTCGGGGAAAGCAGGCCTGCTGCAGCCGCGGCAGATTTCATGACCGGCATCTCGGCCCCCCTTCCGTTCGTCGGAGACACCCGGTCCGAATCCCGAACCGTCGGGCAGCCCCGTTGCGCAGGATTTTCTGTCATCCTGCGCGCCGTGAAGGATCACGCCGCAAACGGTCGGGAAGAAGGAGCTCGCCGGGCTCTTTGAGGGCAAGGGTCGACGAGATCCTTCGCGTCACCCGAGACGACGGAACCACCAGGAGAGAAGCTTCATGCGCATCCTCATCGTGTTGCTCGCCTTCGCGGCGTTCAACCTGCTGACGCTGACGACGCCCGACGCGGCCAGGCAGAACCTCGCGGCCTGGGCCACGCTGGCAGGGCGGCGGTAGCCTGTTATCGGTCGCCCTCCTCTGGCCTCCCACTCGCGGCGGATTCGGGCGCGAACGGCTGGCGCAGGCCGCGCCGCTCGAGCTCGGGCAGCACGTCGCGCGTGAAGCGCTGCAGGCCGTCGACGAAATCGACCCAGGTGCACAGCACGCCGTCGAGACCGGCTTCGGACAGCGCCTGCAGCTGGTCGGCGATCGCGGTCGCCGTCCCGACCAGGATGTTGCCGCCCGCCCCGGCGGCGAAGCGCATGCGGAACTCCTTCAGCTGGTCCGGCGCGACGATCTTCGTCTGCGCGCCGAGGCCGGCGGTCCAGGCGTCCAGGCTTTCGCTGTCCTCGCATTCGACGGCGTAGTGCCGGAGATAGGCCTCGGCTTCCGCCTGGGTCTCGCGCTGCACGACCGGGCAGTAGGTCCACACCTGGATGTCCCGCCCGAACGCCCGGGCCGTGCGCTTGTACTCGTCGATCTGCCGGCGGCAGACCTCGGGATCCTCCGAGCGCAGGATGACGAAGGACATGTCGGCGTGCTCGCAGGCGAACCGCATGCCGCGGTCCGATCCGCCGGCATTCATGATCGGCGGCCGCGGCCGCTGGACGGGCTTGGGCATCGAGGCGCCGCGGCGCACCTCGTAGAAAGCGCCCTTGAAGTCGAACTCCTCGTGCTCCGACCACATCCTCTCGAGCACGTGCAGCCATTCCTCGAGGTGGTCGTAGCGTGCGTCGTGCTCCTTCAGCGGCGCGCCGAACATCTCGAGCTCGTGCTTGTTCCAGCCGCCGACCACGTTCAGCCCGAAGCGGCCGCCGGAGATGATGTCGATGGTGGCGCACTGCTTGGCGCAGGTGATGGGATGGATGGTGGGCGCGTGCGACGTCGCGAACACCGCCGAGTAGCTGGTCGCCTGGGCGATGCCCGCGGCCCAGGTGAACGGGTCGAGCACGATGCCGCTCGCGTGGTCGGGACGGCCGGGGATGTAGCCCTTCCAGCGTGCGTAGGCGACGATCGCCTCGAAGCCAGCCCGGTCTGCCATCTGCGACGTCTGCACCGAGGCCTGCCAGGTCGGCCGGTAGGCCTCGGGAACCATCGTCTGGGCGCCGCCCTTGCCGTTGGTCCCGAACACGCCGAGCTTCAGCCGGTTGGGCCCGAAGATGGGATTGCGCGCCGTCACCGATCGTCCTCATGGAACTCATCGCGCGTCCATCGCCCCATGTCGATGACCGGCTGCTTCTCGAGGCGCGACAGCAGCGCAGAGCGTGCTCCGCTCGCCACGTCGTCGTGCCTGCCGGCGGGGATGATGCGCGCGACAGGCTTTCCACGACTGGTGACGACATAGCTGCGCCCCTCCCGAATCCTGCGCAACAGGAGGGAGAATCGGCGGTTGGCATCCGCTGCGGAAACAGCTTCGTCCATGCAAATCTCACGTGTAGCTTTTTTGCCTACTAGAGTGACAGCCGAGCCAGTGGCAAGTCTCGTCAAGACCGAAGACGCCGGATCGGGGCGCGCTGCCGTCGACGGCCCCGCGCGACGCTACTTCGGCAAATCCTCAGGCGTTGCCGGCCATCAGCGCCGCCTGGTCCTCCGGCGCATAGAAGAAGTCGCCCGGGCGGAAATCGTGGCCGAGATCGCCGAGCAGGCGTCGCTGGCGCGGCGTGCAGCGCTCGAAGAGCGAGGCGTAGGGCGTTCCGAAATCGTACGCCCGCATGAACATCTGGCAGTAATTGTAGAGGATGGTCTTGCGCGCCTTGCCGGAGCGGTTGGGCGACGGGCCGTGCCAGATCGCGTGCGGGAAGACGTAGGCGTCACCGGCCTTGCCGAGCAGCGGGACGGCGCCGGGCATCTGCGGGTTCGGGATGCGCTCGGCGCGCTCGGGGAACGGCCGCAGGTGGCTGCCGGGAAACACGGTGAAGTTGCCGCTATTGGGCTCGGTGACGTCGGTCAGGAGGTACATCACCTTCACGGCGAGCGGCCGGCTGGTCTCGCTGACGCGGATGCCGCGCTGGCCCTCGCCGCCGTCGGTGTGGGTGTAGCCGGGAAATGTCTCGGTCGAGGCGCGCACGATGGCCTGGCTCATCGAGAACTGGATGTACGGACCCATCAGGTCGAGGATGAGGTCGAACACGCGCGGCCGGTCGATCAGGTCGATGAAGGCCTGGTGATAGGTCAGGAGATCGCGCCGATCCATGAAGGCGGCCGGGTTCGGGTCGGCATGGTCGACCCAGGCATAGTGGCCGCGCGGCAGCCTGCCCGGCGCCGGCTCGTAGCCCGGCAGCATGCGCACGCGATCGATCTGCCCTGAGAGGAACTCGACCTCCGCCGGCGAGAGCGCGCCTTCGATCTGCAGGTAGCCGTCGACCGCCCACTGCTCGTGCTGCTCCTCGGTCAAGACCCTCGACGTGTTGGCCAGCATTCGATCCTCCCAGCCCGCGCATTCCAGCTGCCGGTGTTCGCCGTCATCCGGGCGCAGGCGGGCAAAGCATATCGCTCCCGCCGCGCCGGTACAGGCTCACGATCCGCACAGCGACCGGCGGCGGGCCGGTGACGGTCCTTCCAGCTGGGCTAGGACTTGATGGGCGGATGCCCTGCCTGAAGGCGAGAGACTGTCCCCATGCCCCGTTTCCCTCACCCGCCCCGCAGCAGCCGCAATCGTGGCGCAGGGTTGGAGCCATGAAACTGCTGCTTGCAACGGCGGTGGCGGCCTCCCTCCTCCTCGCCGCCTCGGCCCAGGCCCAGCGCCGGCCGCCGCCCGATCAACCGACGTCGGAGTGCAGCGCGCAGGGCACGTTGCCGAAGGAATGGTCGGGCGTGGCGTATGCGATCGACGGCGACACGCTGGCCGGAGTCGGCCTCAAGCCGCACATCCGGCTGTGGGGCATCCAGGCCCCCGCACTGCTCGATCACGCCAAGGCCGAGAGCGTGACCGGCATGCGCGCCCGCGCCGCGCTCGCGGACCTGCTCTCTGCCTCGGATCACAAGATCAGCTGTCGCATCCTCAAGTTCGACCGGGAGTGCAATGCGATGGCGCACTGCACCCTGCACGACGGTGTCATGCCGATCGACATCGGCGGCGCGCTGATCGCGGGCGGCATGGCTTACGGTGCTCACCTCGACGAGACGCTGCCGTGGGAGCCGAAAGCCAGCCAGCGCTACAGCACCGCCGAGTTCGAGGCACGCAAGAACAAGCGCGGCCTGTGGCCGATCTGGCTGGGCTCGAAGTAACGGCGTCAGCGGGGCTTCGCCGGCATCAATTCCGAGCTGGCACCGATATCGATCACACCGACCTGGCCAGTTGGAAGGCGGCCGTCGAACGCCCTTCCCGGTGGGCAGCCCGTTGTAGTCGCCGCGCAATGCCTGCAGCGCCCATGGCTCTGGCAGACATGCGCGATCCTCCTCTGGCGGCAGCCGAAAGGCAGGCAGTTCCCCGCATTGCGGAGCCCTTGAAACGAGGCGTACAGTGATTCACTGTACACTTCCCCGGCGGTACGACCTGCGATGGCAAACGTCACGTACATTTTCAAACCAAAGCTCACGACCCAGTCGGTGTTCTGGCACGATCCCCTGATATGGGTCGGCGGCGTGGTCCCCGACAGCCCGGATGCGGATGTCGTGATCCCGACGGGAACGCCGCTGCCGACAGGCGGTCAGAGATCGGACATCGCCATTTCCCCCGGCGAGGCCTTCACCGCCGCCTCCCTGGACATGTTCCAGGAGCGCCTGCTGCTCGACGGAGAACTGTCGGTCGATGGAACGGTAAGGCTGCGCGAGCCTGCCACGATCTGGGGCAATGGCCAGTTCGGCTGGGCTACGGGCACCTTGACTGCCGGGTCCCTGGTGAACGAAGGGCAGATCTTCCTGGCGAACGGCATCCTGAACGTCGGCTCGCTGTTGAATCACGGCGGCGGCGACATACAAGCGAGCGGCGTGATCTCCGTGTCCGGGCTGCTCACCAACGACTCCTACATCGGCGGGCGCGACATCAACGGGGCGAGCCTCGCCATCACGGCATCGAGCCTCGTCAACAACGGCATGCTTTCGGCGTCGCGCGGGGGCATGAGCGTGACCGTCGCCGCCGGCGGCTTCGCGAATCTGACAGGCGCGACGCTGGCCGGCGGCGAGTACTTTGCCTTCGACGGCACCTTGAAATTCGACATCGGCAGCCTGATCGAGACCATCGCCGCGCCCGTCACCGTCCGCGATGGCGCGGACATCCTGTCCTACGATCCCGCCAGCGGGCACTACGTCTCGATCCAATCATCCGTGCATACCATCGCTGCCTCTGGGCGGCTTTCGCTGGCCCGCCAGTCCTTCGAGTGGGGGCCCCTGACGGTCGACGGCGTGCTCACGCTGTCGGACAACGGAACGCTCCTCGCCGACCAGATCACCGTCGGCGTCGGCGGCCTGATCTCGGCCTCCGGGATAATCCAGGCGCCGATCGAGAATGCGGGCATCATCGAGGCGAGCAGCGGGCGTCTCGTCATCGCGGGACCGGTCACAGGATCGGGCAAGGTCGTCATCGGACCGGGCCAGTACATATATCCAGGGATCGTTGGTTCGTCGGCGCTCCTGGAGTTGAGCGGTCCCTTCTCGCAGGCCGTGGTTTTTTCCAACGGCATCGGCTCCCTGTTCATCGACGATCCCGCCAGCTTCACCGGGACCATCGCCCCTGTGCTGGCAGGCCAGAACGTCATTACCCTGTACGGCCACTCCATCGACGATTTGCAGGACTATTCCTACACCGGCGATTCGACCGGCGGCGTGCTCGTCCTGCACGAGACTTCCGGGACGACCTCGCTCGAAATCGTCGGGGAGTTCAACGCAGGCAGCTTCACGCTCTCTGCGGGTCCGCAGGCGCCGATGGCCCTGCCCAGCCTGAACATCGCGGTCGGCGGCATCTCGCGGCTGGCGAACGACACGGGTGCATCGTCGACCGACACCGTCACCGGCGACCCGACGATCACCGGAAAGCTTGCGCCGTACATCCGGCTCGAGATCGACGGGTCGTTCGTCACCTTCGCGAATGGCGGGAGCTATCTGCACGCTGGCGCAAGCGGCGTGTGGTCGTACACCCCGGTCGGGTTGTCGGATGGCGAGCACACGATCGTCGCGCATGGATACGCGCTTGGTCTCCGCGCCAGCCCGTATCCGACGGCAACCTCCTCGCTCACGTTCACGCTCGATACCCGCCTGACCACGCATGACGATGCCTATGTCGTCCTGCCCGGGCAGTCGCTGGCCGTTCCCCTGGTCGACGGCGTGCTGGCCAACGACACGACGGTGTCGGCGGCGACCGTGACCCTGACGTCGGGCCCGGCACACGGGGCCCTTCAACTCGGCGCGGACGGCAGCTTCACCTACACCCCGTTCGACGGATTTGCAGGGATCGACAGCTTCACCTACCGCGCCAAATCGACGGGAGGTGCCGTCGGAGTCGGGGAGGCCGTGATTCACGTCGTGCCGCTGGACGTCGGCGCGACCTCGACGCTCGGCCTCTTCCACCTGAGCGCCGAGGAGCAGGTTGCAGCGACCTACCTTTCCTTCTTCGGCCGGGCTCCCGATCCCGCCGGATTCGACTTCTGGGTCGGCGAGGTGGCCCTGTGGGGAGGCATCCAGCCTCCGGCCCTGCTCTTCGCCAACATCGCCAGCTCGTTCGGGGTGAGCGACGAGGCCAAGGCGCTCTATCCCTTCCTGGCCAACCCGTTCGGGGCCGGCGACGCCCAGATCGGCTCCTTCCTCGACGCCGTCTACGGCAACCTGTTCGGCCGCTCTCCCGATTCGGGCGGGCGGGCCTACTGGACCGATCAGATCCAGCAGACCCTGGCAGCCGGGCAGTTCGTGGGCTCGGTGCTGGTGAACATCCTGAGCGGGACACAGGGCATGGATATCGAGATCCTGATGGGCAAGGTGGCCGTCAACCTGCAGATCGTGCACGAGCAGAAGGAGCAGGATGCGGCGTCGGCGGGCGCCGCGGCCACGGCCGCGCCGGCGGGCTCCGTGCCGGACGACCCGCAGGTCGCGCTCGTCGGTCTTTCGAATGCCGACACGCTCGTCTCGGCGCCCCCCTGACCGTCCGGGCCATTGGCATACACTTTTCGGGATCACGCGCCCTCAACGATGCCTGGCTGGGCTCGGGATGACAGGATGTCATCCCGAGCCCAGCCAAGCCTTCGCAGTCACTCCGGCTGCACCCCTGCCTCCTTGAGGAGCGCCGACCAGTACTTCACTTCCGCGCGGAGCTTGGCGGCCAGGGCGGCGGGCGTCGCTTGGTCCTGCGGCACGGGCTCCATGCTGAGCTGGGCGAAGCGCGTGATGACGTTGTCGTCCTTGAGCGCCGCCTGCAGGGCCGTCGCGAGCTTGTCGATGGCGACCGCGGGTGTCCCCTTGGGCGCGTAGAGGCCGTACCAGGTCGTGATGCCGATGTCGGGAAAGCCCGCCTCGGCGGTGGTGGGCACGGCCGGCAGGGTCGCGACGCGGCGCTTCGTCGTGACGGCGTAAGGCTTGATCCTGCCCGCCTGGATGTGGGCGGTCGTGCCCGTCGCCGGCTCGCAGTAGACGTCGATCTGGCCGGCCAGCAGATCCTTCATCACCTCGCCGCCGCCCTTGTAGGGGATGAACGTCATCTTCGTCTTGGTGGCGCTGGTGAACATCAGCCCGCACAGATGCGCCACGGAGCCCAGGCCCGAGTGGGCATAGTTGATCTTGTCGGGACGTTCCCGGATGAGGGCCACCAGGCTCTTCAGGTCGTTCGGCTCCATGCCGGGCTTGCCGACGATCGTCATCGGCACCTCGGTGACGAGGCCGATCGTCTCGAAGCCCTCGACCGGGTCGTACGTCAGGGCCTTGTAAAGGCTGACGCTGGTCGCCTGCCCGGTATGGCCGAGCAGGATGGTATAGCCGTCCGGCTTGGCCTGGGCGACGCGCGCCGTGCCGATCGTCCCGCCGGCGCCACCGACGTTCACGACGATGATCTCCTGTCCCAGGTTGCGGCGCATCGCCTCCGCGACCAGGCGGGCGATGATGTCGCCCGGCCCGCCGGCGGCGAACGGCACCACCAGGGTCACGGGACGGCTCGGATAGTCCTGCGCGACAGCCGACGCCGCGCCGCCCAGCACCAGCAGCACGGCGGCGATCCATTTACCGGTGTTGATCCATTTCCCGAAGTTCATGACGGCGTTCCCTCCCGAAGCGATGATGACAGATTGCCTCGGGCCGGCGCCAGAAGAGCCGAACGGCTGGCGTGCCGCGCTTCTTCCTCGAGGTACGCGTCACGATAGAGGCCGACTGACCGCTCGTGCATTCGCACCTCGTCCTCGCCCAGCTCGTTCGTCGGCCAGGCGGCAGGCTCGAAATGCCCGAAACGATCGGTGCCGCGAACCAGTAGCGCGGCTTGCCGGATCGAGCCGGATGGCCGGGCGTGGGCAGGGATGTAGTTCAGCCCCAGGCCGATGCGGCGGTGAGGCGCGGTGTTGGGCCCCGAGCGGTGCGGGCACAGCCCATGATGCATGGAGAACCAGCCGGGCCGCAGCGGCATCGCCACCGGCGTGCCCTCGTCGAGCGGCTCGGTGATGACCTGGGCGGCGCGATTGACGCTCTCCTTGACCACCCGCGACACGTGGCTGAGCTGGCGCGGCCTGCCCCTGAACGACTGCGCCTCCATGCAGCCGGCCGCCTCGCTCGCCTCGGTCAGCGCGACCCAGACCGTCACCTCATCCTTGGGTTCCAGCCCGTAGTAGGTCGAATCCTGGTGCCAGGCGGCGATGGTCGGCGAGCGCGGTTCCTTGATGAAGAAGGTGCTGGTGAAGATCAGGATGTCCGGCCCCAGCAGATCCTCGACCCTGTCGAGGATGCGCGGGTCGCGCGCCAGCCGGGCGGCCCACGGCATCAGGAGATAAGGCATCGTCCGCCATTTCATCTCCGGATGCGCGTTGATCGGCGCGCCCAGCCACGCCTCGTAGCGCTCGACGCCCCGACGGCAGGCCTGCAGCTCGCCCTCGTCGAGCAGCGGGAAGGGCGAGAGAAAGCCGTCGTGCTTCCACTGCGCGACCTGTTCCGCAGCCAGCGTTCCCATGAGCGTGTCTCCTCGTCGACACCGGCGGCGGGCAGGCCACATACTCCGGTGATCGGGCCACAGCGTCCGATGACCGGGATAGTATCCCAAAGCTTCGCCGCCCCGCATCGTGCAATGGCGACCGAGTTCCCCACGGAGGAAGCGTGAAGCCATCTGGCCAGCCGCCGCCCCGGCGCGGTATTGCGAACGTCATGACGAATCCGACCGACGACCAGCTCGCCAGTCTCGGCGCTGCCTTCGACGCTTTCGCGCGCCGGCACAAGCTGGTGGATGCGCTCGGCTCGGAGACGCAGCTCAACGAGCTCGACAAGCAGACGCTGCTCTACGTGGCGGATCATCCGGGATGCGGGCCGACCGACGTCGCCCGCTTCCTGGCCGTGCCCAACACGACGATCTCCTCGTCGACCGACCGTCTCGTCAAGCGCGGCCTCCTGGAGCGCCACCGCCCGGAGGGGGACCGCCGGGCCGTGGCGCTGCGCCTGTCGGCCGGCGGCAAGAAGCGCGCCAACGCCATCCTGGCGGCACACCGCGAGCTCTATCGGAGAATGCTGGCACCGCTCTCGCCGGCCGAGCGCAAAAGCTTCATCCGCATGATCGCAAAAATCGTATCTCACGAGGATTGAATAGTACGAATTTCGTCTTAACTTGTGAACCGGCGCAGCTCACCCGGAGGGACGGCGATGGCGATCAGGATCAACGGCACCGAGGTGGCCGCGCCCGACGATGTGCGCGTGTCCCTGCTCGACCTGCTGCGCGAGCGGCTTCACCTGACCGGCACCAAGGTCGGCTGCAATCAGGGGGCCTGCGGCGCCTGCACCGTCCTCGTCGACGGCGAGCGCGTGCTGTCCTGCCTGACGCTCGCCGTCCAGGCGGACGGGCGGTCGGTCACGACGATCGAGGGATTGGGCAGCGCCGACAGCCCGCACCCGCTGCAGACGGCCTTCATCGAGCATGACGGCTTCCAGTGCGGCTATTGCACGCCCGGCCAGGTCTGCGCGGCGGCGGCGATGCTGCGCGAGATCGAGGCCGGCGTGCCGAGCTACGTCACGGCCGACCTGACGGCGCCCGTCGTGCTGTCGCGCGAGGAGGTGCGCGAGAGGATGAGCGGCAATCTGTGCCGATGCGGCGCGCACAACGGCATCGTCGACGCGATCCTCGAGGTCGCCGGAGGACGCGCATGATCCCCCTCACCTACCACCGCGCCATCTCGATCGACCAGGCGACCGAGATGGTGGCCGGCGGCCGCAGCCACCTGCTGGGCGGCGGCACCAACCTCGTCGATCTGATGCGCAAGGGCGTGGAGCGGCCCTCCGGCCTGGTCGACGTGACGGCCCTGCCGGACGCGATCGAGGAGACGGGCGGCGGCGGCCTGCGGATCGGCGCGGCCGCACGCAACAGTGCCGTCGCGGCGCATCCGCTGGTCCGCGCGCGCTACCCCATGCTGGCCCGTGCCATCCTGGCGGGCGCGTCGGCGCAGATCCGCAACATGGCGACCGTCGGCGGCAACCTGATGCAGCGGACCCGGTGCCTCTACTTCCAGGATGTCGCCAGCGCCCGCTGCAACAAGCGCGCGCCGGGCAGCGGCTGCGACGCGCCCGGCGGGTTCAACCGCTATCACGCCATCATCGGCGCCTCGCCCGCCTGCATCGCCACCCACCCCTCGGACATGTGCGTCGCCCTGGCGGCGCTCGATGCCCGCGTGCACGTAGCCGGCGCCGGCGGCACGCGCACCATCCCCTTCGTCGATTTCCACCGGTTGCCCGGCGAGCGGCCCGATCTCGAGACCGCGCTCGAGCCCGGCGAGATGATCGTCGCCGTCGAGATCGGCGCGGCCCGCTTCGAGCGATCGACCTATCGCAAGGTGCGTGACCGGGCGAGCTATGCCTTCGCCCTGGTCTCGGTCGCTGCCGGGCTGACGATGCGCGCGGGCAGGATCGAGGAGATCGGCATCGCGCTGGGCGGCATCGCGCCGAAGCCCTGGCGTGCGCTGCGGGCCGAGGCGGCGCTGCGCGGCGGCCCGGCCACGGCGCAGGCCTTCGAGGCCGCACTGGCCGCCGAGCTGGCCGATGCCGCGCCCCTGCCCGGCAATGCCTTCAAGGTCGGGCTGGCGCAGCGCACGCTCGGCGCCGTCTGTGTCGAGCTGAGCGGGAGCGACCGATGAGCCGGATCCAGAATACCCTCATCGAGTCGGTCAAGACCGTGCTGGGATGGGTGCCGGCACAATGGCTGCCGGGCGGCAAGCCCGATCCGTTGATCGAGCGCCGGGCGGCGATCGGGCGGCAGGCCTCCCGCCTGGACGGTCCTGCGAAGGTGCGGGGCGAGGCACGCTTCGCCGCCGAGGTCGCGATGGACCGGCTGTCCTACGCCAGCCTGGTGCATAGCACAGTGACGCGCGGGCGGATCACCCGCCTGGAGACCGCCGCCGCCGAGGCCGCGCCGGGCGTGATCCTGGTGCTGACGCATCGGAACATGCCGCGGCTCGCGCCCCTCGCGCTGATCAGCTTCACCGACCTGTCCGCCGTCGGCAACAGCAGCCTGCCCATCCTGCAGGATCCGGCGGTGCGCTATAACGGCCAGGTGGTCGCGGCCGTCGTCGCCGAGACGCAGGAACAGGCAGACCATGCCGCCTCGCTGATCGAGATCGATTACGCCGCGGAGGCAGCCAGCACCCGCTTCGACGACGCCAGGGACGGCGCGCGGACCGTTGCGTCGCTCCTGATGGAGAGGAATCACGTCTCCGTGGGCAATGCCGAGCGCGAGCTGGAGCGCGCGCCGCATCGCGTCGACAATGTCTATCGGACACCGGGCCACAACCACAACGCCCTCGAGCTGCATGCCGTCACGGTGGCGTGGCAGGGCGGGTCGCTGGTCGTGCACGACGCCACGCAGATGATCGCGCCCAGCGCCAGCGTGCTCGCCGGGGTGTTCGGCCTCAGGAAGGACCAGGTCCGCGTCCTCTCGCCGTTCGTCGGCGGCGGGTTCGGCGGCAAGGGGCTGTGGGATCATCAGATCGTGGCGATCGCCGCGGCCCGGTTGGTCGATCGTCCCGTGCGCCTTGTGCTGAGCCGCGACGGCGTCTACCGCATCATCGGCGGCCGCAGCCCGACCGAGCAGCGCGTGGCCATCGGCGCCGACGCCGACGGCCGGTTCACCGCGCTGGTGCATACCGGCTTCTCGATCATGCCGACCTACGGCGCCTGCCCCGAGCAGTTCACGCTCGGCACGCGCGCGCTCTATCGCGCGGGAAGCTTCGAGAGCGTCCAGCGCCACCTCGATCTCGACATCGTGCCCAACACCTTCATGCGCGCGCCCGGCGAGGCGGTCGGCAGCTTCGCGGTCGAGTGCGCCGTCGACGAGCTCGCCCATGCCATGGGCATCGATCCAATCGAGCTGCGCCGGCGCAACGAGCCCGACGCGCACCCGGTCAGCGGCGCTCCCTTCTCGCAGCGCGCGCTCACGCGCGCCTATGCCGACGGCGCGAAGCGCTTCGGCTGGGAGCACCGCGTCGCGCAACCGGGCGCGCGGCGCGACGGCGAATGGCTGATCGGCATGGGCTGCGCCAGCGGCAGCTTCCCCTACGTGCGGATGCCGGGCGCCAACGTGCGCCTCACGCTGCGCCGCACCGGCGAGGCGACCGTCTCGTGCTCGGCCCAGGACATGGGCATGGGCACGGCGACGGTGCAGCGCCAGCACGCCGCCGATCGCCTGGGCCTGCCGGTCGAGGCCATCACCGTCGAGACGGGCGATTCGCGCCTGCCGGCGGGGCCGCTGGCCGGCGGCTCGGCCCAGACGGTGTCGATCGCGGGCGCCATCATGGCGGCCACCGACAAGCTGACGAACGAGCTGCTGCGCCTCGCCGGCAACGCCAGCCCGGTCGCCGGCCTGCGCGCCGGCGAGATCCGCCTGGTCGACGGCGGCATCGCCAGCATCGCCGACCCGTCGCGGCACGAAAGCTACCGGTCGATCCTGACCCGCGCGGCGCGCGACGAGGTGACGGTTACCGCGGCCGGCAGCCCGCCGCTCGAGATGCTGAAGTTCGCCATGCACAGCTCCTCGGCCATCTTCTGCGAGCTGCGCGTCAGCCAGGTGACGGGCGAGATCCGCGTGGACCGGCTGCTGGGCTCGTTCGATTGCGGGACGATCCTCAACCCGAAGACCGCGGCCAGCCAGTTCAGGGGCGGCATGATCATGGGCCTGGGCCTGGCGCTCACCGAGGAGACCCTGTTCGACGAGCGCAGCGGCCGGATCATGAACGCCACGCTGGCCGACTATCACATCCCTTCACACCTCGACGTGCCCGAGATCGACGTGATGTGGACCGGCATCCCCGACCCGCGCTCGCCGCTCGGCGCGCGCGGGATCGGCGAGATCGCCATCACCGGCGTCGCGGCCGCCGTGGCAAACGCGGTCTTCAATGCCACCGGCAAGCGCATCCGCGACCTGCCGATCACCTTGGACAAGCTGCTCTGAACCAAAGGCTGGGGGAGCCTATCTGTTTGCCCGGCCCGGGCCGCCGGTCAGCCGTTCCACGGGATGATGACAGTCAGTCCGCTCTCATCGAAGTCGTCGACATTGCGGGTCACGACACTGGCCCCGTGAACCTTTGCGATCGCCGCGATCATGAGGTCGATGGTTGCAGTCGACCTTCCTGCCCGCCTCCGGGCAGCGAAGAGTGCCGTGTAGGCGGTTGCCGCCTCGGCGTCGAAGGCAAGCACGCGACCCTCGAAATCGTCGGCGAACATCGCCCGCGCCGCCACCTCGAGCTCCGAGCGCCGGTGCCCGGACGGCAGCACGGCTATGCCCGCAAGCACTTCCGCCTGACACACGGCCGCAGTGAAAAGCTCGTCGGAGCGCTGCTTCAATAACCATGATGCCACCCTCTCGACGGGGCGGGCGCTCATCATCACGGACAGCACATTGGTATCGAGCACGAACATCAGTCGAAGTCGGGTGGCGCGCGGGTCCGCTCGCGGGGCGGCAGGTCGAGCTCGATACCACCCAGGGGCGCGAAGCGGGCACGCACCCGATCATACAGATGGCGCACGGGCCGCCGGCCGGCCCCGCTCAAGGCAGCCTGCAGGATGGATCGAGCTTCCGCTTCCATGGAATGGCCATGTTCGGCCGCGCGAATGCGCAGCCGTTCCTTGATCCTTGGGTCGAGGTTTCGAATTGTGATGCTGCTCATGCAAAGACACAGTGTAATCACTGATTGCGTTGATAGCAAACTCGGCCGCAGCGTACTCTGGAACGCCATGGTGGCTGGCCCTGCGTCCGTTGCCTGTTGTCCTGCGCGTATCGACGTCGCGATCGAGACGCCAGGCGATGAAGTCCGTGCCGCCCAGCGCCGTCACACGTAGACCCCGTGGTCAAGCTGTTCCAGAAGGTCCTCGACCAGCTGCGTGCCAGGTTGAGTAGCGAGAAGCTCGATAACCTTCGCTCTTCCGTCGGCCTTTTCCTGACCGCGCGAAATTTCAAGCCCATCCGCAGCTTCGGCATTTGTCGCGCATGATGTGCCTTCAGTCGTCGCTCCTTCAAGGCCAGCTACCTGATCCTCGAACCTGGACGGCTTCTGGATAACGGCAGCCGACTCGATGCCGAACCCGGCTGGGTGCTTGTTGCGGTTCTGACTGTCGAAGAAGAGCGAGGTGACGCCGTCCGGCCCGGACGAGGCCCCCGGAAAGGAGGCGTCGCTGTCGCCCGGGCTTCTCGATCTCCGTGACACCGGTGCCTATGTCAGTGAGCAGCATGCCGGCCAACGGACCGGCCACCGCCTGCCCCACCTGGATGACGCGAGCTCTCCGAGCGGCAGGGTCACTCGGGCGTTGTGCGACGAGGCCGGGGTGGTAGATTGTGCACAACAGCGCACACAAGAGAAGCATGTCCTCGAGCACGTTCACCGTTCGCGTCGATCAATCCGTCAAACGGCGGCTGGAGAAGCTCGCCAAGAGCACCGGACGCAGCCGCTCCTTCCTGGCTGCCGAGGCGCTCTCGGAGTATCTCGCAACCAACGAATGGCAGGTTGCTGGCATAGAGCAGGCAGCGACGTCCCTCGAGCAAGGGCGAGGTGTGGCCCACGAAGGCGTCCGGGAGTGGGTTGACTCCTGGGGGAGCAAGAGGGAGCGCCCTGCACCCAAGCCACGAAAGCCATGAACATCATCTGGTCGCCCGAGGCGATCACGGATCTCGTCTCTCTTCGTAACTACATCGCAGAGCACGATCCTGGCGCCGCACGAAGAACGGCACGGCGGATCATCGAGTCCATAGAAGAGGTGCTTGCACGAAATCCACACATTGGAAGGCCTGGCCGGGTTCCGGGCACGCGCGAGTTCGTGATAGCGGCGACGCCCTATATCGTGCCCTATCGCGTGCGAGCCGGCGCGCTCGAGATTCTCCGCGTCTATCACGGGGCGCGACGCTGGCCGGAAAGCTTCTAGGGTCCGGTGCGCGCCGGGCGGGGACCGGTTGGCCCTTGCCTACTGGCCAGCACCTCGATTGCCCAACACCTCCGCCGTATGCTCCCCGAGCCTTGGCGCCGGACGCGCCGACTGCGGCCGCACGCGATCGAAGGTGATAGGAATACCCACCACCCGCGGCCCGCCCTCCGGCAATTGCTGCACCAGCTCCGACGCCGCGAACTGCTCCGTTCCCACCAGCTCGCCGATGTCGTTCACCGGGCTGCACGGCACGCCCGCTTCCTCCAGGATCTTCACCCACTCCGCGCGCGGCCGAGTCCGCATCGCCGCCGCGATCTGCGGCAGCAGCTCGGTGCGGTTGCGCACCCGCTGCGCACTGGTCGCAAACTTCTCGTCGGTCGCCCATTCCGGATGCCCGAGCGCCCGCGCACAGCGTGCCCACAGGCGGTCGTTGCCGGGCGCCAGGCAGAGCGGATGGTCGGCCGTGTCGAACACCTGGTACGGCACGATCGCCGAGCCGCCGGTGCCGTGGCGCTTGGGGACGACGCCGTCGACCAGGTAGGCGTTGACCTGCCCCTCGACCCAGTGCACCGCCGAATCGAACAGCGAGGTGTCGACCAGGCAGCCCTTGCCGGTGCGGTCGCGCTGGCGAAGGGCGGCGAGCGCGCCGATGGTGCAGAACATGCCGGTCGCCTTGTCGTTGATCGAGGCGCCGCAGAAGGTCGGCGGATCCTCGGGCCGGCCTGTCACGCTCATCATGCCGCCATAGGCCTGCAGCAACGGGGCGAAGCCGGGCTTCAGCCGCAGCGGGCCCTGGTAGTCGAACGCCCAGTGCGTGGTGCTTTCCAAGAAGATCAGACAGTAGCTCGCGCGCCGACCTGCGATGTCGGCAGCGGACTCGAGGTCGAAAATGACCGAGCGACTGATGCGGCTCCGCCCGTGTCTGGCAGCGGCACTGTCAGGCGTAGCCGATCCACCCGCGCCACGTGAAGGCGGCGTAGAACAAGGAGACATTCGAGAATCCGGCATGACGCAGGACGGCTTCATCCTGCTCGGGCTCGAGCACCGGCAGATGGGCGTCTACCGCGGCGCGCATCTTCTCCACCTGTTCGGGATCGGTACCGGAGGCGATCGCGAAGGCAGCGTAGCGCGCCAGCCAGAGGGCGCGCGCGTTCTCGCCCTGGGGAAAGCTGGAATGCGCTGCCACGAACGGCGCTCCGGGCTTGAGCCGGCGGTGGAGTTCGCTGACCGTGCGCGTCCGTTCCTCGGCCTGCATGAAGTGCAGCGTCAGAAGGCAGGTGGCGGCGTCGAACGGACCTTCGGGCGCATCATCGATGTATCCTTCGTGCAAGGCGACACGCGCCGCAGCGGGACCGAGCAGGCGCCTCGCCTCGTTCAGCATGGCCGCCGCCGGATCGACCCCGACGAAACTCCAGCCCGGCTGCGCATCGGCCAACGCGCGCAACTCGAGGCCGCCGCCTGCGCCGAGCACCAGCACACGCGCATTCCGGGTCGCACGCTCGGCCAGCAGGAGTGCCGTCATGCGATACAAGTCGGCCAGCCCAGGTACGAAACGCCGCGGACCCTCACCATAGCGCTTCGCGGCCTCGGGATCGTCGAAGGATGCCAGCAGCGCACGCATCTTCTCGTCATGCGGCATGAATCGTCTCCAGGCCGCGCTGCCAATGGGCGTCCTGCCGTTCGGGCCCGTCGGCACCGAGCCGGGCGAGCGCCGTGGGGTAATACGTTCCTTCGGTTCGTCGCATCTTGTTCACGATGCCGCCGCCGCAAGGGGCGGCGCGTCCGTGAACATCTTCAGAGTGTCGCGCAGCATCCCCTCGTCGATGTCTCGGGTGATGAAGACGATGCGCGTCCGGCGGTCGCTGGACGGCCACTTCTTCATGGGCAACGCCGGATGGAAGACGTGCTGAACGCCATGAATGACCAGCGGACCATCGAGTTCGGCGATGTTGAGGATGCCCTTGACGCGAAGCAGATTCGGCCCTTTCAGCGCCAGCAGCACGGTGAGCCAGGTATCGAAGGCATTTGCCGGGATGGGATCATCGACCGTCAGGCAGACAGCCTTGATGTGGTCGTCGTGACGGTTCACGTCATGGCGGTGAGCGTGGCCGTGCTCTCCGTGGTGACGAGGGTCATCTCGGTGCCGATGATGGTCATCGCCGTGGTGGTGATGGTCATGGTGATTGTCGCCTGTCGAACCGTAGGCCTCCGCTTTCAGCCATCGCTGTACGTCGATGCTCTTGGTGGCTGGGTTGTATAGGCCTGCATCGAGTATCTCGCCCGGACGGACGTCACCATGAGAGATTGTCATCAAGGGTGCCGCAGGATTGATCGCGCGCAAGCGATCGATTAGGGCTTTCGTCTCCGCGGCATCGACAAGGTCGGTCTTGGTCAGGAGAAGCCGATCGGCGACTGCCGCCTGCTTCACCGCTTCGATCTGCCTGTCCAGAGTGGCTTGGGCCGTCGCAGCGTCGACCGTCGTGATCACCCCATCGAGGCGATAGGACGAAATCAGGGCCTCATCCGACATGATGGTGTGCAGAATGGGTGCAGGGTCGGCCAAGCCTGTCGTCTCGATGATCACCCGATCAAAGGGCGCGATCTCGCCGGCAAATCGCCGCGCCATCAAGCTGCGCAGCGTGTCGACGAGGTCGCCGCGGATGGTGCAGCAGAGGCAACCGCTCTGCAGCAGAACCATGTCCTCGTTAGAGCTCTCGACCAGCTCGTGATCTAGGCCGATCTCGCCAAACTCGTTGATGACGACAACCGTGTTCGCGAGCTCGGGCCGGCGGACGAGCTTGTTCAGCACGGTAGTCTTTCCGCTTCCGAGGAAACCCGTGAGCAACGAGACGGGAACAAGTCCCCCGCGCGCACGCCACCGTGCGGCTGCCTTGGACGTCATGGGCTTACCTCCATTTTCCCGGCACAACGTTGACACGTGCCGCTGCATTCGATGATCGGCGTTCCCAGGTGGAACCCCAAGGCAATCGCCTCCACTTCGATCAGGCGCAGGATCTTGGGGTCTTCGTACTCGACGGTTGTCTCGCAGCGATCGCACAGCAACAGCACGCAGAGTTGCGCTTGCCCCGGCCGGTCACGAACGGCGTAGGTCCCGCGGGACTCGAGGCGAAGGACCAGGCCCGCGCCCGTCAGGAAGTCGAGGGCGCGGTAGACCGTTGGAGGATCGATGCGGCGGGCCAGGCGTCTGCGGAGCAGCGCCATCAATGCGTAGGCGGTGACCGGCCCGTTCCCGGCGACCTCTTCAAGGGCGGCTAGGCGGAGTTTGGTGAGCCGCAATCCTCGTTCACCGCAAATCCGTTGCGCCGCTTCGACGATCGTTGACTGTTTCACCACACTTGGCGCCGACATGGAGCTGTTCTGTTTCATCGCGAGGCCATCTTGCTTTATGGTATATTATAACATAACCTTTCGCGATGCAATCAGATAACCCGACGACTCCGCAAGAGCGCACACGCTTCTCGAGGCGCACCTCCGTCGAGCAGGTCGAGGAGGGCCAGTTCCTGGCGCCCAAATTCGACCGCAACGGACTTATTCCGGTGGTTACGACCGATGCCGACACCGGCGAGGTGCTGATGGTTGCGACCATGGATGCAGAAGCGCTCTTGCGTACGGTGGACACTCGCCAGGCGCACTATTGGAGCCGTAGCCGGAACGTCCGATGGCGCAAGGGTGCGTCAAGCGGTCTTATTCAGGATGTGGTCGAGATTCGGATCGATGATGATCAGGACGCGGTGTGGCTGCGCGTGCGCGTTAGAGGATCGGGCGCGAGTTGTCATGTCGGGTATCGCTCGTGCTTCTACCGATCCATCAAGCTGGACGAAGGCTCTCCAGCCAATGCCATAGAGCTGCGCTTCGAGGAGACGGAGAAGACGTTCGATCCAGGGGCAGTCTATGGCAACGCCCCGAACCCTACGCGCCTCTAGCCTGGATTTCCACGGAAGGACCCGGCTCCGTGGAAATCCAGGCTAGGGGACACACGAACCAAAGGGGTGCGCCGGATGGGGAACACCGTAATGCGTCTGCGAGAGGCTTTGGAGCCCGAGCTGACGCGGTTGATCGAGATGACGAAGGCGGTCGATCCTGAGGTCGACGCCGTGACCGCCGGCTCCTTGCTGATTCTCTATGGTGTAGAGATCGCACTTACCGTCGGTGACATTGCCCCTGAGATAATGGCCGACTACTTGAGGGCGATCGCAGATTCGGTCGAGGAACGCACCGGCGCGCTGCCGACGCTGGGAAGGGCTTTCATGGAAGGAAAGGACGAGCCGAACTTTTGAATGCATCGGCTCGTCGGATGTCCTTCTTTTTCAGAATTTTTGCGCCAAGGTCACGAAGAACGCTCGCCGCATGCCGTACTGCGGGGCGCCGACGCCGACGCCGGTGCCGTCCCGCAACTGATACGAGAGATCGGTCAAGTTGATGGCATCGAAACGGATCTGGGTCCCCGCGCCAACGCCGGTCGGGATTTTCTGCGTCAGCGACAGGTTCACCGTCGCATAGGCCGGGAGCGACGTGTCGTTGGGCGTCACGATGCTGGTACGCAGTCCGCTGCCGAACAGCATGTCCGCGGAGACGCGTGTCGCCCACGGCGAATCCATGTTGAATACGTAGGCGGCACCGGCCGAGCCGGTCCAGCCCTGGTTGTGGTCGGCGAAGATCCAGTTGTTGGCGATGTAGTCAAGCTCGGCCTGCTCGAAGTTGAACTGCGCAGAGGTGATCTTCGTGACGGTGGTGTGCGACCACGCAACGTTGCCGTACAGCGACCACGGCCCGCGATCGTAGTTGGCGAACACCTCAAAGCCCTTCACTTGGCCATAGGCATAGTTGAACGACGTCAGGAAGATCGGCGCGCCGAACTGACCCTTGTCGATGTAGTTCTGCGCGAACTTGTAGAACCCGGAGAAGCCGACCGTGAGCCCTTCCGCGGGCTTGACAGTCAGGCCGATGTCGAAATTGTCGGAACGCTCCGCCGCCGTCGGCGTGTTGTCGGTCAACTCTGTCGCCGCCGTCGTCCCGGCGCGCGCCGCAATGGCCGCGAAGCCGACCTGGTTGAGCGGCGCCGGCACGAAGTAGCGGGCATATCCGGCGCGCAGCGCGATCTGCGATGTCGGCTCCCAGACGACATTGACGCGCGGGCTGAACTGGCTCTCCGTGGTGGCGCCTGAGATCGCGTCGAATCGCAGCCCGGCGTTCACGGTCAGGGTCGGGAGAACTCGCCATTCGTCCTGAAGATATACGCTGTAGGTCCAGCCAGTCAGGTCGCCGTTCTCGAAGAATCCCACGGGCGAGGTACCCGGGACCAACTCACCTTCCGGGTCATCGGGATCGGCGAGAAGCGGGAACGCGTTTGTCTGCGCCGACGACGTGACCCGCTCGCGCTGCACGAGGAAGCCACCGCGCAACGTGTGATTGCTCGCCAACTTCCAGCTCGCGTCGCCTTGCACGCCAACCGAGAAGCTGGTTCGCTGCGCGTTCGGAGCGATGCCGTTGTACATCAGGTCGCCAATCGGGTCCGGCTGGAACGACAGCTTCGAGTATCGCGCGAAGCCGGAAAGCTGCATGTTGAAATCCTGGTAGCTTTTCTGGAAGGAGGCGATGCCGAAGTAGGTGTCCTCCCATTGGCGCTGATCGAGAAACGCGCTGTTGAAGTTGGTGATGTCATTGACGGCGAACTCGGGAACCTGCCCGGGAACATTGGGGATCTGGAAGCGCGCGCTCGCGCCGCCTGCGATGAAGCTTACTCGGGTGTTCTCATCCACGATCCCGGTCACCTTGCCGAGGGCGTACCATTGTGCGGTGTCGTCGTGGAGCGGCAGCAAGGATCCGGTCGGGTTCTCGACGCCGATTCCGTTGCTTACGAACTGGCCGACGGCAAAGTAGTCGACTGCACTGGAGCGGCCGCCGTATTGGGCTGCCGGTTGGACCCAATTGTAGGAGCCGACCATGACGGAGGCTTCCGCGCCCGGATCGGTCGTGCCGGACTTGACTCCGATGTCGACCACGCCCGCGGTGCGCAAGCCATACTGGGCGGGCAGCGCGCCGGTCAAAAGGGAGATCGAGTTGGCGAATCGCGGCGACAGGACGTTGCTGAACAGCGACAGCCCCTCCGGCAGCTGCACGCCGTCCAGACGGTATTGCAGGCTTCCGTGGTCGCCTCGCACATGGATCTGACCAAAGCCGTCCTGCACGACACCCGGCGCGCGGAGCAGCACCTGGTTGAGCGGCGCATTCTCGCCCTGAGGCGTGTTCTGGATCGCCGTGCGGCTGAAGTCGTAGCGTGTGGCGCCGATACTGGGGAGGATCGAGTTCCTTTCGCGATCGAGCCGCTTGGCGACGACGTCCAAGTCGATGGTGCTTGAATCTGCCGGTGTCTGCGCGAGGACGGGGCCGGCAGATGCCGACAAGGCGGCTACGATTGCGATCGCAGAAACACCATACCACCGCTGCATGTCCCGTCCCCTTTGCCCGACTTATCGCCGTGATGGTGGAAAGGGTACATTATAACATATCTTATCGTCAAACAGACCCGGCCATCGTTGGCGTGTGAGGCGAGCACGATGAGATCGGGCCGGACTGGCGACGCTGATTGGCTTTTCGTCAGGCCCAGCCCATCTGGCGCACGGCTGCTCCCAGGAGCAAAATGGCGCCGGTGGCGATCACGACGAGGGACGCGCCCATCGAGACGAACCGGCCAAGCTCCCCGGTTTGAGCGTCATTGACGATGAGGCGATGCGCGAGCATCGATGCAAAGCCGAGGCCGGCCAAGGCTACGGTCATGCCCAGCGCTATGGCCAGCACGCCAAGAATTCCGGCCCATGGCACGTCGAGCGCCAGGGCCAGCAGGATCAGGATCAAGGCCCCGGCGCAGGGCGCGACACCTGCCGCGCTGAGCAGCAACAAGCCCGAGTAGCGCTTGAAGAACCCCCTCGGCCGGCGGGCATCAACGTGGTGGCCGGCATGATCATGGTGCCCGGCATGATGGTGTCCATGTCCATGGCCGCATCCGTGCGCGTGGTCATGCCCGCAATCGCGCGCTTGCCCCGACATGGCCGCACGCAGCCGCCAGGCACCGACCGCCACGATAAGGGCGTACGACACCAGCTCGACGAGACGGCTATGGGCCAGGGCGCTGAACAGGCCCGCGACGCTCATCAGCTTCAGCGCGACTGCCAGCACCAGTGCCGAGAAAGTGTGGGTGATGGCGATCCACGCACCGGCGAGGACACCGTCCACCCAGGCCCTGGGCTCGTTGCCGTCGAGGAAGTAGGCTACGATCACCGCCTTGCCGTGCCCCGGTCCCAACGTATGGACGACGCCGTAGCTGAAGCACACCGACATCAGGATCCAGTAGGCTGTCGTTCCCGAGCCGCCTCCGATATCCTGCATGGACGAGGTGAACAGGATCTGGATCTGGCGCTGGTAGGCGGCCGACGCGCGGGCAAGATGCGTCAATCCATCGGAGAAGAACAGCGCCGCTCCCAGCGCGGCCAACAAGGACAGGCCGATCCAGAACAGCGGAGACATGCCAGCGAGCGTCTTGACCTTCATGAGCTCTCCTACAGCGCAGCGGCGAACAGGTCGGCATAGGCAGCCGCATCGGCTGGCCTGGGGTTGGTACGGGTCGACAGATCGGCGACGGCGTGCGGCACGAGGTCGGCAATCATGCCCTCGGTAATGCCCATCGCGGCGAGCCCGCCCGGCAGGCCGAGCGCCCGGTTGCGGGCGATGACGGCGTCGGCGAGATCGGCCGCCTTCGACAAGCCCATCGCTTCGGCCAATCTTTCGTACTTCTCGGGCGCAGTGCCCTCGTTGAAGCGCAGGATCGTCGGCAGGATTACGGCATTCAGCGTGCCGTGATGCAGTTTCAGCTCGGGCAGCCGGCCGGCCGCATGGCTCATGGCGTGAACCGCGCCCAGACCCTTGATGAAGGCCATCGCGCCCTCGGTGGAGGCCATCATCATGTGCCAGCGCGCTTCGCGGTCGGCGCCATCACGCACAGCCGCTTCGATGTACCGCCAGGCACGTCGCAGCCCATCATAGCCGATACCTTCGGCCGGCGGGTTGACCACCGGCGAGAGGATGGCCTCGATGCAGTGCGTCACGGCGTCCATGCCCGTGGCGGCGGTCAGCGCCGGCGGCAGGCCGAGCGTCAGCTCGGGATCGCAAATCGCCACACGCGGGATCATCTTCGGGCTGGCGAATGTGAGCTTGCGGCCGTCGGCCATCACGACAACGAAACCCACCGACACCTCGCTCCCGGTACCGGAGGTGGTCGGAATGGCGACGATAGGCGCCACATTGGCGATGTGCCGCGCACCGCCGAGCAGGGGATCGAAGCGCTCGAGCGGTCCGCCGCTGCCCGCCAGCAGAGCCACCGCCTTGCCGAGGTCCATCGCCGAGCCGCCGCCCAACCCAATCACGCCATCGCAACCCGCCGACTTGTAGAGTTCGAAAGCGGCGAGCGCCGCCGCCTCCGTCGGATTGGGGGGTGTGTCGTCGAACACCGGCAGGCCAGCGCCATCATTCAGGGTGCCCAACACGACATCCAGCAAGCCCGCAGCGCGCACGCCCTTGTCGGTGGCAACCAGCGGCCGCCGCATGCCGAGCCGCTCCAGCTCCTTGGGCAGCAGGCGCACGGCGCCGAAGTCGAACTGCGTCGTCGTCAGATAGGAAAGAACGGCCATGATGTGCTGCTGCCTCAGTTGGCGGTGGCTGTGACCGAGCGGTCGATCAGGGTGGCGAGGCCGCGAAGATAGGCCGACATCCGGGCCGGCTCGGTTCCCCGGGCGGCGCATTCGACGAGCTCCTGGACCAGCGCGTCGGCGATGGCATTGACCGGGATCCAGCGTTCGCGCGCGGCCGAGATGGCGTCCCCCACGAGCTGGCGAGCGGCAGCAACGTCAGCGGCGTGGACCTGGGCAATTCTTTCGTTTGGAGTCATGCGATGCATCTCGATTGCGGGGAACGACGGCCGGTCGCTCACGCCTGCCCGGCGAGAGTCCACACCGGAAAGGGATCGTGGAAGCGGGCCCACATCGGCGGACCCATCGCCATTTCAGCGTCCGTCAGCAGGCAACCGTCGAGACGCTCGGTGAGCATCTTCCTGTCCATGCCTCTCGAGCCGATGAACACGATCTCCTGGCGCCGATCGCCGTAGGGACTCTTGAAGGCGTTGCGGATGGTTGCACGCCATGTCGGATCCTGCGGCCATTCCTTGCGGTCGACCGCCGCCCACCACGCGCCAGCCGCCTCGTGGCGCAGCATGCCACCGGCCTGGCTGACCGATCCCGCGATGCTCATGCGCGAAGCCAGCCAGAAGAAGCCCTTGGAGCGGATGACTCCGTCCCAACGGCCATTCAGCAAGGCATAGAGCCGGGCGGGATGGAACGGCCGGCGCGCCTTGTAGACGAAGCTCCAGAATCCGTAGGTCTCGGTCTCGGGCGTGTGAATGCCCCGCATCTCCTGCATCCAGCCCGATGCCTGGCTTGCCTTGTCGTAGGAGAACAGGCCAGTATCGAGCACGGTGTCGAGCGGGACGCGACCGAACTCGCTGGTGACGATGCACGCTTTGGCGTTGAGCCGACGCAGCATTGACATCAGGAAACGGAGATCGTCGGCGGGGACGAGGTCGGCCTTGTTGACCACAATCACGTCGGCGAACTCGACCTGCTCGACCAGCAGGTCGACCACCGTGCGCACGTCCTCGGGCTGCGCCGTCTGGCCGCGATCCTTCAAGAAGTCGGCAGAGCTGTAATCCTCGAGGAAAGCCCTCGCATCGACGACTGTGACCATGGTGTCGAGGCGCGCGACCTTGGCCAAGCTCTTGCCGGATTCGTCCTCGAACTCGAACGTCGCGGCCACCGGCATCGGCTCGGAGATGCCGGTCGACTCTATCAGCAGATAGTCGAAGCGGCCCTCGCCCGCCAGGCGTTCAACTTCCTTCAGGAGGTCTTCGCGGAGGGTGCAGCAGATGCAGCCGTTCGACATCTCCACGAGCTTCTCTTCGCTGCGGCTGAGCTCCGCCCCACCCTGGCGCACCAGGGCCGCGTCGATGTTGATCTCGCTCATGTCGTTCACGATCACCGCGACCTTGCGACCCTCGCGATTGTGTAGAACATGATTGAGCAGGGTCGTCTTGCCGGCGCCGAGGTAGCCGGACAGTACCGTCACAGGAAGCCTAGTCATGGTCGCTGACCTCGTTGAGGCAAAGGAAGACTCTGGTCTGCCCGCTGCCGGCGACCGGCGGCGAGCGATGCACGACGGCCTTGTCGCCGGCCCGCTTCACCCCCTTGAACAGGCCAGCGGCGAAACGCGGCAGCTCGTGCAGCGGGCCGCGATAGCGCCGCTGGGCTCTCAGGGCACGACCGGCGAGCTCGGGCGCCAGCCACTGCGTCCCCGGGCCCCGATAGGTGGCGTTCAGGCGATAGCCGACATGGTCGCGGTGGAAGCGCCAGCACGAGTCGTGATCGACCGCTTCGAGCCGTAAATCGACGTCGGATGCACCGGCGACTGAGGCGAACGCACGAGCCAGCTGTGCAACATCCGCAATGAACGCCCGCCGTCCGGGACTGTCCTCGACTTCCACGAGGTCGCAGAGCGTTGACACTCGCGCTGGTACACATGCCGCCGGGCCAATGAAATGGCCCTCAGGAAGGCGGTCGTCTTCCAGACCGTCGAGCCAATCCACCAATTCCAAAGGGGGCGATCTGCGCCAAATGGCGAGCGCCGCATGATCATTCCTGATCAAATGAAGTGTGGCTGCATCCACCCCTTCCAAGACCTGTGGATTGGCGACCGACGTTGCGATCGTCACGCTGCGATGCACGCTTCGAATCCAGTCTTCAAGGCGGTTGGATCGAGATTGCGGCCAATCAGCACGAACTTCGACTCGCGCGTGTCACCATCCTGCCATGGCTTGCCAGCTCTTCCATCCATCAGCATATGGACGCTTTGAAAGACGAAGCGGACGGGACTGTTCTTGACATCGATGATGCCTTTGCACCGGAGGATGTCCAGTCCGCGACTGATTAGCAGATTCGATATCCAGCCGTGGAACTTCTCCTGGTCGAGCGGGCGCGTCGCTCTGAGAGACACGCTACCGATCTCGGCGTCGTGCTCGTGTTCCTCTTCTTCCAGGAACTTGGGCTCGATCTCGAGGATGCGATCAAGGTCGAACGCACCCTGGTCGAGGAGATCGGTTACCGGCATCTCGCAGTGGTTTGTCCTGTGTACCTGCGCCAACGAATTGAGCGAGCGAATCCGCGCCTCGACCTGCGCCACCTCCTCTGGCGACACCAAATCGACCTTGTTCAGCAGGATGATGTCGGCGAACGCGACTTGCTCGGCGGCTTCGTGGCTATCCTCCAGTCGATGCAGGAAGTTCTTTGCGTCGACGACAGTGATGATGGAATCGAGCTTGGTTCGGCTGCGGACGTCGTCGTCGACAAAGAACGTCTGCGCGACAGGAGCAGGATCGGCGAGTCCGGTGGTTTCGATCAGGATGGCATCAAAGCGGCCTTTCCGCTTCATCAGGCCTTCGATTATGCGGATCAGATCGCCGCGGACAGTGCAGCAAATGCAGCCGTTATTCATCTCGAAGACTTCTTCCTCTGCGTCGACTACGAGTTCGTTGTCGATCCCGAGTTCGCCGAACTCATTGACGATGACGGCGTACTTCTTGCCGTGTTGCTCGCTCAGCACACGATTCAGAAGCGTCGTCTTGCCTGCCCCCAGATAGCCGGTCAGTACCGTCACGGGAACTTGATCCATGTTTCCCTCCTCGCCTCTTTCGACATTCGAGCGCCATGGGCATCGGAGGCCCATGACTAAGAATCAGATCCAACAGAAAGGGGGCCGACACGGCGTCACTCTTTACGGACGCGGCAGCCGACGCCGGTCGCCTCGCCTAGCGCTGATCGGGCGATCTCCAATGGCGTAACTGGCTGGCGACGGGGACCGACTTGTCTTTCCGGAAGCCACGTTCGGCCGCGTCGGGGTGGCTCCTCCACGCGCTGGGACAAACGGCGCAGGACTTGGGCTAGCTCACCGCGATCCGGGCATTCCGCATCCGGATCGAGAAAATGGCGCAACGCCTTGACGAGCTGACTTACGTCACCCCTGCTGAGCCTAGGCACGACCGACTTCCTTCCGCCACGGCCCGCAGGCGACAGTGGCGTCGAGATCGTCCCGCCACTCGACCAGGATGGTGTGAAAAGAGTCGCTCTCGGTTTCAAGGGCGGATCTATTGGCCATGTCCTTACACGCTGCGTCGAAGAGGTACGTTACGTTATAACATTACTTTCGTCAAAGCCTTCGACAGCCGCACGACCGAGGTCAGCGCAGTCGGGCCGTACACTTGGAAGTGGAAAGCTGACGGCCAGCATGGCGTGGTCCCTGCCTTTCACCTCTCTCGGGGCGGATCGAGCTTGATTGGGGCGGCGACGCGGCCTACGTGTTCGGCAATAGCCGCTCAACCAGCGATACATGACGGTGAACCAGTACTTCACTTTCCCGCCCACCATCTATGGCGCCTCTTACGCTCGAGGTGCCATCGTCGGTGTCGGCGCCGCGGTGAGGTTCTGATCCAGGATGCTCTCGCACCTCCCTAAAGCACTGGTTGCAACGAGCGGCAGGCAGGAGTTGTCGGTGTGCACGGGGGACGCCGGATGACGAGCTGCGGCCTCTTCCTCAACTGCGGCATGCAGCTCGGCGGCAGCCACGCCGAAGTCTTCGACCTCGTCCTCGAGGAGGCGCGCCTGGCCGAGTGGCTGGGCTATCATGACGTCTGGGTCACCGAACATCACTTCATCCCGTTCGGCGTCAATCCTTCGGCACTGACGCTGGCGGCCTTCCTGCTCGGCCGCACCGAGCGCCTGCGCGTCGGCACGGCGGTGACGCTGGCGCCGCTCTACCATCCGCTGCAGCTTGCCGAGCAGGCCGCGCTGCTCGACCAGTGCAGCGGCGGACGACTCGATTTCGGCATCGGCCGCGGCGGCTACCTCGCCGAGTTCGAGGCCTTCGGCATCGACACGGCGCGCTGGAGCGACGAGGTGGAGATTACGGCTACGGTGCTGCTCGATGCCTGGCGCCAGCATAAGGTCTCGGCGCATCGGCGGTGGGCGACCTTTCCGTCTGTCAGCGTCAATCCGCGGCCACGCACCACGCCCCACCCGCCGCTGTTCATGGGCTCGACGACGCCCGAGACGGTGGCCTTCGCCGCCGCCCACAGCCTGCCGTTGCTACACTACTGGGGCACGCCGCTGGAGGCGCGGCTCAAGGTCGGGCGCCTCTACGCCGAAAAGGCCGGCGCGACGGTCGAGCATGTCCATGCGTTGGTCGCCGTCGTGGCCGCCGACGAAACGGCGACGCGCGCCGCGCTCACCGAATAGCTCAAGCAGTCGTTGCGCGACGGCGACTGGCCGCACGTGCCGCAGGCCGCCAACCGGCACGTTGGCCCCGACGGCAGGCCGCTGGCGCGCGAGCATCTCGCCGAGTTTGTCGCGCAGCAGGCGCTCGTCGGGCCGCCGGATCGCATCTACCAGGGCCTTCAGGATATCCGCGCCAGGCTCGGCGCCGAGCGCTTCGTGCTGTACATGGAAGCCATTGGCGACCGGCGGCAGATTCTGGTCTCGATCGAGCGCTTCGCGCGCGAGGTCATGCCGCGCTTCGCGTCGCGCTGAGGTCAGCGTGCCCGGCCCCGCCCACGGCGCGAGCCCCGCGGGGCCGCACTGAAGGCTCATGGGCCGGCCCAGCACGAGGTTGCCGCACCGAGGGCCTGCGGTACTCGACGCTGGCGGCCCTGCCGCGCTCGAACCAAGCCAGCGTCTCGACGGCGAAGACGTCCGCGCCTGCGGAGCGTATGTCGCGAATTCATCCCAGGCTGTGTCGAGCGTTGACGACGTGACCAGGGTGACGCCGTGTGCACTCGCGCCGACGCGGGGCTTGGCGCCCGCCTGCCGCCGGCCTTTCTCCAGCAGGGTTCTTCGCGCTCGGCGAGCTTGCCCGGCTGACCGGCACGAAGGTCGAGACGATCCGGTACTACGAGCGCATCGGCGTCCTGCAGGCTTCGGCCCGCACCGGCGCCAACAATCGCGCTTATGCCAGGTCGGATGTCGAACGGCTGAGCTTCGTTCGACGGGCTCGTGAGCTTAGCGTCACGCTCGATCAGGTGCGGGCGCTGCTTCGCCTGTCGGATGACCGTGAGCAATCCTGTGCCGAAGTCGACCGGCTGGCAGTGACGCAGCTGGCGGAAGTCGATCGCAGGATCGCGGATCTGAGGATGCTTCGCCAGGAGCTGAGCGATCTTATCGGCCAGTGCCGTCACGGCACGATTGCCGACTGCCGCATCATCGAGGTTCTTGGGGGCGGCCTCTCGCCATCAGCCCGGGGCGTGATCCGGTGCGGCGCCCTGCCGCGGTGCCGCACCAACCCATGCCTCAACGGGCTCGGACCACCTCGACGGGGCCATGGTCGTCGCAGTGCGCGCCGTGAGAATGGTGAAGATGTCCGTTCACCAGGTAGTCCACATGGTCGCCATGGGGCACTGCCTCATGCCCGCAGCCCGGTCCGTGCCTGTGCTGGCGGTCATGACCGCCGCAATCGTGGTCGGGCGTGCAGCGCTCGGGATTGTGCGCCCCGACGTCGATCACGTGCTCGTCGATATGGCCTTCATGCGGATGATGAAGGTGCCCATCGTGAAGGTAGTCGACGTGGTCGCCATGCTTGATGGCGACATGCCCGCAATCGGGCCCGTGGGTATGGGGGTGATCCTGATGGATCCGATGGTCTTGGTTGGTCATGACTGTTCTCCTTCTTGCTGAACTCAGTGGCGCTCGATCGCATGAGCGAGCGCATTCCTGACGAGTGTCAGGACGTGATCGTCGGCGATGCTGTAGATGATGCTCCTCCCTTCGCGCCGGCGCGCCACCAAGCGGGCCGCGTGCAGAACCTGCAAACGCGCCGAAACGGTCGTCATTCCTTCGTCGAGCAGATCGGCCAGTTCCGTAACTCCGTGGTCCTTCTCGGCAAGGAGAAGGAGGAGCTTCAGCCGTGGCACGTCTGCAAGGGCGCCGAACATGGTCGTCACCGCTTCGAGCTGGACAGGCGTTGGTTGCTTGGACATTCCATAAATCTGACTATCCATGGATAGATGGATTATTGGGCCGCTGACGTCAAGCAGCTTTTCGATTGGCTCCCCGGAAACGCTCTCGATATAAATGTGATGTTATAACATCCCGTCTCTGTCGCGGGATCGCATGCGGGGGAGCAATGAGACGGTTTCTGATCGGCATGATGGCCTTGCTTGTGACCCATGCAATCCAGGCCGAGGTGCGGGCCCAAGGGGTTCTTTCGATCGTCGCCGCCGAGAACTTCTACGGAGAGGTCGCGCAACGGATCGGCGGTCCAGAGGTCGCCGTTACGAGCATTCTCTCCAACCCCAATCAGGACCCGCATCTGTTCGAGGCCAACCCGTCCACGGCCCGAGCCGTCAGCAAGGCCGACATCGTCGTCGTGAACGGCGCCGCCTACGATCCGTGGATGAAGACACTTCTCGAAGCATCTCCGAACCCGAAGCGGATGGTCCTCGACGTTGCCTTGGTGACCGGCCACAAGATCGGCGACAATCCTCATCTGTGGTACGACCCCGGCACGATGCCGACGGTAGCGCGCGTGCTGACCGCGCAGCTCACCCTGCGCGATCCGCCGAATGCCGACGCCTACCGGCGGCGCCACAACGAGTTCGTCGACTCCCTCGCGCCCCTGCCCGAAAAGATTGCCTCGCTGAAGGCCCGCTTTGCCGGGACGCCCGTTACCGCGACGGAGCCTGTTTTCGGCTATATGGCAGCGGCCCTCGGGCTCGACATGCGCAATGGCGGCTTCCAGCTGGCGATCATGAACGACACGGAGCCCAGCCCACGCCAGGTTGCCGCCTTCGAGGACGATCTGCGCCAGCGCCGGGTCAAGGTCCTGATCTACAATTCGCAGGTGACCGACGACACGACGTCGCGGCTGAAGCGGATTGCCCAGGATAGCGGTGTGCCCATCGTCGGTGTCACGGAGACGATGCCGGCGGGAATGACCTACGTGCAGTGGATGGTCACCCAACTCGATGCACTGCAGGCCGCCCTGACGAAGGACGCCGCGCGGTGACCGCCATCTCGTTCAAAAGCGTGACCCTGGGGCACGGCCGCCGGCGTACGCTCGAGAAGGCTTCCTTCGAGGTCGCTCCTGGCGACTTCATCGGCCTTCTGGGGGCCAACGGCGCCGGGAAGACCACTCTCCTGCGCTCGCTCCTCGGCCTCCTGCCGCCAATCGAAGGCGCCATCGAGGTTATGGGCTCCCGGCCATCGCGCGGTAATCGCCGCATCGGGTACGTGCCCCAGATCCACCGCGCCTTCAGCGAGCTCCACCTGATCGGCAGGGACCTGCTCGTCGGCTCCGTGGCAGGTTTGCGCTTTGGCTGGCCGTTCAGCATTGGCGCCGATCAGCGCGACGTCGGACGGGTTCTCGATCTCGTCGAAGGGACGTCGCTGGCCCAGAGACCGATCTCCTCGCTCTCCGGTGGTGAGCGCCAGCGTCTGCTGATAGCCCAGGCGTTGCTCGGCCGGCCATCGATGCTCTTGCTCGACGAGCCGCTGGTCAGCCTCGATCCCAATCATCAGATGGGAGTCGTGGAGCTGGTGCGGCGTGTCCAGAAAGAGTTCGGGATGACGGTCGTGTTCAGCTCCCACGAGCTCACGCCGTTGCTGGGAAGCATCGACGGCGTGCTCTACCTCGGTCACAGATCGGTCGCCCTGGGCGCCGTCGACGACGTCATAACGGCCGAATGTCTCTCGCGGCTCTACAACGCCCCCATCGAAGTCGTTCGTGCCGGAGGACGCATCTTCGTCGTCGCCGCCGGAGAGGTCCGTCCAGGTGGGCATGCGCATGCTCCAGTATGACTTCATGCAGAACGCCTTCGCGGCGACATTCATCGTCGCCTGCGTTGCCGGCACCATTGGCTACTTCATGGTTCTGCGCGGCCAGACCTTCGCCGGCCATGCAATGTCCCATGTCGGGTTTGCCGGCGCGACGGGCGCGGTCCTGCTCGGTGTGTCTCCCCTGCTGGGACTGACGCTCTTCACGATGACGGCCGGGCTCGGCATCGGCCTTCTCGGCGAGCGAGCGCAGGGCCGCGACGTCGCGATCGGCATCGTCCTGTCGCTGTCCCTCGGACTCGGCCTGCTCTTCCTCAACTTCTACACGGCCTTCGCCGGCCAGGCGACGACCCTCCTGTTCGGCAACATCCTGGGGGTCGGGCGCTCGACACTATGGCTGATGCTGGCGATCGGGCTGGTTGCCCTGCTTGCCTTGGGCGCAATCGCGCGCCCTCTGATCTTCTGCAGCCTCCAGCCCGAGCTTGCCGAAGCAAAGGGAGTTTCCCCGCGGGCAATCGGTACGGTCTTCATGTTGCTGGTGAGCTTGGCCGTGGCGGAGAGCGTGCAGGTGGTGGGCATCCTGCTCGTCTTCACCCTGATGGTCGCCCCTGCCGCCACGGCGATGCATCTCAGCAGCAGGGTCACGACGGCCGTCGCGCTCTCCGTGCTGTTGGCCCTGGCCGAGGCCTGGCTCGGTCTCGTGCTGGCCTACTATACCAACTGGCCCACCAGCTTCTGGATCACGTTCATCGGCGCCGCCTGCTACCTGATGGCGTGGGGCCTCTCGCGGCAGCTGCGAACGGCCCGATAGCCGAGGCGGAGTGCGTCTCGAAGCAGACTGTTCGCCGGCTCGTTGCTCAGCTCACCCTTTCCTCGCCCAACACCTCCGCTGTATGCTCCCCGAGCCTTGGCGCCGGCCGCGCCGATTGCGGCCGTGTCCGGTCGAAGGTGATCGGAATACCGACGACCCGCGGCCCGCCCCCCGGCAACTGCTGCACCAGCTCCGACGCCGCAAACTGCTCCGTCGCCACCAGCTCCCCGATGTCGTTCACCGGGCTGCACGGTACCCCCGCCTCTTCCAGTATCTTCAGCCACTCGGCGCGCGGGCGCGTCCGCATCGCCGCCGCGATCTGCGGCAACAGCTCGGTCCGGTTGCGCACCCGCTGCGCGCTCGTCGCAAAGCGCTCATCGGTCGCCCATTCCGGATGCCCGAGCGCCCGCGCACAGCGTGCCCACAGGCGGTCGTTGCCGGGCGCCAGGCAGAGCGGGTGATCGGCGGTGTCGAACACCTGGTACGGCACGATCGCGGCTCCGCCGGTGCCGTGGCGCTTGGGGACGACGCCGTCGACCAGGTAGGCGTTGACCTGCCCCTCCACCCAGTGCACCGCTGAGTCGAACAGCGAGGTGTCGACCAGGCAGCCCTTGCCGGTGCGGTCGCGCTGACGAAGGGCGGCGAGCGCGCCGATGGTGCAGAACATGCCGGTCGCCTTGTCGTTGATCGAGGCGCCACAGAAGGTCGGCGGGTCCTCGGGCCGGCCGGTCACGCTCATCATGCCGCCATAGGCCTGCAGCAGCGGATCGAAGCCGGGCTTCAGCCGCATCGGGCCCTGGTAGCCGAACGCCCAGATCGAGCAGTAGATCAGGCGCGGATGGCGCGCGAGCATCGCCTCGGGGCCGATGCCGATCTCGTCGACCACGCCGGGGCGCAAATTCTGGATCAGAATGTCGGCGGTCTCGCACAGTCGGTTCAGCTTCTCGATGTCGGCAGGCGACTTGAGATCGAGCACGACCGAGCGCTTGTTGCGGTTCTGGCCCTCGAAGTAGAGCGAGGTCACGCCGTCCGGCCCGAACGGAGGGCCCCAGATGCGGGCGTCGTCGCCGCCCTCGGGCTTCTCGATCTTGATGACGTCGGCGCCCATGTCGGCGAGCAGCACGCCGGCCAACGGGCCGGCCAGCGCCTGCCCCACTTCGATGACGCGAACTCCTTCGAGCGGCAGGGTCACGGTCGGCCTTTCCTGGTTTGCGATCTCATGAGGATCGGCAGACTGCTGGTCGGGCGCCGGCCCGGTCAAGGGAGCGGACCGGCCGGGGATCGCCTGCCGGACCGCTCGCGGAACGATTGCAGGCTGCCGCCGTTCTGGCTCCCGATGGGCGTCTCCCGCCGAGGCGGGCGGATGCCGGAAGGAGAACGGCCCGTGACAACAATCCTGATCATCGTCCTGCTCATCCTGCTGCTCGGCGGCGGGGGCGGCTACTACGGCTACTCGCGGTGGGGCGGGCCCGGCCTCGGCGGCGTGCTGGGCGTCCTCCTCGTGGTCGTGCTCGCGGTCTGGCTGCTCGGCGGGCTGGCGGCGGTTCGCCCCGTCTAGCCGATCCGGCGGCAATCGATCGCCCCTGCCCTCGCGCGGCCCGATTGTCGGCCGCGCGGCCGGCGCCTAAGCTCGCGGCGCCGCAGAGTGGAGGACAGGGACATGACCGAGACAAAGGGCTTTGTCGTTCCCGCCGGCGGCGGGACGCATCTCGACATGTCGGCGCCGGGCCGGTTCGCCCACCTCAAGATGCTCGGTCGCGAGACCGAGGGCAGCGTCATGATGTTCGAGGAGACGGTGCCGCCTGGAACCAAGAGCTGGTTCCATCTGCACCATGACAGCGACGAGGTCGCCTGGGTGCTCGAGGGCGAGATCACGTTCCTGATCGGCGACGAGGTGTCGGTCGGCGGGCCTGGCACCTGCGCCTTCTTCCCGCGCGACGTGCGGCACGCCTGGAAGAACAGCGGCGCGGCGACCGGCCGCGTCCTGTTCCTCTACACGCCGGCCTCCGCCGGCAAGTACGTGGAGGACATGCTGGAGCGGCCCGGCCGGCCGCTGACCGAGGCCGAGCGCGCCGAGCTCGGGCGCAAGTATCACTGGGAGATCCTCGGGCCGAACCCGCTGTGAGCCCCGCGACATTGCAGCACCGTCTCCGGCCGGCGCAGACACCCGCCAGGGCAGCGTGAGCCGATGTCCGGCAGATACGTCGTCAATCTCATAGCCGTCATCGGTTGGCTGATTGCCGCCGTGTTCGCCTATGCGTTCCTCGAGCTGTTCGGCTACTTCGGCGTCGGGTTCTATGGCCTGCTGCTGCTGTTCATCTGCATGCAGGTCGAGCTGGAACCGGATGACCCGGTCCCCCACCATCCGCGATGGCTGGGTGTCGGCTTCTTCAAGATTCTCGGCGTCGGGTTGATTGTCATCGGCTTCGGCGGGTTCCTCCATCTTCAGCTCGGCTGAACGCGGAGCTGAGACCGCGCCGCTGCTGCAACCGCGTCGACGCTTCCCGCACAAGCCAACATCGAAGCCCGGCGACGGCGGCGCTTCCTGGCAGGGGCCCCTCGATCCATGCCGCGTGCAATCGATTGGCGCCGCTCTGGCTCACAAACAGAGCCAGTCCGGCCGGCTCCCCTTCATCTCGTGAAGGATCGGCAGATAACTCTCGCCATGATGCGGAGTTGATCAGCGGAGGATTGGCGGTCATGGCTGAGCAGGCGAAGGACGGCAGCGCGGAGAAGTCGGCCGGCGGAAGCGACCAGGCGAGCTACAAGGTGGGCTACGGCAAGCCGCCGCCGGCAACGCGCTTTCCGCGCGGCACGTCGGGCAATCCGCTGGGGCGGCCGAAGGCCCAGCGGGGCAAGGTGACCTTGGGCGGCGCGATGCGCGAGCTCCTGATGAGCGACGTTGCCGTGGTCGTCGAGGGTCGCCGGCGGCGCATGCTGCGCATCGAGGCGCTCGCCGATGCGCTCCTGAGCGCAGCCCTCGAGGGCAACGCCAGCGCAGCCAAGCTGGTGTTCGACCTCGCCTACAAGTACGTGCCGCCCTACAGGACGGTCGACACAATGATGACCGGGATCGGCGTTCCGACCGAGACCCAGAAGGCCATCCAGGAGGCCCGTCTCCGCGGTATTCCACGCATGCCCTGACGAGCTTTTCGTTCCCTGATCCCTGCAACCGGGTCCCTGCTCGATGTTCCAAGTTCCCTGTTCGGTGCAATCGAATTCCCTGATCCGTGCAGCCGGTCGCACGCCGCCAGGCGGCCGGGAACCCGGGATTCATTGGGGATTTCCGCTCTTCCCTGCGACAGGGGCGGTTTTTCGCTTGCGGGAAACGCTGTGTATTGATAGCGTACCGTTTCATACACAGCGTTTCCCTTAACCGGCGGTCTTTCACCTCGACCGCCGACCTCCACCCGCCGACCAGGAGCGCGCCATGGCCAAGCCCTTCCCGACCGACAATCCCTTCCTGCGCGGCTACTACGCGCCGGTGAACACCGAGGCCGACGCGGCCCACCTGCACATCACGGGGGAGATGCCGGCCGGGCTGTGCGGCACGCTGTACCGCAACGGGCCCAACCCGCAGTTCGCGCCGCGCGGGCCGTACCACTGGTTCGGCGGCGACGGCATGATCCACGCCTTCCACGTCGAGAACGGCAACGTCGCCTACAAGAACCGCTGGGTGCGCACGCCCAAGTGGGAGATCGAGAACAAGGAGGGCGAGGGCCTGTCGGGCACGTTCGGCAACCCGCGCTACACCGACCCGCGCGTGTTCGCGCTCAACTCGACGATCGCCAACACCAACATCGTGTGGCACGGCGGCAAGCTGCTGGCGCTTGAGGAGGCGCACGCGCCGTTCATGCTCGATCCGGCGAGCCTGATGCCGTGCGGGCCCGACGGAGGCTACGAGACCTGGGGCGACAAGCTCTGCGGGCCGTTCACCGCCCATCCCAAGCTCGATCCCGAGACCGGCGAGATGGTGTTCTTCGGCTACTCGGCGAAGGGCCGCTTCACCAGGGAGGTGAGCGTGCAGACGGTGAGCGCCGACGGCCGCATCACCCGCGCCGAGATCCTCGACGGCCCGTTCCCCAGCATGGTCCACGACTTCGCGGTGACGCGGAACTGGATCATCCTGCCGATCTTCCCGCTGACCAGCTCGATGGAGCGCGCGATGGGCGGGCTGCCGCCGTTCGCCTGGGAGCCCGACAAGGGTACGCACATCGCCTTCATCCCGCGCAACGGCACGGTGGCCGACGCCAAATGGGTGAGCGCGCCGGCGAGCTACGTGTTCCATCCGATGAACCACTTCGAGACGGCCGACGGCAGGATCGTGATCGACGTGATGAAGTACGACATCGCGCCTCTGTTCCCGCTGCCCGACGGCACGCCGTCGAGCGCCGAGACGCCGGCGGCGCGGCTGTTCCGCTGGACCTTCGACTTGAGCGGCAAGGCCAACACCTTCAAGGAACAGCAGCTCGACGATCGTCACGGCGAGTTCGCGCGCTTCGACGAGCGCTACTGCATGCGCGACTATCGGCACGGCTGGACGGTGTCGGGCAACGTCGCGGCGGCGGGCGCGCCAAGGCTCGAGGGCATCACCCACTACGACCTGGCGAGCGGCCGCAATTCGACCTGGAACGCCGGCGCCAACGACCGCTTCGGCGAGCCGGTGTTCGTGCCGCGCAAGGACGACTCCGCGGAGGGCGACGGCTGGGTGCTGAGCGTGATCTACCGCGCCGAGGAAGGCCGCAGCGACCTCGCGGTGTTCGAGGCGACCGACATCGCGCGCGGCCCCGTCGCGCTCGCCCACCTGTCGAGCCGCGTCCCCGCCGGCTTCCACGGCAACTGGCGCCCGGGGACGTTGTAGTCATCCGCCTCATGTTCCTCTCCCCCGCTAGGGGGAGAGGCTAGGTGAGGGGGCGTCGAAGGCTCGTTCCATCACCTGCAACCCCCTCACCCAACCTCTCCCCCAAGCGGGGGAGAGGAGCATGAGTTCGAGATGAGTCCGCTCCGCTTATCTGCTCCGCGTCCCCTGCCACCCAACCCGCGAGCCCAGCCATGATCACCGTCCACCATCTCGAGAACTCGCGCTCGCAGCGCGTGCTGTGGATGCTCGAGGAGCTCGGCCTCTCTTACGAGGTCCGGCTCTACAAGCGCGAGCCGACGATGCAGGCGCCGGCGTCGCTGCGCGCCGTCCATCCGCTCGGCAAGTCGCCGGTGATCAGCGACGGCGAGGTCACGATGGCCGAGTCCGGCGCCATCCTCGAGTACCTCGTCGAGACCTATGGCAACGGCCGGTTCGTGCCGCCACCGGGCGCGCCCGAGCGGCTGCGCTACCGCTATTTCCTGCACTACGCCGAAGGCTCGCTGATGCCGCTGCTGTTCATGAAGCTGGTGTTCAACCGCCTGCCCGAGCGCGTGCCATGGGCGATGCGGCCGGTCGCCAGGGCGATCTCGTCGGGCGCCGACCAGACCCTGCTCGGGCCGCAGATCTCCAGCCACTTCGCCTTCCTCGAGAGCGAGCTCTCCGGCCGCGACTGGTTCGCCGGCAACGACTTCACCGCCGCCGACATCCAGATGAGCTTCCCCATCGAAGCCGCCGCCGCCCGCGCCGCCCTCGGCGACAAGCTGCCGCGGCTCAAGGACTTCGTCGCCCGCCTCCAGGCGCGGCCAGCCTACAAGCGCGCGCTCGAGAAGGGCGGCCCGTACACGATGCTGAAATAGAATTCTCCTCCCCAGCGTCTTCGCTGGGGAGGTGCCCCGTCATACGGGGCGGAGGGGTCATGAGCCATGAGACAAGATTCTCATTCGAGATCAAGACTCGTTTCCCATGACCCCTCCGTCCGCGATTACGCGGACACCTCCCCAGCGAAGACGCTGGGGAGGAGAGCTTGAAATGCGCCCGCTTCATGCTACGCCCCCGCCGACACCTGCGAACGTCCCTTCCTAGGAGCGAAACTCGATGGCCCTTCCTGCCCTGCTGCGCGACAGCCTCTCGATCCCGGTGGTCGGCGCGCCGCTGTTCATCGTCTCGAACCCCGACCTGGTGATCGAGCAGTGCAAGGCCGGCATCGTCGGCTCGTTCCCGGCGCTCAACGCGCGGCCCAAGGAGATGCTCGAGGAGTGGCTGCAGCGCATCACCACCGAGTTGCGCGAGTACAAGGCCAAGCACCCCCACGCGAAGGTGGCGCCGTTCGCGGTCAACCAGATCGTGCACAGCTCGAACGACCGGCTGCAGCACGACATCGACCTCTGCGAGAAATACCAGGTGCCGATCCAGATCACCTCGCTGCGCGCGCCCGACGACGTGGTGAAGTCGGCCAAGCGCTACGGCGGCCTGGTGTTCCACGACGTCACCAACGTCGTGCATGCCAAGCGCGCGCTGCAGGCCGGCGTCGACGGGCTGATCCTGGTGTGCGCCGGCGCCGGCGGGCATGCCGGTCGGCTGTCGCCGTTCGCGCTGGTGCCCGAGGTGCGCCAGTTCTACGACGGCTGCCTGCTGCTCTCGGGCTCGATCGCCAACGGCGCCTCGGTGCTGGCGGCGCAGGCGGTCGGTGCCGACCTCGCCTATCTCGGCACGCGCTTCACGGCGAGCAGGGAAGCCAACGCCAGCGACGGCAACAAGCAGTGCATCATCGACTCGTCGGGCGAGGAGATCATCTACACCAACCTGTTCACCGGCGTGCACGGCAATTACCTGAAGCGCAGCATCGCCGCCGCCGGCCTCGATCCCGACGATTTGCCGACGGCCGACAAGAGCAAGATGAATTTCGGCTCGGGCGGCAACAGCAAGGCCAAGGCGTGGCGCGACATCTGGGGTGCCGGCCAGGGCGTCGGCCAGATCTTCGACGCCCCGCCCGCCGCCGAGATCATCGCCCGCCTCAAGGCCGAGTACGAGGCCGCCCGCGCCGCGCTGCTGGCCGGCGAGCCGGTGCCGACGAGCCTGAAGCTCGCGGCGGAGTAGCTGATTTTCCTCCCCAAGCGAAGCTTGGGGAGGTGTCGCGTCTTACGCGACGGAGGGGTCATGGGCATCGTGACTGTGGCCCTCGACCCCTCCGTCGCCGTATGACGGCGACACCTCCCCAAGATTCCTTGGGGAGGAGGAAAGACAGGGACCGCCCGGCATGTTGCGTGGACTCTACGACTGGGTGCTCCGGCTGGCGGCGCACGAGCGGGCGCTGCCGGCGCTGGCCGTGATCTCGTTCCTCGAGAGCTCGGTCTTCCCCATCCCGCCCGACGTGATGCTGATCCCCATGGTGCTGGCCGACCGCACGCGGGCGTTCCGGATCGCGCTGGTGTGCACGATCGCCTCGGTGCTGGGCGGCCTGCTGGGCTACGCCATCGGCTACTACTTCTTCGAGACGCTGGGCGAATGGGTGGTCAGGACCTACGGCATGCAGGCCGGGCTGGCGGCGTTCCGCGCCGGCTTCGAGGAGTACGGCACCTGGATCATCCTGATCAAGGGCCTGACGCCGATTCCCTACAAGCTGGTGACCATCGCCTCGGGCGCCGCCCATTTCGACCTGTTCACGTTCGTGTGGGCGTCGATCCTGACGCGTGGCCTGCGCTTCTTCCTCGTGGCAGCCTTGCTGTGGAAATTCGGCGAGCCGATCCGCACATTCATCGAGAAACGCCTGACCCTGCTGACGTGGCTTTTCCTGATCGCGCTGGTGGGCGGCTTCGTCGCCTTCCGCTTCCTGTTCTGAGGCATCGCATGGCCGTGCTCGACCGGACTTCTTCCTCGCAGGCAGGTCTCCTCGCTCAGGTTCCGCTGCCGAGCCAGCTCGGCCTGGTCGCCGCGCTCGGCAGCTTCGCGCTGCTGGGCGGCGCTTACTTCTTCCAGTACGTGATCGGCCTGGCGCCGTGCGAGATGTGCCTGTGGCAGCGCTGGCCGCACATGGTGGCGATCGCGGCCGGGCTGGCGGCGCTCGCCTGCTACAGGACGCCGCGGCTCGCCGCGGCGCTGCTGCTGGTGGCGATCGCCGCGCTGGTGACGACGTCGGCGCTCGGCCTGTTCCATGCCGGCGTCGAGCTGCGCTGGTGGCAGGGGCCGCAGGCCTGCTCGGGCACCATCCCGACCGGCCTCTCGCCGGAGGAGCTGCGCAAGTACCTGTTCTCCGCCAGGATGGTACGCTGCGACCAGGTCGCGTGGTCGCTGCTCGGCATCTCGATGGCGGGCTGGAACGCGATCCTGTCTGCCCTGCTGGCGATCGGGCTGGCGTCGGGCGCGGCACGCTGGGCGAAGGCCGCCGCATGAGGACGACAGGGGGATGACGGCATGAAAACGACGGCCGAGACCAGGAACCCCGGCGACCCCGGCCCGCGCGAGCTCGTCGAGCGCACGATCCGCGTCGACCAGGCGGGCGAGCTCGGCGCCGTGCGCATCTACGAGGGCCAGCTCGCGGCGCTGCGCTGGACCGGCCGCGCCAACAGCGAGGCAGGCCGCAAGATCGCGGCGATGGCGCGCGCCGAGCGCGAGCACAACAAGGTGTTCGACCGGCTGATGGTCGAGCGCCGCGTGCGCCCCACCGTGCTGTCGCCGCTGTGGCACGTCGCGGGCTTCGCGCTCGGCGCGGCGACGGCGCTGATGGGCGACAAGGCGGCGATGGCCTGCACCGTCGCCGTCGAGGAGACGATCGACGGCCACTACGCCGAGCAGGCCGCGGCGCTGGGCGACGACGAGGCCGAGCTGCGCGGCACCATCGAGAGGTTCCGCGCCGAGGAGATCGAGCACAAGGAGACGGCGCTCGCCGCCGGCGCCGAGGAGGCGCCGGCCTACGAGGCGCTGAGCGCGGCGATCAAGGCCGGCTCGCGGCTGGCCATCTGGCTGTCGACGCGGGTGTGAGCAGGCGCGGCCCAATGCGAGTTCGCTGGGAGCGCGCCACTCCAGTGGCGCTCAAGGGATGTGCAACAAACGAGAAGAGCGCCACAGGAGTGGCGCGCTCCCAGCACACCGTGTCCAGTCCGTCAGGTCTGGTCGAGCTCGCTGTCCCAGTACAGGAAGTCGCGCCAGCTCTCGTGCAGGTAGCCGGGCGGGAACGACCGGCCGTTTTCCTGCAGCTCCTGGGTCGTCGGCTCGAGCGGGGCGCGCTGCAGGTGCATGCCGATCTCGCGCAGCAGCCGGTTGCCCTTCAGGAGGTTGCACGGGCTGCAGGCGGTGACGACATTGCCCCAGGCGGTCCGCCCGCCGCGCGACTTCGGCACGACGTGGTCGAAGGTCAGCTCGTTGGTCGCGAAGTCGCCGCCGCAATACTGGCAATGGAAGCGGTCGCGCAGGAACACGTTGAACCGGGTGAAGGCCGGCCGCCGCGCCGCCGGGATGTACTCCTTGAGCGCGATGACGCTGGGCAGCCGCATCTCGAAGGACGGGCTGTGGATGGTGCGGTCGTACTCGGAGATCACGCTGACGCGGTCGAGGAAGACCGCCTTGACAGCATCCTGCCAGGACCAGATCGACAACGGAAAATAGGACAGCGGCCGAAAGTCGGCGTTGAGGACCAGCGCGTGGCAGGACTCGAGGCCCGGCGCCACGGCTACCCCCACGCCCTCTGCATGGGACTACTCGGAAAGTCGATTCGATCCGACATGCCGCGCATTGTGGCAAGGATTTCGGAAAACACAACATGTCGACGGGCGCGTCATCGACACATCATCCGACGATAACAGGATAGCCACAGGAGGAACCGCCATGGACACCGCACTCTCTTCCCGCACCGGCTCGGACTTTCCCCTGCCCGCCGCCGACCTCGACTCGCTCGGGTTCCGGCGCCAGCAGATCGAGCGCCTGGAGGCGCTGATCCGGAGCCACATCGCCGAGGGCCGCTACCCGGGCTGCCAGATCGCCCTGGCCCGCCACGGCAAGCTCGCCCTGTTCGAGAGCTTCGGCCAGGCTGCCACCGCGCCGGCGGCGCGCCCGGCCGGCGACGACACGCTGTGGCTGCTGTACTCCAACACCAAGGTGGTGACCGCGGTCGCCCTGTGGGTGCTGGCCGAGCGCGGCCTGTTCTCCTGGGCCGACCGCATCGCCGACCACGTGCCCGCCTTCGCCAAGAACGCCAAGGGCAACATCACGGTGCTGCAGGTCATCACCCACCAGGCAGGCTTCCCGAGCCCGGTGGTCGGCAAGGATGCCTGGGCCGACCACAAGCGGCTGCACGAGGTAGTGTGCGACTTCCCGCTCGAATGGTCGCCCGGCTCCCGGGTGCACTATCACGGGCAGACCGCGCACTGGACCCTGGGCGTGCTGATCGAGGCTCTGACCGGCCGCGACTTCCGCGACGTCATCCGCGAGACGGTGACCGAGCCGCTGGGGCTCGCACGCGAGCTCTTCGTCGGGCTGCCGGAGGGCGAGTTCGGCCGCGCCGCCGACATGCATGAGCCGCTACCGGAAGGGCAGTTGGCCGACGGCAAGGGCATGCGCCCGCTCGCCGAGAACAATTCCGCCGACTGGCGCCGGAGCGGGTCGCCGGGCGCCGCCGGTTACGGCACAGCGCGCGCCATGGCGGCGCTCTACCAGATGATGCTGCAGGGCGGCGAGCTGGCCGGCACGCGCCTCGTCTCGCCGCGCCTGCTGCAGTACGCCATCCGCAACCACACCGGCGACCGGGTCGACGAGTTCATGGGCATGCCGATGCATCGCGGCCTGGGGCCGCACCTGCGCGGCACGACCGAGAATATCCGCGGCCTCGGCGCCTTCGCCAGCCCGCGCGCCTTCGGCCACGGCGGCGTCGGCACCTCGTACTGCTGGGGCGATCCGGACTCGGGCGTGTCGTTCGCTTACATCACCAACAACCGCATCCCCGACCCGTGGCACAGCAAGCGCCTCGACCAGATCGCCAACCTGGTCCACACGGCGATCGTCTGACTTCGCCTCCCCAACTTCATGGTCCCCTCCCCAACGAAGTTGGGGAGGTGCCCCGTCCTACGGGGCGGAGGGGTCATGAGCCCCAGTCGAAGCGCCCGACCATGCTCTTCCGAGCATCATGACACATGATCAATTCACAGTGCGTCTCCCATGACCCCTCCGTCGGCGTAAGACGCCGACACCTCCCCAAGCGAAGCTTGGGGAGGAGCACGAAAGAGATCATGACTCATGATCAACTCGCAGCGCGTCGCCCATGACCCCTCCGTCGGCGCAAGGCGCCGACACCTCCCCGGGAGGTGCATGAAAGCTACCGGCTCAACCGCTCCCTTGCCCCCGCCTCCGAGCCGAGCGACGCCGCCGCGAGCACGAGCGCGGAGACCGAGAGCACCATCACCGCGGCGTAGCCGCCGGTCCAGTCGTGCAGCAGCCCGCCTGCCCAAGCGCCCAGGAAGCCGCCCAGTCCCATGCCGACGCTGATCAGCCCGTAGATGCGACCGAAATGCGCGCCGCGATAGCGCAGGGTCGCCAAGGTCGAGATCATCGGCCCGCGGCTGCCCATGCTGCCGCCGAACAGCAGCACGTAGAGCCACAGCCAGAAATCGTCGCCGGGGCCCTGCACCAGGGCGAGCGCGCCGACGCCGGCGATCGAGCAGGCGTAGGCCAGGATGGCCGCGATCTTGCGGCCGCCGCGGTCGGCCAGCCAGCTGAAGCCGATCATGCCGAGAGGCGTCAGGAAGCCCGCGACCGCGAGCGCGCGCGCCGCGTAGCCGCCGTCGAGGCCGCGCTCGAGCAGGTAGACCATGGTCTGCGGCACCAGGCAGAAGATGCCGACCGAGGTCAGCGCGAACGAGAAGGTGAGCGCCCAGAACGGCCAGTCGCGCACCGCCTCGCCAGCCGTCGGGCCGGGCCGGTCGGAAGCGCGCGCCGGCACCAGGCCGATGGCGCCGCGCTCGATGCGCCGCCACGGCAGCACCAGCAGCAGGGGAAGGAACACCGCGCTGGCGCCGGCGAAAACGAGGTAGGCGTGGCGCCAGCCCTGGGTGACGATCAGGTGCTCGGCGAGCGGGAACATGACGATGGCGCCGACACCCGAGGCCGACCAGGCGACCGCCAGCGCCACGCCCAGGCGATTGGCCGGGAACCAGCGGCCGAGCAGGGTCGAGCTCAGCACGCCCGACAGCGAGGCGCCGCCGAAGCCCATGACGATGCCGAGGCAGAGATAGAGATGCCACACCGCCGTCGCCTGCGAGGCGCCGACGGATGCCAGCGTCGCCGCCACGATGCCGATCACGGTGAGCGCGCGCAGGCCGAAGCGGTCGACGATCCACCCGGCGATCGGTGCGCCGGTGCCGCCGACCAGGAGCGCGAAGCTGTAGACCAGGGTGATCGCACTGCGGCTCGCCCCGAAGTCGCCCTGCAGGGCCGGCACGAACACCGTGAAGGTATCGCTGATCGAGCGGCTCGCCACGCCGAGCACGAAGCACAACGCCACCAGGGCCCAGGGCACGAAACGGCTCATCGCCGTCACCCTTGGCCGCAGGCTGCAGCAGCGGCAAGCGCTTTTGCGCGGGCGAGGCTTGCGTCGACTGCAGGCACGCGTCAGGTTCCGCGTCGCGGAGGAGTAGCGTGACCGAAACCATCATCATTCCACCCGAGTTTAACGGCCCCCGCCTGTCGGGCAACGGCGGCTATGTCGCCGGAGTCCTGGCCGGTGCGTTCAACCGGCAGCTCGGCCGGGACGACGCCGTCGAGATCACCCTGCGCGCGCCGGTGCCGCTCGACAAGGCGATGCAGGTCGTGCGCGAGGGCGACGTGCTGCTGCTCAGGGACGCCGACACGCTGGTGTGCGAGGCGCGCGCCGGCAGCGTCGATCACCTCGTGCCGCCGCCGCCGCCCCGCGACTGGAGCGAGGTCATGCGGCGCGGCGAGGAGGGCGGCAGTCCCGAGGACACCGACTTCCACTGGTGCGTGGTCTGCGGCCGCGGCCGCGCCGTCGGCGACGGGCTCCGGGTGCTGGGCTCGGCCGGGCCGCAGAAAGGACAGTCGCTGTCCTGCTACGTGCCGCACGCCAACCATGCCGACGCGAGCGGCCGCATCAGGCCCGAGTTCGTGTGGGGCGCACTCGACTGCCCCGGCGCCTTCGCGGTGCAGGACCCGGACGACATGCGTCCCGCCCTGACCGGGCGCATGACCGCCAAGGTCATCGAGCCGCCGCGCGTCGGCGAACGCTGCGCCGTCGTCGGCTGGAGCCTCGGCGGCGAAGGCCGCAAGCTCTACTCGGGCACGGCGCTTTACACCGAGAGCGGACGGCTGTGCGCCGTCGGCCAACAAACATGGATCCTGCTCAAGGCCTGACCGATCGTGGCAATGCCGGCCGGCCCGCTGCTCAAGGACGTCGTGCTGCTGGGCGGCGGGCACAGCCATGTCCATGTGCTGAAGAGCTTCGGCATGAAGCCGATGCCCGGCGTGCGCCTCACCCTGATCGGGCGCGACATCGAGACGCCCTACTCCGGCATGATCCCGGGCTTCGTCGCCGGCCATTACTCGTTCGATGAATGCCACATCGACCTGGCGCGGCTTGCCGCCTGGACCGGCGCCCGCCTGATCCACGCCGAGGCGACCGGGCTCGATCGCGACAACCGGCGGGTGCTGCTCGGGAGCCGGCCGCCGGTCTCCTACGATCTCCTGTCGATCGATGTCGGCTCGGCGCCCAACCTCGATGCGATTCCGGGTGCCGCGCAATGGGCGACGCCGGTCAAGCCGATCGCCGAGCTCGGCCGGCGCTGGCTCGCCTTCCTCGAGCGCATGAAGGGCTGGCAGGGCCCGCTCAGGGTCGTTGTGATCGGCGGCGGCGCCGGCGGGGTGGAACTGGCACTCGCCATCGACCATCGGCTGCGCCAGGTCGCGAAGGCCGCCGAGCTGCAGGTGACGGTGGCCACCAAGGGCGAGATCCTGGCGTCGCAGGCCGCAGCGGCGCGGCAGAGGATGCGCGCCGTTTTCCAGCGCCACGGCCTGCGCCTGATCGAGAGCCACGCGACGACGCGCCTCGAGCGCGGCTCGGTCGAGCTCGACGACGGCGCCCGGCTCGAGGCCGATGCCGTGTTCGTCGTCACCGAGGCGAGCGCGACCAGGTGGTTCGCGACGACCGGCCTGCCGCTCGACGAGCGCGGTTTCCTCGCCGTCGACGACACGCTGCGCTCGACCGGGGATCCGTCGATCTTCGCGGTCGGCGACTGCGCGACGGTGCTGCCGCACCGCCGGCCCAAGGCCGGCGTGTTCGCGGTGCGCCAGGGCCCGCCGCTCGCCGACAATCTGCGGCGGGCGCTGGTCGGCCAGCCGCCCCGGCCGTTCGTGCCGCAGCGCCGCTATCTCTCGATCCTCGGCACCGGCGACGGCAACGCCGTGGCGACGCGCGGGCCGTGGGCCGTCGAAGGCAAGTGGGTATGGCGCTGGAAGGACCACATCGATCGCAAGTGGATGCGCATGTACCGCGAGCCGCCGGCCCGGCCGATGGCGATGACCGCCGCGACGCCGCCCGATCCGGCGCTGGCCGACGCCGAGGCCAAGCGCCTGCTGGCCGACATCGGCATGCGCTGCGGCGGCTGCGGCGCCAAGGTGGGTGCGGGCGTGCTGGCGCGCGTGCTGGCGCGGCTCGGCCCTTCGCCCGGGGCCAACGTGACCATTGGCCTCGACACGCCCGACGATGCGGCGATGATCGAGGTGCCGACCGGCATGGCGCTGGTGCAGTCGGTCGATTTCTTCCGCACGTTCCTCGACGATCCGCTGATCTTCGGCGAGGTGGCGGCGGTGCACGCGCTGGGCGATGTGTGGGCGATGGGCGCCCGGCCGCACAGCGCGCTCGCCCTCGCCGTCGTGCCGGCCGCCGCCGAGCGGTTGATGGAGGAGGACCTGTTCCAACTGTTGGCCGGCGCCCGCCGCGTGCTCGACAAGGCAGGCTGCGCGCTGATCGGCGGCCATTCGGGCGAAGGCCCGGAAGCGGCGCTGGGCTTCTCGGTGAACGGCCTGGTCGATCCGGCACGGGCGCTGCGCAAGGGCGGCCTTCAGGTCGGCGACAAGCTCGTCCTCACCAAGAAGCTCGGCACCGGCGTGATCTTCGCCGCAGCGATGCGCGGCGCCGCGCGCGGCGCCTGGATCGAGCAGGCGCTGGCCTCGATGCGCCGGCCGTCGGGCGAGGACTCGCTGGCGCTGATCGCCGCCGGCGCACACGCCTGCACCGACGTCACGGGCTTTGGGCTCGCCGGCCATCTCGCCGAGATGATCCGCGCCAGCGGCGAGGTCACGGTCGATCTCGACCTCGACGCCCTGCCCGCGCTCGACGGTGCGCCGGCGCTGTTCGCCCAGGGCTACGCGAGCTCGCTGCAGCCCGAGAATTTGCGCGCCCGCCACCTGATCGACGGCATGGACAAGGCGGCCCAGCATCCCAACCTGCCGCTGCTGTTCGACCCGCAGACCGCCGGCGGCCTGCTCGCCTCAGTGCCGGCCGACCGGGTGGCCGAGGTTCCTGATGCGGTGGTGATCGGCGAGGTGCGCGCCCGCGGCATCGCCGATACCTTCATGGAGGTGCACACCCGATTCTCGACCAGATGATTCCTTCTTGTCATCCTGAGCCCTGCGAAGGATCTCGTCGCCGGAAGCTACGAAGCACTCCCGCGGCAGGTCGCGATGAGATCCTTCGCTGCGCTCAGGATGACAACAGGAACCGTCATCCCGACCAAGACACTTGCGAAGCAAGCGTCGTCAAGCGAGGGACCTTTCCTCCCTCGGTCGAAACAGCATGGAGACCCCCATGGCGCACGCCCGCGCGAGCATCGGCACGACCAACTACGAGACCGCCATCGTCACCGGCCACCACACGCTCACCGCCGACGAAGGCCCGGGACTGGGCGGCAAGGATGCCGGGCCGGCGCCCTATGACCTGCTGACCTCGGCGCTGGCTGCCTGCACGGCGATCACGCTGCGCATGTATGCCGAGCGCAAGCAGTGGCCGGTGACGGCGGTGCATGTCGACGTCCATTACGCCCGCGAGGGCGACAGGCAGCACATCGACCGCGTGCTCACCATCGAGGGCGGGGCCGACGACGAGCAGAAGAAACGCATGGCCGACATCGCCGAGCGCACGCCCGTCACCCTGACCCTGAAGGGCGGCCTCGAGATCAGGACTCGGTTGGGCTGAGGCCTCATCGCTGGAGGCGCGCCACTCATAGGCGCCGACTTTTCGATTCTCCCCCCAACTCCGCTGCTACGGAGTGGACACACCTCATGTTCCTCTCCGCCCGCGAAGCGGGGAGAGAGGCTAGGAGAGGTGGGTCATGAGGCCGGTGCCCGCGAGGCGATCGATCTCCATCCGGGCATCGATGGTGTCGCAACCACCCACCTCTCCTCCCCCACGCTTCGCGCGGGGCCCCTTCCTCTCCCCCCGCCTACGCGGGCGGAGAGGACTCGTGAACGACTTCTCCCATGAGCGCACGGAGTGGCGCGCTCCCAGCAGATGAACTCAGCCCTGCCCGCGCTTCTTCTTCCATTCCTCGTAATCGCGCTTGGCTTCCTCGCCGGCGACCGGGAACAGGCCCTTGAGCGAACGGCCGCGCGCCACCTCGGCCTCGGCGAACTCCTCGTAGTGGTAGGTGTCGAGCGCCTCCTGGGCGACCGCTTCGACGATGTCGGGCGGGATCACCAGGATGGCGTCGCGGTCGCCGACCACGATGTCGCCGGGATAGACCGCGACGCCGCCGCAGGCGATCGGCAGGTTGAGATCCATCGGCCGGTGGACGATCGGGCTGGGCGGCGAGGCCGGCCGGCGGTGATAGGCCGGCAGGCCGGTCTTGGCGACGCCGTCGGTGTCACGGAAGCCGCCGTCGGTGACGATGCCGGCGGCGCCGCGCGCCTTCAGCCGGCCGACATAGAGATCGCCCGCCGAGGCAGCCCGCGAATCGCCGCGCGAATCGATCATCAGCACATGGCCGGGCGGGCACTCCTCCATGGCCTGGGGCTGGACGGTGCTGCGGTTCTTCGAGGTCGGGCCGTCCTTGTCCTCGCGCGAGGGGATGAAGCGCATGGTGAAGGCGATGCCGACCAGGCGGGGCTGCTCGACGCGGAGCGGCCACACGTCGTACAGGGTCATGCTGCGCAGGCCGCGGCGATTGAGCACCCCGGTCAGGGTCGACGTGCCGACCTTGGCCAGCGCTTCCCGCAGATCGGACGATAGGGCTGTCATGAGTGTGTCTCTCCCTCGATTTCCCGGCGACGTTAGCCGATAATCGACCCAACATGCGCGTAGAAATCCTCTGCACCGGCGATGAAATCCTCACCGGCAAGACCATCAACACCAACTACAGCCACATGGCGCGGCGGCTCGGCGATGTCGGGCTCACCGTGCACTGGGGCACCACCGTCGGCGATGACCGGGCAAGCCTGCTGAAGGCGTTCCACCAGGCCGGCGAGCGCGCCGACGCGGTGATCGTCAATGGCGGCCTCGGTCCGACCGTCGACGACCTCTCGCAGGAGGTCGCGGCCGAAGCATGCGGCGTCGAGCTCGTGCTCTCCGACTACTGGATGACGCGCATGGAGCAATCCTATGCGCGGCGCGGCCGGGTGATGCCGCCCAACAACCGCAAGCAGGCGATGCTGCCGGCCGATGCCGAGTTCATCGACAACCCGATCGGCACGGCCTGCGGCTTCGCCGTCACCATTGGCAAGGCGCGCTTCTTCTTCACGCCGGGCGTGCCGCGCGAGATGCGGCGCATGCTCGACGAGCAGGTGATCCCGCGCCTCCTGAAGATCGGCGGCATCACCGGCGTCACCCGGCTGAAGCGCTTCCACACCTTCGGCATCGGTGAATCGCGCGCCGACAACATGCTGGCCGACATGGACGCCTTCAAGGCCGAGGGCGGCATCAAGCTCGGCTTCCAGGCGCACTACCCGCAACTCGAGACCAAGCTCGCCGCCCGCGGCGCCAATGAGGCCGAGCTCGCCAGCCTGCTGGCGCCGGTCGAGGCCGAGGTGCGCAGGCGGCTCGGCAACTTCATCATCGCCGAGGACGACCAGAGCCTGGAGGGCGTGATCCTCGCCACCCTGCTCGAGCGCGGCCTCACCTTGTCGACCGCCGAGATGTTCACCGGCGGCCATCTCGCCGCGCGGCTGGCGCCGCTCGCCGGCGCCGAGCACGCCTTCCGCCGCGGCGTCGTGGTGCGCGAGCCGGGCGAGCTCGCCATCGCCGAGGTCTCGACAGCGGCGGCCGAGGCGGTTGCCCGCGACCTGCGCGACAAGAGCCGCAGCAGCCACGCGCTGGCGCTCCTGATCGAGCTCGACCAGGGCGCCGACCGGCCGGATTTCGGTGGCACCATCGCCATCGGCATCGCCGACGCCGACACCGTGGTGTCGCGCCAGGCCCGCCTGATCGGCGGCCGCGAATGGGTGCGCGCCGGTGCCGTCGAGCTCGGCCTCGACTGCCTGCGCCGCCACCTGCTCGGCCTGCCGGTCGACGAGCGCATCGATTTCGAGCGGCGGTAGAGGCCGGGAAGGTCTTGCTCTTCCGATCGCGAGGCGCTCGCGGCCCGGAAGAGCAGCGGCACGGTATCTTCCACCGAGGAAGCGAGCGACCCTGATCGGCCGCTCAACTTCCCCAGTCTACATGTCCACCTCTACGGTCTGCTCTCAGGTTGTCTCCACCGTGGCGCCATGCTCGAGCGCCGCCGCCGCAACCTTGGCACCCGGCTTCTCGAAGATCACGATCAGCGTGACCTTCCCATCCTTTTGCGGAACCTCGTTGACCTGCACAGCCCCCTCCGCAATGGCAACCTCCTTCAACATCTTGACTTTCTCTTTGGGCACATCATGGACTTGCTTTACGACGAACATGATTATCCTCCTATTTCAGGCCAAGCTTCTTGACCAACTTTTGACGATCTGCGGGATAGCCGACGAGAAGCTCGAACACGGTACGATCTATCCCTTCCGCCTTCAGTGCCTTCACGGCCTCCTGAAGTTTGGCCTGATCGAGACTTCCGTCGGCCTTGAGCAGGAACTTCTCGAGGAGTTTGGTGTCATCATCCGATGAGTATGAGAAGCTCGTGATGGGCCCGACCTGAACAATCGGGGCGGTATTCGCTTCCGCATCGCCCTTCTTCGCCTCGACCTTGGCTTGTTTGACGGCGTTGGCCACCTGGGTCTCGATCGAGGTCTGCAGGCAGATGTTGATGTATCCCTGGATGGCGGCATAGGCCGCAGGCTGGTTGTTGTAGCCGCCGGGCGGCAGCGCCCCCTTGTAGGTCTGCTGCATAGTGCGCACGAGTTGAATGACGTCGGCTGCCGGCAGCTCATAGATCAGGCCGCTCGCCAGATTGTCGACGCTGGCAGTCGCCAGCCCGAAAGCGATGCCAGTGATCGCCAATGCCTGCGCAGCCACGCTAACGGCTCCCATTATTCCGAGCGTCGCCGACCCGAGGAGTGCAATCTGCTGCTTGGTCGTGTTCTTGGCGCGATAGAACCTGTTGAGCGCTCCCAAATAGTCATTGCACTGGAGATCGACGTAGTTGATGCCGGCGAGGACGAATACCCGCCACTGCTCGCTGGTATACTGTTGGGGTGTGCCAGCCTCCGCCGGAATACCGGCCGCCCTGCTGATCGCGGCGGTAATGGACGCTTGGTCGCTTGCATGCGCTTCTATCTTGACCCGATCGATACGCGAATCGGTCCCTGAAGACAGCAAGCGTCGCTCGGCCGAGCTGCACGCGCCAAGTACCAGCAGGACGGTAAGCGCCGCCAGCATTCTGATGAAGTCCTTCACCGTCGCCTCCCTCGGGACGCCAATGTTCGTCGTCATTCCTCGAACGAATGGAGTGGATGATTCCGATCGGCCGCCTTGTCGACGATCCTTGCACTGTCGACACGGACGCCACTCTTGCGTGTATTCGTCCTGCGATAGTGCCTTGGCGCCATCGCCACGCAATCCGATCGGGGCGGCGACAGCACCAAAGCGGCGAGAAAGCCATGTCACCGTTGAGCTCCCTTCATGCCGACGGGACGGCGGGCAGGTCGAACTTCTGCACCGCGGCAAGGCGCGAGCTCTACTTCGCGAACTGCTCTAGGCAACGTCGTTGGTCCAGAAGCCGTGCTGCCTGAACTGGGCGCTTTGCCACCAGTCCCGACCGACGAACCCATAGGTGAAATTGCTGGCGCCGGCGTTGCTCTGCAACGGCTCCGTTACCTTTCCGGCGACCGAACGCTTGGCAGTGTGGGCGCCGTTCTCCGGCGCAATCACCTGGATATGTCCCGGCGTTTCCATGTTGGTACGCTGCGCGCAGATGATCGCCATTCGCCCGGAGTTGGCTTCCGATTGGAGGACATCGAGGTCGAACACCCGCTTCCATCCGAAATCGGCGCCATGCTCCACCAGCCAGTTAAAGATGAAGTTCGCCCTCATCTCGTTCACGGTGTTGCCGTACTTGGCCGTGACCGTCTTGCCGGCCTGCAGGTCGCTGATCGCCCTCGACGTCCACCACACCCGCGGGATGTAGATGCCGGCCGTGTCGCAGACGTCATACACGTAGACATTGCAGAACGTCTTCCCGCCGCCGCCTGCCCAGCGCAGGTGGGACTGATGGCCGACATCGAGCCAGTCGATGATGCGGACGATGCCGGGAGCCTTGCCCGACGCATGGGTCGACGGCTTGCCCGGCTTGCCCGCTTCGCCGATCGAGTATGCCCTGCTTCCCGTCACCGAACGCCTTTCCGACGCCCTGGATCCGAGATCGGCGGCCGGCAGCTTGCCGCCGGTTGCCTGCGCCGTCGGAAACTGCGTCGCGACCGGGCCCAGGAAGCTCGCGTTCACGTGGCCGCGAAGCGTGGTGCCGGCAACGACCGCGTCCACCTCGGCCCAGCCGGCGAGCGTGCTGTTGCCGATCTTGTCGACCGGGGTGCCTTGCGACAGAACCGCGATGACGTTCCGCCTGGCCGGATTCGCTTCGGACCTCAGGTTGAGATGCAACGCCGTGACGACATGGGTTGGCATGTTTTCCTCCGGAAAAAGTAGGGGTGGCAGTCGCAGACAGCTCAAAAGATCGCGCTGAAATCGAACTTGGTTCGATGCACCCAGCCGATCTTCACCGCCAACGTGCCCTTGCGGTTCAGCACGTCGCCGCGCCATTGCAGGATGGACTTCTGCGAGCGCAGGAAAGCGAGAACGAGCAGATCGAGCGCCACGCCATCGGCGGCGTTGCGCCACAGCTGCGCATTCTTGTGACAGTCCACCTTGCCGGCATAGGTGTTCGTCGTGGCTGCCAGCCAGTCGCAGACGAGGTCGTCCGCCCTGCCCGCGCCTGCGGCCGTCTTGAAGTCGGCCACGTCCACGAAGGCCAGACCCTTCATCGAAGAGTTCTGCGTGACGATGTCGAAGAACCAGGCGAGTTCCTGAAGGCTGCGCTGGCCGGTGCCGCGGTCCGCAGCCCAGGCATCGGCCAAGTTCTCGGCCTTCGCGGCGACCTTGCGAATGGCGAGATCCTGCTGCTGGCGCATGGCCGGCGACCCCATGAGCAGCTTGAGCTCACCCTTTGGACCGGCCGCGAGCGCCGTGCCGTTCTGCCACGAGCGGACGATCGCCAACGCCTCGCTCAAGGAGACATTGCAGGCACGCCACAGGTCGCCGCCGATCGTCGCCATCGCCGCCCGCACGGCCTGCTCGCCGATTGCCCTGACAAGCGGCTGAAGGCTGCCTTGCCCGATGTTCCACTGCAGGACACCGCACGATATGCCCTGGCCGTCGAAGTCGCCGCTCACGCCTTCATAGGGATCGCCGCTGCTCTCGAAAGTGCCGGTGATCTTGACCAGCACGGCAAGGTCGCCATCAGAAATCGCCATTCTCTGCCTCCGCTCGATCATCAAGACTCATGGGCAAACTCAGCGCGGGCCTCTCACACCAACGGAACTGCGGGCAGGTCGAAGCCCTCCACCGCGGCGATCACCCGAGACAGGACAGAGTCGTGGCTGACCGCTATGTCATGATCGGCGATCGGAGCCACGGTCCATGCGATGTCGGCGGGGCCGAGGCGCTCAGGGACCCCTTCGTGTCGCCGGAGCGACGGGTCGTGCGCGACCATCCTTTCCAGGTAGGGGGCCTGCTTCGTGAGAGTCGGGTTGCCCTTGGTGAAGTGCGTCGTGACGAAAGCGTCCTTCAGAAGCGCCCGTCCCTTTGCCGAGAATCGGGCATCCTCCGCTGGCCCATTGCCATTGACGCCGTCCATCAGGGGCGACCCCCAATAGAGGCAGTCGAAGGCGGAGTGGCCGATCACGGCGGGCGGGGGGACCTCGGTCGAGCCGGCAGGCCTCGGCGACCGCAGCGTATTCACCGATGCCCCCCAGGCCAGGTAGCCGTTGCTGTACGGAGCGAGCACAAGGCGAGCGCTGCCTATCGCCTGATCGGTCCAGGCGCCGTCGTCGGCCCTGCCGAGCTCCCAACGCACAGCGTTGAGCCCCTGCGCCACGAGCCTGGTGATTCCGTCTTGCGTGTTGAGATAGCCGGCGACAATGCTGCGGCCGTTGGGAGTGACGATCGTCTGCATGGTCGGGGCGATCAGCACGGCGTTCTTCTCGGCTGTGCGGATCTGGTCCGGCAGCTTGTGAGTCTTCCAGGCAAAGTCTTGAGGTTCTGTCTCTATGCCGTGGAAGAACAGGACGACCAGCAGCGGCAGATCGAGTGACAGCCTCGGATGCCAGGCCAGCAGAGCATTGGGTGGCGACGCGAGACCACTTATAGCTAGCTCCGCGCGGAGCATGTTCGACGGGGTCGGCATGATCCTGTCCTCCTCCCTACAAGCGGCACTGCATGAGAGCGAACAGCGTCTCACCAGCCTGCTCTGTCGGCAGGAGAAGCCCCGAGCCGTCGAGCCGCAGCGGACGATTGGTCACCGAATGGCCGGCGTTGCCACCGACGACCATCACCTTGTCGGCCATCACCTCCACTACGAGATCGGCATGGCCCTTGTAGTCGCCGCCGTTCTGATGGTCGTAGTCGATGCCGCCCTCGCGCGCCCAGCACACCAGATCGCCTACCTTGGGCTGAGCCGTCGCGAGCCGCACCGTCCAGTATGAGGCGGCCCCGCGCTCGCGATCGAAGTTGCGGATGCCCTTGGAGATGTAGACGCTGTGCTGCGTGGAATAGCGGAAGCGGTCGCCGGCCCCGGCGCTGCGCATCACCCAGGAGATGAACGCAGCAGACCAAGGATCGTCGCGATTGCGTCCGTCGAGGCCTTGCCCGTTCGTGCCGTCTTTCCAGTAGGTGCCGACCCTCGCATAGTAGCCGCCCTCTTCGTTCTCACAGTGACCCACCCGGACCGTACGGCCCGCGAGATCGTAGGTCTGGCGTCCAAAGACCTCCCACTCCGCGAGCGCGCTGGCGGCGGCGGCGCTGGCGAAGGTGCCGGGTGCGGCCGACCCGTTGCTGCTGGTGTCGTTGACCATCCTCGCCATTGATGCCTCCTGTGGCTCAAGATCACTTCTTGACGGACACATGGACGTGGGAGGAGTTCTCGAAGAACACCCAGTCGCAGCCTGCCTCGATGGCGAGCCGGCTCAGCCTGCCGAGCTTGTTGCCGTCGACCGGCGCGGTCGTGAGGTCGGCGGCCCGGCCCTCGTAGTGCAGCGACTTGCCCGCATGCTCGTTGTTCTCGTCCCACGCCTCGGTGACGCGCAGCTTCACCCCGACCCACTCGCCGGCGACCCGGATCGCCAGATCGTCGAGCTTCTCCTTCAGCCGCGGCGTCATCATCCGGTCGGCGCCGCTGCGCTCCTCGTTCTTGAAGATGATGTCGGGATTGTCGTTGGCGACCAGCAGCGCGTCGAAGTCTGGATCGCTGCGGCGGATCCTCCTGGTCATGGGGCCGCAGGCTGTGGCTTCGGATGTCGCCGGCACACGCTGGCCCTGGGTCAGATCCTTGGGCATCTCGGCTCCTCTCATGAAGGTCGGTGTCAGTCCGCCTGCGTCTCGGCCGCCGCCGAAGCGGCGGCCGAGGCAACCAGCTCCGGCTCCGGCTGGGCGGCGCGCAGAACCTCGAGCAGTTTCGTGCCGATCGGGCTTCCCCAGCCTGTGCAGGCGTCCCAGCCCGGGCCGGCGCGATAGCCGGCAACATCCTTCACGCCGTTGTCGCAGGTGACAGCCACGGGCAGAATATCCTGGCAGCCAGTCCCACCAGCCGCGTAGAGCGTCGGGTTGATGAAGCCCACGGAGCGCCCGAGCGCGGTATTGATCACCGCGATAAGGCCCGCCCAGAGGGGCGCCGCCATGCTCGTTCCGCTCGTCCGCGTGGGCGCACTCATCCCTGCGGGGTCCTTCACGTAGACGGTGTAGCCGCTGCTCGGGTTGGCGTTGGCCGCTACATCCGGCACGCCACGCCCGCGACGTGCGCCGTTGACCGAGACGGGAATGTTTGCCGCGGCCTGATAGGCCGGCATGGCGAAATGGTCGCTGATGCCGCCCCCGGTGGCCTGTTCGACACCTTCGGAGAAGTCGTTCCAGACATACTCGGCAAAGGTGGCCCCCTGGACATCGCCAATGGTCGTGCCGCCGACCGAAAGAACCCAGGGATCGCTGGCCGGGTACTGGACGTGCGCCAAGGTCCCGTCGATGCGTGAACGCGATCCGTCGTCGCCCGAGGCGACGCAGACCGTAATGTCCAGCAGGGCCGCCTCCTGGAACAGGCCGCTCAGCTCATCGGGAAAGCTCGGGCTTATGCGGGCCTGCGCCAGCGACTGATCGTCGTCACCGTCGGCAAGATAGAAGCTCGAACAGAGCACGGAGCACTGCGGATCACCGTCGTCGGGATGCAGGACCCGGGCCATGAGATTGCGCCAGCCTGCTTCGTCGTTCTTGACAAAGTACACGGCAATCGTCGCACCGAGCGCGGCATGAGCGGCGATGCATATGTCCTGGGTCGTCTCGACCTCGGGCATAGGATGGTTGACTGCGCCACAGATCGAGACCTCGATGATCCTGGGCATCGGGATGGCGTTCTGGTCGCAGTACTTCTTTATGTCCGCCGTGCTGTAACCGGTGGCCGACACGATGCCGATGACCTGCCCGTCGGCCGGATTGCTCGGAAACCGGTAGAGCTTCTTCACCTTGTCCAGCTTCAACGGCACCGTGTTCGCAGGCGCGCCGGCATTGCTCCTGGCGACCGGGCAATTGTCGAGGCCATAGACGCCCACCACGATCGCCGACAGTCCGGCTGGAACGTAGGCCGCGCCGTCCCGGTCGCGATATCGCAGCGGGCTCTTCTGCCCGTTGCGGTCGCCACCGCGCTCATAGACACCGAGATCGACCCTGAACGCCTCGCTCATCCGCGCAGCGGTCGAGCGCACGACGACACTACGGCGCGCCGCACTTGCTTCGACAACCACGAGTCCGTGCGTCGCCGCAAATGCGGAGACCGCCGCAATGTCGTCGTCCGAGGCACCATACAGAGCACCGTGCTCCGACCGCGACAGACGCCGGCGACGCGCCCAGTCGCCCGCGGACAACTCGTCCGCGTCCGGCAACGCCGCGCCATCCGGCCGCCGACGCAGCACGATGGTCACGCAAATCTCTTCGTCTCTCGCAGCGGTCCCGACCCGAAGCCCCATCTTGGAGGCGAATCGTTCGCTGCGGCGAACGGGAACATAGTCCGATCCCATCATTGAGAATCTCCCTGTACCGTCGTGTCGTGCTGGAGACGGGACGGCATCGAACCGCCGGCTACTTGCCGTCGCCGTCCAACCCGAGAGCGGACACGGCAGCGCTTTTCAGGAAGTCGCTGACATCCTTGCTGTTGCTCGAGAAGGCGCCGGAGAGGAACGTGAGCAGCCGCGGCACGTCGGCGACCTCGGTGAGCGTGACGGTCAGAGTGCCCGAGCCACCTTTCTGTTCTCGCGTGACATAACGCGACCAGGGCACCAGGGCGACCTGCTGCGCCACGGGACGCCCGGCCAGCCGGTCCGTAGTTTCGAGCGCCGGCACGTTCGTGTCATAGTAGAAGAAGCGCGGCCGACCGCTGTTGCGGATGTCGATGGGTTGATCGAGGATCTTGGCGGAGAAGATCTGCTGCGACTTGGCCTCGCCTGTCGATTCGGCCTGCCACAGGCCAGTGAACGTGACGCCGAGAGTCGTGCCGAACTTGGCCTTGCTACTGGGCTCCTTTTCGTATTGGGCGACCGGCTGGTCGAAGTAGAACCGCAGAGGCCGCAAGATCAGGGAGTCATTGCTCGACGCGACCTCGACCTTGATGATGGCCTCGGACGCCACGACCTTCGGACCGCCCTTTTCGCCATCGACGAGCCGCTGCACCATGAGGCAACTCCAGCCGAGGATTGGCGGAGCACCGTTGCTGGAAGGAATTGCCGAGTAGAAGTAAGGGTGTCTCCTGCCGGTGCTGTTGACGGGCCCGAACTGCAGGGAGCCGGCGGTATTGCCGGTGAACTTCAGGATTTCCGCTTTCAACGCATTCGATACTTCGGTCACGACATAGCTGGCGACCCAGCCGATGACGATCGTCAGCCCCGTGCCGACCAGTACCGGCAATGCATTCGACTTTTGCGGGTCCGCGACACCGCACTGGGTCGCAATGTTGCCGTCGATGATCGAGTTCCGGCCAATCGGATTCGCATAAACGGGAACCTTCTCGCCGCCACCCACCACCGCCTGATAGTCGGAAGGCCCCTCAGCCGGCTTTCCAGGCATCAAGACACGCAACGATGCCTTGACCAGCTTTGGTTGGGCCGAATTGTTGTTGCCGTCCATTGTGCTGCATCCGGATACGGCCAATGACAGCGCGGCGAGAAGAAGACTTGGTGACCGCATGACTTAACTCCCCCTTTTGTCGTGATAGTCGATGGATATGTCGGTGAGTGCGCCGCCGTCAGCGCTGCAGCGCCGGCAGAGACCGGCACTGCCGACGCAGCGCCTCGTAGCGATTGAACAGCTCCGGCGCGATCGACCACGCCTTGTTCCAATGCCGGCCGCCGCGATGCTGCTGCAGCCGCGCGTACAACTCGGGCACCAGCCGGGCGTAGTCGTCGAGCCGCAGCTCGAGCCGTCGGTTTCGGAAGTCGGCGCGATGATGCTCGGCGAGGAAGCCGTACAGCGTCAGCTCCGAGCACAGAACGTTGACAAGGCTTTCGTCGCGATGGGGATGGAACTCGACCAGCTCGCTCACGGCGAAGCGGGCGTTCTCGTACATCAGGTACTGCATGTAGATCATCTGCCCCAGCAGTGCCTGCTTGCGCGTCCGATCGGGCGTCGCGGCCAGCTGGCGCATGAAATCCATCATGCTCTTGCGGTAGGTATAGAACTGAGTGACGCAGGAGACGGCGTTGACGTCGAGCGGCTGCAGGTCGGACAGGTTCTTGTCGTAGACTGGCGTGTACTGCTCCGCGCTGGTGAACCGGTCGGTCCAATCGCTGCCCGTGCCGGACGCAACCGGCGCCTGTTGCGCCGACCGGGCGCCCAGCGCCATGTGGTGCTCGATGCTCGAGCGCGCGAAATCGACGACCAGGGAAACCCGGCAAATGGCGCTGATCTCGCAGCCGAACAGGTCGACGGCGCCGAGGCGCCGGCTGCCGGTCTGGTAGGCCCAGTTGATGGTAGCGACGGCGGCCGCCGAGGCCGCGCCGGCCACCGCCTCAAGTGGCCTGTTGTCCGAGGAGTCGATCGCAAGGAAGGGCCAATCGGCGACGAGCCGGATGCCCAGGAAGACACAAGCCGCGACGACAAGCACGGCCACGGCCACCACCAGGATCACTTGGATGTCCCGGAGATGCCGGGATCTCAGCAGGCGCCACAAGGTGCTGGGCGGGCCGTTATCGGCTACACGCGAGGTCTGGGAAGACGCCGGCAGGTTCACATCGAGAGTCGACATGGCAATCAGATCCCTGCCCACTGTCACACCACCTTGAAATCGAAGGTGGCCCGCTCGCCGTCGGGATTGACGATCGAGAAGCGCCAAGTGTTGCCGGCGATCCACGCACCGACGGCGGCCGGAGCGGCCAACGACAGCGACAGGTGGGTCGCGAAGCCCGAGCCGACATCGATGACCGAGCCAGGGCGCCATTGCGGCTGGACCGGCTCGGCATTGCCGACGGTGCTGGGGGTGCCCGCTGGTGCCGTCGGTGCCGCCGGGGCTACCGGTGCGAGGTAGAAAGCTGCTCCCCTTGTGGCGAGGGCCGAGCCGTCGATCTCGAGATCGAGCTGCGCCGAATTGCCGGGCGCGATGACGGCCTTGAGGCTGACGATCTTGGGGCCTGGCCCGCGCGCGATCTGGCCGGCGAGGTAACCGCCGGCACTGAGGGCGCTCACCGTCATCAGGTTGTGCGGCGTGACGGGTAGCGAGGCGAGTGCGACGGGATCGACGGCCACCGTAAGGCCGACGTATGAGACCACGGCGACGAGAGTCCACAGCAGGAACTGGACCCGCTCCGGGGCGACGACGCCGCCGCTGCTGACGAGGTCGGCGAGGCGTGGCTCGGCATCTCCCGCTCCCTTGCCACCCATCAGGCGTCTCACGCCGGTTGACAGGACCGTCGTGCCGACGGCGAGGCCGGCGGGACCGAGCAGCATGCCCGGCGCGTTGTCCTGCAGGTCCGGCCATTCCAGCACCTGCTGCACGCAGTACCGGCTGAGCGACAGGTAGATGTAGCCGAACATCGACGCGACCAGCCACAGATAGAGCTGGACCTTCGACAGACTGTAGCTGTTGCTGTCGGGGTCGATGAGGAATGCCCGCAGCAGGCTGATGCGCTGCAGCCGCGGGCCCGTCGTGCGGCGCACCCCAGCCAGCGTCACGACGCCGAGCAGCAGCGCCAGGGTCAGGGCGGCCGACCAGGCGACCACGCCGCTGCGCGTCAGGCGGGCGAAGACCAGGGTATAGGACTGCGCGGCGGCGCCACTCTTGAGCTTGAGGATGGCGTCGTGACGGCCGACGGCAGCCACGCCGCTGAATTCGACGACATTGCCCTTCGACGGCGGCAGATCTATCACGATCTGCGACGGACCGGGGTCGAGGATCAGGATGTGCTCACCCGCCCCCAGCGCCTTCATCCTGATCCGATAGGCCCGACCCGCCTTGTCCGACGCTACCGGATAGGCATGCAGCTCGGTTGGCTTTGCGGCCGCGTCGGCTGCGTCGGCGGTACGAACGGCGCCCACCGTCACCAGCCCCACGAGCGCAAGCGCTAGGACGATGATGCGTCGCATCTGCCTCTCCCCCTTCTGCCCCACGGCCGGCGGGCCCCTACGAGAGAACAAGGCCCGGATAGATGTCGTCGGGATCGACCTCGGTCGACACCGACCGGGCCAGCACGCGGCGGGCAACGGAGTCACGCTCGGGACCATCGACGATGCAGGGAATCAGGCCCGAGTCGTTGCCGTCGGTGACCGGCGCGGTCACCAGGGCGAGGCGAGCGTTGGCGGGGCTCATGGCCACGGCACGCCAGGCGTCCGGTTCGGGCTGGCCCGCCCGGCGAAGACCCCAGTAGCGAGCAAGATCGGCCTGCCATGTCCCGGCAGCGGGGTCGATCGCCTCCAGCCGGGCCTGCCAGTCGGCGCGCGGCGTATAGCGAGGCGGCGTGAGCGATGGGGTTTCGGTCACCATGGTGACGGGAATCGGGGTGGCCAGTTCGAGCAGCGTGTCGGTCGCGGGATCAACAGACTTTGCGAGCGAGCGAGCGAAGACGCGACTGGCGATCTCTGGCGGGACCAGTCCGATATCGTTGTTGGAGCGCGGCGGCCGCGCCGAGAACGCCTTCGCGGCGTGGTCCTGCGACATGCGCAGCCGCCGCCACGCATCGTCGATCGTTTGCGCGCCCGGCGGGCTGCGCCATGTCCAGTAGTTGATGATATCGACCACCCAGCTGTTGACGTTGTTGCCGCCACCGCCGTTGACGATCTTCTGGCGCCAGTCATCGCGCGGCGCGTACCGTGTGGGAACGTATGGCATCCCTGCCCTCCTCTCCTTGTGATTGAAGAATTGCCGCGCCGCTCACAGCATGGTGACACGCGGATCGATGGTGGCGTTGCCCTGCAGGACCACCCCGCCCTCGATGCGGGTCGGTTTGCCGTTGAAGCTCGTGAAGGTGAAGGAGAGTGGTCGCTCCTCGAGCTCGACGGTCACCTTGGCAAGGATGGCCGCACTGATCTGCTCGCCGAGGCGCAGGCTGCGCGTGTTGTCGCTGCGCCAGTGCACGCCGCCCATCGAGCGGCCCATCGCGACATTCGCGGCCAGCTTGTTGAGCTCACCGCCGACCGTCATGCGCGCAATGTCGCCTCCCAGATAGCCTGCGAGCTCGAGGCCGCCGCTTCCGTCCTCGACAGTCGTCATGCCGCCGCCCGGCTGCACAATGCGTACCGGCGCGCCGGTCCGCGGATGCTTTGCTCTTGCGATCAGTTCGAGCATGGTCTGCTCCTCGTCGAAGAACGCCTTGAGAATGGTCACGCAGGCGCCGGCCACGGTTGCATGGCCGGCGCCGTAGGCCGGATGCACGGGGCTGCCCGAGGAGAAGGCCAGCGGCAGGAACCAAGTGCCGGCGCCGCCGGGTCGGTTGCGTATGGTCTGCGCGGCGCGAGTGGTGAAAATGCCCTCGGGCAGGCCGTAGGCCCGCCTGACACCGTCAAAGCCGTCTTCCTGCATCTGCATCAGGCCGCCATAGGCCTCAGGGCGCAGCCGTCGATGCACTTGCCACTTCTGCCGCCATACGACCTTGAGGGCACGCGAGGCGACCTCGGAAACCAAGGTCAGCAGATGCGGGCCCCCCAGGGTCGCGAAACCGCGCTGGCGCAGGTAGCTAGTCTCGTAGGGATTGCCGCGATCGACCCGTGCGCCCCAATTCAGCAGCATCAGGGCGGCGCTAAAGTAGGCTTGGTGGAGAGCATCCTTGTGGACGAAGCGGGCGAGGTCCCGCAGGGTCGCGATGCGACGGTAGACGCGTTTGCCGGTGGCCCCGTCGATCTCGAGATAGGCCTCGTCGTTGGCCGGGTCGTTGGCGTTCGGATAGGGACGGCCGTAGCTGTCGTAGGCGGCATTCTGTGCTCTGAGCCAGCTGCCGTGGTCGGTCAGGAAGTCGCGCCCCGATCTGTATGGGAACTGCTTCTGGACGATGAGCTGGGTGCCATAGGCGCAGTCGTGCAGGAAAAACTGGCTAACGAGGGGGCCAAACTCCTCGTGGCGCAACCCTAGGCGGAACAGCGTGGAGGCATCGATCCGTAGCTGGCCCGCCGTGTCCTGGGGCAGGTCGAGCGGCATCTCGAGATGGCCGGGATCACTGGCGTCAGCCACCGCCGCCGCGAACCAGTACGACAGATCTTGAAGTGGTCCACTGAGGTTTGTCGGGTCCTGCAGCAGTTCGAGCGGCACGTCGCGCAGCAATGCCATCCACATCAGCTCGACCATTTCGGCGGCGGTCGAGAGCGAGCGCACACCGGGCGCCGGCGGCATCTCCATGTCGGACGGGTCGGGACCGAGACCCTCTGTTGCGCGCCCGGCTTGGGGGTTCGCCAGACGGTCGGGCCGATCGCCCGCGTCGGGCATTTGCTGGTTGTCCGGTAGCATCGCCAGCGGGTGGTAGGGAGCCTGGGATTGCTGCAGGAGAGCCGGCGTCTGCAAGACCGGTCCGCGCGCCACGCATTCGAAGTCGCCGTTGTGCTGATGACCATTGGCGATGTCGACGAAGTCGGCGAAGGCTGCCGGCTCGACTTCGCCAAAGCTGTTGTGCGGCAGGGACTTGTGGAAGCTGCCGATTCCGAGCACCGGAATGGCCGGGCCGGGCGGCCGGGCCGCTGGCGCGAGGCCGTCACGCCAGTCGAGTTCGCCGATCTTAGTTCCGCCGTCGCCGTTGGGTGTCGCCATAGTGCCCTTCCTCGCTTGCCAGGTGCCGCCGCAGCGGCTGCCGCGAGACGACCGAACCTAATCACGAAAAGTTGCGGGTTCGCGTGAAGCACGCGTTATTTCATCGTCAAAACTTGGGAAGGGCGCGCGGCTTGCACAGCCGGCGGTTATGTCTCAATCTGAAGTTGTAGGTTGAACAGTGGCGAGCGAGGGCGCGCTACAACCGATACTGGGGAGGGGATCATGGACGGGGGCTATCCGGCGCAGGGGGCGTCAAAAGCCTCGACCCGCACCGAGCCTTCGCTTACGATTCGGCTGCTCGGCCACATGAGCGCCGAGTCGGCGCGGGGCGGAAGCATCCTACCCAAGGGCCGCAAGGCGCGGGCGCTGCTCGCCCTGCTCTGCCTGTGCGAGGAAGGGCGTCTACAGCGCGGTCGCATCGCGAGCCTGCTGTGGGACAGGTCGGGCGAGGCCCAGTCGAGGAACAGCCTCCGCCAGGCCTTGCACGAGCTGACGCTCGCCCTGTCACCCGACGCCTCCACTATCGTCGAGGTCGACCGCGAGCACATTGCGCTGGTGCTCGACCGTTGCAGGATCGACGTCCGCGAGTTGGTCGACGCCATGGAGCGGGGCGACCACGACATGTCGACCCATCGCTCGGATCCCGCCGAGACCCTCCTTGAGGACATGGAAGGGGTGAGCGCGGCCTTCGACCATTGGCTGGCCGCCGAACGCGCGAATCTCACCCGCACGCTTCGGCTGCACCTCGAAAAGCGCCTGCAAGGCGTCCTCGAGGGAGCGCCGCCTGCCGAGTTGCTAGCCGCCAGCCGGCAGTTCCTGGCCTTCGATCCGACCCACGAGCCGGCCATCCGCAGCGCCATGAAGGCGTTGATCGCCCTGGGCGACCGCGCCCAGGCGGTGCGCGAGTACGGGCGCGGTCGCAGCGCCCTGAAGCGGCTGCTCGACATCACCCCGAGCAAGGAAACCGAAGCTCTCTACGAGGCGGTAAAGCGCATGCCGCAATCGCCTCCCCCGGGCGACGCGCTGCCCCCGCTGCCCGATCCTCTGCCCGCAGCGCCGGTGGTGGCACGGCGTGCGGACGGCGCGATCCGGGGCTACGACGGCCAGCCGTCGATCGCGGTGCTGCCCTTCGAGACGCTGCCCGAGGATCGAACGGGGGAATCGCTTGCCGAGGGTCTCGTCGACGACCTCGTCGAGGCTATCTCGCGCATGCCCAATCTCTTCGTGATCTCGCGGCTGTCGTCGCGACTCTTTCGTGACCGGCCCGAATCGCTGAAGGAGATCGGCGAGAGCCTGGGAGCGACGTACGTGCTGTCGGGACGTCTGTCGACCGATCGCGATCGGGTGCGGATCGTCGTCGAGCTGTGCGACACCAACACCGGCACCGCCTTCTGGGTCGCCAAGTTCAACGAGCAAACCGGCGATACCTTTGCCGTGCAGGACAAGATCTCGGACGCGGTGGTGCGCCGGCTGGCGCCCCAGCTGCACTCCAACGAGTTGCGGCGAAGCCGGCGCAAGCGGCCCGAAACCTTGCAGGCCTACGACCATTTCCTGCGGGCGGTCGATTCGATGCACAACTCGTCGCGCGCGATCTACGAGACCAGCGACGGCCTGTTCGGCGCCGCTATCGAGCTCGACCCTCAGTATGCTGCGGCACTGGCCTGGCGGGCCTATTGGCACGTGCTGCGGGTCGGCCAAGGCTGGTCACCGGACCCGGCGGCCGACGCCAAGGCGGCAGAACGTTACGTGCAGCAGGCGCTCGAAGCCAACTTCATGGAGCCGATGGCGTTGGCCGTCCAAGGACACATCGCGGCCTACCTGCACAAGGATTTCGAGCTTGCCTTCCAGCGCTTCGAGCGCGCCCTGTCGATCAACCCCAGTGCCGCTCCGGCCTGGCTGTGGAGCGCCGCCGCCCATGCCTGGCAGGGCAACGGGCCGCAGGCTATCGACCACATCGGTCGCGCCATGGCGTTGGCACCGTTCGATCCGCTGCGCTACGCGTACAGCGGGATCGCTGGCATGGCCTACCTTGCCGACCGGCAGTACGACCGCGCCGTCCAGCACGGCCGCCAGTGCATGCAGGAGAATCCGAGCTACACCCACGCCTACCGCCTGCTGGCAATCGGCGCGATCCTGAGCGGTCGCGTCGCCGAGGCGCGCGACGCCGTGCGCCGGCTACGCCGGCTGGAGCCGGGCCTGACCGTCGAGCGGTTCCGTCATCGCTATCCGGGCAGCGGCAGCGACCATTGCGACCTCTATTGCGAGGCGCTGGCGCGCGCCGGCCTGCCGGCGCGGTGACACGACCGGCACCGCGTCGACGTCGACAATTCAACCGGAGCAAGGGGGACAACATGAGTGGAAGCAGTGGAAGCAGTGGCAGCAGTGGAAGCAGCGGCAGCAGTGGAAGCAGCGGCAGCAGCGGAAGCAGTGGTTCATCGATCCACGACTTGACGAGCCCGCTGGCTTACGCCGGCGAGATCAGCAGTCCGCTGCTGTACGACGCAGTGGCCACGACGGGCGGATTCCTGGAGAAAAACCACACCTATCTGGCGGGCCGCACGCCGGCGCCTGGTCGGCTCCCGGACGAGAAGCTGATGCCGATGTGGGATTTCGAGGTGCGCCATCTCCTCTATCTGTTCGAGTTTTTCGCCGGCCTGCGGCTGAGGAACGACGGTCCCGAGCCGGCAGCGAGCGAGGCCACGCCCGGTCAGCCGCACGTCAACACGGCCGCGGCCAGCCTGCTTTGCGACGGTGATGTGATCCACGCCATGCCCGCGCCGCCTGCCAGCTTCGCTGACCAGCTTCGAGACGTGATCTCCAAGCTGGGCGAGCGCGGGGACCGGATGCCGGAGGTCCTGACGCAGGTCGCCGTCCAGACGCCGTTCTACGCCATGTGCCTCAACCTCAACCCGGGGCGCCATCGCCACGTCTTCGAGTTGATGAGCACGCTGTTCCGCGTCGGCAAGACGATCGTCATGCAGTTTAAGCATCACTTTCACGCGCCGCGCCCCGCCGACCTCGCGTCGCATGTCTTCCCGGTTGTCCAGACTCCCGGGCACGGCGCCTATCCGGCCGGGCATGCGACCGAAACCTACATGATGAGCGCGGTCCTGCTCGCCCTTGCCAGGGCGAGCGGACGCTACGACAGCGCCGGCCTGTCCGAGCTGAAGACGCAGCTCTTCGACATGGCCAAGCGCATATCGGACAATCGGATCCTGGCCGGGCTGCACTTCCAGATGGACAACGATGCGGGAGCGGAGCTCGGCCGATCGATCGCCGACCTCATCCTTTACCGCACTGGCCTCTCGGAGTTTGCGGCCGAGCCTCGGAGCTGGAAGGTGCAGGCCCTGCCCAAGCTCGGCTGGCTGGCCAGCAAGGCCGTCGAAGAGCTCCGACTGCCGTAGCGAGCGATCAGCCCCGGACGCGGTGTCTGTTGCCGCCCACAGGGCGAAGGTCACATCGCCCTTATCGGGACGCCATGGCTCCGACATGGGCCGACGCGAAGAACAAGTACATCCTTCAACAATGTGACGTTGCAACGAGGCCATGCCATGCCGATCGAAGCTATGGAATTCCGCGCCGATCCCTGGATTTTCTGGTACGCTTATCGCGACGCGGCGCGGGGTCAGTCGCCAAGTACGGAAAAGATCGGCATCCTGGTCGAAGCGGCGGGCAGGTGGCCGTCGGAGATCGACTTCCCGCCGATCTACGGCGAGGTGTTCCCCGACCGGCGCGTGCGCACCGGCCGGATGAAGCCGGACCTCGCCTCCCTCCGGGCGGTGCGCGACCAGGTCAGCCGCCTGAAGATCGCGCGCCCGGTCCTGCCGCAGCTGGCCGATGCACTTCCGGCTCTGGGAGCCGGTCCGGCCACCGGGTCGCGGCCCGGGAGATGGGACGGCCGTGGCGTCGTTATCGGTTTCGTCGACAATGGCTGCGCCTTCGCGCATGGCAACTTCACGATCAAGGATACGAGCCGCCGGATTGAGCGCTCGCGCGTGACGCATCTGTGGGACCAGTCGAGGGAGGATTCGGACTGGCCGGCGCCGACCGGTTTCCCGTACGGCTGCGAGTTGCCGCTCGACCAGTACGACATGCTGACCGGCCAGCGGCTGGACGACCTGCAGCCCGGTAGGCCCGAGTTGGGGATGGAGGAAAGGCACACGCACTTCGGCTACGTCATCAAGGAGAATATCGGTGGCGTCTTGACCAGGTCGAGATTTGCCCATGGCACGCATGTCATGGACATTGCTGCCGGCAGCGGTGCCACGCCGGGCACGGCGCCGGCCGCCGAGTTGATGTTCGTGCAGATGCCACCCTACGCCATCAAGGAGAGCACAGAGCTGGCGTCCGCCAATCACCTGCTCGACGGCATTGCCTACATCTTCGACCGGGCGGGTGATCGGCCGGCCGTGGTCAACATCAGCTACAATTCCTACATCGGACCGCACGACGGGACGGGGCTGCTCGAGGTCGGGCTTGACGAGTTCCTGCAGCGGCCCAACCGCGCCATCGTGATCTCCGCCGGCAACGGCGGCGATCAGAGCTGCCACGCCGCCCGCACGATTGCGGCCAGCGGCTCCGCGACGCTGCGCTGGGAGATCAGGGCCGGCGACAGGACCGCAAACTTCATCGAGATCTGGTATCCCGGCAACGCCGCCCTGTCGGTCGATCTCGTGCGCAACGGCAGTTCCGGCCCCAACGAGGCAGTGCCGCCGGACAGGAAGCGCCTGGTCCTGACGAACGGCCGGCGGGTGGGGGCGATCATCCATCGCGTCTCCGATCCCGGCAGCAACGGCCAGAACCAGGTGCTGATCGGCATCGATCCGCGTTTTGCTTCGGCGACCGAGCCGGTCGATGTCTCGGGGGCCTGGACCATCGTGATCAGCAACTCCGGCGGCGAGCCGGTTTCCTGTCACGCCTGGATCGAGCGCGACAACCGCGGCGCCGCACCGGCCATCGAGCAGAGCCGGTTCGTCGGCGAGCCCGACGATGCGCGATTCACGCTGGGCGGCTTCTCGACGGGCAAACGCACGATCGTGGTCGGCGCCACCAACACGGCACGGCGCCGGCTCGAGCCCTATTCCGGTCGCGGCCCGACGGCGGACGGTCGGATGAAGCCGGACTTCTGCGCCGCCGGGGCGTCCGACGCGGCCGGCCGCGGCGTGCTGGCCGCGGCGGCGCGGGACGGCATATCCTTGCGATCCAACGGGACCAGCATGGCGGCGCCTTTCGTAACCGGGCTGATCGCGCTCCTGATGCAGAAAGCGATAGCGGCGACGCCGCCGCTGAAGCTCGACAGCGAGATGCTGCGCACGCTGATCAAGTCCTCCGCCCAGCCGATCGACAATGCGCCTGCCGACGGCGCCGGGCTCGGACAGATCGATGTCGAGGCAGCGCTCGCGGCGCTCGACGACATGCTGGCGAAGCGCGCGACAGCATAACCACATCCTGAGAGCGTGTGACTTATCCATCCTCTGCGATGAGATCCTTCGCTGCGCTCAGGATGATCGTTCAATAAAGTCACACGCACTCGAGGTGAGGTTTCCACTCGAGGCGATCACGCCTTGGCAAGACGCAGGGCTCGCCTGGCCTCGATGCGTCTCGATCACGGTCAGCCGGAACCGTCACTTAGGGATGCGATACGACAACGGCCCGCCGTCGCACAGGCCATCCGACAGGATTAGGATACGACGGAAATCGGGTCCGTCCGTCAGCAGTGTCATCGCTTCCGGCTTGATCTCCTCATGGCAGGCATGGCCGTCAACCTTGGGCAGCTTCAGTTCGGCGAGCGGCCGAAGGTCGATCTTGCCTCCATCATCCTTGCCGTCCCAGAACCCGATCCACCACGGGACATTCTCCTTTGAATCGTCGTCCGGGCCGACCAGCACCAGCAATCCCTCCGGCACTGCCAGCAGGTCACGGATACCGCTGGCCTCGCCGACCTCGATAGTAAGCAACCTTGGCGTGAGGTCGCCGCCCTCGAACAATGCCCGGGAGGCGACGCGAAGGATGTAGGCCGTCCTTTTCGTCGCCGGCTCGCGGAAGCCGAAATAGAGCTGGCCGTTGCGTGCCGCAAGCCCCTCTATATTGATGCCATGGCCTTCCTCGCCGAGGCACTTGTCGACAAACGGGCCGAGCACCGTATCGGTCGACATCAGACCCCAGAGACGACCTTTGTCATCGACTGGCTGCGACGACGGCTCCAAGCTCCCATCGGGTCGCACGGGGAGCCGATAGACGTGTCGGCTCTCGGGATTTGCGGCGCACTCCTTGCGTTTGCGGGAATGCGAGCCGGTGACATAGACGAAGCCACCGTCGCTTGCCGCACCCTCGGCGTCCAGTTCGCCTTTGGAAAGCAGCACGATGGGCTCTGGCTGCGGCACGAAGCGCGTCCCGTCGACGAGGACGTAGCGTGCCTCGCCGCCCTCGTCGAACACGGCGATGCAGCGGCGCGGTCCATTGAGCTTGTAGGGGCAGGAAATGCCGCTGAGCGCGCGCCGCATCTTCTTCGGCTTGTCGGCATCCGGAAAGTGAAATCCCGGCGACGTGTCCCAGATCGGCCCCTCCGGCGCGACCTTCTCCATCTTCGCGGCAACTGGCTGTGTCACCAGGATCGCAACACAAGCGTACAAAGCTGCTCGCATCTTCAGCCTCCCCGAGAAACCGCCCAACAGGGTTTGTTCAGCCCGAGCCGCCGACGGTGAGCCAACGCGGCTCCGGCAAGCCCGATCGTCCTTGCAATGTCCGCCTACACGTTGGAGACGGCGTGTTCCGGCCCCGATTCGCGCCGCACAACCACTGTCGATTCGCGCTTCAATTTGTCGTCGATGTCCCCGCTGTCGACTTGCATCGACGCCGGCCGAGATACCACTCCCGCGCTTCACGTCGATCGTGTGAGGTCTTCCCTCGTCAAGGCCGCAGGCAGAGTTTGACGTCCGCGACTACGTCCGTAAGTGGCATTTGTCACAGTGACCTGTTCCAGAGCAATCCGGCCATCGATTCCCCCAAGAATCAGGCCACCAACTCGAACCGATCAACATCGACCAGGCCCTTGTCGGTGATGCGCAGATGCGGGATCACCGGCAGGGCGAGGAACGCCATCTGCAGGAACGGCTCGTGCAAGTGCGTGCCGAGGCCGCGTACCGCGGCACGCAGAGCGCGAAGGCCCTGCTCCACCGTCTCGAACGGCTGATCGCTCATCAGGCCGGCGATCGGCAGGGCGAGCTCGCCCACCACCCTGCCATCGACGGCCGCGGCGAAGCCGCCGCGCAGCTCGATCAGGCGGTTGACCGCCACGGCCATGTCCTGGTCGGTGCAGCCGATGACGCAGACATTGTGGCTGTCGTGGCCGATCGACGAGGCGATGGCGCCGCGCCCGATGCCGAAGCCCTTTACCAGGCCGTGCCCGACCGCGCCGCGATCGTCGTGCCGGCCCAGCACCGCGACCTTGAGGATGTCGCGCGCCACGTCGGACACGAGCTCGCCGTCGCGCACCGTCACCTCGAGCACGAGCCGGTCGGTCAGGATCTGGCCGGGCCGGATGCCGATCACCGGCGGCGGGCCGCCGGCGCCGACGGGCATGCGGAACTTGTCCGCCGTGACGGGCCGGAGCTTCACCGAGTCGAGCCCGACCGCCGGCACGTGCGGCCTTGTCCTGAAGCGATCCGGCGTCACCGGCGCGCCGCGGCAGATCACCGAATGGATTCGGCAGGTCGCGAGGTCCTCGAGCAGAACCAGGTCGGCGCGCTGGCCCGGCGCGACCAGGCCGCGATCGGAGAGGCCGAAATGGCGCGCCGCCGACCACGACGCCGCCCGATAGGCGTCGAGCGGCCGTACGCCGCGCGCGATGGCGGCGCGGACCAAGTGATCGAGATGGCCTTCCTCGGCGATGTCGAGCGGGTTGCGGTCGTCGGTGCAGAAGGCGAGGAACGGCGTGCGATCGGCGGTGATCAGCTCGGCCAGCGCCGCGAGGTCCTTGGAGACGGTGCCCTCGCGCACCAGGATCTGCATGCCCTTGGCGAGCTTCTCGCGCGCCTCGGCGGCCGACGTCGTCTCGTGGCAGTTGCGCACGCCGGCGGCGATGTAGGCATTGAGGTCGTACGATGACAGCAGCGGCGAATGGCCGTCGATCTGCACGTCGGAGAACGCCGCGAGCTTGCGCAGCACCGCCGGATCCTTGGCGAGCACGCCCGGCACGTTCATGAACTCGGCCAGCCCCAGCACCTTGGGATGGTGCTTGAACGGCAGCAGATCCTCGGCCTCCAGCCGGGCGCCCGAGGTCTCGAGATGGGTCGCCGGCACGCAGGAGGACAGCTGGACGCGCAGGTCCATCACCGTCACGGCGGCGCACTCGAGAAAGTACTTCAGGCCGGCGACGCCCAGCACGTTGCAGATTTCATGGGGGTCGCAGATCGCCGTCGTCGTGCCGCGCGGCACCACGCAGCGGTCGAACTCTAGCGGCGGCACGAGGGACGATTCGCAGTGGACGTGGCTGTCGATGAAGCCCGGCACTGCGACAAGGCCGCGACCGTCGATCTCGCTGGCGCCCCTGTACTTCTCGCGGATGCCGACGATGCGATCGCCGGCGATGGCGATGTCGCCGGTCACGATCTCGCCCGACGTCAGGTCGAAGATGCCGACCGACTTGATCACGAGGTCGGCCGGCGCCTTGCCGCGCGCCTGGTCGATGATGTCGGCGAGACGGGACTCGGTCAGCTGCTCTCTCATCGACATCAAGTATGTCTGCCCCGACGATTTGGCAACAGATCCTGCCCGTGCACCAGCCGCGAGCTCTCCGGAGCCTACGCCCGCTCGCTCATGCCGCAGGTGGGCAGGACATGGGCGGCGCCTGGCCCGCAGCCGTGCCGCCGCGTCCTGTTGCCGGCATGGTCGAGCCAGCGCTCGAGCGTCATGCCGGCGTCGGCAGCTGCTGCAGCTGCTGCTTCAACGCGTTGAAGTCGACCGGCTTGGTGACGAATTCCGTGGCGCCGAGCTCCGCCGCCTTGCGCCGCCGCTCGTCGTCGCCATAGGCCGTCACCATGATCACCGGCAGGTCGGCACGCTGCTCCTTGAGCTTGCGCAGGAGCCCCAGCCCGTCCATGCCCGGCATGTTGATGTCGGACAGCACGACGATCAGCTCCGGCCGGATGCCATCGTCCAGCTTGCCGAGCGCCTCCTCGGCCGACTGGGCGAAATGGATGACGTAGTGCCCCTGCCGCACCTCGCGGCGAAATTGCTGGCGGAACAGCTCGGCGACGTCGGCCTCGTCGTCGACGACGAGAATGCTCACGCTCATCACGCTTCCTCCGCCATCGTCACGCGCCGGCTTCTTGGCAGGCGCACGGTGAACTCCGTGAACGAGCCCGGCTCGCTCTCGACGTCGATCGTTCCGCCATGCTGCTGGGTGACGATGTCGTAGCTGATCGAAAGCCCGAGCCCCGTGCCCTCGCCGGTGGGCTTGGTGGTGAAGAAGGGCTGGAACAGCTTGTCCCGCACGCCGGGCGCGATGCCGGTGCCGTTGTCGCGCACCCTGACCTCGACGACCTCGCCGAGATTGCGCGTCGTGACCTTGATGGTCGGCCGGAAGCCTGCCTCCCCGGCTGCGGCGCGGCGCTTGTTGACGGCATAGAATCCGTTGCCGAGCAGGTTGAGGAGGACCCGCGTCACGTCCTGCGGCACCACGTCGATCGGCCCGCCGCCGGCCTTCTCGAAATCACGCTCGAGGATGACGTTGAACTCGTTGTCCTGGGCGCGCGCACCGTGATAGGCGAGGTTGAGCGCCTCGTCGACCAGCGCGTTGATGTCGGATGGCCGCCAATCGCCGCTGCCGCCGCGCGAATGCGAAAGCATGCTCTTCACGATGCCGTCGGCGCGCCGGCCATGCTCGGCGATCTTGCCGAGATTGCCGGTCAGCAGGTTCATCGTCTCTTCGAGCTCGGCACGCTTGTCCTCGTCGAGCGTGGTCAGCGCGGGTCCGGCGACTTCCTTCAGCTCGTCGAGCAGCTCGACCGACAGGCCGGCGAAGTTGTTGACGAAGTTCAGCGGATTCTTGATCTCGTGCGCGATGCCGGCGGTGAGTTGGCCGAGCGAGGCCATCTTCTCGGATTGGATCAGGTTGGCCTGGGCCGCCCTCAGGCGCTCCAGCGCCGCCTCGGCGGCGTCGCGGGCGGCAGCGATCTCGGCCTCGGCCTGCTTGCGCTCGGTGATGTCGCTGTAGATCAGGACGGCACCGCCGCCCGGCACCGGATTGTTGCGCACCTCGACGACCCTTCCGTCCGGTCGCGTGCGCTCGGCCGACCATTGTCGGCCGACCCGGTCGAGATAGCTCGCGACAATGCTCTCCGTGTCTCCACCAGCAAGCTCGCCACGCTCGACCAGAAGACGAAGATAGTCATCCAGGCCGGGGCGGGCGGCGAGAAAGGAGTCGGGAATATCCAGCACCTCCTGGAAGTTCCTGTTCCACGAAGCCAGCCGCAGGTCGGCATCGAACATCACGACGCCGTCGCCCATGTTGTCGAAGGTCACGCGCAGCTCCTCCTCACGGCGCGTCAGCTCGCCGAGGAGTCGCGTGTTCTCCATGGCGATCGCCGCCTGGTCGGCGAAGCTCTGCATCAGCCCGATCTCGCGCTGGGAAAAGGCACCCGGCTCGACGCGGCCCACGGTGATGACGCCAACCAGTTGGCCGTCGCGCTGGATGGGCGCCATGAGATTGGCGCGCCAGCCGCGCAGGCGCGCCATCTCGCGAACGATGGGAATGACGTCCGGTGCTTCCGAATCGGAGATCTGCCCGATCCCGCCGGTGCCGAGCGCGTCGCGCATCAGCCGGGCGGGCAGTCCGGTCAAATGCTCGCGCAGGCTTGTGCCCGAGCCCGTCGCTCCGCCGCGCACGGCGATGGGCCGCACCATGTCGTCGTCGACGACCCAGACGATGCTGCTCCAGCCCTTGAGAAGCTTGAGTGCGCTTTCGGCGATGACGTCGAACACCGGCTGCACGTCCGTTGCCGAGCGCGAGATCACGCCCAGGATGTCGGCGGTCGCCGTCTGCCGCTCCAGCGCCTCGCGCTGCTCGGTCAGCAGGCGCGCATTGTCCATCGCGATGACCGCCTGGCCGGCGAAGTTTTCGAGCAGAGCGATCTGCTTGTCGGTGAATGGACGCACTTCCTGCCGGGCAGCCACGATGCGGCCGAGGAAGTTGCCATCTTTCAGCAGGGGCACCGCCAGCAAGGTTTTTATTCGACCGAGCTCTGTCGTTGCGCGCAAAACCGGATCATCCGGATTCTGGCGTGCCAGCTCAGTCACGTCCGCGAATTGCGTGCTTTGCTGGCCCGGTAGGGTCGCGGCCACGGATGGCCGGTAGCCACGGCGCAGGAAGGCGGCGAATGCATCGTCCATGCCGCGGGTCGCGACGGCGCGGAATTGCTCTCCATCGAAGAGCTGAAGGCTACCCAGCGTGGCGCCGCACAGGTCGTGAGCCTTGGCAAGGATGACGTCGAACACCGGCTCGAGCACGCCGGGAGAGGCGTTGATGGTACGCAGGACCTCGGCGGTCGCCGTCTGCCGCTCCAGCGCCTCACGCTGCTCGGTGACCAGCTGTGCGTTTTCCATCGCGATCACCGCCTGGGCGGCGAAGTTCTGCAGCAGTGCCACCTGCTTGTCGTCGAAGGCGCGCCTCTCCGTGCGGTCGACGGAGATGTAGCCCACGACCGCATCATCCTTCAACAGTGGAACGCTCAGGATGGTGCGTGCGCCGCCCAGATCGGCTGCCGCCCGTTCGCCGATGTCGCCGGCGCGATAGGCTTCCGTTTCGGTGACATCGAGCGTCTGCACGGGCCGGCCGGTTTCCAGCAGGAGGCCGGTCCGGCTGCCTTTGACACCAGTCGGGGGATGCCGCGCCCGGAATTCGGCAAACGCCTGCGGCACGCCACCCGTCGCGACCGTATGGAAGGCTTCCCCGTCATAGGCGAACAGACCGCCACACACCGCATCGCAGAGCTGCATGGCCCGCTCCAGCATGGTGTCGAACACGGGTGCGAGATCATCGGGCGAGGCGTTGATCGCTGCCATTACTTCGGCCAGCGCCGCCTCGCGTGCCAATGCCGCGTCACGATCGGCTGACACCTCGTCGCGCTCGGCCTGCAGCGCCGCGTTGACGCGCCGAAGCTCGGCGATCACCGTGCCCGGATCAGGTTCCTGCGACTGCGCTCCTGGTGCGATGGCTATTCTCCCCAGTGTCAGTCTGACACCATACTTGGGATTCTGCCATATGCTGCTCGGCAACCGTGAGGTCGGCGAAGTTCCGCAGGAGTACCTAAGCCAAGAACCGCAGATCGACCTGGATGCCAGTTTGTCCGAATGCAATGCTTTCCGGACACGCCTGTCGCCGGGGAAGGATGCGCCAACTAATCTAGCGATCCAACGACTCGGCCGGGACGTCGCGAGACCGATCCTCGGTGGACTTCATCACCAGTATTCCCCCACCTGGTCTTCGGTAGGGACAAGCGCTCAGGCGTTCCGCGCAAAAGCGATCCCCTCCAGATAGAGGTCGCGCAGATCGCGCCGGCGGAACAGGCTGAGGCGCTTGTCGGCGCCGATGGTGCTGACGCGGTCGTAGTGCTCGAGCGCATCCGCCGCCGATCTCACGTCCCGCAGATGACCGTGGCATGCGGCGAGCAGCGCCAGGTTGAACGACACCGAGGGCTGAAGCGGAATCGCTTCCCTGAGGAGACGGACGGCTTCGTCGAAGCGGCGCTGACCGAAGCGCGCGAGCGCCATGCCGCTCAGCTGATGCCCGCGGTCGGAGGAGCTGGGATTCAAGCGCATCGAGGTCTGCATATGCTCGACCGCGGTGTCGGGGTCGCCTTCGGCCGCGCGAAGCCATGCGCTCATCATCCAGGCAAAATACGATCCTGGGTTCAGCGCCAGCGCGCGGTCGAGCAGTATCTGCGCCAGCGGGTAATCCGCGTCGAGCACCATATACGTTGTCGCATTCCACGACAGAGACTCGGCGTCCTCGGGCGCCAGGCGCACAGCGCGGCTGGCGTGATCCAGGGCGAGCTTGCGGTGCGGCGCGAGGTCGGCGGCCCAGCTCGATACGACGATCTGGCCATGGGCGTAACCCGCCACGCTCGAGGCGCGCGCGAAGTTCGGATCGAGCTCAAGCGCGCGGTCGATCAGGCGAACGGCCTCGAACATGCCGTACTTCTCGTAAGTATCGACCAGGGCCATCGCCTTGAGATAGAGGTCGTAGGCATCCGTGCTGGATGTCGGCCGACGCGCGGCGCGGCGGATTTCCACGTCCTGCACCGTCGGCTCGATGATGCCGGCGACGCTCATCGCGACCCTGTCCTGCAGCGCGAAGACGTCGTCCAACGTGTCCTCGTAGTGCTGCGCCCACAATTGCGAGCCGTCGACGGCATCCGTCAACTTCACCGCAATGCGCACGCGATTGCCGGCCCTGCGCACGCTGCCTTCGAGAATGTAGCGCACGCCGAGATCCCGCCCGATGGACTGCGGAGCGACCGACTTGCCCCGGTATTGCTGCGTCGAGGCGCTGGCGATGACGAAGATGGAGCGGACGCGCGAGAGCGCGGTGGTGATCTCCTCCATCATGCCGTCGGCGAAGTAGGCTTGCTCGGGGTCGCCGCCGAGATTCTGGAACGGAAGGACGGCGAGCGATGGCTCGGCATGTGCAGCCGCAGGGCGCGAAACGGACGTCGCGGCAGTCTCGGCGCCGGCCAGCGCGAACACCTCGGTGGTCCCCGACATCTTGTCCAGCTGCAGAATACCGCGGGGGACCAGCCGCTCGACGATGGGATCGCGGATGGTCTGACAGACCGCCGCCGAGACCAGCGCGCCGCCCGGATCGCTGCTGGCCATCAGCCGTGCGGCGACGTTGACGCCGTGACCGAGCAGATCGCCGTTCGGCTGCACCGCGACGTCGCCCAGATGGACGCCGATGCGCACTTTCGGCTCGCACGCTTCGGCCAGGTGAACCGCCGCCTGGACCGCCGCCAGGCACGAGCCGAACTCGAGCATGAAGCCGTCGCCGGCCGTGTTGAAGATGCGCCCGCCATGGCCGGCGGCGACTTCCTCGATGAGCGTGCGCAGGGCCGCGATCTCGGCGATCGTCTTCCGCTCGTCGGCTTCCGTGCGCGCGGAGTAGCCGGCCACGTCCAGCGCCACGATCGTAGCAAGCTTGCGGACGTGATTGTTGCCGGCCATTGCCTCGCCTGAGCCTCGAACCTTACGATGCTACGCGAGCGCCACTCTGTTGGCCATTGAGATTGCCGGCGCGCACGGCTAGCGTCTCGCGCAGAGGGAGAGAGGGATATATCATGATCCGAGTCGGGGGATGCCAGTGCGGCGCGGTGCGCTATCAACTGGAAGGCGAGCCCAACGACGTCGCGCTGTGCCATTGCGAAGGGTGCCGCAAAAGCTCCGGTGCGCCCGTGATGGCGTGGGCCGGCTATCCGGAGAATCGGCTGACTGTGATCAAGGGCGCGCCGAAAGTCGTCAACTCTTCCGGCAAATCCTTCCGCGCTTTTTGCGACGCTTGCGGCACGGGCCTGTTCTATCGCAACGAGGAGTTCCTGCCCGGCATCGTGGAAGTGACGATCGGCTCGTTCGACGCGCCGGAATCGCTGCCGCCGACTTTGCACATCCAAGCGGCCGAGGAGCTCGGCTGGATGAAACGCGCCCACGAGCTGCCGCACGTCGAGCGTTTCCCCTAGCGCGTGATCTTTCTTGGTTGAAGCACCAGTGAAAGACCTCACCCTGAGGAGCGGCCGCAGGCCGCGTCTCGAATCGGGCGAAGTAACCTTCGCCCTTTGGTGGGCGACAGACGTGCCTTTTCCCACCCTTCGAGACGCCACGCTCCGCGTGGCTCCTCAGGGTGAGGTCCTTTTGGTGCTTCAATCAAAGAGTGCCAAGCGCGGACATGAGGGAAGCGGATCGTCTCAAGCCACGCCAGCGATCCTGCTGGGACGCGTCGCGCCGACGTCCCGCTCCAGCTCCTGCCAATCGAGCCCGATATCGAGCACCTGGGCGCTGTGGGTCAGCCAGCCGGCCGAGATGAGGTCGACGCCGCTTGCCGCGATGGCGGGTGCGGTCGCCGGGGTGATGCGGCCGGAGGCCTCGCTGATCGCGCGGCCGTCGATGCGCCGCACCGCCTCGGCGAGCTCGGCCGGCGTCATGTTGTCGAGCAGGATCGCGTCGGCGCGCTCGGCCAGCGCGTCGTCGAGCTGGTCGAGCCGATCGATCTCGACCTCGATCTTCACCAGGTGGCCGACACCGGCGCGGGCGCGCCGGATGGCCTCGGCCACGCCGCCGGCCACGGCGACGTGGTTGTCCTTGATCAGCACGGCGTCATCGAGCCCGAACCGGTGATTGACGCCGCCGCCGGCGCGCACGGCGTATTTCTGCAGGGCGCGCAGGCCCGGCATGGTCTTGCGCGTGCAGCAGATGCGCGCCTTGTGGCCGCGCACTGCATCGACGAGCGTGCGCGTCGCCGTCGCGACGCCGCTCAGATGACCGAGGAAATTGAGCGCCACCCGCTCGGCCATCAGCATGCCGCGCGCCGGGCCGCTGATGACGGCAAGGCGGTCCCCCGGCGCGACCAATGTCCCGTCCGGCCGCTCGACACGGATCTCGATCATCGGATCGACAAGGCGAAAGGCGAGCGCGGCGACGTCGAGGCCGGCGACGATGCCGGGCTGGCGCGCCACCAGCGCCGTCCCAGCACGCGCGGCCGCCGGCACGATCGACTCGGTGGTGATATCGCCGGCTCGGCCGAGATCCTCCAGGAGGGCCGACCGCACGATCGGCTCGACCATGAGCGCGGGCAAAGGGGAGAGAGTCATGATCAGGCTCCTCGAGCGATGGCGTGAGACGAGTCGGACAAGGGAACGGCGCGGCACACGAGATGGGGGCCTGTGTCGGCGACACGCTGCACCAGGCGGCAGCGCCAGCCGGGCGACGACGTGGGAAAATCCGATCGCCAGTGCCCGCCGCGGCTTTCCTCGCGGCGGAGCGCCGCCGTGGCGATCAGCAGCGCGACCAGCGCGGGATCGGCGGTCGCGCCGCCGCGGAAGGCTTGCGCCTCGAGCGATCTGACGGCGGCCGACAGGCCAGCGCGATCACGCACGACGCCCATCGAGTCGCTGACCAGAGCGCGCAATGGGCCGGCGTCGCCCGTCGGCGGCAACGCCACCGGCCGCGGCACGGGCAAGGTCCCCGCATGGATGCCCGACACACTGCGGGCGACCGCGTCGGCCATGACTACCGCTTCGAGCAGCGAGTTGCTGGCCAGCCGATTGGCGCCGTGCAGACCCGTCGCCGCCGCCTCGCCACAGGCCCACAAGCCCTCGAGCGTGCTGCGACCCTCGCCGTCCACGGCGACGCCGCCCATGTGGTAGTGCATCGCCGGCCGCACCGGGATCGGCTCGCGCGTCGGGTCGATGCCGGCGGCGCGGCAGCGTGCCGTGATCAGCGGGAAGCGCGCGGCAAAGCGATCGCCCAGCGCCGCGCGTGCATCGAGGAAGGTCCGGTGGCCGGCCGCAATGTGGGCGGCGACGGCGCGCGAGACGACATCGCGCGGCTCGAGCTCCGCCTGGTGCTGGCCCTCGCCCTGACCTTGGCCCTGGCCGGCCATAAAACGGGTGCCGGTCCCGTCGATCAGCACGGCCCCCTCGCCGCGCACCGCTTCGCTGACCAGCGGCATCGGGTCGAGGCCGACATCGAGCGCGGTGGGATGGAACTGCACGAACTCCATGTCGACCAGCGCGGCACCGGCGCGCGCCGCCAGCGCCACGCCCTGGCCGACCGCGCCGAGCGGATTGGTGGTGTGGCGATACAGGCCGCCCAGCCCGCCCGTCGCGAGCACGACGCGCCGCGTCGGCAGCAGGCAGGCGCTGAACGGCCCGGCCGCCAGCACGCCGGCGATGCCGCGCTCGTCGACCAGCAGCCGGCGCGCCTCCAGCCCTTCGATCACGGTGATCGACGGCGTCGCCGCAACGGCGGCGACCAGCGCCCGCATGATCGCAGCCCCCGTGCCGTCGCCGGCGACGTGGACGATGCGCCGCCGTCCGTGCGCGGCCTCCAGGCCGAGCGCCGGGTTGCCCGCCGGGTCGCGGTCGAAGGCGACGCCGTAGCGCTCCAGCAGCGCGATGGCCGCGGGCGCCGCGGCGGCAACGCGGGCCGCGACGGCGCCGTCGCCCAGCCCATCGGCCGCTTCCAGCGTATCGGCGGCGTGCAGCGCGGGGGCATCGTCCGATCCGACGGCGGCGGCGATGCCGCCTTGCGCCCAGGCCGACGCCGCTCCCTCGCCGAGCGGCGTCCTGGCGAGCAGGATCACGGGCTGCGGCGCGAGCTGGAGCGCCGTCATGAGGCCGGCCAGGCCGCCGCCGATGACGACGACCGAGCCGGCATGGCCGGAGCGAATGGTTTCCATGGCCTTCTCCTCAAATCTCCAGCATGCGCTCGACCGACCGGCGCGCCGCCGCGGCGATGGCGGGATCGATCGTCACCTCGTGCCGCATCGTCTCCAGCGCGCGGCGGATTTTCGGCAGGGTGATGCGCTTCATGTGCGGGCAGAGATTGCAGGGCCGCACGAGCTCGAGGTCGGGATTGAGGGCGGCGATGTTGTCGCTCATCGAGCATTCGGTCATCAGCACGACCTTCGCCGGGCGCTCGCGCGTGACGTACTCGGCCATCGCCGCCGTCGAGCCGGCGAAGTCGGCCTCGGCCACGACCTCGGGTGGGCACTCGGGATGGGCGAGCACGACGATGCCGGGATGGCCGGCGCGCAGCTGGCGCACATCGGCTGCCGAGAAGCGCTCGTGCACCTCGCAGTGGCCGGCCCAGGTGATGATCTCGATCCCGGTCTCGGCGGCGATGTTCTGCGCGAGATATTCGTCGGGCAGCATGATGACCTTCGGGACCCCGAGGCTCTCGACGATGCGGCGCGCATTGCCCGAGGTGCAGCAGATGTCGCTCTCGGCTTTCACCGCGGCCGAGCTGTTGACGTAGGTCACGATCGGCACGCCGGGCCAGCGTTGCCGCAGCAGCCGGACGTCGGCGGCCGTGATCGAGGCGGCGAGCGAGCAGCCAGCGCGCAGATCGGGGATCAGCACGGTGCGGCCCGGATTGAGCAGCTTCGCGGTCTCGGCCATGAAGTGCACGCCGGCCAGGACGATCACGTCGGCATCGGTCTTCATCGCCTCGCGCGCGAGCGCGAGGCTGTCGCCCACGATGTCGGCGACGCCATGGAAGATCTCGGGCGTCTGGTAGTTGTGTGCCAGGATGACGGCGTTGGTCTCGCGCTTGAGCGCCAGGATCGCATCGATGTCGCCGGCGAACTCCGACCACTCGGCCGGCAGGATCACCGACTTCACCCGTTCGTAGAGCCGTTCGGCTTGGGAGATGGACACTGTGGGACCTATTATGCTCTCCATGAGCATTATTGTCTTATGCTAAGAGTGAGCATAATGAGCGTCAAGTCGATTCGTGGCGGTGATGTGGACAAGAAGTTGGCCGCTGGCTTGCCAGGCTGACGATCATCTCCTCCCCAGCTTCGCTGGGGAGGTGTCGCCGTCTTACGGCGACGGAGGGGTCATGAGTTACGGCCTCGCTGCCGTTTGTGGCTCATGACCCCTCCGTCGGCGTATGACGCCGACACCTCCCCAAGCAAGGCTTGGGGAGGAGAATGATCGACGACATTCACTCCGCCCGCGCCAGCGGGAGCTTGGTGCCGGCGACGGCGCGCTCGAGCAGGATCTCGCGGCGGAAGCGGTAGAGCTTGCCTGGCCGTCCACCGGTGCCGGCCGTGACGGTGCCGGTCTCCTCGACCAGGCCCTGCTGGTCGACCAGGCGGCGGAAGTTCTGCTTGTGCAGCGGCCGGCCGGCCAGCGCCTCGACCGCGCGTTGCAGCTGGCCCAGCGTGAAATCCGGCGGCATCAGCTCGAACACGACGGGCCGGTACTTGATCTTGGCGCGCAAGCGCGCCAAGCCGGTCGCCAGGATGCGGCGATGATCGTAGCGCATGGTATCGCCGGGCACCGGATCGGCGATCGGCCGGCGCGGCCGACCGGCTTCCGGCACGGCGGCCGCCTCGTAGAGCAGCTCGTAACGCTGCAGCGTCATCTCGTCGTTCCAGGCCCCCTGCTCGAAGCACTGCTCGACCCGCTGGCGCCGCTCGCGCTTGGCCGCCGCGTCGCGGGCGTCGTCGATCCACGTGCCGAGCTTGGGCAGGATGACCTTCGCCACCACGGCGGGCCTGCCGTCGCGCCAGTCCTCCCAGGGGAAATAGCGGTACCAGCTGCGCCAGCCCGGCTCGCGCTCGCCCTTCATCGAGCGTTCGCGCGTCAGGCCGAGATAGGAGATCGACACAATGCGTCGCCCGCTCGCGGCATCGGTCCGATAGCGATCGGCGAACGTGTAAAGCTGCTCGACATAGCCCAGTGGATGGTGCGTCTGCCGCTCGACCCAGGCGCGCAAGCCGGTCTGCAGGGTCGGGTGATCGCCCTCGAACGGGCCGGACGGCAGCAGGGCGCCGTCCTCCAGGGTCAGCACCTGAGGCTGGTCGTCGATCAGGGCGACCAGCACGGCATTGAGCTCGATGACGACGGAGCGCGGTCCAGCAGGGGGCATCGCCGGCCATTATGCCGGTTCTTTTCCGATCGCGCCCGGTGCACAGTGCCGCCTCCAACACGTCAACCGGGGCGAGCGATGGCCAGGAAGAAGATGGCGGAGCACGACGAGAGCTCGGCCGAGTACCAGCGCGGCATGGCGGAGATCCGCAAGCAACTCGGCCCGATGGCCGACAACTACATCCGCGGGATCAAGGCGCTGGCGCCGGAATTCGCCTGGGTGAACGTCACGTTCCCGTTCGCGGAGCTCTACCCACGCGACGTCATCGACCTCAAGACTCGGGAGCTCTGCACCGTGGCGGCACTCACTGTGCAGGGCTTCTCCCAGCCCGAGCTCAAGCTGCACATCAATGCGGCCCTGCGCTGCGGCAACTCGCGCGGCGAGGTCGCCGAGATCATCACCCAGATGATCGCCTATTGCGGCTTTCCCGCCGCCACCAATGCGCTGATGACAATGAAGGAGGTGTTCGACGAGATCGACGGCGCGTCCCTCCCAGGCAAGTCGGCGCCGAAGAAGCGCAAGACGGCCAGGAAGGCGAGGCGCAAATGAGCGGCGGCGGCGGACGCAACGGCGCCAGGCTGCTGGTGCAGAACCTCGAGGCGCAGGGCGTCGACTACATCTTCGGCATTCCGGGGGCCAAGATCGACCCGGTGTTCGACGCACTCGTGGACTCCAGGATCAAGACCGTGGTGTGTCGTCACGAGCAGAACGCCGCCTTCATCGCCGGCGGTCTCGGCCGCCTGACCGGCAAGGCGGGCGTCGTGCTGGTGACGTCGGGACCGGGCTGCTCGAACCTGGTGACGGGTCTCGCCACGGCCAATACCGAGGGCGACCCGATCGTCGCCTTGGGTGGCTCCGTGCCGGTGGCCGAGCGGCTGAAGCAGACCCATCAGTCGATGGACACCATCGCCCTGTTCCGTCCGGTGACCAAATACGCCGCCGAGATCGATGCGCCCGAGGCCATCTCGGAGGCGCTGGCCGCGTCGTTCCGAGCCGCCGAATCGGGCCGCCCCGGCGCCACGTTCCTCAGCCTGCCCAAGGACATCATGAAGGCCGACGCCGCCGGCGATGTCCTGCTGCCGGCGCGCTGCCCGGCGCTCGGCCCGGCCAATGCCGAGGCGATCGCCGAGGCTGCGCGCCTGATCGATGCGGCCGCACGGCCGGTCGTGGTGCTCGGCATGCTGTCGAGCCAGCCGGCCGCGACGGCGGCGGTGCGCACTCTGCTGGCGCACAGCAAGCTCGCCGTCGCCGGCACCTTCCAGGCGGCGGGCGTGATCCCGCGCGAGCATCTCGACTGCTTCGGCGGCCGCGTCGGCCTGTTCCACAACCAGCCGGCCGACCGGCTGCTCGACGCCGCCGACCTGGTGCTGACCGTGGGCTTCGATCCGGTGGAGTACGACCCGGCGCTGTGGAACGCCGGCCGCAAGCGCGTGCTGATCCATCTCGACTGCGTGCCGCCCGACCCCGATCGTCACTATCGGCCCGACCTCGAGCTGCTGGGCGACATCGCGGCCACCCTGGGCGGGCTGGCGTCGCTCCTGAAGCCGCGGCCGCGGCCGGCGCAGGCGGCCCTGCTGGCCGAGTTCGCCGGGGAGCGTGCCCGGCTGGCGGCCGACGCGGCAAGGCACGCCGGGATGCCCGTCCATCCGCTGCGGCTGGTGCAGGCGCTGCAGGAGCTGCTCGACCAGGACGTCACCCTGTGCTCCGACATGGGCTCCTTCCACATCTGGATGGCGCGCCACCTGCTGGCCCATCGGCCGCGCCAGATCATGATCAGCAACGGCCAGCAGACCTTGGGCGTCGCGCTGCCCTGGGCGATCGCCGCCTGCCTCGCCGAGCCGGGTCGCAAGGTCGTCTCGGTATCGGGCGACGGTGGCTTCCTGTTCTCGGCGGTCGAGCTCGAGACCGCCGTGCGCCTGAAGTGCAACTTCGTGCATATCGTCTGGATCGACGGCAGCTACGACATGGTGCGCTTCCAGGAGATGGCGGCCTACGGCCGCGAATCGGGCGTGCGCTTCGGCCCCGTCGACGTCGTCAAGTTCGCCGAATCGATGGGCGCCCACGGCTTCCATGTCAGCTCGCCCGACGAGCTGAAGCCCGTCCTGGCGAAGGCCATGGCAATGGATGGCCCGGTGCTGATCGGCGTGCCGGTCGACTACCGCGACAACCAGGGCCTGATGGCGGCCATGCATGCGGACGTGATTCATTGAGGCTGACCAAGGGCCGAACAACACTTCGCCTCATCCTGAGGAGCCGCGCGGAGCGCGGCGTCTCGAAGGAGGGAGGCACACGCGGTGCGTGTTGCCATGCTTCGAGACGCTCGCGGTGCTCGCTCCTCAGCATGAGGTGTCTTTGGTTGCTCACGCGCATGACAACGGTGTGCTTTTCGCGCCGAGACCTCACCGCGGCGCGAGTTGCTCGATCAGGCCGTTGGCCGCGCCGGCCATTGCCGTGAAGGCGCCGACGTTGAACTGGTTCATGGCGGCGAAGACTCCGACGCCGCGGGTCGGCGCGAAGGCCGAGTAGCTGAAGATGCCCTGCAGCCCGCCGGCCTTCTGCAGGATCAGCGGACGGCTGCCCTTGGGCGCCATGACGACCCAGCCGAGCCCCATCGCGTCCATGTGCCCGGCCTCGTCGAAGCCCGAGACCGGCTTCAGTCCATCCCTCGGCACATAGGCAGCGTGGTCGAGCAGCCGGATCTCCGCACCCCGAGGCGAGAAGCGATCGAGATGCCAGGCGAGCCATCGCAGGATGTCGTTGGCGGTCGAGTAGAGGCTGCTGGCACCGGCCATCACGCTCGTCGCCCTGACCGTCGGCATCGCCTTGCCGTCGAAGAAATGGCCCTGCATGACCCGCGCGGCATCGCCGTCACGCAGGGCCAGGACCGTGTCCTTCATTCCCGCCGGGTCGAGCACGATCTCCCTGAGGATCTGGTCGTAGGGTTTGCCCGCGCTGGACGCCAGGGCGGCGGCCAGCAGATCGAACGCGAAGTTGGAGTAGAGGCCGCCGCTGCCCGGCGTGAACAGCAACGGATCGGACTGCAGGCCCTTGACGTAGGCCTCCTGCGTCAGCGTCCGGAACGGGTCGTCGGGCGGCCCCGGCGTGCGCTCGACCTCGCGCGGCAGGCCGGACGTGTGGGTAGCGAGCTCGATCAGGCGGATCGGCCGGCCATCGCGCTCCGGCACCTTGACCGGCCAGCCGAGCCGGTCCTGCAGGCGATCGGTCAGCCGGACGGTGCCCTGCGACACCAGCCCGGCCAGCACCTGGCCCGTGAAGGCCTTGGTGATCGAGCCGATGCGCAGCATCGTGTTGCCATCGGGCTCCTTGCCGGAGCCGTCCGACGTCTCGCCGAAGCCGAACATGGCCGTCCGGCCGTCGCGCACGGCGCCGAGGATCAGCGCGGGAACGCGGGCATCGAGAAACAGCATCGCGCCGGTGAAGCTCACGATCTCGTCGAGGAGCCTGTCCTGGGCCCGCAGGCGCGGCGCAGAGAACAGGCTGCCGGCCAGAGGCAGCGATGCCAGGGCAAGGGCTCGGCGGCGCGTGGGATGCTTCATGGGCGTGACCTGCGGAGCAGAGGAATGACGAGACTGTATAACCCATCGGCGGATCTCGGCACTGGGTGCTTGTCGACCGTAGGCGCCAACCTTGCCCATGGAGATTCGCGTCTTTGCTGGGAGCGCGCCACTCCGATGGCGCTCATGGGATTTGTCCGCACAAAGAAGAGCGCCATCGGAGTGGCGCGCTCCCAGCGCATGATCCCGTCCCCTGTCAGCACCAATGAGCTTGTCGACCGCCCGCTTTCGAGCAGGTTGGTCGACGCTGGATCCGAGCAATGATGTCGTCCTGAGCGTAGCGAAGGACATCATCGCAGTTCGCCACAAACCACAAGCGTGCTGTGAGTTTTCTGGCGATGAGATTCTTCACTGCGCTCAGGCTGACCTGATAGATGCCTGCCCGCCCGAAAGCCCGGCACTCAGCTCATGTCCCCTGCCATCTGGGTCAATCCCAGGGCAACGGACAGCAGATCCGAGCGCGCGGCCAGGCGGGCGGAAGGAGCCGCCCGCGCGATCGCCGCCCGCACGGCCGGCACGCGGCTCGAGCCGCCGGTGAGGAAGATCGTGTCGATGGCCGACGGCGCCAGCCCCGCCGCCGCGATGCAGCCACGCGCCGTCCCCTGCAGGCGATCCAGCCTGGCGTCGATGGCGCTGTCGAACTGGCCGCGCGTCGCTTCGGCTGCGAGGTTCGCCTCGAGAAAGGTCAGGAGGATGCTCGCACGATCCTCGGCGCTGAGCGCGATCTTGGCGTCCTCCACGGCGAAGGCCAGGCGATGCCCCAGCCGCTGGCGCACAAGGGTCCGGAGGCGCTCCACCTTCTCCGGCTCGCACGCCAGCGCGACAAGCTCCTCGAGCGCACGCTCGTTCCTGTAGGTGTACGCGAAGTTGATCGTCGCCCAGGTGGCGAGCTCGTGATAGAGCGCATTCGGCATCGGCAGGTTCTTCTCGACCAGCCGGGTGCCGAGTCCAAGATGCGGCATCACTGCCGCGAGGCTGAGCGCGGCATCGAAATCCGTGCCGCCCACGCGCACGCCGGCGTTCGCCAGCACGTCGCCGCTTCGATCGGTCCGCTCGCGCTGCCGCGGGCCAACCCGCACGATGGAGAAGTCGCTGGTGCCGCCGCCGATGTCGGCGATCAGCGCCAGCTCCTCGCGCTCCACCGTCTGCTCGTAGTGATGCGCCGCCGCGATCGGCTCGTAGACGAAGGCGACGTCGCGAAAGCCGACGCGCCGGGCGATGGCCTCGAGCACACCCTGGGCCCGCGCATCGGCCGCGTCGTCGCCGTCGACGAAGCGCACTGGCCGGCCATGCACGACGGAGGTGATCTCCCGGCCGGCGAAGGCTTCCGCCTTGTGCTTCAGATGGCGGACGAAGATTTCGACGACATCGGCGAGCGCGACCTTGCGGCCGCCGATGACGGTCTCCTCCTCGATCAGCGGGGAACCCAGGATCGACTTCAGCGCCCGCATCAGCCGTCCTTCGGTCTGCCCGACATAGGCCGAGATCGCCTCGTTGCCGAACAGCACCCGGCCCTTCGTCTCGCTGTCGAAGAACACCGCGCTCGGGATCAGCGTGCTGCCCTCCTCGACCGGCGCCAGCGCGGCCGCCTTGTCGCGAACGACGCCGACCGCCGAGTTCGACGTCCCGAAATCCAAACCACAAGCGATCATCTCAGTCCCCACCAGGCACGAAGGGGACCTCATCTATTGCGACTCGCCGAAGCTTGCCAGTCTGTTTCTTTTCGCCTAGGGTGGCCGCGATAGTGGGATGTCCGAGCGGTCGGCATCCCATTTTCAGTTTCAGCATTCCCACCGACTTTGAATTGCGCCGACACGGCCTTTCCCTCTCCCCGACTGTGCGTCGGGCATCGTCAGGGCAATACGCTCACTCCCATGGTCTTTGCGGCTCGCCGCAGCTCTCGATCCAGTGAGGCAAGATCGGCATCGAGACGAATCGCAAGCTCGAGATAGGCAGCATCGTACGCTGTCAAACGGTGGGCTCGCGCAAGCAACACGGTATCCGCCCACGATTGGTTGCCAGGGTCCGCATCGACGGAGAGCGGCAGGTCCGCTATCAGCTTCAGGTAATCCTCTGCCTGAGATCTCCCCAGGCGACCGCGCCGCTCGGCCACCAGCAGCACATTGGCAATCTCCAGTCGCCACATGGCGGGCACGATGGCGCCTTCCGAATCGACTCGCCGTTCGATGACCCGTGTTGCGTCAGTGGCCTCGTCCTCGAAGCACCACGTCAACGCGATAGAGGCGTCGACAACCAGCACGGTCAGTACTTGCGTCCGTCGTCGCGCAGCTCCTTCCAGCCGAGGCCGCCCAGAGTAGTTCCCTTGCGCAGCTTGCGGAGCCGTTCCATCGCCGCTGAAACCTTCTCTTTCCGAGCCGTCGCGACCGGCACCAATCGCGCGACAGGCTTGCCGCGCCGCGTGATGAGGATCTGCTCGCCCTGCTCCACACGCTCCAGCAGAGCAGAGAACTTGGTCTTGGCCTCGAAGCTTCCAACGGTCGCCATGCTCACCTCCACGACCAACTAGCCTAATCAACTAGACTATTCACTGCAACGCGAAGCCTTGGACGCGCACACGACGTGGCTGCTTCGCCCTGGCTTGCCGAGCGAACACGGAAAGACGAACCTGCGACGCTTCTAAGCCGGACCCGCGACGATCTTGCGATCGCGCAACCGCGCGATCTCGTGGCCGGGCAACCCCAGGATGCCCGACAGGATCTCGTCGGTGTGCTGGCCGAGCAGCGGCGCCGGCTGCGGTGGCTGGCGCGGCACGGCGCCGAACTGCAGCGGTGACGCGGCGACCGGATAGCGGCCGATGCCCGGCTGGTCGACAACGGTGAACATCGGATTGTCGCGCACGTGGTCGCGATCCGCCGCCAGCTCGCGGAAGGTCTGGTAGGGAGCCCACAGAGCCCCCGCCGCCTTGAGAGCCGAGCTCACCGTCTCGGCCGTGTGCGCCGCGACCCACGGCTCGATCACGGCACAAAGCTCGGCGCGCGCCAGCCAGCGACCGGCGTCGGTCTTGAGGTCGAGGCCCTTGTCGCGCTCGATTTGCGCGAACGCGTCGCCAAAGCCGCCGGCCTTCGCCAGGGCATCGACGTGCCGGTCGGAGAAGATGCAGATCATGACGAAGCGGCCGTCGCGGGTGCGGAAATCGCGGCCGAACGTGCCGAAGATCTCGTTGCCGAAGCGCGGCCGATCGACCTCGTTGATCGCTGCCTCGCCGATGTAGCCCAGGGCCGATGTGGCGGCGAGCGCCATGTCCTGCAGAGGCAGCACGATCCGCTGGCCCTCCCCGGTCATCCGGCGATGCCGCTCGGCCGCGAGGATGGCCATGGCGCCGGCATAGGCCGTCGCGAGATCCCACGGCGGCGCCACGGCGTTGACCGGTCCCTCGTGGCCGACCGGTCCGGTCACCATGGGAAAGCCCGTGATGGCGTTCACCGTGTAGTCGACATGGGCGGTGCCGTCGCGCGCACCGACGATGTTGAGCGCGATCAGGTCGGCGCGCCGCTTGGCAAGCTCCTCGTAGGCGAGCCAGCCGCGCGCCGGCATGTTGGTGGTGAAGATGCCGGCGCCCTCGCCCGGTGCCGTGATCAGCGCGGTGAGCAGCTCGCGCCCCTCGGGCGAGCGCAGGGCGACGGCGATCGATCGCTTGCCCTTGTTCAGGCCGGCCCAGTAGATCGAGCGTCCATCCTGCGTGATCGGCCAGCGGTCGCTGTCGAGCCCGCCCCCGATGTCGTCGAAGCGGATAACGTCGGCGCCCAACTGGGCGAGCGTCATGCCGCCCAGCGGGGCGGCAATGAACGCCGAGCCCTCGACGATGCGAAGGCCGGCGAGGATGCCAGTCATTGTTCGTTTCCCGTGTCTCGTCTTGTTATCGGTCGAGGTCTTGTCATCGCTTGAGGTTGTTCTTGCGCTTCTCCAGCCACCATCCGTATTCGGGCGTCCACATCTCGAAATCGCCGTCGCAGCCCAGCTCCTGTGCGGCGTGCACCGCCCAGAACGGGTCGTAGAGCGCCTGCCGGCCGATCGCGATCAGGTCGGCGTCGCCGGCCTGCAGGATCGCCTCGGCCTGCGGCCCGTCGAGGATCAGGCCGACCGCCATGGTCGTGATGTCGGCCTGACGCTTCACCGCGGCGGCGAACGGCACCTGGAAGCCGAGCCCGCGCTTGACGGGCAGCGCCGTCGACAGGCCGGTGAGGCCGCCCGACGAGCAATCGATGACGTCGACGCCCAGCTCCTTCAGTGCCTTGGCGAAGACGACCGTGTCCTCGACCTCCCAGCCGCCGGCGCCGTCGACCGTCGAGACGCGGATGAACATCGGCTTGTGCTCGGGCCAGTTGCTGCGCACCGCGTGCGCCGCGGCCAGCGGGAAGCGCATGCGGCCGGCGCGGTCGCCGCCATACTGGTCGTTGCGCTTGTTGCTGATCGGCGACAGGAACTGCGCCAGCAGGTAGCCGTGCGCGCCGTGGATCTCGATGACGTCGTAGCCGGCGGCATCGGCGCGCCGCGCCGCCTCGCCGAACTTCTTGACGATGTCCTCGATCTCCGCGGCCGCGAGCTGGCGCGGGACCAGCCAGCCCTCGGCGGCCGACAGCTCGGAGGGGCCGACGACCTCCCATCTCTTCCAGCCGGCGCCCTCCGGGCCGAGCTGGCCCGGCTTGTTGAACGAGCGCGGCGTCGATCCCTTGCGGCCGGAATGGGTGATCTGGGTGGCCGCCAGCGCCCCTTCCTGCTTGAGGAAGCGCACGAGCCGCTTGTGGCCCTCGATCTGGCCGTCGTCCCACATGCCGAGGTCGCCCTGGGTAACCCGGCCGCGCGGCTCGACGGCGCAGTTCTCGGTGAAGACGATGCCGAACTTGCCCAGCGCGAACTTGCCGAGATGGACGAGATGGTAGTCGTTCACCTGCCCGTCGGTGGCGCGATACTGCACCATGGGCGACACGACGGAGCGGTTGGGCGCGGTGACGCCGCGCAGCGTGAGGGGCTGGAAGAGAAGTGGTTTCTGCAAGGGTGGTCCCCCGGACGGGATTGCTTGTGCGGGTCGGGAACATAGACCGGACGGTGTCCCGCGGCCTATCCTCCCGCCATGTTTGACCTCGTCATCCGAAATGGAACCGTGATCGACGGCTCGGGCCAGCCGCGCCGCATCGCCGATGTCGCCGTGCAGGACGGCCGGATCGCCGCCGTGGGCCCCAGGCTCGGTGCCGGCCGGCGCGAGATCGATGCCGCAGGGCTGATCGTGGCGCCGGGATTCGTCGACATCCACACGCACTACGACGGGCAGGCGACCTGGGACCCCTTCCTCACGCCCAGCTCGTGGCACGGCGTCACGACCACGGTGTTCGGCAATTGCGGCGTCGGCTTCGCACCGGTGCGCCCCGGCGCGTCGGGCTACCTGATCAACCTGATGGAAGGCGTCGAGGACATCCCCGGGACCGTCCTGAGCGAGGGCGTCAAGTTCGACTGGGAGTCCTTCCCGCAATACCTCGATGCCCTGGCAGCGATGCCGCGTGCCGTCGATGTCGCCGCCCAGCTGCCGCACGGCGCGCTGCGCTTCTACGTCATGGGCGACCGCGGCGCCGACCATGCCGAGGTGCCGGACGAGCGTGAGATCGAGGCCATGGCCCGCCTCACCGAGGAGGCGCTGCGCGCCGGCGCGCTCGGCTTCACGACCTCGCGCACGACCAAGCACAAGGCCAAGGACGGCCGCTTCACGCCCTCGCTCAGCGCCCGCGAAGCCGAGCTCTTCGGCATCGCCGCCGGCATGAAGCGGGCCGGTCGCGGCGTACTGCAGGTAAATTCCGACTTCGGCCCGGGCGAGTTCGAGGCGCTGGAAGCGGCCGCCGCCCTGGCTGGCCGGCCGCTCTCCTGCCTGCTGGTGCAGGTCGATTCCCAGCCCAAGCTGTGGCGTGAGACGCTCGACCAGATCCACGGCGTGCGCCGCGCCGGCCGGGCCGCCAATGCCCAGGTCGGCTCGCGACCGATCGGCGTCATGATGGGGCTCGAGACGACGGCGCATCCGTTCGCCGCCCATCCGGCGTGGCTCGAGATGCGCCGGCTCACGCCCGCCGAGCGATACGCCCGCCTGGCCGCGGATGCGGAGTTGCGCCGCCGCCTGGTCGAGACGCCCAATGGCGACGGTCCGCGCGCCTTCCTGGCCGACTCGTTCCACAAGATGTTCCCGGTCGGCGAGCGGCCCGACTACGAGCCCGATGCCGAGAGCTCGATCGCCGCGATCGCCCGCAGAACCGGGCGTTCGCCCCAGGCGGTGGCGCTCGACACGCTGATGTCGCTCGGCGGCAAGGGCCTGCTGATGCTGCCGTTCGAGAACTACGCCTACGGCAACCTCGACGTCGTGCACGAGATGATCACCGACAGCGCGACGGTGCTCGGCGTCGCCGACGGCGGCGCCCATGTCGGGGTAATCTGCGATGCGTCGTCGCCGACCTCGCTGCTCACCCTGTGGGCGCGCGACCGCCGGCGCGGGCCGAAGCTCACGCTCGAGTTCCTGATCGCCAAGCAGACGCGCGGCACCGCCGAGGCTTACGGCCTCGGCGATCGCGGCCTGCTGGCGCCCGGCCGCAAGGCCGACATCAACGTGATCGATTTCGACCGCCTGGCGCTCAGGCGCCCCGAGGTCGTCTACGACCTCCCGACCGGCGGCCGCCGCCTGATCCAGCGCGCGACCGGCTACCGCCACACCTTCAACGCCGGCGTCGAGACGGTCTGCAACGACGAGCTGACCGGCGAGCGGCCGGGCCGGCTGGTAAGAGGCGGGCAGGCCGCGTGATCGCTGCTCCAGGCGCCATCAACACAACGAAAACCTCATCCTGAGGAGCCGCGCACAGCGCGGCGTCTCGAAGGATGGGAACAGGTACGGTGCTTGTGCCCACCCTTCGAGACGCGCGCTATGCGCGCTCCTCAGGGTGAGGTCGTTTGGTTTGCCTCGGTTGGATGCAGTGGTTTGCTGTCGCGTCGGTGTCGATCGTCGCCGATGCGCAGGCGCCCTACACAGTCATGTGCCTGCGCACGGCCTCCTGATCGAACGTCTCGCGGGTCCCCGACATCACGACCTCGCCACGGTCCATGACCGCGAAATCGTCGGCGAGCTCGTGGGCGAACTCGAGGTACTGCTCGACCAGAAGGATGGCCATGTCGCCGCGCTGGCGCAGGAAGGTGATGGCGCGGCCGATGTCCTTGATGACCGAGGGCTGGATGCCTTCGGTCGGCTCGTCGAGGAGCAGCAGCTTGGGCCGCATGGTGAGCGCACGGCCGATCGCGAGCTGCTGCTGCTGGCCGCCCGAGAGATCGCCGCCGCGGCGCCTCAGCATCGACTGCAGCACCGGGAAGAGCTCGAACACCTCGTCCGGCACCTTCTTGTGCTCGCGGCTCACCGGCGCGAAGCCGGTCTCGAGATTCTCCTTCACCGTCAGTAGCGGGAAGATCTCGCGGCCCTGCGGTACCAGCGCCACGCCGCGGCGCGCGCGCTCGTAGGGCGCCAGCTTCGAGACCTCCTGGCCGTCGACCTGGATGGTGCCGGAGGCGATGGACTGCATGCCGGAGATGGCGCGCAGCAGGCTGGTCTTACCCACGCCGTTGCGGCCGAGCAGGCAGGTCACGCGGCCGATCGCGGCCGACAGCGACACGCCGCGCAGCGCCTGGGCGGCGCCGTAGTAGAGATCGACGTTCTGGACGGTCAGCACGATCAGCGCCCCAGATAGACTTCGACGACGCGCGGATCGGCGCTGACCTGGTCGAGCGATCCCTCCGCCAGGGTCGAGCCTTCGTGCAGCACCGTCACCTTGACGCCGAGCGCGCGCACGAAGCTCATGTCGTGCTCGACCACGACGACCGAGTGCGACTTGTTGACCTCGCGCAGCACCTGCGCAGTGGTCTCGGTCTCGACGTCGGTCATGCCGGCGACCGGCTCGTCGACCAGCATCAGCTTGGGATTCTGCGCCAGCAGCATGCCGATCTCGAGCCACTGCTTCTGGCCGTGGCTGAGCCTGGCGCCCAGCATGTGCTGCTGCGGGCCCATGCGGATGATCGACAGGATCTGCTCCAGCCGATCGTTCTCGGCCTTGCTGGGCGCCGCCGTCAGCAGCCGGTACCAGCTCCGCATGCCAGCCAGCGCCAGCAGGAGGTTGTCGCGCACCGTATGGTTCTCGAACACGGTGGGCTTCTGGAACTTGCGGCCGATGCCGAGCGTGGCGATGCTGGCCTCGTCGAGCTTGGTGAGGTCGGCCGTGCCGTCGAACACCACCTCGCCCGAGTCGGGCCGCGTCTTGCCGGTGATCACGTCCATCATCGTGGTCTTGCCGGCGCCGTTGGGCCCGATGATCGCGCGCATCTCGCCCGGCTCGACCAGCAGGGAGAGATTGTTCAGCGCCTTGAAGCCGTCGAACGAGACGCTGACGCCGCTGAGATAGAGCAGCGCCGAGGTGCTGCGGGCGTGGGTGATGCCCGGCGCCTTCATGCCACGGCCCTCGCCTCGCGCTCGCGCGACCGGTTCCTGAGCTGGTTCCACAGGCCGACCACGCCCTTGGGCAGCAGGAGTGTCACGACGATGAACAGGGCACCGAGCGCGAACAGCCAGACCTCCGGCAGCGCGCCGGTGAGCCAGGTCTTGCCGAAATTCACGATGAAGGCGCCGATCACCGGGCCGATCAGCGTGCCGCGCCCGCCGACCGCGACCCACAGCACGGCCTCGATCGAGTTGCCGGGCGAGAACTCGCTGGGATTGATGATGCCGACCTGCGGCACGTAGAGCGCGCCGGCGATGCCGGCCATCGCCGCCGACAGCACGAAGACGAACAGCTTGTAGTGCTCGACCCGGTAGCCCAGGAACCGCATGCGGCTTTCGGCGTCGCGCACCGCGGTCAACGCCTTGCCGAAGCGCGAGCCGACGACGGCGGCGGAGATCACCAGGAAGATCGCCAGCACGAGCGCCGAGACGAAGCACAGCACGGCGCGCGTCGTGTCGGACTGTACCGAGTAGCCGAGGATGTCCTTGAAGTCGGTCAGGCCGTTGTTGCCGCCCAGCCCCATGTCGTTGCGGAAGAAGGCGAGCAGCAGGGCGAACGTCATCGCCTGGGTGATGATCGAGAGATAGACGCCGGTGACGCGGCTGCGGAAGGCGAACCAGCCGATCGCCAGCGCCAGGACGCTGGGCACCAACACGATCATCGGCGCGGCGAACCAGAAGCTGTCGAAGCCGTGCCAGAACCAGGGCAGCTCCTTGTAGTTCAGGAACACCATGAAGTCGGGCAGCAGCGGGTTGCCGTACACGCCGCGCGTCCCGATCTGGCGCATCAGGTACATGCCCATGCAATAGCCGCCCAGCGCGAAGAAGGCGGCATGGCCGAGCGTGAGGATGCCGCAGTAGCCCCAGACGAGATCGACCGCCAGCGCCAGCGAGGCGTAGCAGAGATACTTGCCCATGAGCTGCAGCACCCAGGACGGTGCGCGGAACGGGCTGCCCGGCGGCAGCAGCAGGTTCGACAGCGGCACGAGGATGCCGACCGCCAGGACCAGCAGGACGAAGAGGCGCAGGTTGCGGGTCATTCCCTGCCAGAGGAAGCGCGTGATCATGCGACCGCCTTCATTCGACCGATCGGCCCTTCAGCGCGAACAGGCCGCGCGGCCGGCGCTGGATGAACAGGATGATGAACACCAGAACCAGGATCTTGCCCAGCACCGCGCCGGCAAAGGGTTCGAGGAACTTGTTCACGACGCCGAGCGTCAGCGCGGCGATCAGGGTGCCGAACAGGTTGCCGACGCCGCCGAACACCACGACCATGAAGGAGTCGATGATGTAGCCCTGCCCCAGGTTGGGGCTGACATTGTCGATCTGGCTCAGCGCCACGCCGGCGAGGCCCGCGATGCCCGAGCCGAGGCCGAAGGTCAGGGCGTCGACCCGAGGGGTGCGGATGCCGACCGCCGCCGCCATCGGCCGGTTCTGCGTCACGGCGCGCATGTAGAGGCCGAGCGGCGTCTTGCGCAGCAGCAGGATCAGCGAGGCGAAGACGATCAGCGCGAACACCACGATCCAGAGGCGGCCATAGGTGATGTTGAGCTGGCCGAGCTGGAAGGCACCCGACATCCACGACGGCGCCCCGACCTCGCGGTTGGACGAGCCGAAGATCGAGCGCACCGCCTGCTGCAGCACGAGCGACAGTCCCCAGGTCGCGAGCAGCGTGTCGAGCGGCCGGCCGTAGAGGAAGCGGATGATGGTGCGCTCGATCAGGATGCCGATGGCGCCCGAGACGACGAAGGCGAGCGGCAGCGCGATCGCCAGCGACACGTCGAACAGATGCGGCGCCGAGCTGCGGATAACCTCCTGCACCACAAAGGTCGTGTAGGCGCCCAGCATGACCATCTCGCCATGCGCCATGTTGATCACGCCCATGGTGCCGAAGGTGATGGCCAGCCCGATGGCTGCCAGCAGCAGCACGGACCCGAGCGAGATGCCGTACCAGACGTTCTGCGCCATCTGCCAGGCGGCCAGCGCCTGCTCGATGGCGCCGGCAGCGGCGGCGGCGGCCGCTTTGACCTCGCCGTCCGACGCGGCAGCGGCGGTGTTCAGGATGCCGAGCGAATCGCGGTCGCCACGGTCGCGCAGCAGGGCGATCGCGGCGAGCTTCTGGGCCGGCGGCGCATCGGCGGTCGCGAGCACGATGGCGGCCCGCGCCTCGCTCATCGCGCGCTTGACGCGCGGGTCCTTCTCGGCGGCCAGCGCCTGGTCGAGGGCCGGCAGGGCCGTCGCATCACGGCGCTTGAAGAGGGCGTCGGCGGCACTGAGACGGACCCTGGAATTGGGGCTCATCAGGGTGAGCGACCCGACCGCGGCCTCGATCGTGCCACGCAGGCGGTTGTTGACCCTCACGCGCTCGAGATCGGCTTCGACGGCGCTGCCGGCCGGCTTGCCGGTGACCGCTTCGGTGAGCGCCAGCTTGTTGCCATCCGCCTTGCCGATGACGGCGAGCTTGTCGGAAGTGCGGACGTAGAGCTGTCCTGCGGCCAGAGCTTCGAGGATCGGCGCGGCGCGCTCCTCGCCGGAGGCCGCCAGCGCGTTGATCGCCCTCTCGCGCTCGCTCAGGCCACCGGAGGTGAGGTTCCCGACGAGGGCGGTGAGGTCGGCCGCGAAAGCCGTTCCGGCCAGCGCCAGGGACACCAGCACGGAGACCAGGGCCGAGAGCGGTCGAAGGCGAAGCATGTGCTGTGACTTACCCCGGAGATGGAAACGGGGCGACCCGAAAGTCGCCCCGCCCTGTGAGTCCTGCGTGGCGGCTTACTTGGCCGCCTTGCCAATGCACTTGTTGGCGACGGTGTCGAAGTTTCCGCAGTTCACGGGCTTCGTCCAGTCGGCCTTGAGGTTCTTGGAGTCGTCGAGGATCGGCGACCACGCGGCGCCCGGGACGAGGCCGGGGGTCTTCCACACCACGTCGAACTGGCCGTTGGCCTCGATCTCGCCGATCAGGACCGGCTTGGTGATGTGATGGTTCGGCAGCATCTCGGAGATACCGCCCGTCAGGTTGGGGACCTTGATGCCGATCAGCGCGTCGATCACCTTGTCGGGATCGGTCGTGCCGACCTTCTTGACCGCCTCGACCCACATGTTGAAGCCGATCACGGAGGCTTCCATCGGGTCGTTGCTCACGCGCTTGGGGTTCTTGGTGAAGGCCTGCCAGGTCTTGATGAAGGCCTCGTTGGCCGGATCCTTGACCGACTGGAAGTAGTTCCAGGCCGCCAGATGGCCGACCAGCGGCTTGGTGTCGACGCCGGCGAGCTCCTCTTCGCCTACCGAGAAGGCCACCACCGGGATGTCCTTGGCCTTGATGCCCTGGTTGCCGAGCTCCTTGTAGAACGGCACGTTGGCGTCGCCGTTGATGGTCGACACGACGGCAGTCTTCTTGCCGGCTGAGCCGAACTTCTTGATGTCGGCCACGATCGACTGCCAGTCGGAATGACCGAACGGCGTGTAGTTGATCATGATGTCTTCCTTCGGCACGCCCTTCTGGAGGAGGTACGCCTCGAGGATCTTGTTGGTCGTGCGCGGATAGACGTAGTCGGTACCGGCCAGCACCCAGCGCTTCACGTCGCCGCCGTCCTTGCTCATTAGGTAGTCGACCGCCGGGATCGCCTGCTGGTTCGGCGCGGCGCCGGTGTAGAACACGTTACGCTGGCTCTCCTGGCCCTCGTACTGAACCGGGTAGAAGAGGATGCCGTTCAGCTCCTCGAACACCGGCAGCACCGACTTGCGGCTGACCGAGGTCCAGCAGCCGAACACCACGGCGACCTTGTCCTTCTGCAGCAGCTCGCGCGCCTTCTCGGCGAACAGCGGCCAGTTCGACGCCGGATCGACCACCACGGCCTCGAGCTTCTTGCCCAGGAGGCCGCCCTTCTTGTTCTGCTCCTCGATCATCATCAGCACGACGTCCTTCAGGGTCGTCTCGCTGATCGCCATCGTGCCCGACAACGAATGGAGGATGCCGACCTTGATCGTATCCCCCGCCTGCGCGAACGCGCTGCCCACCGCGCCGGCCACAAGGCCGGCGGCGACGAGGCCCGTCCGCACGATTGCTCCCAATTTCATCCCGCTCTCCTTGATATCCGACGGAATCTCCCCGTCGAAAGCCTGCAAGAGCGAAAGTCGTGCCAAACCCGGGCCACGGCCCGGGACAAGTTCAGTTGGCGAACAGGAACAGCGCGCCGCCGGCCACGACCATGCCGCCCAGCGCGCGCAAGCCGACCTCGCCGATGCTCCGCTTCATGAGCCAGCCTACGAGCAGGCCGGCGCACTCCAGGACGGCTGTTGCGGCCATGAGCCCCAAGATATGGGGGACCGGCGCGGAGGAAGGCGCCTCCGTAGCATGGGCGTAGCCGTGAAAGACGGCGAAAACGCCGACGACCGCCATCGCCAGGGCGGCCGACAGGCGCACGCCCGCCGCGGTCAGGCCGCCGATGACGAAAACCGACGCCAGGATCGCAGCCTCGACAAGAGGCAGTTTTATGCCTGCAAATCCGGCAATTGCACCAACCGCCATCATGACCAGGTACGCGGCGGGCACGAGAACGGCGAGGGCGGCCTTGCGGTTCGCCAGGAAGAAGGCCCAAACGCCCACGCCGACGGCAGCCAGCACATGATCTATCCCCGTGAAGGGATGCAGGAAGCCAGAGTCGCCGTGTCCTGTATGGGCCAGGGCGGGGCCGGCGAGAGCCGCCAGCAGAGCGGCGAGGCCAATCGTTCTAGTCATCTGCTACTCCTTATAGCCATAATCTCTGTCATCCCGAGCGCAGCGAGGGACCTTTGTCGGAGCCTCAAAGGTCCCTCGCCGCTCTCGGGATGACACCTCTGCTGTCATCGTCGCGCGCCGCCATGGCGACGGACTTCGAAGAGCCCTCGCTGCGCCTGCAATGACAACCGTGCCGACAGGGCTCATGTCATCATCCGCTCCCGGCGGCAGGCCGCTCCGGCAGGCCGCCCTGCCGGACAATGAAGGCCACGACATCCGCTACACCCTTGTTCTCCTTGAGATTGGAGAACAGGAAAGGCCGGGTACCGCGCATCCGGCGGGCGTCGCGGTCCATGACGTCGAGGTTGGCGCCGACCAGCGGTGCGAGATCGATCTTGTTGATGACCAGCAGATCCGAACGGGTGATGCCCGGGCCGCCCTTGCGCGGGATCTTCTCTCCGGCCGCCACGTCGATGACATAGATCGTGAGGTCGGCCAGCTCGGGCGAGAAGGTGGCCGCGAGATTGTCGCCGCCCGATTCGACGAACACGATCTCGAGGTCGGGCCACTTGCGCACGATGTCGGACACAGCGGCGAGGTTGATCGAGGCGTCCTCGCGGATCGCGGTATGCGGGCAGCCGCCGGTCTCGACCCCGACGATGCGGTCGGGCTGCAGCGCCCCGGCGCGGGTCAGGAACTCGGCGTCCTCCTTGGTGTAGATGTCGTTGGTGACGACGGCGATGTCGTAGGCCTCGCGCATCGACTTGCACAGGCGCTCGACGAGCGCGGTCTTGCCCGACCCGACCGGACCGCCGACCCCCACCCTCAACGGGCCACGCATGCTCATTGCTGCTCCATCTCCCCTGCCAGCAGCGCAAGATAGCCCACGCCCATCAGCAGGCAGAACGGCGAATAGTAGCGGCGGTCGCGCGCCGCGAAGGGCTCCTCGGGAAACCAGCCGCGCCAGCGCGGGCTGTAGCCGGCGAAGCCGCGGGCGATCAACAGCCCGCCGATGGCAAAACTTCCTGCCAGCACGACGGGAACCTCGCCACGCCCCAGCATGAAGAAGGGCCACACGGCCAAAATCGCGAGCAGGGCCGCCACCGTGAAGCACTGCCAGGGAGGCGGCATGCGCCGTCGGCCGTCGCCGACGACGCTGCGCGCCAGGGCTTCCTCGTTCGCCTCCGGCCAGGTGCTGCCGAGGCCCCACAGGGCGTGCACGGCTGCCGCCGCGCCGACGCCGACGAACAGCAGGATCGCCAGAACGAAGCTCATGAGCGGAACAGGCGGGTGTACTGGGTCTCGTGGCGCATCGAGCACCAGTCGAGCAGCGGCGTGCACGCGCCGACCTCGTCGAGCGAGGTCGCGGCCTCCGCCGCGCCAGCCGCCTTGCGCACGGCGCCCTCGAGGGTGGCCAGCGCGATCTGGCCGTCGCTCTGGCCGAGCGGCACGGAACGCACAGCGGCCGAGATCAGGTTGGCGACGAAGGCATGCAGGTAGCCCTCGAGGGCGCGCCCGAGGGCGACGCCGTGCGCGGCGGCGGCCAGCGCCACGGCGACCGGCAGGCTGATCTCGCCGGCCAGGCGCTGGTGCGCCGCGTCGAGCGCCGGATGGGGCCACGCAACCCGGGTTATCGACAGGAACGAGCCGCCCTGCTGGCGCGATTCGAGTGCCATCTCCGAGGTGCCGCGCCACGCCGCCGCGCGCTCGGCAATGGCGTCGAAGGCCGGCCAATCCTGCGCCGTCGCGGCCTGCCAGGCGGCGGCGAACAGGGCGCCGTCGACCGTGCCGGTCCCATGCATGAGGACGCTCTCGAGCCAGGTCACCAGCGTCGGCCGGTCCTTGACGAACCCCTCCTCGACCGCCGTCTCGATGCCGTGGCTGTAGCTGAAGGCGCCGATCGGATAGGCCGGCGACAGCCAGGCGAGCAGGCGGTAGAGGGGATCGGTCGCCGGCTCAGCCATGGCGCTCCTCGTGGAGCGGCCCGTGCCGGTGGCCGAGGTCGTGGTTGTGCTGGCCGTAGGCGCCGCCCTCGGGGTCGAAGGGGCTGCGCACCTTGCGCACGTCGGCGCCCAGGCCCTTCAGCATGTCAATGATCACGTGGTCGTCGCGGATCAAAATCCTGTCGCTGTCTATTTGCGTCGGAAGATGGCGGTTGCCGAGATGCCAGGCGATGCGGGCGAACGCCGCGGCGTCGCGGCCGCGCACCTCGACCAGATCCTCGTCGGCCGCCCTGACCTCGACGATGCCACCCCCCTCCAGCCGCAGCCCGTCGCCGGCGTGCAGCACGATCGGCTCGACCAGGTCGAGCAGGAAGTCGAGCCCGCCGTCGCCCAGCATGCGCAGCCGCCGCCGGTAGCGGTCGTCGAACAGCAGGGTGACGGTGTCGGCGCGCTGATCGACCGGCCAGCCGCCCGCCCGGACGACCTCGACGGCGCGTTTCATGGCGATCCTTGAGCGAAGCTGCGAAGGAGTGGACGCACTTCATATTCCTCTCCCCCGCTAGGGGGAGAGGCTAGGTGAGGGGGAATCGAAGGCTGCAGCATCACCTGCAACCCCCTCACCCAGCCTCTCCCCCTTATGTGCGGCTCGGCGAAGCCGAACGCGCTCATGAGGGCGGGGGAGAGGAACCCGAATGTGAGAGTCATCACAGCCATCAAAACAGGAAATACCGCTGCGCCATCGGCAACACCGTGGCCGGCTCGCAGGTCAGAAGCTCGCCGTTGGCGCGCACCTCGTAGGTCTCGGGATCGACCTCGATCTCGGGGCACAGGTCGTTGTGGATCATGTGCTTCTTGCCGATCTTTCTCGTGCCTTTGACGGCCAGCAGCGGGCGCGTCAGGCCCCATTTCTTCGCCACGCCCTTGGCGATCGCGGCTTGCGACACGAACAGCGCCGGGCTGGCGACCAGGCTCCTGCCGAGCGCGCCGAACATCGGCCGGTAGTGGACCGGCTGCGGCGTCGGAATCGAGGCGTTGGGGTCGCCCATCGGGGCGGCCACGATGGTGCCGCCGATCAGCACGGCATCGGGCTTGGCACCGAAGAAGGCCGGCGCCCAGATCACCAGGTCGGCGCGCTTGCCGACCTCGATCGAGCCGACATGGCGCGAGATGCCGTGGGTGATCGCCGGGTTGATCGTGTACTTGGCGACGTAGCGCTTGACCCGGACATTGTCGTTGTCTCCCTGCTCCTCCGTCAGCCGGCCGCGCTGCTTCTTCATCTTGTCGGCGGTCTGCCAGGTCCGGATGACGACCTCGCCGACGCGGCCCATCGCCTGGCTGTCGGACGACATCATCGAGAAGGCGCCCATGTCGTGCAGGATGTCCTCGGCGGCGATGGTCTCCTTGCGGATGCGGCTTTCGGCAAACGCGACGTCCTCGGGGATCGACGAATCGAGGTGATGGCAGACCATCAGCATGTCGAGATGCTCGTCGACCGTGTTGACGGTGTAGGGCATGGTCGGGTTGGTCGACGACGGCAGCACGTTCTTCTCGCCGCACAGCCGGATGATATCGGGGGCGTGGCCGCCGCCTGCGCCCTCCGTATGGAACGTCGCGATGGCGCGCCCCTTGAAGGCGGCGCGCGTGGTCTCGACGAAACCCGACTCGTTGAGCGTATCCGTGTGGATCGCCACCTGGACGTCCATGCGGTCGGCGACGCTCAGACAGTTGTCGATCGCCGCCGGCGTGGTGCCCCAGTCCTCGTGCAGCTTCAGCCCGCAGGCGCCGGCCTCGACCTGCTCCCGGATCCCGGCCGGTTTACTGGTGTTGCCCTTGCCGAAGAAGCCGAGATTCATCGGCAGGCCTTCGGCCGCCTGCAGCATGCGGCCGAGATGCCATGGTCCCGGCGTGATCGTGGTCGCGAAGGTGCCGTGCGCCGGCCCGGTGCCGCCGCCCATCATGGTGGTGACGCCGCTGTACAGCGCGTCGTCGACCTGCTGCGGGCAGATGAAATGGATATGGCAGTCGATGCCGCCCGCGGTGACGATCTTGCCCTCGCCGGCGATGATCTCGGTGCCCGGCCCGATGACGATGTCGACGTTGGGCTGCACGTCGGGATTGCCGGCCTTGCCGATGCCGACGATGCGGCCGTCCTTGAGGCCGATGTCGGCCTTGACGATGCCCCAGTGGTCGATGATCAGCGCATTGGTGATGACGGTGTCGACGGCGCCCTGGGCGCGCGTGCGCTGGCTCTGGCCCATGCCATCGCGGATCACCTTGCCGCCGCCGAACTTGACCTCCTCGCCGTAGGTCGTGTGATCCTTCTCGACCTCGACGAACAGGTCGGTGTCGGCCAGCCGCACCTTGTCGCCGACCGTCGGCCCGAACATGTGGACATAGGCCGAGCGCGAGATGCGGGTCGGTCCCTCGTTCGACGGCGCGGCCCTGGCGATGCGCCCGAGCTTGCCCGAGACCTTGGCCTGGAACCCATGGCTCTCGCGGCCGCCGAGATAGGGCGTCAGGCGGACGCTGCGCGACTGGCCGGGCTCGAACCGCACCGCGGTGCCGGCGGCGATGTCGAGACGCATGCCCTTGGCGCGTGCGCGATCGAACTTCAGCGCCTCGTTGGTCTCGAAGAAATGGTAGTGGCTGCCGACCTGGATCGGGCGGTCGCCGGTGTTGGCGACCTCCAGCGTGATCGGGTTGCCGCCCTTGTTGAGCTCGAGCTCGCCCGGCGCGGCGAGGATCTCTCCCGGCTTCATCAGGATTCTCCTACGAAAATCGGGGCGGGCACCGCCCCGATTTTTTCAGCATCGTCGTGCATGTCGGAGGCCTCTTCAGCGGATCGGCGCGTGGACGGTGACGAGCTTGGTGCCGTCGGGGAAGGTCGCCTCGACCTGGATCTCGTCGATCATGTCGGCGATACCCTCCATCACCTGCTCGCGACGGATGACCTTGGCGCCGTCCTGCATCAGCTCGGCAACCGAGCGGCCGTCGCGCGCGCCCTCGACGACGTAGTCGGTGATCAGCGCCACCGCTTCCGGATGATTGAGCTTGACCCCGCGCTCGAGGCGGCGGCGCGCCACCTGGGCCGCCATGGCAATCAAGAGCTTGTCCTTCTCGCGCGGCGTCAGATTCATCGAGCGTTTCCCCCAGGCGACGTGGCCCGACTATAAGAGGCTGCATCAAACATGCCAGACTCGCGGCAGCCGGCGGCCGCGGAAATCGGTGAGAAACCGGATGGTGGCGCGCCGCACCGCCGTCGCCTCGCCGAGCACGCGGGCCACCATCACGCCGTTGACCAGGGTCACCGCGGCCCGCGCGTCGCTGACAGTCTCGAGCAGGGCGCGGGCCGCCTCGAAGTGCGGCTGGGGCTCGTCCCACACGCCGATCACCGTCGCCAGCGCGTTGGCCGGGCCGAACCCCGCGCCGTCCGGCGTCTCGCCCTCGACGCGCAAGGCGTCGGTCCAGACGAGACGTCCGGCCCGGCGCACCGACCAGGTGTCGAGCAGCAGGCCCGAGACGAAACGCTCGCCCGAGGCGGCGCGGCCCAGCACCACCATCTCGCAGGCCAGCAGGGCGGCGCCGGGCGCGATCTCGGCCACCGTCCGCCGCTTCAGGCGCGCGCCCTGGAAGACGATCGTCTCCTGCGGCAGCCAGTCGAGCGTCGCGCCCTCGGCGAGGCGCAGCGCGACATCGATGCTGCAATGGCCCCCGCCGGGGGCGGCCCGATAGACCTTCTCCGCCGCCTGGGTGGTCGCCACGGCGGTCGCGCCGGCGCCGACCTCGATCGCCATGGCGAGCGCGTCACCGTCGGTCACGCCGCCCGAGGTGGTGAGCAGCACCGCTTGCGGCGGATCGCCCGGCTCGGGCTCGGGAAAGAGCACCCGGCAGGGATCGCGCTGATAGAGATCGCCGAGACGCGTCGTGCCGTCGCGCAGGCCGAAGGCGACGCGGCTTTCGCCGGAAGCGCGCTGCAGGCGCGGGCGGCTGGGGGAGTCCGTCGGACGGGTCGGCACTATCGGTCGCGCATCGTTGGGGACGCAGATAGCCCACTTGGTGCAGGCGACGCTACCCGGCCGCCGACGCCTCGATGGCCGGCGGCGCTGGAATGTCGCAGGATGGGCATCCCGAATCGACAGACGGAAAGAACGCCATGGCCCGCATCGTCCTGGGACTGGGGACGTCGCACAGCCCCCTGCTGACGCTCGAGGGGTCGCGCTGGGCGGAGCGCGCCGCCGACGACCTGCGCAGCCGGCGGCTCAACACGTCGGACGGACGATGGCTGACCTACGACCAGCTGCTGGCCGAGGTCGGCGATCGCCATGCCGCGGTGAGCACGCCCGAGCACTTCGTCGCCAAGGCGGCGATCTGCCAGGCGGCGCTCGACCGGCTGGCCGCCGACCTGGCCGCCGCAGCGCCCGATGTCGTGGTCGTCATCGGCGACGACCAGGACGAGCTGTTCAACCTGTCGAACATGCCGGCGGTGTCGATCTTCTACGGCGAGCAGATCGTCACGCGGCCGCGCCGCATCGATGCCGCCTCGCCGTCCTGGCTGCCCACGGTGGCCAAGGGCTACGCCATGGACCAGGCCCATGCCTTCCCGGGCGCTCCGGCCTTTGCCCTCGGGCTGATCGAGCGCCTGATCGCGGCCGACGTCGATGTCGGGGCAGCCGCCCGGGTCGACGATCCGCGGAACGCCGGCTTCGGCCACGCCTACGGCTTCGTCGTCAAGCGCCTGTTCGGCGGCAGGGCCATTCCGATCGTGCCGATCCTGCTCAACACTTACTATCCGCCCAACGTCCCGACACCGGCGCGCTGCCACGACCTCGGCCGCCGTCTCAAGGCCGCCATCGAGAGCAGCCCGTCGGCCGAGCGCGTCGCCGTCATCGCCTCGGGAGGGCTCAGCCACTTCGTGGTCGACGAGCAGCTCGACCGCCAGGTCCTGGACGCCCTGCTGGCGGGCGACCGGCAGACGCTGCGCAGCTTGCCGCCCCCGGCCCTGATCGGCGGCTCGTCGGAGATCCGCAACTGGATCGCGCTGGCCGGTGCGATCGACGGCCTCGCGAGCCAGTGGCACGAGTACCAGCCGCTCTACCGCACCCCGGCCGGTAGCGGCATCGGCGTCGCCTTCGCGGCGTGGCGGTGAACCGGTTCTTGTGAGGGAGCTCGTAACTCAAAGGCGCTGACCCTTTGGTTCTCCTCCCTACGCGAAAGCGTGGGGAGGTGTCCGCGTCATCGCGGACGGAGGGGTCATGAGCCATGAGTCTCGGGCCCATGACCCCTCCGTCCGCGATGACGCCGACACCTCCCCAGCGAAGCTGGGGAGGAAGTCCTTGAAGTTTGTGCCAAAGGAGTAGTGCGCTCCCGGCTGGCGCCACGTCCCCGAGCGGCTAGACTGGCGGTGTCATGAGCAAAGCCTTCACCAAGGAAACCGACGACGCGGACGATGACGATCTCCCCGACGAGATCGCGGGTCTCCCCGCTGGCGCCAAGAACTACATGACTCCCGTAGGCTTCGCGCGCCTGCGCGAGGAGCTGATGACGCTGATGCGCAAGGAGCGGCCCGAGGTGGTGCAGGTCGTGTCGTGGGCCGCCGCCAACGGCGATCGCTCCGAGAACGGCGACTATCTCTACGGCAAGAAGCGCCTGCGCGAGATCGACCGCCGCATCCGCTTCCTGTCCAAGCGCCTGGAGCGCTCGGAGGTCGTCGATCCGGCGAGGCGGCCGAAGACCGACCAGGTCTTCTTCGGCGCCACGGTGACCTGGGCCAATTCGACGGGCGCTCAGCGCACCATCAAGATCGTCGGCGTCGACGAGGTCGACCCGGGGCACGGCCACGTCAGCTGGATATCGCCGATCGCCCGCGCCGTGCTCAAGGCCCACGAAGGCGATGTCGTGCGCATGCGCACGCCGGCCGGCGAGGAAGAGATCGAGATCGTGAAGGTCGAGTACGTCTGACCCGATCCCTGGCAGGAAACCCCACAATGAAGATTCGCACGCAAGCCGACATCGTCGAGCTCGAGCGGATGTCGGCGACCGACCGCATCCGCCATCGCAACGTCGCCGAGATTCTGCGCGATGCCGCGGCCAGCCATGGCAACCGTACCGCCTTCCGCTTCCTGTCGGGCAGCGGCCCCAACGATCCGGTGCGCGACGTCGGCTACGGCGAGATGCTGCGCCGCGTCACCCAGGCCGCAAACCTCCTGCATGCCCACAACATCGGGCCGAACGACACCGTGACCCTGCTGCTGCCTGGCCTGCCGGAAACCTTCATCGCCCTGTGGGCGGCCGAGATCGGCGCCGTCGCCAACCCGGTGAACTACTTCCTCGATGCCACGCAGATCGCCGGCATCATGAAGGAAGCCGGCGCGCGGGCGCTGATTGCAGCCGACGCCTCGATCTTCCCCGACATCTGGCCGAAGGTGGAGGCGATCCGCCGGGCGATGCCCGACCTGAAAGTTTTCCGGATCGGCAGCGACAGGACTGTGACCGACGCCGTCGATTTCGAGGCAGGCAGCGCCCGGCAACCCGACGATCGGCTGATCGCGCCCAAGCGCCTGGCACGCGACACCGTCGCCGCGCTGTTCCACACCGGCGGCACGACCGGCCTGCCCAAGCTCGCCCGGCACACGCACGGCGCACTCGCCCTGATGGCGTGGACCAACACCCTGATGGTCGATCTCGGTCCGGGCACGGTGCTGCTGAACCCGCTGCCGCAGTTCCATGTCGGCGGCTCGCTGTTCGGCGGGCTGGCGCCGATCGCCAACGGCTGGACGGTGGTGATCCCGACGCCGCTCGGCGCCCGCAATCCCAATGTCGTGCGCGACTGGTGGAGCATCGTCGAGCGCAAACGCGTCACGATTGCCGGCGCCGTGCCGACCACGCTGGCGGCGATCATGAACGTGCCGCGCGACGGCCACGACCTTACCTCGCTGAAGGCTTTCGTCACCGGCGGCTCGACCGTGCCGGTCGAGCTGATCCGCCGCATCGAGCGCGAGCTCGGCGCGCCGGTGGTCGAAGGCTACGGCATGACCGAGGTGCACTGCTACTCGACCATGAACCCGCTGCACGGCGAGCGGCGCACCGGCTCGGTCGGCCTGCGCATGCCTTACACCGAGGTCCGCATCGCCGACGTGGCGCCCGACGGCACCATCCGGGGCGATTGCCCCACCGGCGAGATCGGCCACGTGCTGATGCGCGGGCCCCAGGTGACGCCGGGCTACCTCGATCCACGCCACGACCGCGGCGCCATGCTGGCCGACGGCTGGCTCGACTCGGGCGATCTCGGGCGGCTCGATGCCGAGGGCTACCTGTGGCTGACAGGCCGTTCCAAGGACCTGATCATCCGCGGCGGGCACAACATCGACCCGATCGTGATCGAGGAGGCGCTCAGCCGCCATCCCGCGGTCGAGACCGTGGCCGCCGTCGGCCTGCCCGACGCCTATGCCGGCGAGCTGCCGATGGCCTTCGTCCAGCTGCGGCCCGGCACCGACGCCACGGCCGAGGCGCTGCGCGAGTTCTGCCGCCGCGCGATTCCCGAGCGCGCCGCCGTGCCGGTGCAGGTCGTGCAGATCCCCGTCATGCCGGTGACCGGCGTCGGCAAGATCTTCAAGCCGGCACTGCGCCTTCAGGCGGCCCAGCTCGCCTTCGAGGCCGCCCTGGCGCCGCTGCGGGCCGAAGGCATCGCGGCCACGGTCACGGTGCGCAACGACGCGACCCACGGCACGCTGGCCGCGATCCGCATCTCAGCCTCGCCGGCCGCGACCGGATCGCGCGACGCCATCGCCAAACGCTGTAGCGAGCTCCTGGGCGGCTACCAGATCCGTCACGCAATCGACTTCGAGTGATGATAGCGGTAGTGACTGCGCCGGGCACCGCCCTACAGCAGCCACCCGCTGCCGAAAGCGCTGGTGAAGTCGATGCCGACGATCAGGTCGTTGTAGTCGCGGTCGCCGCCGCCCTGCGCATCCTCCCACCCCCAGCTGTTCAGGCCGTAGTTCCAGATGTGGCCGACATGCTGGCCGTCGACGATCTCGTTGGCCTGGCTGAAGGCCGAGTAGGTGTTCCCGGTGGTCCTGTTGACGAGCTGCATGGCGACAAAATCGCCTGCGTTCACATGCCGGAGCTCCGTCTGTCCGTAATTGCCGTAGCCCGGCCCATCGATCGACGTGGCTCCCGACGTCGTCTGGTAGGCGCGCGCCTGCACAGCTGCCTGATAGCCCGGATCGCCCGGCTTCAGGCCATCGATCGTGCCGCTGAGATCGTCCACCCGATAGAGCTTCAGCGTGACGCTGTCCTGGCCATTCTGTCGAATGCGGACGACCACTTGCTGATCGTCGAGGCCGCCTACCGTCTCGGCCACGGCAACAGGCCGGGCCACGCGCACGGCGCCGTCGCCGGTCGCCGAGACGAAATCTACGAAGCCGAATGGACTGCTGAGCGTCACCTGTGGCGCTCGGGCACCCGTTCCATCGACCGATACCGCAAGCTGATTGCCGTGGTCGGCAATGACTTGAGCCAGCACGCCCTGCGACTGCGCGTCGAACATCCGCACCAGGCCGGGATCGAAATCCGGCTGCAGCGACTGCTGGGCGAGCAGGCTCGTCCAAGCATACGACGCCGCCGGCGTGCTGGTGAAGCTCACGCTGTCGGCCCCCGCGAGCACGGCCACCGTCATCGCGCTGGCCGACGTCGCCTGAATCAAGAGCGTTTCGTCCACCGGCGTCGTGAGGCGGCCGGAATCGTGGACGTCAACCATGTCGGGGCTCGCTGCGAACGAGGCCTGTTGATGCGCGATCGCCGTCAGGGCGCGGCCCAGCAGGATGCCGTTCGGCGTGCCGAGGCCGGACGTCAGGTCGTAGCCCGGACCAGCCGCGTACCCGAAGCCCGTCGGCGTCACATGCTGTGTCGGATCGCTGCCGTTGGGCGGCGGCGTCAGGTACGGGCCGCCCAGCGTGAACGACGACGTGTTGCTGCCGAGCAGCACGTCGTTGAAGGCGGCCGGCGCGACCGCTGCGGCGATGTAGAGGAGGTCGTTCATGTAGCCCAGGGTCGGCAGACCCTGGTCCCGGAAGATCGCGTCGAGCTGCGCGACCAGAGCCGCCCACATCGGGGCGGCGGCGCTGGTGCCGGCGCCGAGCGCCACACCCGTCATGTCCGAGGTCGGGACATTGTACTTCAAGTTGCCGCCGGCGAGGGCCGAGACGTCCGGCACGCCGCGCCCGGCCAGGGCGTCCGGATCGGCGGTTGCGAGCGCCAGGCCAAAGTCGGTCTGGTACGACGGCTGCGGCCGGCTGGGATCGACGCCACCGGCGCTCGTGAAGTTGTTGTTGTAGCCTCCCCCGTTGTCCTCCTTGTCGACGATCCGGCTTCCGAAGACAAAGTACGTGTTCCAGACGGTCTCGATCAGCCTCGTGACGGCGCTGTCGGCGGCACCGGAGCCGGCCGAGGACGGCAGCGTCGTCAGGCCGCCAGCGACGAGTTGCCAGATCGTCGCCGGATCGTCTGCCGCCGCGGCGGCCGCGATGGCCTGCAACGTCGGGTCCTCGGTCGCCACCAGCATGGAGCTGAGCGACGTCCCGCCGGCGACGATGCTGTAGGGACTGGCGTGGATCACATCGACATTGGTCAGGCCGTTGGCGAACTGGTCGCCGGAGCCGTCGTCGCCGACCGCGTTGACGACGGTGATGTTGCGCAGCGCCGCATCGACGAAGAGCTCCTTGTAGGCGAGGTAGAAGGGCGAGTCGGGCGCGATATGGGGGTAGTCGCGGTACGATGAGCTGACGACTCGCGGCTTGTTCACGTCGTCCCAGAAGGCGGCTTGGTAGGCCGTGTAGACCGCCGAGTGAGCATCGGACTTGGTGCCCGACCCGGCATAGAGAACGAGAGGCGACGTTGGGCTGACCGTCGTCGCGATGCCGACGTCGAGCGAACGCTCGCCGCTCGTCGTGACGCTCGCGCCGCCAGGGGCGACGTCGATGTACTGGCCCTGCGCGTCGAGGCCGACCAGGCGTCTGTAGGTGTCCGCGAGGTCCTGGAAGCTCGCCGAGCCCGCCGGCAGGGCGGTTCCCTGGTCGGGCTCCAGTAGGCCGATCGGCGCGGTTTGGACGGTCTTCCACCAGTCCGGCGTCGCGGTCGAATTGAACGGAAAGTCGTAGACGGCGGCGAGGTCGTTTGGAAACATTCCCCCGACCCGGGGAACCGCATTCCCGGCGCTTTGGGGACCTTGTGGCAGGGCGGCAAGCGTCCCGCCGCCAGGATCGGCGAGCACGCTCGCGAACAGGGACGTGTCGAACATCACGCCCTCGACGCCGGCCGCGATCAGGCTGTCGGGAAGACTGAGGTTGCCCTCCCAGAATGTGACCTGATTTCCCGACTCGTCGCGCCCGCTGCGCAAGGCCGCATCGCCGCCGAACAGTCGCGTGAAGTTCGTATCGTCGACATGCAGCCAGATCGTGCGCGACTCGGCGGACGAGACGTACTGCTGGCCGGCACCTTGCGGAAACAGGGAGAAGCCCATGTCGGCCAGCGTCGTGCGTGCATCATGGTACTTGTCCGGATCCGCTCCAAAGGTCGACCACAGCGTTCCATTCCGATCGAGGTCGGCCAGCTGCTGCTGCCGCGATGCCCAATCCGCCTGCAGCAACGTCGTCGGATCGTTCGCCCTCTGCAGCACCAGCGCGACATTGAAGGAGAATGCGTCGAGCAAGAGGTGGCTCGCCGGCAACGTCCCATTGCTGCGGTAGCTCGTCAGGTCGAGCACGCCGGAATGCGGCAGGACAGTATAGGAAATGGATGACGTCATATCCTGGTGCTTCGATCGAAGAACCTCCTGCTCAAACGTCGAAGAACACCGTCTCCTTCGGGCCGCCGAGATGGATCGGCAGATGCCACACGCCGTCGCCGCTGCGCCTGGCGATCAGCGTCCCGCGCCGTGCCGGCTCGACCAGGTTGAGCACCGGGTCGTCGGCCAGCGCCGCATCGCCGTCGAAGTAGAGACGCGTCGCGAGGCGGTTGAGAACGCCGCGGGCGAACACCGAGACGTTGATGTGCGCGGCCTGCAGGCCGCCCGCCGGCCACGGCACGCGGCCCGGCCGCACCGTTGCGAAGCGCGCCACGCCCCTGGCATCGGTCCCGGCGCGGCCGAATCCCTCGAAGCCTTCGTCGAGCGGCAGGTTGCGGCGATCGTCGGGATGGTTGTAGCGGCCGTGGCTGTTGGCCTGCCAGATCTCCAGCACGCCATCGGGCACGATCGCGCCCTCGACATCGTGAAGCGACAGCGCGAGCGCGATGCGCTCGCCGGCGACGCCCGGCGGCGCCAGCTCGGCATGGCAGGTCTTGACCAGCGTGCCCCAGTAGAACGGCCCGACAGTCTGCGACGGGGTCAATCCGCGGCTCATCGCACTACTCCATCGGCGTGGCGTTGCGGCCACGCAGCACGATGTCGAAACGATAGGCGAGCGCCCACTCCGGCTGGGTCGACTCCATGTCAAACGCCGCCTGCAGGCGCTCGCGGGCGCCTTCGGGCACCGACTTGTAGATCGGGTCGAAGCCGAGCAGCGGATCGTTGGGGAAGTACATCTGCGTGATCAGGCGCGTGGCGAACGCCGGCCCGAACAGCGAGAAATGGATGTGCGCCGGCCGCCACGCGTTGTGATGGTTCTTCCACGGATAGGCGCCGGGCTTGATGGTGACGAAGCGATAGCCGCCCTCGGCATCTGCACGCGTGCGGCCGCCACCGTAGAAATTCGGATCGAGCGGGGCGTCGTGCTGGTCGCCGGGATGGTGATAACGACCGGCGGCGTTGCACTGCCAGATCTCGACCAGGGCGTTGGGCACCGCCCTGCCGTCCTCGTCGAGCACGCGCCCGTGCACGATGATGCGCTCACCCAGGGGCTCGGCCATGCGCTGGCGCGTCAGGTCGTTCTCCAGGCCGTCGAGACGCTCGGCCTGCAGCAGCGGGCCGGTGATCTCCGACAGGCTGTGCGGCAGCACGACGGCCGGCTTGCCGGGCGAGCGGCCGGGCGTCGACTTGTAGGCATCGAACCGGTTGGGCGGATGCTGGCCGGCCGACGGCCGGCGATAGGTTTCCTCGTTCATGCTGCCAGTCTAGAGCACATTTGGCCCGGCTGGAATCGGCCGCCGCCTCAATTGCTGTTCAGGATGCGCGTGATGGTATAGGCGCGCGCATCGAGCTCGACCTCGAACCGCACCTTGTCACCGGGCCCCAGCCCCTCGAGCGAGGACGGCTCCCTGACCCGAAAGATCCGCGTGCCGCCGTCGAGGAAGAGCTGCGGGATGGGTCGGTACTCCAGGGTGACCCGTCCCGTTGCGCGATCAACAGCGACCACGCGACCGATCGCGAGCGGCTGGTCGAGCACAGCATGCCCGTGCGTCACCCCCAGGTCGCCCTCGACCTCGGGCTCCCCGGGGAGCGTCATTGCCAGCGCCAGCACCTGACCGATGGTGAGGAGCGTCGCCACGAGCGCGAGAATTCCGAACAGATACCTGCGGGCCATGGTCCACTCTCCCGCCAATCCATCTGGGAAGTGCGGAAGCGAATTCCAGAGGGCGTGGCTGTGACCAATGTCCGTGCGCGGTAACCGCGCAGATCACGAATCCGTGGTCGTCGGATGCTTCAATTCTCCTCCCCACGCTTTTGCGTGGGGAGGTGTCGCCGTCTTTCGGCGACGGAGGGGTCATGAGCTTCAGGCTCGACCCTCTCCCATGGCTCATGACCCCTCCGTCCGCGATTACGCGGACACCTGCCCACGCGCAGCGTGGGGAGGAGAACAGGTTGCTACGCCGCCCGCGTCTCCAGCCCGTTCGGCGTGGCGCGATATCCCGTCAGCGTGCGATCGGCGAAGCCCAGCCGCCAGTCGAGCATGCGCGCGGCGTAGTCGGCGAGGTGCCGGGCATAGGCCGGGTCGGCGGCGCGGTCGACGAACTGGCCGGGATCGTCGCGCAGGTCGAACAGCAAGGGCGGCAGGGCGGCGAAGTGCACGTACTTGAAGGCTTCGTCCTGCACGACGGCGAGCGAGCACTTGTCCATCGGGATGCCGAGCGCCGACTCGGGCTTGCTGTAGTAGAGGTCGCGGAAGTCGAACTCGTAATGCACCTCGCGGCGCCAGTCGCGCGGCGCCTGGCCCTCGCAGAAAGGCAGCAGCGAGCGGCCGTCGCACTGCCGCGGCACCGGCAGGCCGAGCCACTCGAGGATGGTCGGCATGGTGTCGATGGTCTCGGTGAAACGCTCGACAATGGTGCCGCGCGTGCCGTTGGCCTCGGGGCGCGGGTCGCGCACGATCATCGGGATCCGGAACGATTCGTCGCCGTAGCCGATCTTGCCCAGCAGGTGATGGTCGCCGAGCTGCTCGCCGTGATCGCAGGTGAAGACGATCAGCGTGTCGTCCCACTGCCCGGTCTGCTTCAGGTAGTCGAACACGCGGCCGAGCTGGTCGTCGATCTCGCTCATCAGGCCGCAATAGGTGGCGCGCATCTGCGCCACCTGCGCCTCGCTCATCGCCGAGCCCAGCCCCTTTCCGTCCTGGAAGAAGCTCGCCTGGCTGATGTTGTCGACGTAATAGGCGAGCAGCGGATGCTGCGCGGCCTCGGCCGCCGCGCTCGCCGCACGCACTGGCTTGGGCATGTCCTCCGGGCGGTACATCGCATGGTAGGGCGCCGCCGCGATGAAGGGCGGATGCGGCCGGTAATAGCCGAGATGGAGGAACCACGGCCTGCTACCGCGGCCGCGCAGGTAGGCGAGGCCGCGCTCGGTGAACCAGGCAGTGTCGGAGAGTTCCCGCGGAATGCGCGCCGGCCGCGACGTCGCGCCCGATCCCGACTCGCCGGCGGACTCGGCGCCCTCGGGCAGCCAGATGTCCTCGCGATTCTCCGGCAGCTTGTAGCCGTGGCTCGCCACCCAGCCGAAATAGGCGTCCTTGTAGGGCTCGAAGGCGCCGACGGGGCGGAAGCCGTCCATGATGTCGCCCAGCACCAGGAAGCGCGGGTCGTGCGCCCCGGTGGTGCGCGGATCGGGAGTGGTCGTGGTGTAGCCGACCAGCGCCGGATCGTAGCCGCCGCGCCTGAGCTCGTGGCCGAGGTTGGTGAAGCGCGCGTCGAGCGGGATCGTGTTCTGCACCGCGCGATGGTTCATCAGGTAGAGGCTGGTCAGCAGGCTGGCCCGCGCCGGCCCGCAGGGCGCACACTGGGTGAAATGGTTGCGGAAGGTCACGCCCTCCGCACACAGCCGGTCGATGTTGGGCAGCTTCAGATAGTGCGCGCCGAGCTTCGGCAGCATCAGGCCGCGCCACTGGTCGACCACGATCAACAGGACGTTCTTCACCGCTTGCATGCCGAACCACCGTGATTGGGCGCGCGGGATCGCGCCGGATTGGGCTAGAGTGCCGCGAAATTCACGGAGGAGACAACACGTGGCGCGCTTCAAGATCGTGACGACCGGCCCCGGCGGCACCGACCATTCGCTGGAGATGGAAACCCTGAGCGCCCTCGGCGCGGAGATCGTCGAGGTGAGCGGCGGCGACGACGAGCTCGCCAGGGCGGTGGCCGACGCCGACGCCATCTACGCCAAGGGCCGGCCGCGCATCACCGCCAGGGTGATCGAGGCGGGCCGCAAGCTCAAGGTCGTGTCGCTGGGCAGCGTCGGCGTCGATTCGGTCGATGTCGATGCGGCGACCAGGCTCGGCGTTCCTGTCACCAATTGCCCCGATACCTTCATCGAGGAGGTGGCAGACCATGCCATGACCCTTATCCTGGCGAGCTGGCGGCGCCTGGTGGTGCAGGACCAGCTGGTGCGCAAGGGCGACTGGGCCAAGGCGCGTCCGATGCTCTACCAGTATCCGCGGCTGCGCGGCATGACCCTGGGCTTCGTCGCCTTCGGCCACGTCGCGCGCGCGGTCGCCACGCGCGCCGCGCCGTTCGGCTTCAACATGCTGGCCTACGATCCCTACATCGAGGAGCTGGTGATGTCGGAGTACGGCGTCGAGCCGGTCGGCCTCGACGAGCTGATGCAGCGCTCCGACATCGTCAGCATGCATGCGCCGGGCACCAAGGACGCCCATCACCTGCTGAAGGAGAAGCACTTCCGGCAGATGAAGAAGACGGGCCTGTTCGTCAACACCGGCCGCGGCTCGACGGTCGACGAGGCGGCGCTGATCAAGGCGCTGCAGGAAGGCTGGATCGCCGGCGCCGGCCTCGACGTGCTGGAGACTGAGCCGGTCGGCCACAACAACCCGCTGCTCGGCATGGACAACGTCACGCTGACCGCCCACGTCGCCTCCGCCTCCGACCGCTTCGACAAGGCGCGTCGCCGCCGCGTCGGCGCCGAGCTGTCACTGGTGCTGTCCGGCAAGTGGCCGCGCGCCTGCGTCAATCCCTCGGTGCTGGAGAAGTCGAGCCTGGTGCGCTGGCAGCCGTTCTCGATGGAGCGCGGCCCGGGGAACTGAGGGTGCAACGAAAGGTCCCTCGCTTACGGCGCCTGTGATGAAACAAATGCTTCATTTCACGAGATGAGCGCACCCTGCAAGATTGTCATCCCGAGTTAGGCGCTTGCGAAGCAAGCGCCACAAGCGAGGGACCATTGAGGCAACGGGAAAGGTCCCTCGCTTGTGGCGCTTGCTTCGCAAGCGCCTAACTCGGGATGACAGCATTTCTGCAGCGCGCTGCATGCGTCACTACCGGAATTTGAAGCACTTATCTTGTCACCGGCCCTTACGGCGCTTGCAGCACCAGGTGCCTGCTCGGGATGACAATCAGACTGTCTTCCTGAGAGCCTGTGACTTTATTGACCTCCCTTGTCATCCTGAGCGCAACGAAGGATCTCATCGCTGGTGGCTATGGCAGTGTTCGTGGCTCCGGCCGTGAGATCCTTCGCTGCGCTCAGGATGACCGGACAAAGGGCGTCAGTTCCGGGCAGGCTCAGGCCTTTCCAGGCGTTGATTTACTGCCTTTGGCCGAAGACGAAATGGTCAGCTGGGCGATCAGCCCGCTGCGGCTTTGGCCTGTCGCCCGGGCCATGTCGTCCAGCCTTTGCAAGACCCGTCGCGGCAGCGTGATGTTGACCCTCTCGGCGGTGTCGTCGAAGTAGGTATCCTCGAGCTCGATGAGCCCGACTGCCCATCCCTTGTAGCCGCGAAGCTTGCGGGCTGCCTGGAGAGTCGACGGTGCGGGTACCGGCATCCCCCGGTCCAAGGCCGCATCGATCCACGCCGCTGCCGCCTCCTTGGCCGCCTCCACTGCTTCGTCGAGCGTGTCCCCGGCCGAGAAACAACCCGGCAGATCGGGCACCACGACCCCGAACGCCGTCGAACCGGTGCCTTCCTCGATGAGGATCGGATAACGCATCACAGACCTGCCTGCCTGCGGATTTTCGCGACCAGTCCCTTGCCGAGGTCCTTCTTCGGATGCGGGACGACGATTATCTCCGGTCGCGAGGGATGTCGAAAGACATGATGCGAGCCGCGCACGCGATCCAGGATCCAGCCGGCCTCGACCAGCTCGCGGATCAGGTCCGCACTCTTCATGGTGTGTATTATACACACTGCCGACCAATCGTCAATCGATCGGAGCGCTGGACAGAGCGCATCTCGATGCGAAGACGAATAGAGGATCGAGGTCAACTTAGGCTGGGAGCACGCCACCTGACAGAGTGACCTCCGCCGCCTTGGCGCTCATGCTCTTCTCTTCCCCAGCTTCACTGGGGAGGTGTCGCCATCCCTACGGCGACGGAGGGGTCATAAGCCCCAGGCTCAACCCGCTCCCATGACTCATGACCCTCCGTCGCGTATGACGCGACAGCTCCCCAGCGATGACGCTGGGGAGGAGAATGACCGTCTACTGCCGCTTCAGTGTCTGCTGGCGGTCGCGGATCGCGGTCTCGCACTCGGCGAGGCTCTCGAAGGGGCCGAGCACGACGCGGCCTGCATCGTCGACGGCGTACCAGCCCGTCTCCCTGACGCGATAGTCCTCGAGATCGTCGGTGTGGACGTCGACGGCGGACAGGTCCTTGGCCATCCAATGCCTAACCGCGTCGCGTCCAGCTCGCCAGATTGACAGCACCGGGCGGTACCTTTCCCTCCACCAGCGCCTCGACCTGCCGGACCGTGTCGAAAGCTTGGCTCTCGCTGGCCGGTGGCGTGAGGCCGCCGATATGCGGGGTGGAGATCGCGTTCGGCAGCCGCGCCAGCTCCGGCGACGGCATCTGGTCCGGCGCCCGGCCCACGTCCATGGCCGCCCCGGCGATGCGTCCCTCGGTCAGCGCCTTGCTCAACGCCGCCTCGTCGACGAGGTTGCCGCGCGACATGTTGACGAAGAAGGCGTCGGGCTTCATGCGGGCGAACGCCGCTTCGTTCATCAGGTTTTCCGTCTCCTCGTTGGCGATGGCGAGACAGATGACGTAATCGGCCCGACCGAGCAGGTCGTCCAGGGGCAGCTTGACGAAGCGCTGATCGTCGACCTGCGCATAGGGGTCGGAAACCAGCACCGTCATGCCAAGGGCGGCAAGCACCGGCGCCAGGGCCCGCGCGATGCGGCCGTAGCCGATGATGCCGGCCGTGCTGCCGCCGAGCTGGCGGCCGACGCGGATCTCGGGCAGGCGGCCGGCGTGGTAGTCGGCGGTGGCCCGCGACACGCCGCGCGACAGGTCGACCAGGAAGCCAACCGTCAGCTCCACGACCGACTGCACGAAGCCTGCCTCGGCATTGGTGACGAGCACACCGGCTCGCGAGGCCGCATCGACATCGATGTTGCGGATGTCGATGGCGCTGCGCATCAGCGCGCGGAGCTTGGGCAGGCCGGCGAAGATCTCGCCGGGTACCGCCGTAGCGCGATCGGCGATGATGAGATCGACCTCGCGCGCCGCCTCGATCACGCCCTGCGGCGTGAGCGGCGCTGCGCCTTCGTGCAGCACGACATCGACCAGCTGCTGCAGCCGGCCGAGCGCCCGTGCCCCGTAATACTGCCGCCGCGCCTGCGGCACGTGGGTGAGCAGAAGTCGCACGCCGTCAACCGTTGCCGCGGTCCCTGAGGCCTCGCAGGGCGAGCGCGTAGCCGGCGATTCCGAACCCGGACACCGTGCCCAGGCAGGCCGACGCCACGTCGGAGGTCGTGCCGCGCCGCGCCGGGTTGGAGATATGGACCTCGATCGTCGGGAACCCCACGTTGCCAATGGCGGCCACGAGCGCCGGATAGCCGCGCGTGAAGCCCGCGGGATTGATGATCGCGCCGGTGAAATCCTCGTCGTGCGCCGCATACAGGCGGTTGATGACCTCGCCCTCGATGTTGGAGTGAAAGATCTCGACCTCGACGCCGAGCCTCTCGGCGAAGCCGCGGATCCTGTCGTCGTACTCGGGCAGGGTCATCGGGCCGAAGATCTCGACCTGGGACTTGCCGCGCATGTTCATGCCGGCGCCGTGGATCACCAGTACCTTCATGATGCGGGAGTCTCCTGATAGAGCACGCTCCACCACTTGCCGTTGCGCCGTACATAGGTGTTGGACGACACCACCTTGTAGGTCGACGCCTTGCCGTCCTTGACGCCGCTCGCATAGGTCACGCGGTAGAGGAGAGTCACGACGTCCGGCGTCCACACCTTGATCTCGCCGGCCGTGTCGTAGCTGATGCTGTCGAGCCGGAAGTCGGGCATGAACTTCAGGAACTCGGTCTTGTCGAAGCGGGTACCGTCACTGAAGATCTGCAGCCCGTCGTCGGCCATGTAGTCCTTCATGCCGGCGATGTTCTTGTCCTTGACGAACTGCCAGCTCTCCTTCTCGAGGTCCATCAGGGTCTTGAGCAGGGCGGCCGGATCGGCCGTCTGCGCCATCGCGCCGGACGACCAGGCCGCCGCCGCGGCCGTCACGGCGAGCATGGCCCCTCTCCGCGCAACCATTCTCCCTCCAGCAATCATTCCCCACCCCCTTCCGCAAAGTCGATGACCCGCAAGGCCCGATCGCGCATGATGCGGCGCTCGTGTCCCATCACACCTACCACACCCGTAACGGCCCGGGCGATGGCCGCCGCCGGAGGAAAACGAATGAGCCCCGCCAAGAGGAAAGCCGCCGCTGACCTGCGCAGCGCCCGCTGGTTCGCGCCCGACGACCTGCGCGCCTTCGGCCACCGCTCGCGCGCCATGCAGATGGGCTACGCGCCGGAAGACTGGGTCGGCCGGCCGGTCATCGCCATCCTCAACACCTGGTCGGAAGCCCAGCCCTGCCACATGCACTTCAAGAGCCGCGTCGATGACGTCAAGCGCGGCATCCTGCAGGCCGGCGGCTTCCCGATGGAGCTGCCGGCGCTGTCGCTGTCGGAGAGCTTCCTCAAGCCGACCACCATGCTCTACCGCAACCTGCTCGCCATGGATGCGGAGGAACTGCTGCGCGGCCATCCCGTGGACGGCGTCGTGCTGATGGGCGGCTGCGACAAGACCACCCCTGCCCTGCTGCTCGGCGCCATCAGCGTGAACCTGCCGGCGATCTACCTGCCGGCCGGCCCGATGCTGCGCGGCAACTGGAAGGGCAAGGTGCTGGGCTCGGGCTCCGACGCGTGGAAGTACTGGGACGAGCGGCGCGCCGGCAAGATCTCCGATGCCGACTGGGTCGACGTCGAGGCCGGCATCGCGCGCAGCTACGGCACCTGCATGACCATGGGCACGGCCGCCACGATGATGGCGATGGCCGAGACCTTGGGCATGAGCCTGCCCGGCGCCTCGTCGATCCCGGCGGCCGACGCCAACCACATCCGCATGGCCTCCGAGAGCGGCCGGCGCATCGTCGACATGGTGTGGGAGGATCTGACCCCGAACCGCATCCTGTCGCGCGAGGCCTTCCTCAACGCGATCACGGTGGCCATGGCGGTCGGCTGCTCGACCAACGCCATCATCCACCTCATCGCCATGGCGCGCCGCGCCGGCCAGGATGTCGGCCTCGACGAGTTCGAGCAGGCCAGCCGCAAGGTGCCGGTGATCGCCAACATCCGCCCGAGCGGCGACAAGTACCTGATGGAGGATTTCTTCTATGCCGGCGGCCTGCCGGCGCTGATGGCCCAGATCGAAGGACATCTCCATGGCGACGCGCTGACGGTCACCGGCAAGACGCTGGCGGAGAACATCGCCGGCGCCGAGACCTACAACGACGACGTCATCCGGCCGGTCGGCAACCCGATCTACGCCGAGGGCGCGCTGGCGGTGCTGCGCGGCAACCTGGCGCCGGACGGCTGCGTCATCAAGCCGAGCGCCTGCGAGCCGCGCTTCCTGAAGCACACCGGCCCGGCGCTGGTGTTCGACGACTATCCGTCGATGAAGGCGGCGATCGATCGCGACGATCTCGACGTCACGGCCGACCACGTGCTGATCCTGCGCAACGCCGGCCCGCAGGGCGGCCCGGGCATGCCGGAGTGGGGCATGCTGCCGATCCCGGGCAAGCTCGTGAAGCAGGGCGTGCGCGACATGGTGCGGATCTCCGATGCGCGCATGAGCGGCACCAGCTACGGCGCCTGCATCCTGCACGTCTCGCCGGAATCCTATATCGGCGGACCGCTCGCCCTCGTGCGCACCGGCGACATGATCTCGCTCGATGTCGACAAGCGTACCCTCGACATGAACGTGTCGGACGAGGAGCTCGCGAGGCGCCGCGCCGCGTGGAAGAAGCCCGAGCCGCGCTACGAGCGCGGCTATGGCTGGATGTTTACCCGCCACATCAAGCAGGCCAACGAGGGCTGCGACTTCGATTTCCTCGAGACGAGCTTCGGCGCCCCTGTGGCCGAGCCGTCGATCTACTGACGCCGCGATGCTGCCCGACCTGATAGAGATCGTTCCGCCCGGCCAACGAAAGGAGACGACCGTCGTCCTGCCGGGCTCCAAGAGCATCACCAATCGCGCCCTGATCCTGGCCGCCCTGGCGACGGCGCCGGTGTCCTTGCGCGGCGCCCTGTGGAGCGAGGACACGCAGGCAATGGTGAGCTGCCTGGAACGGCTGGGCTTCGACTGCGGCGTCGAGCCCGACCCGGCCGAGCCGGCCAACCGGACGATCACGGTCGAGGGGCGCGGCGGCACGATCCCCAATGCAGGCACGCCCGAGCAACCCCTGGAGCTGTTCGTCGAGAATGCCGGCACGGCGGCCCGCTTCCTGCCGCCGATGCTGTGCCTCGGCCACGGCAGCTTTCGGGTGAGCGGCATCGCGCGCATGCACGAGCGCCCGCAGGCCGCGCTGATCGGCGCCCTGCGCCAGCTCGGCTATCGCATCGACACGCCGAACGACCGCCTGCCGGCGATCGTTCATGGCACCGGCCCGCGGCCCGGCGCGGCCTGCAGCGTCAGCGTCGCCGAGAGCTCGCAGTTCGCCTCGGCCCTCCTGCTGAGCGCGCGCATCGGCGGCTGGAAGGTCGGCGTCACCGGCGCCAACGAGGATGAGTTGCCCTATGTCGACATGACGCGCCGCCTGGTCGACGCGTTCCCGTGGACCGGCGGCACCTACGACATCGAGGCCGACGCCTCGGGCGCGAGCTACTTCTGGGGCGCCGACTGGCTGCTGCGCGACGGCGGCGGGCACGTTCACGTCGAGCCCACGCCCCGGAGCGGCATGCAGGCCGACCAGAGGTTCCTCGAGCTCGTCGCCCGAAAGCCGTGGCAAGCGAGCTACTCGCGGCGCACCGACCTGGCGGACAGCATCATGACCGCGATCGTGCTGGCGCCGTTCGCCACGGCAGCCACGACGTTCACCGATCTCGGCCGCCTGCGGGTACAGGAATGCGAGCGCGTGACGGCGCTGCGCACCGAGCTCGCCAAGTGCGGCGCCAGGATCGAGGAGACCGGCGACACACTCGTCGTCCAGCCGGGCGCCTTGCACGGCGCCGAGATCGAGACCTACAACGACCACCGCGTCGCCATGTGCTTCGGCATGCTGGGCCTGCGCGTGCCGGGCATGCGGCTGCGCCGGCCCGCCTGCGTGCGCAAGACCTTCCCCAACTTCTTCGCCAAGCTCGCCGAGCTCGGCGCCGTGATCAGGGATCCGGCCAGCGGCGCAGCGCTTAGCGGCGATGCGCTGCTGGCCTAGGGCGAGAGGGTCGTGTGTTGCATCACCAATGGGTACCTCACCCTGAGGAGCGGCCGCAGGCCGCGTCTCGAAGGGTTGGCCAAGATCCCGTGTGTTGCCGACCCTTCGAGACGCGGCCTGCGGCCGCTCCTCAGGGTGAGGTACTCCTTTGGCGCTTCGATCCAAGAAAGTCGCGCTCCGGAAAGCAAGACGAGAGGAAATCGTCATGACGCTCAAGCCCGAGACCCGAGACAAGCTGCGCTCGGTCAGCACGCCCACCGTGGCGACGGCGCTGTTCAAGCGCGGCTTCCGCAACCAGGCGATCCAGGGCGTGCGGCCGCTGTCGCCCGTCGAGCCCTCCATGGTCGGGCCAGCCTTCACGCTGCGCTACATGCCGGCGCGCGAGGACCTCAACAAGCTCGAGGTGTTCCGCGACCGCGGCCATCCGCAGCGCAAGGCGATCGAGGACTGCCCGCCCGGCGCCGTGCTGGTGATGGATAGCCGCAAGGACCCGCGCGCGGCGTCGGCCGGCTCCATCCTGGTGACGAGGCTGATGAAGCGCGGCGTCGCCGGCGTGGTCACCGACGGCGGATTCCGCGATTCGTCCGACATCGCCCGGCTGGGGTTCCCGGCCTACCACCAGCGGCCGAGCGCGCCGACCAACCTCACCCTGCACCAGGCGATCGACATCAACGTCCCGATCGGCTGCGGCGACGCCCCGGTGTTCCCGGGAGACATCATCCTGGGCGACAATGATGGTGTGATCGTGATCCCCGCGGGCCTGGTCGACGAGATCGCCGAGGAGGCGGTCGAGATGACGGCCTACGAGGACTACGTCGCCGAGCAGGTCACCAGCGGCCAGGGCATCTACGGTCTCTACCCGCCGACCAACGAGCAGTCGCTGAAGGATTTCGCGGCGTGGCGGAAGCTCAACGGGCGGTGAATCACGCCTTCATCGGCGTCGACTCGCCGAGCAGCGAGACGTGCGCGGCGACGATGCGCCAGCCCTCGGGCGTGCGCATCCAAGTGTGGCTCTGTCGGCCGGTGCGGTTGCCGCCGTGGCGGCGGAACTCGCAGTTGGCGGTGCCGAAGTCGCGACCGTAGGTGACGATCCACAGCTTGAGAAGGTCGCGATCGACGACGAAGCCGGGATCGCGGCCGGCGCGAAAGGCAGCGATCTGGTCGTGGCCGTAGAGCTGCTCGCCGATGCCGTAGCGCAGCGTGTGCGGGCTCTTCCAGAACAGCTCGTCGAGCACATCGACGTCGTTGGTATTGAGTGCCTTCTCGTAGCGCTCGAAGGCGGCGGTCACCTCGGCCACCACCTCGGGGATGTTGATGTCCATCAGTCGATCTCCGTCACCGGTGCCCACCCTTCGAGTCGCGGTCCTGCCGACCGTTCCTCAGGGTGGGGTCAACTCGAAGGCCTCATGCCGAGGAGCACGCGGGAAGCGTGCCTCTCGAAGCTGGGGCCACATTCACGCCGGCGGGGCGCTGGCGACGCCCTGCTTCTCGAGCGCCCGCGCCACGCGCAGCGCCGCCGCCTCGTTGTAATGGTTGGCGATGATCTGCACGCCGATCGGCAGGCCGCCCGGGCGCTGCAGCGGCGCCACCACCACCGGCAGGCCGATGAACGAGATCGGCTGGGTGAACAGGCCGAGGTTGGCGCGCACCGGCAGCTCGGCGCCGCCCAGGCTCATCATCACCTGGCCGAGCCTGGGCGCCGTGCACGGCGTCGCCGGCGCCAGGATGATGTCGACCTCGGCGAACAGCTTCTGGACGTTGGCGCGATAGCGCCGCCGGAAGCGCTGCGCCTTGACATACCAGGCCCCGGGCAGCAGCGCGCCGGCCATGAATCGCTCCCGCGTGTCGGGGTCGAAATCCTGCGGCCGCGACCTGAGGCGCGGCAGGTGAAGCTGGCCGCCTTCGATTGCGGTGATGACGTAGGCGGCGGAACGCGCGGCGGCGGCCTCGGGAATGGTGATCTTGCGCGTCGCGCCGAGCGCCCTGGCCACCGTGGCCACGGCCTCCAGGGCTTCCGGCCGGGCGCCGCGCTCGAAGTAATCGCCGGCGATGGCGATGCGCAGGCCGTTGATGCCCTCGAGCAGGGCCGGCACGGTCGGCTCGGCCGAGCGGTCGGTGCACACCGGATCGTCGGGGTCCCAGCCCTGCATGGCGTCGAACGACAGCGCCAGGTCGTCGACCGAGCGGGCAAGCGGCCCGAGATGGTCGAACGCATCGACGAAGGGATAGGTGCCCGCGCGGCTGAGGCGCCCGTAGGTCGGCTTCAGGCCGAACAGGCCGCACAGCGACGCCGGCACTCGGATCGAGCCGTTGGTGTCGGAGCCCAGCGCAATCGGCACCTCGCCCGCCGCCACGGCGGCGCCGGAGCCGCCCGACGAGCCGCCGGTCATGCGCTCGGGGTCGCGCGGGTTGCGCGACGGGCCGTAATGCGCGTTCTCGCCGGTGAAGTCGTAGGCGTACTCGCCCATGTTGAGGCCACCGACAAGGATGGCGCCCGCCGCCTCGAGCTTGCGGATCAATGAGCCGTCACGCGTCGCGATCGGCCCGTCATTGTTGATCTTCGATCCGGCGCGCGTCGGATGGCCCTTGATGTCGAACAGGTTCTTGACCGCGAACGGCACGCCCAGCATCGGCCCGCGATGCAGGCCGCGATCGATCTCGACGGCGCGGATGCGCGCCCGCTCGGCGACGATGTCGGTGAAGGCATTGACGGTGGGCTCGGCGGCGGTGATGCGCGCCAGCGCGGCGTCGACGACGGCCAGCGCCTTCACCTTGCCCGACATCACGGCGCCGGCGATCTCGGTCGCCGTCGCGTGCTTGGACAGGGGATCGCTCACGGCCGGAACACCGGCGCCGGCGTCAGCTCGTCGTCCAGGTCCACCTCGAGCAGCGGAGCTGCGATGGCGAGCGAGCGCTCGTAGTTCACGATCACGTTGGCGCGATACTGCTCGGCGATGGGCAGGCCCAGGGCCTTGGCCGCTTCGTCGACCAGGCGACCGATATCCGGCTTGTCTTCAGCCATGCTTGCAATTCCCTCCTAGGCAAAATGGCAGGCAACCTGCCTTGCCGGACCCACCGTGCGCAAGGCCGGCATCTCGGACGAGCAGCGCGGCTCGCCCTTGGGGCAGCGACCATAGAAGCGGCACACCGTGGGATCGGGATCGATCGGGCTGCGCGGCTCGCCGCCGAGGCGCAGGCGGCCGACCCGCTTGTCGGGATCTGCCTGCGGGATCGCCGAGATCAGCGCCCGCGTGTAGGGATGCTTCGGCTCGGCGAAGATCTCGGCAGCCGGCCCCTGCTCGACGATCTTGCCGAGATACATCACCAGCACGCGGTCGCACAGCAGGCGAACGACGTTGAGATCGTGGCTGACGAACAGGTAGCTCATGCCGAGTTCCTGCTTGAGCTGCTGCAGGAGTTGCAGGATGACGACCTGCACCGAGACGTCGAGCGCGGCCGTCGGCTCGTCGAGGATCAGCAGCTCTGGCTCGACGGCGATCGCGCGCGCGATACCGACACGGGCCTTCTGGCCGCCGGAGAGCTGATGCGGGAAGCGGGTCAGCAGGTCGCGCGGCAGGCCGGTCATGTCGGCGAGCCGGTCGACGCGCTCGCGCAGGGCGGCGCCCGACATCCTCTTGAGACGGCGCAGCGGATCGGCGATGGCGTCGGCCGCGGTGTAGCGCGGGTTGAGCGAATCGCCGGCATCCTGGAACACCATCTGGATGCGCTTGCGGTTGGGATTGCCGGCGAAGTCCCGCGCCTTCATGTCGGCGAGCTCGGTGCGCGCCAGACGGATGCTGCCCGACGTCGGATCGAGCAGCCGGTTGATCAGGCGCACCAGCGTGGACTTGCCGCACCCCGATTCGCCCACCAAGCCGACCGTCTCGCCGCGCTGGATGGTGAAGCTGACATCGTCGACGGCATGCAGCAGTCGCTTGTTGCCGACCGGGAACCGCTTGACCAGCTCGGCAATGTCGAGCAGTGCCTCGGTCATAGCGGGTTCCAGCAGGCGACCATGTGGCGCTCGCCGAGCACGCGGCGCGGCAACGGACGGGCGCACTCGTCGAGGCGACTCTCGCAACGGCCGCTGTAGCGGCAGGCTGGCAGGTCGCTGCGCCGCAGATCCGGCAATCCGCCCGGAATGGAGGCCAAGTCGACGAGCGACGCCGTCTCGCCCGGCGTCGCGGCCAGCAGCTTGGCCGAATAGGGATGACGGGGATGGGCGAACAGGTCGCGGCCGGACGCGGTCTCGACGATGTGGCCGGCGTGCATGACTACGATGCGGTCGCAGTACTCCGCCGCCAGCGCCAGATCGTGCGTAATGAAGATCGTCGCCATGCCGGAGTCGTGCGCGAGCTCGCCGATGAGGTCCATGATGACGGCCTGGGTGGTGACGTCGAGGCCAGTGGTCGGTTCGTCGGCGATCAGCAGGGCGGGCCGGCAGGCGAGCGCGATGGCGATCATGATGCGCTGGCACATGCCGCCCGACAGCTCGAACGGATAGGCCTCGGCGCGCCGCTCGGGATCGGGGATGCGGACCTTCTTCAGCATCTCGACGGCGGCGCGCGGCGCCTCGGTCGAGGTCGCCCCGCCGTGACGCACCAGCACGTCGGCGATCTGCTGGCCGACCCGCCGGATCGGATTGAGCGCCGTGCGTGGGTTTTGGAAGATCATCGACAGCTCGCGGCCGCGCTGCTCGGCGAGATCGCGCTCGCTCATCGCCAGCAGGTCGGAGCCGCCGAACATCGCCCGGCCCGCGGTCACCCGCCCCGCCGGGTCGAGGATGCCCATGACGGCGAACGCCGTGACGGACTTGCCCGACCCCGATTCGCCCACGAGGGCGATCGTCTCGCCCTTGTCGACCTCGAAACCCACCTTCTCCAGCACCTTGACGGTGCCGGAGCGCGTGCGGAACTCGACCGACAGATCCTCGACGGCAAGCGCAGGAATCGCGGCCATGGGTGCTGCCTACGTCCTCTTGAGGGGATCGATGATGTCGCGCAGCCCGTCGCCCAGCAGGTTGAAGCAGAACACCGCCAGCATGAGCGCCGCGCCGGGGAACAGCGCGATCCACCATTCACCGCTCTGGATGAAGTTGGCGCCCTCGGCGACCATGATGCCCCATTCCGGTGCCGGCGGCCGCACGCCCAGCCCGATGAAGGACAGGCCGGCGGCATTGAGGATGGCGTAGCCCATGGTGAGCGACATCTGCACCATCATGATGGGCATGATGTTGGGCAGGACCTGGCCCAGCACGACGCGCGCCTCGCCGTTGCCCGACAGGCGGGCGGCCTCGACGAAGCCGGCGTCGCGCCGCACGTTGGCCTCGGCCCGGGCGACGCGGGCGTAGAGCGGAAAGTTGATGATCGCGGTGGCGATCACGATGTTGATGACCTCGTTGCCGAGGGCCGCCACGATGCCCATGGCCAGCACGAACAGCGGGAAGGCCATGATGGTGTCGGCCAGCCGGCCGACCACGCGGTCCGTCCAGCCGCCGAAATATCCCGCCGCGACGCCCGACAGCGCGCCGAGCAGGAAGGCCAGGACCACGGAGGCGAAGGCGATCGAAAGGTCGAGCCGCGTCGCCACCAGGACGCGGCTGAAGATATCGCGGCCGAGCTGGTCGGTGCCGAACCAGTGCGCCGCCGACGGCGGCTTCAGGGCCATCGCGGCATTGCTCTGCAGCGGGTTGTAGGGCGCCAGCAGCGGGCCGAGGATCGCCGCGACCAGGAACAGGGCGAACAGCCCGAACGCCAAGCCGGTGACGGGGTTCTCCGATAGCACGTAGCGGGCGTGGCGCAGCAACGGGATCATGTCATTCCCCTCCTCCCCAGCTTCGCTGGGGAGGTGTCGGCGTCTTCGCCGACGGAGGGGTCATGAGCAACGGGACTGGGGCTCATGACCCCTCCGTCGCGTATGACGCGACACCTCCCCAGCGGAGCTGGGGAGGAAAAGCAGAACAGCGCATCCCCGACCCTGCTCACCATCAGCTGTCCAGCCGCACGCGCGGGTCGACCAGGCCGTACAGGCAGTCGATCGCGAGGTTGAGGGCGACGTAGAGCAGCGCCATAGTGAGTACGAAACCCTGCACCGGCGCGTAGTCCGAGGTGATCAGCGCGTTCACGGCATAAAGGCCGATGCCCGGCCAGGCGAACACCGTCTCGACCAGCACGTTGGCGCCGAGCAGAAAGGAGAAGACCATGCCGAGCGTCGTGATGACCGGCAGCACGGCGTTGCGGAACGCGTAGGTGAACACGACGGTGCGCGGCGCCAGGCCACTCGCCCGGGCAGTGCGGATGAAATCGCTGCCGAGCACCGACAGCATCGAGCCGCGGGTCATGCGGGCGAGCGGCGCCAGGGAGAAGATCGCCATCGAGATCGCGGGCAGCGCGAGCTGGCGCAGGCTGCCCCAGAATGCCTCCACGTTGCCGGTGAGCGCGGAGTCGATCAGGTAGAAGCCGGTAATGTGCGTGGGCGGGGAGAGAAAGACATCGAGCCGGCCGGTCGGCGCCGGCGCGATCTGCAGCACGTAGTAGAAGAGATAGGCGAACAGCAGGCCGGTGAAGAACACCGGCAGGGAGACGCCGGCCGTCGTGACGATGCGGCAGAGGTGGTCGATCCAGGTGCCCTGCTTCACCGCGGCCAGCACGCCCAGCGGGATGGCGATGCAGACGGCGAGGATCAGGGCGGCGAGCGTGAGCTCGCCCGATGCCGGCAGGCGTGTCGCGATCTCCGCCACGACCGGCTGGCCGGTGCTCAGGGAATTGCCGAGATTGCCGTGCAGCAGATCGCCGATGTAGGCGACGAACTGCTCCGGCAGGGACTTGTCGAGCCCGAGCTTGGTGCGGATCTCGGCGATCGCCTGCGGGCTCGCCGCCAGCCCCGCGAAGTAGGCCGCCGGGTCGCCCGGCAGCAGGCGGGTCAGCATGAAGGTGACGATGACGACCCCGATCAGGCTCGGGACCGCCGTCGCCAGCCGCGACAGCAGCATCTTCAACATGGGTGCGACTCATGCCGCCCGAGCCAAGAGCGATCCTCACCCTGAGGAGGCCGCGCCGCGGCCGTCTCGAAGGGTCGGATCACAGACGGTGCTCGATCCCATCCTTCGAGACGCCGCGCTCTGCGCGGCTCCTCAGGATGAGGTCCTCACGATCACTCTCCACCCTCACCTCCCTCACCCCTTCACGAGCTGGCGGTAGTCGAGCTGGCGGTGGAACCAGTAGCGGTAGCCGGTGATGTTCTTCTGCATCGCCACGTTCAGGAGCGGCTGGTAGATCGGCACGCGCGGCACTTCCTCGAAGGCCATGTCGATGAAGCCCTTCACGGCCGCCTCGTACTCCGGACCCGACGTGAACCGCGCCTTGTCGATCAGCGCATCCATCGCCGGGTTCTTGTAGCCCATCGTGTTGAACACGGCGTTCTGGCCGTGATAGCACCAGTAGAAGAAGTACTCCGGATAGTTCAGCCATCCGCCGAAGGCGTTGGTGATCATCGGCATGTTCTTCTTCAGCAGCTCGCCGCGCCAGTTGGCGCCCGGGATCTTGTTGATCGTCGTCTTGATGCCGATCTGCGCCAGGCTCTCCTGGATCAGCACGGTGAGCGGCTCGTTGGTGCTGGCGAGGCCGAGATCGAACGACAGTGTGGTCTCCACGCCGCTGCCGTAGCCGGCCTCGGCCATCAGCGCCTTGGCCTTGGCGATGTCGGTCTTGTAGCCGTCCTTCTGCGGCCAGTAGACGCCCTTGAACTTGTTGTCGTCGCCGCCGAACAGCGGGATCGCCTGGCCGAACATCACCGAGTCCATGATCTGCTGGTAGGGCAGCGCCCATGCCACCGCCTGCCGCACCTTGACGTTGTCGAACGGCTTCTGGTTGACGTTCATGCCGAGATACATCATCGCGTTCTCTATCGGCGTGCCGATCACGGTGAGCTTCGGTGAGCTCTTGAGCTCGGAGAAGTCCTTGGACGGCAGGTCGAACGACAGGTCGGCATCGCCGCGCTCGAGCAGCGCGCGGCGGTTCCCCGCCGACGGGATGATGCGCATGATGACGCGCCTGACCTTGGGCAGCGGGCCGTTCTTCCAGTCGTCGTTGCGGGCGTAGACGACCTCCTGGCCGGGCTGCCAGCGCTCGACCTTGTAGGCGCCGCCCGAGGCATGGTTGTTCTTGCACCACTCCATTGCCCACGGGTCGGCCGCGGTTGCATGCTTCTTGCACAGCTCCGAGTTCATGATCACCGGCACCGGCACGCCGATGTCGGGAAGGGTGAGCTTGTCGGCGCGAATGAAGTCGACGCGGAAGGTGTGGTCGTCGACCACCACGAACTGCTCCTTTTTCTCGAGCGACCCCGCCGCCATCTGGAAGGTCGGGAAGCCGCCCACCGTCACGGCGCGGTCGAACGACCATTTCACGTCCTTCGCCGTGATCGGCGTGCCGTCGTGGAACTTGGCGTCACGACGCAGCTTGAAGGTCGCCGAGGTCGGCGTGACGTCCCACTCGGTCGCCAGCTCGGGCTCGAGCTTGGTGTAGTCGTAATGGTCGTTGCCGTTGGCGTCCTTCTTGACGCCGTAGGTGATCAGGCGGTCATGGGTGTTCCATGACACCTCGTAGGCCGGCCGGTTGGCGCCGACGCCATGGATGTCCATGGAGTTGGGCGGGCTTTCGCCCACGATCAGCAAGGTCTCGTTGCGGGCCTGTGCCTTGGCGGCCGACCAGATCGCCGGTGCCGCCGTCGCCGCAGCTCCGGCGGCAGTGGTCTTGATGAAGCTACGACGTTTCATTTTCATCCCCTGAGTTCCCTGGATCCCCGGCCACCACGAAGGCAAGGACCGTGCCAATGATGCACTTGGCCGGGAGCGCGCCACGCCGTGGCGCCCTTCTCGCTGACGCCTCATCTCATGAGCGGCACGGAGTGGCGCATTCCCGGCGCACTGAGCCCGATTGTCACTGAGGGCTGATTTCAGACGCCCTCTTGTCTAAAAGCACGCCATGACCCTGCTTCTCGACCTCGGCCTCCATGCCCTGCGCAGCGCCTACCGCGCGGGCACGCTCGACGTGACCCGGACGATCGAGGAGATCCTGAAACGCATCGCCGCCGCAGGCGACGACAAGGTCTGGATAGCCCGCCCCGCGGACCAGGCGCTGCGCGAGGCCGCGCGCCGGCTCGACGCCCGTCGCGAGGAGTTAGAGAGCCTGCCGCTCTATGGCGTGCCGTTCGCCGTGAAGGACAACATCGACGTCGAAGGGCTTTCGACCACGGCTGCCTGTCCCGGCTTCTCCTACGACGCCGGCGAGTCGGCCGAGACCGTGCGTCGCCTGGTCGCCGCCGGTGCCATCGTCGTTGGCAAGACCAATCTCGATCAGTTCGCCACCGGTCTCGTCGGCGTGCGCTCGCCCTACGGCGTGCCGCGCAATCCGTTCGACCCCTCGTTCGTGCCCGGCGGGTCGAGCTCGGGATCGGCCGTCGCGGTCGCGGCCGGCCTGGTGAGCTTTGCGCTCGGCACGGACACTGCGGGCTCGGGCCGGGTGCCGGCCGGCTTCAACAACATCGTCGGGTTGAAGCCCACGCCGGGGCTGCTCAGCACGTCGGGCGTCGTGCCGGCCTGCCGATCGCTCGACTGCGTCTCGGTCTTCGCGTTGTCCTGCGTCGATGCCGACGTCGTGCTGAACGTCCTGGCCGAGCCGCCGGCCTGCCCGGCCATCGGGCGGCATTTCCGCTTCGGCGTGCTGCGCGCCCGCGACGCCGAGTTCTTCGGCGACGAGGCTTATGCAGGCCTCTACTCCCAGTCGATCGCGCGGCTAGAGGCGATGGGCGGCACGCCGGTCCAATTCGACTACGCTCCCTTTCGAGAGGCGGCGCAGCTTCTCTACGGCGGTCCGTGGGTCGCCGAGCGCACCGCAGCGGTCGGCGCCTTCATCGAGGCTGCGGACGACGGCGCAGGAGTCTGGCCGGTCACGCGCGACATCGTCCTGGGAGGCAGCGAGTACAGCGCCGTCGACGCCTTCGAGGGGCAGTACGAGCTCGCCGAGCTGAGAGCGCGCGCCGACGCCGAGATGGCCGGCCTCGATTTCCTCGCCCTGCCCACCACCGGCACGATCTATCGTGTCGCGGACCTCGAGCGCGAGCCGGTGCTGTTCAACAGCCACCTCGGTCACTACACGAATTTCGTCAACTTCTTCGGCCTGTCGGCGCTCGCCCTGCCGGCGGGGTTTCGGCAGGATGGCATGCCGTTCGGCGTGACCCTGGTCGGCCGGCCGCATGCCGAACGCGCACTGCTGGCGTTCGGCGCGCGCTGGCAACGCGCGGTGCCATTGCCGCTCGGCAGGACCGTCAGCCAGCTGCCGCCGGCAGGCGAGGATCCGACAATCGTCGAGGACAGGGTCTCGATTGCCGTCGTAGGCGCGCACATGAGCGGCCTGCCGCTCAACGGTCAGCTGGTCGAGCTTGGCGGCCGCCTGGAACGGTCGGGCCGCACGGCGCCCCACTACCGCTTCTATGCATTGCCCGGCAGCCCACCGCAGCGACCCGGCCTCGTGCGCGTCGCCGAGGATGGTGCGGCCATCGAGCTCGAAGTGTGGAGCCTGCCTGCCGCACAGGTCGGGGCGTTCCTGCGCGGCATTCCGGCGCCACTGGGATTGGGCAACGTCAGCCTCGACGACGGCTCGACCGTCGCCGGTTTCTTGTGCGAGGGCTACGCCACGGCCGGCGCGCGCGACATAACCGCCACGGGCGGATGGAGAGCCTATCTGAAGGGCAAGTGAAAGCGGGCACGTCTCGGGGCTTGAGCCGAGCTGCAGAATTCTGCATAGTGATTCATAAGCACTGTCACGAATTAGGTGCGGCACAGGGAGGACTCTGCGATGAAGCGAGTTCAATCTGCGTTCGTAGCGTGCGTGTTTGTGGGCTTACTGGCCTCGCCCCCGGCGTCGGCACAGACCACCACCTGGAACTTCAACATCTTCGGTCCGCCGCGCGCCGTTACGGCCGGGCTCGAAGCGATGGCCGAGTTCTACAAGAAGGAGTCGAACGGCACCTTCGAGATCAAGATCAACTACGGCGCCGCGCTCGGCCCGGAACGGCAAGCGCCGGAGGCCATCAAGTCGGGCGGCTATGACGGCGCGCTGCTGTGCGCCGGCTACTACCCCAACAAGTTCCCGCTGATGACGGCAATGGAGCTGCCGTTCCTGCCGCCGCGCAAGCTGGCGGAGAATTCCCTGGTCAACGAGGCGGTCCAGCAGCACCCGGCGATCGTCAAGGAGATGGCCGAGCGCTGGAACATCAAGTATTTCGGCCCGATCGTGCTGCCGCCCTTCGAGTTCATGGGCAACAAGCGGATCGCCTCGGTGGCCGACATGAAGGGCGTCAAGATGCGCATCACCGGCCTCAACGCCAAGGCGTTGCAGTCGTTCGGTGCGGTGCCGACCATGGTGACGGCGCCCGAGGGCTATCAGGCGCTGGAGCGCGGCACCATCGACAGCTTCGGCTTCCCCTACACCTTCGCGTTCGGCGCCTACAAGCTCTACGAGGTGTCGAAGTTCGTCACCGAAGGCCTGGCGATGAGCGGCTTCATGTGCTGGGAGGGCGTCAGCCTGACCTCGTGGAACAAGCTGCCGGACAACCTCAAGGCCAAGCTGCCGCAGGCCCAGCAGCTCGCCCGCGAGGCGCTGTTCAAGGCGTTCGCCAAGGACGACGAGAAGTGGCTGCCGATCTTCAAGCAGAGGCTCGAGATCGTGCAGTTCCCCGAGGCCGAGCGCGAGAAGCTGGTCGCCGCATCGGTCCCGATCTGGGAGGCGTGGGCCAAGGAGCAGGACGCCGCCGGTCGGCCCGGCAGCGAATTGCTGGGCTTCATCAAGGCGGAGGTCGCCAAGGCCAAGTCGGGCAAGTAGACCGCGGCCATCCCCGACATGCACGAGCTGGCGATCCTCGCCGTGGTCGTCGTCGCCGCGATGGCGACGACGGTCTTCGTGGCCGACCGCATCGGCCGCGTCCTGCTGCGCATCGAGGTGGCGCTGATGGCCGTCGCCGCGTCCGTGGTGTTCTTCGCCATGCTGTTCGTCGGCGCCGAGGTGCTGATGCGCTACGCCTTCGATTCGCCCATCCCCGGGCATCTCGAGGGCGCCGAGCTGCTGATGCCGATCATCGTCTTTCTGGCACTGTCCTACACCCAGGCAACGCATGGCCACGTCGGCATGGACCTCGTGCTCGACAGCCTGCCGGCGCGTGCCGGTCGTTGGGCGACCATCACGACCTTGCTGCTCAGCGTCTTCGTGTGTGCCGTGCTGGCGTGGTTCAGCGCCAAGCTCGCCTACCAGCTGTGGGAGTACGACGACGTCACCATGTCGCCGCCCTACTTCAAGACCTGGCCGTCGGGCGCGGCAATCACGCTCGGCTACACCCTGACCGCGCTCAGGCTGTTCATCCAGGTGCTTCATCTCTACCACCCCGACCGCTTTCCCGCCAACGAGCCCCGCTCGGGCGGTTTCCACGCGGTCGAGTGACATGGCCGCCGCACAGCTGCTCCCGCTTCCCCTCCCGATCGGACTGCACCATGGATCCCGTTAGCGTCGGAGTGCTCTCGCTGCTCGCCCTCACGGCATTCCTGATGTCGGGCGTGCGCATCGCCTTCGCCACGGCGCTCTGCGGCTTCTTCGGCCTGTGGATCCTGCGCGGCTACGAGCCGGCGGCCTCGCTGTCGGCGCAGACCATCATCGGCCACGTCACCAACTACAACCTGCTGGTGGTGCCGCTGTTCATCATGATGGGCTTCTTCGCCTACTACGCCAACATAACGCGCGACATCTACTGGGCGGCGCGTCAGTGGCTCGGTCACCTGCCAGGCGGCCTCGCGGTGGCGACCATCGCCGGCTGCGCCGGTTTCGCCGCCGCCTGCGGCGCCTCGACCGCATCGGCTGCCGTGATGGGCCGGGTGGCGCTGCCCGAGCTCAAGAAGTACGGCTACGACGACAAGGTGTCGACCGGCTGCGTCGCCGCCGGCGGCACCATGGCAATCATGATCCCGCCGTCGGTGCTGATCGTCATCTACGGCTTCATCGCCGAGGAATCGATCGGCGCCCTGCTGCTGGCCGGCATCCTGCCCGGCCTGCTGCAAGCGACGACCTACGTCGCCATGCTGATGTTCCGCTTCAAGCTCGACTCCTCGCTCGGCCCGCCGATCCGCGGCATCACCTGGTCCGATCGCCTGACCTCGCTCAAGGGCGTATGGGGCATGATCGTGATCATCCTGCTGGTGATGGGCAGCATGTACACCGGCCTGGCCACGCCGACCGAGTCGGCGGGAATCGGCGCGATCGGCGCCCTGCTGATGGCGCTGCCGCGGTTGAAGGGCAAGGACTTCGCAGAAGCCATGACCGAGACCGTGCGCACCACCGCGCTGATCTTCGCCATCGTCGCCGGCGTGCTGATCTACGTGCATTTCCTCGGCTTCACCGGCACGCCGGCGGCGATGGCCAAGGCGATCTCCGAGCTCGACGTCTCGCCTATGGTGGTGCTGATCGGAATCCTCTTGATGTACCTGATCCTCGGCATGTTCATCGACGGCATCGGCATGGTGCTGCTGACCGTCCCGATCATCCTGCCGACCATCAAGCAGCTCGGCATCGATCCCATCGTGTTCGGCATCCTGGTGGTGCGCATGGTCGAGATCGGCTTGATGACCCCGCCGGTCGGGCTCAACGTCTACGTGCTGAAGGGCGTGGCCAAGGGCGTCAGCATGGGCGACATTTTCCGCGGTTGCGGCTGGTTCGTCGCCGTCGACATCCTCAACGTCGCCATCCTGCTCGCCTTCCCGTGGATCATCCTGGCCATCCCCAACTCCATGGCCAAGTAGGTCGGCAGAAGCGGGCCGCTTCGACTCGCGGCGGGCAAATGCTAGGGTCGGTTCCCTAGGAGGAACGACCCCATGAGTGGAAAGATCGCAATCGTCACCGGCGCGGGCAGCGGCATCGGCCGCGCCTCGGCGCTCGCCCTGCTGCAGGTTGGCTACAAGGTGGCGCTTGCCGGCCGGCGCAAGGACGCGCTCGACGAGACGGCCAAGCTCGCCGGCAACAACGCACCCAACACGCTCGCGGTGCCGACCGACGTCACCAGGCGCGACGACATCGTGGCGCTGTTCGCCAAGGTGAAGGCGACCTGGGGCCGGCTCGACCTGGTCTTCAACAATGCCGGCGGCGGCGCCCCGCCCGTGCCGCTGGAGGAGCTGCCCTACGAGACCTGGCTGAGCGTCGTCGCGGCCAACCTCACGGGCCCCTTCCTGTGCACCCAGGAAGCCATTAAGATCATGAAGGACCAGAAGCCGCGCGGCGGGCGAATCATCAACAACGGCTCGATCTCGGCCCACGCGCCCCGCCCCTTCTCGGTCGCCTACACCTCGACCAAGCACGCCATCACCGGCCTCACCAAATCGACCTCGCTCGATGGCCGGGCCTACGACATCGCCTGCGGCCAGATCGACATCGGTAACGCCGTGACGCCGATGACCGAGCGCATGACCAAGGGCGTGCTGCAGCCCAACGGCACCACCGTGGCCGAGCCGCGCATGGACGTGAAGGCGGTGGCCGACGCCATCGTCTACATGGACAGCTTGCCGCTCGACGCCAACGTGCAGTTCATGACCGTGATGGCGACCAAGATGCCGTTCGTCGGACGGGGCTGAGGGAACTCGCGTCCCTCATCGAGTCCTCTCCGCCCGCGTGAGCGGGGGGAGAGGAAGGGGCCCCACGCGAAGCGTGGGGGAGGAGAGGTGGGTCGTTGCCACACGATCGATGCGTGACACTCGGACGACGATCGATCACCTTTCGGGCAACGACCTCATGACCCACCTCTCCTAGCCTCTCCCCCCGCTTACGCGCGCTTGCGCACGCTTACGCGGGCGGAGAGGAACATGAGGCATGTCTACTCGAAGCAGGATTCGGGGACCTACATGAACGCCGCGCCCTCGTCGACGCGGATGCCGATGATGACGTCCTGGAAGTCGTTGTCGCCGGCCGGGTTCGCCTGGTCCTCGAAGCCGATCTGCATCTCCAGGCCGCCCGGCGCCACGCCGGACAGGACCTGCAGGGCATCGTTCGGGTTGAGCGTGGCGATCGAGTGGAAGATCTGCGCGCTGGTCAGGTTGCCGAGCGTCGCGCTGCGCAGCACCGGCGGCACGCCGGCGTCGATGTCGGCTGGGGTCGCCGTGTTGGGCGTCACGAACGACAGGTTGTCGGGCAGGCTGCCGTAGGCCGTCGCCCCCTTCTGGATCAGGAAGAAGCCGAACCGCACGCCGTCCGCCGGCGTCCCGAGGTCGACCGTGCGGGCCGCCGTCGGCACGTCGAGCGTATCGGCGAACAGGATCTCGACGTCGCCGATCGTGCCGTCGGCCGCCACCTCGTAGTAGCCCAGCGTGTTGTGGAACGCCGACACGGCCGACTTGAGCTCGAGCGTGAACTTCGCCGTGCCGTCGCCGACCAGGAACGGCTCGTTGGCGACGCCGTTGATCTTGGCCGTGTCGACGCGCGCCCCTTCCACAAGGGTCGGCAGGAAAGGCTCGAAGCTCACGATCGTGTGAGCGTTCGCGCCGGTGCCGCGGGCCACCGTCATGAACTCGCCCTGGCTGAAATCGCCGGCCAGCTTGAAGGCCTTGCCGTCGACCGCGACATCCGTCGAGCCGGCGCCCTTGGTGAAGGTGAACGCGCTGCGCGGCAGATGCGCCCCGGTGATGTCGATCGCGTCCTCGAGACCGAAGCCTGCCACGACGTCGCCCTTCAGGTTGGCGAGGCCGTCGCGCAGGATGTCGGCCCCGGCGCCGAGATCGATGTTGTCGGCACCGAGGCCGCCCGTCACGGTGTCGTTGCCGGCGCCGGCCTGCAACGTGTCGTCGCCTGCCGATCCGGTCAGCACGTTGTTGCCCGGATCGTTGCCGCCCGCCGTCACGCCCTGGAAGACGGCGTCGTTCCTGACGTTGAGGTTCTGGATGCGCATGTCCAGGGTTTCGGCGGTGTCGGCGACGTCGAAGGCCGTAGCCGCCGTGCTGTGGTTGTCGGCGAAGTAGTCGGCAAACGCCGCCTGCTCGCCGACGGCATTGGCCGGCACGTTCGCCGGAGCGGTGAAGTCGAGCGCCTCGTCGACTGCCGGGCCGAGCGTGCCGTTGCCGAGGAGGAAACGGAAGTTGCTGCCGTTCGCCTTGATTGGATAGCCGTCGCCGCCATTGGCAGTGAAGCTCGTGGTCGACACGGCGATCACGGCGGGTGCGTCGGCGACCACGACGCCATTCTCGACGATGCGGGCGACGACCACGCCACTGGCGTCGATCAGCGACACGTTGAGGATGCGCGAGCCCGCGGCCAGATCCGGATCCCACGAGAAGCGCAACCCGCCGACCTGGCCGAAGCGGCCCTGATTGATGCCGGCCGCGACGCTGTGCTCGAGGATCGCCTTGAGGCCGGCCGCATTGGTGTCGAACACCATCAGCTTATTGTCGAAGCGAAGCGAGTTCTCGACATCGAGCTGGCTCACGCCGCCCTGGGGCTTTCCAGCGTCGGGATTGGCGATTGGCGGGACCTTGTCCCCTTCCTGGTCGATCGAACCGATCTGGGCGCGAATTCCACCGCCGTTGCGCAGGCCGACGATGAACATCTCTTCCGCGTCCTGGCCGACGATCTGCTTCAGCGCATGGATGCCTGTGTCGGCCGCGAGGCTCCCGAGGTTGGTCTCCTGCGAGCGCACGAACGCCCTCTCACCCTCGAGATAGACCTCCGTGAAGCCGAAGACGGTGCCGTCCTTCGCGCCGATCACGTTGTCGACGGCCTTGGTGATGTCGCGCACCTTGTCGCCCTTGGTGCCGTCGGCGAACGCCGTCGTCTCGAGCTCCGCCTCGGTGACGCCCCAGGCCTCGGCGGCGTTGGCGGCGGTCGAGGCATAGGCGCCGTTGATCGCCTGATTGTCGACCAGGCTGTCGAGGATGATGTCGCCGTTGGCGTCGAAATCGACCACGAGGCGGCCCAGGTAGGTGTACTCGTTGTCGGTGTTGACGATCAGCGTCGTCTTGCCGTCGGCCCCTTGGGTGACGATTGGGTAGGGTCCGGCGAAGGTGGCCGCGTGGCCGGGAAAGGCCACCGCCTCGTCGTCGGCGTCGCCAAGCCGGGTGTTGGAGCCGGCAGACAGGATGATGTCGACGCCGCGCAGCTTTGTCGCGAGCAGCTGCTCGTTCTGAATCTGCTGGAGATGCGCCATCAGAACGATCTTGTCGACGCCCTCGGCGATGAGCTCGTCGATGATCGGCTGCAGCTGCTGCGCCAGCAGATCCATGTTGTCGACCTCGCCGTTGGCGCCAGGCCCGGTCGGGAAGCCCTTCACCTCGGTGCCGTTGGGCGAGGAGATCGCCTCGATGATCTGGGTGGTGGCGGCCACCAGGCCGATCTTCTCGCCGCCCTTGGTGATCACGGCGGACGGCGCGATCCGGCCATTCAGCGTGCTGGCCTCGGGGATCATCGTTCCGGTGCCGCCATCGACCGTGTTGGTGAAGCGCGGTGCGAGAGCGCTGTCGGCGGAGAAGTCGAGGTTCGCGGACAGGTACGGGAACAGCGCGCCGCCCCAGGCCCCTGACGGCGTGAAAGAATCGCGGAACGCCGTCGAGCCGAGGTCGAACTCGTGATTGCCGATGGTCGATGCCTCGACGCCCAGGGCGTTGTGGATCGCGATATCGGGACGTCCGGGCGCCGTGGCGCCGATGATCGCGTTGAGCGACGGGTCGGTGCCGGCATTGAGGAACGGGCCGGGCAGGAAATTGTCGCCGCCCGCCAGGATCAGGGTGTTGGCGTAGTCGTCGTCGAAGGCGTCCATCAGCGCCGCCAGCATCGGCGCGGTGTCCCCCGCCAGGAGGCCTGCTTCACCGTCGGCCAGGTGCAGAAGCTGCAGGGTGAAGGCCGGCGCGGCATCGAGCTCGAATACCGAGATGTTGTTGCTGACCTCGTTGCTGACGACCAGCAGGTCGCTGCCGGTCGGCGAGTCGGCCGCCGGGATGACCAGCACCCCCTCGGGGCTGACGTCGCCGGCATGCTGCGCGGCGCCGGCGTAGGTCACGTGGCCGGGATCGGTGATGTCGAAGGCCAGCGTGATGTTCGAGCGCTCGAGCGCCACGAAGGCGTAGGTCCGGCCGCCGACCGAGCCGACAGTCAGGCCCTCCGGCTCAGGTCCCTTGTTGTCGCTGCGCGCGTCGTCCCACAGCGCGGGGAACTGCTCGGCGACGATGCGTTCGATGACGTCGGCGCTGTCGAACACGCGGTTGCCCGCGCTGTCGACGATCGAGAACGAACGCCCGCCGTAGGTCAGGATCTGGTCGATGTCGCCGTCGCCGTCGGTGTCGCCGCGCAGGCCCGGCGCGTTGGACACGACGAGGCGACCCAGCTCCGCCTGGGTCTTGAGGATCGCCTCGTCCGGGAACGTCGCGTTATCGAGGTCGTACGAGCCCGAGCCGACCCGGATCGTCTCGTCGGGATCGAGGAAGTCGTCGCGATCGTCGCCCTCGTTGGCCATGACGTAGAAGGTCTGGCCGCCGACCTGATAGCTCGAGATGGCGTCCGGCATGTACAAGCCGAAGATCGGCGCATCGTCGACGAGGTTGATCGCCGCCGTCCCGCCTGTCCCGTCACGGTCACTGACATCGAGCTCGAGACCGAACCAGTCCTTCAATCCCAGCGGCACGATGTCGACGAAGGTGCCGGTGGCGATGTCGAGGATGGCCAGCGCATTGGCCTCCTGCAGGGTCACCATGGCCTTGGTGCCGTCCGCCGAGACCGCGATGTACTCCGGCTCGACGTCCTGCGAGACCGACCTGCCAGCGAAGATGCGCACGCCTTCGGCGCGCAGCGCATCCTCCTGGCCGTTGAAGCTCGTGAAGGTCGCGGTCTGGACCGTCGCCGCCGCAACACCGTTGGCGATGTCGATGATGCTGACCGAGCCCTCGCCGTCGTTGCCGCCGGTCGCGAGCTCGCCTTCGTTGGCGACCAGGACCTTCTTGCCGTCGGGCGTGAAGGTGACCATGTCGGGCAGCGCGCCGACATTCACCGAGCCCAGCAGCGAATGGTCGGCGGCGTTGAGGAAGACCACCTTGCCGGGAAGCGTCTTGTCGGCTGCCGGCAGGGCGACGGCGACGATGCCACCCTTCGCCGCGACACTGGTGACGTCCTTGGTCGCGAAGCCCAGGGTGGTGAAGTCGATCGTGGCGATCAGGGTCGGAGCCGCCGGGTTGGCTAGGTTGACGACCTGCAGGCCGACATTCGACGTCGTGAACAGCCGGTCGGACCCTGCATCGAAGGCCGAGATCTCGGCGCCGGCCAGGCCCAACGAGCCCTTGAAGGCGATATCGAGAGCGCCGGTTGCCTTGGTCGACACGGCGGCCGACATGTCCAGGCTCACGACCAGCGCGTCGTGGTCGCTCGCCTGGTTGGCGAACTCGGCATTGATGTGGACGATGTCGTATTGCGCGCCGGCGCGGGCGGCCGTCGTGACGTAGACATGGTCGAGCGACTGGGCATTGCCGTCGAACACGTAGTCGAAGCGCTGGTTGACCGGCAGCGACTCGATCATCGCGTGCAGCACCTCCGCTCCGCCGACGGTGTACTCCGGCAGGGTGTCGGCGTCGGGCCCGTCGACGTAGGTCGCGACGCCCGAGAGGATCTGCATCGGCTCCTCGAACTCGAACTCGTTGAGATCGCCGGCGACCACGACCTTGGCCTGCGGGTTGGTCGCCAGCAGCGAGTCGACGTAGGTGTTGACGGCCTGGGCCTGCGCCGCGCGTACCACCTCGGAGCCGTTGAGCGGCGGCTGGGTGCCCATCAGGGCGCCGCTGCCGCCCTTCGCCGAGAAGTGATTGTTGACGACGGTGACGGTCTGGCCGTTGAAGGTGAAGTCGGCGACCAGCGGCAGGCGCGAGGCCAGGAACGGATGGCCTGGCGCGCCGTTGGCGCCGACCGCGGTCGTCGACGCACCGGTGACGTCGATGGTGCGCAGCGACGATTCGACCAGGTCGACGCCGCGATCGACGCGGTAGAGGAAGGCGACGCGGATGTTGCCGCCGGGCTCGCCACCGTTGAGGTCGTCGCCGATGAAGGGATTGTCCTGGAAGGCGTACTGGACGGTCCCGCCGGATGCCGCATTGATGGCATCGACCAGCATCTGCAGGGTGGTCGAGGCCGACGTCACCGCATCGTTGGTCGCACCGTTGTTGTCCTGCACCTCCTGGAGCGCCAGGATGTCGGGCGCCTTGAGGTTGACGACGATCTGCTGCGCCAGGGTGTTGAACTTGGGCGCGCCGTCGCCGGGATCGAGGTTCTCGACGTTGTAGTTGCCGATGGTCAGGCGGCGGGCGCTGCCGACCAGGCTCGTGGTCTCGGGGGCAAGCGTGCTCGGCGCCGTCACGCTGTAGGCTGCGGTCGGCAGGATCTCGTAGTTGCCGAAGCCGTAGCTCACCACGCCGGTGACGTCGCCGAGCCTGGCGCCGACGCTGACCGCCGGTGACGCGAAGCCCGGCAGGATGCCGGTGTCGTCGTCGATCTGGATGCGCTCCGGATTGAAGTCGCCGCCCACCGTGTTGGTGTTGCCGAAGGACGACGCGCCGCCCGAGATGCCGACGCTGCCGCGCGCCGTCAGGCTGTTGGTGTTGAGCCCGTTGGCCGCGTTGTCGTCGTTGTCGACGATGGTGAAGATCTCGCCGAAACTGTTGGTCGGGCTGACCGCGACCGGCGCCTTGACCTTGACGAGCATGCCCTCGAGGCTCTCGTAGAAGTCGATGCCGTCCTTGGTCGGCTCGAAGGTCGCTAGCCCGTCATCGTCGAGGTTGGAGGTCGGCGGAGAGCGGCCGGCCGCGCCGCCGAGCTGGGCGGCGACGATAGTCGGCCCGACGCCCATGTCCTCGATCGCGGGGCTGGTGATCTGGGTGATCGACAAGCTGCCCGCGGCCGCGGCCGCATCAGTGAACTCGCTCACCGTGCCGGTCACCTTCACCAGGCGACCGACGGTCACTGACGGCGCGGTGCTGGTGAAGACGAAGATGCCATCGGACGTGGCGACGTTGCCGTCGCCGGTGGCGTCCTGGATGTAGAAGCCATTCGTGTCGACGGCGGTCACGACGCCGCTGGTCGACACGGCCTTGCCGACGAAGGCGGAGGTGTGGCCGGCGCCCTGGATGTCGTAGATCGCCGTGGTCGGCGCCGTCGCGGCCGTGGTGAAGTCGAGCGCGTCCTTGGCAATGCCGGCGAAGCCGTTTCCGGCCTTGTCCTTGATCGCGCCGGCCGCGACGATCACGTCATAGGCCGTGCTGGTGGCGAGGTTGGTCGCGAGGTCGATGGTGACCTGGGTGCCGCTCACCGAGACGGTGCCGTCCGGATCGCTGGTGCCCACGCTGATGACCCGCACGTCCCCGGCACCGTCGGTGACGGTGATGTCGCCGCTGCCCAGCGCCACCGGCTCGTCGAAGGTGAGCACGATGTCGACCGAGGCGGCGACGTTGATCGCATTGTCGGCCGGGGTCGACGACAGCAGTGAAGGCGCTGTGGTGTCCGCACCGCCGGCGAAGACGACGCTCGACACGTTGATGTCGTCGATGCCGATCCACTCGTCGTTGCCGACGGCATTGGTCGTGATGATGCGGATATCGACCTGGGCCTGGTTGTTGGCCGCCGCCGGCAAGGTGACGTCGACTGGCGTCACCTGGGTCGCGGTGTTGGCGGTGGTCGCGTCGGCGATGTAGCCGCCCGGCGCATTGGTCCAGATTCCCGCCCCGCCGACGCGATACTGCACGGCAAGCTGCTGCTGGGAGTCGTCGGCCGACGCATCGAGGTCGCGGACGTTGAGCTGGACCCGGATGTCCTGGCGGCCCGTGGCGTCGACACGGATGATCAGCGAGGGCGCATCGCCGGTGCCGGACCCGTTCAAGGCGACGGAGGGGTCGGCGATGCCGTCGAACTCGGCGACGCCGCCGCTGGTCAGCGTGCTGGGGTTGGCCTGGTTGGCGATGACGTCGATGGCGCCCGAGCCGGCTGCCGTCAGGGTGCGCGGGTCGACCCCGGTCGCCGCCGTCAGCTCGTCGCCCAGGTACCCCACGATGCTCGGCACGTTCGCCCAGTCGTCGTTGACCGTGACCTGATCTTTGTTGGTCCAGCTTTGGGTGAGGTTTCCAGAGGCGAGCGAGTGATACGTGGCCGACATTGACATTCCTCCGCAAGGGACAGCGCCTCGTTCGGCCGGCGTCGCAAGGCAACGCTCCGCCCGAGCGAGACGCGATACGGTCTCGACGCGAGACGGCGGGCGACTTCACCCGCATCGACTTCCCTTAGCGGCCGATCTTTGCGATTCGATTTCAGTGGGTGCGCAAAGCGCAGCGACGATCCGGTCGATCGCGTGTTATTTGTGTGAAACGCGAGTCGAGTCTTGCAAACGACTCATATTCGTAACGGGATACTCAAATATCTGACGTCGATTATTCATCGCCGACGGCCAGCAAACAAAAGGCCCCGTTCTCGGGGCCTTGGACGAAACTGTCCCTACTCACTTTGGTAACGCGGCCCACGTCATCCCTGGGGCATGGTCTTCCCTCTTGGAAACATCCGGACCCCACACTTCCGTCATCCTGAACGCAGCGAAGGATCCCATCGCCAGGAGCCTCGAAGCGCTCCCGTTGCGGACGGCGATGAGGTCCTTCGCTGCGCTCAGGACGACAAGAGCTCGGGCGTCGACCCAACGGGCCGAACGGTCTCGCACAGACCAACGAAGCCTGACGGCAGGACGACAGAAGTTCGCACAGGGTCTCGCGGCCGTAGATCTCGGGTTGCCGCTTGCCGGCCCAGCGTGTCGTCTCGACGCACGAAAATCACGCTCGAGCTTCGTGACCGCCGCTCGCTCGGCACCATTGGTCTCTTTGCCAGGCGACCTGCGCGATCAGTAGCCTTCGTCGTGGAGGTTGAGCAGCGGGAAGGCACTGTGCACGCCGGGCAGGTTGGTCGGCATGGCCGGCGCGATGTAGCTCCTGTCGAGCTGGCTGAGCCTTGCGACACCCAGCAGGCCCATGACCTCCCTCATCTCCTCCTCGAGCAGCTCGATCACGCGCTCGATCCCGGCGGCGCCCGCGGCGGCGAGACCGTAGCAATAGAGCCGGCCCAGCCCGACCCAGTCGGCGCCGAGACAGATCGCCTTGACGATGTCGCTGCCGCGGCTGAACGAGCCGTCGACGCCGATCTTCGCCCGGCCGGCCACGGTCTCGACGATCTCCGGCAGGACGGCGGCGGAGCCGCGGCCATGGTCGAGCTGGCGGCCGCCGTGATTGGAGCAGTACACCGCCCACACGCCGTGGCGGCAGGCGATCTCGGCATCCTCGGCGGTGCCGATGCCCTTGAGCATGAACTTCACGTCCGGGAAGCTGTCCTTGACGCGCTTGAAGTTGTCCCACGAGAAGGCGGCCTGGAAGTCCTGGCCCGTCGCCGCCGTGCGCCACGACTTGACGAAGCGCTTGGCGATGTCGCGCTCGCGACGCGAGTAGACCTGGGTGTCGACGGTGATGCAGAAGGCGTCGTAGCCCGCATCCATCGCCTGACTGACCCTGTCGGCAACCCACCTGTCGTCGCCGCGCACATAGAGCTGGTAAATCTTCGGGCCCGCGCCGCCCTTGACGATGTCCTCGAGCCTCAAGGTCGTCACCGAGCTGATCAGCATGGTGACGCCGCCGGCGCCCGCCCCCTTGGCGACGGTGATGCCGCCGCCCGGTTCGAAGGATTCGAGCGAGCCGACCGGCGCCAGCATCACCGGGATGCGGATCCTGCGGCCGAGGATTTCCGACGACGGATCGATGCTCGAGACATCGCGCAGAACGCGCGGCTTGAAGGCGATCGAATCGAGAGCCATGCGGTTGCGCCGCAGAGTCGTCTCGGTCTCGGTGCCGCCGATCAGGTAGTCCCAGATGTTGGGATTGAGCCGGATCTTGGCCGCCTTGACGATCTCGTGCAGCGTCGCGAATTCGTTCTCCAGCCCGCTCGCCATGATTCCCCCGCCAAACCAATGACCCGGTTCTTGCGCGTCCCACGTCTCCCGTCAACGAAGGCCGTTCCGCGGAGCAACCATCGCGCCGGGCGCCGTGCGATCTCGATCGAGCCGCTGCCACCCGGCGCACCGCATCTTGGAGCGTGTGACGGTGAAGGGCGATGAGCGTGTGACGGTGAAGGGGGACCGGCCGGTCGGCGTCGCGGGCGACGACACCCCTGACGAGGTCGCCGCGGCCGGCACGGTGAAGGCCGTGATCGCCGAGGGTACGCGTCCAGGCCCCAGGCGCGCATCCGACCGCTCCTGACGCGGATTTCCGCGTGCCTGAATCTTGGACGAATTAAGGCACCGAGCGAATTCCGACCGTGCAACGCCTGCGGCAAGGTGGCGTTACCTCAACACCCATTGACGCTGACAGCGTTCAACGATTTCATTGACCGTGATACCGACGGCTGCGCTGGCTGGACCAATCCGGCGCCAACAAGCCGATTGAACAGTGGGGCAGGCAGACATGAAGCGACGCGTCCTAACCAAGGCTTTCCTCCTCGGCCTGATTTGCGGACCGGCGCTTGCCGCTGACCCGTTGCCGACGATGAGAGAGACGCCGATGTTCGCCGAGCAGGTGAAGTCGGGTGCGTTGCCGCCGGTCGCCCAGCGCATCCCGAAGCAGCCCTGGGTGGTGACCTACTTCGCCGGCGGCGACGGGCCGGGCCAGCAAGGCGGCCAGATCAACATGCTGGTGGCGAGCGCGCGCGACACGCGCCTCATGACGATCTACAGCTACACCCGCCTCATCATCCACGACGACAAGTTCAAGCTGAAGCCGGACATCCTCGCGAGCTACGAGATCAAGGAGGACCGGGAGTTCACCTTCCGCCTGCGCGAAGGCCACAAATGGTCCGACGGCCAGCCGTTCACCACCGAGGATTTCCGGTTCTTCTGGGAGGACGTGGCCAACAACAAGGACCTGTCCCCCTCCGGCCCGTCGGTCGAGCTGCTGGTCGACGGCGAGCCGCCCAAGGTGGAGATCATCGACGCGCTCACGATCAAGTACACCTGGGAGAAGCCCAACCCCTACTTCATCGAGAGCCAGGCACGCGCCGCACCGCTGTTCCTGTTCCGGCCGGCGCACTATCTGAAGAAGGTCCACGCCAAGTACGCCTCGCCCGAGGAAATCGCCAAGGCCGCCAAGGGCGGCCAGCAGGGCACCAACTGGGTGCAGATCTACCGGCGCCTCGACGTGATGTATGCAAACGACAATCCCGAGCTGCCGACGCTCAATCCCTGGGTCAACACCACGACGTCGCCGGCGCAGCGCTACGTATACGTGCGCAACCCCTTCTATCACCGCATCGACGCCAAGGGCCAGCAGCTGCCCTATATCGATCGCGTCATCTTCACCCAGGCGGCGACCAACCTCGTGCCGGCCAAGGCGGGCCTCGGCGAGGCCGACCTGCAGCCGCGCTACCTCAATATGCGCGACTACACCTTCCTGCAGAAGAGCGCCAAGAGTTCGGGCGTCGAGGTCCGGCTGTGGGAATCGGGCTCGGGCTCGCAGATCGCGCTCTATCCCAACCTCAACGCCAACGACGAGGAATGGCGCAAGCTGATGCGCGACGTGCGCTTCCGCCGCGCTCTGTCGGTCGCCATCGATCGCGACGAGTTGAACCAGGTGGTCTATCTCGGCCTGGCCAAGCCGGGCAACAACACGATCATGGAGCGCTCGGAGCTGTTCAAGCCCGAGTACGCCAAGAAGTGGGCGCAGTACGATCCCAAGCTCGCCAACAAGCTGCTCGACGAGATCGGCCTCACCAAGCGGGACGCCCAGGGCATTCGCCTGCTGCCCGACGGCCGGCCGGCGACCATCGTCGTCGAGAACGCCAGCGAGGAGACCGAGGACGCCGACGCCCTGCAGCTGATCGCCGAGTTCTGGAAGAAGATCGGCATCAAGATGCTGACCAAGCCGCAGACCCGCGAGAATTTCCGCCTGAGGACCTTCTCCGGCGAGGCGGTGATGACGGCTTTCGCCGGCGTGGTGACGGCCGTCCCGACCCCCAACACGAGCCCGCGCGAGTTCGCCCCCACCATGCGCGGCGGCCTGCAGTGGTCGCGCTGGGGCATGTTCATCGAATCGAAGGGACGGCAGGGCGAGCAGTGCGACATGGAGAGCGCCTGCAAGCTGCTCGACTACGTCAAGGAATGGGAGAGCGCGACCAGCGTCGATGGTCGCCGCAAAGCCTGGGAGAAGATCCTGAGCGCAAGCGCCGACGAGGTGTTCACAATTGGCACGGTGAACGGCATTCGCCAGCCGATCGTTGTCGGCCCCAAGATCCGCAACGTGCCGAAGGAAGGCTACTACGCGTGGGATCCAGGCGGCTACATCGGCCTCTACCAGCCCGACACATTCTGGGTCGCGCAGTAGGAATCGTGCACCTCCCCAGCGAAGCTGGGGAGGAGCACCTCCTCACCACGTGTCGATGTTCGGCCGCTTCTTGTGCCCGAGCCGCGGGCGCGGCTTGGCGGTGAGGAGCGCGGTCGCGATCCAGCGGCGCGAATCGGCCGGGTCGATCACCTCGTCGACCTCGAAGTAGGTCGCGGTGCTCAGCGCCTTGCCGCGGGCATAGGCGGCGGCGACCATGGCGTCGAAGGCCGCGCGCCGCTCGGCGGGATCGGCGATCGCCTCGAGTTCCTTTCGGTAGCCGAGCTTGACCGCGCCCTCCAGCCCCATGCCGCCGAACTCGCCGGTCGGCCAGGAGATCGCGAACGTGCCGGCATGAAACGAGCCGCCGGCCATCGCCTGGGCGCCGAGCCCGTAGGCCTTGCGCAGCACGATGGTGCCGAACGGCACGGTGAGGTTGGCACCGGTCACGAACAGCCGCGAGCAATGCCGAACCAGCGCCGTCTTCTCAACTTCCGGTCCCACCATCATGCCCGGCGTGTCGCACAGGAACAGCACCGGCAGGTCGAAGGCGTCGCAGAGCTGCAGGAAGCGCGCCGCCTTGTCGGAGCCGTCCGAGTCGATGGCCCCGGCGAGATGCAGCGGATTGTTGGCGACGATGCCGAACGGCTTGCCCTCGATGCGGCCCAAGGCGGTGACCATGCCCAGCCCGAAGGCGCGGCGCAGCTCGAGAACCGAGCCTTCGTCGCACATCGTGCCGATGACGTCGCGCACGTCGTAGACGCGCAGCCGGTTCTCGGGAATGGCCCGCCTGAGCAGGCGCTGGTCGGCAGCCCGCCAGTCGGGCACCGCGCCCTGGAAGTACGACAGGTACTTCTTCGCGACCGCGACCGCCTCGGCCTCGTCCTCGACCGCGATGTCGACCATGCCGTTGGGCACCTGGACGCTCATCGGGCCCACTTCCTCGGGCGCGAACACGCCGAGATTGCCGCCCTCGATCATCGCCGGGCCACCCATGCCGATCGACGAGTTCCTCGTGGCGATGACCACGTCGCAGCAGCCCAGCAGCGCCGCATTGCCGGCGAAGCAGCGGCCCGAGTTGATGCCGACCAGCGGCGCTACGCCGCTCAGGCGTCCGAAGAGGTGAAACGCCATGGTGTTGAGACCGGCCACCGACTGCACGTCGACGTCGCCCGGCCGGCCGCCGCCGCCTTCGGTGAAGAACACCAGCGGGATGCGCTGCTCCTCGACGATCTCGAACAGCCGATCCTTCTTGTGATGGTTGGTCTTGCCCTGGGTGCCGGCGAGCACCGTATAATCGTAGTGCGCCACCGCGACCCGGCTGCGCTCGGGGCCGAACAGCGAGCCGTTGACCCGGCCGATGCCGGTGATCAGGCCGTCTGCCGGTGTCTTCTCGATCAGGTCCTCGGCAGTGCGCCGCGTGCGCTGGCTGGCGATGGCGAAAGCACCCCATTCGATGAAGCTGCCCGGGTCGACCAGGTCGTCGAGGTTCTGCCGCGCCGTGCGCTGGTTGGTCTTGCGACGCCGTGCCACCGCATCGGGCCGCTTGTCGTCGAGCGTGAGCGCGCGGCGCTCGAGATACTCGGCGAGGTCTGGGCGGATGTGGTCGAGATCGATCGTCTCCTCGGCTGCCGCACCCGCGACCTCGACGTCGGCTTCCTCGACGAACAGCAGGGCATGGCCCTCGTAGATCGTCTCGCCGGCTTCGACGGCGATCTGTCGCACGTAGCCGCGCGCCGGGCTGCGGATCTCGTGCTGCATCTTCATGGCGTCCATGATCAGCAACGGTTGCCCCGCCGCGACCGCATCGCCCTCCTTGACGCCGACGCTGACGATCGTTCCCTGCATCGGTGCCGGCACCGGGACGGTGCCCTCGGGCGCATCGCTTGCAACCTCCGCGACGGCCTGCGGCGCTGCCTTGCCGAAGGCGAGCACCGCCAGCGGATCGACCGCATCGACACGGGCGCCCGCCTGGCGGCCACCGGCCGCGGCCGGCGCCGCCGTCGGGAAAAACAGGCCGGGCTGCATCCTGGCCGCTGCCTCGATCAGCGCAGCGGCCCGCTCGTCGACAAGCCGGGTGTAGACGTTGTCGGCCCGGACGTCGGCATCGGCCAGCAGCGCGCGCAGGAAGCCGATGTTGCTGGGCGCCCCTTCGAGCCGGAACGAGGCCAGCGCACGCTCGCTGCGCGCCAGCACGTCGGCAAACGCCGGCGACGGACTGTGCACGATCAGCTTGGCGAGCAACGAGTCGAAGTTGGGATTGGTGCGGTAGCCGGCATAGCCGTAGGTGTCGACCCGCACGCCGCGGCCCGACGGCGGCTCGAAGGCGGTGAGCGTGCCACCACCGGGCCTGGCGGAGCCGTCCGGCGTCATCGTCTCCATGTTGATGCGGAGCTGGATCGCATGGCCACGAGGCGTGGCCTCGAGCACGCCGGTGTCGGCGAGGCTCGCGCCGCCAGCCAGCAGCAGCTGCGCCTTCACCAGGTCGACGCCCCACACTTCCTCGGTGACGGTGTGCTCGACCTGCAGGCGCGGATTGGCCTCGATGAAGAAAAACGCCTCGCCCTCGACCAGGAACTCGAAGGTGCCGAGGCTGCGGTAGTCTGTTGCCTTGGCCATGGCGATCGCCGCGTCGACGATCTTCCGGCGCAGCGCCGGCGCCAGGTTGGGGCTGGGCGCCAGCTCGACGATCTTCTGGCTGCGGCGCTGCAGGGTGCATTCGCGCTCGCCAAGGGCGGCGATGCCGCCCTTGCCGTCGCCGACGATCTGAACCTCGATGTGGCGTGCGTGGCGGATCAGCCGCTCGAGGTAGAGGTCGCCGTTGCCGAACGCCGACCTGGCTTCGGCCGAGGCGCGGGCGAAGGCCTCGGCAAGCTCGGCCTCCGCGGTGATCAGGCGCATGCCGCGCCCGCCGCCGCCGGCGACTGCCTTGACCGCAACGCCCGACTTGGCATGTTGGCGGAAGAACGCCGTCGCGCCGGCGAGGTCGACGATGCCGGTGCCGGGCAGCACCGGCACCTCGCAGACCTCGGCATGTGCGCGGGCACGCGCCTTGTCGCCGAACAACGCCAGCTGCTCGGGCGTCGGGCCGACGAAGACGATCCCTGCCTCCGTACAGGCCGTGGCAAAGGCCGCGTTCTCCGACAGGAAGCCATAGCCCGGATGAACCGAGTCGGCGCCGGCGGTCCGCGCCGCCGCGATCACGCCCGCGATGTCGAGATAGGCGGCGGCGCCGCGCCCGCCCAGCGCCATGGACTGGTCGACGCGCCTGGTATGGAGCGAGCTCGCGTCGTCCTCGGAGTGGATGCCGACGGTGGCGGTGGCCAGCTCGCTGGCGGCCTGGGCGATGCGAATGGCGATCTCGCCACGGTTGGCGATCAGCAGTTTCTTCAGCATGTCGATCCGTCTCGGGGTAAAACCCCCTCCATGTCGAGAAGGCTGCTCATTGTGGCGCACGCTCCGTCGGAGAACACCCTCTCGCTGCGGGCTGCCGTCGAGCGGGGCGCGCTGAGCGAAACGGAGGTCGACGTCCGCGTGATCGCCCCCCTGCAGGCCGGTCCCGACGACGTGCTCGCCGCCCAGGCGGTGATCCTCGGCACGACCGAGAACCTCGGTTACATGAGCGGCGCGCTGAAGGACTTCTTCGACCGCAGCTACTACCCCTGCCTGGAGCGGACGCAGGGAATGCCCTACGCCCTCTACATCCGTGCCGGCAGCGACGGCACCGGCACGCGCCGCGGCATCGAGACGATCGTCACCGGCCTGCGCTGGCGCGCCGTGCAGGACCCGCTGATCTGCAAGGGGCCGTGGCAGCCCACCTTCATCGAACAGTGCGAGGAGCTGGGCGCCGCGATGGCGGCTGGGCTGGCGGCGGGTGTTTTTTGAGTTCAGCTTTCCTCCTCAGCGAAGCTGGGGAGGTGTCGGCGTAATCGCCGACGGAGCGGTCATGAGAAACGGGACTGGGGCTCATGACCCCTCCGTCCGCGATTACGCGGACACCTCCCCACGCAACGCGTGGGGAGGAGAATGAAAAGCTACTCCGCCGCCTTCTTTTCCGCCGGGTCGTCCATCATCACGGTGATGTCGGCGGCGATGTGGTGGGTCGGGCCCTGGGCGGGTTGGTTCTCCTGGACGATGGTCCGGCCGAAGGCCGACACGACTGGCACCGACGCCGGATCGACCGGTGCGGCGCGCTTCTTGCGCGCCAGAGCCGCCGCAATGTAGGGCGCGAGCTCGGCCTGCTTCCTCGCATCGCGCGCCGCCTGGTCGGCCTTCAGGACGGGCATCACCTTGGCGGCGAACAGCTCCAGCGAGTCGCAGATGTGCTCGTGCCTGTTGCGGCCGCCCTGCTGGATGAACACGACCTGGTCGACCCCGGCATCCTGGTAGCGGCGTAGATGCTCGGTGAGCTCCGCCGGCGTGCCGATGCCGCTGCCCTGGCCGACCGCCGGCAGCTTGTCCTTCGCCGCCTCGAAGCGCTGCCAGACGTCGGTCACGCCGGGCTGGTGATGCCCGTAGACGTAGTAGTGACCGAGCGAGTAGCCGAAGAACTGGAAGCCTTCGGCGCCGCGCCGTCGCGCCTCCTCGCGATCCTCGTGGCAGGAGAAGCCGGTCACCATGGCGACGTTGGCGTTCACGGCATGGCCGATCGGCACGCACGCCTCGCTCCTGATGATGTCGTAGTACTCGTGCGCCCACTTGCCGGCTTCGGCGGGATCGACGAAGGCGAAGGTGAGCGCGCCGATGCCGGCCCGCGCCGCGGCATGGATGGTCTCGCGCCGGCTGCACGCCACCCAGAGCGGCGGATGCGGCTTCTGCAGCGGCTTCGGCACGATGTTGCGCACCGGCATGGAGAAGAACTTGCCCTGGAAGCCGGGATAGGGGTTCATCGCCATCATGTCGGCGGTCTGCTCGACCGCCTCGGCCCACATCGCCTTCTTGTCGACCGGGTCGATGCCGAATCCCTCCAGCTCGACGCGCGAGGCCGATTCGCCGGTGCCCCAGTCGACCCGGCCGTCGGACACGAGATCGAGCGTGGCGATGCGCTCGGCGACGCGTGCCGGATGGTTGTAGCCGGGCGGCGCCAGCACGACGCCGTGCCCGATGCGGATATGCTGGGTCCGCGCGGCACAGGCGGCGAGAAACACCTCCGGCGCCGAGGAATGGGCATACTCCTCGAGGAAGTGGTGCTCGACCTCCCAGATGTAGTCGATGCCCAGCCGGTCGGCGAGCTCGACCTGCGCCAGCGCGTCCTTGAACAGGTGATGCTCGCTGTCGGCCGTCCACGGACGCGGCAACTGATGCTCGTACAGAAGACCGAAGCGCATGATCTACCCCTTTGAAATGAAGCGCCGGGCGCGCGCCGCAGGGCACTTGCGCATGTAACATTCTCCGTCATCCCGAGCGGAGCAGCCCGAAGGGCTGCGCAGTCGAGGGACCTTTCTTGTCGACACCGCAACAAGAAAGGTCCCTCCACTACGCCTCGCTGCGCTCGGCTCCGGTCGGGATGACGGTGTTATAGTCAAATGTGAAGGCCCTTGCGCGCTGAAGATCTGCTCAATGAGCGGTCCACCCGCCGTCGACGACCAGGCCCGCCCCGGTCATGAAGCCAGCGTCGTCCGAGGCGAGGAACACGATGCCCTTGGCGATATCGTCGGCCACGCCGAGCCGGCCGATCGGATGCATGGCGAGCGTTACCTGACGTGCCTTTTCGGTGTCGTTGGTGCCCTGCGCCTGCGCGCGCATGACGAAGGTCTGCTGGCCCATGTCGGTCTCGATGAGGCCGGGATGGATCGAGTTGACCCGGATCCTGTAGCCCTTGCGGCCGAACTCCAGCGCCGTCGACTTGGTGAACAGCGTCACGCCGCCCTTGGTCAGCGAGTAGAGCGGGTCGAGCTGCGAGCCGACCAGACCGGCAACCGACGCGAGATTGACGATGGCGGCGCCGTGCGCGCTCTTGGGGCCGCTCACCTTGAGGTGCGGCAGCGCCGCCCGCGTGCCCAGCACGACGCCGGTGAGGTTGACGGCAACCAGCCGGTGCCAGTCGTCGAGCGAGGCGTCCTCGATTCCCTTGCCGACGAAGATGCCGGCGTTGTTCACCAGCACGTCGAGCGCGCCGAACCGCTTCACCGTGGCGTCGATGGCAGCCGCCCAGCTCGCCTCCTTCGTGACGTCGAGCGGGACATAGAGCGCCTGGCCGCCGGCCGCCTCGATCTCCTTGGCGGTCTGCCGGCCGCGTTCGTCGAGCACGTCGCCGATCGCCACCTTCGCGCCGGCCTGGGCCATCAGCTTCGCCGTGGCGCCGCCGATGCCGCGCGCCGCGCCGCTCAGGAACGCGACCTTGCCGTCGAGCCTGTTCATTGCGTTCTCTCCTCCGCCATCTCGATTTGCGCCGATCCTGTTTGCAGCTATGCTCGCGCCAGAACAAGAAGAGAAACGGGAGGACTGCCGGCATGCGCCAAGGTCGGCTGATCGCGACGGGCGCCATGTTGGTCTTCTGCCTGTTCGCGATCTGGCAATCACTGCTGCTTTCGCTGACCGACCGATTGGGCCCGGGTCCCGGCTTCTTTCCATTCTGGTTGGCGTTGACCGGCGCGGTGCTGGCCATCGCGTTGATGATCTCGACGTTTCGCGAAGCGGCTGATCCTCCCGACACGCCGCGGATCCTGCCGCACGGCCCCGGCGGCAGGCGTTGGTTTGCGATCGTCGGGCTGCTGGCGGCGGTAACCGTGGCGATGGATTTCCTGGGCTTCCGCCTCTCCATGCTGGCGTTCAACGCCGCCCTCGTCATCGCCCTGGGCGAGCGCCGCTGGTGGCTCGTTGCGCTTTTCTCCGTGCTGGGCAGCTTCGGCGTCTACTATGTGTTCACCACTTGGCTGGACGTGCTTCTGCCGAGCGGCCGGCTGGGCTTCTAGACCATGGAGTCCCTTGGCCATCTGCTCTCGGGCTTTGCCGCGGCCTTGTCCTGGCACTATCTTCTCTATGCCTTCGCCGGCTGCACGCTCGGCACGTTGATCGGCGTTCTCCCCGGGCTGGGGCCGGCCGCCGGGACGGCCATCCTGATCCCGCTCACGTTCAGCCTCGACCCGACCGGCGCCATCATCATGCTCTGCGCCATCTACTATGGCGCAATGTACGGCGGCACCATCACCTCGGTGCTCATCAACGTACCGGGAGAGGCCGCATCGGTCGTCACCTGCATCGACGGCCATCAGATGGCGCGCCAGGGCCGCGCCGGCTCGGCGTTGGGCATCGCCGCGATCGGCTCGTTCATCGGCGGCACGCTGGCCACTGTGGCGCTGGTCGTCGTCGCCATGCCGCTCGCCTCGTTGGCTCTCAAGTTCGGGCCGGCCGAGTTCTTCGCCCTCATGGTGGCCGGGCTCTGCCTCGTGGTCGGCCTGGCCGGCCGCAACATCCTGGCCGCCCTGCTGATGACCGTGATCGGCCTGCTGCTCGCCATGATCGGCCTCGATCCGGTGCGCGGTGCGCCTCGCTTCACCTTCGGGATGGAGGAACTGTTCGACGGCATCGGCTTCGTGCCCGTCGTGATGGGCCTGTTCGGCGTCGCCGAGCTGCTACTGGCGGCGGAGACGCGGCAGGCCCGCATGATCGAGGCCGAGCTGAAGACATGGCTGCCGACCCGGCAGGAATGCCGTGACTCGGCCGGCGCCATCGGCCGCGGCACGGTGGTCGGCTTCGTGCTCGGCCTGATCCCGGGAGTCGGCGCCATCGTGCCGACCTTCATGGCCTACGTGCTCGAGAAGCGTGTCTCCAAGACCCCGGAGCGCTTCGGCAAGGGCGCGATCGAGGGCGTGGCGTCGGCCGAGACCGCCAACAACGCCTACGCCAACGCCGCCATGGTGCCGCTGCTGGCGCTCGGCATCCCGAGCTCGCCGACCATCGCGGTGCTGATGGGTGCCTTCATCATCAACGGCATAACGCCGGGGCCGTTCCTGTTCACCGAGCAACCCGCGCTGGTGTGGACGGTGATCGCGAGCTTCTTCGTCGGCAACGCCCTCCTGCTGATCCTCAACCTGCCGCTGGTCGGGCTGTGGGCCAGGCTGCTCAAGATCCCGTTCAGCTACATGTGCTGCGGCGTGCTGATCTTCTGCGTGATCGGCGCCTACGGGCTGAAGCAGAGCCTGTTCGATGTCTGGGTGATGCTGGGGTTCGGCATCATCGGCTACCTGCTGCGCAAGCTCGACTTCCCGATTGCGCCGGCCATCCTGGCCCTGATCCTGGGCCCGATGATGGAAAAGTCGCTGCGCACGACGCTAGAGATCTCGGGCGGCAACTTCGCGATCTTCCTCGACCGGCCGGTGGCGCTCGTCCTGCTGGCCGTGCCGGTCATCGTCATCGGCTTCATCTTGCTCAAGCCACGATCGGTGGCCAAGCTTCGCGAAAGTGACGTCGAATGATCGTGCGTCACGTCATCAGCAGCAGTCGTCTCGCCATCAGGCAATGACCGTCGCAGCATCAGTAAATGGGAGGAACAACATGCTCATCCGTCGCCGTACCCTACTCGCCGCCTCGGCGGCCACCGCCGCTGTCGGCGTGGCAAGCCCGGCCATCGCCCAGAACTACCCGCGCCGGGCGGTGCAGCTCGTCGTCGCCTTCCCGGCGGGCGGCAGCACCGATGTCGGCGCCCGCATCCTGGCGTCGCTGGCGGAGAAGGACTTCGGCCAGCCCATCACCGTGGTCAACAAGGGCGGTGCCGGCGGCCAGATCGGCTTCACGGAAATCGCCCGTGCCCGTCCCGACGGCTACACGCTGGGCTTTCTCAACCTGCCCGGCATGAACACCATCACGCTCGATCCCGAGCGCAAGGCCGCCTTCACGGTGGACAGCTTCATCCCGATCGTGAACCAGGTGCTCGATCCAGGCCTGATCTGGGTCAAGGGTGACAGCCCCTACAAGACGCTGGCCGATCTCGTCGAGGCCGCGAAGAAAGCGCCGGGCAAGATCAGCGCCTGCACCACAGGCATCCTGAGCGACGACCACCTCGCCATCCTCATGGTCCAGGAAGCCGCCAAGTGCGAGTTCCGCATCGTCCATTTCGACGGCGGCGCCCAGCAGCTCACGGGCGTGCTGGGCGGCCACGTCGACGTGGCGTTCGACAATGTCGGCGGTGTCTTCAAGCGCGTGCAGTCGGGCGAGGTGCGCGGGCTCGCCGTCACCGACGTGGAGCGGTCCAAGTTCCTGCCCCAGGTGCCGACCACCAAGGAGCTCGGCATGCCGACGGTCATCTCCTCCTCGACCCGCGGCGTCGGCGCCCCCAAGGGCACGCCGGCCGACGTCGTCAAGGTCGTCGAGACGGCGTTCCTGAAGGCCATCAACAGCGCCGAGATGAAGGAAAAGATGGACGCTGTCGGGCTCGCCCTGAAGCCCATGGTCGGTGCCGAGTACGCCAAGTACTACGCCGACCTGCAGAAGCAAGCGGCCAAGTACACGGAGTGGGCGCTGAAGATGCGGTGAGGCCTCACCAGCTCCGCTCTGTCGAATGTCCTCCCTGCGCGAAGCGCGGGGAGGTGCCCCCGGCAGGGGGCGGAGGGGTCAAAGGAAACACACGTGCTGCTAGAGCATTCGTCATATCGACGCCGCTGATCGGCGATTGCTTCCCGCCCGAATCACCTTCGCCCGCAAGCTGCGTACGAACCAGGCTGCTGACGGGCGGCGCCCGTGGAACCGACGACGTCGCCGCCAGCTGGCCGGGCTCAAGATCAGGAGGCAGCAGGGTTGGCTTTCGGACCTTGAGGCCTTTCAATGGTGACGTTCCATCGCGGACCGGCACCGCCGTCGAAGCGATGTACGAGGCCTCGAGCCGCAGGAACATGGCGGACGCTTCGACTGAGGCTCTCGACCCCTCCGCCCCCTACGGGGGCACCTCCCCGCGCGAAGCGCAGGGAGGACTGCATGATGTGTGAGTTCGACAGGCGCGAAGCTCGCGGAGGAGGATGACTACTTGAGCTTGTTGAACGGCACGTCCTTGTCGACGCGCACGTCGCTCGGCAGGCCGAGCACGCGCTCGGCGACGATGTTGCGCAGGATCTCGTCGGTGCCGCCGGCGATGCGGAACCCGGCGCCGGCGATCCATTGCGCCTGGAATCCGGCGGCATGGGGCACCTCCTCGCGCATGATGCCGCCCTGCCCCATCAGCTCCATGGCGAAGGCGCCCATGTCCTGCATCTTGGGCGCCGCCACGATCTTGATGATCGACGATTCAGGGCCGGGCGTCTGGCCCTTGGAAAGCGCGGTGAGCGTGCGGTAGCGCGTCAGCCTGAGGCCCTGCTGCTGGACGTACCAGTCGGCGATCTTGCCGCGCACCTGCTGGTTGCGGATCGCCGGCCCATCGTCGAGCTCGGTGTCGCGCGCCAGCTCCATCAGCTCGTCGACGTCGAGCCCGCCGGCCGGCAGGCCGACCGCGAGCCGCTCGTTCATCAGCGTGGTGAGCGCGGCCTTCCAGCCCTCGCCGACCTTGCCGAGGCGCTGCGCGTCGGGCACCCGGACATCGGTGAAGAAAACCTCGTTGAAGTTGGCGCCGCCCGACATCTGCTTGATCGGCCGCACCTCGACGCCCGGGCTCTTCATCGACAGGAAGAACATGGTGAGCCCCTGGTGCTTGGGCACGCTGGGGTCGGTGCGGGTGATGATGATGCCGTAGTCGCAGTAGTGCGCGCCCGAGGTCCAGACCTTCTGGCCGTTGATCACCCAGCCATCGCCGTCTCGCTCGGCGCGCGTGCGGATGCCGGCCACGTCCGACCCGGCGGCCGGCTCGGAGAACAGCTGGCACCACACCTCCTCGCCATGGAGCGCCGGCTTGACGTAGCGCTGCAGCTGTTCGGGCGTGGCATAGGCCATCATCGTCGGGATGCACATGCCGAGCCCGATATCGAAGAAGCCCAGGGGAACCAGGTAGCTCGACTCCTCCTGCTGGTAGATCACCTGCAGGATGGGCGAGCCGCCCCGGCCGCCATACTCCTTCGGCCAGGTGATGCGGGCGTAGCCGGCGGCGGCCTTCTTCGCCTGCCATTCCTTGGCCTTCGTCAGCAGGTTCGGGTCGTCGTTGCGCGCGCGAAAGCTCTGCTTGTCGTCGCTCTTGCGCGTGGCGTTGGCGTCGAGCCAGGCGCGCACCTCCTTGCGGAAGGCAGCTTCCTCGGGGGTGTCGTTGAAATCCATGAGATCCTCCTCGTATCCCTCACCCTGAGAAGCGCCCGCAGGGCGCGTCTCGAAGGGTGGGGCTCAGTCTTGACGGTTGCCCATCCTTCGAGACGCGCCCTGCCGGCGCTCCTCGGGATGAGATAGTTCGTGTCACGCTGCGTTCTTCTGCTCGAGCCGGCTCACCAGCTTGTCCTTCCACGCCATCGGCCCACCGAGCGACAGCGCCATCACGCGCGCCCGCCGGTAGTGGAACTGCGTGTCGGCTTCCCAGGTGAAGCCGATGCCGCCGTGCGTCTGGATGTTCTCCTTGGCGGCGAAATCGTAGGCCTCGGTCGCAGCGATGCGCGCCGCCGCGGCGGCCAGCGGCAGATCGGCGCCGCCGTCGGTCAGCATCATGGCGCCGTAGTAGGCGTTCGAGCGCGCCAGCTCGAGCTTGACGTAGCAGTCGGCGAGCTTGTGCTTCAGCGCCTGGTACGAGCCGATCGGGCGGCCGAAGGCCTGGCGCTGCAGCGCATAGTCGCGCGCCATCCACATCGCCGCCTCGGCGCCGCCGACCTGGGCGAAGGCGAAGTAGACCGCCGCCGCATCGTAGAGGCGCTCGAGCAGGCGCCAGCCCTCGCCCTCGCCGCCGAGCAGCTCGGCCGTGGCGCCGTCGAACGTCAGCTCGGCATGCTTGCGCGCCGGATCGATGGTTTCCACGCGCGCGCGCTTGACCGACGCCTGCGCCAGATCGACCAGCACCAGCGACACCGCGCGATCGCCGCTGCCGCCGGTGTTGGCCAGCACGATCGCGAAGGTCGCGGCCTCACCGTCCGCCACCGGCAGCTTCCTGCCGTTGAGGCGGCCGCCGCCGAAGGTGGCGCGGATGCTGCGAGGCTTGGGCGGCTGCGGGCCCTCGGCCGTCGCCAGGGTGCCGATCGCCTCGCCGGTCGCGAGCTTCGGCAGCCACTTCTTCTTCTGCGATTCCGAGCCCGCAAGCTTCAATGCCTCGGTCGCCAGCACGACCGAGGTGTCGAACGGCACCGGCGCCGCCGCGCGGCCGATCTCCTCGGCGACGACGCAGAGCTCGAGCGGCGACAGCCCGAGGCCGCCATACTCCTCGGGAATCGCGGTGCCCGTCACGCCGAGCTCGATCAGGCCCTTCCACACCTCGCTGGCGTGGGTCTCGTTGCCGTCGAGCACGCGGCGCACGACCTTGGTCGGGCACTTGTCGGCGAGGAACTTGCGAACCTGCTCCTTGAGCAGCTTCTGGTCGTCGGAGAAATCGAAGTTCATGATGGCGCCAGCCTAGCAAGCAAGCTCGCATCGGGGAACGGTCTTGGGTTCCGTCAGGCGGGCTCGGCGGTGTGGTAAGGTGAGGCATGGAAACTGCACAAATCAAGGACTGGCACGCCCACGTCTACTTCGACAGCGCCTCGCGCGATCCCGCGTGGGCGTTGCGCGAGCAGATCGAGAAGACCTTCGACATCCAGATGGGCCGCTTCCACGAGAAGCCCGTCGGACCGCATCCGCGCTACAGCTACCAGGTGCATTTCAGGAACGACCAGCTTGCCTCGCTGCTTTCCTGGCTGACGCTCAATCGCGGCGACCTCACCGTGTTCGTTCATCCCAACACCGGCGAGGACCTGGAAGATCACCGCGACCGCGCGATCTGGCTCGGCCAGCAGGTGCCTCTGGTCCTCGACATCTTCAGCAAGAAGGATTGATCGACATGGATTCGCTACTGCCGCTCGCCAGGAAGGTCGGCGAGAAACTGAAGGCGCGTAAGGAGACGGTCGGCGTGTCGGAATCGTCGGCCGGCGGCCTCGTCTCCGCCGTGCTGCTCGCGGTGCCCGGCGCCTCGGCCTATTTCATGGGTGGCGCCGTGGTCTATACGCGGCCGGCCGGCGAGGCCTTCCTGACGGCGACCAAGGAAAAGCGCGCCGGCATCCGCTCGTCGTCGGAGCCTTGGGCGACGCTCGCCGCCGAGCTGGTGCGCGAGCGGCTGAACACCACGTGGGGCCTGGCCGAGACCGGCGCCTCCGGCCCGACCGGCAACTCCTACGGCGATCCCGCCGGCCACACCTGCGTCGCCGTCGTGGGCCCCAACGGCAAGGTCGCCCGCACGCTCCGCACCGGCTCGAACGACCGCGTCGCCAACATGCGCGCCTTCGCCGCCGAGGCTCTCGAGCTGCTCGACGAGCAGCTGGGGTAGCCAACTGCGATATCACAACCGCGCAATAGATCCCTCGCTGAGCCGGGACCTTGTCGCCTATCGGATCGACCGAGCTAAAGCAGGCGCTCGAGCTCGTCTCTGGTCAGTTTGCAATCGCGCAAGATTCTCGGGAGCAACGGATCCTTCGCCGATGGAATGAGGCAGCGCGACGGAATGCCTAAAGCAGTCAGCCGGGCTCGGCCTTCAGCAGCGCGGCGACGCCGAGGCTAAGCCAGCCCAGGATGAACGCGGCGCCGCCGATCGGCGCCACCGCGCCGAACCAGCGCGGGCCGCCGAACGCCAGCGCATACAGAGCGCCGGGGAAGAGCACGCTGCCTGCCAGGAACAGGCATTGCGCGACGACGGCCCAGGGGAGGCTCACCGCCGCGCTGCGCGCCAGGGCGACCACGGCCACCATCACCAGGGCATGGATCATCCCGTAGTGACTGCCGGTCTGCAGCCACTCGCGCGCCTTGCGGCCGCCCTCGGTCGAGAGATCGAGGCCGTGCGCCGCGAAGGCGCCGACGGCGATGGAGATCGCGCCGCCGAGCGCCGCAATGACGATCCAGCCCTTTGCGGCCGCACCCACGGCGCTATTGCGTCCGCGGCGGCGGCCGCCCGCCAGCGGTCATGCCGCCGTCGATCACCAGCTCCTGGCCGGTCATGTAGTTGGCGGCGTCGGTGCACAGGAACAGCACGCCGTTGGCGATGTCCTGCGCCTCGCCGACGCGCGTCAGCGGCACGACGGCTGCGGCGCGCTCGCGCGGATCGATCGGGGCGTTGCGCCGGTTGCCCTCGGCGCCGGTCGGGATCTTGCCCCAGATCGGCGTGGCGATGATGCCAGGATGCACCGAGTTGCAGCGGATGCCGTCCGCGGCATGCTCCAGCGCCACCGACTTGGCGAGCAGCCGCACCCCGCCCTTGGTCGCCGAGTAGGCGGCGAGGCCCGGTGCGCCGCGCAGGCCAGCGATCGACGACATCAGCACGATCGAGCCGCCGCCCGCCCGGCGCAGCGCCGGGATGGCATGCTTGATCGACAGGAACACGCCGTCGAGGTTGATCGCCTGCTGGCGCTGCCAGTCGGCCAGCGTCATGCTCTCGATCGGCGCCATGATGCCGATGCCGGCATTGGCGACCATGATGTCGAGCCGGCCGAAGCGCTTCTCGGCCTCGGCGATCACGCCGGGCCAGGCCGCCTCGTCGCGCACGTCGTGATGCAGGTAGTGCGCCGTGCCGCCCGCCGTCGTGATGCGGTCGATCACGCCCTTGCCCAGCGCGTCGTCGACGTCGGTCACCAGGACCGACGCCCCCTCGCGCGCCAGCGTCTCCGAGCAGGCCTCGCCGATGCCTGAGGCACCGCCGGTGACGACGGCGACCTTGCCGGATACCTGGCCCATCACCGGCCCTTGAAGTTGCCGACGCGCTTCTCGGCGTAGGACTTGATGCCTTCCTTGAAGTCCTCGGTCTTGCGCGTCCAATCCTGCTCGGTGAGCTCGCGCTCCGTCGCCGCCTCGGCGGCGTCGGCAAAGCCGCGGCGCATGGTCTCGCGCGTCGACTGCACGGCGAGCGGCCCGCCCTCGGCGATCTCGGTAGCCAGCGCCAGCGCCGCCTTGCGCACGTCGGCCAGTGGCACCAGCACGTCGGCCAGGCCCCAGGCATAGGCCTCGTCGCCGCCGATGCGGCGGCCGGTATAGAACATCAGGTTGGCGCGCTGCTGGCCGATCAGGCGCGGCAGGGTGAAGGTGAGCGAGAAGCCCGGATGGAAGCCCAGGCGGGTGAAATTGGCGGAGAAGCGCGCTTCCGGGCAGGCGACGCGGAAGTCCGGCATGACGGCGAGCCCGAGGCCACCGCCGATCGCCGGGCCCTGGATGGCGCCGACGCTGGGCTTCCTCGAGCGGAACAGGCGGGTCGCCTCCTTGTAGAGATGCTTGCCGCTTTCGGCCGAGCCGGTCTGCGGTCGGTTCTGGAAGTCGGCGCCGGCGCAGAACGACTTGCCCTGGGCGCACAGCACGTAGGACCGGATGTTGACGTCGCGGTCGAACGCCTCGAACGCGTCGGCGATCTGGTTGATCAGCGAATTGTCGAAGAAATTGTGCGGCGGCCGCTGGATCTCGACGATCCCGACATGGCCCTCGGTACTGACGCCGATATCCTTGAAGGTGCCGCTCATTGTCCTCTCCCTCGGGCTATAAGTGAGCGGCGATATTGCCCCGCCGTCGGGGCGGCCGTCGAGTTGGGAGGAACGAAAATGTCGCAAAGCGAACACCATGCCCTGGTCATCGGGGGCGGCACCATGGGCGTGGGAATCATCGCCATGTTCCTGGCGGGCGGATGGAAGGTCGACGTCGTGTCGCGCTCGGCCTCGACCCGCGAGGGCCTGCCCGCCGCCTGCGCCCGCGCCCTCGACGCCATGGGCAAGCCCAAGGATACGTCGCGGCTCACGACCTTCGCCACCTTGGCCGAGGCATCGTGGCGCACGATCGAGATCGCGGTCGAGACGGTCACCGAGGACCTGGCCTTGAAGCGCCAGCTGTTCGCCGAGATGGAAAAGCTGGCGCTACCCGACTGCGCGCTCACCTCGAACTCCTCGAGCTTCCCGATCAGCGAGATCGCCCGGGAGCTGCCGACGCAGCATCGCATGATGGGCCTGCACTTCTTCATGCCGGCCCATCTCATCCCGCTGGTCGAGGTCGTGCGCTCCATTCATACCGACGTGGCCAAGGCCGAATCAGTCGGCGAGGTCATGGCGGCGCTCGGCAAGCGCCCCGTCCAGGTGAGGAAGGACGTGATCGGCTTCCTCGGCAACCGCATCCAGGGCGCGCTGATGCGCGAGGCGCTGTGGCTGATCGAGCAGGGCGTCGCCTCGCCCGAGGACATCGACGCCACCGTGCGGCTCTCGTTCGGCTTCCGCTACGCCGCCGCCGGCCCGATCGTGCAGAAGGAGCATTCGGGCTGGGACACGACCTGCGCGGTCGCCAAGATCATCTGGCCCGACCTCAGCAACGCCGACGGCCCGCCGCCCGTCCTGCAGCGCAACGTCGACGAAGGCCGCATCGGCTTCAAGACCGGGCGCGGCTTCTTCGAGTGGAACGACGAGTCCATCGCAAAAGAGCGCGCCCGTTACGAGCGCGCCCTTCGCAAGTGCCTGGAAATCTTCCGCGAGGAAGGAATTCTCTAGGTCTAGGCAGCCCGCCCGCGACCACCTCGGCCGCCGCCGCCACTGCCAAAGCGACGACCGCCGTTGCCGCGCGGCGGGCCGCCGAACGGGCGGTCGCCTTGCGGACGGGGCGTGTAGGGGCGCTTGGCATAGGCGCGGGCGCTGATGCCCGCGCCCTCCGGCCGATCCCCCTGTGAACGGTCACCTTGCGGCCGATCCCCCTGCTGACGGTCACCGTGCGTATGCCCGCCATGGGGACGATTGCCATGGGAACGCTCGCCATGGGGACGATGGCCGTGCCGCTCGCCCTGCGGGCGATCGGCAGCAGGCGCGTCACCCTGCGGCTGATCGCGATAGTCGCCGCGCGGCCACTGATGCTCGCCCTGCGCGCTCGGACGGTCGCCGCGCGTGCGGTCGCCGAACGGACGATGACGGCCATTGCCGCCGCCGGGCCGGCCCGGACCGCGCGGCCCGCCGCGATGCTCGCGCTCGTTGTCGTCGCGCTCGTCACGCTCGGCCCTGGGACGCATCGGCGGGGCCGCCGGCATGTCCTCGTTGGCCGGCGTCGCCACGATGGCGATGCGCTGGTTGGTCAGGCGCTCGATGCTCTTGAGCTGGCCGCGCTCGGTGCCATCGCAGAACGACAGCGCGACGCCCGAGGCGCCGGCCCGCGCAGTGCGGCCGATGCGATGGACGTAGCTCTCGGCGTCGGCCGGAAGCTCGTAGTTGATGACGTGCGTCACGCCGCTCACGTCGATGCCGCGCGAGGCGAGATCGGTGGCGACCAGCACGCGGGCCCGGCCGCGGCTGAAATTGTCGAGCGCCTTCTGGCGGGCGTTCTGCGACTTGTTGCCGTGGATCGCCTCGGAGCGCACGCCGCGATCCTCGAGCGCCTCGGCGACGCGGTTGGCGCCGCGCTTGGTGCGCGTGAACACGATGACCCGCTCGAGCGTCTCGTCGGACAGCAGATGGCTCAGCAGCTGGCGCTTGCTGGCGGCGCTGACGAAATAGACGCGCTGGTCGATCTTCTCGACGGTGCGGCCCTGCGGCGCGATCTCGACCCGTTCCGGGTTCTTCAGGATCTCCGACGCCAGCTTGGCGACGTCGCCCGGCATGGTGGCGGAGAACAGCAGGGTCTGGCGCTGCCTGGAGACCGAGCCGACGATGCGGCGCACGTCCTTGATGAAGCCCATGTCGAACATGCGGTCGGCCTCGTCGAGCACGAGGAAGGTCACATGCGCCAGCTTCACGTTGCCGCGCTCGACCAGGTCGAGCAGGCGACCCGGCGTGGCAACGAGGATGTCGACGCCACGCGCCAGGGTCTCGATCTGGCGGCCATAGCCCAGGCCGCCGACGACGGTGCAGAGGCGCAGGCCGAGGCCGCGGCCGTAGGTGTCGAAGCTGCGAGCGATCTGCACGGCAAGCTCGCGGGTCGGGGCCAGCACCAGGGCCCGCGGGCTCTTGGGCTGCGGACGCTCGCGGAAGCCGGAGAGATGCTGCAGCACGGGCAGCGCGAAGGCCGCGGTCTTGCCGGTGCCGGTCTGGGCGATGCCGAGAACGTCGCGACCCTGCAGCAACGCCGGGATGGTGCGCGCCTGGATCGGCGTCGGCACCGTGTACTTGGCAGCATCGAGGGCACGCAACAGCGGCTCGGCGAGGCCGAGATCCGCAAAAGAAACATTACTCACTGAAATACAGTCCTTTTGGCCGCCGGACACGCCCATCGGGCACGCCTGTCGCAGGCGGCTTTTTGGCCCGTTCCCGCGCGCGGCTGGGACGGCCTTTTTTTGGGGATTGTCTCGGGATGAAGCGCCGTCACAAGGAATGGGGCGCGTCGCGCGATCGCGAGAAACCTTTGTCAGCCCGCAAACCGGCGGGCTGCGGCGTATATGATGCTGCGGCGCAGCAAAGTCAAGGCGAAGTTGGGAAAGGCGCTGACTTCTCTTCCCTCCCCCGTGTTCTGGGGCGGTGGCCCGCGCAGGCGCTGCTTACAGCGCCATTGGTCGGAGGGGGAAGGCCGCAGTCGGGATCTTTCCAATTCCGCCGTCCGAATCCGAAGCATCACCGGTGAGGCCTTCCCCCTCCGCCCCGTATGACGGAGGAGGAGAAGATGGCACGGCTCAGTGACTGACCTTCCGCCGCAGCAACCGGCCCGGCAGGTTGCCGGTCGGCTCGTTGTCGCGCAGCAGGACCTGGCCGTTGACGATGGTGGCGTGCATGCCGTCGCACTTCTGGCGCAGGCGCTTGGCGCCGGCCGGCAGGTCGTTTACCACCTCGGGCATGCGCGCGCCGACCGTGTCGGGGTCGAACACCACGATGTCGGCCGCCATGCCCTCGCGCAGCAGGCCGCGGTCGTGGAAGCCGAACTGGGTGGCGGTGTCGCAGGTGATCATCTTCACCGCTTCCTCGAGCGTGAAGGCCTGCTTCTCGCGCACCCAGTGGCTCAGCAGGTGGGTCTGCAGGGAGCTGTCCATGATCTGCGAGACGTGGGCGCCCGAGTCGGAGAAGGTGACGACCGAGCGCGGATGCTTCATCAGTTCCAGCGCCTCGGTCTGATCCTCGTTGGCGATCGGCTGGATCATGAAGAACTTCAGGTCGCGCTCCAGCGCCATGTCGATCATCAGCTCGACCGGATGGGTATTCCTCTGGCGCGCCATCTCGGCCATCGACTTGCGCGCGCCCTTCATGTCGGTCATCGGGAAGATCCAGTCCCATTCCGGCGGGCGCGCCTCGGCGCCACGGACCTGCGGGCCTTCGTAGGGCTTGGACGCGATCTCGACCAGCTCGCGGCGCTTGTCGGCATCGAGCAGCCACCTCTTCTGGTCGGCCAGCGGGAGCCTGCGCATGTCGCGCCACATGTCCCATTTGTCGAACGGCAGCTGGGTCTCGAACGAGAGCAGCACGTTCAGCGCCCGGCTGTGCACCTGGGCGAACATGCGGCCGCCCTCGCGGCAGGTGCGCTCGATGATGTCGAAGGTCGTGCGCCAGCTTCCCGGATTGGTGCGGCGACTGAACAGGCCGAAGGTGAACGGCCGCCCGCTCTCGATCGCGAGCCGGCTCATGTCCTCGTAGTACTTCCGCGCCTTGTGGCCGTCGGCGCCGCGCGGCTCGCCGGCGATCTCCACCATGCCGCCACCCATCGCCTTGACGAGGGTCTCGAACTCCTGCCAGGTCGCGAGCCGGCTCGCCACCGGCCTGTCGTCGGAGGTCTCGTGGCTGGCGCTGCGTGTCGTCGAGAAGCCGTGCGCGCCGGCCGCGATCGACTCCCGCGTGTGATGCACCATCGCCCTGAGATCGTCCTCGGTCGCCGCGTCGCTGAAGGCGCGCTCGCCCATCACGTAGGTGCGCAGCGAACAGTGGCCCATGTAGCCCGCGTAGTTGATGCCCTTGGGCAGCGACTCCAGGACATCGAGGAATTCCGGGAAGGTCTCCCAGCGCCATTTGATGCCGGCCTTCATGGCGGCGCGGCTGATGTCCTCGGCACGCTCGAGATTGCGGATCACGAGGTCCGCCTCGGCCTCGCGGCACGGCGCCAGGGTGAAGCCGCAATTGCCCATGACCACGCTGGTCACGCCCTGGAAGCACGAGCTGGTGCCGATCGGATCCCAGAAGATCTGCGCATCCATGTGGGTGTGGCCGTCGACGAAGCCCGGGGCCACCACGCGGCCCTCGGCGTTCATCGTTTCCTTCGACGCCGCTCCATCGATGCGGCCGATCTCGACGATCCTGCCATCCTTGACGCCGATGTCGCCGCGATAGCGCGGCAACCCGGAACCGTCGACGATCATGCCGTTCCTGACGACGAGGTCGAATGCCATGTCAGCCCTCCATCCGCACGGCGAGCGTACGCTCGATGGACCGGCCCGTCACGGCTGGCCAGTGCATGGCAGGCCCCCTAGGATCGCCCACCGGAAGGCGAGGAAACATGGAATTCGGCGTACTTTTCACATCGCATTCCAAGCCCGAGGCGATGCCGAGCCTGAGGCTGTTCACTGAGCGCGTGATCCCGGCCTTCCGCCTGCCATCCCAGGGCATTCACCCAGATGCGTCCGCTCGCACGATATGGCGCCCATAGATGGGCGCGCCATTCATTCTCCTCCCTAGCGAAGCTGGGGAGGTGTCGCCGTCTTACGGCGACGGAGGGGTCATGAGCAGCGGGACTGAGGCCCATGACCCCTCCGCCCCCGATTACGGGGGCACCTCCCCAGCTTCGCTAGGGAGGAGAATGAAAGAGCGCTCATCTATGGCGCGATATCTGCGAGCGGAAGCATCTGGGTAATCAGGTATGCGAATGCCCTGACATCGAAAGGCGAGGAAAGCATGGAAATCGGCGTTCTTTTCACGGAGCTGTGTGCCGAGCGCGTGGTCCCGGCCTTTCGCCCGCCGGCCGAGCGCATGGCTGCGGCGGCATGACGGCCGCGCCGGCGGCCGGCTCTCGCAACAACACCTCGCTCGGCGCGCTCTACACGGTCCTGGCCATGCTGGGCTTCGCCGCCATGGACGCCATGAGCAAATGGGTCGTGGCCGACTACGCCATCACCCAGATGATGTGGATCCGCTACGGCGTCTTCTGCGTCTTCGCCTGGCTGCTGGTGCGCCGCAAGGGATTGCGGGCGACGGCGCGCACGCGCCGGCCGTGGCTGCAGGGCGGCCGCTCGATCCTCATCCTGGTCGAGAGTGCCGTCTTCGTGCTCGCCCTGGCCTACCTGCCGCTGGCCGACACCCACGCGCTCGCCTCGACCTCGCCGCTGATCGTGATCGTGTTCGGCGTGGTGTTCCTCGGCGAACGCGCCGGTCCGGCGCGCTGGCTGGCCGTGGCCGTGGGCTTCCTCGGCACGCTGCTGATCGTGCGGCCCGGCTTGCGCGCGTTCGACTGGCCGATGCTGCTGCCGGTGATCGGCGCCGTGATGTGGGCCGCCTACCAGGTGCTGGTGCGTCTCTGCACCCGCACGGACTCGGCCGACACGACGTTCGTCTGGACGGCATTCGCCGGCCTCGCCGCCACGACTCTCGTCGGCCCGTGGCAGTGGCAATGGCCGGACACGATCGGCTGGACGCTGCTGCTCGCCATCGCGCTCCTGAACGCCCTGGCGAGCTACAGCCTGATCCGGGCCTTTGCCGTCGCCGAGGCCGGCGCGGTGCAGCCCTACAGCTACACCGCGCTCGTCTGGGTGACGATCCTCGGCCTCGTCGTGTTCGGCGACTTTCCCGACGAATGGACGATCCTCGGCACGGCCATCATCGTGGCGAGCTCGCTCTATGCATGGCACCATGACCGGCGGAACGGGCCGTCCCGGGCTTGAGGCCAGACTTTCGAGAGCATCTCCGTTCGAGAGCATCACGGCCAGGTCTTGCGTCCGTTGCGTCAGTACCCTTTGGAATCAATCACTTGCAACTGACGCAGGGGAAGCGGTCGAACGCTGCGTTGCGTCAGCCGGGCGTCTTGCGTCAGCCTCGCTCCCCGGCACGACGCACATCCGGATCACCCGCTTGCCGTGGGCGCCGACGCGGCCGAAAGAGACGTCGATGCCGCAACGACGGAGAAAGGCCGCCCCTTGACGCAGCCGGCTGGCGAGGACGCGTGCATTGCCCGGCCAGGCCTGGTCCCGGACGCCGGCCGCGCCCATGATTTCCGCCACCTCATAGTGGAGTCGAGTCGCCGACCCGGTCCATCGCCTCTGGCGGCAGACGAACTCTCGCACACCGATGACGAACCGGTCGCTCTCGATTGCATCGCGCGCCGCGCCCTCGCGGTTGATCGCGTACAGCGCCTTGAACGCGCCGGGGGCGAACAGCGCAGGTTCGCAGGCTTCGACCCAGCGCGCGAGGTCGGCCATGCGCGGCGCCTCCCTCACCCTGGTTTGTGGCAGGCGACCCAGGCCCATGGCCACGGCATCGAGCAGGGCGCCGAGCAGGCGCGCCCGCTTCGCTTCGAAGTCGTCCCACAGCTCGGCTTCGGTTCGACGCTTGTCCGCCGGGATGCCATTCAGGGTCACGAACAGGGCGCGATCGGCGAGATCGGCGCGCGTGACGAGTTCCGCGATGCCGTTCAGCATCACCGGCCGCGCGACCCCGGCCAGCACCCCCGCAGCCGTGCCACCGTCGCGACGCACCGTGGACCCGCCGCCGCTCACCATCCGGCACAGCGCGTCCGAGAACCAGCCCGGCAGCGACGACAGGTTGTCGAACGCGAGGACATGCGAGTCGTGCGCGGCGGCGATCAGCGCCGGCTCGCCGCCAGGCAGCGAGCGCAGCCGCGCCGAGCTCGGGTCGATCAGCGCCTGCATCATCGCCATGAAGGTCGATTTGCCGGCGCCCGCCTCGCCACCCAGCACCAGCACCGGGTAGGGCCCGCGGTCGCAGAGCGCGGCGAGCAGCCAGGCGACGATCATTGCCAGGTCGTCATCGGTCGAGAGAGTGAGAAACGAGCGCAGGGTCGTGACGCTCCCGCCGCGCTCCGGCGCCGGCAACGATTGCGCGCCGGCCGGCCGGCGAAAGCGCAGCGGCGGCCGGTCGACAATGCGCCAGCCGTCAACATCGATCTCGATGGCGCGCCATGTTGGGTCGCCAAGATCGAGATAGATCTTGCCGCCCAGCCCGCCGAGACGGACCTCGACCTCGCGGACCGGCCCGGCCGACAGCGCCCGCGCCTCGAGCAGGTCGAGCGCGTCGCGCAATGCCTTCGATGAGGGCATGCCGTCCCCTGTCGCGAGCACGCGCTGTGTCAGCCAGCGCCGGAAGCCGCGGTCCCGTACCGCCCAGGTCTCGCGATGACCGTCGATCTCGAGATCGGCGTAGGCGATACCGTCGGACGTCCGGAACACCGGGAGGGTATCGGCCAGTGCCCAAAGCGGGTCCGCCCGTCGCGGGGCAGAGGCGCCGGCGGTGCCGGATCGGCCCTCGCCCGCCGCCCTGACGCCGCGGCCATGCCGGTATCCGTCCGCCTCCTGGATCGGGTCGCGCGGCTCGTCGACGCGGTCGCTCGACCGCTCGTCCGGTGCCACCTCGCCGGCCGCTTCGGCATCGGACACAGCAACGGGCTCGCGCATGATCCATCCTCCTTGATGCCGCGCAATCGCCGGCGAGTCGTCACCGGCTCCTGCCACGCTAGGCAAGATTTGCGCGACGTCAACCCCGCTCCGGCGGAGTTGCCGCAGGAAACCATCCCAATCCGGTCGGGTGCGCCAACATGGCCATTTTTACACTCCGTTTGCGCCTCGAGATGCTTCGGTGCCACTGTCGAGTGGGTGAAACTCGGCGTGCCGTCGCAGCGATGCATCTAGTCAGCCCAATCGCATTCGGGAGGACGCCCGTGAATCTGCGCAATATCGACCTCAATCTCCTGGTTATCTTCGACGCGCTAATGACGGAGAAGACCATCACGCGCGCGGCCCGTGTGATGGGCGTTACACCCTCGGCGGTCAGCCACGCCCTGCAGCGCCTTCGCAAAACCTTCGACGATCCACTGTTCGAGCGCGGGCCCGGGACTATGGCGCCGACACAGCGGGCACAGGAGTTGCTGCCTTTCGTGCGCAACGCTCTGCTGAGCCTGCACCAAGGAATAGCGCTCTATCGAGAGTTCGTTCCAGCGACGTCCCGGCGCAGCTTCAGAATTCGACAGTCGGATTTTCTGAGCGACTGTCTTTTGCCTCGCCTGTGCGCGCGGGTGCGCGCCGAGGCGCCGAGCGTTACCCTGGTGGTCGACCAATTGCCGGCCGACGACGAGGACACCCCTGGACCGGGCGACATCGAATTGCGGGTCGGCGCTCGTATCGCCAGCGGCACCGGCCTGAAGCGAAAGCGGTTGTGGCGCGACCCTTTCGCGGTGGCGATGCGGCCGGGACATCTGGCAGCGACAGGCACGCTCAGCCTGGAGCAATTCATGGAACTCACGTTCCTCGATGTAGCGAGCGCCATTCTCGACCGACGCAGCCTCGACGAGGTGTTGCGCAGCAAGGGGCTGGTCCGGCGCACGGCTGTCACCATCCCCACTCTCTCCGGCGTGGTAGCCATCGTGGCGCACACTGATCTCTGTGTCGTGCTGCCGCGACGCTGGGTTTCCCTGTACAGCGGTCCCAGCGAGCTGGCGACGGCGCTGCTGCCGGTCGATGGTATCGAATATGCCATCGACATGATCTGGCAAGTCCACGATGAGAGGGACGCCGGCCACCGCTGGCTGCGGCGACTGATCGAGGAAGAGTTCGACGTGCTCTATTCGCCGCCGGCCGCCCAGCACCAGCAGCGGCGAATCGGACATCCACCCAGCCGGCTGGACGTCGTGCCGCCGTTGGCAGCGTGAACAGCATTCAGTTGCGGATGAATACTTCGACATGGTCGCCCTTGCTGGCGTTTCCCACTTCCAGTGCACCCAAACGCCAGCCGGAAGGATGGGCATATGCGCTCAGTGGGCTTGTCTTTCATGGTCACCTTGGCCGCACTTGCGCTCGGCCGGGCCTCAGCTGGGCCGGCTGATTTCGACGCGTGGAGCATTTACGACGTTGACCATCCGTCCGTGCAGGCGATGGACCAACTGGGCACGTCGTTCGTCGACAAGACCGGCGGCGCGCACCGGTTCGGCCAGGTAAGGAGAACGGGAGGCACCGAGGCATTCCTGGTACAGCAGGTCAGGGTCGGCAAGGTCGACATGGCGGCCGTCGACATTGCAAATTTTCATGACCTCGTGCCGACGACCCGCGCCCTGTCGCTGCCCTACCTCTTGGAATCCGACAATCAGGTGGAGCGGCCCCTGGATGGACCGATCGGGCGAAAGATACTCAGCGAAATCGGGCGCCTGGGGCTGATCGCACTTTGCCTTTATGACGGGGGCGACCGCTCAATCGTGTCGCGCAAGCCGATCCTGCGGCCCGACGATCTGCGCGGCCTCGTGGTTGCCACGCAGGGGTCCGGGCTGGCGCAGGGTGTCCTGCGCGAGCTCGGTGCCCGGCCCGTCGTCCTGCCAGAGGCACAGATCGCCGGCGCGCTGAAGACCGGCTTGATTGACGCAGCCGACGCCGACTTCACGGGAATCTTGGCGTTGCAACGGCGTGGCGTCGCCGCGGTCTGGAGCCCCACGCGCCACGCGCGCGCTGTGCAGTTGGTCGTTCTGTCACGTTCCCTGTGGGAAGCACTGTCGTCGGACGACCGCGCGGCCCTTCGCGCCGCTGCAAGCAAGTCAGTAGGCTTTCAGCGCAAGCTTGCCGAACGGCTTTCGACGATGCCGCCAGGGAATCAGGCGGGAGCGTCCGTCGATCGCCAGGCATTTGTCGAGGCCCTCCGACCCATCACCGAGAATTACCGCACGTCGCCTACGGTCGAGCCGCTGGTCGACCAGATTCGCGAGACCGGTCGTCGTCATTGGTGAGCCCAAACGCACGCACGATGCGCGCAACTAGCTCGAGCAAACAAGGCGATGCAAGTCCCTGACCATTTTTCCCGCATCGAGGCGGCTCTGAACGCGGACTCGCAGGGGCGCGATGATCCGATCTCGCGCTCTTGGCGGCGATGTGCAACAGATTATCGCATCGACCCTGCAGCTGCGGCGTCGCCTCACATCCTGACTGAAGCCACTCTGCACGCGCGGAGAGAAGCCGCCGAAAACCTGATCGAGGCGGCACGACCGGAGATGGATCGCCTTTATCAAATCGTCCGTCCGGCTCGATACGTGGTGCTACTCACCGATCCGGACGCTGTCGTCATCGACCATCGCGGCACCGGCGAGGACGCCGGGGAATTCAAGCGCTGGGGTCAATGGCTCGGGCGGGTCTGGTCTGAAACCGTGGAGGGAACGAACGGCATCGGCACCGCCCTGCTGCACGGGCAACCTGTGACCATCCACTGCTCGGAGCACTTCCGTTTGAGGCACGCCGGCTTGAGCTGCTCAGGGGCGCCGATCTTCGATGGAGACGGCCGAATTGCAGGGCTCATCGACGTCTCGAGTTTCGATCGGAACGTGTCTGATCATGCTCACACGATGACCGGTGGGCTCACAATCGCGGTAGCGCGCGGTATCGGCGAGCGGTTATTCCGGGCCAAGTTTCCGCGGCACTGGGTGATCACGCTTGCGTGCCCCACTCTGTCAGATGGCGCGGCATTGCTCGCGGTCGACGGCGACCGGCGGATCGCCGCCGCCAACGCCGAGGGGCGTAGGCTGCTGGAACGATGGGGGCACCCACCTCCGTATCCGTTCCTTTGGAGGGTCTTCCGACGCAACGAGCCGATCTTCAGATTGCGTGAAACGGGCGATCGATCGGCGAACTTGTCGAGCCTCGCAGACGATGAAACCTGGCACGCTATTGTGACGCCACCGCTTCCTGCATTCGTGAGTAAGGCCATTGCCGGCGCCGACGATATGCACTTGCGACCGCGCATGGATAGACTGCTCGCGGGGACTCCATCTCCGATACCTGACGCTCGCGGCGGCATGGCCGACCCGAGCCTGGGGCGGGTGCGTGACTACGTGGCGAACCATCTGAATGGAGATGTCAGCCTCGGCACCCTGGCGCGGGTGGCCGGCCTTTCGGACAGCCACTTCGCGCGTGCCTTCCGACAAGCCATGGGCGTCACGCCGCACACCTATGTGCTGCAGCGGCGCGTGGCCCGCGCGCGAAGGATGATGGTAGAATCGGACTTGTCCCTGGCCGAGATCGCTCTGGCTGCTGGCTTTGCCGACCAGAGCCACTTGGCACGCCGCTTCCGCCGGCAGACTGGTCTCACACCGGACCGCTTCCGCAAGCTTCATCGCGAGGCACCGCTTTAGCCGGCAGCAGGAACGTTCCAATACGGCCGGCTTGTTCAAGAGCCCGGAAGTCGAGAAGAGCATCTTGAAGGCCGCTCCCCTCATGGGGCCGCTCCAAACAATGGCCCGCATCGTTCGCCCGTTCCTCCGTCAGTCTGCGCTTACGAAGTCCATCGTCGAGTTGAGTGGCGCGATGCTGCTGCTGACCGACCGCGATCTGAACGTCGAGTTTGCCAGTCGCGAGTTCTGGATGGTCGATCTCGAAGTTCGAGCAGGTGCTCGTCAACCTGACCGTCCATGACGGCCAAGGTGGATCTGATGATCGTCAACATTGCCTTTGACCAAAGCGTTGGCGCTGCGCCCGACAGCTTCAAGTCAGCCGTCGACCGGATTGCTCGGATCTTCTCTGTGGTCTTCACCGACACGGTGACGATCAACGTGGCGGTCGGCTGGGGAGAGGTCAGCGGATTGACCGTCCTGCCCGGCGCTCTCGGCGAAGCCTGGGTCGCCAGGACTGACGCCTATGCCTATCGTGACGTCGTGGATGCATTGGCCGGCGAGGAGGAAAGGTCCTCGACCGACATCGCAGCCCTCGCTTCGCTGCCGGCCGCCGACCCGACGAAAGGCGGCTCCTTCAGTCTGCCCAAGGCGACGGCGAAGGCGATTGGCCTGCTGCCTGACGATCATACCTACGATGGCTATGTGGCATTCAACAGCACGCCCGGTACATTCACTTTTGATCCGCATGCGCGCGCGCTGCCTGGCCTATACGACTTCTTCGCCGTCGCAGCACACGAGTTCAGTCACGTCATGGGGCGAACGCTCGGTCTCGGAGCGCCCGACTACACGTTGATGGACCTGTTCCGCTACAGCTCACCCGGCGACCGTGCGCTGACGGAACAAGGCCCTGCGTACTTCTCGCTCGACGGCGGCAAGACTTCGCTCGGCGTCTTCAGCTCCCAATCGCTCGAGAGCACAGCGGACTGGGCAACGCGCGCTGGCGCCGACACATTCAGCGCCGCCTTCATTCCCGACCATACGTACGATCTCGGAGCAGTCGACATCATGGTGATGGATGCTCTCGGGTGGACGGCAATCCGTCCGGATTCGTTCCTTCGCGACGACGGCTACATCGTCCTTGCCGATGGTCACTTGAGCACGACGGTCACGGGCGGCGCGCTCCTCGACGAGGGGAGCTCGACGCTAAGCGATGCGCTGCTGGTGCAGGGCACCGCGCATGGATGGGTGCATCTCGAATCGGACGGCGGCTTGTCCTACACGCCGGCGGCAGGCTTCTCGGGAATCGATCAGTTCACCTACCACGCCTTGGTGAACGGAACACAACAGGTCGTCTCTCTGGCCTCCGTTCACGTAATCCCGACGCTGACGGGAAGCCCGGACACGATCGACTTTCTGGCGCTCAGCGCGGAGCATCAGATCGGCGCTGCTTACACTGCATACTTCGGCCGCGCTCCCGACGTCGCCGGGTTCGCTTTCTGGCTGGACCAGTACCAGAGGTTTACGCCGACCCGTGGCGGGCACGATGTGCTGACAGGCATCGCCAGTTCGTTCGGCGTCAGCCAGGAAGCAACGAAGCTCTATCCCTTCCTTGCCCACGCCGATCGAGCGGAGGATGCCGAGATCGGCGTGTTCCTCGCGCGCGTGTACGACAACCGTAAGCGGTGTTCTGACCGCATCTTCATAGGCGGCTCGTGATTGTTCATCGTCCGCTCCTAGGTAACGAGCGGAGTGGTTTTATGCTGGACACAGATGTTGCGCCGACGTCGGAGCCGGACGT
>Ga0268299_1000134_pt1 | contig 288478 bp, 258 predicted proteins | sample NOBtaG_FD_193484 | JGI IMG/M metagenome (GOLD analysis project Ga0268299, IMG submission 193484) | Activated sludge microbial communities from bioreactor in Nijmegen, Gelderland, Netherland - NOB reactor | ecosystem: Engineered > Bioreactor > Aerobic > Activated sludge | place: Netherlands... | reverse complement strand
TGAACACCGCCGAGTGGTTACGGCGATCCCGCTTGCTCATGATTCTCCTCCTTCGGAAGCCCTATCCTCGCTTCCTTCAGGCGGAGTCGCCACTTATCCCGGTGTCTCAGTTAGCGGGTCCACTTCTGGGCTTGGTGGCCTCGCGCTTGAGCGTGAGGTGCATGCGTTCGTGACGGCCGTTCTGCTGCGGGTTGCCGGGCCTGATGCGCTGGATCCGGATGCCGAGCCGGAGCCACCAGACGGCGAGCTTGGAGAGTCCGAAGAGTGCATTGCCGGAGGCGAACGGTGCGCCGTTGTCGGTGCGGATGGCGCCCGGCAAGCCGTATTCCTTGAAGACCCGCTCGAATACGGAGAAGGCGAACTCGGAGCGGACGGATGCGAGCCCCTCACAGGCGAACAGATACCGCGATCGATAATCGGTGATGGTGAGCGGGTAACAGTACTGCCGGTTGCCAAGCATGAACTCGCCCTTGAAGTCGGCGCACCACAGCCCGTTGACCTCCTGGGCGGCGGTGAGCTCGGTGCCTTGGGCCTTGTAGCGTCGGCGTTTACGCCGCTTGACCAGGCCATGGCGATCGAGCACGGCGTGGACGGTGCTGGTGGCCGGGGGCTTGATCATGGGGAAGGCCCGGATCAGCTTGTCGCGGATCTTGGGGGCGCCCCAGGAGGGGTGCTCGTTCTTGAGGCCGATGATGGTCCGCTCGACCTGGTAAGGGAGCTTGTTGGCATGCCGGTAGGGCCGGCGAGACCTATCCTTGAACGCCTCCAGGCCACACTCACGGAAGCGGTTATAGAGCTTGTGGCCGGTGACCCGGGAGATGCCGAACTCCCGGCACAGCGGGGCCATCTTCTCGCCCTCGAGCAGGCGGGCGACAAACCGCAGTCTCTCGTCCATCGGTTTACACTCCTTCCAAGGCATCTGGGCGCTCCCAAATACCTGATGTGTAAACCCTGTTCCCGGTATAAAACGCTAGCTATCTGTCACTAAGCACACAGTTGGTTACGCGAGATCCTCGCTCTGACACCGCATGGTTTCGTGCGCGAATACGTATATCACTGCCCAGTGTGCCTAGAATCAGGTCGAAAGTCCGGCCACACCCGTTGCGGTATACCTAACTCGAACCTGGGGGCAGCAATGAAGCAATGGATGCTGCTATTCGCAGCTAGCGCGGTGCTTCTCGGTTGTGCTCGCAAGTCAGATGTAGCAGGCAACGACGGTATCGACCCAGACGTTGCAAAAGCGGAGGAATTCATCGATGCGTTCTATTCCTTCGACCGCAACCGACTGAATGCGCTTCTCGATCATGCCGAGAGTTCGAAGCCCGATATTCTCTATTACCAAGGCTGGGCAGAGGGCGGCAACTATAAGATCGTCAATCGCAAGCCATGCGCGCAGGTGAAGGCAAACTCTATCGCCTGTCCGGTCACGGTCGACGACGACCTAATCAACGCCCTGGGCATCGCGTTCGATGTGACCGACACATTTGAGCTGACGTTTTCCGACGGGGAAATTGTGGCGGTAGAGACAAGCTCGGATGATCCACCCGAGTTCTACGCGGCCAAAGAATGGGTGATGAGCAATCGTTCGGAGTTGATTGAGGTGCCCTGCAAAGACTATTTCGCCGGCGGTCCGACTCCAGGGGACTGTTGCAGGGCCGTAGTTCAGGGCTTCAAGGAATTTGCGAGTACTGCGGGAAGCTCAAAGTAACGTCAGGCTTCCGCCTTCTTCTCTCCATCCAGCAGCCGGGCCACGAACTTGAGGCGCTCGTCCATGTTGTGACACTCCCGACACGGCACCTTCGCTCTCCCGCAAAAGGCCTGAGAGTGTCACCCATGTGTCCGGAATGACCTGTTACCCCCTAGTCGGGAAGCTCACCTTTGCCATAATCGTAGGATTATCCATGGCTAGGTGCGCATTTCCCGGTGCCGAACTTCTTGCTATATGGCGTGTGCCGACCTGTGGGAAAATCTACGCCGTGCCTGGAACAAACGAACTCCTGGTTCGATAAGCCGAAACCAAGCGCAACAAGGGCGAAGCGCTTATGACCGGTTGTTTGTTTCGACCGCTTCTGCCGATTGCCCTGATGGTCCTCGTCGCAGCTTGCGGAGGAGGAGGATCGGGCTCGGACTCAGCGGGACCGCCGCCGCCCCCTCCGCCGCCGCCCCCTCCGCCGCCAGTTGTCGTCGCACTGACCAGCGATGCGGGCGACTACATCGGCGGTGGCGCTGCGTATAGCTATTCAAATGCCGATGCGCTCATCACGATGACAGCCGAGGGCGCTCGACTGACGATTTCTATCGTTGGAGACGAAAAGTGGTCTGGCGTTTTTCAACTGCCCGACACGTACGCAACGCTCCAACAGGGTTCCTATTCCAATCTCACGCGCTACCCCTTCCACGACCCGGCGGTCGGCGGACTTAGCTGGTACGGCGAGGCGCGCGCATGCAATACGCTGACCGGCTGGATCGTCATCGACAGCGTCAGCTACGACGGCGCGGACCTTGCCGCCATCGACCTGGAGTTCGAGCAATACTGCGAAGGCGGAGCCGCCGCGCTGCATGGTGAGGTTCATTGGGACGCAGACGACTCGAGTGAACCGCCGGGCCCGGTTGTGCCGCCCCCAGCGGACCTGTGGCAGCCAGCGGCTGGCGTTACGCCGGCGAACGGCAACTACATTTTCCTCGCGAGCCAGCCTGGTGATTGGGTCGGCGGAGGCGGAACTTACCTCTATACCGGGTCCGATGCCGTCATTTCGGTGATTGCGACGGAGGGCCGGCTGTCCGTTTCCATCGACGGTGAAGACAGTTGGACTGGCGACTTTCAGGCCATGAGTACGTTGAGCGAGCTCGAGGTCGGCTATTACGGAGACCTGGGTCGCTATCCCATGCACAACCCGGCAAAGGGCGGATTGAACTGGTTGGGCGAGGCGAGCAGCTGCAACACGCTAACTGGATGGTTTGTGGTCGACGAAGTGACATATAACGGCTCGACGCTTGCCGCAATTGATTTGCGCTTCGAACTGGTTTGCGAAGGCTCGGCGTCCGCGTTGCACGGCAAGATTCACTGGGACGTCAATGACACGACGACTCCGCCGGGCCCGGTCGTGCCGCCGCCCGCAGATCTCTGGCGGCCGGCGGCCGGCGTCACGCCTGCGAGCGGCAACTACGTCTACCTAGAAAGCGAGCCCGGGGATTTCATCGGAGCTGGCGACAACTACCTCTATACGCTGGCCGACAGTGACATCGCGACCGGCACTAGCGGTGCGTACTTCGTGATTTCCGTGTTCGGAGACGAAGTCTGGACCGGCTACTTCCAAGGCATGAACTCGTTGAGCCGCCTCGAGGTCGGCTATTACGGTGAGCTCGAGCGCTACCCGTACCACAACCGTGTTAAAGGCGGATTGAGCTGGGGCGGCAATGGACGCGTGTGCGACACGTTGACAGGCTGGTTTGTCGTCGACAGCGTCACGTACGACGGCACGGCCCTCAACGCGATCGACCTACGCTTCGAGCAGCTCTGCAACGGCAGCTCGTCCGCGCTGCGCGGCAAGATTCACTGGGACGTCAATGACACGGCGACCTCGCCCGGCCTGGTCGTGCCGCCGCAGGACACATCAATTTCGCTTCATTCCGCACGGCAGTGAGGAATTGGTCCAAGTCATGCCCCTGAGATGTCTGCCAAACTGGTTACTTAGACTTAGCCCGGAAGAGTCTCAGGTATATTCGGGACATTCCAGATTGCATCTCCTGCAAATGCACTATCGAGAAAACCTGCTGATCGTGACATTCCTGTCGCTGGCCATTGTGGGTTGCGGCGGCGGTGGTCAATCGGGATCCGGCGGCTCCTCGGATGATCCTCCGACTTTGGAGTTCTTCGCCACGCCACGAGCCATCATTAACGGTCAGACATCAGTGTTGACCTGGACGTCGACGAACGCTTCGCGCTGTACCGCCTCGGGAGCGTGGAACGGTTCGCGGCCCGTCAGCGGCAGTGAAGTCACTGCAGCGCTTGCAACTTCTGCAACCTTCGTGCTCAATTGCACTGGGAAAGGTGGGACGGTCGATCGAAACGCCACGGTAGATGTCTCTCCGGATCCAACCCCGCCCCATGCCATCAGGGCGACACTCGGGGACGGAAGCATAACGGTATCGTGGTTGTCGCTTGCCGGAAGCTACTATGCCGGTTATCCGGTCACGACCAGCATCTACGTTTCCACAAACCCAAACATCGACCCGAAGAATTTCGACGGATCTCCCCCCAACCAGGTGAGGCGTGGACTGGAGATCATGCTGCCGGTGGTGTTTCGAGGACTGCCCAACGGCACGCCGGTGTACGTCGTCGCGACGGATGTCGCCAATGGCGTCGAGAGTGCACCGAGCCTGGAGATCAGCGTCACGCCACAGCCCGTCCCGCCGCTGTTGGAAAGCATCGATTCCCTGAATGACTCTGGCGTGACCGGCTGTACCGACCTCGCGCTACGCAGTTTGCCGTGTCCTGTCCCGAATTTGCCGGGCCAGGACGGCGACCACGGGCGAGACGCGGCCTTCAGAGACGGCCAGCTCGTCAAGACCGGTTTCGGTCCAGCCGGGTTTGATCTGACCAAATTGGATGCGAACGGCAGTCCGCTGCCGGATGATTCAGTAGCCTGGCCATGCATCAGGGACAACGTCACCGGGCTGACCTGGGAAGTGCCTGCAGTTTCTGGCCTGACGTCCGTGCAGAACCTGTATACGTGGTATGAACCCGATCCGCTGCTGAATGGCGGTGATCCGGGGCAGCTCGATGGCGGCTCGTGCACGGACAGTCGGTGTGATACCGATGCGTTCATTCAGGCGCTGAACGACGCTGGTCATTGCGGCTTTCAAGACTGGCGCTTGCCTACGCGTCGGGAGCTATTCAGCCTGGTCGATTTCTCCCGGGTCGAGCCGGCGATTGTTGTCGACGCGTTCCCGAACTTCCCGCCGAGCAACGGCACCAGATTCTTTTGGACATCTGGCACCAATTCGAGTACCACTCTGACCGGCTTCGCCGCCTGGGCGGTGGACGTTGGAAGCGGCCAGATCGTGAGCAGGGCGAAGACGCTGCGTGATCCCGGCGATATTCCCGGGCATATCCTGGCGGTTCGTGCCGATGCATCCCCGTAAGGCATCTCCGTTCGCCATGTCAGGTTGCATCACAAAGCTCGCTGTCGGCATCGTGGTTAGCATGATCGCCGGAAATTCAGCGGCGACTTGCCTGAACCGGGAGAATACTTCCGTCCCGGAAAGTACGCCGACTTCCAGTCACATCGTCAACCCGGACGGCACCCTGACAGCACCGGCTACCGATTTGATGTGGAAGAGGTGCCTGGAAGGTCAGACGCTCGTCGATGGCGTTTGTAGCGGTGCGCCGACCCTATATACCTGGACCAATGCACTCGACGCAGCGGACGTGGCGTCATTCGCCGGGCACAGCGACTGGCGATTGCCCAATCCCAAGGAGTTACTCAGCATCATCGAGGACAGATGCGCCGCCCCTGGATTGAACTTCGACCTGTTTCCGATCACCGGTGAATTTGGCGTCTTCGGAACTTTTGGCATGTGGACCGCGACACCGACGGCTATTGCCGCGCAGGATTTCTACTACCTTGTCTGGGTGATGGCCAGCGATGGCGTTGTCGCGCCTGTATCCGATCTCCAGGACATACCGGTTCTGCTGGTTCGCAATATTCCCTAACGGCCATGCTGCGGACTCAGAGTCCGCGCGTCGTTGGTTCGATTCCACCGCTGGCCACCATCCTTCCCGGGTCCGTTCCGGACAGATAGGTAACGGATCATTCCGGACACATGGGTAACACTCCAGCGCCGAACGGATTCGGTGCAGCAAGCGAGTGAGGGCGCCCTTCACGCTGCTTTCACCCCGCCTTCACCCTGCGGGGCATAGAGTTCACGCGCACTTGATATTTCAGCGAGAGCGCGCTCACTGGCCGTCTCTCACAGCGCCTGTCGCGATGGCCGGCACTAGTTACCAGTTCCCAAACAGGAGAGACTCGATGTCCACTCGTCACAGGATGCTCGTGCTTGCCATGTCGGTCGCGCTGGGTGCGCCGGCGGCTGCAGGTGCCCGGGATCTCGGCTTCACTTACCTCGAGGGCGGCGTCGTCGCCGGCTTCGTCAACGACGTGGAGGAGTTCGGCACGATCGGCAGCACGCTCGAGCTCGAGACCGATTCCGACAGCGGCGGCTTCATCGGTGGCTCGTGGCAATTCTGGGAGAACATGCACCTGTTCGGCGAGTATGCATTGGCCGGCCAGGAGCTCGAAGTCAGCGACGGCATCGACACCGTCGAAGGTGATTTCGACCTGGTGCGCTGGCGCGCCGGTGTCGGCTATTCGTGTCCGTACTCGCCCACGATGTCCTTCTACGGCCGTCTCAGCTTTGACAGCGTTGAGTTGAAGGACGTGCAGGTCCCCGGCTTCAATCTCGACGCCGACGTCGAGGACGACGGTATCGGTGGCGAGGTCGGCATGATCTGGGCGGCGACGCCGGCGATCCACCTGCAGGGCCACGTGCGCTACACCTCCGTCGGCGCAATCGCTACCGACGGTTCCGATGGCTTCGACTCCGACACCCTCATCGGCGTGAACGGCCGGTGGTATTTCCGGCCCAACTTCGCGCTGGTCGCTGGCTACGAGTTCGGCGGGATCACCACCTGGAACGCGGGCGTGCGGTTCGCATTCTGAGGGGGTCTCAGGTCCTGCCGACCCGGATAGTGCGTCCCCGCGACGACGCAGCGTCAGGTCTGTCGGCGCAGGACCGTCTCCAGAAGGCGAAGCATGACCTGGTCCTTCTCGCGGCCGAGCGCCCTTTTATCCTCGATGAGCGCTCTGAGGTTCAGCACGCGGATCTGTAACCCGCCGACGTCGATAGTCGAGACGTCCTTCGCCACCTCGTCGTACCGTTTCCCCCGGCCGATAAAACCGAGCACGTCGAGTGGCCCGCAGTTCGTCATGAGCAGCAGATGACCGCCCGCCAGGATGTCGTCGCGGGTCGGACGGATCTCCTGGGTGTGCTCGCGGTAGCGAGCCTGAAGTGCCTCCAGCGACACCGCCTACCACGACGTAGGCGACACCGTGCTGCTCAAGCAGCTCGAGGATCCTGCGGAAGCTCTGACTCGGCATGGCGGCGCGCAGCGGCCAGGAAGGCCAGACGCGACTCCAGCTCCGCCAAGCGTTCGGCGGGCTGCAACGACAAGAGCCAGTCTATGAGCGTGTCGTCATGCACATGCTCGGGCGGCACAGGAAGGGGGCTTGCCATGCCGCGATTCTATCGGAGTCTGCTCATGGGCACCGAAGCGGCATGCCGGCGCTGCGTTCGGGCCCTGGAAATGCGGTCGTTCACGTTTTGGTCACGCTGCGGCGACTGATCGGTCGGACTTCGCGACGTAAACTGTACGTGTCGGCAACGCCCCCGGGGGGTCGGAAGCGATGACACAGGCGCTGCGTGCCAGCTGTATCCGTGTGCTGGTGGTCGAAGACAACCGGGACATCTGCGAGAACATCGGTGACTATCTCGGTGCCCGGGGCCATATCACCGATTTCGCACACGACGGAATCAGCGCCATGCATCTGGCGCTGACGGAACCCATCGACCTGATCGTCCTGGACCTCATGCTCCCCGGGATGGACGGCCTGACTTTTTGCCGGAAACTGCGCCTCGAGGCGAAACGGGATACGCCGGTTCTCATGTTGACGGCACGCGATACGTTGCCGGACAAGCTGGCGGGGTTTGACGCAGGCGCCGACGACTACCTGGTGAAACCGTTCGCACTTCAGGAGTTGCATGCCCGCCTCGTGTCTCTCCACAGGCGCGGCCAGGCAAAGACCACGCAATTGCTGAGCGTCGGTGACTTGACGATGGACAAGCAGACCCTCGAAGTCCGGCGAGGCAGTCGGAAACTGAGTCTCAACCCGGCGTGCCTGAAGATCCTGGAGCGGTTGATGGAAGCGTCGCCCGCTGTCGTGTTGCGTGCCAGCCTGGAGACCCTGCTCTGGGGAGACGAGCGACCCGATAGCGATGCGCTTCGTTCCCATCTGTACAAGTTGCGCCAGGCGATCGACAAGCCCTTCGACCGACCGTTGTTGCACACCGTGCATCGCATTGGTTACCGGCTGGCGGAGTCGGGCGATGATGTTCCGGCATAGCCTGCGTACCCGCGTTGTCTTCGCGTTTGGGCTGTTTGCGGCGCTGCTAGGCATCATCAGTGGATTCGGGATGCTCGCCACGCTGCGAGTCACCGAAGACCGAATGGTGGAGAGGCAACTTCGCCTGTCCGTGACCGATTACATCGGCCGGTCCGGGGTCGATCCCGGTGCGGCGCCGCCGCACTCGGCTTTCCTGAAGAGCTATCGCGAGCCGGTCGACCTGCCGGCGGCCCTGCGCAATTGGGCGGCCGGCTCGCCCGATGACGGATACTACGAATTCCAGAGCGATGAATTGCATGTCGCCGTAGTCACCACCGGCGAACCTCCGAGACCCCTGTATGTCGTGGCCGACGTTTCGGAAATAGAGGCCTCCGCGACGGAGGAAGCGTGGTGGATCATCGGCCTGGTCACGATTGTCGCGATCTTGACCGTACTGGCGATCGTCCTCGGAGCGTTCATCAGCCGTCGCGCGATCGATCCCGTAGTACGCCTGGCCGAAGCGGTTGGCGGCATTAACCCGGAGCAGCTGTCGGACGACGACTGGCGGCGCGTCAAGGCCGGGAATTTTCACGACGACGAAGTCGGGCTGCTGGCAAGGACCCTCGAGAAGACCCTGAAGCGCATTTGCGCATTCATCGACCGTGAACGCTACTTCACGAATGCCGCGAGTCACGAACTGCGCACGCCGATAACCGTCATCACGGGAGCGTTGGAACTGCTGGAGCGAGCCGAGCTGCCCAATAATGCATCACGGGCAGTGGGACGCATCGAACGCGCGACGATCGACATGCAGACGACAATCGACATGTTCCTGTGCCTGTCTCGTGAATCCGATGACAGCAGCTACAGCGAACACTTCGAAGTCGGTCCCCTGGTTGAGCACGCGATCGAGCAACAGCGTCACCTGCTGGCCAACAAGAACGTAAGCGTCGACGTGAAGCGCTCGTCCAACCCGAGTCTGCTCGGTCATCCCCAGGCATTCGCCATCGCAGTCGGCAACCTGATACGCAACGCATTCGAACACACGCCCCACGATCAAGGTCCGGTCAGCGTCCGCATCGATCGACACGAGGTATCCGTCCGCAACCACAGCGGATTGGAAGTCAACGACCCTGAGGAACTGAGCAGACGCCGTTCCCGCGGATCAGAGACCCAGGGGTTTGGTCTCGGGCTCGGCATTGTCGAGCGGCTCTGCGAGAACTATGGCTGGACCTTCACGCTGGACGTCAACCGGGGTGCGGTCGACGCTTGCCTGTCATGGGAACCACGCCACCTGAATGTCGATCGCGCCACTCCGGGCAGGTAGGTGGAGACGGTTTCAAGCGGCCGCCGCGCGCTTTTCACGCGGCTTTCACACGGTTTTCACGCGGCATGCACGACGATGGCCCCAGCATTGGGTGCGCTGAGCTGTCATGGCAACCGTGCCTAGCACGATGGGTGGATCGGCATGAACCAGATCATTCGACTTCTCGCAGGGGTGCTGGTCTTCTGCGCGTCAACTGCTGCGCTGGCGCAAAGCGCAAACGGTGGAATGCGCATTGCAGTCGTCAGCATGGAGACACAGCGACCCCTCGAGGGCGTGACCGTCACCGTGACAGGCCGCGACGGCAACGTCATTACCCGTCGCACGGAATCCGACGGCACCGTCGAATTGGGCGACCTCGACATCGGGCTCTATGCGGTCACGGCCGATGGCCCTGGCTTCGTGACCGTAAGCGAACCCAGCGTACGTGTGGTCGGCCGCAAGGTGACACCGCTGAACCTCGAGATGCTCGCCCGCACGGAAGAGCTCCAGGAAGTCGTCGTTTCGGCGCGCGCGATGATTGCGGATCCGCATGGGTCGGTGAGCAATTCCTTGCTGAACCGGGAAGAACTGCGCAGTGCCCCTGGCACGGGCAGTGACGTCCTGCGGGCGCTTGATGGCATGCCGGGGCTGGTATCCAACGGCGAATTCGCGAGCTTCTCCGTGCGCGGCCGCGGACCCCGGGACAACCTGATCTTCGTCGACGAAGTGCCCTTTGACCGTGTCGTTCACTTCGACCAGACGGTCGGCGAGGAGGAGGACATCGGCGGCGGCGGTCGCTACTCGATATTCGCGCCGAACTCCATCACGGGTGCGGAATTCTCGCCCGGTGGCTGGAGCGCTGCATACGGAGGGAGATCCGGTTCGCTGCTGAAGCTCGATGTCGCGGGCGGAAGCCCGACGCCCAGCGCCAGCCTGCGGGTGGATATCGCAGGGCTCGAACTCATGTACGAGGGGCCAAGCGGCATCCACGACGATACGACGATGTTCTTCACGGCGCGCCAGTTCGATTTCGGCGACGTCTTCGAAGAGATCGAAGAACTGGACATCGGCGATCCGGAGCTGACCGACGTCATCCTCAAGACGGTGACCACCCTTGATTCCGGCGACACGATCGAATTCCTCGGCGTCTACGCGCCGGAGGACTACACGCGCGATATCTACAATGTCCTCGAGTCCCCGGACTTCGAGGACGTGGCGCTGATCGACACCGACCAGGACCTGTACCTGACGGGGCTGACCTGGCGCCACCTGGTCGGCGAGACCGGCGAATGGACGAATCGGATCTACTTCCGCGCGAACGACAAGTTCTCGGCGGAGGGCGAGGCCTATCCGGACCTCGTGCCGGAGGGCACACCGGCCGAGGACATCCCGGTACGTGAGCAGCTGCTTACCGTCACCGAGGAGGAGACCGAGATCGGCTGGCGCAGCGACTACGTGACTCGCAACCGCTTCGGCCAGGTATCGGCCGGGCTGCGCGTCACGCAGACCGACGTCGATTATTCGACTTTCCTGAGGGAGGACTGGGACCGGTTCGTATATCGTTCGACCGATCCCCGTCCGCCCGGCCAGCAATACATCACCTTGACACCGGGCGACATCAACTCGGTTTTCGAGGCGGAGGGGATCAGCTACGCCGCCTACGGCGAGCAGGTGTTCGAGTTCGGTCAGTGGGACCTGAGAACCGGCCTTCGTTACGACTACGATGGCTTCTCGGACGAATCGCTCGTCTCTCCGCGGCTTGCGGCGAACTGGCGTCCCAAGCCGGACCTGCGCGTGTCGGCGACCGCGGGCGTGTTCTACCAGTCTCCGCGCTTCCTGGTCCGCGGGGCGAGCCCGGAGAACTTCGGTCTCGAGAACGAGCGCATCACCCACTTGAGTGTCGGCTTCCAGCAGTACTTCGGCCCCGACTGGTCGCTGCTCGTCGAGCCATACTACCAGTGGCTGGACAACATGATCGTCGAGCAGGATCGCACCAGCCTCGAGGCCACCAACGACGGAGACGGCACGAATCTCGGCGTGGACGTCGTCCTGTCGCGGAATTTCGAGAATGGCTGGTTCGGGGATGTCGTCTACTCCTGGAACGATGCCCGGCTCAACGACAACGACGGCTTCGGGGACTATGACGCCGATTTCAACCGCGAGCACTTCTTCTCCATCGGCGGGAGCTGGGAGATCACCCAGCGCTGGAAGCTGGGCGCACGCTGGAAATGGGCGACCGGGCGACCCACGGACGACTTCTTCATCAACAGCGACGTGCTGGGACCGGGGCAGCCGCTGCGCTACTCGAAGGAACTGACGGATCGGAACGCACTCCGGCTCGACGACTATCACTCGCTCAATATCCGGGTGGACTACCGGCTGCCTCTCGGCCCGGTGGACCTCGTCGCGTTCCTGGACGTGATCAACCTCTATGGCGGCCCGGGCGGCGGTTCGCAGGAGTTCGACCCGCGGCGGGGCGTCATCGTCGAAGACGAGGGGGAGGCGTTTCCCATCATCGGCCTGATATTCGAGCGCTCGTGGTGAGAAACCTGCATACAGGACTCGCTCCCGAGGTCCCCCTGCTTGAAGTTCAGTCTTGGACGGCCGCAAACGCGCGCACGGGGAATGTCCCGAATCCCTTGACCTTTACCGGGACGGCGAAGAACTTCGCGCCGCGCTCGGGCACGGCTTCGAGGCCGCGGAGATGCTCGACGATCGGAATGTCCGCGCCGAGCAGCGTCGAGTGCACGGGGCGCTCGCCGGTGTCGGTGCTGTCGATGTTGTGGGAGTCGATGCCCACGAGCACCACGCCCGAATCGCGCAGCCACTGCGCGAGTCTGCCCGTCAGATACGGGAAACCCTCGAAATAACCATCGGTGCGCCAGTGCCGCGCCCAGCCGGTATGGACCAGTACCGCCTTGCCCCTGACTTCCGCCGCAGAAAACGGCAGGTCGTCGATGGCGCGACCGTCGGTCGCATCGGTGCGCGCGACCAGGCACTCCAGGTTGGCGAGCGATGCCAGCGGAAGCTCCGACAGGTCCTTGCCCTCGGCATAGCGGTGGAACGGGCTGTCGACGTACGTGCCCGTGTTGGCCACCATCTCGATCCGGCCGATCTGGAACTCCGTGCCCGCCGAATAGAGCTTCCGCGAGGCCTCGCGTGACAGGTAGTCGCAGACGTGCGGCGCAGGCAGACCCTTGTACGTCAGCATGCCCGACTCGACCGTGTGGCTGACGTCGATGAGTCTCATGGTCGGCTTCCGCTAGTCGCTGTCCTTGTTCGGGGAGACCGATCCCTGAGGCGCGTAGACGGGCTCGAATCCGAACACCCAGGGCTTGGTGGTATCCACGTTCACCCGCACGGCCTTCATGTCGGGCCAGCCGTAGACCTGCAGGCGCGTGAGGCTGGGGCGCGTCACGGCTGGTTCGTCCAGGTCGAGCCGCGTCAGCGGCCGGTCGATCACGAACTCGTGGTGGTGGCCCTGGATGACGAGCACCTGGCCTTCGAAATTCTCCGCCTCGTCGTCGATCGCCCTGACGACCGACTCGAAAGGGCCCCCTTCATAGCGGAGCTTCTCGTCGAAGGGATTCGAGTGGAAGGCGAGGACCAGCGCGCGATGCCCGGCGCGGCGCGCGGCCGCGAAGCTGGCCTTGACCCAGGCGAGATTGGCCTTTTCGCGACGCACGAACTCACGCCAGTACTTCTCGACGCGCAGTTCCTGGTTGTTGTGGTTGCCCGTCAGGTTCAGCGTCGCGAACGTCGTGCCGCCATGGGCCCAGCGCGCGTTCTCCGCGAATTCGGCGAACTCCGGGAGCTCGTCCGACTCCCGGACCAGCGGCATGGGCGCGCCGCCCAGGCTCTCGGGCTTCGACCAGAACACCTCGCGCATGAGCGCCAGAATCTGCGTCGGGTCCGCGGCGCCGCGGTTGTCCTTCCAGCAATCGGCCCACTCGTTGTTGCCGGGCGTGTAGAACACGGGACCCGCGAACCGGCCGAAGAACGCGTGCTGGCTCTCCTGGAAAGCGCGGCCGCAGTCGCCGTATCCCTTGGTGTCGCCGACGTGGATCGAGAACGCGGGCCCGGCGGCATTGATCGCGTCGATCAGCTGGTCGTAGAGCCGGTTGTCGGCGGGTGGCGCATAGGTCGTATCGCCGAGCGCGACGAAAGAGAAGGGCTCGGCGGCGGCCGAAGTCGCGAACAAGGCTGCAAGCAGGATCCTGGGCAGCATCCGGTCATCCGCGAATCGAGTATCCTTGCGGCCATTCTCGCACCAGGCGTACGACATGAACAAACTGATTCCGGTGGCGGCTGCGATGGCGGCCTTGTCGTCAATTCCCGCCGTCGCGCAGGAAGCCGCGCATGAGGTCGCGGCGCGGGAGATCTATTCGCGGGTCATCGCAATGCGCACTGCGGCAGGGCAGCGGCAGACGCCGGCGATGGTCGCCTACCTGGCCGGCGTGCTGAAGGCCGGCGGGGTGCCGGAGCCGGACATCGCGACGCTCGACGACGAGGGCGAGCGCGCGCTCATCGTGCGCCTGCCCGGGCGCGGGCCGGGCCGGCCGATCCTGTTCTCGGCGCACATGGACGTCGTCGACGCGCGCCGCGAGGAATGGGAGCGCAATCCCTTCGAACTGATCGAGGAGGGCGGCAATTTCTACGGGCGCGGCACCTCGGACAACAAGGCGGGGGTGGTCGCGCTCGTTTCCACGATCCTGCGCTTCAAGGCGGAGGGCCTGCAGCCCGCGCGTGATCTGGTATTCGCCTTCGTCGCCGACGAAGAGACCGGCATGAATTCGACCCGGCTGATCGCGGCGCACCCGTGGGTGAAGGACGCCGAGTTCGCCATCAACACGGATGCCGGCGGCGGGATCCTCGACGAGGCGACCGGCAAGCCGCTCATCTACCTCGTGCAGGGCGCCGAGAAGACCTTCGCGACGTTCGACGTCGTCGTCACCAACCCCGGCGGGCACAGCTCGCGTCCGCGCGGCGACAACGCGATCTACCAGCTCGCGCATGCGCTCGCGAAAATCGAGGCCTATCGCTTCCCGGTGATGGCGACGGAGCTGACCCGCGCCTATCTCGGGGCGGTCGGCCAGGCGCAGTCCGGGCCGCTGGGCGAGGCATTGCGGGCCTTCGCTGCCGACCCGGCCGATGCGGGCGCCGCCGACACGCTGGCGAAGTCGCCGGAGTTCGCCGGCACGACGCGCACCACCTGCGTCGCCACGATGCTGGAGGCAGGCCACGCGGAGAACGCGCTGCCGCAAACCGCCAGGGCGGCCGTCAACTGCCGCATCTTCCCGGGCGTCGCCGTCGAAACCGTGCGCGATGCGCTGGTGGCGGCGATCGCCGACCCTGAAGCGCAGGTCACGGTGCGCGGGCAGCCCGAAGCCAGCCCGGTCTCGGAGATGCGGCCGGACGTGATGGCCGCAATCACGCAGGCCGTGCAGGCGGACCATCCCGGCGTTCCGGTCGTTCCTTACCTGGAATCCGGCGGCACGGACGGCAAGGTCTATCGTGCGGCGGGCATTCCGACGTTCGCGAGCTCGGGCCTGTTCACCAGGCCCAGCGAGATGTACGCGCACGGGCTCAACGAGCGAATCCCGGTCGAAGCCTTCTATCGCGGCCTGGAGCACATCTATCGGCTGGCCGTCGCGCTGGGTGAAGCACGACCGTGACCGGGCTGGCGGGGGAGCGCGAGCTGCGGGAATTCCTCGCGCGTCATCCCGGGGTCGACGCCGTACAGGTTTTTCTCACCGACCCGAGCGGCGTGGCGCGCGGCAAGCTGGTGCGCCGGCACGAGCTGGACGCGATCTTCGCAGACGGCCGTCAGGTCGCGGGATCCATCCTCGGTCTCGACGTCACGGGAATGGATGTCGACGCCACCGGCCTCGTGTGGGACACCGGCGATGCCGACATGGTGGCGCGCCCGGTGGCGGGCACGCTCACCCCGGTGACCTGGCTGCCGGTGCCGAGCGCCCAGCTCATGCTGACGATGTTCGATCGCGACGGCACCCCTGCACCGGCGGATCCCCGTCATGCGCTCGTGCGGGCCGTCGAGCGCCTGCAGGGCCTCGGATACGCGCCCGTCCTGGCCTGCGAGATCGAGTTCTACCTGCTGCATCCGGAGACGCTGCAGCCGGCCGGCGGCGGCCGGGCCAGCGAGCGGCAGAAGATCGACGCCTACAGCCTCACCCGGCTCGATGACCTCGCGCCCGTGTTCGCCGACGTGTTCGCGGCTGCTGCCGCGCAGGGCCTGCCGGCGGAGACGCTCATGTCCGAGTACGCCGGCGGCCAATTCGAGATCACGCTGAAACATCGACACGACGCGCTGCGGGCGGTCGACGAGGCCATCCTGTTCAAGCGCCTGCTGCGCGGCGTCGCCGCCCGGCACGGGCTGCTGGCGACCTTCATGGCCAAGCCGTTCAGTGATCGCGCCGGCAGCGGCCTGCACCTGCACCTGAGTCTGGCCCGCCCGGGTAGCGACGTCGCGGAGAACCTGTGCGCCGCGCAAGACCCGGCCGGCAGTGACCTGCTGCGGCAGATGATCGGCGGCCTCAGGACGACGATGGCCGAGAGCTTCGCCGTGTTTGCGCCCAACGCGAACTCCTACCGGCGCTTCCAGTCCGCGAGCTACGCGCCGATGGCGCCGATCTGGGGTATCAACAACCGGTCGGTGAGCCTGCGCGTGCCTGCCGGCCCGCCGGCGAGCCGGCACGTCGAGCATCGGGTGGCGGGAGCGGATGCAAACCTCTACCTTGCGGCGGCTGCGGTGCTGGCGGGTGCCGAGAAGGGCATTCGCGAGAATGTCGATCCGGGACCGCCGGTCGCAGGCAATGGCTACGCGCAGGCGCTGCCGCGCGAGTTTCCGGCGACCTGGCAGGAAGCGCTGGATCGTGCGGAAGGATCCGCGTTCCTGCGCGATGCACTGGGTGCCAGGACGCTGGACATCTTCCTCGCCATCAAGCGCCAGGAGTGCGCACGCTTCGCGGCGCAGGTCACCGAGTACGACTACGCCTGGTACGCGCGCAGCGTCTGAAATCGCGCGGCGTCAGCCCTTGACCGCTGCCTCGATCCTGGCGACGTCGATCTTGCCCATCGTCAGCATCGCGTCGAAGGCGCGCCGGGCGGTCTCGCCGCCCTGGGCCATCGCCTCGGTCAGCACGCGGGGCGTGATCTGCCACGACAGGCCCCACTTGTCCTTGCACCAGCCGCACGCGCTTTCCTGGCCGCCGTTGCCGACGATGGCATTCCAGTAGCGGTCGGTCTCCGCCTGGTCCTCGGTCGCGATCTGGAACGAGAACGCCTCGCTGTGCCGGAATGCGGGTCCGCCGTTCAGGCCCATGCAGGGAATACCGCAGACCGTGAAGTCCACGGTCAGCACGTCGCCGGCCTTGCCGGAGGGAAAATCGCTCGGCGCGCGATGTACCTTGCCGACGCGGCTGTCAGGGAACGTCCGGGCGTAGAAGCGCGCGGCTTCTTCGGCATCCTTGTCGTACCACAGGCAGAGCGTGTTCTTGTGCATCGCGCGATTCCTCAAGGCAATTCGTTCGACGCCTCGACCGTCAGTGCATCGCCGGAATCCAGCGTGCCTGCGGCGTCCTGTTCGAGCGCCCGAAAGACGCCTTCAGTCCACCACGGCGTCTCGGTCACGTCAACGATGAAGTATTGCTCCAGCAGCCTGTCGGGCAGGACCGACGCGCTACGGCAGCGCGTTCTTGAAGATCCTGCCGTCCTTCATGATCACGAGCACGTTCTTCTGCGGATTTTCGAGCAGCGAGATGTCGGCGATCGGGTCGCCGTCGACCAGCAGCAGGTCGGCGAGCGCGCCTTCCTCGACCACGCCGAGCTTGCCGGGATACGGATTGCGCTTTCCGGACAACGCCAGCAGCTCGCCATTCGTGCCGGTCGCCATCGCGAGCGTCTCGGCGGGCGTGTACCACTGGACCAGCTTGGTCAGCAGCTTTCCGTGGATCTGCGCGAGCGCGGGGGAAAAAAGGATGTCGGTGCCGAACGCCGTCTTGATGCGGTATTTCTTCGCGAGCCGGTAGGTCCGGTCCGTCCCGGCGAACACTTCCATGGCCTTGGCGCGCTCGGCCGAGCCGGGCGGAAACGCATGGGCGAGTTCGTCCGGAAACGCCTGCGTGCTGAGCCAGATGTCCTTCTCGGCGATCAGCCGTGCCGTCGCCTCGTCCATGAGGTGGCCGTGCTCGATGCACTTCACGCCCGCGGCGATCGCGCGCCGGATCGACTCGGACGTGTAGGCGTGCACGGTGACGTAGGTTCCCCAGTTCTCCGCGGCCTCGACCGCGGCGCGAAGCTCCGCCTCGCTGAATGTCGTCGCGTCCAGCGGGCTGTGGGGCGATGCCACGCCGCCGCCGGCGGTCAGCTTGATGTGCGAGGCGCCGAGCATGAGCTGCTCGCGCACCCGGACCCGGACCTCGTCCGGGCTGTCCGCGATCATGGCGGCCCCGGTCTGCTCGCCGCGCGACTGCGTGGAGCCGAGCGCGCGCGGCACCTCGAACGGCTGGCGGAAGTCGCCGTGGCCGCTGGTCACCGTGATGATCGCCCCGGACGGAAAGATGCGCGGTCCGACGACGATGCCCTCGTCGATGGCGCGCTTGAGCCCGAAGGTGGGACCGCCCACGTCGCGGACGGTCGTGAATCCCCGCATCAGCGTCGCGGTCGCCTCGGCGCCTGCCACGAGGTTGAGGTGGCCGGGGTCGCCGGTGAGCAGTTGCGCGGGTGTCGGCCGCACCATCATCGCGTGCCAGTGCGCGTCGATCAGCCCCGGCATCAAGGTGCGGCCCCTGCCGTCGATGACGGTGCCCGCAGCGCCGGGATCCATCGCGACCGGCTCCGTGGAGATCCGCTCGATCTTGTTGCCGCGCACAAGGACATTCGTCGGGCCTGAGAGGACGGTGCCCTTGCCATCGAAGACGCGCACGTCCCTGAAAAGCGTGACTGACTCGCCCGCGGCCAGGCCCGCTTGCAGGAGCCCGATCGCGAGGACCAACAGCACCCGTTTGTGGTTCATCCTGGGCCACCCGCGTGTCCGGAATGTTGCAAGTTAACCATGAACCGGCCAGCATGAACACGATGCCTGGCCCGCGGGAGTCGTATTGGTGACTGACCTGCCCCGTCGCGCAGCGATGCGGCAATTGCTGCAATCGATCGCGATCCTCGTCGTCGCGCCGGCCGGCGCGCGCACCGCCTTCGCGGCGGAATCCTGCGCCGATCCGGCCTCCGAGTCGCTGCGTGGCTCGATGAACTACGCGGCCGTTTCATCCGATCCTGCGCGGACCTGCGGCGGCTGCGCGTTCTACACGGGCGAAGAGTCGTTGCCGGCCTGCGGCGCGTGCACGATCATGAGCGGCCACGTCGACGAAGGCGGCGTGTGCGATTCCTGGGCGGCAAGGAGCGGGTAGGGCATGAAAGTCACATCCGGAATACTGGCCGCTGGCGCCCTGCTCGCAGCGTCCGCCGTCGCGGTCGGCGACGACCAGGACGTGATCGACTACCGGCAGCACGTCATGAAGACGATCGGCGAGCAGATGGGCGCGATCCAGCTGATCCTCGAGAACCGCGTGCCGGCGGACAACCTGGCCGTGCACCTCGAGGTCATCGCCGCCACGGCGCCCCAGGCGAAGGTCGCCTTCACGCCTGAGGTCGCGGGCGGGCGGTCGAAGCCTGAGGTCTGGTCGGACTGGGAAGGCTTCAGCGCGCGCCTGGACAAGTTCGCGGCGGGCGCCCGGGAACTGGCCGACGCCGCGGCGAGCGGCGATGCCGCCGCAGCCGCAGCGCGGTTGCCGGCGACGCTCGACTGCAAGGGCTGCCACGAGGCCTATCGGGCGCCCAAGCAGTAGCCGGCGGGTCAGCGCTGGCGCCGCACGTCGTCCGGGGTCACCGGCGCCGCGCGGTTACCCCAGCTGCCGCGCAGGAAATTGGCGAGGTCCGCGACTTCCGCGTCGTCCAGCACGTCCGCGTAGGCGGACATCTTCTCCCAGGCATTCGGCACGCCCTCGCGGGTGACCGTCGAGCCATACAGGATCGCATTGACGAGGGTCGCCGGGTGCTCGCCCTGCACGACTGCGCTGCCGGCGAGCGGCGGCCCGGTGAAGAATCCGCCGCGGCCGGACGGGCCGTGGCACTCCTCGCAGTGCTCCTCGTAGCTCGCAGCGCCGGCACGCGCCGTCTCGGGCGGGACAGTCGGGCCGGCGTAAGCGGGGCCGGGCCGGCTCTTCAGGTAAACGGCCATCGCCTGCAGGTCGTCGTCCGTCAGGTGCCGCAGGCTGTGGTGGACGACTTCGTCCATGGGGCCGAGTGTCCCCCCGCGCGCGCTGACGCCGGTGCGGAAATAGCGCACGAGGTCGGCCTCGGACCACGAAGCGAGGCCGTGCTTCGCATTCGTGATGTTGACGGCGAACCAGTCGCGCACCTGGCCGGTAGCCACTTCGCCCCGGATGACCCCGCCTTCGAACGCCCGGTCCGGCAGCTCGGCCATCTGCGCGTTGCGCGGCGTGTGGCAGGCGCCGCAGTGCCCGAGTCCTTCGACGAGATAGGCGCCGCGGTTCCACGTGGCGGACTGCTTCGGGTCCGGTTCGAAGCGCCCCGGTGTCAGGTACAGCTTGTTCCATACCGGCAGCGCCCAGCGCATCGAGAACAGGACGCTGTTTTCCGGCGGCGTGTAGCGCACCGGCTTCAGCGTGCGCAGGTAGGCGTGGATGTGGTCGACGTCCGCGTCCGTGACCTTCGTGTACGAGGCATAGGGGAAGGCGGGGAACAGCCGCGAGCCGTCGGCGGCGATGCCCTCGTGCATGGCGCGGCGCAGGTCTGCCGCGCTCCAGCGGCCGATGCCGGTCTTCGCGTCCGGCGTGATGTTGCTCGAATAGAGCGTGCCGAATGGCGTGTCGAACGCGCGACCGCCGGCGAACGGTTCGCCGCCGGCCCGCGTGTGGCAGGCGATGCAGTTGCCCGCGGTCGCGAGGTAGCGGCCGCGCTCCGCATCGGCGGCGGCCGCCGCAGCGGCTGCGAGCAGCAGCGCGAATGCGAGGAGCGGCCGAGGCATGCCTCGTGGGCGAACCGTCAAGGCGAGCGCGGCTTGCGGTAGACGTCGTGGCAGCTCTTGCAGTTGAGCGCCTCGATGGCGTGGGCGAGGCCGGCATCCTTGCCGCCCTCGCGGGCAGCCTGGGCCATCGTCGCGGTCAGCTCCGCAAACTTGCGCATGCGGCCCGAGAAATCGTCCCAGTCTCCCCACACTTCCGGTTTCGACTCGCCGCCCGGCACCTTCGGCTCGAACGACTTCAACGCCGTGGAGGCGATCAGGGCAAGGGTTTCCATGTGGGCGACGGCGTTGTCGTCCGGCGCGGCGCCGGACATGATCTTGCCGAGGGCGGCCGTCTGTTCCTGCAGCGATTTCATGATGTGCTGCCGGTAGGCGATCGCGTCTTCGTCGTCGGCCGACGCGGTGCCGGTCGCGCCCAGGGCGAGGGTGGCGACGACGAACGTCGCGACGGTGAGGCGTCGCATCTTGCCGGGTTTCATCCCTGACCTACTCGGTCATCGTCATGAACTCGGGCGCGGCGATCTGCAGCAGGTAGCCGTCCGGGTCGCGCACGTGGAAGCTCCCCAGGAAGTCCGGCTGCGGATCGAGATCCCGGCGCGTGAGTTCGGCCTGGACTCGTTCACGGTCCCAGTCCGCGATGCTGTAGGCGATATGGTCGACGAGCGGCGCGGCGCCGGCATCCTTCGCGTTGCGGGCGATGAGCACGGTGTCGCCGAACGTGAGGTCGACCTGCTCACCCGTGTCGTTGCCGACCTTCATTCCGAGCAGGTCCGCGTAGAAATCGCGGGTGCGCCGGTAGTCGGCGACCTGCAGCGAGATGTGGTTGACGGAAACGGCCTTGAAGCCGCCCGCGCCCTCGGCCAGCGCGGCCGGAGCCACCATGCCCAGCACGAGGCTCTGCACGAGCTGGCGGCGCGTGATGCGCCCGCGCTCGAAGTCATCCAGCAGGTCGACGACGATCTTTTCCAAGGACCACCTCCCGAACGGTCATGCGAGGATCTCGCCGATTTCGCGCGAGGTCCCGTTGCTCTTCGTGCCCCAGGCATTCATGTCGACGCCGCAGACCTTCAGTGCCGTGTAGCCCGCGCGCGCGGCCGTGCTGGCGGCGCCGTCGACATGCAGGCCGGTCTTGACGCGGCCACCCGCGCGGCCGGCCGTGAAGAAGGGGATGCCGTCCAGCGAATGGACGCGTGCCCAGGCGCAGTCGGTGGTGGCGAGTATCAGCGTGTTGTCGAGCAGCGTGCCGCCGCCCTCGGGCACCTTGCGGAAGGCGTCGACGAAGTACGCCCAGCCTTCCATCGCCTGGCGGGTGAACCAGGACGCGACCGGCTGGTAGCCGAGCCCCTGGTCGACGGCCTCCTCGTGCGTGGTCGTGTGGTGCGGCTTTTCGTAGCCCGCCTTGATGGTCGAGGCGAAGGCCGCGGAGTAGGCCATGTTGAACACGCGCGTCTGGTCGCAGGCGAGCGCCATGACCATCAGGTCGGTGAGCATGCGGTGGCGTTCCGCCACCGTGTCGGAATCGATGCCGTTCTTCGGGTCCTCCGCCGGCGGCGTCACCGGCCGGCAGCTGGCGATCGGCTCCGGCTTGGTGAGCTGCCGCTCGAACTGCCGCTCGAGGTCGCGCAGCGAGGTGAAGTACTGCTCGAGGCGCGCGCGGTCGTCCGCGCCGACCGCGCCCATGAGCGCGCGCGTCTCGTCCAGCACGCCGGAGAGGACGCTCTTGCGCACCATGATCTCCGGGTCGGGCGTGAAGGTGGGCGCGTTGGGGTCCTGGTAGCCCTGGCCGAACACGCGCTGGTAGAAATTGACCGGCGAGGGCTCGGCGACGTTCGGCGAGTTGGCATTCTCGTAGCTGTAGCTGGTGCGCACGTCGCCGGTCGCCGTCGCGGTCAGCGTGCGGAAGCGCGATGTCCGGCTCAGCGTGCGCGCGATCGTGACGTCGAGTGTCTCGCCGGGCCGGTCGTCGCCGTTGGCGGGCGCCTGGCCCGTGCGCATCACGACCCAGCCGGTGTAGTGGCAGAGGTTCGGCGACGAGTCGCGGAACGCGTTGAAGTTCGTGAACACGTTGATGTCGTCGCGCACGCCTTCCAGGACTGCAATCTCCTCGGGCAAGTCGAACCCGGCGCCGACCTTCTTCGGCACGAAGACCTGGGAGGCCATGCCGAGACCCCAGAACCAGGTGCCGAAGCGTAAGGGCAGCTCGTTTCCGGAGGCGTAGGCCGTGCCGCTCTCGTTCAGGAAGCAGTTCAGGAGCGGCAGGCCGATCGTCACGGCGCCGCCCCCCAGCATGCCGCGCAGCACCCGGCGCCGGCTCCAGCGTTCCAGCTTGCGCGTGCCTTTCGTGCTCATGGCCGGCCTCCGACGGATGCGGTCTGGGCGGCGGCCGGCTCGTCAACCGCCGAGAAGGCCGGGCTGAGGGCGATCTCGCGCATCAGCTGCGGCACACGATAGCCTTCCGCGGCGAAGCGCTCGCGCAGTTGCGGCAGCAGCGTCTTCTCGTCGGCCTTGCGCGCGGGGCCGCCGACCCCGTAGCTGTAGAGGCGCTTGACGAGGCAGGACGTCAGCGCCGGGTTGTCGCGCAGGACCTCGCCGAGTCCGGCGGCGTCCGCGAACTGCTTGCCGTCCAGCACGCCGCTGGCGTCGATCGGGGCGCCGCGTTCGTTGTCGCGATACTGGCCCGCGCCGTCGAAATGCTCGAGCGCGAGCCCGATCGGGTCCGTGACCTTGTGGCAGCCGGCGCAGATGGGGTTCGCCTGGTGCGCGTTCAGCCGTTCGCGCGCCGTCTGCAGGGCCGAGGCCGGATCCTCGAACAGCGAGAAGTCGACGTCCGGCGGCGGCCGCGGCACGACCTGGCACAACAGCAGTTCGCGCAGCGCCTTGCCGCGCAGCGTCGGCGAGCTGCGCCCGGGGTGGGCGTGGCCGGCGAGGAAGCTGACCTGGGTCAGCAGGCCGACGCGCGGGCTGTCCGCCGGCATCTCGTAGCGCGTCCAGCCGGGCGGCGCGCTCACGCCGTCGAGGATGCCGAGCGCCGGCGAAATGAAGGTCTCGCGGGTGGTGAACAGGTCGCGGTAGTCCCGGTCCTGGGTGACGAGGTGATCGACGATCGTGCGCAGCGTCTGCTCGCGGGAATCCGCGATCGTCACGCCGGTGAACGCCGGGTAGATGCCCGGGTCCTTGGCGAGTATCGCGAGCTCGTCGAAGGCGAGCATGTCGTCGAAGAACGCGCGCAGGCCGGTCTCGAGGCGCGTGCTGGCGAGCATGCGCTCGACCGCCCGTGCGCGTCCCTGCGCGTCGTGCAGTTCGCCGCGCTCGGCGGCCTGCAGCAGCTCGTCATCGGGCGCGGCATTCCACAGGAAGAAGCTCAGGCGGCTCGCGATGGAATAGCCGTCCAGCCGGCGCTGACCTGGCCGGTCCGGGTCCGGCTCGGTGCGGTCGACGATGAACAGCATGCCCGGCGACACCAGCATGCCCTCGAGGGCGACCGCGAGGCCGCGGTAGAAGTCCCCGAGTTCGGTTGCGCCGTCGCCGGCCTGTCGCACGAAATGCGCCCGCAGAGCGGGGTCGAGCGGCCGCCGGTGCAGCAGCCGGCCGACCGCGCCGATGAACTGCGTGGCGCAGTCCTTGTCGGCTGCGTCCGCGCGCGCGGGCTTGCAGGGCACGAGGAAGTCGCGGTACTCGGGCCCGACGACCTGGTCGGCGAGCGACTCGGCCGTACGCTGGAATTCCTGCATCTGGCCGGCCGTGACGCCCGCCACCGAAGCGCCATTCGCGAGCAGGCCCTCGACGCGCCGGAACGGCGCGAAGTGCGCCGCCACGTTGACGCTCGGGCCGAACACGTAGGCGACCGTGTTGGCGTACTGCTGTTGGGAGATCAGCCGGACCTGGGCAGGGGAGGTCGCGTCGAAGGTGTCGCCGGCGGCAACGGTACACAGACCCATAGCGAGCGCCAGGGCGGATCCGAATGCAGATCGTGCGGTGAGCCGGGCCGTCACGCGGTTTACTGTACTATCAATGGCGCCGCGAGAGGCAATGCGGGGCTTCAGGGCGTCGGAGGACATGGCGGTCTCGGGATTCAATCGTGGCAGCCTCGCAGGCCTGCTGCTTTCATTGTTGCCGGTTCCGGTCCTGGCCGCGGCGAGTCCGACGGAGGGTTACCGCAGCGTGCCGACGCCCCCGGGCGTGCGGGTGCAGGCGACTGAGCTCGACGGACCGGTCTTCGCCGATGCAAAGGGGCGGACGCTGTACCACTGGCCGCTCGGCCAGCTGCGCAACGGCCCGACCGGCGATCCGCCCGGAAAATCGGAATGCACCGATGTGCGCACCGAAATGAGCGCGGGCCTCATGAGTCCCTATCCGGGTGGCCTGCAATTGCCGGACCTCGACCAGCGGCCGAGTTGCGCGGACGAGTGGCCGCCGTTCCTGGCGAACGCGCGGGCGCGCCCCGTGGGGGACTGGACGATCATCGAACGCAAGGACGGAAGGCGCCAGTGGGCCTACGAAGGCTTCGCCCTTTACACCTCGGCGCTCGACAGGAAGCCGGGAGACGTGCTCGGCGGGCGTCCGGACAAGCGGCGCGGCGACTATCCCGTTTCGCGCCAGCCGATCAAGCCGCCGCCCGACGTGCCGCCCGGCTTTGCCGTCACGACCAAGACCACCGGACGCCTGCTCGTCACTGCGAAAGGCGATTCGGTCTATGCGTCGGATCGTGATGCGCCGGGCCGGTCCGCCTGCGACGCGGAGTGCGCCGAGACCTGGATACCGGTGCTCGCGCCCGCGTTTGCCCGGCCGCAGGGCGAATGGTCGCTGGTCGAGCGCTCCCCGGGGGTCAAGCAATGGGCGTTCCGGGATCGCCCCTTGTACACCTACGGGCTGGATGGCGACACCAACCGCCTGAAAGGCGGCGACGTGCCGGGATGGCATAACGTCTACCTGCAGCGCGCGCCCGCGCCGCCCGCGGGATTCACGGTCCAGGACACGACCGTCGGCCAGGTGCTCGCCGACGCGGAAGGCCGGACGATCTACACGTATTTCTGCGGCGACGATTCGATGGACCAGCTCGGCTGCGATCACCCGACGCAAACCCAGGCCTACCGACTCGCGATCTGCGGGGGCGGCGACCCCGGCCGCTGCCTGCGCACGTTCCCTTACGTGCCGGCGGCGGAGAACGCCAAGTCCACGAGCCGGGCCTGGAGCATCGTGTATGTCGATCCGCTGACCGGCCGCTTCGCGAAGCGCGGTCAGGACGGCGCGCTGCGCGTCTGGGCGTTCCGGGATCGCCCGGTCTACACGTTCTCCGGTGACCGCCGGCCCGGCGACGCCTTCGCGGACGGGCACGGCGAGTTTCGCGGCCAGCGTAACGGCTTCAAGGCCTTCTGGCTGCGCGACGATTTCTTCAACGGCGACCAGCCGGGACCGGGGTAGCCAGATGCGAATCCGGTTGCGCGTATCGATCCCGGCGACGCTGCTGCTCGCGGCGTGGCTGCCGGCGGCGTACGGTGAAACCCGTGCGGCGGCAAGCCCGTACCTGAAGGACGGCACGATCGCCTACGCCATGACGAGCCTGCGCTGGGCGACGTACCTGAAGCCGGACGCGCGGGTCGACTGTCCGGACGGCGTGAACGACGGACCGCGCGAGCAATTCACCGCGCTGTTCCCGGACGATGGGCAGCCACGCGTGCTTGCCGAGACGCAGCTGCGGCGCGAAATCCAGGGCTGGTTCCCGACGACGCGGCCCGATTATTTTCCATACCGTGAACCCGGCGGCACGCAGGCGCTCGGCCTCAACCTCGACGGGAAGACGGGCCCCGAGGATTTCACGAGCCTCGACGGCGAGCCGGGCATCGACAACCAGATGTACCGGGCGCTCGGCTGCATCAACAGCTGGCGGGACGCGCAAGGCATCAACGACTCCCTGAACAGCGGCGAGATCGTGACCCAGGATTACAACCGCCTGCTGGTGGAGCTGAACGGCGTCGACGACCTCGTCAACGACGACGCCGTCGAGGTCACCTTCTATCGCGGCCTCGATCCGTTGCACACGGACGCCGGCGGCCAGGACATCCTGCCGGGCGGCACGCAGCGGATCGACGTGCGCTGGGGCGGCAAGTACATCCAGCGGCTGCAAGGGAAGATCGTGGACGGCGTGCTCACCACCGAGCCGTCGGACCTCTTGATTCCGTGGGCCGTCTTCAACCTGCCGGCCGACGAATACATTCGCGATGCGCGACTGCGCCTCGCGCTCGCACCGACCCGCGCCGAGGGACTGATCGCGGGCTATGCCGACGTCGAGTCCTGGCACCTGCAGATGATGAAGTCCCAGTCGACCCACTGCCAGAGCTACGGCCAGCAGTCGTCCATGTCGCTCTACAAGGCGATGCGCCGCCTCGCCGATGCCTACCCGGATCCGCAGACCGGCGCCAACACCGCGATCTCCTCGGCCCTGCGCACGACCTTCACGCAGGTGTTCATCCTGCCGGAGTCGAAATCGCCGCTCGCGGGCGCAGCTCCGCCGACGCGGGCGGCGCCATACCGCGGCACGCCGTTTCCGCGCACGCCGGAGGAGGAGGCGCGGGACTTTCCGGAGGTCGCGGCGGCCACGGCCGATCCGTGAGCACGCGACGCGGCTTCCTCTCGCTGCTCGCGTCGCCTGCGATCCTGCTGGGCGCGGCGCCCGCCGCGCGGGCCGGATCGCGTGCGGCCCCCTTCACGCCGGATGCGGCCGCCGACGATGCCGCGGTGTTCGCCGCGGCGCGCGGGGAATTCCTGATTCCCGAAGGCGTCGCCTACTGCAACACCGGCACGCTCGGCGCTTCGCCGCGCGAGGTGGTCACGGCGCTGACCGAGGGGATCCGTCGCCTCGAGACCGATCTCGCGGCCTGGCCTTACGAGCAGCCGGATGGCGAGCCGCTGACCGGGTACCAGAAGCTGGGCGAAGCCCGCGCGGCGCTCGGCCGATTCGTCCACGCGCCTGGCGAGGACCTCGCGTTGACGCAGAACGCGACCATGGGCATCAATTTCCTCGCCAACGGCCTCGACCTCGTCGCGGGCGACGAGGTCGTCAGCACCGACCAGGAGCACGGCGGCGGCATTTCGCCGTGGCGGCTGCTCGCGAAGCGGCGCGGCATCGTCGTCCGGGAGCTGCCGCTCGAGCGGGCGCTCGCGGAGGGGCCGGACGCGGTCGTGGCGCAGTTCGAAGCCGCGATGACGCCGCGCACGAAAGTCGTCATGTTCAGCCACGTCACGAGCGGACTCGGGGCCAGGCTGCCGGCGCGGGAACTCTGCGCGCTGGCGCGCAGCCGCGGCGCGCTGTCGGTGGTCGACGGGGCGCAGGCGGTGGGCCAGTTGCAGGTGGACCTCGGCTCGCTCGGTTGCGATGCCTACGTCGGCAGCCCGCACAAATGGATGATGGCGCCGAAGGGCACGGGTTTCCTGTTCATCCGGCGCGACGTCCAGGACCGGTTCTGGACGACGCTCGCGAGCTACCAGTGGGACAACTACGCGGACGGCGCTTTCCGATTCATGCAGTACGGCACCGGCAGCGCGCCAGTCGTGGACGGATTCGTCGCCGCGCTCGGATTCATCGAGAAAATCGGCATGCCGCGCATCGAGCGATGGGATGCCGGGCTCACCAGGCGCCTGCGCGACGGCCTGTTCGACATCCCGGGCGTCCACGTGGCCTCGCCAGGCGATCCTGGCCTGACGGCAGCCATCACGACATTTCGGGTCGAAGGCGTCAAGGCGAAGGCGTTGCAGGACGCGCTCTGGGAGCGGCGCGTGCGCGTCCGCGCGCAGGGCGACGAACGCGGCGTGCGTCTCTCGGCGCACCTGTACGTGAGCCCGGCCGACATCGACACCGTCCTCGACGTCACGCGGCGGGTTGCCGCGCGCTCGTAGCCGGCAGGAAACGGCTGTTGCGCAGCAGCGCCGCCGTGATCACCGAGACCAGGCATCCGACCGGGAAAATCTCGATGAACGTCATCGGCAGCCGGACGAGCGGGTTCATGTACTGCTCGCGGAAACCCTGCATCTGCACGATCAAGGCCTCGACTTCGGCCGCCGTCGCGCCCTTCGCCCGCGCCGCTTCGACGGCGGCGGTGCTGTAGGTGTCGATGAAGGCGAAATCCGTCGCCGCCAGCGTGATCTCCCAGCCGATCACGTAGATCACGCCCGCCACCGCGCTGATTCCGAGGCCGGCCAGCAACGCGGGAACGAAGCGGATCGCGCCGCCGAGTTCGCGGTCGCGCAGGCGCTTCACGCCCAGGAAGACCAGGCTGAGCGCCAGCAACATGATCAGGTAGCCGGTGACGTGCGAGGTCGCCGCCGACCCGGGCTCCGCGTTCGCGATCAGCAGGAACATGGGCACGGCGACGATGAGGCCGGCGAGAATGCCGAAGGACAGGATGGTGCGGGTCATGTCGGTTTCCTGGGTGCTGGTGGAGTCTATCGGCGGCCGTAGCCCCTTGCCACAGCCGGCCCGGCGCTCCTATCGTCGCGAATGTTCGCCCGATCCGCCGCCATCCTGCTGCTGGCAACGGCGCCGGCAGCCCAGGCCGCAAGCGCGGATGCCTGGTGCAACGTCGCCGCGACACCGGTGCCGGCCGGGACTCATGAAGTCGAAGCCGGCAGCGACTGGTTCGAAGTGCGCGCCGTCGCGCCGGGCGTATTCGCAATCGGCGAGCCGCGCCAGTACGAGGGCGTCACTTCATTCCTGGTCACCGGCGCCGGGAAGGCCGTGCTGTTCGATACCGGCCTCGGCGTCGCCCGTATCGGCGAGGTCGTGCGCAAGCTCACGACGCTGCCCGTGACGGTGGTCAATTCGCACACGCACTTCGACCACGTGGGCGGCAACCGCGAGTTCCCGGACGTGCGCAATCTCGACGAGCCGTTCAGCCGGGCGAGCGCGCGCGGCGAGGTCGGCGAGGCGTTGCGCGAATACGCGGGCGCGACGCTCGCCGAAGACCGGCTGTGCGGGCCGTTGCCGGCCGGCGTCACGAGCCGCGACTACCAGCTGCCGACCTGGCGCGCTTCGGCGCACGTCCGGGACGGCGAAGTTCTGGACCTCGGGGACCGCAGGCTCGAGATCATGCGCACGCCCGGTCATACGCCTGACTCGCTCTGCCTCCTCGACCGGGCCAACGGGTTGCTGTTCACCGGCGATACGTATTATTCGGGCGAGATCTACCTCTGGTCGCCGGAGACGGACGTCGACTCCTACGCGGCCTCGATCGGCAGGCTGGCGCGCCTCGTGCCGGGCCTGCGGATGCTCCTGCCGGCGCATGGGTCGCCCGTGGCCGAGCCGCGCCGGTTGCTCGAGCTGCGGCAGGCGCTGCAGGATATCGAGGCGAGCACGGCGCGATTCGACGAAACTCCCGAAGGACAGCGCCGCTACGAGTTCGGGCATTTCTCCATCCTGATGCAAGGGCCGGATTGAACATGGCGAAGAAGAAGGTCAGCCGGAAGTCGCTCGCGCCGAGCAAGGCGAAGCGTGGCCTCGAAGCCGCGGACATCGCGCTGGCCGTCGACGACGAGCGTGTCGCAACGCTGGCGCAGGAGGTGCGGGAACGGGGCGGCGCGCCGATCGGCGCGTATCGCGAGCCGCTCTCCGGCAGCACCGTGCTGCTGGCGACGTTGCCGCTCGCAGCCGTGCAGCCGACGCCCTTCCAGCGCGACCTGTCGCCGACCCACGCCAAGCGCCTCGCGCAGAAGATCGACGAGGCGGGATCCTTCCTCGACCCGATCATCGTCGTGCGCGGCGAGGACGGCGGGTTCTGGACGCCGAACGGCCGTCACCGGCTCGCCGCGGCCAAGGTGCTGGGACTGAAACAGATCACGGCGCTCGTGTCTCCGGACGAGGGACTCGCGTTCCGGATCCTGGCGCTCAACACCGAGAAGGCGCACAACCTCAAGGACCGCAGCCTCGAGGTGATCCGCATGGCCAAAGCGCTCGCCCGGCGCGAGCCGCGGGCGAAGGAGAGCGACTTCGCCGCGCAGTTCGAATCCGCCGAGTTCCTCACGCTCGGCATCCTGTACCTGAAGGACGCGCGCTTCGCCGGCGGCGCCTACGGCTCGTTCCTGCGCAAGGTGGACCGCTTCTCGGATCGCACGCTCGTGGTGAGCCTGCGGGAACGCGAAGGCTACGCCTCGCGCCTGCGCGAGATCGACACGCAGGTGCGCAAGATCGTGAAGGCGCTGGAGGCGCGCGGCTTCAAGTCGCCGTACCTGCGAACCTTCGTGGTCGCGCGCATCAACCCGGTGCGCTGGATCCGAACCAAGCCGGGCGACAGGAAACCGCCGATGCCGATCGCGGCGGCGCTGACCCGCATGACGGCGGCCGCGAAGGGCTTCGACGTCGGCAAGGTGCGCTCCGCGGACCTGGCGCTGGTGGCGGCGGTGGCGGGCGACTGAGTTTCAATCAGGGGGACTTCGAATGGGCAAATCCATGCATCGGGCCGCGGTAGCGGTCATTGTGGTGGCGTGCGCTGCCGCCAGCGAGGCGAATGCGCAATCCCCGTCGCCGGACCCGACCGAAGCCGCGTTCCGCGAGCTGTACAAGGAACTGGTCGAAATCAACACGACCCGCTCGGTCGGCGACTGCACGCGGGCGGCCGAGGCCATGCGGCAGCGACTCCTCGCCGCCGGCTATTTGCCGCAGGACATGCAGATCCTGGCCCCGCCCGAGGCGCCCAAGGACGGTGCGCTGATCGCGGTGCTGCGCGGACAGGACAGAAGCCTGAAGCCGATCCTCCTGCTCGCGCACGTCGACGTCGTCGAGGCGAAGCGCGAGGACTGGGTTCGAGACCCGTTCACGCTCGTGGAGGAGGACGGCTGGTTCTACGCGCGCGGCGCGAGCGATGACAAGGCGATGGCCGCGATCTTCACCGACAGCCTGATTCGCTACCGCCAGGAAGGCTACGTGCCGCGCCGCGACATCAAGCTCGCGCTGACCTGCGGCGAAGAGACCGCGGGCGCGGGCCTGTTCGACAGCGTGCGCTGGCTGGTCCAGACGCAACCGGAGGTGCTTGCCGCCGAGTTCGTGATCAACGAGGGTGCGGGCGGCGAGTACGACGAGAACGGCCGGCCGATCGTGCTGCAGGTCCAGGCGGGCGAGAAGGTGTACCAGGACTTCAAGCTGGAAGTGACCGATCCCGGCGGGCACAGCTCGCTGCCGAAGCCGGGCAATGCGATCGTGAGCCTTGCCGGCGGGGTGGCCCGGCTCGGGGCCCACCAGTTCCCGATCGGGCTGAACGACGTGACCCGTTCCTACTTCGAGACCATGGCGAAGCGCGTGGACCCGGAGACCGCGGCCGACATGCGCGCAATCCTCGGATCGCCGCCCGACGAGGCCGCGGCGAAAAGGCTGTGGGCGAAGAACCCGCTCTGGAACGCCATGCTGCGCACGACCTGCATCGTCAGCGAGATCCAGGGCGGACATGCGCCGAACGCGATCCCGCAACACGTCGAGGCGACCGTGAACTGCCGCATCCTGCCGGACACGCCGGTCGGCGACGTGCAGGCGGAGATCGCGCGGGTGCTCGCCGACGACTCGATCCGGATCTCGACGAAGGGCGAGGGTGGCGTCCAGGCGCCGATACCGCCGCTGACCGAGGAAATCCTGGGGCCTGCCCGGCAGGTGGCCGAGCAGCTATGGCCCGGCGTCACGCTCGTGCCGATGCTGTTGCCGGGATACACCGACGGAAAGTACCTGAACGCCGCCGGCATCCCGACCTACGGGCTGTCGGGCCTGTTCGAAACCGCCGAGGGTGACTATGTCCACGGCCTCAACGAACGCATGAACGTGAAGGCGCTCATGGAAGGCCGGCAATTCCTGCATGAAGTCGTGAAGCTGTACGCGGATGGCGAACGCTAGCCACCGCGCGATACCGATCGCCGCGGCGCTCGCCTGCGGCATGGCGCTCTTGGCAGCGGCCGGCGCGGCGGCGGAATCGAAGGTCGACCGCGACGTCGCCGTGCCGATGCGCGATGGGGTCGTGCTGCGCGCGGACGTCTATCGGCCCGCGGGTCCCGGTCCGTTCCCGGTACTGGTGTTCCGCACGCCGTACGGGAAGCACTTCGCGGCGCAGAGCGACGGCGTGCACCGCAAGGCCGTGGAGCGCGGCTACGTTGCCGTGTTGCAGGACGTGCGCGGACGCTATGCCTCGGACGGGCACTTCAATCCCTACCGGCAGGAAGGCCGGGATGGCTACGACACGATCGAGTGGGCGGCCGCGCAGCCCTGGTCGAGCGGACGCGTCGGCACCTGGGGACTCTCCTATCCCGGGGCCGTGCAATGGCTGGCGGCCATGGAGCAGCCGCCGCACCTGGTCGCCATGGCGCCGGCGATGACGTTCTCCTCGCCGCGCCGCTTCTTCTACATGAACGGCATTTTCGACCGCTCCTGGTTGCCGTGGATCTACCAGTACGTCGCGCCGGACGCGCGACGGCGGCTCGGCATGCCGGTCGGCGAGGACGCCGAGGAGAGCTGGCGGAAGGTGGCGGGCGAGTTCCAGTCATTCCTGCCGCTGCGCGACCTGCCGTGGCTGCGCCAGGAGGCGCCGTACTACTTCGAGTGGCTGGCGCACGCGCCCGAGGACCCCTGGTGGGACTGGGCGGAGCTGCGCGGCAAGTACGGTCGGGTGTCGGCGGCCGTCCTGAACCTCAGCGGCTGGTATGACGACGCCTACGGCGTCGAAGGAGCGGCGACCAACCACAACGGGCTGGTCCAGGCGCGCAAGGACGAGGCGCGCCCGCGTTCGCACCTGGTGCTCGGCCCATGGGTGCACGGCGCGCAGTCGACGATGGGCTCGCGGGCGGGCGAGCTGGATTTCGGCCCGCAGGCGGCGATCGATTACGACGCGCTGATCCTCGATTTTCACGATCACTACCTGCGGGGGATCGACAACCGTTTCTCGCACGAGCCGCCCGTACGCTACTTCGTCATGGGCGCAAACGAGTGGCGGGATGCCGATGCCTGGCCCCCGGCCGGAACTCGCCGCGAAACGCTCTACCTGGCCAATGCCGGAGACGACAGGACCGGACTGCTGCGCACGAATCCGTCGGCCGAGCGCGAATCCTGGAGTGCGATCCATGCAGACCCGAAGCGACCCGTGACCGATCCCCACGACGGCCCGGGCGCGCACGACTATGGCGCGCTCGGCGAGCGTCGCGACGTGCTGACCTTCGAGTCGGAGCCGCTCGAACTCGAGGAGCGGATCATCGGCGACGTGACGGCAGTCATTCGCGCGTCCTGCGACTGCCGTGACTTCGACCTGTGGGTGAGGTTGCTCGACGTGCATCCGGACGGGCGCGCGTACAACCTCATGGGTCCGGGCAATGACGCGGTGCGCGCGAGCTACCGCGTGCCTGCCGCGGGGCGGCAGCCGCTCGAACCCGGGCGCGTCTACGAACTCGAAGTCGCGCCCCTGTTGACCGGCATCCGGTTCGGCAGGGGGCACCGGATTCGCGTGCAGGTCTCCGCAACCTTCGATCCGCACCTGTCGCGCAACCTGCAGACGGGGGAATCCGAGGTCGACTCGGCCGGTTCCCGGGCCGCCGAGATCCGGATCCACCACAGCGCCGGTCACGCCTCGCGCCTGCTGCTGCCGGTCGCCCGCTGAAGGGCTCGGCCTGCCGCGACGGCGAGTCCGCTCGCCGCATTGCCGACCTATCGCCACGTATCGCGGCCTAGCATGGTCGCGCCACACCGGGCATCCGAGGCCATCGCATGATCCCCAATCCCAGCGCCATGCTACGCAGGCAACCGATGCGGGCGGCGGCTGCCGCCATGGCCCTGATTGTCTGCCTGCTCGCCGATGCGGCCGCGCAAGCCGGCGACGCCTTCGAGCTGGAATGGCGCGAGCTCGCTCCCGGCGTCTGGGTCGGTGTCCGTCCCGTTTCCTATCGCCAGCCGGTGATCACCAACACGACGCTCGTCATCGGCGAGAAAGGCGTATTCGTCTTCGACGCGGCCGGTTTCGCGCTTCAGGGCGAACGGCTCGTCGCCAAGGTCGCCGAGCTCACCGACAAGCCGATCACGCATGTCGCCATCAGCCACTGGCACGGCGACCACAGCATGGGCGACCGGTGGGTGCTGGACGCGTTTCCGGACGCGGAGGTCATCTCGCACGAGTTCACCGCGCGCTACATCGCCAGCCCCAACATGGATGCCGTCCCGCCCCGCGACCTGAAGGCGGAGGGCGAATACCGGGCGCGGGTCGAGAAGGCGCTGGAGTCCGGCGTGCGGTCCGACGGCACGCCCGTCACGCCGGAGATGCGCGCGTTCTACACGGACCTGCTGGCGAACTTCGATTCCGTCAACGCGGAAATCGCGCGGCGCCAGGTGACGCGGCCGACGCGGACGATGACGGACCGCCTCGTCGTCGACCTCGGCGGCAGGACGGTGGAACTTCGCCACATTGCCCGCGGCAACACCAAGGGCGACATGTTCCTGTGGCTGCCCGAAGAGCGGATCCTCGCGACCGGCGACATCGTCGTGCGGCCGACGCCGTACGGTTTCTTCAGCTATCCACGCAGCTGGGCCGGCGTGCTGCGGGAGCTCAAGACGTTCGATGCGCGGTACATCGTCCCGGGACACGGCGACGTGATGACCGACACGGCCTACCTCGACCTGCTCGCGGAGACGATGGACTTGGTGGCGGACCAGGTCGATGCCCAGGCCAGGGCGGGGAAGCCGCTCGAGGAGACGCGCGCCGCGATCGACTGGTCGAAGGTCGAGTCACGGTTCACGGGAGGCGACGGCATGCTGGCCACGCTGTTCAACATCTGGTTCAAGACGCCGATCGTGGAGGCGCAGTACAACCTCTCGACCGGCAAGGACAACGAGTCGCTGGAGGCGCCGGCCCCGGCTCAGTGATCTTCCTCGACCTGGTCGACGGACGCCTGGCCGGTCAGCTCGCGCCGGATGATCGCCCAGGACATGCCGACGCCGAGGATCAGGCCGAGCGCCACCAGCACGACCCAGGTCATCGTCGTCGCGTTGCCGACGTCCAGCCAGCCCCAGGAGACGAACAGCCAGACGAGCGCCGCCGTGAACGCGGCCATCAGGATGAGCCCCAGCATGCCGATCGCCTGCATCATCGAGCGCCAGAGGAAAATCCACAGCACCAGCAGCGCGATGCCGATCACCGCCTGCATCGGCGTGATGGCGGGGAAGTTGCCGCTCAGCCAGTGGTAGTAGCTCCAGCCCGCCGGGTTGAAGGTCAAGAGGACCAGGGCGAGTGCGAAGGCGATGCGCCAGGCGAAGCCGCCGATCGAGAAATTGTCCATGGCGCGGCAGTTTAGCCGACGTCGAGCCGCTTTCGCATGCAGGCGGCGGACTGCGGGCAGAGGGAACTGAACTCGGCGCTGCCGCGTACTGCCTCCGGCGCCTGGTCGCGACCGATGTCCGCGTAGCCGAGCCCCGCGAAGAAATCCCGGGCCGTCTCCGTCAGCAGCACGAGCTCGCGCAGGCCGCGCTGCCGCGCCGCGGCCTCGACGGCCTCGACGAGCGCGCGCCCGAGCCCCGTTCCGCGCAGTTCCTGCGCGACCACCACGGAGCGCAGCAGGCCCGCGTCGCCGTGGACTTCGAGCCCTCCCGCACCGGCGAGGCCGTCATGGCCGTCGGCCACGAGGAACACGGGATGCGACGCCGGCAGGTCGGCCGCCGGGAGCCGGCCGGCTTCGAGCAGCCGGACGATCGCCGGCAGGTCCGTGGCGTTCGCCGGGCGGATGGCCGGAGCGTGCAGCGCCTTGCTGAGCGCGGCGATCTGGTCCGGCCCGACGCGGCAGCAGCCGCCGATGTGGCGCGCGCCTGCGTCGGCCCATTCGCGGGCAAGCGACGCGATCCCGTGGACCGGCGCACCGTGCCAGGACTCGTCGCCCGCCACCCAACGCTCGCCGGAGTTCGGGTAGACGATGATGGACTTGCCGGTGCCGGCCGCAAGCGAGCGGATGGCGTCGCCGACGACCTCGGGCTTCACGCAGTTCACGCCGACCGCGAACACGTTGGGAACCGAATCGGCGAGCCGCGCGCATTCCACCAGCGGCTCGCCGTGCGAAGTGTGCAGGCCGTCGGGCGACGTGAAGCTGAACCAGGCCTGCGTTTCGGGTCGCTGCGCGAGCAGCGCCGCGTACGCGCGCGCCTCGTCGAGCACGGGAATCGTCTCGCAGGCGAGGAAGTCGGGCCCGGCCGAGGCCAAAACCCCGAAGCGCCGTTCGTGGAACGCGACGAGCTGTTCGACGGAGAGGCCGTAGTCGCCGCGGTACTCGGCGCCGTCGTGCGAGATGGCGCCGTACGGACCGACGGAAGCCGCGACGAACAGCTCGCGGCGGTCCTTCGGATGATTGCGCCGGTACCGCTCCCGGGCGGCGCGGGCCAGATCCACCGAGAGCCGCAACAGCCGGGTCGTCTCGCCGGCGTCCAGGCCGACGGCGGCGAAGCCTTCGTAGCTCGCCTGGTAGCTGGCCGTGATCGCGCAGTCGGCGCCGGCCGCGTAATAGTCGTAATGGAGCTGCTCGATGGCCTCGGGCGAGTTCTGCAGGACGCGTGCGGACCAGAGCGTGCCCGAGATGTCGCACCCCCGCGCTTCCAGCTCGGTCGCAAGGCCGCCGTCGAGGATCATCGTATAATCCGCATCCTCACCATGATCGCATTTCTCGAGGCCCGCAAGGCGGGGCTGTTCCGGCGCGGAGAAATCTGGCGGAACGTCGTCGCCGGCGTGATCGTCGGGGTGGTCGCGCTGCCGCTCGCCATGGCGTTCGCGATCGCATCGGGGGCCAAGCCCGAGAACGGCCTCTACACCGCGATCGTCGCGGGACTCGCGACCTCGATCCTCGGCGGGACGCGCGTGCAGATCTCGGGTCCGACGGGTGCCTTCATCGCCGTGCTCGCCGGCGTCACGGCCCAGTACGGGTTTGCCGGGCTGCAGGCCGCGACGCTGATGGCCGGCGTGATGCTGCTGGCCATGGGCTTCCTGCAGCTCGGCAGCGTGATCCGTTTCATCCCGAACCCGGTCATCGTCGGCTTCACCTCCGGCATCGCGGTCATCATCTTCGTCGGCCAGTGGCAGTATTTCTTCGGCCTGCCGGCGGCACCGGCGGCGGCGCATTTCCACGAGAAGTTCTGGGCGCTGCTGCGCGCCCTGCCGGAACTGCACGTCGCGACGACGGGCATCGCCGTGCTGGCGCTCGCGATCCTGGTCTCCGGCAACCGGCTGCTCGAACGGATCCCGGGCCTCGGCCGGGTGCCGGCGCCGCTGCTCGCGATGCTGGCGGCCACGGCCGTCCAGGCCGCCTGGCAGTTTCCGGGCGTCGCGACCATCGGCAGCGCCTTCGGCGGCATCCCGCGGTCGTTGCCCTCGCTGCACTGGCCCGAGATCGGGCTGACGGAAGTCATCCAGCTGGTCGGGCCGGCGTTCACGATCGCGCTGCTCGGCGCGATCGAGTCGCTGCTGACCGCCGTCGTCGCGGACGGCATGACCGGCGCGCGCCACAGCCCCAACCAGGAACTCATCGGCCAGGGGGTCGCGAACGTGCTGGCGCCGGTGTTCGGCGGCTTTGCGGCGACGGGGGCGGTCGCGCGCACGGCGACCAACGTCAGGAACGGCGCGACCAGCCCGCTCGCGGGCATCGTGCACGCAGTGTTCCTCGTGCTGGTGATCGTGCTGTTCGCTCCGTATGCCTCGCACGTGCCGCTCGCGGCGCTGGCCGCCATCCTGTTCTTCGTCGCCTGGAGCATGTCGGACGTGCGCCACTTCGGGCGGCTCCTGCGCCGCGCGCCGCGCTCGGACCGGCTGGTGCTGCTCGCGACTTTCGGGCTCACGGTCTTCGTCGACCTGGTGGTCGCCGTCAATGTCGGCGTCGTGCTCGCGGCGCTCCTGTTCATGCGGCGGATGGCGGAGTCGGTGAGCGTGCAGCAGGAGGTTTTCGGCGGGCCCGAAGCACGGACGGATGCCGCGGATGCCGCGCCGCCGCCGCCGCCGAACGTGCTGGTCTACCGGATCGACGGCCCGTTCTTCTTCGGGGCGGCGGAGAAGCTCGAGTCCACCGTGGAGCGCGCGCAGCTGCACGTGGACACGGTCGTGATACGACTCGGGCGGGTGCCATTCATGGACGCGACCGGCATGCACACGCTGTCGGAGATCGTCGAGCGCTTCCACCGGCGCGGCATCCGCGTCATCCTGGTGGAAATCCAGGAGCGCCTCGGGCGCATGCTGCAGCGCGCCGGCATCCTCGACCTCGCCGGGCCGGGCAACGTGTTCGCGGACCTCGGCGCCGCGCTGCGGGCGATCGAGGGCGTCAGCCGTCAGCCGGGTTGACGCAGGTCCGCATTGCCTCGCCCGCGAGCGTCAGCAGGGCGGCATCGCGGCCCTTGGTCCAGAATTCGTTGCCGGCGGCGTCCGCGTACTTAACGCCGGAAGCGGCAGGCACGCGCTCGAGCTCGAGCTTGCGCTCGCCGATTGCGACCGACGCGCGGTCCGCGCCACGGAAGACCGCGGAGACGGCGAGTTCCCCGCACCGGTAGCTGACGACGTTCAGGTCCTGTCGCTGGCACGCGGCCAGCACGGTGACGGCGACGATCGGGGCGACGAGAATCCGCATCGGGCACCCTCCACGCATGGGCCTAGGGCGACGCCGCAGGCGCGTCCGAGAAAAGCGGCCTCGACCGCACGCTGAACGGTGCGTCCAGCCCTTCGGCCCACTTGGCGTCCTGGCCGTACAGGTCGCGGCGGAAGTTCACGAGGCCGTCGGGATCGACCCAGGCCGTCCAGTAGGCGAGCAGCACGGGCATGCGGCGCTTGAGCGTCACGTTCTGCAGCTTGCCGCCCCGTACCACTGCGGCGATCGAATCCGCATTCCACTGCGCCGGGTCGTCGAGCGCGCGTTCGGCGAGCTCGAGCGCGCGCTCGACCCGCACGCAGCCGGAACTGAAGGCGCGGTCCGCCTTGTCGAACAGCGCCTGCGAGGGCGTGTCGTGCAGGTACACGAAGTAGTCGTTCGGGAACATCAGCTTGACGCGGCCGAGCGCGTTGTTCGGGCCCGGGTCCTGGCGGAGCGTGTACGGGATGCCGCTGCTGAACCGCGACCAGTCGATCGACGCGGGATCGATCTCCTGGCCGTTCCGGTCGAGGACCTTGAGCCCGCGGCGGGTGATGGAGGCGGGGTCTTTCTTCGCGGCCGGCAGGATGTCATTGCGGATGATCCCGGGTGGCACGGTCCAGGTCGGATTGAAGACCAGGTAGTTCATCTCCGAGCGGAACAGCGGCGTCTTGCGGTACGTCTTGCCCACCTGCACGCGTGCGCTCCACTCGATGTCCTGGCCGCGCACGAGGTAGGCGGTGAACCCCGCGATGTTCACCACCACGAATCGCTCGGGCAGGTCGTGCAGCAGCACGCGGCCGCGGTCCAGGTTCACGCGCAGCACGCGCACGCGCTCGGCCGCCGGCACGTTCAGCTCGGCGACCGTGCCGGCCCCGACGACACCGTCGCTGTCCAGTCCCATGCGCCGCTGGAAGCCGCGCACGGCCGCCTCGAGCACGGGATCGTAGGTGTCGCCGGCCGCTTCCACGCCCGCCGCGAGGTCGCCGCTGGCGACGAGGCGGGCGCGGATGAGCGGCACGCGCGGGTCGGCGGCTCCGGGTTTCAGGGACGGGCCCGGCGGGACCGCGGGCGGCGCCGGCTCGCCTTCCGCCGCGCGGTAGCGCGCGAGCTCGCGCTTGAGCGCCGCGTACAGGCGATGGGTCGGCTTCAGCGCCTCGATGCGCTGGTAGATATCCTGTGACGCCAGGGCTCGCTCGATCCGGCCGGGGACGTCGCGGTCGTCCAGCGTGCGCCCGTAATTCCATTGCGGGTCGAAAGTCTCGGCATCCACCTTGCCGAACGAGAGGTGGTAGCCGAGGCGCAGCAGCGACTCGGTCAGCAGGATGTCGTATCGCGCGCGCAGCGGCGGCGTCGCTGCCGGACCGCGTGCCTGCCGCGCGAGCTCCTCGAGCTGCGCAAGCAGGTAGTCGTCCGGGTTCAACCCGTCGGCCGCGCTGTCGGCGATAGCGCGGCGCAGCTCGGCGGCGTTCTTCTCGTCGTCCCAGGCGGGGCGGAAGGCGCGGCGCGCGTAGAAATCCTGCACCAGGTCCCGGAACGCGAGGCGGGCCCCGAGACCCGACTCGACGGCAGGGTCCATCAGCGCGTCGAGCTCCGTAACGATTGCGGTCGCGACCGGGTCGGAGATCGACCTGGCCGACTGCGCGTTCCCGGGCCGAAGCGGCGCAAGGACGGCGCTCGCGCACAGGGCCGCCAGCAACGCGGCAATGAGTCTTCGCGGGTACACGGTTTCGGGCCTGCAGAGGTCGCGGCAGTCTGGCGCGCATTCTGCCCATTCGGGGAGGTCATGCAACCCGGATCGACAGGCTGCAATGGATACTATACGATAATACGAATCATTCTCATTACGTTTCAGGCAGGGAGCCCATGGATCTTCGCACCGCTATTTCCGCGATTCTCCTCCTGTCGATCGCCGGCCCTGCTTGCGCCGACGACGCGGCCAGCGAGGTGCCGACGCCCCTGCCGCGAGTCACGGTCGTCGGAGAGCACGAGTCCGACGGCTACCTGGCCGAAAGGAGCCGCACGGCGACGAAGACGGACACGCCGCTCCTCGACGTGCCGCAGTCCGTTTCGGTCGTCACGCGCGACCTGATCCAGGACCAGTCCATGCAGAGCCTGATGGACGTCGCGCGCTACGTGCCGGGCGCAGGCATGGCGCAGGGCGAGGGCAACCGCGACACGATCATCCTGCGCGGCAACAGCTCGACCAGCGATTTCTTCCTGGACGGCGTGCGCGACGACGTCGAGTATTTCCGCGACCTGTACAACATCGACCGCGTCGAGATCCTGAAGGGCCCGAACGCGATGATCTTCGGCCGCGGCGGCGCCGGCGGCGTGGTGAACCGCGTGTCACGCCAGGCGAACTGGGAGCCGGTGCGCGAGGTCACGCTGCAGGGCGGGTCCTGGGACAACCGCCGCGCGACCTTCGACTTCGGCGGCGCGGTAGGCGACGGCTTCGCGGCCCGCGTCATGGGCGTGTACGAGGACTCGGAGAGCTACCGCGACGGCGTCGAGCTCGAGCGCAAGGGCATCAACCCGACCTTCGCGCTGGCCGTCGGCGACGCGACGGTGCTGCGCTTCTCCTACGAGTACTTCGACTACGACCGTGTGGCGGACCGCGGCATCCCGTCGTTCGCTGGCGTTCCGTTCCGCACCGACGAATCGACGTTCTTCGGCGACCCGGCACAGAGCCCCACGTCCGCGACCGTGAACCAGGGTTCGGTCACGATCGACCACGCGTTCGACGACGATGTCCGCCTGCGCAACCGCACCGTGTACGCCGACTTCGACAAGTTCTACCAGAACGTGTTCGCCGGCGGCCCCGTCGATGGTGCGACGGGCCTCGTCCCGCTGTCCGCTTACAACAACGAGCAACTGCGCGAGAACATCTTCAACCAGACCGACCTGACGTTCTCCGCGCAGACGGGCTCCATCGGACACGAATTCCTCGTCGGCCTGGAGCTCGGCGAGCAGACGACCGAAAACCAGCGCATGACGGGCCTCTTCAACGGCACGGACACGGCGTTCCTCGTGCCGGCGAGCGACCCCAGGGTCTCGGTGCCGGTGACGTTCGCACCCACCCCGACCGACAACACCAACCGCGGCCGGGCGACCATCGCGGCCTTGTACGTGCAGGACCAGATCGAATTTTCCCCCAACTGGCTGGCGGTCGTCGGCCTGCGCTACGACAGCTTCGACATGGATTTCACCGACCGGCGCGGAGCCGGGACCCGCATCGAAACCTCGGATGACCTGGTTTCGCCGCGCGGCGGGCTGATCTACAAGCCCGTGGAGAACCTGTCCGTGTACGCGAGCTACAGCATGACCTACGTGCCCCGTTCCGGCGCGCAGCTCTCGTCGCTCAACCCGACCAACGCGGCCTTCGACCCGGAGGAATTCGAGAACGTCGAGGTCGGCGCCAAGTGGGACGTCTCGCCGTCGCTCGCCGTGACCGCCGCCGTGTTCCAGCTCGACCGGAAGAACGTCGTGATCGCGGACCCGAACGTCCCGGGCGAATCGCTGCTGGTCGACGGCCAGCGCACCGACGGCGTCGAGCTCGGCATCAGCGGGCAGGTCAGCGACGCCTGGAGCCTGCAGGGCGGCTATGCCTGGCAGGACGGCGAACTCACCGACCGGCTCGGCGGAACGACCCTCGCGCAGTTGCCCGAGCACGTCGTGTCGCTGTGGAACCGTTACGACTTCAGTCCGGCCTGGGGTCTCGGCCTCGGCGTGATCTACCAGTCCGAGATGTACGCCGCCGCGGACAACGCCGTCACCTTGCCGAGCTTCACGCGCGTGGACGCGGGCGTGTACTACACGCTGAACGAGCGCCTGCGCATGCAGGTCAACGTCGAGAACCTGCTGGATGAGCGCTATTACCCGAACGCCCACAACAACAACAACATCACCCCGGGGTCGCCGCTGGCGGTGCGTGTAGGAGTGACGGCGAACTTCTAGTTCGGCAAAGGCGGGGTGCCGGGTTTATGATCCCGCCACTTCGCCATCGAACAGGGGTTTTCGCAGTGCACAAGAAGAACCGGGCGCTCCTGGCGAGCGTCATGCCGATCTGCAGCCTCGCCGCGTCGCCGGCGATCCTCGCGCAGGAAACCACGGTTTTCGAGCCGGTCATCGTGACGGCACAGAAGCGCGAGCAGAACATCTACGAAGTCCCGGTCGCGATCAGCGCCTTCACGGCCGACCAGATCGAGCGCCAGGGCATCAACGACCTGGTGGACATCGGCAAGTTCGTCCCGAACCTGAACGTGACCGGCTTTTCGGCCGGCCACACGTCGTCGGTGAACCCCTTCATCCGCGGCATCGGCCTGCAGGACCACCTGATCACCACCGATCCCGGCGTCGGCGTGTACGTGGACGGCATCTACCTCGGACGCCAGGTCGGCCAGAACTGGAGCCTCGCCAACATCGAGCGGGTCGAGGTGCTGCGGGGCCCGCAGGGCACGCTGTACGGGCGCAACTCGATCGGCGGCGCCATCAACATCATCACGGCGAAGCCGGGCGACGAGGACGGCGGCCGGATTTCGCTGTCGGCGGGCAGCCGCGGCCGGCTCAACGCGGATTTCTATTCGAACATGGCGTTCTCGGACCAGTTCGCGATGTCCGTGACCGGCGCCTTCCAGCATCGCGACGGGCTCGGCCGCTTCCTGCAGCTCGAGAATCCGCGCAAGGAAGTGGGCGAGATGGAGGACGTCTCCGGGCGGGTCGCCCTCAAGTGGTCGCCGTCCGGCCAGCTGTCGTTCCTGCTGACGGCGGACGCCAACAATGGCGACGGGGGCCTGCGTCCCTACGACACGCTGATCGACGAGGTGCCGACCGGCGGCGTCTACGCGGCCGGCTACCGCAATTCCGACGGGGCCGCGAATCCCTACAACAACAACACCGGCCAGGAATCGCAGATCGCGGTCACCAACGAGGCGCGCGGCGTCTCGCTGACGGTGGACTACGAAATTTCGGACAACATGGCGGCCAAGCTGCTGCTCAGCGACCGGCACTCGGAGTACCAGGCCGGCCTCGACGACGACGGGTTCTTCGACGATTTCCTGAGCTTCCCGGAGGACGGCGAGGCGGACCAGCAGTCCGCGGAGCTGCAGCTGACCGGCAACTTCGGCGCGTTCGACTACGTGGCGGGCCTCTACTGGTTCGACGAGGAAGGCCACAATTCCCAGGACCCGACGATCTTTCTCGGCGGCCCCGGTGACTTCCTGCTGAGCCAGGAAATGGACAGCCAGGCGATTTACGGCAACCTGGGCTACCGCTTCTCGGATGACCTGCGGGTTTCCGCCGGCCTGCGCTACACGCAGGACGACAAGACCGCGGGCATCAACATCAACAGTGGGTTGATCGTCGAGAGCGCGTCCCGCGACTGGTCCGAGCTGAGCTGGGACCTGGCTGCGAATTACGAACTGAACGACCGCATGAACGCCTACGCCACGGTCCAGAGCGGCTACCAGTCGGGCCAGTTCCCGCCGCGGCCGTTCTGCCTGTTCGGTTTCCTCGACTTCACGCAGCCCGGCAACGTGAGCCGCCCGAACTGCTTCGTCGCCAACGACAACGTGACGGCGCTCAACTACGAGGTCGGACTCAAGGGCCAGCCCCTCGACAACCTGCAGATGAGCGTCGCCGTGTTCTACACGGACTACTCGGACCTGCCCTACCAGGTCAGCGAGACGCTGCCCGGCGCCGGGTTCGACACGCGCAACATCCTGGTGGACCAGACCTCGATCGGTGTCGAGTGGGAGGGCACCTGGCTGGTCACCGACGCGTTCCGGATCCACTCGACGCTCGGCTACATCGACACCGACGCCGACGGGCAGGTGACCGACCCGAACAACCCGCCGCCGGAGGCGGTGGCGCCGCTCACGCCCGAGTGGACGTTCTCGATCAGCCCGGAGTACAGCTTCGCCCTCGGCGGCGGGACGGTGACGGCGCGCGCCGACTACTCGTTCCGCGACGACATGTACGGCGAGCCCAGCTCCGATCCCGGCCGGTTCACCCAGATCGACAGCCGCGACCTGCTCAACTTCGACATCACCTACGCCCCGGACGACGGCGACTGGACGGTTTCCGCCTACGGCCGCAACGTCACGGACGAACGCTACGATAACGCGCGGCTCAACACTGGCGACTACATCATCGTGATCCTGTCGAACGACGCAAGCGAGTTCGGCGTCAGGGTGACCCGGGCGTTCTGAGCGGGGCCGCTGCAGGTGTTCCGCGCCGTTGTCCTACACGGACGACGGCGACGGGATGTAATCCTGTGCGGGTGCGAAGGTACATCCTCGTGGCGGCGCTCGCGACGGCGAGCCCTCGGGCCGCCGCCTGCCTTCGCCGCCAACGACTTCCTGGGCCTGCTGCGCGCCCGTGACCTCACGACCTTCGGCTTCCTGCGCCTCGACATGCGTCCTGCGCACGCCATCCACGCGCCGGCGGGCACCTGGGCCATCGAGACGGAGCTCGCCCACCAGAACACCTGGGCGCTTTCCCGGGGTGCGCGCGACTACCTCGACTCGCTGGACGGCCGGCGCGCGCTCGGACCCGTGGAAGTGGCCGAAATCCTCGCCCTGCCGGGCGAGAACTACGTGTTCGACATGGAGCTCGCGACGCTCGACCTGACACTGCACTACAAGTTCACCGACCGCTGGGGCGGTTACCTCGTCATGAGCGGCGTCAACTACAGCGGCGGATTCCTGGATTCGTCCATCGAGGGCTTCCACGACGCCTTCGGCTTCGACAACAACGGGCGTCCCGCGGTGCGCCGCAACGACGTCAACCTCATCGCCGACCTGCGCAACGCGGACATCGCGGTGTTCAACGCCCCGACCAGCGGCGGGCTGCTGGATCCGACGGTCGGCATCCGCTATTCGAGCCCGACCCAGGTCAAGGGCTGGAATTTCGTCATCGAGGCCGCGGCCAAGGTCGCCGTGCAGGGCAAGGAGGAGTTCCTCTCGACCGGCCGGACCGACTACGGCGTGCAGGCGACGCTGCAGCGCTTCGGCGATCACCACGCGTGGTACGTCGGCGCCTCGGCCGTCTACTACGACGGCCGCTCGAGCATCACGCCCACCGACCCGCAGGTCGTGCCGACGCTTGTGCTCGGCTGGGAGCGCCACCTGGGTTCGCGCACGCACCTGGTCCTGCAGGCCTATGTCAGCGACAGCGTGTACACGCGGGACGACACCGACCTCGACGAGCTGCTCGGCCTGAAATACCAGCTGAGCCTCGGCATCTACCGGCGCATCGGCCGCGGCGTGCTGTCGTTCGCGATCACCGAGAACCTGCAGAACTTCAACAACACGCCGGACGTCGGCATGCAGCTCGGCTTCGCCTACAGCCCGGCGCTCGGCTACGGGCCGGAATGATCAGGCGGGCAGGACGTTCGCGTTCAGCCGGAACAGGTTGTTCGGGTCGTACTGGGTCTTGATCTTGCGCAGGCGCGGAAGGTTGCCCTGGTAGTTGGCATCCACCACGCGCTGGCCCTCGTCGGCCGTCTCGTTCGTGTAGTAGCCGTTCGTGAACCGCTCGAGCCCCGACCAGTACTTCCTGAGGTACTCCATGTGGGGCCCGGCGTGGTCATCGAGGCTCCAGGTGACGACCGTCAGCATGTTGTGCGTCGAACGGCGATGCGGGAACGCCGTGGCGTCCGTCGGGACGCGCCCGATCGCGCCGCCGGAATGCTGGAAGAACAGGACCGTGTTGCGCAGCGGGTCTGGCTGGAAGCCTTCCGCGATCGCCGCGGGCAGGTCGGCCGGGAAGGTGTCGATGAACCCGGACTTCAGGTACGTGCCCTCGTTGCGCGGGTCGCTGTTGTCCGTGCTGCGCTGCAGTGCGACGTAGTCGATCGACTTGATCGTGTCCCTGAGCGGCGTGCCGAGCTTGCGCAGCGGGGCGAAAGCCTGCTCGGCGCCGGACGCCGGTCCGGACCAGACCGGCGCGATCACGAAGGCGCCCGGCTTGCCGTCGCGGGGCGCGGTCAGGATCGCGTCCACGTACAGGTCGTCCGGTGCGGCGGCGCTGTACTCGCCGTAGAAGGCCAGGAGTTCCCTGGCGCGGGAGATCGGGAACACGAGCGAGCCGGCGACCACCTGCCGCTGCATGGGGTGGAGCGCGAATTCGAACGACGTGACCACGCCGAAGTTTCCGCCGCCGCCGCGGACCGCCCAGTACAGATCCGGGTTTTCCGACGCACTGGCATGACGCAGGCGCCCGTCGGCGGTGACGACGTCGACCGACTCGACGTTGTCGAGTGCAAGGCCGTAGCGCCGGGCCAGGCGGCCGAAGCCGCCGCCGAGCGTCAGGCCGCCGACGCCCGTGTGCGACACGGTGCCTGCGGTGGTCACGAGGCCGAGCGCCATCGCCTCGTGGTCGAGCTCGCCGAGCAGGCTGCCGCCCTCGACCCAGGCCCGGCGGGCAGCTGGGTCGACACGCACGCCGCGGCAGCGGGCCAGGTCGATCTGCATGCCGCGCTCGCATGTGGACTTGCCGCCGGGGCTGTGGCCGCCGCACTTCACCGCGAGCAGCAGCCCGTGGTCGCGCGCGAAATCGACGGCGCGCTGGATGTCCGCCACGCCCGTCGGCTGCACCACGAGTGCCGGAAACTTGTTGATGGACTCGTTGAGCACGCGCCGGGACTGCTCGTAACCCGGGTCGCCCGCGAGCAGCACGGGACCACGCAGGCTCGCACGCAGTTCCTTGAGGGCGGCCTGTTCGATGGTCGTGGGCGAGCCATCGAGCCTGACCGCGGTCAGGCCGCCGGCGGCCTGGCTGGCCGCCTCGTCGAGCGCGAGCAGCCGGGAGGCCGGCAGCGCACAGGCGACGGCGGCGGCGAGGGAGGACTGGAAGAAGCGGCGACGGTTGATCATGCGACCTCCCCGACGGGCGACTTGCCGTTCCTGAACGCGGAACGAAGCAGCAGGAAGGCGGCGTACAGGACGACGACGACGACGCCCCAGCGCAGCCAGACGATCGGCATTTCCTTGACGACCAATGCGGCGAGCAGCACGGCGGGAATCCCGCCGATCGCCATGCCGATCGCGAGGCGCATGTCGATGCGCTTGCTCTTCATGAAGCTGAAGCCGGTGGTCGGCATCAGGAACGCGCAGGCGCTCGCCATGATCGGGAAGGCGAGCCGCGGGTCGAGGCCGAGCAGGCTCAGCAGGATCAGCGACGGGGCGTAGAGGCCGATCCCGAACGCCATGAGCGCGCCGAGCAGGAAATGCACCGCGATGGCGATGCCCATCTCCATGGCGGGCAGGGCGGTGGCGCTGCCGCCGATCGGCATCAGGTTCAGGTTGCTCATCGCGTACAGGCCCGCGGCGATCAGCAGTGCGACGCCGACGATGCCCTGGACCAGCCGGACCGGCGCGCGCACCACGAGCGGCGCGCCGACCAGCGCGCCGAGGACCGCGGACACGATGCAGGAGGCGAGCAGCATCGGGTCGACGTGCACGCCGAGGATCACCAGGAAGATCGCGGACTGGGCGATGGTCGGCAGGGAATGGCCCACGTTCAGGATCGCGGGGATGAAGCTGTCCGGCACGAGGTGGCGGAACTTGATCCACGCGGTGGAGGGCGCGAAGGATCCGATGCCGAGCGTGTCGAAGAAGTTCGTGATTGCCCCGAGTGCGATGGCCTCGGGATTGGTGCGGGTCTCGCCGCGCTGCGCGGCCGTGGAGATGAAGACGACGGTGAAGGCGATGCCGAGCGCCGCGAGCGCGGCGAGCAGGACGATGATGGTCACGTGACCCCCCGTTTGCGGAACGCCGGTACTCTACAGCAGAATGGCGGGACCTGCTCCCAAGGGTCCAGTCCCATGATTCCAACGATTTCCGGGCGCCGCCTGGGCGCTTTCCTGTTGTGCCTGCTCCCGCTCGCCGCTGCCGCGAACGAGGACGCCGCGGTTCCCGCGGAGATCTCCGCCCTGGCGCTCGAGATGCTCGAACGCTCGATCGGGTTCAAGACGGTCGAGGGCGAGGGGCAGGTGCCGGCCTACGCGGAGTACCTCGCCGGCGTGCTGAAGGCGCACGGTTTCGCGGCGGAGGACATCACGATCACGCCGCGCGGCGAGACGGCGACCATGACCGCCCGCTTCCGGGGCACCGATCCGTCGCTGAAGCCGATACTGGTCGCCTCGCACATGGACGTGGTGGCGGCGAAGCGCGAGGACTGGCAACGCGACCCCTTCGTCGCGGTCGTCGAGGACGGCTTCGTCTTCGGCAGGGGATCGCTCGACAACAAGTTCGGCCTGGTGACCTCGACGGTGGCGCTGATCTGGCTCAAGCAGGAGGGTTTCAGGCCCCGGCGCGACGTGGTGCTCGTGTTCTCCGGCGACGAGGAAACCACGATGGAAACCACCGCCGCGCTCGCGCAGGAGCTCGGGAACGCGGACTTGCTGCTGAACTCGGACGGCGGCGGAGCCTACCTGGCCGACGACGGAAAGCCGATCGTCTACGGCATGCAGGCGGCCGAGAAGACCTACATGGACTTCGAGGTCACGGTGACCAACCCCGGCGGCCACAGCAGCAGGCCCGGCGCGACCAACGCCATCTACGACCTCGCGCGCATCATCGACCGCCTGGCCGCGTTCCGTTTCCCGGCCAAGGTGAACGAGATCACCCGGGCCTACTTCGAGACGGCGGGTGCCATTACGCCGGCGCCGGCGGGTCCGGCCATGCTGCGCTATGCGCGTGACCCGTCCGACAAGGAGGCCTACGACCTGCTCGTTTCCTACCCGGAGTACGTCGGTCAGGTCGGCACGACCTGCGTCGCGACCATGCTGCGCGGCGGGCACGCACCCAACGCGCTGCCGCAGAGCGCGACGGTCGGGATCAACTGCCGCGTGTTCCCCGGCGAGAGCGTCGAGTACGTGCGCTCCACGCTCGCGCGCGTCATGCAGGTTCCCGAGGAAGAAGTCCGGCTGATCTACCCGGCGACGCCGAGCGATCCCTCGCCGCTGCGCGAGGATGTCACGCAGGCGCTGCGCAAGGCGATCGACCTGCGCGCCCCGGGCCTGCCGATCGTGCCGACGATGTCGGCGGGCGCGACCGACAGCCTGCACTTCCGCAACGCCGGCGTGCCGAGCTACGGCGTCGGCGGCGCGTTCATGCACCCGAAGGACAGCTATGCGCACGGCCTGAACGAACGCGTGCCGGTCGCGACCCTCGACGGCGCCCTCGTGCAGTGGCGCAGCCTGGTCAAGGACCTCGCGCGCTAGCTCAGGGCGGCGGGACCGGCGCCATCCGCAGCCGCTCCCGGTGCATGAGATAGAAACCGGCGGCGACGACGATGCCCGCGCCGGCGACCATGCGGGCGCCCGGTACCGTCTGCCAGACGATCCAGTCGATGCAGGCGCCCCAGACGATGGACATGTACTCGAACGGCGCGACCGTCGCGGCCGGCGCCAGCCGGAACGCCTCCGTGATGAGGTGCTGCCCGGCCCAGCCCGAAAGCCCGAGCAGCGCGATCCATCCCCAGTCCCGCGATTCGATGGCGACCCAGCCGCGCGCCGCCAGCGCGCCGGCGCCGATGGCCAGCAGCAGCAGGAACCAGAACACCATGGCGGCGGTCGTCTCGGTGCTGGACATCAGCCGGACCATCACCACGACGATCGCCCAGCAGACGGCGGTGCCGAGCGCCGCGAAGCCCGCGGGATTCAGGAAGCCCGCCGCCGTCGGCCGCAGGATCACGAACACGCCCGCGAGCCCGGCGAGGATGGCGGCCCATACATGGCCGTCGGCCTTCTCGCCGAGGAACAGCGCGGCGAACGGCACGACGAGCAGCGGCGCGGACAGCGTGATCGCGTAGGTGTTCGCCATGCTCATGTGCGCGAGCGCCCACACGAAGCACCAGAGCATCACGATGGAAATGATGCCGCGGGCGAGGTGCAGCAGCGGACGCCGCGGCCGCAGCTCCGAGAGTCGGCCGGCGGCTGCGCAGGTCACGAAGACGAAGGGCAGGGAACTCGCCGCCCTCAGGAACGCGACCTGCATCGGCGCGTAGCTCGCGGCGAGGTGCTTCAGCAGCGCGTCCATCACCGCGAACACGGCGACGGCCACGACCATCAGGACGATGCCGCGCAGGCGGCTGTCCCGCTCAGTCACCGGCCACCGGCAGGCGCTCGATCAGCAAGCGCGCGAAGCCGGCGAGGGCCGTGAGGTCCTGGTCGTCGGGACCGTCCGGGTCGCGGCCGTTGGAGAACGCCGAGACGATCAGGCGGCGTCCGTCCGGAAGCTCGGCATGCACGATCTCCGCCAGCGTGTCGTAGGCATCGCCCGCCTTGCTCTCGTAGACCGTGCCTTCCGGAAAGCCGCCGCCCATGAAGCTGTACCAGGAGACCGGCGGGCGGCGCAGCAGCGGGCGGAGGTAGGCCGCGGATGCTTCGCCGAACCGGCCAGAAACGAGAGCCAGCATCAGGTTCGCGCCGCCGTCGGCGTGCATCAGGTTCCGCCCGTGGCGTTCGCGGGCGAGCCCCTCGAGACCGGCCGGTTCTTCGCCGGAGTTGGTCGGGTAGGTCTTGTTGATGAAGCGCTGGCCGTCGAGCAGTCCGTGCCGGTCGAGCAGCCGCTCCGTGTAAAGCCTGCGCGCGAACCACGACTCGAAGTCGGCGCTCTCGGCGGGCCCATTGGGCGCGCCGGTGATCGCGTCCACTACGAACCCGGTCTGCACGTTGTCGGAAGCCTGCAGCATGGGCGCGACGTGCGCATCGAGGCAATCGGCCGCGCGGCCCCCGGCCTCGCACCAATGCACCGCGGCGATCGCGAAGCCGAGCTTTACGCAACTCGCGGGGTACCACGGCGTCCGGCCGCCGACGCTGCCACGCCGCCAGGAACCGTCGGGCGCAGCCATCAGCACGGTGACGTCGAGGCGGTCGAGGCGTCCGGCGGGAAGGAAGCGCCGGTGCGCCTCCTCGACGGCGGCCTGCAGCCGCGGATCGTCGCGGACCTCGGCGACCCGCGCCGCGGCGGATCCGTCCGCACAGGCGATCGCGGCGAGTCCCGCCAGCGCCGCGGCGAGGGCCGACGCTTTCGCGCACATCCGCCAATCCATGACGCGTCTCCCGCTACAATCGCGACATGAAAGTCTATCGCAACGTGCTGGAAATGATCGGCAGGACGCCGATGCTGGAACTGCGGCAGCTCGACGCCGGCCCCTGCCGGCTTTTCCTGAAGCTCGAGCTGCTGAACCCGGCGGGTTCGATCAAGGACCGGATCGGACTGTCGATGATCGAGGAAGCGGAGCGCCGCGGCGCGCTGAAGCCCGGTGGCACGATCATCGAGGCGACCGCCGGCAACACCGGCCTCGGGCTCGCCCTCGTCGCCCTGCAGAAGGGCTATCGCGTCGTCCTGGTCCTGCCGGACAAGATGAGCCAGGAGAAGATCTTCAACCTGCGCGCGATGGGCGCCGAAGTGATCCTGACGCGTTCGGACGTCGAAAAGGGGCACCCGGAGTACTACCAGGACCTCGGCGCCAGCATCGCGCGCGAGCGCGGCTACTACCACATCAACCAGTTCGGCAATCCGGACAACCCGAAGGCGCACGCGGCGACGACCGGGCCGGAAATCCTGGAGCAGATGGAAGGCCGGCTCGATGCCATCGTGGTCGGCATCGGCTCGAGCGGGACGATCGCGGGCCTGACGCAGTTCTTCCGCGAGCGCCTCCCGTCCGTCGAGATGGTCCTGGCCGACCCGGAGGGCTCCGTACTGGCCGACCAGGTAAACAAGGGCAGCTACGGCAAGGCGGGCTCGTGGCTGGTCGAGGGCATCGGCGAGGACTTCATCCCGGAGATCTGCGATTTTTCGATGTGCCGCAAGGGCTACAGCATCCCGGACGCGGAGTCCTTCGCCGTGGCGCGCGAGATCCTGCGCCGCGAGGGCCTGCTGGTCGGCTCGTCGACCGGGACGCTGGTCGCCGCCGCGCTGCGCTGGTGCCGCGAGCAGCGCTCGGAAAAGCGCGTCGTGACCTTTGCCTGCGACACGGGCAACAAGTACCTGTCGAAGCTGTTCAACGACTTCTGGATGGAGGACCAGGGATTCATCCAGCGGCCGCAGCACGGCGACCTGCGCGACCTGATCGGCCGCCTGCACGGCGAACGTGCCACGGTCACGGTAGGGCCCGACGACGTGCTGACGACGGCGCACAACCGCCTGCGCAACGCCGGCTTCAGCCAGTTGCCGGTGATGCAGGGCGACCGCCTGGTCGGCTTCATCGCGGAAGACGACATCCTGCGCCACGCGTTCGGGCAGCCCGGGCGGTTCAACGACCCGGTCAGCGCGGCGATGCACACCAATTTCCTGGTCGTGGAGCCCGGCCTTTCGCTGCGCAACCTCGTGGCGCTGCTCGACGTGCAGCCCTACGCCGCGGTCATGGACAATGGCGTCTTCCAGGGCCTGATCACGCGCGCCGACGTCCTGAACTACCTGCGCCGCCAGATGGCGGCGGCCGCCCCCCACTGAGGTCACCGACGATGGACAAGACAGGCAAGGCGGGCTTCGCGACCCGTGCGATCCACGGCGGCCAGTCCCCGGACCCGTCGACCGGCGCGGTGATGCCGCCGATCTACGCGACCTCGACTTATGCGCAGTCGAGCCCCGGCGTGCACCAGGGCTACGAGTACTCGCGCACCCAGAATCCCACGCGGATGGCCTTCGAGCGCTGCATCGCCGACCTGGAAGGCGGGATTCGCGGGTTTGCCTTCGCCTCGGGCATGGCGACCACGGCGACGCTGCTCGAACTGGTCGACTCGGGCAGCCACGTGGTCGCGATGGACGACCTCTATGGCGGCAGTTTCCGCCTGTTCGAGCGCGTGCGGCGACGCTCCGCGGGGCTCGATTTCAGCTTCGTGGACCTGTCGGACCCGAAGGCTGCGGCGGCCGCCATCGGCCCGAAGACCCGCATGATCTGGATCGAGACGCCGACCAACCCGATGCTGAAGCTGGTGGACATCGCCGCGGTGGCCGAAGCCGCGCGCGGACGCGGCATCCTCGTGGTAGTCGACAACACGTTCGCGACGCCGTGGATCCAGCGACCGCTGGAGCTCGGCGCCGACATCGTCATGCACTCCGCGACCAAGTTTTTGAACGGTCACTCCGACATGGTGGGCGGCGTCGCCGTGGTGGCGGACGCCGAGCTCGGCGAACGCCTGGCCTACCTGCAGAATGCGATCGGCGCCGTCGGCGGCCCCTTCGACAGCTTCCTCGCGCTGCGCGGCCTCAAGACCCTGCCGCTGCGGATGCGCCAGTCGAGCGAGTCGGCGCTCGCCATCGCGGCCCGGCTCGAACGCCATCCGGCGGTCGAGCGCGTCCTGTATCCCGGCCTTCCGTCCCACCCGCAGCACGCGCTGGCGCGGCGCCAGATGGCGAAGGGCGGCAGCGGGGTCGTCACGTTCTTCCTGAAAGGCGGCCTCGACGCGGCGCGGCGTTTCCTCGAGCGGCTCGAGGTGTTCACGCTGGCCGAGAGCCTCGGCGGCGTGGAGAGCCTGGTCGACCACCCGGCGATCATGACCCACGCCTCGGTTCCGGCCGAGGCGCGCGCGAAGCTCGGCATCAGCGACTCGCTGGTGCGCCTCTCGGTCGGGATCGAGGACGTCGAGGACCTGGTCGCCGACCTCGAATCGGCTCTCGGCTGAGCGGGCTCAGGTTTCCGGGTCGATGTCCTCGACACGCCCGTCCGCGAAGATGATTTTCGCGTCGCCCGCCTCGAGCGTCGCCGTCACGTCGCCGCCGGCGAAGCGGACCGTCACGTCGTAGTCGCCCGGCCAGGGCGTGCCGACGAGGATGTCGTACATCCCCTGGGCGCGAAGCCCCGATCCCGACTCGACCACCCGGGTGAGGATGCGGTCCGGCTGGTCCTGCGGCACGAGCCGGACGATGCGTCCCTGCTGGTTGCGGTCGCCGTCGCCACCGACGATGCGCAGGCGGATGTTGCGTGACAGGACGCTTGCGCCGCGCATCAGGCGGTAGGTGTTGCCCCACTGGGCGAGCACGTCGGCGAGGCCGTCGTTGTTCTGGTCGCCGCAGGCCAGGGAGTCGTTGCGGGCCAGGAGGCTGTCCGGGTTGGCAGCCGTGCCCTCTTGCGTGGCGGACAGCAACAGGTCGCCGGCGACGTTGACCAGGATCTTCGGCGCCCCGCCGCCCGAGGGAAGCGGGTTGTCGGCGACGACCGCGTCCTCGAACCCGTCGCCGTTGATGTCGCAGACCGTCAGGCCGAAGCCGAACTGGTCACCCGCCACCGCGCCGACGACCGTGCCGTCGTCGAAGACGCCTGCCGTGTTGCGGTAAAGGCGTGTCACGCTGCCGGTGTGGTGCAGCAGGTCGAGGTCGCCGTCCAGGTCGGCATCGAAGAGCCGCAGGCCGTTGTCCGCGATCGCGGGGATGCGGGCGGCCGCAGTGCCGTCCGTGAACGTGCCGTCGCCGTTGTTGAGCATCAGGCGCGAGCCGAACAGCAGGTCCACGTAGCCGTTCTCGTCGAAATCCACCGCGTGGCCGCCGCGCGGCACGAAGGCTGCGCCGGCAGGGTTCGTGTCGAGCCCCGCCGCGGCGGCCGCATCCACGAATGCGCCGCTGCCGTCATTGAGGAGGAGCCGGTTCAGCGCCCCGTCGCCGCGCGTCTGGTCGTACGGCGAGAACAGATCGACGTCGCCGTCGTTGTCGAAGTCGGCGGCGAGCACTGTGCCGCCGAACCCGCCGATGGCCAGCGACGTCATCGCCGCGGAAGCCTGGAAGTTGCCGGTGCCCTGGTTGACGTGCAGCAAGGCGACGGAGCCGGCCGTGCCGGCGGCCGTGTACGTATTGCTGAACAGGTCGTCGAATCCGTCGCCGTTGACGTCGACCAGGCGACCGTCGCCGAATGTGCGCGGCGCCGCTATCAGGTCGCCGAGCCCGACGTCCGCGAGCACCCGGGCGGTGTAGGTGCCGAGGCAGACTTCGTTGTCGATCGTCGCGGTCGCCGTGATCAGGTCGAGGCAGATGTCGGGATTCACGCGGCCGAAGGCCGCGCCCGCGACGGGCAGCGCGTATTCCGCGATGACGCTCGCCGGCGAGACGGCCACGGGACCACCGGTGCCGATACGGGTGTCGTTCATGGCGATCACGCGGTAATAGACCGCCGACGTCACCGAGATCGACGCGCGTACCAGGGGCGGGGCGTCGACCTCCTCGAACGGGGCGAACGGTCGCCGCCCGGCGAGCTGGGCCTCGGTGGCCGCGGAATACACCCGGTAGTGCGTGGCGCCGGCGACCGCCGGAAAATGAACGGTGTGCCCCGGCGCCTGGGAGGTGACGACGGCCCATTCCACCGCGCCCGGCACCGGACCGGGCACGGCGGTCACCGGAATGCTCTCCGGGCCGCGTCCGCCGCTCGTCTCGGCGACGATCCGGTACCGGTAGCGCGTCAGGTTCTCGAGGCCGGCATGCGTGTAGGTCGTGCCCTCGATGCCCGTGATCTCGTTCCCGAAGGGGGTTCCGCCGGATGCGGGCGCGTCCCAGAGGATCACGTATCGCGTCGCGTCGGTCACCGCGTTCCAGGTGAGGACCACCGCGCCGTCCTCGCCCTCGGCGGCGGGATTCGCGGGCGCCGCGTGGGGCGGACTGGTGCCAAGGGCTCCGTCGCAGGCGGCGAGCCCGGCCAGGCAGAGCAGTGCGCAGGTCCCGATTGCCGCCCGGCCAGCGGCCCGTAGGTTGAGTCCCATTCCCGTGAAGCCCCGTATCAGTGGTTTCTCGCGACCGATAGACGGCCGCGGCGGACGACAGTTCCGCCGCGGCCTGCCTGCGCAAGCCGCGGCATTATACCCGGCGCCCGTCAGGCCGCGGCCGGGCGCAGGTCGAGGCGGGTCGGGGATTCCATGCAGTAGATCTCGACGGGCCGGGTCCGGCCGCGCAGCACCAGCGGGGGCAGTTCGACGATGCCGGCCGGCACCGGGTCCAGCGAGCGCTTCACGGACAGCGAGAACAGCGCCTCTCCGGCCCGTGCGCGCTGCACGAGCCGGGCTGCGACGTTGACGGTGTCGCCGATCAGGGTGTAGCTCGGCCGTTCCGGGGCCCCGACATCCCCGACGATGACATCGCCGGCGTTGATGCCGATGCCGATGCCCGTTTCGATGCCGAGGCGCGATTTCCAGTCGGCCGCCAGCCGGCCGAAACCCGCGATCATGCCCCGGGCTGCGGCGACGGCCCGGCCGCTCGCGTCGTCGGCCGGCAACGGCAGGCCGAAACCGGCCATGAGGCCGTCGCCGGCCATGTGGAACACGGTACCGCCGTGCTCGCGGGTCACGGCCGACAGCATGGAAAAATACTCGTTCAGCAGGGGCACGACGTCGGAAGGCGCAAGCCGTTCCGCCACCGCGGTGAACCCGCGCATGTCCGCGAACAGCACGGTTCCCGATACCCGGGCCTGGCCGATGCCCTCGCGCGCGCGGGCCGTGCAGCGACAACTGCCCAGCTGGTGCAGTTCGACGAGGTTCCCGGCCGGGTCGGCGAGGAACAGGCGGCGCGAGTCCGGACCGAACCGGCCGTGCACGACGCGATAGGCGACGGCCAGCCGGTCCAGCTCGGCCTGGGCCTCGTCGATCGAGTCGACCGCGCAGGAAAGGTGCGGCGCCGCCACGTCGAGCTCGCCGCTCGCGAGCGTATTCGCGGTGCCGGGCTGGAGATGGACCTGCGCGTGGGATCCGGCGTTGATGCGAAATGCTTCACCCGGCCGGTCCGAATTCGCGTGGTCCGACTCCAGTCCCAGGACGTCGTTGTAGAAACGCAGGCAACTCCCGGCGGCATCCGGTCCCGTGGGGATGCGCACCGAGACGTGGTGCAGTTCGGCCACCTTGAGCGTCATGCGGGCGGATCGAAGATCTCGACGCTCAACTCGACTTTGCGCTCTTCCCCCGGCGCAAGGCCGCCCACGCCGATCACCTTGCGTGCGAGCTCGGCCCCACCCGCATCGCGGATCACGACCACGACGTGGTACTCGCCGGGACCGGACGCAGCGGTCCGCGCGAATTCGCCCGCGACCTTGAGCGCCACCTGGCTCGCTGGACGCGGCTCCTCGCCGCGCCGGTTCTCGAAGCGCAGGTGGTGTCGGCAGGCCGGGCAGACCGCGGCACTCTCCAGGATCGTCGCCCGGCAATGCGGGCATGACCGCGTCTTGCCGACCGTCGCGCGTCTTTCGGCCACCCGGACCATGGGGTTAGCGGTGGCCGCCGCCCTTGCCGCCGGTCTCGCTCCAGCCGAACTCGGCACGGCCGCGCATGCGCGCGCCGTCCGCCACGGTCAGCGAACCCGCGCTGATGTCGCCGTTGACGATGCCGCTCTGGTGCAGCTCGACGCGCTGGGCACCCTCGATGTTGCCCTCGATCTCGCCCGCCACGACCACCGATCCTGCGCGCACGGCGCCGGCGAGGTGCGCGCCCGACTCGACGGTCAGCGTGCCGTCGACGTGCACGTCGCCCTTGAAGCGGCCGGAAATGCGCACGTGGCCGGATCCTTCGATCTTGCCCTCGAACGTCAGACCGGAGGCGATCACCGATTCCTTGAGGTCCTTGCGGGCCACCGGGGCAGCCGCCTGCGGAGTGGCGCTGGGTACGGCTTCCGGTCGAGGGCGGGTGACCGGCGCCGGGCTGGCGGGTGCCGCCGCCTCGGGCTGGGTCGAATCCTTGGCGACAATGTCCTTCCAGATGGCCATGGGGAATCCTCCGTTGGGGGACGACAAGAGTAGCCAGTTGGCCGTCAGCGGGCGAGTGTGCAATTCCGACAGGACGCGGCCCGGGATTGTCGCCAAATGGCGACAGTCATGCTTCCCGAAGCAGCCGTCAGTACAGGCCGGGCAGGTAGACCTGTGCCGCCGTGGGCTTCCTGCCGTGCGGTATTCGAAGCCCCGCCCGGGACTTCGCCAGGCTCCGGTCGGCCGCGAGCACCTCCGTGCAGGCACCCGTGCCCAGCCAGCGCAGGGCTTCGGCCGTGGAACCCTCCTGGGGGTCGCCCGGGGCCTGCGTCAGGTCGTCCTCCGCGCGGCAGGCGTAGGGCAGGGTGGCGGCGAGCCCCTCGTAGTACCCGCCGAGCCCGTCGGCATTCGTGAACTGGAATGCGATCAATCGCAGCCGCAGGTCGCAGCCCGAGAGGTCGAAGGCGGACTGGCCGACCGGCTTGCCGAGGGTGTCGTCGCCGACGATGGCGACTTCCACCCAGGGGGCGAGCGAGTTGATGACGATCTCGCTGGCCGACGCGGTGAGGCCGGTGGTGATGAAAGCGATCCTCACCGGCGCCACCGACTCGCCCTGCGGCCGGAAGCGCCGGACCACGTCGTTGCCCGGCGCCTTGCGCGCGTTGAAGCGCATCTCCAGGTAGACGTCCGCGTCGTCGCGCGCCGCCCCGTTGAGGTCGCCGATCAGCTCGGCGATGCTGACGAGGCCGCCGCCGTTGTAGCGCAGGTCGACGATGAAGTACTCGATGCCCTGCGCGCGGAAATCCGCATAGGCCGCCCGCAGCGGCTCCTCGGCCGTCGTGATGAACGTACGCAGGGCGAGATAGCCGACCGGGACGGCCGGATTCGCGGGTAGCGCAAGCACTGCGGGTCCGCCCTGCGCCAGCGGAGTGATCTCGACGTTGCGTTTGGTGAATACGGCTTCGACGATTCCGCCGCCCGGCTGCACGAAGCGCACGCCGCGCGAGACGCCTTCGGTCGCCGGGCCGAATGCCGCGTCCAGCCCGGGGTCATCGGCGAGCAGGGCCGCGACGGGCACGAAGCCCTCGCCAGCGTCGATCGCGGTGATCTCGACGCCGCGCGCGAGCCCGCCTTCGAATGCCGGACTGCCTTCGTAGACGTCGGTGAGCCAGAGCCGGTCGCCGTCGATCCGGCTGCGGAAGCCGAAGCCGACGAACCGGCCCGACTGGAGGATCGCGTCGTCCGCCGCGCGGGTCGTCAGGTAGCTGAAATCACGGTCCTTCCCGTCGGCGCGTGCCGCGGCCGTCAGGGCTTCGAGGAGATCGGACGCGGTCGCGTAGTCGGCGGTGTCTATGGCGGCGGGAAGCTGGTCATCGAACAGGTACCACTCGCGAGCCGTGTTCAGCACGAACCGCTTTTCGCGCGCATCGGCGCAGCCTCCGGCCGCATTGCCGCCCCCGCCGCCGCCGCCGCAAGCCGCCAGCAGCGCGCACAGGGCGCCTGCCGCTGCGGCGAGGGGCCGGGGCATGGATTCAGGCGAGCTGGGCGTCCAGCAGCTCGAGGCGCCGGTGCTGCAGGCGCAGCTCCGCCAGCAGGGCGCGGGTTTCCAGGCGGAAGCTCGCCTCCTCCCACTGCTGCACGAGTCGGTCGCGCGTCTTCTGGTACCAGGCGTCGGTCAGCCGGGACCATTTCGCGAGCGTGGCCGCGAACTGCTCGTATTCATGCGCGACGCTCGCGCGGATGCGCTCGAGGTCCACGTGCGGAAGCGACGCGTGCCTGCGCTCGAGGGTCGCCTTCACGCGCCGGAACTGCATGTCCAGGCGGGCGCGCTGGATCGCCACCGCCGGCGTGCGCCGGAGCTTGTTGGTGAGGCCGACCCAGGACAGCGCGCAGATGATCCACTTGCTCGGGTCCCACTGCCACCAGCGGATGCCGTTGCGGTAGTCGCGGGCGAACTGGTGGTGGAAATTGTGGTAACCCTCGCCGTAGGTCAGGAACGCCAGCCAGCCGTTGTCGCGGGCGCTGTGCTCGTCGCTGTATGGCTGGCGGCCGAACGCATGGGCGGCGGAATTGATCAGGAATGTGAAGTGGTGGCTGACGACCAGGCGCAGCACGCCGGCGAGCAGGAAGACGCCCCACAGGTCGCCGTGCAGCCAGCCGAGCGCCAGCGGCAGCAGCACGTTCATGCCCAGCGCGAGCGGCAGGTACCAGCGGTGCTGGAAGGCCACGATCGGGTCCTTCTGCAGGTCGCCGACCGTGTTGTAGTCCGCTTCGCCGCTCGGGTAAGCGCGCAGCATCCAGCCGATGTGCGAGAACCACAGCCCGCGACCGGCGGAGTAGGGGTCGCGCTCGTTGTCGTCGACGTGGGTATGGTGGCTGCGGTGATTCGCGGCCCAGTGCAGGACGCTGTTCTGCAGCGCCATCGCGCCGAACAGCATCAGCACGAGCCGCACCGTCCAGTGGGCTTCGAAGGTCCGGTGCGACCACAGGCGGTGGTAGCCGGTGGTGATCGCGAGCCCGTTGGCGTACAGGAGGACGGCGAACCAGACCCAGGCAGCCGCGCTGTACCCGTGCGCGAATCCGTACCATGGCACGACGGTCAGCGCGACGGCGCCCGTCAGCGCGAACATGAGGATGCGCGACCAGATCAGGGGCGCTTTTTCGGGATTCGCGGTCGCGTCCATCGGGGGAATTCCGGCAGCCGGGGAAGGCCGCATTGTGGCGGAACCTGGGCGCACTGCCTACCCCGAAGCGGGAGTTGCGTCACTTTTTGGGGCCAAACAAGGCGTCGAGCGCCGCGCGAGCCGTGTCCGTGGCCGTATTTCCGGGCCGGTATCGGCCCGCTACCGGCTCGAAATAGCCGCAGAAATTGGCTCGCTGCTTGTCCTGCACGGGGTCGGCGACCGGCTCGGCGCAATGACGTGCCTTGGAGACGTCGTAGAACCGGCACATCCGGCAGACGTGGATTTCCGCCCGGCAGGAACGGCAGTACTCGCTGCGCCCGACCGGCAGCGGCATTCCCTCGAGCGGCGCGCCGCATTTCCAGCAATCGAGCGCGGCTGCGCCCATCACTGCACGCGCGACACCCGCGTGGAGCGCTTGGAGGGGCCGGACAGGATGAAGGACTTGAGCGACCCGGGCTGGATCTTCACCGGGTCGCCCACCTTCAGCCTGAACATGGAGTCGGGCCGGCTCTGTCGCCAGACCTGGCCGTTGTCGAGCGTGATCGTCATCAGGCCGTCCATGCGCGTCTCGAGGGCGGTCACGGTCGCGTTGAGTTCGCCGGCCGCGCGCGCTTCCTGCTCCCTGCGCTTCGACTCCTCGGCGGCGATCACGCGATCGCGGCCGAAGTTGTCCTCGGCGGTCGCTGCCGCCGCGGCTGCTGGAGCGGCCGCGCCCGCCGCCGCCGTCGCTGCCGGAGCCGCTGCCGCAGGAGGCGCGGCGGCGGGCTTCTGAACGGCAGGCTGTGCCAGCCACCGGCCGACGGCGCGGTCGTAACAGGCCAGGCGCTGCGCGTCGTCCGCGAGCGAGCGGCAGGCGGAGAGTTCGGCGCGGGACTCGTCGGCGGCCGCGGCCGGGAGTGTCGCGGTGACCGCCAGGCAGCCCAACGCGAACGATCGCAGGGTACGCATCTCAGATCTCCCAGTCCGGCTTCTTGCCACTGTGCGCGTCGATCGCCTCGAACAGCGAGACGACGAGGCCACGTTCCTCGGCGCTCAGCTCCGGCCGCCAGACGTCGAACAGCAGTATGACGCGCGTCCGGTCGCTTCCGTTCCAGGCTTCGTGCTCGATGGAGTCGTCGAAGGCCCAGCCCTTGCCCTCCACCCAGTCGCGTGTCTCGTTGCCCACCCGGAAGCGGCACTTGCCGGGCGCTATCACCGGCAGGTGGCAGATGTAGCGCGTGTTGACGAGGCCATTGTGCGGCGGGATGTGGGTGCCGGGCCGCAGCAGCGAGAACAGGATGGACGGGGAGCGGTTCGGCACGTGGGCCAGCGGGGCGTCGGCCAGCGCGCGCATCGTCCTCGGGAAGCGTTCGACGTTGCCGGCGACCGGCTCGCCGTTCTTCCACAGGAAATAGGCGCTCCACGACGGGTTGTTCAACATCCCCATCTCGTCCTTCCTGGGCCGGTTCGCGTGGCCCTGGACGTAGGGTGCAAAGGCACCAGGCTCGTGCATGACGGCTTCGAGCTCGGCGCGGATGTCCGGCAGCGCGGCCTCGACCGGGTCGAACCAGGGCATGAGGGCGCGATCGTGGAACTGGATCTGCGGCAGCCCCGGGAAGTAGTAGTACTTCGGCTGCTGCAGGTAGATGCGCTTGCGGCCCAGGATGAGGTCCACGGACTCGGCGAAACGCGCGCTCGAACGGGCGGGGTCGAAGCCGGATTTCGCCAGGCTGCGCAGCAGGTAGTCCCGGTACTCGGCCGCGTAGCGGTCGCAGGCGGCGCGTGCGCGCTCGAGTTCGGCCGCGACTTCCCGGGGAAGCCCGGAGGGCGGGGCCAGGCGCAGGGCCGTCAGGTAGAAGGAGGACGCCGAGCGCGTGTCGCCGGACGCCGCGTAGGCGTCCGCGCGCTGCACCAGCGCCGGGATGTTGCGCGGGTCGGCCGCCAGCAGCCGGTCGAGCGCCGCGGCCTGGCCGGCGGCGTCGCCGCGCTCGCGGCATTCGCGCGCGGCCTTCAGCAGCGCGGCAGTATTCGCGGCGGCGGCGGGCGTTGCCATGCGCGAATTATACTAGCCGGCGCATGAACGAAGACGCCTCACGAGCGAACAGGGCCGCCCTGCAGGCGATGTCGGCGGGAGACCTGCAGGGCGCCCGCGGCCTGCTCGAGGCAGCGGTCGCGCGATTCCAGGGCGGCCTGCCGCTGTGGATGAATCTCGCCGTGGTCCGGCGGCAGCTGCAGGATTACGAGGGGGCGTTCGCGGCGCTTCGCGAAGCGCTCGCGCTCGACAACCGCAACTTCCCGGCGCTGCTGATGCAGGCGTCGCTGCTGGACCGGCTCGGCCGGGCGAAGGAGGCGGCGACGGCTTACGGCATCGCGCTCGTCCAGGCGCCGCAGGACGGCGAGCTCGACGCGCCGACCCGTGCCGCCGTCGAGCGCGCGCGCGAGGTGCACGCCCGGCACGTCGGCGAGCTCGGCCGGCACATCCGCGACCGGGTGGGCGGTGCGCGCGATGCGCTCTCGGGCGGCGAGAAGCGGCGCCTCGAGTCCTTCATCGACACGACGCTGCGGGTCCGCAAGCGCTATCGGCAGGAACCGATGGAGTACTTCTACCCGGGCCTGCCCGACATCGAGTTCTACGAGCGCGGCGAGTTCCCGTGGCTGCCGGACTTCGAGGCGGCGACCGCCGACGTGCAGCGCGAACTCGCCCGCATCCTGGTCGAGGACGAGGCCGGTTTCAGCCCGTACATCCACTACGACGACCACCTGCCGCTCGACCAGTGGCGCGAGCTCAACAAGTCGCCGCGCTGGAGCGCCTTCCACTTCTACGAGCAGGGTCGCGAGATTGCGGAGCGCGTGGCCCGCGCGCCGGCGACCATCGCGGCGGTCCGGGCGCTGCCGCAGGCGCAGGTGGACCTGCGCTCGCCCACCGCGATGTTCTCGGTGCTCAAGCCGCACACGCGGATCCCGCCGCATACGGGCATCGCGAATTTCCGCCTGGTGGTCCACCTGCCGCTCGTCATGCCCGCGCATTGCGGGTTCCGGGTCGGCGGCGAAACGCGCGAGTGGCGCATCGGCGAAGCCTGGGTATTCGACGACACCATCGAGCACGAAGCCTGGAACGACAGCGACGAGATCCGCATCATCCTGATCTGCGACATCTGGAGCCCGCGGCTTTCTCCCGCGGAGCGGGAGGCGATCCGTGCGGTGATCGCGGCGACCGATGACTTCCGCGGCATCGCGACGGGCGCTCAGATATAGTTCGCGTCCATGCTGCTCAAGATCAAGAACCTGCTCACGCCGGAGGAATGCGCCCGGCTGGTCGCGCTGTCGGGCGAGCTCAGCTTCGTCGACGGCCGGGTTTCCAACCCCGCGAACACGACCAAGCAGAACCTGCAGGCCGACACCGCGGACCCGAAGTACGCGGAGTCGGTCCAGATCGTGCGCGAGGCGATGGCCCGCTCGCGCGAGTTCGGCAGCTTCGCCATCCCGAAGCGCCTGGCACCGCCGCTGCTGTGCCGCTACGAGCCCGGCATGAAGTACGGCCCGCACGCCGACGCCGCGATCATCCAGTTGTCCAGCGTGAAGGTCCGCTCGGACCTTTCCTGCACCGTCTTCATCGGCGACCCGGCAAGCTACGAGGGCGGCGAGCTCGCGATGGTGCTCGGCAACCAGACGCTCGCCTTCAAGGGCGCGCCGGGCGAGGCCGTCGTGTACCCGTCGACCATGCTGCACGAGGTCGTGCCCGTGCGCTCCGGGCAGCGCCTGGTGTCGATCACGTTCATCGAAAGCCACATTGCCGACCAGCACCGCCGCACGCAGGTCTACGAGCTGAACGAGATCGCCGCGCTCGAAGGGCTGCGCATGAACCCGGAGAGCCGGGTCCGGCTCGACGTCGTGCGCCAGAACCTGCTGCGGATGTGGTCGACGACCTAGACAGGCACGAGCGCAGCCAGGAACGGCGCGAGCTGGCGTTCGTAGTTCTGCCAGCGACCGGAGGAACGGGCGTATAGCGGCTCGCGCACCTGCGTGACGCTCGCCGTCCGGACGCGGTTCTCGTTGCGATGGAATTCCAGGCAGCCCTCGTGCCACGGCAGGCCGAGGAAGGCGAGCAGCCGCTCCGTCACGCCCCGCGGGTCGCGCACGTAGGCGTCGTAGTCCGCGTCGAAGATCGACTCGCCGAACAGCCCGCGCCAGTGGTCCATGAGGCGCCGGTACTGGCCGTAGTGGTGGGCGATGTCGGCCAGGTCGGCGGCATAGCCGAGCCGGCCGTCGAACTGCTGGAAGAAGATCGAGAGCGCCGTGTCGCGCGGATCGCGCACGGTGTTCACGAAGCGGGCGTTCGGGAACACCGCCCGCAGCATGCCGAGGTAGGCGAACGCGTCAGGCCGCTTGTTGGTGACGATCGCCTTGCCCGGGAAGGTGCGGCCGAGGTAATCGACGTAGCCTTGCGCGACCGGCGCCCAGTCTGCCGGCTCGAGGGAGAGCGGGTGGCGCAGGAAGTATTCGATCTCGCCCCCCGCCGTCACCGCCGGGTGGGCCGCGAGTACCTGCTCGATGAGCGTCGAACCCGAACGGAACATGCCGGTCACGAAGACGAGCGGCGCATCGGACACCGGCGTGGCACGGGCCAGCAACTCCGGCCCGAATGCCTCGATGACCCGCCCGACGCCCTGTTCCACCGTGGCACGATCGTAGCGCGCGACCCGCGGGCGGCTCGCCGCATTGCCGAGCGCGTACTGCTCAAAGGCCTCGTCGTAGCGCGCGCAGTCGTCGAGGCACTTGCCGAGCGCGAAGTGCAGGCTCTCGCGCGCGAGCGGCGCGAGGTTCGAGCGGCGCAGCGCACGGCGCAGGCGCCGGACGACGTCGCCTTCGGGATCGGTCGCCGTCTCGGCATGGGCGATCCGCACCAGGGCGTCGTGCCAGCCCGGGTCGATCTCCAGGATCCTCCGGAACAGGGCGACTGCCTCGGCTCGCCTGCCGTGCTCCTCGTGGTGCAGCCCGAGGTTGAAGAGCGCCGGCGGGTAATTCGGGTTCGCGGCCAGCGCACGCTCGAGCAGCAGCTTCGCCGCCGCGTCGCGGCGCAGCTCGCCCTGGATCACCGCCATGTTGGAGAGCACTTCCTCCGGTTTGTCGATCGCCAGGTCGAGGGCCGCCTGGTGCGACTCGAGCGCGTCCTCGAGCCGGCCCCGCCGCCTGAGGAAACAGGCGTAATTGAAGCGCGCCACCGGGTCCTGCGGCTGGTCGCCGATGTGGCGCTGGTAGGCGGACTCGGCGTCCGCATGGCGTCCGGCGCGCTCGAGCCCGGCCGCGAGCTCGAGGTCGTCGCGGCCGCTCATGACGAACCGGCCGCGACGACCGCGGCGATCCCGGCGTCCGCGCGCGCGAGCCGACCCAGCCAGTCGAGTCCGCGGGCGATTTCGGCGCGCTCCTCGCGGCGTGCCAGCGCGAGGCGCGATTCACGCTCCTGCGCGGAGTACGGCAGTTCCGGCGCTTTCGAGTAGCGGCCGAGCACCCCGCTGCCGAGCAGCGCTTCCAGCACCGTGTCGTCGCGCGGCAGGTCGAAGTGGCCCAGCACGCGGGAGAGGCTGCCTCGCAGGTCGGCGAGCATCGCGTCGAAATCGAGGGCGAGGACACGTGCACCCGACGCGGCGGCCGCCTGCGCCTGCGCGAGGCTCTCCACCAGCCAGCCGAGCGCCGCGAGCTCGCCGCGGCCCAGCGCATGCAGCGGGGCGACGGGCAGCGGCCCGCCCGCGAGCAGGCGCCGCATGCGGCCGGGCCCGTGGCCCCGCAGGTCGATCGCCGAATTCGCACCGGCGAGCAGCGTCGCGAGATAGGGCTCGGCGCGCAGGCCCAGGTACACGGCGCGCGCGCCATGTGCGCGCGCGAGGATGACCGGCGCCAGGCGGCCGGCGCTGCTCGTGGCTTTCACGACGACGGCCCGCGTGGCCTCGTAGCCCCGGCTCCATAGCGCCAGGAGCATGTCGAGCAAGCCGTCGAACTGCGAGCGCGACAGGAGGGACTCTGGACGGTCGAGCTCGCCGGCGGCGTCCGCGAGCGTCCGCAGCGGCAAGGGTTCCCGCAGCCCCAGGACGGCGCCGGTCTCGTCCAGGAGCCGCGACAGCAAGGTCGACCCGACGTGCCCGACGTGGAATATGAAGTGCAGGGGCTTGCGGCCCTGCGCCTGCCGCGCCGCCTGCGAAGCGGCATTCCCGGGCAGCCAGGCGCCCTGCGTGCCCGGCGCGAGGATGCGGTCGTCCAGGAAGCTCGCTGCGCGGTAGCCCCGGGCATCCATCCGGATCACGAGCACGCGGCCGCGCACGAGATCGACGGCCTGCGGATAGGCATCCGGCGACGCGGACAGGCTGGCGGCATCCATGGGCCGCTATGGTACGCAAAAAAAAGCGGCGGTCCCGAGGGACCGCCGCTGAAGTGTCGAAACGATTCGTCCGGTACGGTTTTTAGAAGTCCACCGTCGCCCGCAGGAAGACATAGCGACCGAGGGCGTCGTAGGTCTGCGGGAAGGTGTTGCCGTTGCCGGTGGTACCGACCGCGCCGCTGATCGACGGGTTGTCGTCCAGCACGTTGTTGATACCGAGCGCGACCGAGGCCTTCTCCGTGATCGCCCAGTTGGCGGCCAGGTCGAAGTAATCCTCGGAGCCCAGCTCGTAGTCGAGGTTGGTCTCGGGCATCAGGTTGTTCGGACCGTCGAGGCCGTTGACCGAGTGGTAGTAGCGCCAGGTGAGCGAGACGTCCACATCCCACGGGGTCTGCCAGCTGGTCCGGAACCGGTGGCGCCACTGCGGGGACGGCGCGCCGACGGAGTTGCTGCTGCAAACCGTCGAGTAGAAGCCCACGCAGTCATACCAGTCGCGCGTGCGGTTCGGATCCGGGTCGAGGTCCAGGCCCGGCACCGGGGTGGTGATCAGCTCTTCCAGGTAGGTACCCGTCAGGTTGAATCCCAGGCTGCCGAAGCGGCCCATCTCGAGCCCCGTGTAGCCGATGTTGATGTCCCAGCCCTTGGTCGAGAGCGAGCCGATGTTCGTGTTGAGGTCCACGACATTGCCCGTGCCGATCCACAGCTGGCCCGTGCCCGGGTTGCGCACGATGCGCGAGCACGCGGCCGCGTCGCCACCCGAGTAGCAGGCGGTCAACGTATTCTGCGCTCCGAACGTCGAGATCGTGTCGTCGATCTGGATGTCGAAGTAGTCCACCGTGATGGCGAGGCCCGGGGCGAAGCGCGGCGTCAGCACCACACCGTAGGAGTACGTGTCCGACTCCTCAGGCGTCAGGCCCGCATTGCCACCCTGCAGGAAGTTGTACTGTCCCGCCGGGCTGTCCAGCGAGGCCGCGCCCACCAGGGCCGCCGGCACGCCGGTCGCGATGCACTCCGCGTCGCTGGCTGTGGGATCACGCGCCTGCGCGCCGCACGGGTCGCCCGGTGCGTCGAACAGGTTGAAGCCCTGCGCCGTGAACAGCTCGACCACGTTGGCCGCACGGACCGCGCGCTGGTAGCTGCCGCGGACCCGGACGTCCTGGATCGGCGCCCACTCGAGGCCGAACTTGTAGGTGTCGGTCGTGACATCGCCGTAGTCGGAGTAGCGGTAGGCCGTGTCGAACGAGAGGCTCTCGGCGAACGCCTGGTCCTGTGCGAGCGGGACCCGCGCTTCCATGAACAGCTCATTGACCTTGGTCGAACCCGAGATGCCGATCGTCGGGCCGCCGGACCCGGCCAGCAGGCCCTGGGTCTGCAGCGCGTCGACGGTGTTGTCGAGCGTGTCGCGACGGTACTCGGTGCCGAACACCAGCTGGACGCCGTCCGAGGCGAGCGGCGACTTGATGTTGTAGACGCCGAGGTCGCCGGTGATCACGCCGTTGTAGATCTCCTGCGAGATCCGCCCGATCTGCAGGCCGGAAGCCTGGAGATAGGTGAGCTGGTCCTGCGTGATGCCGCCCGGTACGAACGGGTTCCAGGGCACGCAGGCCAGATCCGTGCCGTCGATCACCGACTGGCAGGTCGGCACGCCGCCGACGTCCACCACGTTGAGGGCACGCTGCAGGCGCGGCGTCACGAAGTAGTTGAGCGTCGAGGTGTTGGCCCTGACGTTCGAGTACTGCGCCGAGACGTCGTAGCCCCAGCCGTCGTTGATCGCGCCGCGCACGCCGGCCACCGCCCGGAACGAGTTGTTCGCGAACGACTGCTGGCGACCGCCGCCTTCCACGTTGCGCCGGCCGATGTACATCGTGATCGAGTCGCCTGCAGCCACCATGCCAGGCGTGCAACCGATGTCGTCCAGCCAGCCGGACGGCAGCAGCGGGTTGTTGCAGTTGATCGAGTTGGTCTCGAAGAAGTTGCCCGAGGGGGCGATCTGCGCGATCGACTCGTAGTCGTTGAACATCAGCTGCGTGTAGACGTCCGCATGCTCGTTGAACTCGTAGTGACCCATCGCGCCGAGGCTGTAACGGCGCTCCGGACGCTGGTAGTGGTTCAGCGGACCGAAGTTGTACTGGTCGGTCGCGCCGTTCCAGGCACGCGGGTCGGTGGCCGTGTCGACCGTCAGGTCGTAACCACCGGCAAAGTCGGTAAAGCGGCCGCCGGCGCTCGTGGAGGAGCCGCCGCAGGTGAACGAGGCGCCGGTCGCCGGGTTCAGGGAGCAGGCCGAGTAGTCGCGGTCGCGCTGCAGCACCTGGTCGCCGTCGAACACCGTGGCGTAGGCCGTGATGTTGCCGCGTCCGTCGCCGCTGTTCACGCCGACCATCAGGGAGAGCTCCTTGCCCTCGCCGTCGGTCACCGTGCTGTCGGGCAGCGCGAACTCGGCCGGGTTGGTGACGGCACGCGCCGCGATCACGTCGCGCAGCTTGGTCTCGCCCGGGCCGGTGAAGTCGTTCTCGTGCCAGTACGTGCTGTACTGGGAGGTGACCTGCACGCCCTCGAAGTCCTTCTTCATGATGAAGTTGACGACGCCGGCCACGGCATCCGAGCCGTAGACCGCGGACGCGCCGCCGGTCAGGACGTCGACGCGCTCGACCATCTGCGTCGGGATCTGGTTGATGTCCGCCGCCGAGTTGGTCACGCCGCCGTAGGGCATGCGCCGGCCGTCGATCAGCACCAGGGTGCGGGGTGAGCCGAGGCCGCGCAGGTTCAGGGTCGCCGTGCCCGTCGCGCCGTTGGCGACCGTCACGTTCTGCGCCGCGAAGGCCTGCGGCAGCTGGTTCACGAGGTCTTCGATGCGGGTGACGCCCTGCGTCACGACATCCGCGGCGGTGACCTGCGTGACGGGTGTGGTCGACTCGAGGTTCGCCGAGCGAATGCGCGAACCCGTGACGACGATCTCACCCAGGTTCTCCTGCGCGAGCGCAGGTGCCGCGCCGGCTGCCGTCAGTGCACCCATGACGAGTGCGCGACGTACGGCCGAAGCGACCTGGTTCTTACGTTCCATTGCTTACGTCCTCCCGCGAACGGCTCTGCCGTTCATTGATATTGCTGAGTTGACCTGTCAACCAAATAACTCGAAAGCCGCAGTGGCGATTTAGATACGCCTGTGGCGCCACTTTGGATGGGCGGATCATAACAACATTGCCCTCGTGCGCAACAAGCGTGGCAAAAGAACAACGAATGCGAGCGAAACTGCGGAGAAACCGCTCGCCGGGGTTGGCGCCGAGGACCCAAGTAGCGAGGCGGTCAGGCCGGATATCCGCCGGTGTACCGGGGTTTATTGTTGCTGCAACGCTACAATGGGGAGGGCGTGCGTCAGCGCAAAGGACTGGAGGAGTCCGAGCTGGCGGGTGCGAACTCCCCACGCGGCATGATGATTAGGGCACAATACCGCTATTGTTCACCACGAAATCGTACTAGCGGGCCTCTAAAAGGCCTCTATTCCCCACGAGCGTTTCGATCGGCCCGGGTTTGTCGCCGCTGCACTTCGTGCGTCAGGGATTGCTTCGGGCTTCCCGGGATGTCGTTCGCAAAGTCGGGAGGCTGACCCGGTCGCCCGGCGCGAGGCCGATGCGAGCCGCCGTCCCGGCCTTGACCTCCAGGACGGCGGTCACGGGCCCCTCCGACTCGATCGGTGCCAGCGAGAGCGGGCGTGCGTCGTGGCCGATGTTCTGCACCCGGCCGGTCGGGTCGATGAACACCAGGTCAAGAGGGATATAAGTGTCCTTCATCCAGAAGGCGGCCGGCTGCGGTGTCCGGAACAGGAACAGCATGCCGCGGTCGTCGGCCAGCTCCCTGACGAACATCAGTCCGCGCGTGCGGCTGCGATCGTCGGCGGCAACCCAGACCCGGAAGACGTGCGTGCCGCTTTCTGTCGCGACTTCGACTTCGGCCTCGGGCAGGGAGGGGAACGGATCGGCGGACGGGGCGGGCGTGCTGGCGCAGGCGACGAGCAACGCCGCGCCGCCAAGCAGCAGGGAGGCGCGCCTCATGGCTTCCCAGGCCCGGCGCTCGCGGGGCTGTCCTCGCCCGCGATGACGAGGCCGGCGAAATCGAACCGGGTGAGCAGGACCGAGCCTTCGCCGTCCAGGGCGCGAGCCGGGGCGACACAGAATCCACGGGCGGCCACGCGGAAACTGCGGGGCGGCGAGCCGGGCCCCTCGAGCGCTCTTTGTTCGACCTCGTCGAGGACGCAGCGGCTCTCGCCCTGCGTGCCATAGATCCGTTCGCCCGCTTCGTCGAGCAGGGTCACGTTCACGGGAATGCCCCGGCCGGAGGCGCCGATGCCGAGTCCGGGGGCGGCAAATACGACGGCCAGTTCACCGCCGCCATGCTCTGCCGCGAACCGAAGGCGCAGGCCCCGGCCGTCGGGCCTCGACATGCCGGTGCAGGCGAGCCCGGGCTCCGTCCAGCGGACGTCTTCCTCGATATTGCCTCGCAGCCGCATCGCCAGGTAGCCGTCGCCAGCCGGCAGGCATTTAGCGGCCGCGGGCGCGCCCGCGCCCGGCGCGGAAACCGCGCCCAGGGTGAACAATGCGAGTGCCGTCAGCATGCCGGGCGCGCCGCCTCAGGCGGCATCCGAGCGGGCGACCAGCAGGTGCTTGGCGAGCGTGCCGTGACCACGGCCGATGGCACGGATCAGGTGCATCACGGCCGTGAGCAGCACGATGCCCGCGATCAGCAGGAATGGCGCGGCCCAGGGCGACGGACCGTAGTAGACCGCATGGCCGTCGAGCGAAATGCTGCCGCCGCCGACGTCCAGCGCCATCAGCACGGCGGCGAGGGAACCGCCGACCAGGCCGATACTGACGGAAATGCCCACGGTCGCGACCACGAAGTAGAAGATGCCGAGCGGCAGCATCAGCAGGAAATAGAACATCGTCGTCCAGGTGCGACGGTCGACGAGCATGTCCTTGATGCGCTCCAGGATCGGCACGCCCTTGGCCGGATACAGCGGCCGGCGCGGCATGCGCTGCCCGAGCAGGCCCTCGACCAGCCGGCCTTCGGCGAGCGCCAGGACGCGCGTGAAGCCCACGAATATCAGGAAGAACGGGATGCCGATGATGAGCACGAGCAGGCCCGCCGAAATCGACAGCCCGGTGACCGTCATCGTGAAGTAGAAGACGCCGGTCACCATCGCCAGCAGCATGTAGAAGAGGGCCGTCCAGGTGCGCGAGTCGCCGTACACGCCGAAGAAGCGGCCAAGCGCGGTGCGCGCAGCCTTGCGCGGCGGCGGGGCGAGCGCCGTGCGCACCTGTTTCTCGGTGGTGCGATAGGCGGCAGCGACTTCCTCCGGGGCGCCGTAGGTGCTGGCGATCAGCTCGAGGGTGTCGGATTCGCTGCGCGTCGGGTTCGCGGCGACCTCGGCGCGCAGGTATTCCTCGGCGTCATACAGCGCGTCCTGGATCAGGGCGGGATCCTCTCCCGCGAGCGCCGTGCGCAAGGCCTCCAGGTACTGCTCGATCGAGCGCGGGGCGGTCTTTTCGTTCATGAGGAAGCTCCGTTCGCATCCATGAATCCGTCGACGAAATCGCGCGTGTCGCGCCAGATGCCGCGCCACTCTGCGAGCGTCGCGCGTCCGGCCTCGGTAATCCGGTAGTAACGCCGCGGCGGGCCAGCGTATGACGGCACGATCCTGCTCGCCAGCAAGCCATTGGCCGAAAGCTGCCGCAGCACCGGGTAAAGGGCGCCCTGTTTCACGGGCGGGCTGCCGTCAGCGGCCTGCTGCAGGCGCTTGGCGATCTGGTAGCCATAGAGGTCTTCAGCGGCGCGATCGAGGATGGCGAGCAGCACCAGGCCGACGAGACCCGCATTCAGCTCGCGCTGGAACTTCAGCGACAGCCGATCAGGTTCTTCGGGGCTCTCAGCACTTTCGCGGTCGGTCACTGCGCTCATCGATGCTGGCTCATTGAGCGGCGATACTGAGTGTATAATATTACTAACTTAATAATAGTCAAGGGCTGGCCGCCCACCGCTCGCTTCAGGCATGGTGGGACTGCCGATGCGTACCCCGCTCACCGCCGTCTTCGCAGCCTTGGCGGTCGCCGCCTGCGTGGGAATCCCGCGCGACCTGGTGACCCCGGAGGTTTCCTTCGTCAGCCTGCGCGCAATCGAGGCTTCCGTGTTCGAGCAGAAGCTCGAGGTGCGCCTGAAGGTGCGCAATCCGAACCGCATCGAGCTGCCTGTCAATGGACTGGACGTCGACGTCGAACTCGCCGGAGAACCGTTTGCGCACGGCACTTCGGCGCGCGAGTTCGTGATTCCCGCCGAAGGCGAGGCGGAATTCGACATGAACGTCACGGCCAACGCGGCCTCTGCGCTGCTCAGGATAGCCGGCGGGGACTACAGGTCCGGGGAAATCGGCTACCGGCTCACGGGCAAGCTGTCGACCCGCATCGGCATGCTGCGCACGATCCCGTTCGAGCAGGCCGGTGAATTGCCGATCTCGGACCTGCTGGGCCGCAAGGGCCGGCGCAACTGAACCGCAGCAAGATCCGGGTTGCCGCGCGCGGCGCCGGGCGCCAACCTTCGCGCATGAACGCATCCACCAGTTTCCACCGCATCGGCAAGGTCATCGCCCACATCGACCGCGAGGCGGGCCGGCAGCCGGAACTCGCCGAGCTGGCGCGGGTGGCCGGGCTGTCCGTGTTCCATTTTTCCCGGGAGTTCCGCCGCTGGGCGGGCCTGTCCCCGACGCGCTACCTGCGCACCATCGCCCTCGCCACCGCCAAGCAGGAGCTCGACAGCCGCGGGTCGGTGCTGGCGGCCGCCTGGGCGGCCGGACTCTCCGGCGGCGGGCGGCTGCACGATCTGTTCGTGCAGTTCGAGGCGGTCACGCCCGGCGAATACAAGGCCGGCGGCGCGGGCCTCGCGTTCACCCATGGATTCGCGCTCTCGCCCTTCGGGCGCATCCACGCGGCGACTTCGGCGCGCGGGCTCGCCTGGCTCGCGTTCGTCGACGGCAGCGACGAACACGCGGTCGCAGCGCTGGCGCGGCGCTGGCCGCTCGCGACCCTTAACCGGGACGACGAGGGAGCCGTACGGATCGCGCGCCAGGCATTCGTCGAACGCAAGGGCCGCATGGTGCTCGCGCCGATGGGCACGAACTTCCAGGTCAAGGTCTGGCAGGCGCTGCTCGAGCTCGGCGCGCGCGGGGCAACGAGCTACGGAGCGCTCGCGGCCGCGATCGGCAGCCCGGCCGCGAGCCGCGCCGTCGGGCAGGCGGTCGGCTCAAATCCCGTCGCCTGGCTGATCCCCTGCCACCGCGTGCTGCGGCGGGACGGTGACCTCGGCGGCTATCGCTGGGGCGCCGAGCGCAAGCGCGCGATGCTCGCGTGGGAGTACGCGCGGAAGGGTCAGACCGCGTGAGCCAAGGGGTCAGCCAAGGGGTCTGACCCCTTCAGGGCTTGGTGCCGTCGGGTTCGGCGGGTTCGTCGTCCGGTTCCGGGTTGCTGCGCGGCTTTCGGGCCGGCACCAGCATCTGCAGCATGCCTTCCTGCATCCGGTTCCACATTTCCATGTTCTGGCGGGTGAGTTCGGCCATCGCGTTCATCGGTGGCGGTGCGCTGTTCAGCGCCTGCGAGATCTGCTGCTGGACGTTTTCCTGCTGTTTCATGAAGGCCGCCACGCTCTGCTCGAGGTAGCCGGCCATGAAATCCTGCATCGGGCCGCCGTAGTAGCGGATGATCGATTCGAGCAGCTGGGTAGTGAGGATCGGCTTGCCGAACTGCTCCTGCTCGGCGATGACCTGCAGCAGGATCAGCCGGGTGATGTCCTCGCCGGTCTTGTCCTCGACGACCCGTATCTTCTCGCCGCGGACGATCAGGTCGCGGATGTCTTCGAGTGTGACGTGCTTGCTGATGGAGGCGTCATAGAGCCGCCGGTTGGCGTACTTCTTGATCAGCCGTTCCTTGCTCATGCAGGCAGTCTACCGCAGAGCAAAAAAAAAGGACGGCGGCCTGAAGGCACGCCGTCCCGAGGGGGGAGGGTTGAATCCGGTCAGGCGGCCTTCTTGGCGCCCTTTGCGGACTCGGAAACGGTCTGGTCGAACCACTTCGTCAGCTGGGCCTGGTGCTCCGACGAGAGCTTGATCAGGTCCTGCGAACGCTGCGTCGCCTTTTCAGCGAACTGCGTCGACAGCTCGATCTGACGCGAGGTCAGGTCGTTCAGGTCGCGGGCGGAGCTCGCCAGCTGCATCTGCTGCAGCGAGAACTCGAGCATTTCGCCGACGAAGGCGTACTGCTGGCGCGCGATGCGCTCGAAGGCGGCCGCCGAGAGTTCGTTGAGCTTGACTGCCGGGGCGAGCGCCTTCTTGCTGGCGTCGACGAAGGCGTTGAAGTCGAAAGTCTGGTAGGTCATTTCTGGCATCCTTGTCTCGGCATCGCCGATTCGTGATGGGCACATTCTAGCGCCGGTCATGTTGCAGTGCAACAGGAAAGATGTATGCCGGGTCGGGTGGGACGTCGGATCACGTAAAATATCTATATATCAATATGTTAGTTAGTATACGGATGCCTGCCATCAGCTCTCCCCTGCAGCCTGGTATTTTGCGATGCACTCGACGGTTCTCAAGGGCGGGCTCTTGAGCGGCCAAGGCAACGGCCTTGAGCAGCTGGCGGGCTGGCTCGAAGCACAGGCGGCCTTCGCTCGCCTGGCCGCGGCCGGGGTCTCGGCCAATCCCGGGATGGGCGAGGGCCCCGAGCTCTTCGCCGACGCCTTTCGCAGGCTCTTTCCGGTGCCGGAATTCCCGTCCGCCGCGTCGCCGGCCGGCAACGAGGCGTTGCCGCGATTCCAGGCTGCCCTGCAAGGATTCCAGGCTCTGCTGAATGAGGCTGCGCTCGATGCGGGCCGGCGGCTGGTGTCTGCGCTGGCGGAAAGCGGACCGCAGGCACCGCCCATCCAGAGCGTGCGGGAGCTACGGGCGCTCTGGATCGATTGCGGCGAGGCAGCGTGGTCGGCCATGGCCCATCGCGATCCGTTTGCCGCCGCATTGGCCGAACTCCTGGTTGCCTGGGCCGCGATGCGCGCGGCAGGCCGGGCCGCTTGACCCGCCTCGCGCTCGACCCGGCCCGCGTCGCATCCGAAACGACCGAGCTGGCGAGCCGCCTGGCGCTCGCCGCGCGGCAGCTCGCCACGATGGACGTGAAGAACGAAGGCTGTTCGTCGCGCACCGAGGTGTACCGGGACGGCAAGACCGTCCTCTGGCGCTACGGACGCACGGCAGCGGACTCCGGCCTGCCTCCGCTCGTGATCTGTTACGCGCTGGTCAACCGGCCCTACATGCTGGACCTGCAGCCGGACCGCTCGCTGATCCGCGGGCTGCTGGCGCGCGGCCTCGACGTGTACCTCGTCGACTGGGGCTACCCGGACCGCGGCGACAGCGGGCTTTCGCTCGACGACTACGTGAACCGCTTCCTCGGCGGTTGCATCGACCGCGTGCGCGAGGCGCACGATGTCCCTGCGGTCAACCTGCTCGGCGTCTGCCAGGGCGGCACGCTGTCGATCTGCCACGCGGCGCTGCACCCCGGGCGCGTGCGCAACCTGGTGACCATGGTGACGCCCGTCGATTTCCATACCGACGACAACCTGCTGGCGAAATGGTCGCGGCGGCTCGACGTCGACGCCGTCGTGGAGTCGCTCGGCAACGTTCCGGGCGAGTTGCTCAACGCGGCCTTCATCGCCCTCATGCCGCTGCGGCTCACGGCAGGCAAGTACGCGGGCCTTGCCGACGTCGCGCACGATCGCGTCGCGCTGGAGAATTTCCTGCGCATGGAGCGCTGGATCCACGACAGTCCCGACCAGGCCGGCACCGCGTTCCGCCAGTTCATCCGCGGCTTCTTCCAGGAAAATCGCCTGGTGCGCGGCGGCCTGCAGATCGGCGGGCAAGCGGTGGACCCGCGCCGGATTTCCTGCCCGGTCCTGAACGTCTTCGCGTCCCAGGACCACCTGGTACCGCCTTCGGCCTCGCGGCCGCTCGGCGGGCTCATCGGCAGCAGTGACTACACGACCTTCGAATTCGACGGCGGCCACATCGGCATCTACGTGAGTCGCCGCGCGCAGGAACTCCTGCCGCGCACGATCGCCCAATGGCTGGAGGTTCGCTGATGCGCGGCAGCGCGGGGCTTCGGTTAGCATGATCGGCTCGATGCAGAAGACCCCGACATTGCCGTTTTTTCGCGTTCGCCTCTTGCCGGCCGCGCTGGTCGCCGCCGCATGCCTGGCGGCCTGCGCGGGCGAGAAGTCCGGGCAGTCCGGGACGGCGGCGGCCACGACCGTCGTCATGGCGGACGTGTCGGCCGTCGAGTGGCGCGACACCATCGAGGCGCTCGGCACCGCGCGCTCGAACGAGTCGGTCACGCTCACGGCCAAGGTCAGCGAGACCGTCCGCAAGGTCGCATTCGACAGCGGCGACGTGGTCCGCGCCGGCGACGTGATCGTGGACCTTTCCAGCGGCGCGCAACTCGCCGGCCTCGAGGAGGCGAGGGCAGCCTACCAGGAGGCCGAGCGGCAGCTCGCGCGCGGCCAGGAGCTCGCCCGGTCGAAGATCATCTCCGAGAGCCAGCTCGACACGCAGCGCTCGACGCGCGACGCCGCCAAGGCCCGCATGGACGTCGTGCGCGCGCAGCTCGCCGACCGGGTCATCACCGCGCCGTTCGACGGCATCCTGGGCCTGCGGCGCGTCAGCCCGGGGTCGCTCGTGACGCCGGGCACGGCGATCGCGACGCTCGACGACATCTCGGTGATCAAGCTCGACTTCAACGTGCCGGAGCGCTACCTCGCCGTTCTGTCCAAGGGGCAGGACATCGTCGCGCGCAGCGAGACCTATCCGGACCGCGAGTTCACCGGGTCGGTCACGAGCGTCGACTCGCGCGTCGACCCGGTGACGCGCTCGCTCACGGTGCGTGCCGAGCTGCCGAATCCCGACCGGTTGCTGCGCCCGGGTATGCTGCTGTCGGTGCGCCTGTTCCAGGGCGCGCGGCAGGCCATCGTGGTGCCCGAGATCGCCGTGCTGCAGGTGGGCACCGACGCCTTCGTCTATCGCGTTTCACCCGACCGGACCGCCACGCGGGTCCGGGTCGAGCTCGGCTCGCGCCGGCGCGGCGAGGTCGAGATCGTCTCCGGGCTCGCGGCCGGCGACACGATCGTGACCGAGGGCGCGGTCAAGCTGCGGGACGGCGCAAGCGTCACGAGCGCGACCGAAAGCCCGGCGGTCGCCGGCTGACATGGTCCTGTCCGACCTCTCGATCCGGCGCCCGGTCTTCGCGACCGTGATGAGCCTCCTGCTGATCACGCTCGGCGTGATCGCCTTCACGCGCCTGACGCTGCGCGAGCTGCCTGCCATCGACCCGCCGATCGTCTCGGTGTCGGTCGAGTACCCGGGTGCCTCGGCGGCCGTCGTCGAGACCCGCATCACGCAGGTGCTCGAGGATTCGCTGGCCGGCATCGAGGGGGTCGAGACCATCGAGTCGCAGAGCAGCAACGGCGAGGGCAGCATCAGCATCGAGTTCTCGCTGGACCGCGACATCGAGGCCGCGGCGAACGACGTGCGCGATGCGGTGAGCCGGGTCGTGGACCGCCTGCCTCAGGAGGCGGACCCGCCCGAGATCGAGAAGGCGGAGTCGGACTCCGACGTGATCCTGTGGCTGAACATGAGCTCGACGCAGATGGACAATCTCGAGCTCTCCGACTACGCGGACCGGTACGTCGTCGACCGGCTCTCGTCTCTCGACGGGGTCTCGCGCGTGCGCACCGGCGGCGGGCAGCGCTACGCGATGCGGGTGTGGCTGGACAGCGCCGCGCTCGCCGCACGCGCCCTCACGGTCGCGGACGTCGAGGCGGCGCTGCGCCGGGAGAACGTCGAGTTGCCCGCGGGGCGCATCGAGTCGACCGACCGTGACTTCATGCTGCGCGTCGAGCGAGGCTACCGCGAGCCGGCGGACTTCGCGCGCCTGACGCTCGCCAAGGGCGAGGAGGGCTACCTGGTCCGGCTCGGCGACGTGGCGCGCGTCGAGCGCGCGTCCGAGGAGCGGCGCGCCTACTTCCGCAGCAACGGGGTCGAGAACCTCGGCATCGGCATCGTCAAGACCTCGACCGCCAACAGCCTGGACGTCGCGCGCGCCGCGCGCGCGACCGCCGGGGAAATCCAGAAGAGCCTGCCGGACGGCACGGACATCTTCGTCGCGTTCGACAGCACCGTGTTCATCGACGCGGCCGTGGACCGCGTGTTCATGACCCTCGTCGAGGCGGTCGCGCTCGTCATCGTCGTCATTTTCCTGTTCCTCGGCAGCGCGCGCTCGGCGCTGATACCGGCGGTCACCATTCCCGTCTGCCTCGTGACGGCGTTCGCGGCGCTGTGGGCGTTCGGCTTCACGATCAACCTGCTGACCCTGCTCGCGATCGTGCTGTGCATCGGCCTGGTCGTGGACGACGCGATCGTCGTGGTCGAGAACGTGCAGCGGCGCGCGGACCTCGGCGAGCCGCCGCTGGTCGCGGCGCGCCGCGGCACCGCGCAGGTCGCGTTCGCCGTCGTCGCGACCACGGTCGTCCTGGTGGCCGTGTTCCTGCCGGTCGGCTTCATGGAGGGAAACACGGGCCGGCTCTTCAGGGAGCTCTCCGTCGCGCTCGCGAGCGCGGTGGCGATCTCGTGCTTCGTGGCGCTGTCGCTGACGCCGATGATGTGCTCCAAGCTCATCCGGCCGCACCGCGAACCGCGCGGGCTGAACGCCTGGATGCACAGGCAGCTGACGCGGCTCTCCGACGCCTACCGGCGGCAGGTCGCCGCGACCGTCGGCCGCCCCGTGTTCTTCGGCGCGGTGCTCGCCGGCAGCGCGCTGCTCAGCCTGCTGCTGTTCTGGATCGTGCCCAAGGAACTCGCGCCCGCGGAGGACCGCGGCGCGTTCTTCATCATGATCGAGGGCCCCGAGGGCGCCGGTTTCGACTACACGGTCACGCAGATCCGCAAGGTGGAGCGCGTGCTCGAGCCGCTGATCGGGCCGGGGCGCCCGATCCAGCGCGTGAATACGCGCGTGCCGGGCTTCTTCGGCGGCAGCGAGGACATGAACTCCGGCATGGCGATCATCTTCCTGCACGAATGGCAGAAGCGCGACGTGACGACCGCCGAGGTCGTGGCGTCGCTGCGCGGCGAGCTCGGCGCGATCCCGACGGTGCGTGCCTCGCCGTTCGTGCGTACCGGCCTGGTGCGCAGCAACAGCCGCCCGCTGCAGTTCGTGCTCGGCGGCCCGGACTACAAGGAAATCGCCCGCTGGCGCGACGCGATGCTCGCGCGCATTGCGGAGAACCCGCGCATCCTCGACGCGGAATCCGATTACCGCGAGACCCGCCCGCAGCTGCGGATCGAGATCAACTACGAGCGCGCCGCGGACCTCGGCGTGTCGACCGAGGAGATCGGCACGACGCTGGAGACGATGATGGGCTCGCGACGCGTCACGACCTTCGTCGAGGACGGCGAGGAATACGACGTGATCCTTCAGGCGCGCGCTGACGACCGTGCCGCGCCGGCGAGCCTGGAGAACCTGTACGTGCGCTCGGGACGGACCGGCGCGCTGGTGCCGCTGTCCTCGCTGGTCTCGCTGGTCGAGGTCGCCGAGCCCGGCACGCTGAACCGGTTCAATCGCCTGCGCGCGATCACGATCCAGGCGTCGCTGGCGGACGGCTACACGCTCGGGGAGGCGATCCGCTGGGTGCAGGCGACGGCCGCGGCCGAGCTGCCGGACGTCGCCCAGGTCGACTGGAAGGGCCAGTCGCGCGAGTTCATGACCGCCGGCGGCGCCGTGCTGTTCACGTTCGCGATGGCGCTCCTGATCGTCTACCTGGTGCTGGCCGCGCAGTTCGAGAGCTTCATCCACCCGTTCGTGATCATGCTCACCGTGCCGCTGGCCGTGACCGGCGCGCTGCTCGGCATCCTGGTCACGGGCGGCACGCTGAACCTCTTCAGCCAGATCGGCATCGTCATGCTGGTCGGCCTCGCCGCCAAGAACGGCATCCTGATCGTGGACTTCGCGAACAAGCTGCGCGACGAGGGCCGTTCCGTGCGCGACGCGATCGTGGAGGCGGCCGCGGTGCGCCTGCGCCCGATCCTGATGACCTCGATCGCGACCATGGCCGGCGCCGTGCCGCTGGTCCTGGCCGGCGGTCCCGGCTCCGCCAGCCGCTCGGCGATCGGCGTGGTGGTGATCTTCGGCGTCGCGTTCTCGACGCTGCTCTCCCTGTACGTCGTGCCGTCCTTCTATGCGCTGCTCGCCCCGCATACCGCTTCGCCCGACGCGCTCTCCCAGGAGATGGAGCGGCTCGAGGCCGAGACGCCGCAGGCGGCCGGGCACGCCTGAGGCGCATTCCGCGCCGGTGCGGGTGTCAAGCCGGACGGGATGACGTAACCCTTTGATCCGAATGAAATAAGGGCGTATTGCGCGCCCTCGGCAAGTCCCCGGCTGGTAGAATCGAGCGTGGCGACGGCAACCCCCTATCAGCAGCTGGAACAGGAATTCAGGCGCCTGCACGCCTTCCGCGGGGTGCTGGCGGTGCTGCGCTGGGATGCCGCCATCACCATGCCCCGGGCGAGCGCGGACGTGCGCGGCGACCAGCTCGCGGCGCTCGAGATCGAGACCCACACGCTGCTGGTGTCGCCGCGCATCTCGCGGCTCCTGGACCGCGCGGACGCCGGCGCCCGCTCGCTGGCCGGCTGGCAGGCCGCGAACCTGCGCGAGATGCGCCGCCTGCACGACCATGCCATCGCAACCCCGCAGTCGCTGATCGCTCGCATGGCCAAGGCCTTCGCCCGCGCCGAGGCGCGCTGGCGCGAGGCGCGCGAGGCGAACGACTTCAACGTGCTGGCGCCGCAGCTCGAGGAGACCGTCAAGCTCGTGCGCAGCAAGGCGGAGCTGCTCGGCCAGCGCTTCTCGCTCGAGCCCTGGGACGCGCTCGCCGACGAGTTCACGCCGGGCCTGCTCGCGCGCGACATCGATGCGATCTTCACGCCGCTCGCGCAGCGGCTGCCGGGACTCGTGACCGAGGCGATCGCGCTGCAGGCCGGCGCGCCGGCACTGCCGATCGAGGGGCGTTTCTCCGCCAGCCGGCAACGCGGCCTGTGCACCGACGTCATGAAGGCGCTCGGCTTCCCGTTCGACCGCGGCCGGTTCGACGAGAGCGACCACCCGTTCACGGAAGGAGTGCCGGGCGACATCCGCGTTTCGACGCGCTTCCTGCAACGGGACGCCTTCCAGGGCCTGCTCGGCGCGCTGCACGAGACGGGCCAGGCGCTCTACGACCTCGGCCTGCCGGCCGAGTGGGTGGACCAGCCGGTCGGCCAGGACCGCGGCATGGCCATCGAGGAGAGCCAGTCGCTGCTGCTGGAGATGATGGTCGGCCGCAGCCGGGCCTTCGTGACCTACCTGCGCCCGTTGCTCGAGAAGCACTACGGCGCGGCCGGGCCCGAGTGGAACGAGGAGAACCTCTATCGCCACCTGAATAGGGTCGCGCGCGGCCCGAGCCGCACCGACGCCGACGAGCTGACCTACCAGACGCACATCTGGATGCGCTACGAGCTCGAGCGGCGGCTGCTCTCCGGCGACCTCGCGGTCAGGGAGCTGCGCGACGCGTGGAACGCGCTGTCGTCCGACCGGCTCGGGCTGGTGCCGGCGAGCGACGTCGAGGGCTGCCTGCAGGACATCCACTGGGCGATCGGCTCGTTCGGTCATTTCCCGTCATACGGCGTCGGCGCGGTGATCGCCGGCCAGCTCTGGGAATCCATCCGCGACCAGCATCCGGGGATCGACGCCGAGATCGCGGCCGGCCAGTTCGGCAGCCTGCTCGGATGGCTCCGCGAGCGCGTGCACGCGATGGGCGCGAGCCTCGGCGTGCCGCAGCTCGTGCAGCAGGCCACCGGGCGCCCGCTGACCGCCGCGCCTTTCCTGCGCTACCTGGAGCGCAAGTACCTCGCGGAATCCTAGAATACGGCGATGATTCCGGCGGCCACCGAAACCTCCGCGAACTTCCGCCGGCTCGCGGCGCGCATCCGCGGCCTCGCCGGCAAGGCGATCGCCGATTTCCGGATGATCGGGGAGGGCGACCGCGTCATGGTGTGCCTGTCCGGCGGCAAGGACTCCTACACCCTGCTCGACGTGCTGCTCTCCCTGCAGCGCGCGGCGCCGGTGCGTTTCGAGCTCGCGGCGGTGAACCTCGACCAGAAGCAGCCCGGTTTCCCGGAACACGTGCTGCCCGACTACCTCGAATCGCTCGGCGTCCCGTACCACGTCATCGAGCAGGACACCTACTCGGTCGTCAGGCGCGTCATCCCCGAGGGGCGGACGCAGTGCGGGCTGTGCAGCCGCCTGCGGCGCGGCGCGCTGTACCGGTTCGCGCGCGAGCGGGGATTCACGCGCATCGCGCTCGGCCACCACCGGGACGACATCGTCGAGACGCTGTTCCTCAACCTGTTCCACGGCGGCCGGCTCAAGGCGATGCCGCCGAAGCTGCTGTCCGACGACGGCGCGAACGTGGTGATACGGCCGCTGTGCTACGTCCCCGAGCGCGAGATCGCCCGCTACGCGCGCGCGCGCGGATTCCCGATCGTCCCCTGCACGCTGTGCGGTTCCCAGCCCAACCTGCAGCGCGAGGCCGTCGCGCGCATGCTCGCGGACTGGGAGCGCGAGCATCCGGGGCGCGTCGAATCGATCTTCAGCGCGCTGTGCAACGTCGAGCCGGCGCATCTCGCCGACCCGGCCGCATTCGACTTCGCCGGGCTCGAGCGCGGGCGCTGATGGCACGCAGCCCCCTGCCGCACAGCCACTGGATCGAACCGGGCCGGCTGCTCGCGGGAGAGCACCCGGCCGGGCTGGACGACCGGGCGACGCGCAAGCGCCTCGCGAAGCTGCAGGAGGCCGGCATCGACTGCTTCATCGACCTGACCGAGCCGGACGAACTGCGCAGCTACGAGCCGCTGCTCGCGGCCCCGCGAGGCGGCGACCGCGCGACCTACCTGCGGCGCCCGATCCCGGACCACGGCGTACCGCAGTCGGAAGCGGACATGCGGATGATCCTCGCGACGCTCGAACACGCGCTCGCCGAGGGCAGGTCCGTGTACCTGCATTGCCGTGCCGGAATCGGGCGCACCAACCTGGTCGCCGGCTGCTGGCTGGCGGGGCGCGACGGCGACGGCGAGGCTGCGCTCGAACGCCTGAACCGCGCCTGGCGGGACAACGCCCGCTCCCGGCGCTGGCCGCGCATTCCGGAGACCGAGGAGCAGGCCGAGTTCGTCAGGCGCTGGGGCGCCCCGCGCGTGCGGCCGGCCGCCCCCGCGTTGCCGGGCGGCGACCGGCGCGACCGCGTGCGCGGCTTGCTGCTCGGGCTCGCCGCCGGCGACGCGCTCGGCCATGCGGCGCACGGCCTGCCGTCCGGCGCGTGGTCGGACAAGACCGCGATGGCGCTGTGCCTCGCGGACAGCCTCGTCACCCGCGGCGGCGCCGACGCTGTCGACCAGGCCGGGCGTTACCGCGACTGGCAACGCAGCGGGCTGTGGTCGAGCACCGGCGCCTGCGTCGGCATCAGCGCGGCGACGAGCCGGGCGCTCGCCGCGACGCAGTGGAGCGGCAACCCGTACGCCGGATCCCACGACCCCGCGCACGCGGACGCCGAGCCGCTTGCGCGCATCGGGCCCGCGGTCGCCTGGTTCGGCGAGCGCCCCGGCGAGGCCATCGAGGCCGCCGTCAACTGCGCGCGCGTCACGCACCAGGCGCCGGTCACGCTCGATGCGGTCCGCCTGTTCGCCGCGCTGCTCTTCGGCGCGCTCGAGGGCCGCGACAAGGCCGCGTTGCTGGCGGCGGACTTCACGCCCGCGCCGGACGCGTGGCGGCCGGAGTCGCTGCGCTCGCCGGTGCGCGAAGTCGCGGCCGGCGCCTGGCGCGGTCGCGCGCCGCGCCGCCTGCTGCGCGGGAGGCTGGCGGCAGTCGCCGCGCTCGAGGCCGCGCTTTCCGCTTTCGAGGCGGGCGACGACATCGCCGGGTGCGCGGCCGTGGCGGCATCGCGGCCGGACGGCGGCCCGGTGGCGGCCGCGATGGCCGGCCAGCTGGCCGGCGCCTGCTACGGCGCCGCGGCGCTGCCGGCGGAACTGCAGGGTTCGCTCGCGCGTGCCGGCGAGATCGCGGCGCTCGCCGACGCGCTGTTCGAGCGCGCGCCGCGGGGGACGGGCCGGTGAAGCGGCGCAAGCCGGCCTGGGAGGACCTGCCGGAAGAGCGGCTGCTCGCGCGCCGCATCGCCGGCCTCGGCCTGACGATTCGCGGCACGCAGGTCGAACGCGCGCTGCGCCGCCTGCAGCGCGAGCTCGCGGGACGGGGGCTCAGGCTGCGACCGCACTGCTGGGCCGCGCTCGAATGGTTCTCGCCCGACGGCGTGCCGGGGATCGCCGTGCCCTTCTACCTGCTCAATCCGCGGCTGCAGGCGCTGCAGCGCCGCTACGCGGGCGAGGCCGAGGGCGGGAACGCGCGCGACCTGATGCGCATCCTGCGCCACGAAGCCGGCCACGCGATCGACAATGCTTTTCGGCTGCGCCGCCGCGCAGGGTGGCGCGCGGCATTCGGTCCCGCCTCGCGCCGCTACGCCGGCAGCTATCGCCCCCGGCCCGGCAGCCGGCGCTACGTGCAGCACCTCGGCGGCTGGTATTCGCAGAGCCACCCGGCCGAGGACTTCGCGGAGACCTTCGCGGTCTGGCTCACGCCCGGCTCGGGCTGGCGGCGGCGATACGCCGACTGGCCGCCGGCACTCGCCAAGCTGCATTACGTCGACGGCCTGATGGGGGAGCTGCGCGACTGCGCGCCGCCGGTCCGCAGCCGCCAGGTGATCGAGCCGGCGCGGGCTTCGCGACTGACGCTCGGGCAGTACTACCGGCGCCTCGCGCGCAGGCAGCGCGGACCCGGCGCGCCGCGCGTCGACGCGGCGCTGCGGCGGCTGTTCGTCGCCCGCATGGATGGCCGCCGGCGCACGCGCGCGGCGCGCATGCTGCGCGAGGAGCTGCCGGTCCTGCGCCGCCGGGTCGCGCGCGAGCTCGGCGTGAGCGAATATCTGGTACGGGAAGTGGTGCTGCGCATGATCGAACGCTGCCGGTCGATGGACCTCGTGCTGCGGGCCAGCCGGCGCGACGCGCGGCCGCGGCTCGCGCGACTGGTCGCGGCGGAGGTCGCGCACTCGATGCGGCAGTGCGGGCCGAGGCACACGCTGTGAAGAAGCTCCGCATCCTGGTCCTGGTGCACGAGACGCTGGTCCCGCCGAAGACGCTCCGGGGCGTGCGCGAGCAGGACGCGGCCGAGTTCCAGACCGAGTTCGACGTCACGAGCTGCCTGCGCGCGATGGGGCACGACGTGCGGCCGCTCGGCATCGGCGACAGCCTCACCGAGCTGCGCGCCGCCATCCAGGACTGGCAGCCGCAGGTCTGCTTCAACCTGCTCGAGGAGTTCGGCGGCATCGTCACCTACGACCAGCACGTGGTCGCCTTCCTGGAGCTGATGCGCCAGTCGTACACCGGCTGCAATCCGCGCGGCATGATGCTGTCGCGCGACAAGGTGCTGTCCAAGCAGATCCTCGCCTACCACCGCATCGCGACGCCGCACTTCGCCGTGTTCCGGCGCGGCGGGGCGCTCAGGATCCCGAAGGCGCTGCGCTACCCGCTGTTCGTCAAGTCGGCGACCGAGGATGCCTCGCTCGGCATCGCCCAGGCCTCGATCGTCGAGGACGCGGCGCGGCTCGTCGAGCGCATCGAGTTCATCCATGCGCACACCCAGTCCGACGCGCTGGTCGAGGAGTACGTCGACGGCCGCGAGCTGTACGTCGGCGTGTTCGGCAACGAGCGGATCCGGACGCTGACGCCGTGGGAGTTCATCTTCGGCGAGCTCAGGCAGGGCCGCGCCGCGATCGCGACGCGCAAGGCGAAGTGGGACCGGGAGTACCAGCAGCGCCACGGCATCACCAGCGGCAAGGCGATGGACCTGCCGCCGGGGCTGGCGGAACGGCTCGACCGCCTCGCGCGCCGCATTTACCGGGCGCTGCACATGACCGGCTACGCGCGCATCGACTTCCGCGTGCGCGCGGACGGCACGCCGCTGGTGCTGGAGGCGAATGCCAACCCGAACCTGGAGCGCGTCGAGGACTTCGCGGAGGCGGCGCGCCACGACGGCATCGCGTACCCGGCCCTGCTGCAGAAGATCATCACGCTCGGGCGCAGCTACCGCGCGGCCTGGCGCGAGAACTGAGCGGCCGCTTCATCTGAGGTGCCGGTCGAGCCAGCCGAGCACCTCGGCGTGCCACTGCTGGCTGTTCGCGGGCTTCAGGATCCAGTGGTTCTCGTCCGGGAAGAACAGGAAGCGGCTGTCGATGCCGCGGCGCTGCAGCGCCGTGAATGCGGCGAGGCCCTGCGTGTACGGCACGCGGAAGTCGAGCGCGCCGTGGATCACCAGCATGGGCGCCTTCCAGCCGGCGACGAACAGCGCGGGATTCGACTCTTCGTGCCGCGCGGGATTCGCGAAATACGGGCCGCCGTGTTCCCACTCCGGGAACCAGAGCTCCTCGGTCGTGTAGTACATCGAGCGGTTGTCGAAGATGCCTGCGTGGCTCACGAGGCACCGGAACCGGTCGGGCCAGCGGCCGGCGATCCAGTTCACCATGTAGCCGCCGTAGGATGCGCCGAGCGCGCAGGCGCGGTCGCCGTCCAGCCACGGGAACCGCTCGAGTGCCGCGGCGAGTCCCAGCTGCAGGTCCTCGAGCGGCTTGCCGCCCCAGTCGCCGCTGATCGAGTCGGTGAACGCCTGGCCGTAGCCGGTCGAGCCGTGGAAATCGACGAACACGACCGCATAGCCCGCGCCGGCGTACACCTGGGGGTTCCAGCGGTAGCTCCAGTTGTTGGCGAAGCTGGACTGCGGACCGCCGTGCACGATGAACGCGACCGGGTAGCGCTTCCCGGCGGCGTAATTCCAGGGCTTCACGACGTAACCGTGGACGGTCTCGCCGCCCGCTCCCGCGTAGCGGAAAGGCTCGTACTCGCCGAACCGGACCTCGGCCAGCCGCGCGGCGTTGACGTCCGTGAGCTGCACGGCGGGCGCGCGGCCTTCGATCCCGTACAGGTCGGCCGGTGCCGAGAGGCTCTGGAGTCCGAACACGATACGGCCGCCGGCGGCGTCGAAGTCGGTGACGGTGCCTCCGGCCGTGAGCCTGCGCCGCTCGCCGCTCGCGAGATCGACGGCGAACAGCGGGTGCTGGCCGAGATCGTCGGCGACGACGTAGACCTCACTGCCGTCGGGTGAAAAGCGGAAACCGGCGACCGACCGGTCCCAGTCGCGGGTGGTGAAGCGCACGTTGCCGCTCGCGGCGTCGCGCACGACGAGGCGGAAGCGGTCGGCCTCGAATCCCGGCCGGTCCATGGAAAGGTGCGCGAGCAGTCGGCCGTCCGGCGAGTACGCCGGCTGCGCGTCCCAGGCCGCGTTGTCGGGCGTCAGGTTGACCGGGGCCGCGCTGCCGTCCGCCGGCACGCGCCAGACGTCGAAGTTGGTCGACAACGGTTCGGCGCGTCCGCGCAGCCGCGCGGCGAACACGACCTGCCTGCCGTCCGGGCTGAAGGCGAAGTCGGCGCGGCCGCCGGACGGCCGCGGCGGGACGTCGGCGTCCAGCGCGGCGGTGAGCGGTACCGGCTCGCCCCTTGCGTGCTGACCGGCATCGAGGGCGATGGAAAACAGCCGGGAGACCCGGCCGTCCTCCCAGCGATCCCAGTGGCGCACGAACAGGCGCTCGTGCGCCTGGCCGCGCTGCTTCGCGGCCTGCGCCGCATCGAGGCGGCTGCGGGTGCACGCCAGGTCGGGGCAGTCCGGGAACACCTCGACGGCGACCACCAGGCGGTCGCCGCGCGGCGACGCGCGGAAACTCGCCACGTCGAGCGGCAGGCGGGTGACCTGCGACGCCTCGCCGCCGGCGAGCGGCAGGTACCAGACCTGGGCCGAGCCGCTGCGCGAGGACAGGAAGAACACGCCGCGGTCCGATCCGCCCCAGTCGGCGGCGCCGTCATTCTCCTCGTGCGTCGTCAGGCGCCGCGGCGCCGCGTCCGCCGCGCGCCCGAGCAACCAGAGGTCGGTGCGCCCGCGGTCGCCGGCGAGGTCGGTCTCCCGCAGCGTGTAGACGAGCAGGCTGCCGTCGGGCGACAGGGCGGGCTCGGAGATGCGCGCCAGCGACACGAGGTCCGCGGCGGCGAGGCCGCGCGGCGCGGAAGCGGCGAGCAATGGCAGCAGCGAGAGACCGGCGGCGACCAGGATTTTCCGCATCATGACCTCACGGCGCGCGGCCGGATGAGCCCGAAGACGCTCGAATAGCCGTGCACGAAGGTGGCGCCCTGGATCGGCGCGATCTCCCCGGCGCTGAACATGCCGGCGACCGGCACGTCGACCATGCGACGCAGCGTACCGGAGTCGTGGCCGCTGACGCCGAACAGGTTCCTGCCGCGGCCGGCGCAGGCGAACAGCAGCGCAGCCGCCGGCGGCACGCGGCCGGCGAGCGAGGCGGCGAGCCGGCGTTCGAGTTCCCCGGATGCCGCTTCGGCATCGCGCAGGTGGAACTGCACGACGGCGGCCTGCGCGACCCGACCCCCGATCCACAGGGCGCCGCTGTCGGGATCGAGGCCGAGCACGTTGCGCACCAGGAAATCCCCGGCGCCCACCGCCTGTCGCGGTCCGGGCAGCGCGAGCCCGATGCAGAGGTCGTCGCCGAAGCGCGCGCGATCCGCCTCGTCGAGGCTCGAGAACAGCGCCGTGAGCACCTCCCTCGGGCGCTGGCCGTCGAGTTCGCTGATCAGGTTGCCGTCGCACGCCGTGACGAACAGCGGGTCGCCGACCGGCCGGCAGCCCTGCGCGAGCACGGGATCCACGACCACGTTGCCTGCGAGCGCGAGCAGCGTCGCGCCCGTCCGGTGCACTTCGCCGTCCGCGACCAGCCGCGCCGTGCCGGGCGCGAGCATGCCGGCCGTGAGTCCGCCGACGACCGTCGAGCCGGGGAACGCGCGGTCGAGGCCGCGTGCACAGGCTTCGGCGTCGATGGTTGCCGGGTCGGCGAGCAGCAGGAAACTCGGCTCGGACTCGGGGCTGACGTCGAGCAGCCGCCACCAGCTCTCGCGCGAGGCCGACAGCGGGGGCAGCCCCGGCTGTTCGAGGTGGATGGCGGTGAGCACGGCATCCGGCAGCCGGCCGCACAGCAGCGCGATGCCCGGCTCTTCCTCCTCTTCGCTGCCCCCGCCGATCAGCCCGCCGGCATTGCAGCCCAGCAACAGGCAGTCGCCGAGCACCGGCCGCAGCAGTTGCGGCAACCGTTCGACGGCGGCCCCGTAGGCGGCGGAAACGAACGCGATCGCAAGGTCGTGCCGCGGCGTGCGGCCGTTGCCGAGCTGGCCGGCCGCCTCGGCGATCGCCTCCTCGAGACGGGCGCCGAGTCCGATGGCGCTGGTCCAGGACATCGATTCGGGCCGCTCAGGCGCCGGCACCGACTTCCTCGTGCGGAATCACCCGGGTTTCCCGTACCGCCGCCTCGATCCATTCGCGCAGGTGGGGGTCCGCCAGCGCGGTGTCGAGATAGCGGGACGCGAGGCCGGACAGCGGCAGGCCGTAAGTGGAGACGCGCAGTGCAACCGGCGCGAACATCGCGTCGGCGATGCTGAAGGCGCCGAACAGCCAGGGGCCGAGCTCACCGTGCTCGCGACGGCAGCCCGACCAGATCGCGTCGATGCGCGCGAGGTCACGGGCAAGCGACGGGGTCATCGGCACACGCCTGCCCGCGGCGCGCGCATTCATCGGGCAGGCCGAGCGCAATGCGCCGAATCCGGCGTGCATCTCGGCGGCAAGCGCGCGCGCGAGTGCGCGCAGCCGCGGTTCGGCCGGCCAGCCGCGGCCGCCTGCGAGTTCGGAGGCGTACTCGCAGATGGCGAGCGACTCCCAGACGACGAGGTCGCCGTGGATCAGCACCGGCACGCGACGGGTCGGCGAGATCTTCGCGATCTCCGCCTCGAACTCCGGGGTGTCGAGGTGGAAAAGGCGTTCCTCGAAGGCGAGGCCGAGATGCCGGAGCAGCAGCCACGGCCGCAACGACCACGAACTGTAGTTGCGGCTGCCGACGACGAGCGTGAGCGCGGACATGCGGCCGAGACTGCGCGTCCCGGGGCGGGGGGTCAACCCTTCATTCGTCCTTGGGACGCTTCGACTTGATCCACTCGGAGAGCTTGCGCAGGTCCTTTTTGGACTTCCACTGCTTCTTCACGAGATGGCCGCTGTCGTAAGGGTCGTAGCCCTTCTTGAGGCCGAGCTGGTTCTGCTGGATGCGCTTGACGCTTCCGCCGGAGTAGTCGTTGCTGAATGCGAGCGACGGGTCGTCGAGCAGGCGGCGCATGACCTCGGCGCTCGCGTCGCCGCTCGCAGGCACCCAGACTGCGTTGCCCAGTTCGTCGAACTCGATGCGGCCGTGACCGAGGCGCTGCTCTTCGGCGAAGTGCGCCATCTCCTTCATCGAGTCGCCGATCTTCCGCAACTTGTCCTTGTCGCCCATCCGGGTACCGCGCGCGAGGTTCCGCCTAGTGTGCGGACGCTATCCGAGGGCGGCCGGGCAATCCGCGACGTCCTTCACATAATCAAGGTCCGCTCAGCGGATACTGACGGCGGCCCTCGCCAGGACGACGTAGGACTCGTCGTGCATCAGCCGCAGCTCGTATTCGCCCGCCGGCAGGGCGCCCTCGGCCGACCCCGGGAAGATGCTCGCCTCGCCGGCAAACGCGGCTTCCGTGTACGCGAAGCCGAGGTAACGGGACACGTCGGCGTCGCCGGTCCGGTACAGGCCGATCCAGTCGCGCAGGTCGCCCGGCGCATGGCGCCAGCGCACGCGGATCGGCTCGCCGCGCGCGACGGCAGGCTCGATCGCCTCGAGCACGGGCATCGCGCCCGGCTCGACGATGCTGAATGCGCTGCGCCGCAGCACCGACCCGTCCTCGCCGACCAGCAAAGCATCGTAGTCGCCGGCGGCGAGGCCGATCGTCGAGACGGGGATCATGCGCTGCCAGTCGTGGGGCATGTCGCGCACGCCGGTCAGGGCGCCGCCGGGCCCGCCGCCGCGCGGCACCACGAGCGCCGTCCAGCCCGGTCCCTCGGGGTCCCAGGTGCGCAGCGAGACGACGGCGCCTTCCGGCACGCGCCGCGGCGTCGCGGCGATGAGCGCCGGCGCGTCGATCGGCCGGGCCCGGAACGTGGAGACGACCGCGCGGTGGTCGGAAGGCCAGGGGAAGACCGCGATGTCGGTGAACGGTCCATCCGCTTCCCCGACGACCTGAGACGCGACCACCTCGCTGTTCCCCGCGGTGAACACGTAGTCGATGCGGCTGCGGTTGCCGTCGTCGTCCACGAGCGGGTGCGGCGCGCCCGGCGACCAGGTGAAGCCAGGCTTCGCGGCCGCATCCGCGTGCGCTTCGCGGAAGCTGTCGCGCAGGCCCGCGTCCGCGAGCAGGCGCGTGACTGCGCGATCCAGCGCGCCTTCGCCGTCGTCCCGGCCGCGGCGCCGGGTCCCGGGCGGGTCGAGGTGCGACGAGCTGTTGAAGTCGCCGGTGAGGAACACGGGCGTGCCGTCCGCGGCCAGCCGGCCGAGCGCCGCGAGCGGTTCGGCTTCCCGGAGGCGGACGGCGGCCTCGTCGGACCCGCTCGAGAGGTGGACGTTTGCGACCGCGACCACCTTGCCGGGCCTCACCATCACCCAGGCATGGAGCGTGGCGCGGTCTAGCGCGGTGGTCGAGTAGGGGGATGCGCCGGAGTCGGTGCGGATGCCCGCACCCGAGTCGAAGATCGGCCACCGCGACAGCAGGCGCCGCCGCTCGTCCACGTACGGCATCCCGGCGACTTCGGCGATGCGGTGCAGGTTGCGGTCGGCTTCCTGCACGCCGACGATGTCCGGGTCCGCCGCCCGGATCGCTTCGCCGACCTTCTCGAGGCTGACCTGCTCGCCCCCGTACCAGACATTGAAGGTCATCACGCGCAGGGTGACGACCTCGTCGGCGGGAGCGGGCGGGACTGCCGCCAGGAGCGCGAGCGCGAACCAGGCGGCGCCCCGCCGCCGCCTCATTCCGGCTTGCGGAAACGCAGCGTGAAGCGGTCGCTTTCGCCGATGGCGAGGTACTTGTCGCGGTCCACGTCGCCGAGTTCGAGCGTCGGCGGCAACGTCCACACGCCCTCCGGGTGGTCCGCCGTGTCCTTCGGGTTCGCGTTGACTTCGCTCTTGCCGATGAGCTCGAAGCCGGCCCGCTCGATCATCGCGATCGCGTAATCCTCGCGCACGTAGCCGGACTTCGCCTTCGGGTCCTGGGGCTGACCGGTCTTCGCGCGGTGTTCGACGACGCCGAGGATGCCGCCCGGCTTCAGCGCGGCGTACATGGCCTTGAACATCGCATCGGCCGAGTCGTTGCCCATCCAGCCGTGGATGTTGCGGAAGGTCACGACCATGTCCATCGTCCCGTCCGGCACTGGCTGCAGCGCGTTCGGCGCCTGCAGCGCGGTGACTTTCGCGCGGTCGTAGAGGTCAGGGCGCGCGGCGAGCTTGTCGGCGTACTTCTTCGAGTTGGTCTTCACGTACTCGCTCGTGGAGGCCGGGTCCCAGCCCGCGGCGACGTACTGGCCGTGCTCGCGCAGCACCGGCGCGAGGATCTCCGTGTACCAGCCGCCGCCGCCCGGAGAGACCTCCATGACGGCCATGTCCTGGCGCAGGCCGAAGAACTCCAGCGTCTCCTTCGGGTGGCGGTACTTGTCGCGCGCGCGGTTGGCGTCGCTGCGGTGGTCGCCCGCCAGCGCCTTGTCGAGCGCCGCGAGCGTCGCCGCGTCCGTCGCGGGCGGGTCCGAGGCCGCCGCCGCGAAGGCGGCGAGCGAGGCGAGGGCGGCGATGCCGGCACGGGCGAGGCGGTGCGTCATGGTCATTCCAATGCTCCTTGCTTGCGGATTCAGCCGGCGCCATCCGGCTCGAGGTAAGTGTAACCGGCGAGTTCGGACTCGTAGAAGCGCTTGAGCGCCTGGCCCTCGGCCACGGACAGGCGGCTCTCGCGCATGGCCCGCTCGCAGTCGCGCGCGAAGCGCGGGTACAGCTCGCCCGGGTCGTACTGCATGTAGCCGAGCACCGCGCTCGCCGTGTCGCCCTTGATGATCTCCTCGATCCACCAGCCGTGGGCGTCGTCGAGCCGGATGTGCACGACGTGCGTGTCGCCGAACAGGTTGTGCAGGTCACCGAGCGTCTCCTGGTAGGCGCCGACCAGGAACGCGCCGAGGTAATACTCCTCGCCCGGGACGAGTTCGTGCACCTCCAGCGCGCGCTTGGTGTCGCGCTGGGAGACGAAGCGGTCGATCTTGCCGTCCGAGTCGCAGGTGATGTCCGCCAGTACGGCGCTGCGCGAGGGCCGCTCGTCCAGGCGGTGCAGGGGCAGGATCGGGAACAGCTGGTCGATCGCCCAGCTGTCGGGCAGCGACTGGAAAACCGACATGTTGCAGAAATAGATGTCGGACAGGATCGTCTCGAGGTCCTCGAGCTCCTCCGGCACCCGCCCGAGCTTGCGCGTCTGGTCGCGCACCCGCGCGCAGGTCGCCCAGTACAGGCGCTCGGCGAGGCTCCTCATCTCGATGGTGAGGTAGCCCACGTTGAACATCTGCTGCGCCTGCTCGCGCGCCTGCTGGGCATCGTGCCAGCACTCCACCAGGCGGCGCTCGCTGACGGTGGCATGCGCCTCGTACAGGTCTTCGATGGGCTGCGGGAGGCTGCCGCCCTTCGGCCGCTCGGGCACGCTGAAGCGGTCGAGCCGCGCGGCGCCCAGCACGTTGAACACCAGCACGCTGTGGTGCGCGGCGATCGCGCGCCCGGACTCGCTGAGGATCGCGGGGTGGGGCAGCCCGCGCGCGTTGCACACGCTGGCGACGCGGTAGACGACGTCGTTCGCGTACTCGCGCAGCGAGTAGTTCGTCGACGACTCGAAGTTGCTGCGCGAGCCGTCGTAGTCGATGCCGAGCCCGCCGCCCACGTCGATGTACTCGAGGCCCGCGCCCAGGCGCGCGAGCTCGGCGTAGACCATCGCCAGTTCGTTCACCGCGTCCTTGACGCGCCGGATGTCGTGCAGCTGCGAGCCCGGGTGGCAGTGCACGAGTTTCAGGCAGTCGAGCATGCCGTGCGAGCGCAGCACTTCGACGACCTCGAGCATCTCGGTGGTGAACAGCCCGAACTTCGAGCGGTCTCCGGCCGATTCGCGCCAGCGGCCGGCGCCTTCCGCGGCGAGCTTCACGCGCACGCCGATCTTCGGCCGCACCTGGTACTTCTCCGCGTGCCGCAGGATGTACCCCAGCTCGGAGAAGTTCTCGATCACGGGGATGATGTTGCGGCCGAGCTTGGTCGCGAGGATCACCGCCTCGATGTAGCTGTCGTCCTTGAAGCCGTTGCAGATGATCAGTCGCTCGGGCGCGTCGCCGGTCATCGCCATGACCGCCAGCAGTTCGGGCTTGCTGCCCGCCTCGAGCCCGAAGCCGAGGTCCGCGCTGCCGCGGTAGACCTCCTCGACGACCAGCCGCTGCTGGTTGACCTTGATCGGGAAGACGGCGGCGTAGCGACCCCGGTAGTCGTTCTCGGCGATGGCCGCCGCGAAGGCGTCGTGCAGCGAGCGCAGGCGGTCGCGCAGGACGTCGGAGAAGCGCAGCACGACCGGCGCGGTCAGGTCGCGCGCCTCGAGTTCGCGCACGACCTCGTACAGGTCGATCTCGCGCTCTTCGCTGCGGTGCGGGCGGCAGACGACGTGGCCGGCCGCATTGATGCCGAAGTAGCCGGTCCCCCAGGCGCTGACCGCGTACAGCTGCCCGGAGTCCTCGACGCTCCAGTTCGACCGCGGGGTCACCGCGCCGCGCGTCAGGCTGTCCAATTCCGCGTACCGTTCGCTGGCAGAGGGCGCGGACAATAGCAGATCACGTCGCGCGCGCAACCGGCCGCGCCGGATCGCGGATCCACTCGCTCCACGAACCCGCGTAAAGGCGCCCGCCGGCGATGCCCGCCGCCTCGAGCGCCAGCAGGCCCTGGCAGGCGGTGACGCCCGAGCCGCACATGCAGATCGGCGCGCGACCCGCTTCCGAACCCGTGCGCGCGCGCCACAGCGCGGCGAGTTCGCGCGGCCCGCGGAAGCGGCCGCCGGCGTCGAGGTTCTCGAGGTAGGGGAGGTTCAGCGCGCCCGGAATGTGGCCGGCCACCGTGTCGAGCGGCTCGACCAGGCCCGCGAATCGTTCCGCGCCGCGTACGTCGACCAGAGTCTCGCCACGCGCGAGCGCGGCGGCGACGCCCGCGGCGTCCACCAGCATCGCCGGCCGCGGTCGCGGCTCGAAACGCATGGCCGCGCGCGCCGGCTGCTCCGTTTCGACCGGCCTGCCTTCCGCGGTCCAGGCGGCAAAGCCCCCGTCGAGGACGGCCACGGCATCGTGTCCCAGCCAGCGCAGCATCCACCACAGCCGCGCGGCGAACGCGCCCGACCCGCCGTCGTAGCAGACCACGCGCGACGCATTGCCGATGCCCAGCCGGCCGAGCGTCTCGGCAAATGCCGCGACGGACGGGAGCGGGTGGCGTCCGCTCGCCGGTGTCACGGGCGCGGACAGGTCGCGCTCGAGATCCACGTGTGTTGCGCCGGGCACGTGCCCTGCACGCCAGGCCTCGCGGCCGGCCTCCGGCTTGCCGAGCTCGAAGCGGCAGTCGGCGACGAACCAGTCCGGTTCGGAGAGCCGGCCTGCGAGCTCGTCGGTGGATATGAGTGGCGTGCGCAACCTTTTTCCCGTCCGCCGCATCTTACCCGCCATGGACGAACGACAGGTGACGGCGGCGCGCAGGGCGGCGGAGGGGGCGGAGTCCCGCGGCCGCATCGCGCTCCCCTGCGTCACCGACGGCGAGCGAGACTTCTGGCGCCGCGCGGTGGCCGCCGAGCGTCGCCGCCAGCGCTGCGGCCGTCCGGCGCCGTTTCCCTTCCAGCCCGCCTAGTCAAAAGGGGTGCGTCCCCTTTTGCTCCGTCGGCAGCCGGCCGGCGGCGCCGAGGCAGGCGAGCGCGATCGCCGTCCCGGCGAGCGCGAGCGCCATGTCCTTCTGCCCGTCCCAGATGTCGCCCTGCGTGCCGAGGTAGGCCTGACCGAGGTCGCCGCCGAACGCCAGCGCGGCCGCGAACTCGATCAGTTCGTAGAGCGTCGCGTGGCCCGCCATGAACAGTCCCGGAAACAGGAAGTCCCAGGGCCTGGAGTAGCGGCCGTAGTGCGCGAACAGCTCGACTGCGGCCGGCGTCACGAGCAGGCCGTAGAGGAAATGCACGAGTCGGTCGTAATGGTTGCGCCCTTCGAGCGGCGCGCCGCCGAGCGCCTGCCACCAGTCTGCATACGGCACGAGCGAATAAGTGTAGTGCGCGCCGACCGCGTGGAACACGAAGAACGCGAACAGGCAGGCGTAGGCGAAGTCGCTGAAGCGCAGCCGCCGCGCGGTCAGCGCGAGCAGCGGTACTGCGGCGAAGACGATTGCGTTCTCGAGCAGCCAGTCCTGGCGGAACACGGGATCGAAGGCGAGCGCGAGCCAGATGACGCCGAAGGCCGCGAGCAGACCGGCGGGCCAGCGCCACGACGACGCCGATTTCGGGTACATTCCTCAGTATGAGCGAACACAAGGTTCATACGCATTTTCCCGGCCGGTTGATCTTCATCGGCTTCGGCAGCATCGGCCAGGGCGTCCTGCCGCTGATCATGCGCCACGTCGGCGGGCTCACCGCGGACCGGATCACGATCGTGACCGCCGACGACGCCGGCCGCGAGGAAGCGGCGAAGTACGGCATCAAGTTCGTCAACCATCCGCTCACGCGCGAGAATTTCCGCCACGTGCTCGAGCCTCTGGTCGGCCGCGGCGACTTCGTGCTGAACCTCTCGGTCGACGTTTCGAGCATCGCGTTGATCAAGCTGTGCCACGACAAGGGCGCGCTGTACCTCGACACCTGCATCGAACCCTGGCCGGGCGGCTACACCGACCCGAACATCCCGGCGAGCCGGCGCACGAACTACGCGCTGCGCGAGGAAGTCCTGGAAGTGCGCAAGGGCTGGAGCAACGGCCCGACCGCGGTCATCACGCATGGCGCGAACCCGGGCCTGGTCTCGCACTTCGTGAAGCAGGCGCTGCTCGACGTCGCCGAAGACACCGGCCACGAGGCCGGCAACCCGGTCAAGCGCGAGGAGTGGGCTGCGCTCGCGCAGGCGCTCGGCGTCAAGGTCATCCACATCGCCGAACGCGACACGCAGGTCTCGAACCGGCCCAAGATGCCGGGCGAGTTCGTGAACACCTGGTCGGTCGACGGGTTCGTGAGCGAGGGCAGCCAGCCCGCGGAACTCGGCTGGGGCACGCACGAGAGGCATTTCCCGCGCGACGCGCGCCAGCACGACTTCGGACGCAAGAGCGCGATCTTCCTGACGCAGCCCGGCTGCGCCACGCGCGTGCGCACCTGGACGCCGGAAGCCGGCCACTTCCACGGCTTCCTGATCACGCACGGCGAATCGATCTCCATCTCCGACTTCCTGACCGTGCGCCAGAACGACCGCGCCGTCTATCGTCCCACCGTGCACTACGCCTACCACCCCGCCGACAACGCGGTGCTGTCGGTGCACGAGTTCGCCGGCCGCAACTTCCAGATGCAGGAGAAGAAGCGGATCATGATGGGCGACATCACGAGCGGCATCGACGAGCTCGGCGTGCTGCTCGCGGGCCACAAGAAGAACGCCTACTGGTACGGCTCGCAGCTCTCGATCGACGAGGCGCGCAAGCTCGCCCCCTACAACAGCGCGACCTCGCTGCAGGTCACGGTGGCGGCGCTCTCGGGGATGATCTGGGCGATCGAGAACCCGGCCGCGGGCATCGTCGAGCCGGACGAGATCGACTTCCGCCGCAACCTCGAGATCTGCCGTCCCTACCTCGGGCCGGTGGTCGGCAAGTACACCGACTGGACGCCGCTCTTCGACCGCGGACGGCTGTTCCCGGAAGACCTCGACGAAAGCGATCCCTGGCAGTTCAAGAACATCCGGGTGATCTGATCACTCGTATTCGATCGCGGTGACCGTGAGCCGCTGCACGCCGCCGGGGAGCCGCACCTCGATCTCGTCGTGCATGCGCCGGCCGAGCAGGGCACGGCCGAGCGGCGAGTCCATGCTGACATAGCCGGCTTCGCGATCGAACTCGTCGGGCCCCACGATCCGGTGGCGCCGGTCCGATCCCTGCTCGTCCTCGACGGTCACCCAGGCGCCGAAGAACACGCGGCCACGGTCGGGAGGCGGGTCGCGCACGACCTGCAGGCCGTCGAGCCGCTCGCGCAGGAACCGCACCCGCCGGTCGATCTCGCGCAGCCGCCGCTTCCCATAGATGTACTCGGCGTTCTCCGAGCGGTCGCCCATGGCAGCGGCTTCGGCCACGGCCCGGGTAACGGCCGGTCGCTCAACGCGCCAGAGCGCGTCGAGTTCGAGGCGCAACCGACGCTCGCCTTCGGGGGTCGCATACTTGGAGCCCGATCGAGGGCGTGGCCTAACCATATGAATTCACGACGTTTTCACGACTTTCCAGAATCCCGTCCGGAAACTGTGGCGCGGGTCACGCTGGGACCGCAAGCGGGAGTCTAGGCTTGGGGCCGTCTTTCTTGCCTACGTCAGTATCCCCTAGCGGACTTCCTTCCCTTCACCGAAAGTCCGCACTTCAGCCCCGGGCCACAATCCCGGGGCTCTTTTTTGCCCCGCTAGAATCCGGCCGTGGCGGCGCCCCCCGAGTTCAAGGATCACTTCTCTGGCCAATCGGCTGCCTATCAAAGGTATCGGCCGGACTACCCGCCCGCGTTGTTCGACTGGCTCGCCGCCGCAGCGCCGTCCCGCCGCCTCGCGCTCGACGTCGGCACGGGCAACGGCCAGGCGGCCGTCGCGCTGGCCACGCACTTCGAGGCCGTGATCGGCACGGAGCCGTCCGCCGCGCAGCTTGCCGAGGCGCGGCCGCATGCGCGCGTGACGTACCGGCGCGAGCCGGCCGAATCGCTGTCGGCGGCGCCCGGCAGCGCGGACCTGCTCACGGTCGCGCAGGCGGCCCACTGGTTCGACTGGCCGCGCTTCACGGCGGAAGCGGCGCGCATCCTGCGGCCGGGCGGCGTCATCGCGGTCTGGAGCTACGGCAACTGCACCGTCGCGCCCGACGTCGACCGCCTGCTCGCCGATTTCTCGCGCGACGTCGTCGGGCCTTGGTGGCCTCGCGAGCGACGGCACGTCGAGGAAGCCTACCGGGGACTTCCGCTGCCGTTTCCCGCGCTGCCGGCGCCCGCATTCGAGATGCGGACCGACTGGGATGCCCCCGCCATGCTCGGCTACCTCGACACCTGGTCCTCGGTGCGGCGCTGCCGCGCGCGCACCGGCCGGGACCCGCTCGACCTGATCGCCGGGCCGCTTGCCGGATGCTGGGGACAGGGCACGCGCGCGATGCGCTGGCCCCTGACATTGCTCGCCGGTCGCACCTGAGCCACGCCTGGTCGCGGCGCGGAACCCGGCCGCGACGACGCTGCCTTATACTCCGCGCCCTTCCAGACTGGAGTTCCCCCGCATGGCCCTGCGTACGCTGCTGACTGCATGCCTTTGCCTCGCCCTGGCCGGCAATGCGCTGGCCGAGGGTGCGCCCGCCGCGCCCCTTGCGAGCGGCATCGAGCCGGGCGCCATGGACAAGACCGTTCGGCCCCAGGACGACCTGTTCCGTTTCGTGAACGGCACCTGGCTCGCCAACACGCCTTTCCCCGCCGAGTACGCCAGCGCCGGCGTCGGCATCATGCTGTTCGAGAAGGCGCAGGCCGACGTTCAGGCCATCCTGCTCGAGGACAAGGGCAAGCTCGGCGCCATGTACGCGAGCTTCATGGACGAGGCCGCCGTGGAATCGCGCGGCATCGAGCCGCTCGAGCCCCTGTTCGCGGAGATCGCGGCGATCGACGGACCGACTGCGCTCGCGCGGTATTTCGGCCGCGCCCAGGGCCGCGGCATCAGCACGCCGCTCGGCGTCTACGTCTACCCGGATGCGCGCAAGTCCACGCACAACGTCGCCTACGTGGACCAGGACGGCCTCGGGATGCCGAACCGCGACTACTACCTCAAGACCGAGGACACCTACGTCGAATTCCGCCGGAAGTACGTCGACTACCTCGCGAAGCTGCTGACGCTCGCGGGCGAGGCCGACGCCCCGGCGCGCGCCTCGCGCATCCTCGAACTCGAGACCAGGCTCGCGACCGACCAGTGGACGCCGGTCCAGAACCGCGACCCGGTGAAGACCTACAACAAGCACAGCCTCGCGTCGGCGGCCGAACTTGCGCCGCAATTCGACTGGAGCGCGTGGTTCGCCGCGACCGGCCTGCCGGCCGGCGAGTTCGTGCTGCGCCAGCCGGGCTATGCGACCGCCCTCGGCGGCCACCTGAACGACACCGACCTCGCGACCTGGAAGGATTACCTGAAGGTGCGCACGATCGGCGCCTATGCCCGCGTGCTGTCCTCGCCCTACGTCGAAGCCTCGTTCGACTTCAACTCGCGGACGCTGCGCGGCACGGAGACGCTGCGCCCGCGCTGGAAGCGCGCGGTGCAGGAGACCGACAACGCGATGGGCGAGGCGATCGGCGCGGCCTACGTGGAACGCCACTTCCCGCCCGAGGCGAAGGCGCGCATGGTCAAGCTGGTCGACAACCTGCTCGCGGAATTCGACCGCGGCATCGACCAGCTCGACTGGATGAGCGACGCGACCAAGGCCGAAGCGCACGACAAGCTGCGCAAGATCAAGGTCAAGATCGCCTACCCGGACAAGTGGCGCAGCTACGACGGGCTCGAGATCAGGGCCGGCGACCTGGTCGGCAACGTGATGCGCGCCAACGAGTTCGAGTGGAACTGGCAGGCGGCGCGCGCCGGGCAGCCCAAGGACCCGACCGAGTGGTTCATGACCCCACAGACGGTCAATGCCTACTATCTGCCGACCAACAACGAGATCGTGTTTCCGGCCGCGTTCCTGCAGCCGCCCTATTTCGACATGCGGGCGGACGACGCGGCGAACTACGGCGCGATCGGTTCGGTGATCGGCCACGAGATCAGCCACGGATTCGACGACAAGGGCCGACAGTACGACGGCGACGGCAACCTGCGCGACTGGTGGACGGCCGAGGACAACGAACGCTTCAAGGCGAAGGCCGCGGGGCTCGTGAAGCAGTACGGCGCCTTCGAGGCCCTGCCGGGACTCAACGTCAACGGCGAACTGACGCTCGGCGAGAACATCGGCGACCTGTCCGGCGCCGCGGTGGCCTACCGCGCCTACATCCGGTCGCTGGAAGGCGCCGAGGCGCCGGTGATCGACGGCTATACGGGTCCGCAGCGCTTCTTCCTGGGCTACGGCCAGGCCTGGCGCACCAAGTGGCGCGACGGCCTGATGCGTGAGGTGGTGCTGACCGACCCGCACGCGCCGAGCGAATTCCGCGCGAACGGCGTCGTATCGAACCTCGACGAGTTCTATGCCGCTTTCGAGGTCAAGGAAGGCGACAAGCTGTGGCGGCCCGCCGCGGAGCGCGTGCAGATCTGGTGATTGCCGTCCCTGCCGGGGATAATGCCCGGGACATGAACCGGGCCATGCTCCGCATCGCGATCCCCGTGCTGGCGGCTTCCGTCGCTGCCTGCACGCCGTTCGAGTCGCTCTGGAAGAAGCCGGGGTCGGGCGAGAAGCCGTCCGCGGAGGCACAGGCGACCCCGCCGCCGCCGCTGCCGCTCGGCGAGGCGACGCACCGTTTCCTCATCGCCCCCGACCAGGACGTCGTCGGCCGCGTGCAGGTGACGGTCGCGAAGCACGAGGACACGTTCGCCGACCTCGCGCGCCGTTTCAACGTGGGCTACTCGGAGCTGGTGCGCGCGAATCCGGGCGTCGATCCCTGGCTGCCGGGCGAGGGTACCGAGATCGTCCTGCCGACGGAATTCATCCTCCCGGACGCGCCGCGCGAAGGCCTGGTGCTGAACCTGGCGCAGATGCGGCTCTTCCACTTCCCGAAGCCGGCGAAGGACGCGCCGAAGGACGCACCGGTCGAGGTCGTGACGCACCCGATCGGCATCGGCAAGGTCGGCTGGGCGACACCCGAGGGCACGACCAAGGTCGTGTCGCACGTGAAGGACCCGACCTGGACGCCGCCGGTATCGGTGCGCAAGGAACACGCCAAGGACGGGGACATCCTGCCGCCGACCGTCCCGCCAGGGCCGGACAACCCGCTCGGCCGGCACATGATGCGGCTCGGCTGGCCGAGCTACCTGATCCACGGCACGAACAAGCCTCCGGCCGTCGGCATGCGCGCGAGCGCCGGCTGCGTGCGTTTGTACCCGGAGGACATCGCACAGATCTTCGAGGCGGTGCCGGACGGGACGAAGGTCACCGTCGTGAACCAGCCGGTCCTGCTGGGCTGGCGGGGCGACCGCCTGCTGGTGCAGGCCTACGAGCCGCTGGTGGACGACGAGCGCAACTGGGAAGACGTGCCGAAGGTCCTGCGCCAGAAGCTCAGGAAGCCGAAGGCCACGCGCTGGAAGCGGGTGGCCGAGCACGACGAAGCGATCGACTGGGAAGCGGTCCGCGCCGCCGCCGCCGAACCCCGCGGCATCCCGGTCTCCGTGGGTCCCGGCACCGGCGGGGACCCGGCGGCGACGATCGCGCAGGCTCCGCGCGTGCGCAACGCGCTGCCGGTCGGCGCGACCTGGGACGGCGTCGAGGACCAGTACGCCGGCGACCCGCGGTTCGCGAAGCCCGACGAGCCGGACACCGCGAAGGCATCGTCGGGGCATTGACTCACCGGCGCGCGACCAGCGCGTAGACAGCCGAGCCCGCGACCACCAGCAGCGCCCCGGCGATCGAGAGGGCGTTCAGGGACTCCGCCGGCACGAGGCCGAGGCCGGAGCGCTCGACCGCCCACATCGCCCCGATCGTGAACAGCGGCGCGGTCGTGAGCACGGCGGAGACCCGAGACAATTCCCAATGATGCAGTGCCTCGCCGAAGGAACCGTAGGCGGCGAGCGTGTTCACGCAGCAGAAGCCGAGCATGCCGAGCTGCAGCCCGTCCAGCTCGAGTACCGAGAGCGGCGCGCTCGCCGGCAGCAACAGCAACACGGCGCCGACGTAGATGATCCACAGCACCTGCTGCGAGGTGAAGACGTCGTGCAGCTTCTTCTGCGCGATGCCGTAAACCGCCCAGCACACGGCAGCCGCCACCGTCAGCGCCACGCCCAGGCCGAGCCCTTCGCGCGGGCGGGCGAGTTCCGGCAGCCGGTCGTTGAAGAACAGGACCAGGCCCGCGAGCAGGGCCGCGAATCCCGCCCATTGCGCCGGCGCGAAGGACTCGCGAAAGACCACCACGCCGCCGACCAGCAGCATGAGCGGCGCGAGCTGGATCACCACCTGAGTCACCGAGGGCGTCACGTGGTCGAGCGCCACGAGGTACAGCACGTAGTTGGCGATCAGGGTCAGCATCGCGATCCCGAGCAGCGCGAGCGCCGCGCGGCCCGCTCCCGCCAGCCGCGGCAGCCGGCCGCGCCAGGCGAGGAACGCGCCGAGTCCGGCCATCGCGACGGCGAAGCGCCACCACGTGATCGTGTACGCGTCCATGCCTTCGAGCGAAACCTTGAGCGCGATCGGCAACAGGCCCCACAGCACGGCCGTCGTGAGCGAGAGCGCGAAACCGAGCCGCGGGTTGGTCGTGCCGACTGCCATGCCGGTTCATGATAGTCTGCGGACGAGCTGGGGGAGTCAGCCGTGACGGAACGACTGGCCGGCATCCAGGTTCAAGAAGAAGCCGGCTCCGGGCATGCGATCGCTGAAACGCCGACGGCGGTGACGGCATTCGTCGGCCGTTGCCTGCGCGGACCCGTCAACCGGCCCGTGCGCATTTCCGGCTTCAACGAGTTCCAGCGGGTCTTCGGCGGCCTGTGGCAGCCGTCGACCCTTTCGTACGCCGTGGAGCAGTTTTTCGAGAACGGCGGGCACGCCGCGCTCGTCGTGCGCGTCACGAACGGCGCGCGCTGCTGCACGATCGAGCTTCCCGCCGGCGGCGCGGCGCTCGTCCTGCAGGCGCTCGCGCCCGGCACGCGCGAGTTCCTGCGCGCCGCCGTCGATTACGACGGCATCGGCGACAACGAGACGGACTGCTTCAACCTCGTGATCCAGCGCGTGCGTACGCCGGGTTCGGAACACATCGAGGACCAGGAGATCTACCGGCGGTTGTCGGTCGACCCGGACTCGCAGCGTTCGGTCGCCGCGCTGCTGCTCGAATCCGGGCTGGTCCGCGTCGCCGGGTCGCCGCCCTCCGTGCGGCCCGATCCGACGCCGCGCCGCGACCCGCGCGGGATCGCCGGCTACGTGCTCTCGGGCAGCGACGCGGACGACGGCGGGCCGCTGACCGACTACGACGTCATCGGCTCCGCCGCGCGCGGCACCGGGCTGTTCGCGCTCGACGCCGCCGACGGCTTCAACTTCCTGTGCATCCCGCCGCTGGCGCGCGACGTCGACGTCGGCGCCAGCACCCTGCTGGTGGCCAACCGCTATTGCCGCGAGCGCCGCGCGATCCTGTTCGTCGACCCGCCGGCGTCCTGGGACAGCGCGGCCCGCGCGCTCGGCGACATGCGCCACTGGCCGTTGCCGTCGGATTCGGCCTGCCTGTATTTCCCGCGGCTGCTCGGCTACGACAAGCTGCGCGGCCGCTTCGAGGCCTTCGCCCCCTCGGGCGCGGTCTGCGGCGCGCTCTCGCGCGCTTCCGAGCACTGGCCGGTCTGGGCCGCGGCCTGCGCCGACGAGGCCGTCGTGCGTCCGGGACTCAAGCTCGCGTGCGCGGTGGACGACGACCAGCGCACGCGGCTGGCCGCCGCCGGCGTCAACGTCGTGCAGGCCGTGCGGCGCCCGGCCGGCGAGGGGCCGATGACGGTCACGCTCGCGGGCCCGGGGGCGGGCTCGGCGGACTGGCGTTCCCTCGCGGCGCGCCGGCTCGCGCTCCTGGCGATGAACAGCATCGAGCGCGGCACCCGCTGGATGGTGTTCGAGCCGCCCGAACCCGCGACCTGGCGGCGCGCGGAACAACAGGTGCGGGAGTTCCTCGCGACGCTGGAAAGCCGCGGCGCCTTCGCGGAGCGCGAGCCCGGCGACCGCTGGTTCGTGGTCTGCGACGAGCGGGTCAATCGCGAGCGGCAGCGCGAACAGGGCGTCTTCAACCTGCTGTTCGGCATTCCCGCGCTGCGGCCGGGCGGCTTCCACGCCTGGATGGTGAGCCATCGGGCCGGCGGCAGCCGCGTGCAGACGGTCAGCCCGAACCTCGCCGGCCTGCCCGACACGGGCCTGACACAGGCGCTCGCCGAGCTCGACGTCCCGGCGCCCGGGATCTTCTAGCCGAATCCGCCGCCGCCCGGCGTCTCGACGACGATTTCGTCGCCGGCCACGACTTCGACGGTCGCGCAGGCCGGCAGCAGCAGCGCCTCGCCGCACGCGCGCACGAGGCGGTTGATGCCGATCGCCCCCGGTCCGCCGCCCGCCAGGCCGAACGGCGCGATGCGCCGGTGGTTCGACAGGACCGCGACGGTCATCGGCGCGCGGAACGCGATGCGCCGGACGAGGCCGTCGCCGCCGCGGTAGCGGCCGGTCCCGCCCGATCCGCGACGGTAGCGGAACTCGCGCAGCAGCACCGGGTGCCGGCTCTCGAGGACTTCGGGGTCCGTGAGGCGCGAGTTGGTCATGTGCGTCTGCACGCCGGAGGCGCCGTCGAACCCCGGCCCCGCGCCCGCGCCGCCGGCGATGGTTTCGTAGTACTGATGGCTGCCGTCCCCGAACGTCAGGTTGTTCATCGTGCCCTGCGATGCGGCCAGGCTGCCCAGCGCGCCGAGCAGCGCGTCGACGATGCATTGCGAGGTCTCGACGTTGCCCGCGACGACCGCGGCCGGCCAGGCCGGGTTCAGCATCGAGCCCGGCGGCACGCGGATCGTGAGCGGCCGGAGGCAACCTTCGTTGAGCGGGAACTCCGCGTCCACCAGCGCGCGGAAGACGTACAGCACGGCGGCGGTGCAGACCGCGAGCGGTGCGTTGAAGTTGCCCGGCTGCTGCGGCGACGTCCCGGCGAAGTCGATGAGCGCGCTGCGGCTCGCGCGGTCGATCCGGACCGACACCTCGACCGCGCTGCCGTCGTCCATCTCGTAGCGCATCCGGCCGTCGCCGAGCCGGCCGACGACGTCGCGCACGCAGGCCTCGGCGTTGTCCTGCACGTGGCCCATGTAGCGCAGCACGGTGTCGGGACCGAGGCGCGCGACCAGCGACCCGATCTCGGCGATGCCGCGCGCGTTGGCGGCGAGCTGGGCCTTCAGGTCGGCCACGTTCTGGTCGGGGTTGCGCGCCGGCCAGCGGCCGGCGGCGAGGCGCTCGCGCAGCGCCTGCTCGCGGATCGCGCCGTCTTCCAGCAGCAGGAAGTTGTCGAACAGCACGCCTTCCTCGTCGATGGTCCGGGAGTCGGGCGGCATCGAACCCGGCGTGATGCCGCCGATGTCGGCGTGGTGCGCGCGCGAGGCGACGTAGAACGCCGGCTGCGTGCCCGCGCCCGCGAACACCGGGCTGACGACGGTGACGTCCGGCAGGTGCGTGCCGCCCGCATAGGGCGCGTTCAGCATCCACGCGCGGCCCGGCCGCAGTCCCTCCGCGTTCGCCGCGATCACGGCCCGCACGCTCGCTCCCATCGAGCCGAGGTGCACGGGCATGTGCGGCGCGTTGGCGATCAGCGCTCCCGATGCGTCGAATAGCGCGCAGGAGAAGTCGAGCCGCTCCCGGATGTTGACCGAGACCGCCGTCGCCTGCAGCACGGCGCCCATCTGCTCCGCCACCTGCATGAAGCGGTGGTTGAAGAGCTCCAGCTGCGCCGGGTCGGCGCGGTGCGCGTCGACCGTGCCGGCGGCGATGCGCTCGCGACGCTCGAGCCGCAGCATGCCGTCGCGCAGCCGCTCGGCCGACCAGCCGGGCTCGACCACCGTGGTCGAATTCGGCTCGACGAGCAGGGCCGGGCCGGCGACCGGCGCGCCGGGCGTCATGGCGGCGCGCTCGAGGAGGGGCACGTCGCGCCAGCCGTCGAACCACGCCGTCGCGCGCGAATCGGCCGCCGCGGGCGCCGCGGTCTCGGCCTCCGCCTCGCCGGCGTCGCCGGGCACGACCGCTTCGACGCGCAGGGTCGCCAGCTGCGGCGCCGCGTCCGGGGCCGCGAAGCCGAAGCGCCGGGCAAATTCGGCCCGGAACTGCGCCAGCACGCCGGGCAGCGGACCATGGGCGACCTCGAGCGCCGTCTCGGTGCCCGGCGCGCGCAACTCGAGGCAGCGCACGATGCGCACTTCCTCCGGCGCCGCGCCCTGTTCGACCATCGCCTGCGCGAGTTCCGCCGCGATCGCACCGAATGCGGCCTCGAGCCCGCCGTGCGTCGCCTCGTCGAGCGGCAGCTCGAGGCTCTGGCGGTGCATCAGCCGGCGGTCGGCGAGGCCGATACCCCAGGCGGAGAGCACGCCCGCCAGCGGGTGCACGAGTATCTCGGCGATGCCGAGCGCGTCGGCGACGCGGCAGGCGTGCTGCGGCGCGGCTCCGCCGTAGCAGAGCAGGGCGAAGTCCGCCGGGTCGTGCCCCTCGCGCACGGACACGTGGCGGATCGCGCGCGCCATCGACTCGACGGCGACGTCCAGGAAACCCGCGGCGACCTGCTCGGCGTCGGCCGGCCGGCCCGAGGCGGTCGCGATCTCCGCCGCCAGCGCGGCGAATCGGCGCTGCACGACTTCCGCGTCGAGCGGCTCGTCGCCGCGCGGACCGAAGATGGCGGGGAAGTTCGCGGGCCGGATGCGGCCGAGCAGCACCTGCACGTCGGTGACCGAAAGCGGGCCGCCGCGGCGGTAGCAGGCCGGGCCCGGGTCCGAACCCGCGGACTGTGGGCCGACGCGCAGCCGTCCGCCCTCGTAGGCGAGCACCGAGCCGCCGCCCGCGGCGACCGTGTGGATGTTCATCATCGGCGCCTGCAGGCGTACGCCGGCGACCTGCGTCTCGAAGCGCTGCGGCAGCGCGCCGTCGTAGAGCGCGACGTCGGTCGAGGTCCCGCCCATGTCGAAGGCGATCAGCCGGCGACGGTCCGTCCGGACGGCGATGCGGGACGCGGCGACCAGGCCGCCCGCCGGCCCTGACAGCACGGCGTTGCATGCGCGGAAACGTTCCGGCGCGACCAGGCCGCCGTTGCTCTGCATGAACTCGAGCCGCGCGCCTGCGTGGCGCGCGCCGAGCCCGGCGCGGAAGCCGCGCACGTATCGCGCGAGCAGCGGCGTGAGGTAGGCGTCGACGACGGTCGTGTCGCCGCGGCTGACGAAGCGGATCAGCGGCGACGCCTCGTGCGAGGCGATCACCTCGGCGAAACCCAGGCCCCGCGCGACGGCGGCGGCGCGGCGCTCGTGCGCCGGGTGGCGGTAGGCGTGCAGGAACACGACCGCGACGCTCTCGATGCCGCCGGCCTGCGCCCGCTCGAGGTCCGCCTTGAGGCGCGCCTCGTCGAGCGGGCGCAGCACCTCGCCGCCGGCCGCGACGCGTTCGTCTGCCTCGATCGTCAGCGCGTGGAGCGGGGCCGGCGGCACGATGCGCAGGTCGAACAGGCGCGGCCGGTTCTGGTAGCCGATCGCGAGCGCATCGCCGAATCCCGCCGTCGTCACCAGCACGGTCGGCACGCCGCGGCGTTCGAGCAGCGCGTTGGTCGCCACGGTCGTGCCGATCCGGATCACGTCGATGCGGGCCTCGCGCCCGCCCTCGCGCTCGAGCAGGGCGAGGATGCCGGCGACGCCCGAGTCCACCGGCAGGCCGTCCCCGGACAGGCGCTTGGCGACGTGCAGACGGCCGTCCGGGGACCGCCCGACGATGTCCGTGAACGTGCCGCCCCGGTCGATCCAGAACTGCCAGCCGCGCCGACTTTCCATGACCTTCAGGATAGCGTCTTGCCTGCGTACGCCTTCCTGAGTTGCTCGAGCGCCCCGGCCGCCAGCCGTTCGGATGCGTCCCGGTAGCCGATCTCGATGGCCCGGCCGAAGCCCTTCCAGTCGAGCAGGTCGAGCGACTCGAGCGACGGCGTGATCAGCAGGTCGCTCTGCCGGCGCCTTTCCAGCGTCGCCGTGGCGCTGTTCACCATGCCCGCGCGCCAGAGGATGCGCAGGATGTTCGGCCGCCCGCGCCGGCCGCGCAGGAGCGACCAGAACGGTGGCGTCTCGGTGGCCTCGACGTCGGCCGTGAACGCGCGATCCATGCCGACGTCCACGCCGATCACCGGCCCGCGGCCCTTGGCGCGCATCACGTCCACGGGCAGGTTGTTCATCGCGCCGCCGTCGACGAACACCTCGCCGCCGTGGAACACGGGCGGCAGCACGCCCGGTATCGCGACCGACGCTCGCAGCCAGCGCCACAGCGTGCCGTGCTGGTGCACGGCGATGCGGCCCGTCGTCAGGTTCGAGGACACGCAGTAGAACGGCAGGGGCAGGTCCTCGATGTCGATGTCGCCCAGTTCGCGGCGCAGCAGCATGCCGACCTTGCGGCCGGAGACGAGCGACACCACCGGCAGCGTGAAGTCGGAGAGCGGGTTGGTGTCGACGAAGCTGCGCCTGAAGCGCTCCGCCAGCTCGGCGTCGTCCCAGTCGCTGGCGACGCCCGCCGCCAGGATGCCGCCCATGCTCGTGCCGCCCACGAGGTCGATCGGCACGCCGTGCTCGCGCAACGCCTTGACGACGCCGAGGTGCGCGAAACCCCGCGCTCCGCCGCCGGACAGCACGAGCCCGACGGCGCGGCCGGTCAGCAGGCGCGCCAGGCGGCCGTGGTCGGCCGGACCCCGGACATGGTGGTGCGGGATTCCGGGCAGCAGCGCCAGCCAGCGTGCCGCGGCGCCGTTCGCGAACCCGCTTTCGTGCAGCAGCACGAGCTCGGCGCGCCGCAGCGCGCCGTCGTGCCACTGTCCGGCGATCCAGCCGGCGTCGTCCCCCCCGGCGCTCGCGAGCAGCAGCACGACGTCGGCCTGGCGCAGGCACAGCCGCGTCCAGGGCGAGTCCTCGGCCTCGGCGGCATAGACGACGAAGTCGTTCTGCGCCTCGCGCTCGTGGAACCACTGCGGGCTGTGCCGGCCCGCGCGCTCGCGCCCGACCAGGTCCGTGCGGCCGAAGCCGGCAAGCGCACCCACCAGGCGCGACGCGTGCAGGGAGACGTCGATGCCCGCATCGAGCGGGACGAGCGCGAGCGTGCGCGGCAGGATGGGCTCGCCGTGCTCGCGTTCGCGGTCGACGAGGCGCTGCACGGACAGCCGTGCGAGCCGCAGCGTCGCGTCCGGGTGGCCGAGCAGGACCCGCCCGAACGTGGCGGAGGAGAGCATCGCGAGCTCGGAATCGCGCAACGCGCGCACCGTCGCCGTGCGCGGCCGCTCGACGATGAGGCCCATTTCGCCGACCGTTTCGCCCGCCGCGATCCGGCCGACGAGCTCGCCGCCCGGGCCGTACACGCCGAGGCAGCCGCTGACGACGAAATACACGGCGTCGGCGGAGTCGCCCGACTCGAACAGCAGGCCACCGCCCGGCAACGACAGCCACTCGAGCTCGGCGACGGCTTCGTCGACGACGCTCTTCGGCAGCCCCGAGAACAGGGGCAGCGCCGCGAGCATCGCCCAGGGATTGGCACGCGGGTCGATCTGGGTCCGGTCGTCCTCGGCGTCCACGCTAGAATCCTTGCCCATGAGCGTCACGGACCGCAAGCTGCTCGAGCGCATCTGGCGGGCGGTGGCCGCGATACCGCCCGGCGAGATCGCGAGCTACGGCGCGATCGCGCGGCGCGCCGGCGCGCCGCGCCGCGCCCGGCTGGTCGGGCACGCGCTCAAGGTGGCGCCGGCGAGCCTCAAGCTGCCCTGGCATCGCGTGCTGAACGCCGCGGGCCGCATCAGCCTTCCGGCCGGCTCCCGGGCGCACCGGATGCAGCGCCGCCTGCTGGAGGCGGAGGGCGTCGTGTTCAGGAACGGCAGGGCGGATCCCGCGACGAAGCGTGATGCCGACCTCGACGCGCTGCTGTGGCGCCCGCGCGCGGACTGATAACATCGCGCCATGGCGAGTCGTCACGTCGTTTTTTCGCACGGCCAGGAGAGCGGACCCTGGGGCACCAAGATCTCCGCGATGTCGGAGGTCGCCAAGAGCGAGGGCTGGAACGTCGACTCGGTCGACTACCGCGGCGTGAACGACCCCCGCGACCGCGTGACGCGCCTGCTCAGCTTCTGCCGCGACCTGCGCGGCGACCTCGTGCTGGTCGGATCGAGCATGGGCGGCTGGGTCGCGACCTCCGCGTCGGCGCTGCTGCACGCGCGCGGACTGTTCCTGATGGCGCCGGCCTTCTACGTCCCTGGCCTCGAGCAGCTTACGGCGAAGCCGGCACCCTGCCCGAAGACCATCGTGCACGGGTGGAACGACGAGGTCGTGCCGGTCGAGAACAGCATCCGGTTCGCGCGCGAGTACCCGGCGACGCTGCACATCCTCGAGTCGGACCACCGGCTGCACGACGTGGTCTCGTTCGTGAACTACCTCTTCGAGTACTTCCTCGTCTCGCTCGACCTTCCGAAGCGTCGCTGACTTGGCGCGCGCTTGGCCGGCCGCGGGGTTGGCGCGCGTGCTTCGCCGGCGGGACCCGCTCGTTCGCTCCGCCGGAACTTAGTCGCTCACTCGCGGGTCCCGCAACGGCTCGCACGCGCGCGATACGCCGCCGCAGGGCTCGCATGCGACATGCCGCGACGCATCACGCGCGCGCCGGCCGGACGGGTCCCCGAGCGAAGCGACTAAGTTCCGGCGGAGCGAGCGAGGGTCCCCGGCCGGCCAGGCGCGCGCATGATGAGTCCCGCCGGCTCGCACGCACGCGAAGCGCCGCGAAACGGGGCGCGACGCGATTACGCGCTATGCTTGCCTCCGGATCGTGTAGGGAGGTGCTGATATGCGCATCTACGTGACGATCGGGGCGGCCGCCGCCATGCTTGCCCTCGCGGGCTGCGGCGGACCGGACGAGCCGAAGAAGGAACGGGAAGTCATGAAGGTGGAGGACAGCGCGTTCGGCCCGCTGGTCACCACGCCCGAGAAGGTCGAGGACCGCACGAACGCGGCAGTCGACCTGCACCGCGAGAACCTGGAAAAGCGTCTCGAGGAAGACGAAGGCACTTGAACCGCACGCTGATGTGGATGCTGCGCGCCAGCATGCGGCTGTTCGTGCGCCCGACGGTCGTGCCCGAAGACGCCCTGTCTCGCCTGCACGGCCGGGCGCGTCCGCTGCTGTACGTGCTCGAGGAGCGCAGCACGTCCGACCTGCTCGCGCTCGAGATCGCCTGCATGCAGGGCGGGCTGCGCCGGCCGGGCAAGCGCCTGAAGCTGCGCGAACTCGACCTGCCGCACTCGGCCGTCGCGCTCGAGCGTCGTGCCGGCGTGCTGCGCCGGCGCGCCGACCGGCGCACGCCGCCGGAGCTTTCGCGCGCAGTCGCCGCCGCGGGCGCCGATCCCGCGGTCGAGCTCGACGTCGTGCCGGTGGCCGTCTACTGGGGCCGCGCGCCGCAGCGCGAGAAATCCTGGCTCGGGCTGATGTTCTCGGAAAACTGGGCGCTGGTCGGCCCGTTCCGCCGCCTGCTCTCCATCGTGTTCAACGGCCGCAGCACGTTGATCCGTTTCGGCGAGCCGCGCGCGATCCGCGCCTACGCGACGGCGGGGCCTGACGGCGCGCGCGGCGCGCGGCGGTTGCTCAAGGACATGCGCGCCGAGTTCCGGCACCTGCGCGTGGACACGCTCGGACCGGACCTCTCCCGGCAACGCGCGATCATCGCCCAGGTGCTTCGCACGCGCGCAGTGCGGCAGGCCGTGCGCCAGGAAATCCGCGACACGCGGCGCACGCGCCGCGACGGCCTGCTGGCCGCGCGACGGCACGCGCTCGAGATCGCGGCCAACTACTCGCACACCTTCGTGCGCATCTCGGAGCGGATCCTGAGCCGCTTCCTGCCGCGCGTGTACGACGGCATCGAGGTACGCAACGCCGAGTACCTCGACCGCCTGCCGCCGGCCTGCGAGATCGTCTACGTGCCGTGCCACCGCAGCCATTTCGACTACCTGCTGCTCTCCTACGTGATCTACCGGCGCGGCTACGCGGTGCCCTACGTGGCGGCGGGCGTGAACCTCAACCTGCCGGTCATCGGCCGCCTGCTGCGCAAGGGCGGGGCGTTCTACATCCGGCGCAGTTTCCGCGGCTCGGGGCTCTACCCGATCGTGTTCATGAAATACGTCGACGTGATGATGAACCGCGGCCACCCGATCGAGTTCTTCATCGAGGGCGGCCGCAGCCGCACCGGCCGGCTGCTGCGGCCGCGGACCGGCATGCTCGGCATGACCGTGCGCAGCTTCCTGCGCGACACGCGCCGCCCGGTCGCCTACGTGCCGGTCTATTTCGGCTACGACCGGCTGCTCGAGGGCGAAACCTACATCGACGAGCTGATGGGTCGGCCCAAGAACAAGGAGACGGTCGGCGGCATCCTGCGCGTGCTGCCGAAGCTGCGGACGCAGCGGCAGAACGGACGCGTCTACGTCTCGTTCGGCGAGCCGCTGCTGCTCGACGGCATGCTCGACCAGGCGCACCCGGGCTGGCGCGAGGCCCCGGGCGACGAGAACACGCGGCCGGCGTGGTTCGGCGAGGCGGTCGAGGCCGTCGCCGGCGAGATCATGAGGCGCATCAACGCCGCCGCCGCGGTCACGCCGGTCAACCTGCTCGCGGTCGCGCTGCTCGCGGCGCCGCGCCAGGCGATGCTGGAAGCCGACCTCGAGCGGCAGCTGCAGCTCTACGTCGAGCTGCTCAAGGTGTTCCCGTACTCGCCCGACGTGTCGGTCGCGGCCGCGGACGGTGCCTCGATCACCCGCTACGGGGAACAGATGGGCCTGCTGGAGCGCCGGCCGCACCCGCTCGGCGACGTTTTGCGAATGGACGAACGCAACGCGGTCCTCGCCACCTACTACCGCAACAACGTCCTGCACCTGTTCGCAATGCCTTCCCTGGTGGCCTGCGGGTTCCTCAACAACGCGGTCATGCGCCACGAGGACATCCAGCGCCTGCTGCAGCGCGTCTATCCGTACGTGCGCGCCGAGCTGTGCCTGCGCTGGCGCGAGGACGAGGTGCCCGGCGTCGTGGACGGCGTGCTGGCGGCGCTGGCGCAGCAGGGCTTGCTCGAGCGCGATGCGCAAGGCGGCGCCTGGCGCCGCCCGACCACCGGCAGCGCCGAGGCCGTGCGCCTTTCCGTCCTTGCACAGGCGACGATCCAGACGGTCGAGCGCTACTACCTCGCGATCGCGCTGCTGCTGCGCGCCGGCCGCGGGGCGCTCGCGCCGGACGCGCTGGAACAACGTTGCGTCGCCATGGCCCAGCGCATGTCGATGCTCTACGGGCTCGCCGCGCCGGAATTCTTCGACCGCGCCATGTTCCGCGACTTCATCGACCTGCTGCGCCAGCGCGGCGTCATCCGCCTGGACGGCGAGGGGCGGCTCGACTACGACGACGCGCTGCTGGCGGTCGCCCAGGACGCACGCATCGTCCTTTCCGAGCAGATCCGCAACAGCATCCTGCAGGTCACCCACAGTTGATCCGCGGCTGCGTTTTGCAGTGCAAAGTCGAGGCGCTGATATATCCTTGCGCCAAATTCCGACCGGTCCTGGCCCTGGGGAACCACATGACCAAGACGCTCTATCGCCCGCTGCCTGCCCTCGTTGCCGCCATCCTTGCGCCCGGCGCCGCCCACGCGGTCGATTTCGCCGCCGGCGGCTGGAGCGGCAGCTTCGACACGACGGTTTCCTTCGGCCAGACCTGGCGCGAAGAGGCGCGTGACCCGAGCCTGATCGGCACGGCGAACGGCGGCAGCGGCCGCTCGCCGAACATCGACGACGGCAACCTGAACTACCGCAAGGGCCGCGTCTCCAGCGCCTACAAGCTGGTCTCGGAGCTCTCGCTCGACCGCGGCGAGAACTTCGGCCTCTTCGTGCGCGGTTCGGCGCTATACGACACGCTGGTCGAGGACTCGCGCACCGAGCGCACGCCGATCTCCGAGGAGGGCAAGGACCTTGCCGGTTCCTACGTGCGGCTGCTCGACGCCTTCGTGTACGGGCGCTGGGACATCGGCGGCCACGACCTCGACGTGCGCGCGGGCCGCCAGGTCGCGAACTGGGGCGAGAGCACCTTCATCCAGGGCGGCATCAACAACGCGATCAACCATTTCGACGTTTCCGCCCTGCGCGCCCCGGGCTCGGAACTGCGCGAGGCCTATCTGCCGCAGGAGATGCTCAAGGTCGGCCTCGGCATCACCGACAACGTGAGCGTCGAAGCGCTCGGCATCTTCGACTGGAACTCGACGCGTCCCGAGCCGGTGGGCACGTACTTTTCGACCAACGACTTCGTGCCGCGCGGCGGACAGGAAGTGTTCCTCGGCTTCGGCGCTTTCTCGGACCAGGGCACCGACTTCCGGCCGCTCGGCGGGCCGTTCATCGAGAACTTCCAGGGCGTGCCGCGCGGCGCGACGAACACGCCCTCGAATTCCGGGCAGTACGGCGCCGCGCTGCGCTGGTTCATGCCGGACTTCTCGCAGGGCACGGAATTCGGCTTCTACTACGTCAACTACCACAGCAAGCTGCCGGTGATCAGCGGCCGCACCGGCACACAGGCGGGCATCGGCAACGCGCTCGGCACGCTGACGGCCGCGATCGCGACCGCGCAGGGGCTCGCCTCAGGCCTGCCGTTCGACACGGCCGTCGCGATCGGCGCGGGCGCGGGCGCGAACGCCGCGGCGGGAGCCGGCGGCGACCTGTCGCTGGAGACGGCCGCGGGCTACGCGACCATCGCCGGCAACACTGCGCTTGGCGGCGGCAACGTCACCACCCAGGCGACCAACCTCGCGACCCACGAATACGCGCAGACGGCGCGCTATTTCACCGAGTTCCCGGAGGACATCTCGCTGTTCGGCGTTTCCTTCAACACCCAGCTCGGCACGACCGGCATCGCCCTGCAGGGCGAAGTGTCGTACCGCATGGACGTGCCGCTGCAGTTCGACGACGTGGAGCTGCTGTTCGCCGCGCTGACGCCCTTCGAAGCGGCCGCGCTCGGCGCCCAGGGCATCGCCGTCCCCGATACCTGCGCCGCGCCGCTGACGACGCTGGCGCGCTGCGGCCAGCTCGGCGCCTACGGCCTCGACACGGTCGTCCAGGGCTGGGATGAATTCGACGTGTGGCAGGGACAGATGACCGCGACCAAGGCCTTCCCGCCGATGCTCGGCGCGGCCCAGCTCGTGGCCGTCGTCGAGGCGGGCATGACGCACGTGGAGAGCATGCCGAGCAAGACTTCCGGCGGCCCGAACGGGCGCGGCCTGCGCTTCAACGGGCCCGGGACCTCGGTGTCGGGCAACCCTGAGCTCGCGGGCCGGCATTTCGGCGAGGTCGAGCCGCTCGACCGCTTCGCCGACGCGGACTCCTGGGGCTACCGGGCGGCGCTGCGGCTCGACTATCTCAGCCTGATCGGCGCGTGGAACTTCTCGCCGCGCTTCGTCTGGTCGCACGACGTCTCCGGCACGACGCCCGGGCCCGGCGGCAATTTCGTCGAGGGCCGCACCGGCGCGACCTTCGGCGTGCTCGCGAGCTACCAGTCCAGCCTCGAGCTCGACGTGAGCTACACCGCGTTCTCGGGCGCGGGGCGCTACAACGAACTGACCGATCGCGACTTCCTCGCGGCTACCATCAAGTATTCGTTCTGACCCGGCCCGGAGGCACGACATGACGAAGCAGAGGCACTCACTCGTACCCGGACTGCTGGCGGCCGCGGGCCTGGCCGCACTCGCGTCGTCCGCCGTTTCGGCCCAGCAGGCGGCCCGCCTCGGCGCGGACCTGACGCCGATGGGCGCGGAGAAGGCGGCCAACGCGGCCGGCACGATCCCCGCCTGGACCGGCGGGATCCGGTCGGCGGCAGATGCCGGGGCGCCCGGGTTCAAGTCGGGCGGCCATCACCCGGACCCGTTCGCCGGCGACAAGCCCCTCTACAAGGTCGACGCGACGAATGCCGGCAAGTACGCGGCGAACCTGACGGCCGGGCACAAGGCGCTGCTCGCTGCCTACAAGGGCAGCTACTTCATGAATGTCTACCCGACCCACCGCAGCGCCGCGTTCCCGCAGCGCATCTACGATGCGGTCAAGGCGAACGCGGCCTCCGCGAAGCTGACGGGCGCCGGCAACGGCGTCACCGGCGCGATCGGCGGCCCGCCGTTCCCGATCCCGCAATCCGGCATCGAGGTGATCTGGAACCACATCCTGCGCTACCGCGCCGACATCGCCGAGCGCGTGATCGGCCAGGCGGCGGTGACCCGCGGCGGCAGCTACAACATGGTGAAGTTCCACGACGAGACCTACGTCGGCTACGCGCTGCCCGGCGCGACCGAGGCGGCGCTCGACAACGTGATCCTGTACTTCATCCAGGAGACGATCGCGCCCGCGCGCCTCGCCGGCGAGATCCTGCTGGTGCACGAGACGCTCGACCAGACCAAGGAGCACCGCAAGGCCTGGCTCTACAACCCGGGCCAGCGCCGCGTGCGCCGCGCGCCGAACGTCGCCTTCGACAACCCGGGCACCGGCTCAGACGGCCTGCGCACCTCCGACCAGTTCGACATCTACAACGGCAGCCCCGAGCGCTACGACTGGAAGCTGGTCGGCAAGCAGGAAATCATCGTTCCGTACAACGCCTATCCGCTGCACAGCAACAAGCTCAAGAACGACGACATCCTGAAGCCGCTGCACATCAACCAGCAGCACGCGCGCTACGAGCTGCACCGGGTCTGGGTGGTGGACGCGACGCTGAAGTCCGGCCAACGGCACATCTACAAGCGCCGCACCTTCTACGTCGACGAGGATTCGTGGCAGATCCTCGTCGTCGACTGCTACGACAACCGCGACCAGCTCTGGCGCGTGCAGGAAGGCCACTCGATCAATTACTTCGACGTGCCGACCTTCTGGACGACCCTGGAGACGACCTACGACCTCCAGGCCGGGCGCTACCTGGCGCTCGGCCTCGACAACGAGGAGCCCGTGACCGTCAACTTCAACGCCAAGCGGACGGCCGCCGACTTCACGCCGGCCGCGATCGCCAACCGCGGCACGCGCTAGGCCGCGCACGGGGCACGGCTTGAGGCTCGCGCTCGCGGCATGCGTCCTGCTGTCGGCGCCGGCGCCGGCCCAGGACGCCGAGCGGGAGGACCCGGCGGCGCGTCCCGCCGAAATCGCGCCGCTGGCGGAGCGCTCGCTCCTGCTCGACCTCGCCTGGGCCGGTCCGCGCGTCTTCGCGGTCGGCGAACGCGGCCACGTGCTGCACTCGGACGATGCCGGCCGCACCTGGCTCCAGTCGCAGGTTCCCGCGAGCGCCAGCCTCACGGCCGTATACTTCGCGGACGACGCGCGCGGCTGGGCCGTCGGCCACGTCGAGGCCATCCTCGCAACCGACGACGGCGGCGAGTCCTGGCGCCTGACGCACTTCGAGCCGGGCAACGCGCAGCCGCTGCTGGACGTCGTCTTCACCGATGCCGAGCGCGGCGTGGCCGTCGGCGCCTACGGCGTCGTCTACGTCACTTCTGACGGCGGTTCCGTGTGGAGCCAGGTGCCGTTCGAGCCGCAAGCGCTGCCCGGCGCCGAGAAGGTCGAGCCTTCCGTGGACGAGATGGAAGCCGACGTCGACCTGGGCTTCGAGTTCCATCTGAACTCGATCGCGCGGGGACCTCCGGGACGGCTGTACATCGGCGCGGAGGCCGGCCGGCTGTTCCGCTCCGACGACGATGGGGCTTCCTGGCGCGAGCTGCCGTCGCCCTACGACGGCTCCTTCCATGGCGTCCTGCCGCTCGACGGCGATACGGTGCTCGCCTTCGGCCTGCGCGGCAACCTGTTCCGGTCCGAAGACGGCGGCCTGACCTGGGCGACGATCCCGACCGGGACCACCGCGCTGCTGAACGGCGGCGCGCGCATCGACGCAGACACCGTCGCCATCGTCGGCATGGCGGGCGTGATCCTGGTCAGCCGCGACGGCGGACGCAGCTTCGCGCTGCACCAGCAGGACGACCGCAAGGCGCTCTCGGCCGTGGTGCCCTCGGGTGACGGGGCGCTGATCGTGGCGGGCGAGGGCGGCGTGCGCCGCCTGCCGCTGCCCGGGAGCGGGACGCCATGAGGGAATCCGGCGACGCACGCATCGCGGCCTGGCTCGAGCCGCGCGTGTTCGGGAATCGCACGCTGATCCTCGCGTTGTTCGCCCTGGTCACCGTCGCGCTCGGCTGGGTCGCGGCGACGGGGCTGCGCCTCGACACGAATTTCAACAAGCAGCTTCCGCTCGAGCACGAGTACATCCGCACCTACCTCGACCACAAGGAGGAGTTCGGCGGCGCCAACCGGCTGCTGATCGCGCTGGTCGCGCGCGACGGCAACATGTTCACGCCGGAATTCTTCCAGGCGCTGAAGATCGCGACCGACGAGGTGTTCTTCATCAAGGGCGTCGACCGCTCGCGCGTGCAGTCCCTGTGGACGCCCAACACGCGGTACACGGAGGTGGTGGAAGGGGGCATCGAGGCGGGCGACGTGATCCCCTCGGACTTCCAGCCGGACGCCGAGGGCCTCGCGCGCGTGCGCGAGAACATCCTGAAGGCCGGCATCGTCGGCCGGCTGGTCGCGAACGACTTCTCCGGCGCGATGGTCAGCGCCCAGCTGCTGGACGCCGACCCGGAGACCGGCGAGCCCGTGGACTACATCGCGATCTCGCAGGAGCTCGAGGACAAGGTCCGCGCCCGCATCGAGCAGGAGAAGGTCGCGGTCTCGGTCGAGGCGCCGGTCTCGGTGCACATGATCGGCTTCGCCAAGGTGGTCGGCGACGTCGCCGACGGCGCGCTCTCGGTCGTGACCTTCGCGGTCGTCACCGTCGCGCTCACGCTGCTGTTCGTGTGGATCTACATCCAGTCGCTGCGCATCGCGCTCGTGCCCGTGATCTCCTCGCTGGTCGCGATGGTGTGGATGCTCGGGCTCCTGGTGCTGCTCGGCTACGGCGTGGACCCGCTCGGCATCCTCGTGCCGTTCATCATCTTCGCGATCGGAACCAGCCACGGCGTGCAGAAGATCAGCGCCGTGAGCGACGCGGCGATGAGCGGCTCCGACAGCAACGAGGCGGCGAGGCGCACCTTCCGGCTGCTGTTCCTGCCCGCGATCGTCGCGCTGCTCGCGAACCTGGTCGGTTTCATCACGATCCTGCTGATCCCGGTCCAGGTGATCCGCGAGATGGCGGTCACGGCGAGCCTCGGCATCGGCGTGATCATCCTGACTGACCTCATCCTGCTGCCCGTGCTGGTTTCCTACGTGCCCATCACCGGCAGGTTCCGCGAGCGCGTCGCGCGGCGCCAGCAGGCGCTGCAGAAGGTCTGGGCGCGGCTCGCGCGCATCACGCACCGGGGGCCCGCGGCGGCGATCATCGCGGTGGCGGCCGTGCTCGCGGTGCTCGGGGCGATCAAGGGCCTCGAGACCCCGATCGGCGACACGCAGGCGGGCGTGCCGGAGCTCAGGCCCGACTCGCGCTACAACCAGGACAGCAACCTCATCAGCAGCCGCTTCTCGATCGGCACCGACATCATCAACGTCATCGTCGAAACCAAGGCGGACGGCTGCATCGACTTCCAGGTCATCGACGCGATCGACCGCTTTGCCTGGCACATGGCGAACGTCGAGGGCGTGCGCGACGTGATGTCGCTCGCCGGGGTGTCCAAGGTCGTGAGCGCGGGCTGGAGCGAAGGCAGCCTCAAGTGGCGGAACCTTCCTCGCGACGAGCGCCAGCTGGTCCAGGCGCAGAGCTTCGTCGAGACCAGCACGGGGCTGCTCAACCGCGACTGCAGCGTCATGCCGGTGATGCTGTTCCTCTCCGACCACCGCGCCGAGACGATCGAGCGCGTGGTCGGCGCGGTCAAGGAGTACCGCGAGGCGAACCCGGCGCCGGACGTCAAGTTCCGGCTGGCGACCGGCAACGTCGGCGTGATGGCGGCGCAGAACGAGGAGGTCAAGGCCAAGGAGTTCGTGATCCTCGGCTGGGTGTTCGCCGCGGTCACGATCATGTGCCTGGTGAATTTCCGGTCCGTGATCGGCACGATCATGGTGATCATCCCGCTCGCGCTGGTCTCGATCCTGGTGTACGCGGTGATGGCCTTCGTCGGCATCGGGCTCAAGGTCAACACGCTGCCGATGGTCGCGCTCGGCGCGGGCATCGGCGTCGATTACGGCATCTACCTTTTCAGCCGCATGCAGGAGTTCCTGCACCGCGGGCAGAACGTGCACGACGCCTACCTGGGTGCGCTGCGCGTCACCGGCGCCGCGATCTTCTTCACCGGCGTCACGCTCGCGATCGGTGTCGCGACCTGGGTGTTCTCGCCGCTCAAGTTCCAGGCGGACGTCGGCCTCATGCTGACCTTCATGTTCCTCGTGAACATGCTGGGCGCGATGATCCTGCTGCCGGCACTGGGGGCGTGGCTGCTGCCGAGGGCGAAGACGGCAGCGTGAGTTGCTTGGCGCGGCTTTGGGTCCGGCGGCCGCTCGAAAATCCACTCGAAACTCAGCTTTAAGCTGTTGCTTTGAATACAGTTTTCTGTATCATACTGTATGTAAACACAGTCTATTGGAGACTGCCATGGACGGGGAGTTCTCGGGAGTTTCGACGCCGGATCTGGTGCGTGAGATCACGACGCTGGCGGGGCATCTCAATGCGGCGAATGCCCGGTTGCTGGCTCTGATCCCGGAGCTGGACCGGCGGCGCGGGTGGGCGGAGGCGGGCGTGAAGAGCTGCGCGCACTGGCTGAACTGGCAGTGCGGGATCTCACTCGGGGCGGCGCGGGAGAAGGTGCGGGTGGCGCGGGCGCTCGAGAAGCTGCCGCGGCTCACGGCGACGATGGCGGCGGGGCAGGTGAGCTACGCCAAGGTCCGGGCCGTCACGCGCGTGGCGGATGAGCGCAACGAGGACTACTTCCTCAACATCGCCCTGCAGGGCACGGCGAGCCATGTCGAAGAGGTGGTACGGGGGTACCGGCGAGCGCTCGATGCCGAAGAGCTGAGTCGGGAGGCGGTCCAGCAGCGGGACCAGCATCTCTGGTTCCATACCGAGCCCGACGGGTCGATGACCATCCGCGGTCGGGTGCCGGCCGAGGTGGGGGCCCTGTTCAAGCGGGCGTTGGAAGCGGCTCTCGACAGCCTGCCGATCCCGAAAGACGTTTCCGCGGAAACGTCTTCGGACGACCTGCACCGGTCGCGGAAGCGCCGGGTCGAGGCCCTGGCCGCCCTGGCCGAGAGCTTCCTGGCGAACGATCCGAAGGATCTCTCTGGTGCCGACCGTCACCAGATCGTGGTGCATGTCGATGCCGAGACCCTGGGGCATGGCCATGCCGGCCGCTGCGAGCTGGAGCAGGGCCCGGCTATCGCAGCCGAGACCGCCCGGCGATTGGCCTGTGATTGCAGCGTCGTACGGATCGTCGAGAACGCCCAGGGCGAACCGCTGGACGTCGGCCGCAAGACCCGGACCATCCCGCCGGGCATCCGGCGGGCACTACAAGCGCGGGATCGTGGCTGCCGCTTCCCCGGCTGCTGCTTCAAGCGCTATGTCGACGGGCACCATGTCCAGCACTGGGCGAACGGCGGGGCGACCAAGCTCTCGAACCTCGTCACCCTGTGCCGCTTCCATCACCGCCTGGTCCATGAAGGCCAGGTCGCGATCCAGACCCTCGACGACGGCGCGTTCCGGTTCGTGAAGCCGAGCGGCGAAACCTTCGACAGCCCGACCCCCGAACCGACCGATGCCCGCGCGATCGTGGTCGCGCACGAAGCCGCGCAGCTTGCCATCACGGCAACTACCGCCGTCACTCGCTGGACCGGCGAGGCGCTCGACATCGATCTCGCGATCGACGGCCTGCTGCAACGAAGGGAGAAAAGCGTTTCCGCGGAAACGTCCTTGACCCGCCGGACTAGGTCCACGGCCCGATCGTGAGCTCGGGATTTCTCAGCGATCTGCGCGCCCAGAATCTGCCAATGGAGCTGTCATTGGCGGCCGAAACGTAGCAGCTGATCTCGATCAAATCACCCGCGGTATTGAAGGGTTTCGCTGCTTCGACGGTATTGTCGTAGCCAGCGTGCATGAACAGGCCGGGCAGGCTCTTCGAGATCCAGATGGCGATCTGGTCCATGGCCATCTCGCACCCTTCCTTCATTTGGGTGTCCACGGCAACGCTGTCCGCCACATGGAAATGGACATGGATCCTGTCGTCGTCCGCGTCGTACCAGCTGCTGATGTCAGCCCGAAACGCCTCGCTGGTTCCGCTTGCCGTCGTCCAGTACACGCCCACTCGCCTTGCGAACTCCTTGGTGAGGCCGTCCAGGCGAATCATTCCGATATCGAGCAATGTTGCGGGTTCCTCTTTCAGGAACCTCGAGATGGATGGGTCTTCCGCATTCGCCAGAAGAGGCATGAGCAACAAGACGGGAAATCCACGCATGAAGCACCTCCTGACTAATCCAGCCCTGGCCTCCCGCGCAGCGTCTTCTTGCGCTTCTGCATCCGCTTCCCCTCCAGCCGCCGCGCCTTGGCCGCGCGGCTCGGGCGCGTCTTCTTCCTCGGCTTCGGCACGTGCCGTGCCTGCCGGATCAAGTCTTCCAGCCGCTCGATGGCGTTCCGCCGGTTCCCTTCCTGCGTCCGCTGCCGGTGCGCCTCGAGCACGAGCTCGTCACCCTGCGTGAGCCGGCGCCCCGCGAGCACGCGCAGCCGCGCTTTGCCCCCCTCGTCGAGCAGCGACGTCGATCCGACGTGGAACCTGAGCTCGCAGGCGGTCGCGACCTTGTTGACGTTCTGGCCGCCGGGGCCGGGGCTGCGCACGAAAGAGAGCGTGTATTCGCTCCCGGGGATCATGTTCAGTCCTGGCCGTCGGCCGACGGAGTGATCGCCGAGGCGCTGCGCGGTGCAAGCATGGATGCGGACTTGCCGCCCTCGAGGATCCGGATCTCGCGTTGCGCGGGCGGGATGGTGATGCCGTTCTCGCGGAACAGCGCCCAGATGCGGCGGTTCACGTCGGAGCGCACGTTGTTGACGCCCTCGGCCGGGTCGCCGATCCAGAAGCGCAGCTCGATCTCCATGCCGTAGTCGGCGAACTCGAGCAGGCGAGCGACCGCCGGCGGGTCCTTGAGGATGCGCGGGTGCTCGGCGGCCTGCAGCAGCAGGTACAAGGCGAGTTCCACGTCGTCGTGGTAGGCGATCCGCACCGGCAGCCGCAGCCGCACGCGCGGATGCCCGTAGCTCCAGTTGATCAGGGGGTTGGTGATCACGTTCTGGTTGGGCACCAGCGTCGCGACGCCGTCCCGGTCGCGCACCACGACGTGCCGGCCGCGAAGCTCCTCGACCCAGCCGAAGCCGGTCGTGCTGGTGCCGGTCGCGCCCGTGAAGCTGATGACGTCGCCCGGCTTGATCGAGCGGTCGACCAGCAGCACGAATCCGCTCACGAAGTTCGCGGCGATCGCCTGCAGGCCGAAGCCGAGGCCGAGGCCGATGGCGCCGGAGAACACGGTCAGGGCGGTGAGGTTCACGCCGGCGGACTGCAGGCCGAGCAGGACCCCGAGCGCGATCAGGAACGCGTAGGCGAACTTGCCGATGCCGATGCGGGTCGACGGCGCCAGTTCCTTGATGGCGTTGATGCGCCGGTCGATCCAGCGCGCGATCCAGACGCTCACCACGACGAAAAAGGTCACAAGCGCGATGGCCTTCAGGACCGACCAGATCGTGATGCGCGTCTTGCCCTGCGTGAGGCCGACCGAATCGAGCAATGCGATCACAGGGTCGAGCAGGCCCAGCACCTTGGTGGCAATCAGGCCCCAGACCAGCAGCGTGACGCGCAGCTCCCAGGCCTTGATCGTGTGGCTCTTGCCGAGCGAAAGCCGCAGCAGGAAGACGACGAGGCGGATGAAGGCGAGCAGGGCGAGCAGCGTCGCGGCCGTCTCGTACCACGGCCGCGGCTTGCCGCCCGCGGCGAACAGGGCGAGGCCGATGACCACGAGGCCGGCGAGGTAGGGCACGACGACGGCGAGCGCGTCGGCCAGGACTCCGCCCGCGTGGCCGTTGGTGCGCGCCAGGTACCAGCGCCGGCCCCAGAGCACGCCGGCAACGACCAGGACGACGGTCGCGGCGACGACCGGGAACTGCGGATTGCCGGCGATCGCCCGGGCGCCGTCCACGAGGGCGAGCAGGCGCTCGATCATGCGTTGAGGTCCGGGATCAACTCGCTTTCGAGCCGGAGGATCTGGTCCTTGAGCAGCAGCTTGCGCTTCTTGAGCCTGCGCAGCTGCAGTTCGTCCACGTAGATGTCGAGCGACAGCCGGCAGATGACGTCGTCGAGGTCCCGGTGCTCGATGCGCAGCTCGCGCAGGCGCTGCATGCGCGCGAAGAGTTCCGTGTTGACCTTTTCTTCGTCGGTCATGCCGGCTGGAAGTCGGACCAGATTGGCCGGATGGAGTCCGGAAGCTTAGCCAATCGACCCGGCGGATTCCACGGAACCGCCGGGTCGTGGAAGTCCGAGCCGACCGAGCCCTCGAGCCGGCAGCGTACCGCCAGCGAGATGGCCTGCTCGCGGTCGCGCACGCCGCCGCCGCCGGTCACGACCTCGACGCCGTGCCCGCCCGCGGCGGCGAATTCCGCGCACAGTTCGCGGCGTGCGCCGGCGGAGACCTTGTAGCGCATCGGGTGCGCGATCGCGGCCTTGCCGCCCGCCGCCACCACCCACCCGGTCGCCTCGGCGAGGTCCGGCCAGTCGCCCGCCACGTGGCCCGGCCGGCCGCGGCCGAGCCAGCGTGCGAACGCCGCCGCGACGTCCGCCGCTGCGCCCGCGGCGACCAGGGCGCGCGCGAAATGGGTGCGGGTCGGCAGGCTGCCCGCCGCGCGGATCGCGGCGAGCGCTTCCGTGCCCGGTGCGCCCGCGGCGTCCAGGCGCGCGGCAATGCCCAGGGCGCGCGTCTCGCGCGCCGCACGCTGCCGCTCCAGCCCCCGCGCCAGCACCGCGTTGGACGGGTCGAGCGCAAGGCCCAGCACGTGGATGGTCCGGCCGCGCCAGGCGGCGGAAATCTCGACCCCGGCGACGCACCCGATACCGTGTGCGCGGGCCGCGTCCGCCGCAGCGGCGACGCCCGTGACGGTATCGTGGTCGGTGAGCGCCATGAGCGTCACGCCGCAGGCAGCGACGTGGGCGACGAGCGCGGCGGGGTCGAGCGTGCCGTCCGAGGCCGTGGAGTGCAGGTGCAGGTCGACCGCCGAGTTCGGGTTCATGCGGCGCGCGGTCCGAGGCCGACGGAATCGACGCGCTCTCCGGTCAGGACGACGAAACCGCGCTGGCGCGCGTAGCCGTCGGCCGTGTAGTCGAACACGTAGGTGCGATGCCAGGCGAAAGGCGCGTCGCCGCCGCGCACCACCCTGAGGCGGTGGATGGCGACCGTGCCGTCCAGCATCTGCACGTTCGCGCCGGCGCAGGTTTCCTGCGCGATCCGGTTGGCGAGTTCGCGAGCCGCCAGGCTCGAGTGCCAGAAGAAGCCCAGCAGGGCGAGCGCGGCCACCGAGAGCAGCAGCCCCCAGGTCATCTGAGCAACGCGAGCCAGTCCGTGTCGGCGTCGGCGTAGCCCACGAAGTTCGGGTTGAGCGTGTTCTCGCGGTTGTAGGCGAGCGGCTCCCCGTCGAGCTTCAGCACGTGGCCGCCGGCCTGCTCGAGCACGCACTGCCCGGCGGCCGTGTCCCATTCGCTCGTCGGCCCCATGCGCGGGTAGACGTCCGCGAGGCCCTCGGCGACGAGGCAGAGCTTCAGCGAGCTGCCGACCTCGACGAATTCGTGCGGGCCGACGCGCTCGAGGAAGGCGTCCAGCGAATTGCCGCGGTGCGAGCGGCTGCCGACCACGCGCAGGGCGCCGGTCCCGCGCTTAGCGACGCGGATCGGCCGGCCCACCGACTCGGCGTCCGACCGGAACGCGCCGACGCCTTCGCAGGCGTAGTAGTCGCGTTCCAGTACCGGCGCGTGCACGATGCCGAGCACCGGCCGGTGGTTGTCGACCAGCGCGATGTTGACGGTGAACTCGCCGTTCCTCTGCACGAACTCCTTCGTGCCGTCGAGCGGATCGACGACCCAGAGACGGTCCCAGTGCCTGCGCGTCGCCCAGGCGACCTGCCCCGATTCTTCGGACAGGACCGGTATCTCCGGCGCGATGCGCTTGAGGCCCGCGAGGATCAGCTTCTCGGACCGCAGGTCCGCCTCCGTGAGCGGCGAGCGGTCCTCCTTCTCCTGCACGCTGAACGAGGACGCGTAGACCTCGAGGATCGCGCGACCGGCCTCGCGCGCGAGCGCGGTCACTTCCAGCAGCAGCTGTTTCGGGTCGTAGGTCATGTCGGCTCCAGTGGAACGGCGCGTTATATCATAGGCGCATGCAGGAACGCGCCGATTTGCCCGACTGGTCCGCGATCGACACCGTGCTGCTCGACATGGACGGCACGCTGCTCGACCTCGGCTACGACAAGCGCTTCTGGGAGGAGCAGCTTCCGCGGCGCTTCGCCCGGAGCCGCGGCGTCCCGCTCGAGGAGGCGCGGCGGCTGATGCGGCCGATCTTCGAGAAGACCGCCGGAACGCTGGACTGGTACTGCATCGAGTACTGGAGCCGCGCGCTCGGGCTCGACATCCTGTCGCTCAAGCGCGCCACGCGCCACGAAATCGACTGGCTGCCGGATGCGCGCGCCTTCCTCGACCGGGTGCGGGCCTCGGGCCGCCGGCTGGCGCTGGTCACCAACGCCCACCCGGAGATCCTCGCGATCAAGGACGCGCACCTCGGCATCCGGCGCCGCTTCGATGCCATGTATTCCTCGCACGACTTCGGCGCGCCGAAGGAGGACGCGGCCTTCTGGCCGAAGTTCTCGTCGCGCGAGCGCTTCGACCCGGCGCGCACGATGTTCGTGGACGACAATGCCTCGGTGCTCGGCGCCGCGAGGCAATACGGCATCCGCTGGCTGTACGCGGTGCGCCGTCCCGTCAACCGCGCGCCCGCGCGCGCGGCGAACGGCTTCGCCGGCGTGCATTCCGTGCTGGAACTGGGGGAGGGGCTCGGCTAGCGCCGGCGGCGCCGGCGGCCACCACCACCACCACCACCACCGCCGGGACGGCCCGGCCGGCGCTGCAGCTCGCGTGGCGACGGTCCGTCGCCTTCCTCGTCGCCGAACGAACGCGGCGCATGGTGAGCGGACTTCAGTTCCGGGAGGCCGGAAGGCTCGTAGCTGCCGACCGGGATGCGATGGCCGATGAAGGCCTCGATCTCCGGCAGCGACTCGACGTACTGCTCGCAGCCGAAGCTGACCGCGTCTCCGGCGGCGCCGGCCCGCGCCGTGCGGCCTATGCGGTGCACGTAGTCCTCCGGGTCCTGCGGCAGGTCGTAGTTGAAGACGTGGCTGACGTCCGGGATGTGCAGGCCCCGGGCCGCGACGTCGGTCGCCACCAGAGCCGCGAGCTTGCCGTCGTGGAACTCGCGCAGCATGCGCATGCGCTTGCGCTGCGGCACGTCGCCGGACATCGCCGCGGCGAGCACGCCGTTGGCGCGCAGCAGCCGCTCGAGGCGCTCGGCCAGGCGCTTGGTGTTGACGAACACGAGCGTGCGCGTGGCGGCGTCCTTGCGCAGCAGGTGGATGAGCAGTGCGGCCTTTTCCTCCATCGCCGGGTAGTAGATGACCTGGCGGACGCGCTCGGCCGTGATGCGCTCGGGCTCGATGCGGATCAGCTCCGGTTCGTTCATGTGCTCGTAGGCGAGCTCGAGCACGCGGTGCGAGAGCGTCGCCGAGAACAGCAGGTTGAGGCGGTGCTCGGGCGCCGGCAGCCGGCGCAGCAGGAAGCGGATGTCCTTGATGAACCCGAGGTCGAACATGCGGTCCGCCTCGTCGAGGACCATCACCTGCACGTGCCGGAGGTCGAAAACGTGCTGGCGGAAGAAGTCGATGGTGCGTCCCGGCGTGCCGATCAGCACGTCGACGCCCGCGGCGAGCGTGCGGCGCTGCTTGTCGTAATCCACGCCGCCGAAGGCGAGTCCGAGCGAGAGCCCGGTGTACTGCGCGAGCACCTCGGCATCGCGGTGGATCTGGATGGCGAGCTCGCGCGTGGGCGCGAGCACCAGGGCGCGCGGCGAAGTGACCGGCCGGTCGGGTGAGGCCGGGTATCGCAGCAGGTGCGAGAACAGGGCGACCAGGAAGGCGGCCGTCTTGCCGGTGCCCGTCTGGGCCTGGCCCGCGACATCGAAGCCGGCGAGCGCGCGCGGCAGGGTCTGCGCCTGGATCGGCGTGCACCGCTCGAACCCCGCGTCGGCGATGCCGCGGGCCACGGGTTCGGGCAGGTGGAGTCCGGTGAAGGAAAGGTCCGATAGTTGTTGCACTTGAAAAAAGAACCTCGACGCGCTACAAAAGGCGCCTAGCGGTGCGGTTCCCCGCACGTTTTGCTCCCAAACGCGCCCAACATTGTGCCGCATCGGGCATCCGCCCGTCACCGATCAACTTGAAACCAGGAGAAATGCCCGCGTGAGCGGCAATATCGTCCATACGACCGACGCGACGTTCGAGAACGACGTCATCAAGTCCGAAACGCCCGTCCTGCTCGATTTCTGGGCCGAATGGTGCGGTCCCTGCAAGGCCATCGCCCCCATCCTCGACGACATCGCGAAGGACTACGCGGGCCGCGTGAAGGTGGCCAAGCTCAACATCGACGACAACCGCCAGACCCCCGTCAAGTACGGCGTGCGCGGAATCCCGACGCTGATCCTGTTCAAGAACGGCGCCCCCGAGGCGCAGCAGGTCGGCCTGGTCGGGAAGTCCAAGCTGGCGGCCCTGCTGGACCAGCACCTGTGAGGGGCTATCTCGGCAACCAGGCCCGCAACCGACAGAAGGGCCATCGCAACCGCGGCGGCGGCGGGGGCCAGAGGCACAGCCAGGAAGGGCTCCCGGTCGACGACCACACGGGGATGGACGGGCCGGACGGCGACATCATCTCGCCGGAGGAGCTGGCGGCATCGCGCAGCGCGATGAGCCTCACGGTCCTCAAGAACAAGCCGGTCCACGAGCTGGTGGGCATGGCGGAGTCGATGGGCCTCGAGAACATGGCCCGCCAGCGCAAGCAGGACGTGATCTTCTCGATCCTGAAAGCGCACGCGAGGGGCGGCGAGGACATCTACGGCGACGGCGTCCTCGAGATCCTCCAGGACGGCTTCGGCTTCCTCCGCTCCTCCGACAGCTCCTACCTCGCCGGGCCCGACGACATCTACGTCAGCCCCAGCCAGATCCGCAGATTCAACCTCCGCACCGGCGACTCGATCTCCGGCCTGATCCGCCCGCCGAAGGACGGCGAGCGCTATTTCGCGCTGCTGAAGGTTGGCGAGATCAACTTCGACACGCCGGAGAGCGCGCGCCACAAGCTGCTGTTCGAGAACCTGACGCCGCTGCACCCGACCAAGCGCCTGAAGCTCGAGCGCGGCAACGGCTCCACCGAGGACCTGACGGCGCGCATGATCGACCTGATGGCGCCGCTCGGAAAGGGGCAGCGCGGGCTCATCATCTCGCCGCCGAAGGCCGGCAAGACGATGCTGCTGCAGAACATCGCCACCTCGATCACCTGGAACCACCCCGACGTCTACCTGATCGTGCTGCTGATCGACGAGCGGCCCGAGGAAGTGACCGAGATGTCGCGCACGGTCAAGGGCGAGGTCGTGGCCTCGACCTTCGACGAGCCGGCGAGCCGGCACGTGCAGGTCGCCGAGATGGTGATCGAGAAGGCCAAGCGCCTGGTCGAGCACAAGCGCGACGTGGTCGTGCTGCTCGATTCGATCACGCGCCTCGCGCGCGCCTACAACACCGTGGTGCCGAGCTCCGGCAAGGTGCTGACGGGCGGCGTCGACGCGAACGCGCTGCAGCGCCCGAAGCGCTTCTTCGGCGCGGCGCGCAACGTCGAGGAAGGCGGCTCGCTGACCATCATCGCGACCGCGCTGATCGACACCGGATCGCGCATGGACGACGTGATCTACGAGGAGTTCAAGGGTACCGGCAACTCGGAAATCCACCTCGACCGGCGCATCTCCGAGAAGCGCATCTTCCCGGCCTTCAACATCAACCGCTCGGGCACGCGCCGCGAGGAGCTGATCACCACCCAGGACGAGCTGGCGAAGATCTGGATCCTGCGCAAGCTCCTGCACCCGATGGACGAGCTGGCGGCAGTCGAGTTCCTGCTGGACAAGATGAAGGACACGAAGACCAACGCCGAGTTCTTCGATTCCATGAAGCGCGGATGAGCGAGGCCCTGCGCCACCTGCGCCGGGCGGACCCGGTGATGGCGCAGCTCATCCGCCGCGCCGGACCGTATGCCCCCAGGCCCGAACGGGGGGTCGGCCCCTACGAGGCGCTGGTGCAGGCGGTGGCGCACCAGCAGCTGACCGGCAAGGTGGCGCAGACCATCCTCGGGCGTTTCTATGCGATCTACGGCGGCGACTGCTGCCCCGACGCAGCGCGCCTGGTCGACACGCCCGACGCGATGCTCCGCGGCTGCGGCTTCTCGCGCGCCAAGTCGGCCGCGCTGAAGGACATTGCCGCCAAGACCCTCGACGGCACGATCCCGCCGCGGCGTGCGCTCGCGCGCATGAAGGATGAGGCGATCATCGAGCGCCTCGTCGAGGCGCGCGGGGTCGGCCGCTGGACGGTCGAGATGTTCCTGATGTTCACGCTCGGCCGGCCGGACGTGCTGCCGGTGGACGACTACGGCGTGCAGAACGGATTCCGCATCGCCTACGGCAAGCGCAAGCTGCCGAAGCCGAAGGCGCTCGCGAAGTTCGGCGAGCGCTGGGCGCCGTATCGCACGACGGCGTCGTGGTACCTTTGGCGCGCCGTGGACCTCGACAGGGAGTCGCGTGGAAAAGCTGCTTGAGCTGATCGCACGTCGCGGCACGGTGCTCGGCGACGGCGCCATGGGCACGATGCTGCACCGCGCGGGACTCACCGACGGCGCGCCGGAACGCTGGAATGCCGAGCGGCCGGACGTCGTGTCGTCCATCCACCGCGCCTACGTCGAGGCCGGCAGCGACTTCATCTCGACCAACACCTTTGGCGGCACGCGCAATCGCCTGGCCCTCGACGGCCTCGAGGCGCGCGTCGCGGAGCTCAACGAGGCGGGCGCGCGGCTCGCGCGCGAGGCCGCCGGCGATCGGCTGGTAGCGGGCTCGATGGGACCGACCGGCGAACTGATGGAGCCGCTCGGGCTACTGACGCCCGACGGCGCGAGGGCGTCTTTCGCCGAACAGGCGCGCGCGCTGAAAGCAGGCGGCGCAGACTTCGTGCTGATCGAGACGATGAGCGCGCTCGAGGAAGTCCAGGCGGCGGTCGAGGGCGCCCGCGAGGCGGGCCTGCCGGCCGTCGTCACGATGAGCTTCGATACCCACTTCCGCACGATGATGGGCGTCAAGCCGGTGGCGGCGCTCGCCGCGATCTCCGCGCTCGGCGTGCGGGTGGTCGGCGCGAACTGCGGCAACGGCCCGGACGAGATCGAACGCATCATGACCGAGATGTCGCAGGCGCTTCCGGAAGGCGTCGCGCTGATGGCGAAATCGAACGCGGGCATGCCGCGCTGGAAGGACGACCGCATCACCTACGGCGGCACGCCGGAAGTGATGGCGGATTACGCGCGGAAGATGGCTGCGCTTGGCGTGGCGGTCGTCGGCGGCTGCTGCGGCAGCACGCCGGAACACATCGCGGCGATGCGCAAGGCGCTCGATCAGGCGTCCCGCTAGCGCCATCTTCAGTCGCCTGCCGAGGCTACCCGCCAGACGATGTTGCCGACGTCGTCGGCGACCAGCAGCGCGCCGTCCCCGGCGACCGCGACGCCGACCGGCCGGCCGCGTGCGTTTCCGTCGTCGTCCAGGAAGCCGGTGAGGACGTCGATCGGGGCGCCGGTGGGCCTGCCGTTGCCGAACGGCACGAAGATCACCTTGTAGCCGGATCGGGGCTCGCGGTTCCAGGACCCGTGCTGCCCGACGAACACGCCGTGCGCATACTGCGCCGGCAGCCTGGCGCCATCCGCGAGCGCGAGCCCGAGCGACGCGGTGTGGGGACCGAGCGCGTAGTCGGGCTTGATGGCCTTCTCGACGAGGTCGGGTCGCCGCGGCTGCACGCGTTCGTCGACGTGCTGCCCGAAGTAGCTGTAGGGCCATCCGTAGAATCCGCCCCGGCGCACCGACGTCAGGTAGTCCGGCACCAGGTCGCCGCCGATCGCATCGCGCTCATTGACTACCGTCCAGAGCCTGCCGGTGACCGGCTCCCAGACCAGGCCGTTGGGGTTGCGCAGCCCCGACGCATAGACGGTGCGCTCGCCGGTTTGCGCGTCGATTTCCAGGATCGCAGCGCGGTCGACCTCGTACTCCATGCCGTGTTCGGCGACGTTGCTGTTGGAGCCCACCGTGACGTAGAGCTTCGATCCGTCAGGGCTCGCGACCACGTTCTTCGTCCAGTGATGGTTCAGCGGGCCGCCCGGCAGGTCGGCCAGCTTCTCGCCGCCCGATTCGATGGCGGTCTCCCCGGCACGGTAGGGAAAGTGCACCAGTGCGTCGGTGTTCGCGACGTACAGCCGGCCGCCGACCAGCGCCATGCCGAACGGCGAGTGAAGGCCGGTCAGCAGTGCGGTGCGCACGTCGGCCTCGCCGTCGCCGTCCGTGTCCCTGAGGAGCGTGATCCGGTCCGCGCTCGGCACGGCTGCGCCGGCGCGTTTCATGACCAGGCCCATCACCCAGCCCTTGAACCCGAGCAACTCCTTCCGCAACGGCCGTTCCGGCGCATTGCTCTCGGCGACCAGCACGTCGCCATTCGGCAGGACGTACAGCCATCGCGGGTGGTCGAGTCCCCCGGCAAAGCGTGAAACGAGCAGGCCTTCCGCGGCCGCAGGCGCGGCGCCATCCGGCCAGCCGACGGCCGGCGCGATGTTGACGACCGGGAAATATCCCTCGTCTTCGGGAGGCGGCAGGCGGGGATCGCGTCCGGTCCCGTCAGCCACCTGCAGGGACGCTTCGCCGCCGCAGGCGACGAGCACCAAGACGGCGACGATCACCGGTACCGCACTATGATGGATACGCATGGTCACACCGACTCTGCCGGGCTGGGTCGCGATCTGTCTGTCAGCGGGCGTCGCATGGGCAGCGGAACCGACTTCGCCACGCCCCCTCGGCAGCCCGCCCGACGCGACCGACAACTGCTACCGCCTGCACAGTCGCGACGGGGAGGTGGCGGGCGAGGCCGAGGTCACCGTTTCGGTGAGCGCAGCCGGCCGCGTGACCGGTGCCGCGAGCGCACCCGGCACGCCGGAGCCGCTCGCCTCGGCGGCGCAATGCGTCGCGGTGACCATGAAGTTCGAGCCGGCGCTCGACGATGCCGGGCAGCCGATGGCGGGCAGGGCGGTCGTCAAGGTCGGCTTCCCGACGCTGCCGCAGCTGCGCCAGGACCTCGAGCGCGCGATCCGTTATTGCCAGCCGGCGATCCAGCCGACGTTCGCGCTCGGCCGCACGGGAAACAACGCCTTCGAAGGAACGCTCGACCTGCTGGTCCGGGTCGGCACGGACGGCAAAGTGCTGGAGACCGTGTTGCCGGCGGGCTCGCTGCCCTGGATGCAGGAGGCCGCGGCCTGCCTGAAGGAGCGGCTCGATTTCTACCCGGCGCGACTGAACCTGAAGGCGGTCGAATCCTGGATCCTGGTCCCGGTCGACTTCAACCTGACGCGCAATCCGCACGAGGAAGTGCGGCTCGAGGCGCCGGTACTTCGCTCCGGGGACGACAAGATCCTCGCGGCGTATCGTGAATGCTACCCGCCCGGCCGCAACGACGAGGCGCGGGTCGGTTACCGCATCACGGTGACCGACGGCGGGCGCGTGCGAAAAGCCGAAGTGATCGCATCCAGCGGCGACGCGGCTCTGGATGCGGCAGGCGCCTGCATCCTGCGACGCCTCGTCTTCGTCCCGGCGCGGCGCAACGGCGTCAACGTGGAAGCGACGCTCGCCTGGCCGATCCTGGTGCGGCCGCCGGGCTAGGCCTTCGCGTCGGGGAATTCCTTGTCGAGGATGCGCACCAGCTCCTCGTCGATGCGGTCGCGGAACATCGCGACGAGGAAGCCGAGCTTGGCCTCGACCACGACGTCGTTCTTGCCGACCGTCACCTTGCCGTCGACGCTCGGGTGCTTGACCGACAGCACGTCGCCCTTCCAGGCGCACACGGCATCGAACTTCTTTGCCAGGGCATCCGCCACCCGCTCGACCTTCTTGCGCGCCGCCTTGGGCGTCAGGTCGTGCTCGCGGCGCAGGTGGATCTTGCTCATAGTGCTCGCCAGCCTATATCGCGTCGGAATTGCATGCCATCCCAGCGGATGCGGTCGACGAGCGCATAGGCGGCCTCTCGCGCGGCCGCAACGCCTTCGCCGAGGCCGACCGCGCACAGCACGCGCCCGCCGGCCGTGAGCAATTGCCCGTCCACCGCCTTCGTGGCGGCGTGGAAAACCTTGCCGGGCAGCTTCGCGGCTTCGTCGAGGCCGCTGATTGCATCGCCGGATCGCGGCTCGTCGGGGTAATTCGCGGCCGCCAGGACGACACCGAGCGCCGCGCGCGGGTCCCACTCGGCCTCGACCGAATCGAGCCGGCCGGCGAGCGCGGCTTCGCAGAGCGTCACGAGGTCGCTCTTCAGGCGCGCGAGGACCGGCTGGGTCTCCGGGTCGCCGAACCGGCAGTTGAATTCGAGCACGTTCGGGGTGCCGTCCTTCGCGATCATGAGGCCCGCGTAGAGGAATCCCGTATAAGGCATGCCTTCCGCGGCAAGCCCGGCGAGGGTGGGGTCGATCACCTCGCGCATGATCCGCGCATGCAGGGCGGGCGTCACGACGGGCGCGGGCGAGTAGGCGCCCATGCCGCCGGTGTTCGGGCCTGCGTCGCCGTCCAGGAGGCGCTTGTGGTCCTGCGAGGTCGCGAGCGGCAGCACGTGGGCGCCGTCCGCCATGACGATGAAGCTCGCTTCCTCGCCCTCGAGGAACTCCTCGACGACGACGGTGCGGCCCGCCGCGCCGAAGTCTCCCGCAAACATGCCTTCGGCCGCCCGGATCGCTTCCTCGGCGCTTGCGGCGATGACGACGCCCTTGCCGGCCGCGAGGCCGTCCGCCTTGACCACGATCGGCGGGCGCTGCGCGCGGATCGCGGCGGCATCGAACGTGTCCCGCGTGAACGCGGCGTAGCGGGCGGTCGGGATTCCGTGCCGGACCAGGAATTCCTTGGTGAACTGCTTGCTGCCCTCGAGGCGCGCGGCGAGGCGACGCGGGCCGAAGCAGGCGAGGCTGGCCGCCTCGAACGCGTCGACGACGCCCGCGACCAGCGGGCCCTCCGGCCCGACCACGGTCAGGGCGACGCCTTCGGTGCGTGCGAGCGCCACCAGGCCGGCGACGTCCGCCGCCGCCACGGGCGCATTGCGGCACTTCGGCTCGAGCGCGGTGCCGGCATTGCCCGGCGCGACGATGACCTCCGCGACGCGCGTGGACTGCGCGAGCTTCCAGGCCAGCGCGTGCTCGCGGCCGCCGCCGCCGATGACCAGGACCTTCACGCGCTCAGTGCCGGAAATGGCGCATGCCGGTGAAGACCATGGCGATGCCGCGCTCGTCCGCGGCCGCAATGACCTCCTCGTCGCGCAGCGAGCCGCCCGGCTGGATCACGGCGCGGATGCCGTGCTCCGCGGCTGCGTCGAGGCCGTCGCGGAACGGGAAGAAGGCGTCGGAGGCCATCACGCAGCCGACGGTGTCGAGCTTCGCATCCGCGGCCTTCATGGCGGCGATGCGCGTCGAGATGACGCGGCTGGTCTGCCCGGCGCCGATGCCGACGGTCCGTCCGTCCCTGGCGAAGACGATCGCGTTCGACTTCACGAACTTGCAGACGCGCCAGGCGAACAGCAGGTCCGCGAGCTCGCCGTCCGTGGGCGCGCGGCGCGTGACCGTGCGCAGCGCCCCGGCACCGATCGTGCCGTCGTCGCGCGACTGCACGAGCAGGCCGCCGGCGACGGACTTGAGTTCGTGCGCGGGTCCTGCAGCGCCGAGCGGCCCGGTTTCGAGCACGCGGACGTTCTGCTTGCCCGCGAGCGCCGCGAGGGCGGCGGGCTCGACGGACGGCGCGACGACCACCTCGACGAACTGGCGCTCGACGATTGCCGCCGCGGTCCGCGCATCGAGGGGGCGGTTGAAGGCGATGATCCCGCCGAAGGCCGAAGTCGTATCCGGTTCGTACGCGCCGAGGTAGGCGTCATGCAGGCTGCCGGCCAGCGCGACGCCGCAGGGATTCGCGTGCTTGACGATCACGCAGGCGGGCGCGTCGAACTGGCGCACGCATTCGATCGCGGTGTCGGCGTCGGCGATGTTGTTGAACGACAGTTCCTTGCCCTGCAGCTGGCGCGCCGTCGCGACGTTGCCGACGCCCGCCAGCGGGTCCGCGTAGAAGGCCGCGCGCTGGTGCGGGTTCTCGCCGTAGCGCAGGTCCTGCTTCCTGCGGAATCCGGCCGCGAAGGACTCCGGGAAGCCGTCGTCGCCCTGCTGGCGGCGCAACCATCCGGACACGAGTGCGTCGTACTGCGCGGTGTGGCCGAAGGCCTTGGCGGCGAGCCGGCGGCGCGTCGCGTCGCTCGTGCCGCCCTCGGCGAGCTCGGCGAGCACGCCGGCGTAGTCCGCCGGGTCGACGAGGACGGCGACGCGCGCGTGATTCTTGGCGGCGGCGCGCAGCATGGCCGGCCCGCCGACGTCGATGTTCTCGATCGCGTCCTCGTATTTGCACCCGGGCTTCGCGATCGTCTCCGCGAAGGGGTAGAGGTTGATCACGGCGACGTCGATCGGGGCGATGCCCTGCTCGCGCATCACGGCGTCATCCGTGCCGGCGCGGCCGAGCAGGGCGCCATGTACCTTCGGGTGCAGCGTCTTGACGCGCCCGTCCATGATCTCGGGAAAGCCGGTCAGCGCCGCCACCTCGGTCACGGGGAGGCCGGCCGCCGCGATCGCGCGGGCGGTGCCGCCGGTGGAAATCAGCTCGAAGCCGCATCCGGCGAGCCCGCGGGCGAGCTCGACGATGCCGGTCTTGTCGGAAACGGACAGCAACGCCCGCCGGGCGCCGGGGCTCGGCATCGGCTCAGTTGGCCAGGCCGTACTCGCGCAATTTCTTGCGCAGCGTGCCCCGGTTGATGCCGAGAATCGTCGCGGCACGGCTCTGGTTGCCCTCCGCGTAGTCCATCACGGCCTGGAACAGCGGCAGTTCCACTTCGCGCATCACCAGGTCGTAGAGCCGGCCCGGACGATGGCCGTTCAGGCTGTCGAAGTAGTCGCTGAGCGCGCGCTCGGCATGGCCCCGCAGCGGGATGTCGCGCGAATGCCCGTTGACGGGACGCGCCCGGTGCCTTGCAGTCATTACCAAATGAGCCCCCGCTTTCCGTCCGTCGTCTTCGTCGGTCAGGCCGCCCGCGCAACGCGGTCGATCATTCCCGACAGGAACTCGCCGGTGAGCCGCAGCTGCTCCCTGGCGCATTCCGTCGTCAACAGCGCGGCCGGCAAGTGCCCGACCTCCGGATGGAGGCGGCAATACCAGCCGAGATGTTTGCGCGCCACGCGGACTCCTTTTTCCCCGCCGTAGAACGAGTAAAGGGCCTCGAGGTGCGCGAGCATGATACCACGGACCTCGACCAGGTCAGGCGGCGGCGCGAATTTTCCGACGAGTCCCGCGGCGAGTTCCCGGAAGATCCACGGCCTGCCCTGCGCGGCGCGGCCGACCATGACGCCGTCGGCGCCGCCTAGCTCCAGCGCCTTCAATGCCTTGGCCGAACAATCGATGTCGCCGTTCACGAACACGGGCAGCCGCACCGCGCGCTTGACGGCAGCCGCCGTCTCGTATTCGGCCGCACCCGTGAAAAAATCCGCGCGCGTCCGGCCGTGCACGGCGAGTCCGACGACGCCTTCGGATTCGGCGATGCGGGCGATCGCGACGGCGTTTCGGTTCTCGCGGTCCCAGCCGGTGCGCATCTTGAGCGTGACCGGCACGCCCGCGCCCGCGACCACGGCCGCCAGGATCTCGCCGACCAGCGCTTCGTCCCGCATGAGCGCGGATCCCGCGGCGCGATTGCAGACTTTCTTCGCCGGGCAGCCGAAATTGATGTCGATGACCTGCGCCCCGAGGTCCGCGTTCATGCGCGCCGCCTCGGCCATCATCGCCGGGTCATAGCCCGCGATCTGCACGACGCGAGGCTCGGGCTCGTCGCGATGGTCGAGACGATGGCGCGACTTGGCCGTTCTCCAGAGCCGCACGTCCGAGGTGACCATTTCCGAGGCCGCCAGGCCCGCGCCCAGGCGGCGGCACAGCCGGCGAAACGGCAGGTCCGTCACGCCGGCCATCGGCGCGAGGGCGAGCGGCGCCGCGAGTTCGTACGGGCCGATCCTCATGGGCGCGCGGTCTTGACCTGGCTGGCGCAGCGAACGCCGCCCGGCGCCGGCAGGCAGATGTCGAGTTCGTAGCCGACGGCCTCGGATCCCGGATCGACGATGCGGATCAGCGCGTCGGCGCGCTGACCGGGTGCAAGGAGTCCGGAGGCGCCGCTGCCCGGCAGGTAGTCGGCGGGTCCGATGTCGCGCTGGCCGAGCGTGCCGCCGAAGCGGTCCTGGAGGGTCAGCCGCAGGAGCGGCAGGGGCTGGGCGTATCCCGCCTGGTTGACGATGCTCGCCCGCAACATGAGCCGGTTGGCTTCGCGAGGGTCGCTGGCGGCGCCCCATTGGCGCAATTCGTAGGCCGACAGGTCGGTTGGCGCAAGGACGGAGAGCCCGAGAACGCCGTAGGTGCCGGCCAGCAGCGGACCGAAGGTTTCGTTCCGTACGATGTCGTTGCGGGCCGCGTGCACGACCTGGAGCGCCAGCAGCAGGGCGAGCGAGGCGATGCCGGCGACCCATGGCCAGCGCTGTGCCAGGAAGCCGGGTTCATCCGGCGCGTCGAGTTCGAAGTCCCGGGCTGCCTCGTCGCGCGCGCGGGCTTCCTCGGCGAGGCGCCGGCGCATCTCGTCCGGGATCAGGATGCGTGGCGCGGTGAAGCTCGTAGTCGCAGGCGCAGGCGCAGGAGGGATCTCGGGCTCCGGTTCCGCCGTCGCTGCGAATTCGGACGGGGGCGGGGGCGATTCGAGAACGATCGACTCGCCGACTTCCGCTGCCGCCTCGTCCTCGACCGGCTCGTCGCTTTCCTCGAGGACCAGGATCGGATGTTCATCGGTGCTGTCGAGGTCCGCCGGCGGCTCGAATTTCTCGAGCGCGGGATTCTCGACCACGAACAGCCGGTCGAGGTCCGCAGCGTCGCCGTGAAACTCCATCGCCAGCGCTTCGTCGTCCGCGGCCGTCCGGGGGATCGCCGGCGGCTCCGGGATGTCGGGAACGGCCACCAGCTCGACGGGGGCCGACAGCTCGATGTTTTCGCCGCCCGGCAATTCCTCGACCGTCATCGAGTCGTCCGGCGAGGGAGGCTCGTCGGGCGGCGCGGCCTTGAAGGCCTGCTCGCTCAGATTCTCCAGCGCGTTGAAACTCGTGGAACAGACGCCGCAGCGCACGTCGCCCTGCGCGGCCCGGAGGGCCTCCGCGGTGACGCGAAAGACCGTCGCACAGTCAGGGCACTGGGTGTACACGCCTACTCCGCGCGGCGCCGGCCCACGAGCAGGGTCCAGCCGTCGCGTTCCGCCACCGGGCCGATATCAAACCACGGCTGATGGGCCTGCGCTACCTCGCCGGCCTGCCGTTCGAGCATGCCGGCCAGCACGAGCGAACCGCCCGGTCTGACGCGCGCCGCGAGCCCGGGCGCGAGCGCGATGAGCGGGCCCGAGAGGATGTTGGCGAGGACGATGTCGAAACCGCGGCCGAGCCCTTCGGGACGGTCGGCGACCGAGATCCGGTCCGCAAGCCCGTTCTTCACAGCGTTCTCGCGCGTCGCGCGCAGGGCCTGCGGGTCGATGTCGAACGCCTCCGCGCGTTGCGCGCCGAGCCGCAGCGCGGCGAGCGCCAGGATCCCTGAACCGCAGCCGTAGTCGAGCACGCGCTCGCCGCCCCGTATCGCGCCATCCAGCCACTCCAGGCAGAGCGCGGTCGTCGCATGCGTGCCGGTGCCGAAGGCGAGTCCGGGATCGAGCGCGAGCACGACCGTTTCCGCTCCCGCGGCCTCCGGCCGTTGCCCGGCCGGGCAGACCCAGAGCCGTCGCCCGAACTGCATCGGCCGGAAGTCCTTGAGCCATTCGCGCTCCCAGGCCCGGTCTTCGATGCGCTCCACGGCGACCGCGGCGGGCGGCAGCGCGAGTACCGTCGCGATGGTCGCCGCGAGCAGCCCGGGATTGGCGTCCGCCGCGAACAGCGCCCGCAGGCGCACCTGCTGCCAGAGCGGCGTTTCGCCCGGGGCGGGCTCGAGCAGCGGCTCATCCCCCGCGTCGGCGAGCATCACGGCCATCGCCCCGAGCTGCCGGCAGGCTGCCTCGGCGCGCGCGAGGTCCCGGCCCTCGATCTCGATGACGAGCTGGTGGAAGGGCATCGGCGCCCGCGACCGGCGCTACTTGAGGCCGAGCCGGCGCTCGAGGTAATGGATGTCGAGCCCGCCCTGGCGGAACGCCGAGTGGCCGAAGATCTCGAGGTGCAGCGGTGCGTTGGTCTTGATGCCCTCGACGACCATCTCGGACAGCGCGTTCTTCATGCGCGCGATCGCCGTGTCGCGGGTCTCGCCGTAGGAGATCAGCTTCGCGATCAGCGAGTCGTAGAACGGCGGCACGTTGTAGCCCGAGTACAGGTGGCTGTCCACGCGCACGCCCGGCCCGCCGGGCGCGTGCCACAGCCGAACGGGCCCCGGCGAAGGCGCGAAGGTCTTGGGGTCCTCCGCATTGATGCGGCACTCCATCGCCCAGCCGCGCAGCTGGATGTCCTCCTGCTTGAAGGGCAGCGGCTCTCCGGCCGCGATCCGCAGCTGCATCTTGACCAGGTCGACGCCCGTCACCAGTTCGGTCACCGGGTGCTCCACCTGGACGCGGGTGTTCATCTCGATGAAGTAGAAGTTGCCGTCCTCGTACAGGAACTCGAGCGTTCCGGCGCTGCGGTACCCGACCGCGATGCAGGCGGCCACCAGGCGTTCGGTCATGTCGGCGCGCTGCCTGGCGGTGATGCCGGGCGCCGGCGACTCCTCGATGATCTTCTGGCGCCGGCGCTGCAGCGAGCAGTCGCGCTCGCCGAGGCAGACCACGCTGCCGTAGTTGTCCCCCAGCACCTGGAACTCGATGTGCCGCGGCTTCTCGAGGAATTTCTCCATGTAGACCATGTCGTTGCCGAAGGCCGCGAGCGCCTCGGTCTTCGCGACGTTGATCGCGTTGACGAGCGTCGCGTCGCTGTGCACGACCCGCATCCCGCGCCCGCCGCCGCCGCCGGAGGCCTTGATGATGACGGGATAGCCGATCGAGTGCGCCATGCGGAAGCACTCGTCCTGGTCCTCGGGCAGGGGGCCGTCGGAGCCCGGCACGCAGGGCACGCCGTGCTCCTTCATGACGCGGATCGCCGAGACCTTGTCGCCCATCTGGCGGATGGTCTCGCTCTTCGGCCCGACGAACACGAAGCCGCTGTTCTCGACCCGCTCGGCGAAGTCGGCGTTCTCGGACAGGAAACCGTAGCCCGGGTGGATGCCGACGGCGTCGGTCACCTCGGCGGCGCTGATGATCGCCGGCATGTTGAGGTAGCTCTCGCGCGATGACGGCGGGCCGATGCAGACGGTCTCGTCGGCCAGCAGCACGTGCTTGAGGTTCTGGTCGGCCGTGGAATGGACGGCGACCGTCTTGATGCCGAGTTCGCGGCAGGCGCGCAGGATGCGCAGCGCGATCTCGCCGCGATTGGCGATGACGACTTTGTCCAGCACGGAACTACTCGATCGCGAACAGCGGCTGGCCGAACTCGACCGGCTCGCCGTTCTTGGCCAGGACGGCGATCACCTTGCCGGCGCGCTCGCTCTCGATCTGGTTCATCATCTTCATGGCTTCGATGATGCACAGCACCTGGCCGACGCGAACCTCCTGGCCGACTTCGACGAAGGCCTTGGCCCCCGGCGTCGGCGAGGCATAGAAGGTGCCTACCATCGGCGCGGTCACGAGCTTTTCGTCGCGCGCCGCCGGGGCTGCGCTCGCCGCGGGTGCGGCGGCCGCCTGCGCGGCCGGCGCCGGCGCGGCTGCCAAGGGTGCCGGGCCCGGGATCGCGTGGGTCACGACCGCCGGGGCCTGGCTCGCGCGCGCGATGCGCACGGACTCCTCGCCCTCGGTGATCTCGATCTCGGCGAGACCCGATTCCTCGAGCAGTTCGATGAGTTTCTTGATCTTGCGGATATCCATCGTCAACCCTCGGGTGGCCCGGCGAGGCGATCCAGCGCCGCCTGGAGTGCGAGCTCATAGCCCTGCGCCCCGAGGCCGACGATGCTGCCTGCCGCGATGTCGGAAAAGTAGGAGTGCCGGCGGAAAGGCTCCCGCGCATGCACGTTGGAAAGATGCACCTCGATGAACGGGACGGCGACCGCGAGCAAGGCGTCGCGCAGGGCGATGCTGGTGTGGGTAAAGGCCCCCGGGTTCACGATCGCGAAATCCACGGGCGTCGTCGCCAGCGCCTGCACGCGGTCCACCAGTTCATGCTCGGCGTTGCTCTGGAAGGCTTCGAGGACCGCGCCCCGCCGGGTCGCGAGTGTCGCAAGCCGGGCCTCGATCGCCGGCAGGGTGACCTCACCGTAGAAACCCGGCTCGCGGCGGCCGAGCAGGTTCAGGTTCGGCCCATTGATGAGCAGGATCCGATACACCCGATCATTCTAGATCATGCGGCGATCGGCGTCGAACTGGCGCCTATCTAGCCGATCTTGGGGGTTTCCGACCGGATCCGCTCCTGGGCCGTCTTCAAGTCGATCTCGCCGGCATCGAGCGCACGAACGGCGGACAGGATGACCTCGGCCTGCGGCGGATGCAACTCGCCGAGGTGGATGGTCACGATGCGCCCCGAGCGGTCGATGAAAGCGGTGTAGGGCAGTCCCAGCGAGCGCATGCCGAAGGCGGCGGAGGCGTCGAGGCCATCCTGCTCGCCGATCAGCACCGTGTACTCGATTGGCGTCTCGCCCAGGAAGCGCAGGACATCCTCCCGAAAATCGATCGCGATGCCGATCAATGCGAACTCGGCGAGCGCGGGGTCGCGGGCGAGCGCATTCAGCATCGGGATCTCGCGCCGGCAGGGTGCGCACCAGGTGGCCCAGAAATTGACGATCAGCGGCCGCCCGTCCCATTCGGAGAGGCTGCGCATGCGGCCGTCCCGGTCGGCGAGCGTGATGTCAGGGCGCCGTTCGGGAATCGCGGAGGCCGGCGTCTGCGGCGCCTCGGCCACGGGCGGCTCGGGCGGTGCGGGCGGCTCCGGCGCCAGCCAGGCGCGGCTCGCCAGGTATGCGGCCGCGCCCGCGCCGAGCGCCAGCAACAGCACGAGGATCCAGCGGAGCGGGCCCGGCACGGTCAGCACTCGCGCGCGAGGCGCGCGAGGTGCGAGCGGAAGTCATCCGCCGCGACGAATCCGACCAGGCGGAAAGGACGGCATTCGCGGCCTGCGGTATTGAAGAAGGCCGTGGTGGGCGGGCCGTAGACGCCGAAGCGGCGGAACAGCGCCTGGTCGGCTTCGTTGTTCGCGGTGACATCCGCCTTCAGCAGCACGAATCCGGCGAGGTCCGACTGTACCTCCGGCACCGAGAACGTGTATTTCTCCATCTCCTTGCAGGAGACGCACCAGTCCGCGTAGAAGTCCAGCATCGCGGGCTTCCCCGCGGCTTTCGCCGCTTCCAGTTCCCGGTCGAGGTCGTCGACCGAGGCGACCATCCGGAACGGCAGCGCTTCGGCCGAGGCCGAAGACGCCGCGCCGCCGAGGCCGGGCAGGGCCGCGCCGCGCAGCGGCTGCAGCGGATCGTGCCCGCCCGCCGCGGCGCCGACCATCATGAGGATGCCCCAGACGATGGCCGCGAGTCCGAACCCCTTTGCGACCAGCCGGCCCGTGCCGGAGGCCGCGGCCGGACGGCCGAAGCCGCCGAAGTAGTAGCCGGCGACGATCGCGAGCAGGGCCCAGAGAGCGAGGGTCAGCGACCCGGGCAGCACGCGTTCGAGCATCCACACGGCGACGGCGAGGAACAGGACGCCGAACAGGGCCTTGACCGTCGTCATCCAGGAGCCAGCGTGCGGGAGGAAGCGACCGCCGGCGACCCCGACCAGGAGCAGCGGCGCGCCCATGCCGATACCCATCGCGAACAACGCGAGCGATCCGCGCAGGATGTCGCCGGTCTGGCCGATCACCGCAAGGGCCGCGACCATCGGCGGGGCGACGCAGGCCGTCACCACCAGCGCCGAGAGCGCGCCCATGATTGCCGTGCCGACGAAGCTGCCCGACTTCTGGCGGCCCGACACGCCGGCCAGTCGCGTCTCCAGGGCAGACGGGATCTTGAGGTCGAAGAGCCCGAACATGGCGAGCGCGAGAACGACGAAGAGCGCCGCGAAAGCGATGATGATCCAGGGTTGCTGGAAGAACGCCTGGGCCTGCTGGCCGGCGGCCGCGAATGCGGCACCGGCTGCGGTATAGGTCAGGGCCATGCCGAGGACGTAGACGACGGACAGCAGGAAGGAACGCCGCGGCGTGGCCGCAGCGCCCTGGCCGGCGATGATGCCCGACAGGATCGGGATCATCGGCAATACACAGGGCGTGAAGGCGAGCAGGAGGCCGAACCCGAAAAAGCTCGCCATCACGACCAGGAGGCTCCCGCCGGCGATCAGGCTCGACAGCCGGTCCTGCTCCGAGACCATCGGCGCTGCTTCGCGCGGCGAGGCCGTGCCAGGCGGCGGCATCTCGATCGAAAACGTCTTCGTGACCGGCGGGTAGCACAAGCCGGCATCGGCGCAGCCCTGGTAACTCACGGCGAGTTCGAAGGTCGAGGTGCCCTCCGGCCGGGTCACCGGGAGCGTCGCCGTCAGGACGTCGTAGTAGACCTCGACGTCGCCGAAGAACTCGTCGGTTTTCTTCTTGCCGTCCGGCATCGCGATTTCGCCGAGCGTGAAACCGGGCGTCGCCGTTTTCACTGATACGCGGTGGCGATAGAGGTAGTAGCCGGGGGCGACCTGCCAGTCGAGCAGGACCTGGTCGCCGCCGTCCGGGACGGCGTTCAGGATGAACGCCTGGTCGACCGGCAGGAACTGGTCTTCGTTGGACACCGGGCCGAGGAGACCCTGGGCCAGGACCGTACCCGCCAGGCCGAGGCCGAGGAGGGCCGCTAGGAGCCGGAAAATCTTCATGGCGGGCGAGAGGGTAGCGACCCCGTCGCGGCTTGTCGCGACCGCCTGCCCGTTTTCATCACGACGGATTCGTCGCAGGTCGGCGACGCTTCGGATATCCCTCATAGATTCAATAACATACGCAAACCTGTCACTCGGATGCGGAGAGTGCTTGAAATTGCCCCGTCGATCCCTATCATTAGCACCCGATCGGCCTGAGTGCTAACGAATTCCCAAGGAGTGTTGAACCATGAAGATCCGTCCGCTTCATGATCGAGTGATCGTCAAGCGCGAAGAAGAAGAGCGCAAGTCCCCCGGCGGCATCGTGATCCCCGATACCGCTGCCGAGAAGCCGATCCGCGGCAAGGTCATTGCCGTCGGCAAGGGCAAGATCCTGGAGAACGGGCAGGTGCGTCCGCTCGACGTGAAGGTCGGCGACAAGATCCTGTTCGGCAAGTACGGCGGCAACGAAGTGAAGGTCGATGGCGAAGAGCTCCTCGTGCTCCGCGAGGAAGACATCATGGCCATCATCGAAAAGTAATCCAGAGGACCACGAATCATGGCAGCCAAGGAAGTCCGTTTTTCTGACGACGCGCGCACCCGCATGGTCCGCGGCGTCAACCTGCTCGCGAACGCCGTCAAGGCGACGCTCGGCCCGAAGGGCCGCAACGCCGTGCTCGAGAAGAGCTTCGGCGCCCCCACCGTCACCAAGGACGGCGTGTCGGTCGCCAAGGAAATCGAACTGAAGGACAAGTTCGAGAACATGGGCGCGCAGATGGTCAAGGAAGTCGCGTCCTCGACCTCGGACGAGGCCGGTGACGGCACGACGACCGCCACGGTGCTCGCCCAGGCGATCATCCGCGAGGGCATGAAGGCCGTCGCGTCGGGCATCAACCCGATGGACGTCAAGCGCGGCGTGGACCTCGCGGTCGTCGCGGCGGTGGACGAGCTGAAGAAGCTCAGCAAGCCCTGCAAGGACTCGAAGGCCATCGCCCAGGTCGGCACGATCTCGGCGAACAGCGACGAGGCGATCGGCAAGAAGATTGCCGACGCGATGGAGAAGGTCGGCAAGGAAGGCGTGATCACCGTCGAAGAGGGCTCGGGCCTCGACAACGAGCTCGAGGTGGTCGAGGGCATGCAGTTCGACCGCGGCTACCTGTCGCCGTACTTCATCAATAACGCCCAGAACCAGACCAGCGAGCTCGAGAGCCCGTACATCCTGCTGTACGACAAGAAGATCTCGAACATCCGCGAGATGCTGCCGCTGCTCGAGGGCATCGCCAAGGCGGGCAAGCCGCTGCTGGTGATCGCCGAGGACGTCGAGGGCGAGGCGCTCGCGACGCTGGTGGTCAACACCATCCGCGGCATCGTGAAGGTCTGCGCGGTCAAGGCGCCGGGCTTCGGCGACCGCCGCAAGGAAATGCTGAAGGACATCGCGATCCTGACCGGCGGCACCGTGATCGCCGAGGAAGTAGGGCTGTCGCTCGAGAAGGCGACGCTCAACGACCTGGGCAAGGCCAAGAAGATCGTGGCCGAGAAGGAAAACACCACGATCATCGACGGCGCGGGCAAGGCCTCCGACATCAAGGCGCGGGTCGACAACATCCGCCAGCAGATCGAGGACGCGACCTCCGACTACGACAAGGAGAAGCTGCAGGAGCGCGTCGCGAAGCTCTCCGGCGGCGTCGCCGTGATCAAGGTCGGCGCGGCCACCGAGGTCGAGATGAAGGAGAAGAAGGCCCGTCTCGAGGATGCGCTGCACGCCACCCGTGCGGCGGTCGAGGAGGGCGTGGTCCCGGGCGGCGGCGTGGCGCTGATCCGCGCGCAGAAGGCGCTGGAGAAGCTCAGCGGCCAGAACGAGGACCAGAACGTCGGCATCCGCATCCTGTCGCGGGCCATCGAGGAGCCGCTGCGCCAGATCGTGCAGAACGCCGGTGAAGACGGCTCGGTCGTCCTCGCCAAGGTGCGCGACTCGAAGGGCGCGAACGGCTACAACGCCGCGACCGGCGAGTACGGCGACCTGATCGACATGGGCATCCTGGACCCGACCAAGGTCACGCGCCTGGCGCTGCAGAACGCGGCGTCCGTCGCAGGCCTGCTGCTGACCACCGAGGTGATGGTGGCCGAGGCTCCGAAGGAGGAGCACGACCACCCGCCGATGGGCGGCGGCGGCATGGGCGGCATGGGCGGAATGGACATGTAAGCGGCGGCTTACCTCTTCATCGATCGAAACGAGAGGCCCCGGCGGGAAACCGCCGGGGCTTTTTCGTGGGCGGCTTGTTGTGAAGTCTCAGGACGTCTTTCACGGTTACAGGTCTATCCTCTCGGGGGCCTCCGATGATGCTTCGGGTGTCAGGCGACTGACGCGCTCGTATGGCCGGATTCGGGACATGGCGGTGTTTCACCGACCAGACACCTCCGAAAGGGACGCACCATGAAGCTTCGCGTAACCGCCGTCGCCCTGGGCCAGTTCGCGCTCGCTGGCACGCCTGCATGGGCGGCCGAACCCAGGCCCGGAACCTATTCGGTGACCACCGAGATTACGGCAACGGGTATGCCGGTGCCGCAGAAGTCCACGGAGGAGATCTGCCTGACCGAAGAGGATGTCAGGGAACTCACCGGGATCGTCCTTGGCACGGCCTTTACGGAAGAGGACGACGACTGCCGGATCGACAACACGAAGCGTGTCGGCGATCGATTGAGCTTCGACCGCGTCTGTGACGAGGTGGGCGGCAAGTCAGTGACCAAGGCCGACCTCACGTTCGGGGGCGACTGGTACAGGGTGTCGAGTACGACGCAGATCGACGGCGAAGTCATCGGCGTGAAGCAGGACGCTAGGTGGCTGCGCTCCGGGTGCGCGAAGCAGGACCGAGACTGACCGGTCATCGGTGCTCGTGAAGTTCGCCGGCGGAAGATCCAATTGCGGAGGTACGCAACTTGAAAGTCCTGGTTACCTTGGCTCTGCTGTCAATCAGCCAGGTTTCGGCCGCCGCGCCGGCGCTCGAACAGAAGTCACTGCTCGGCGGGCGGCTGAGCGTGCTGATCCCTGCCGGATTCACGCCGCTGAGTCCGGAGATGCTGCAGCTGAAGTATCCAACGACTAATCCGCCCAAGCTCGCCTATTCCAACGAGGCCGGGACCGTGAACGTCACGCTGTCGCCGCTGCCCATTCCCACGACGCCGGCGCAGGTTCCCGATGCCCACCGCGGAGTCGAGGCCCAGATGCGCGCTGCCTATCCACAAGCGACGTGGTACGGCAGCGAACTGATCACGCTGCACGGCCGACAGTGGTTCCTGCTGGATGTGCAGACACCGGCGGCCGACGCACCGGTGCGCAACCTGGTGGCGGGAACCTCGCATGACGGGCAGCTGCTGGTCGTGTCATTCAACACGCTGGCGAAGCTCGAAAGTGACTGGCTTGCCGTCGGCCGTCAGATCATCCAGTCCCTGCAGATCAAGTAGCATGCGCTTCACCGGGGTGATCGCCGGCTGGTTGATCTGTGCCGCCCCGGCGCTGGCGGCGTCCCAATCACTTCATGTGCCGTTGGTCTCCGAGCTGGTAATGGTTTCGGTCACGCACGCCGCCGACGGCGACCGGGAAAACGTCGTCATGGTGAAGGAAGTGACACCCCGTGGCGTGCGCTACGCGTGGCACCTGGATGAGCCGGCGCCCGGCGGCGGGCGTAGGCGGCTCGAGTTCGGGCGCGTAGTGGGTGCCGCGGACCTGTCTGGGGCAGCCTCCCTGCACACGGTCTTTGCCAGCACGGACTGGGGTGCGAAACCCGGAACCACATCGATCGTCCTGTCGCGTGCCGTCTACGACAAGCTGGTGAATGAAGGCTCGGCGCCACTCGCCATGACGCTCATCGACGGCGACACCGGCGCGCCGGTGACCGTGCCGGGCACGGCTGAGCTCATGACGTCCGACCCGGTGCCGTTCCCGGTCCTGCTGAATGGTGAACGCGTCAGCCTTCCGACGCTGCAGGTAAACGTCACGTCACGGGGCGACGGCAAGCTGTACCTGAATGATTTCCTCATACTCCAGGATCGAGATCACCCGCTCATCCTGCGCAACGATCGCTCTGGCGGCAATCGCATGCAGATGGTGCGCATCGACTTTCCTGCCGCTGCGGCGGCGGCTCCGGCTCGACTTCAGGACGCGCTGGCAGATGGGTGCCGCGCAGAGCTTCCCGGCGTCTACTTCGCGTTCGGCAGCGCCGAACTCGACGAGCGATCGCACCGCGCTTTGACGGAGCTGGGAGTCATATTGGTACGTCACCCGGACTGGGTGGTGCGCGTCGAGGGGCACACGGATGACATTGGTTCACCTGCTTCGAACCAGTCGCTGTCGGCGGCGAGGGCCGCAGCGGTACGCGACGGCCTGGTCCGGCAGCACGGCATACCTGCCGCGCGCATTACCACGCAGGGATTCGGCGCCAGCCGGCCCCGCGAAAGCAACGCGACCCTGGAGGGACGAGCCCGCAACCGGCGGGTCGAGCTGGCCCGGACTTGTCCGCAATGAAGCGTCAAGGCGATCGGCGGGTGGCGGTCACGGCTCGATACCCACCGGGCATGATGCCCAGGTACTGAATTCCGGCGCGGCCGTCTGCGCGCGTCACGACGAGCGTGACCGGCTGGTCGAGCACGCCGGTCAGAGCCGGCATGCGGGCATCGAAGGACCGTGAGGATCCTGCCGGGTTCCGGCAGGCTGCCTTGGATCTCGATCCGCATCGACCCCTCCCGTATGCCCCGAGGTCACGGCGTGAAGCCATCCGGGCACACGGCCGTTGCCTGCAATGCGATATCGATCTCGCACGTCAGCTCGTACTCCGTTGCCGTGACATCGAGATAGTTGCGTCGCACACCCTTGCAGGAAGGTGACCAAGGAATCGAGATGTTCGCCCGGTGTGGCGGTCCCTTCTCCCAATCGCGGATGTCCTGCAAACCGCCGACGCTCGCCGTCACGCCAAGTGAATCAAACGCGCAGGCAGCGTCGATTTGCGCTTCGAACTGCGCCACGCCGTCTGGCATCCGCGCACGATCCAAGGGGCTCTCACCCCAGCGAGCGTCATCCTCACCGGCGACGCGCGTTTCCTTCTTGCTGAAATGCGTTGGCGTCCAACGCTCGCCAGGCACGTTCATCACTCGGCGCGGCACGATGAAGCGCGCCTGCTGCGCCGCCGACACTTCACGATCTGCTTGGCGCTGCACCGTAATCGCGACGGCTGAATCGGTGACACGCGTCATCGCCGGCATTAGCGCGACGATGTTCAGATTCGTCCAGGACACGAACGTCGGTCGCACGATTCCATTCGGCAAGCCGGTGACCTCCACGGTGCCGATCTGCGTGCCGAGGCATGAGCCTGCAATCGTGAACTGCTCGCCGGGCCGGACGGCGCTGACCTGATGCACACGCGGTGGATGTCGTGCGCAATCCATTTCCAGCGACGTCGCAACCGTCGATCGCCCGACACCTTGAATCGCAGTCGATGACGTACGTGTGGCCGTCGCACTTCGTGTCGTCGTTTCCTGTATCGCCACGACTGCGGGTGTCGCGGCCACGACGCGGCTTGCTGCATCGCTCGCACTCGACGCTTCGATTGCGGCCGCTCGACGCGGCGTCTCGAGCGTCTTCATGCCCCTGGCAGCTACTTCGATCGGGCTGCGCTGCGCTGCGCGCGCCGCTTCGCTCGTACGACCGCGCGGTGATGCCGCCATCGTCGACGGGGCCTTCACGGGGCCGTGCGAGCTCGCTTCGTAGTACCCGTGTCCCTCCTTCACGTCGAATCGCCAGAAGTTGGCGGGGCTGTCGAGATAAAAGCCCGACGCGACGGAGCGAGATGACGCACTAAGCACGGGCTCCTTGCCGTAGAAGAACTCTCCGTCCGGCCTCTCATAGAACCGTATCGATGGCGGGCTTCCTTCGCGCCAGGGAACGCCGACGATGCCGCAAGTGCCGGGCAGCAGACCGGCGCCCTGGGCATCAGGCGCCGTTCGGATCGTCGTGAAGAACAACGAGAACGTGGACTTCGTCAGATCACGCTGCAGCGACTTCGCCATCGTTTCGTCCCAGCGCTCGAGCCCGATGCTGTCACCGCCACGACAGACGATTTGCAGGCCTTGAGGTGCAGCGTCCGCCGCTGGTGATGCCGCTGGCTGCATGTGCGCACGTCCCTCCGCCGATATCGAAGCTCGTGGTTCCTTTTGCTCGGGCCGATACAAGCTAGTTGTCGACCGCGAGCTCAGGACGCGCGGCGAATCGGCTTTGGCGGTTGCCGCCGTCGCCGACGGGTTGGGTTTCGCGGGAGTCGCTTCCGACAGCATGCGAGCGGACCGCGCGACTGTGCACGCTCGACCGGTGAAGTTCACCTGGCACACGCGATAACGAGGCGGCGTCTTCGGATCGAAGTCCGCAGGCAGCCGCATTTCGACCTCGTGCTGTCCGACAGTTTTCGGACGAATGCGACGGTCGTTGCCATGACCATCGGCTTCACGGCGCCATTCACCCGAGACCGACGACGCATATTCCACGTTGAAGTAGGCCTTCCCCATCAGTGCGCCGCCCCACTCGAGGAGTGCGCGTGCGGGTGTCGCTCCGCCGGCCGCACCTCGCCCATCGTTCCCCGGGATGAAGGTCACCTGGACGCGACTCGGCGCCGCTGGTTGGGGTGGCGCAGCGATCGTGCGGCGGCAGGTCCAGGCGGACCAGATCTGCGAGATGACACCGGCGTCGTCGACGGCGCGCAGGCGAAAGCAGTACTCGGTATCGAACTCGAGATCGGGAACGGCGAACGCGTACTCATAGCGTCGATCGCGCGTTCCTACAATGTGCCTTCCCGGCGTCGCGAACAAACCTTTGGTGCAGTAGTAGACGTCCGTCCAGCCGACGCCGCAGTCCATCCGACCGACCAGCTCTTCCGCAGTGCGCGATTCACCGTTCTCCGTCCAGTCGACCCAGAAGCGCACGCGCTCGCTGGCGGTGTTCGTGAAGAACACGACCAGCCCCGCCTTGAGCGATCGCGAAGCATCGGTGAACGTATCGTACTGATTGACTTGCACGTTCGTCGGCGTCCCCGGCCGCGCCAGCGCCGCAGCTGCGAACGAGCTCATCGCAAGAAATACCACGGCTCGTCGAATCATGATCTTTGACTCTTAGGTTACGGCCCATCCCGTACCTGCAGAGGACAGCATCTGTACGGCGATCCGGCCACTTTGACCAGGAAGCGGTGCGCGGACCGTTTGGCCGGATCGACGGTGGCTTCCTGTTTATCGAGCCAAGGGACTGATGAGGAGCCAACGATGCACCGTCCATTGCTGATTCTCACCGCACTCGTCTTCGCCGTCGCCGCGCCGGCACAGGAAGCGCTCCCGACGAAGGCGCCGGGAGTGGTGCGCATCGGTCTCGTTCAACCGCGAGTGCAGATGGCTGGCGCGGAGAGCACTCAAGCGGCCGAGACGGTCCGTGACGTGCTCGCCGGATACCTGCAGGGGCCGACGATCGAGGTGGCGTTACTCGGCGCGCGCTTGCCATCGCAGTACACGATCGAGGCGAAACAAGCCGAATGCGACTTCGTTCTCGCCACGACGCTCACGCACAAGCCCGGCAAGACGGGCGGCGGCTCGAGCGCGCTCGGTGGCCTGGCGAACTACATTCCTCACTCGGGCGGTGCCGACTATGCAAGGACGGCGATTGCCAACGTGGTGTTGCAATCTGCGCAGGATTTCGCGAGCATGATCCGTGCGCGCGATGACATGCAGATCGTAGTGCGGCTCGAATCACTCGCCGGCGGCGAGCCGTTCGCGGAAACACACAAACGGCGCGCGAAGGCGGATGGCGAGGACCTGCTCACCCCGCTCGTGGAAAGCGCCGCCGAGTCGGTCGGAGCAGCATTGCTGCAACCTTGATCTGCCGACTGCGCGTGAGCCGGGCTGGTTTCGTCCGCGGTCAGAAATTGCCGGTCGTATCAGGGGATTTCAGTTCGCTCTCGCGGGCCTGTCGCCGCAGAGTTGAGTCTCCCAGTTGTACGCCTCGAGGTGGAGTACCGAATTCTTGAACAGGTCTACGCCGCCGCGCGGCTTGAGCCGCGCATGCACGCCGAAGAAGTCGAGGACGGCGTTGACGATGTCCGTGAGGACTTTCGGGATGCTGTAGCCGAGCCCGCCCAGCACGTCGATGTCGGTGACCGCGCCCTTGCAGATGATCTGGGGATTGAGCGCGCTGCCATTCGTGAGTCCGGCGGACGACGCGATGCCGATATACGGGCCGGCGGAGAACGAGAACGCCCCGAAGCCGACGGTGATCGTCGCCCGGTGCGTCAGGATCGCCCCATTCACGCCGATCGAAGGACCCGCGAGGTTGTGCAGGAAGTTCACGTCCTGCGACATTGAAGTCGGATGGAGGACGTCGAAGCGGCCGTCCTGGAAGCGGAACTCCAGCGCTCCGGTGAATGAGGATGCACCGTGGGCGTGGATGACTCCGGGTGCCGTCATCAAGGTCTTTATGACGAACGCCTGGTGTACCGTCACCTCCAACGGCACGCCGGTGCCCACAACAGGAAACCTCAGGTCGGCATGTAAAGGTAGTTCTTCGTCAAGGTTGCTGCGCGAACCGACATCGCGTCCGGCGCCGATGTCCGCAGAGACTCCGGCCGCGCCCTCCAGTCGCAGGAAGGCGCCGCTGCCGGTCAATCCGGCCCGCAGACGGGGCACGCCCAGGCGCAAGGAAGCGCTGGCAACGAACTTGACACCGTCCCTCTCCTTGTAGACTCGCGCGCCGATACCGTACGGTCCGAACACCGGCTGAACCTGATAGCCGTCCTGCACGAACGATCCGGTGAACGATGACAGCACCGGTGGGGGCATCGGCGTACCGGGTGCCACCGCCCCTCCCGGCGCGTCCGTCGCGCCCGGCTGGCCTGGCGCGCCCGGCATTCGCGGGAGCGGCGGCAACGGCGGCGGCGGCGGGCTGTTGCGCGGGTCGTCCCACGGATCGGGCGTCGAGCCGGCACGCAGCTTGTCCTTCGCCGCGTCTCCGGCGGCGACCGCGGAGGGCACGAGCCATTCCAGCAGGCGGCCGGCATCGTTCGGTGAGTTAGACGCCGTTGCCGAAGTAAAGTCCATTTCGGGTGCCACCTGGAACAATCCCTTGCCCGGGTCGATCTCAAGGTCTAGCTGGATGTTGGCGTTCCGCACGACTTCGTGGAACGTGACGGGCCCCAGCACCACGAACAGGCCTTGCGCGGTCGGGCGTGCCGCGAGCACGCGGCCGACGCAGCGCGACGTCACGAGCAGGATCTTTCCTGCCTCGACTTCAGTTGCGCCCGGGGCGGACGGGTCGAGAACCCAGGACAGGCCGTCGGCGCCCTGCATCCGTATGCTGTTGCCGCCACCCTGCACGATAACGACGTCGGGCTGATACTCGACGCTGTCGCTCGGCGTCGGTGCAATGCCGTAACGAACCTCGGCCTCGCTCAGCTCATCGAGTCGGGCGAGGCGCCCCGACGCGGGCGGCAGTTCGGGAAGGGACGCGGTGGACGGAATTTCTCTGCCCGGGTCGGATGTGGCGCCCTGCCGGGCGAAAACAAGGTACCAGATGATGGACGTCAGCAGCAGGAGCGCGAGCGCGAATCCCGCGATCCTCAGCTTCGATCCGGGCGTCATTGCGCGCGCGCCGCATCGAATGCGAATGCCTCGTCGGCGACGTCCGGATTCGCCTCCGGCTCGAACGTGGTGGTTTTTCGGCTGACGCCGGTCGCACCTTCCGGCGTGTCCTCGAATATGCGCCGAACGAGGAGCGACTCGGCATCGATCCACACCGTCGTTCGACGGACATTGGTGACCTTGCCGCTCTCTCCATAGGTGGTCTGTGCGGTACCCACGAGCTTGTGGCAGGGCCTTCCGTCGACCGTTTCAATTCCCTGGTCCTCCATCGCCCCGAGTTCACGCAGGGTGCCCGTGAGGCCGCCGTTTGCGAAGAGCAGCGGCGCCGTCTGCATGAGCGAGTAGAGCGTGGGCTGGGCGCCGGCGACGAACGCCGCCGAACCCCTGCCGCGCTCGTAGTCGGCTTTGACCCCCGTCGCCTTCCACCAGGTGTGGAAGGCGTCGGCGTCACTCCAGATGACGAAGCGATCCAGGTCACCCTGCTTGCGGAAGTCGAAGAGAAACAGGCGTGGGGACTTGTACGCCGTGCGAAAGGTATGCCGCTCGGTGAGCAGGCCGTTGACCGGGCCGTAGACCGCCTCCACGGTGCCGGTATCCGCATAGCTGCGCAGCGATCCGTAGAGCGCGATGCTTCGCGACAGCAGGTCGACGGGAGCGCTGGCAGGGTCCGGTTCATGAGCCGCGGGTTGCCCGAAGAGCTGCACGCCGAACACTTCCCGAGCCACGGCGTGCACGGGCAGACCGCCCCGCGACAGAAGACGATCGTGGAAACTCCGCAGATCGAAGCGGTCGCCTTCGAGCGCTTCCACCTTGCGCCGCAGACGCTCGATCAGCAGCTTGCCGACGAGATAGGTGCCGGCGCTTCCAGGGTGCGCGGCGAACCGGTTGCGGACCTCCACCTCGGCCAAAGCACGGGGAATCGCGAAGCGATCCACGAGGTGGCCGGCGGCTTCGCTCGCGCTGATGTCGCCGCCGTGCAGCATGGCGTCCAGGCGCGCCCGAGCCGCGCGATACAGCAGCATCCGCAGCGCAAATAACTTGATCTCGGGATCACGGTCGTCGTAGTAGCCGTGCCGGAGGACGAGTTCCTCTCCGTAGTGCGCCCAGCCTTCGATGAATGTCTCGGATTCCTGCCTGTTCGGGGCGGCAAGATTCTGCAGGCGATGCCCGGGATAAACCTCGTGAACGACCGCCGTCGCGATCTGCGCGTCGTGATGGATGCCTCGCGCGTCGGCGGAATCCGCGGCGTCCAGGGTAACCACGAGCATGTCGCTCCAGAGGTAGCCCACGTACGGGTAGCTCGCGACGAGGTCCGGGGGAGTCCGCTCGACCGTCACCTCCGGCGACGGCAGCCAGGACACCAGCTGGCTTTGTTCCAGAAACGAACGCGCAAGCCGGATCTCGGCCTCATAGGCCGCGAGAATGTCCGCCGGAGTGGTCGCGCGATGCTCGAGCCGGTAGTCGGCCAGGATCGCCTGCCACGAGCGATCCGGATCGATCGCCCGGGCTAGAGATCTCATTTCGTCCTCGATACGCGTGGATTCAGCGTCGGCCACCTCGATCAGCTGGTCGCCGGTGAGTCCGAAACCGCGTCGCGCGATCTCCGCATCGAAAGCCGCCGGTCCCGGCCCGGGAACAGCGCTGTCGGCGACTTGCGGGGCGGCTTCGAGCGGAGCAACTGCACCGTTGGACTTTGGCTCGCAGCCGGAACACAGAAGCAAGGACAGCGCGAAGAAGCTGAGGGGGCCTAGGCAGTTGTGCATCCGGGGACCTGGTCCGTCAAGGGAGCCCATGGAGCAACGCCTTGCGCTCCAGTGCTGGTCCGGCCGCTGCAAACCTCTCATCGGCACCCCTCCGCGCAACTCTTGCCGTTCCCAATCAGCAGAGAGGCGTGCAACCGGCCGGAAGTGTCCGTTTTCGTCATGGGGGCTGTCGGTCTTTCGCACGCTACTTGCAGTCGACCGCCCCCTTCAATGGAACGACTTCCTTGAAACTGGTCCCAATCCGGATCGCGTCCATCTCGAACGGTCCGCTCGAATAGACGCCAATCTTCGAAACCACTCCCAGGTCGAGGTCTGCCTTGACGACACCAGCCCGAAAGGCTCCGCCCGTCAGGCTTCCGGCTTCGTCCGGAGCAAGCCTCCGGTGGCACAGGGACCTGCTGCCCAGGCGGTATCCGCATGCGAAAGCGTTGAATCCCCCGGTCATCCAGGGCCCGGAAAAGCCGGTTCCGCCTTCCGCGTAGTACGGGAAGGCCAACGCGAATCCTTCTCCGGCAATGCCGCCGGCGGTTGCCGCCCGGCTGGGCGCGATCATCGCGAACGTGATCAAGCCCCACGCAGTGCACGACTGCACGCATGACTCCATGCTCTTGCGAAGCTCAGTGTTCACTCTGCACGCAGGCGAGCTCGACGCGCCGGTTGCGTGCACGACCCGCGAGCGTGTCGTTGGTCTCCACCGGCCGGTGCTCGCCGAAGCCTGCCGTGGAGAGCCGGCCTCCTGGCACGCCGTGGTCGCGAACCAGCGCGGACCGGACGGCCTCCGCGCGACGCCTGGACAGGTCGTCGTTGTAGTCGTCGTTGCCGACGTTGTCGGTATGGCCCTCGATCCGCAGCGAGCGCCCCGGAAGCTGCGAGATCGCATTCGCAATGCTCCTGAGGGCGGGATCCGACTCCGGCTTCAGGGTGTCGCGGTTGAAATCGAAGTACAGCCCGAGGAGCTCGACGCGGCAATCCTTTTCGATTGCCTCGGCAACGGACGGCTCGTCGTACTCGATTCGCACGATCTCGCGCGCGAAGACCGGTTCGAAGTACTGGCCGTCGCCAGGCCGGCCCCAGGCGAGGCGCAGCGTAAGCGGGTATGCCGGGTGATCCAGGACGATCATCTCCAGCGGCCGGTCGGCGCCGCGCGCCGTCAGCTGCCCCGACGCTCGAATCGCGTCGAGCTCCGTGCGCGTGCCGTTCAGGAGCACCGGGAACCTGACGCGCGACGAATTCGTCGCCGCCAGGGTCACTGACGCGGGATCCTGCTTCACGTAGTTGCGCACCATGAGCCGTGCCTGCCCACCGTCGCGGAGCTCGCGGACGACGGCGAGGGAGGGCCCGAGGCTCGTGCTCCCGTCCAGAACCTGCGGGTCGTCGGAGTAGAAGCCGAACACCTGCTGTCGAGCCGATTCGATGTTGACCGGCGTCACTCGCCGCGGAATCTTTCCGCGCTGATGGACGCCCTTTTCGTCGAGGCCCTCCAGGTAAGCCACCTCCGTCACGCCGTCGGCGCCGACAGCCTGGATCGAGACGAGCATCTCGTGGTCGCCCTGGATCAGGCCTTGCAGGTTCGACTTCGTCCCATCCTGTGCGTTGCTCACCGCGAGGACGATCTTGACCCCCGGCCGAACGGGCACGGTTACCTCGCCGGCCGCAGCAAAGCTGCACGTCGCGCCCAGGAAGATGGCGAATCCCGCGAGGAGCCGACGAGTCATCTCGCTTCCTTTCACTTGCCTGTCACGCGCACCGCCCGAAGGCGGGCGACACCCCCTCAAACGGGGAAGCGCGCTAGCCCTCGGGCAACGAGTTCACCGTTGGACGCGCGTGATCCGGCCCGCGAACATCTCGGCGACGAAGATCGCGTTGCGCGCGGGGTCGTAGATCATGCCGCTCGCGCCGATCAACCCTTCGGCAACGACCTCCGGTGCTGCATGGCGATCGATGAAGCGCAGCAGCCGCCCTGGTGCGCCCGCGCCCAGGTTCGTGGAGATCTCGAGCACGTAGATCTGATTCCCGATCACGAGAACGTCGGTCACGGAGTTCAGGCCTGTCAGCAGCTCGGACCAGGTTCCGTTGTTCGCATTGACGAGCCGCACGCGCGCCTCACCCGGCGTCAACGGCACGCCGGTCAGCAGGGACACGAGGTAACGGTTGCCTGCGAAGTGCCGCACAGCGGTCGGCACGGCGTCCGAGAACGGCGGGACGATGCCCGGCGCCTGCGCGATGGGCGGGAAGCGGACGATCACTTCCGGCCATCCGGTCCGGCCGAGTCGCAGCAGGCTGTTCTGGCCCGAATCCACGACCAGCAACGCGTCTTCATGCGTCGCGGCGATCATGTGGAACGGGTTCGATCCGCGCACGTTCGTGACCGGGTCCGGCCGCGCATCCTTGAAGTCGACGACGAGCCGGATCCAGACGCGCTGCCCCGAGGCATTGTCGAGTCGTACGGTCTTGCCGTCCGCCAGCGCCGAATGGTCCGCAGGACTCAGGACGAAGCCGTCGTTCAGGCGATCTAGCGGTTGATTGAACACGAGCCTGAGGACGGAACTGAATATCGGCGAGACCGACCCGGTTTCGTTCGGAACCTGCCGCCCGGGCGGCCCGCCCGGCGCGAAGCGGAGCATGTCGCCTTCGCCGATCGTCAGATGGAGGGTACAGCAGCCCTCGACGACCATGCCCTGCGGACCACTCACCCCGCCGGTGGTGTCGATCCCCGACGGCAGCCCAGCGACCAGTTGTCGAACGGCCCCCGACTTGTCGACCACCGACAGTTTGCCGTCGTTTGCGGCCGTGCCGCGTTCGGTGACCAGCAGATTGCCCTGCCGGGTCAACTCGACCTTCGTGGGACCCGTGAGACCCGTCGCGAAAGTCGACGAATCATGGGCCGAAGCCGCGGACGAGAGCGCGGCGAGGCTCGCGGCGAAGATGAAGGCGGTGGATTGGCGCATGGCAGTTGTCCCCTGGTTCGAGTGGGTTCCCTCAGAGGACATGACAACGTTCCGCGGACAATCCGGCCACGACAGGCGAAGGCTGACTCGAATCGGGCTTAGTCCGAGTCGGCGGCGTCCGCGGCCAGCTGCCGGTACAACCACGCTTTGGCGAGCGACCACTCCCGGCGCACGGTTCGCTCCGAGATGTCGAGCGCGCGCGCCGTTTCCGGCTCGCTGTAGCCGGCGAAATACCGGCAGACCACGACCTGCGCGGCGCGTGGGGCGACGAACGACAGCTGTTCGACGGCCTCATTGAGGGCGAGGATACCCTCGTCCGAGTCGAACCCCAGCTCGCCGATCTGGGTCAGCGAGAGCCGGACGGCGCCGCCGCCGCGCTTGGCGGCAAGCCCGGCCTTGGCATGGTTGATCAGCGCGTGACGCATCGCCAGCGCCGCCGCGCCGAGGAAGTGCCGGTCGTCCGTCCACCCGCGCAGCGAACGCAGTTTAAGGTAAGCCTCGTTGACGAGGGCCGTGGTCTGCAACGTAGCGCCAGCGCGAACGCGGCGCCGCTCGCGCCGCCCGATGCGCCGAAGTTCGTCGTAGTACAGGGGCAGGAGCTGGTCGGCCAGTGCCCGGGTTTCCGCTTCGAGGCCGCCGGGTTCGCCTTCCCGGGTTCTGCTGTCTTCCGGGCTCTCCATCGCAGTGCATGATAGGCAGATCGGCAGTAGCCGACCGCATTCATTTGACTTTGTTGTCTTGGGAGCCATGAAAATGGACTCGGCCCGATGGGAACAGCTCTCCAGGCACTTCGACGCGCTTCTGTCGCTGCCGCGGCAGGAAAGGGGTGCCTACCTCGACGGGATCTGCAGGGACGACGAGCCGCTGCGCGCAGAGCTGACCAGCCTGCTCGAGGCCCATGAGACGCAGCCCGGGTTCCTGGAGCAATCGGCCGCTGCCGAGACCGACCAACCGGCGCACCTGCTGCCCGAGGGTGCATCGCTGGGGGCCTGGCGGATCGTTCGATTCGTCGGGCAGGGGGGTATGGGCGAGGTCTACGAAGTCGCGCGCGCCGACGGCCAGTTCGAGCAGCGCGCCGCGCTGAAGGTGATGCGGGCGGAAGCAGCCCGGTTCCAGGACCGCTTCGATGCCGAGCGCCGGATCCTCGCCCGGCTGGAACACCCCGGAATCGTCCGACTGCTCGATGGCGGCGTGACCCCGGATAACCGGCCGTACGCGGTGATGGAATTCATTCACGGCGAGCCCATCACGGCCTGGTGCGATTCACGCGCAACGACGCTCGGCCAGCGACTCGCGCTCTTCGTGCAGGTTTGTGAAGCCGCCCAGTACGCCCATGGTCACCTGGTTGTCCACCGCGACATCAAGCCCGGAAACGTTCTCGTGGATGACTCCGGCCGCGCCCACCTGCTCGACTTCGGCATCGCGAAGCTGCTGGATGTCGCGACCCCCGGTCAGGCGGCGCCGGGCGGCGTGACCGCCGCGTTCCTGACGCCGGACTACGCCGCGCCCGAGCAGCTCACTGGCGAGCCGGTGACCACGGCTACCGACGTCTACGCGCTGGGATTGCTGCTGTACGAACTATTGTCAGGGGCGCGGCCACGCGGGCGCGAGGTCCGTTCGCTTGCTCACCTGGTCCGCAACGTGCTTGATGAAGGCCTTCTCGCGGCGAGCGAGGCCGCGGCAACGGCGGGCGCGCCCGGCGTGGCGGCCCGCCAGCTTCGCGGGGATCTCGACGCCATCGTGGCCAAGTGCCTGCGCGTGAATCCGGCGTCGCGCTACAGCGGCGTCGAAGCACTGCGATTGGACATCCTGCGCTCGCAGCGCGGCGAGCCCGTCGCAGCGCGCAGTCATGCGCGCTGGTATCGTCTGGGCTGCTTCGTGAACCGCTATCGATGGGCCGCCGCCGCGGTCGCCGCGATCCTCGCGACGATGGCTTTCGGCACCGGAATCGCGCTCTGGCAGGCGCGGATCGCGCGGCAGGAGGCCCGCAATGCCGCTGCCACCCGGGATTTCCTGATCGACGTGTTCCGCGCGAGCGATCCGCGGACACTGGGTGACCGGCCGCCGGGCCAGATCACGGCACGCGAGCTGCTCGACGAGTCGGTGCAACGCCTGCAGGCCGAGTTCGCCGACGATCCGGCCACGCAGCTGCAGCTCCTTGGCGTGGTCAGCGAGATCTACGGCTACTGGGACGACGAGCGGTTCGGGGACCTGCAGGCCTTGCGCAGGGAGCTGGCGGAGCGGCACTTCGGACGCACGCATCCCGCCTACATCGAGACCAGCCTCATGGACGTCTGGCAGTTCGTCCACGAACAGGAGTATGCGAAGGCCGCACGGCTGCTTGCGGAGACGCAGGCCCTGATCGAGCGCGGCGGCCACGGCGACTCGGTGCTGCAGGCGCAATGGTGGCTCGCCAGGGCCGAGGCCCTGCGGGTGGGCGATGCCGCGGAGCGCATGAAAGCCCTGGACGAGGCCGTGGCGCTCTACTCGAGGGTCGCGCCGGATTCGGTCGACCACGCGGTCGCGCTCGCCAATTCCGCGCTTGCACACCAGATGCGCGACGAGTTCGATATCGCGCGCGAGCGCAACGAGCAGGCCGTAGAGGCATTCGCACGCCTGACACCGACGGCGGACAACGAGCTGGCCCTGACCTGGGCCAACCTTGCCAGGAATCATCAGCAGCTCGGCGACTTCGACGCGGCAGAGCAGGCCTATGCGCAGTTCAAGCGAATTGCGGATCCCCTGTCACGAGCCGCGTCGCCGATGATCTATTGGCTGGGCGCGGCCGACCACGCCCGCATGCTGCACTTGCGCGGGGACGTCGCGCTCGCCCACGAGTACTTTGCCGATGTCCTCGGAAGGATTCCCGCGGACTGGGACGACACGGTTCACGACGTCTTGGCGCGCGAGTATTACGCGGAGCGGCTTGCGGCCGAGGGGCGCACCACCGAGGCCCTGCCTTTGCTCGAGGCCGCGGAGCAAACCTACCAGGAGCGGCCGCTGCGCGACTTCGACCTGCGCCGGGTGCGTCGCACGCTCGGCGATGCCTACGACCGGGCAGGGCGCACGGAGGACGCCGGCAGGATGCTCGGCGCCGCGCGTGAGGAGTACATGCGGAAGGATGCGCCGCACATGATCGCCGTCCTCGACGCGCGCGAAAGGTGGGCTCGGTGGCTGATCGACCGGGGCAGGGCGGAAGAGGCGCAACGGGAGCTCGACGCGCTCGTGTCCGATTCCAGGGGTCCCTCGGCGCCACTCGCGATGGCCCAGACGGACCTGGCCCGTCTCGCGCGCGAAGCCAGCCGGCCTGAACTCGCGTTGCGCCACGCCCGCGAGGCCGTCGCGACGCTGCAGGGCACTCGCGTGCTCTACGACGTCCGTTGCGAGGCGCTCATCTGGCAGGAATACGCGCAGGCGCTCGAGGCAAGCGGCCTGCACGACGAAGCGCGGGAATGGCTTCGTCGCGCGCAGGAGCTGGAAGAGCGGCTCGTCACGGGTTAGGCCGGGTCCTCAGCGGCGCATCACAGGCGCCCGCAGACTTCCGCGACCCAGGCGTCGAGCCGTTCTCCGATCGGTTTCACGGTCCCGAGCAGCGTCCGGTCGATCGCCGTCGTGTCTGGCTCTGCGAACCGGCCGTCGACGAAAACGGGCTGGAACGAAGTCAGGCTTTGCCCGTGTGCATTGACGGCATCCCGCCATGCGTCCAGGTCGCGCATGACGGATTCGGGTCCCGCTTTTTCCTCTGCGAGACGCTTGAGCGAAGTCTGCGCCGTGCCCAGCCCGCCCGCGTCGATGCGCGCCTGCCCGGTCTGCATCATCTCGAGCGTGGCCAGGGCGCCTCGCGCCTCGTTGCAATTGAACGAGTAGGAAGCGCTCCCATCTTTTTCGGCGGCTTCGCTGCATCCTGCCATCGCCAGCGCGAGCGACAGCGTGGCAAACGCAGGGTGATATCGTGGCAACGGCATGGCGGTTCTCTTGTCCGGGCGGGCATGGTGCTAAACAGAAGGCATCGGTCAATCCGGACATCGCGCATTTGCCGCGGCATGGGCGGGATGAAAATGTAGAGCCGCGAGGCTCTACGGTTCGATCGACAAGGCCCGGGAGGCGACTCCCGGGCCTTTTTCGTCGGGGGCAGTGCCAAACGTCGGGGCGGGGAGTAGGCTATTCGACGGGTCACGACCGATGAGCACTTCGACACCGATCGCCCGTCTCGGGCCGCTGGTCTGGCTCGGCGCAGCCGCTTCGATGCTGTTGGCACTATGCCCCGGGCACGCGAATGAACCCGAACCGCCGGCCGATGCACCGGACCCTCGGGTTACGCTCGGCGACGCCGATCTGCAGACGATCAAGCTCGAAGTGATGAAGTCGCACCCGCTCCTCGCGTCGAGTCCTGGCATCAAGCACGTCGATGCTTATCTCGGATACCGGGCTTCCGGTGAGGATGAGGACGCGAAGATCGACCCGATCGTGCAGGCAAACGTGGTCTTCCATCCCCACAGCGAATCCGCCGGCGTCAGGAACGCGCTGCAAGCCCACTGTTCGCGCGGACCTGCGGATGAAGGCTGGTCGTGCCCGGTCGTGGAATTACGCCGTTACGTTCGACTCGAGGACCAGGAATTCGAAGCGCGGGTCAAGGGCGACCTCTCCCTCGAGGCGGTGCTGGCCCTTGTCGAAGCGACGCGCGGTACCGCGCTCGCGGCTCCGAAGGATGGCTCCGCTGTCGTGGATACGGTCTCGATGATATTGCCCTGCGGCGACGGCTACTTCGTTTCCTGGACCGACAGGGATCACCGATCCGGGGTCCTGGTGTACGCCCGGCTCGCCGCTGGCGGCAATCCTGCGGAGCGAGACGACTGGGAATCGTCGCTCCACCAGAAAGAATAGCTCGCGTCCACGGGGCTCATGTCCGCAATGAGGAATGCGCTCGTCCTGCTTGCCGGCTTGGCGCTGTACCCTGCGCCGGCAATATCACAGGACATTCCCCCGCCGGCGGGACGCAGCTACGCCCGCTCCGTGACTGCCGCAACGGGTGGCATCGTCGCCACCAGCCAGTTGCTCGCGTCGCAGGCCGGCGCCGACGTGCTGGCGCGCGGCGGTTCGGCCGTCGATGCCGCCATCGCGGCGAATGCCGTGCTCGCGGTGCTGGAACCGATGATGTGCGGCCCCGGCGGCGATCTGTTTGCCCTGCACCGATCGGCTGACGGCGTGATGTCGGGGCTCAACGCCAGCGGCCCGGCGTCCTCCGGGCTCTCCATCGAAAGACTGCGCGCGCTTGGTCATGCGGAAATGCCGGAAACCGGCATCCACACGGTGACGATTCCGGGCGCTGTGGCGGGTTGGGCGGTGCTGCACCGGCGATTCGGCCGCATGCGCTGGGCCGACCTTTTCGAGCCGGCCATCCTCCTGGCGCGCGACGGTTACGCCGTGCCCGAACGGGTGGCCGAGATCTGGCGCGCCTTCATCCCGGACTCCTGCACCGATGCCGAGTGCCGCCGCGTTCTCCTGCCAGGCGGCAGGGCTCCCCGCTTCGGCGAGACGTACCGAAATCCCGAACTGGCCGGATCGCTCGAGCGCATCGCGCGCGAAGGGGCAGCAGCCTTCTACGAGGGGGATATCGCGCGCCGCATCGTGGCCACTTCGGACCGCCTCGGCGGCACGCTTCGCGCAGCGGACCTGGCGGACTACGAGCCGGAGTGGGTTGCCCCCATCCAGGGCCGGTATCGCGACTGGACGATTCATCAACTGCCGCCCAACAGCCGTGGCGCCACGGTGCTGCAGGCGCTGAACTTCCTCCAGCAGTTCCCGGTACCGGCCGGCGGCCCGCTCTCTGCCGAGGCCGCACACTTGCGCATCGAGGCCCTGCGCTTCGCGCGCGAAGATGTCGAACAGCTGGTCGACCCGCGCATGGGCGCGCCACCGCTTGCACGCCTATTGTCCGCCGAACACGCCCGCGATCGTGCGGCGCAATTCGACGCCAGCCGCGCCAGCTGCGCAGCGCAGGCGGCGGAGCCGCGCTCCGACACGACGTTCATCGCCGCGATGGATCGGGAAGGCAACATGGTCTCCCTGATCCAGAGCCTCGCGACGGGGGATTCGGGCGTGGTCGCCGACGGAACGGGCATGCTGCTGCAGAACCGCGGCACGTATTTCAGCCTCGACCCGGCGCATCCGAACGCGCTCGCGCCGGGCAGGCGACCCTCGCACACGCTGATGCCGGCGCACGCGGTGCGCGGCAGCCTGCACATGGCGTTCGGCTTCGTCGGCGGAACTTCACAGCCCGCAGGCCAGCTGCAGTTCCTCAGCGATATCGTCGACTACGGCCTCAACATGCAGGCTGCGCTCGAGCAGCCTCAGTTTTCGGTGTCGGCAGACTGCAGGGTGTATGCGGAAGGGCGCATTCCCGCCGAGACGCGCGAGGCGCTGGCCGTGAAGGGCCACGTCGTGGAAGCGACGCCGGACTACGACGACATGATGACGATCGGCCAGGCGGTTTCGTTCGACACGGCCACGGGCGGGCGCTTCGGCGCATCCTCGCCGCGCGGCGACGGGGCGGCGATTCCCGAGCCGCCCCGAACAAAGCGTTAGGGCGGCAAGCTTCGATTGCCGGCGGACGCCGCCGCCTTCACCTCGATCACGATCACTCTCCCATTACCCGCGACTGCTTCCCAGGAGTGTTCGGCACCATCCGCGTACCAGGCAACCTGGCCCGGCGAGAAATCCGTAGTCGAGGCCTTGCCGTCAGACTGCGCGAACTTCAATCGCAGCCAGTCGATGCTCACGAGCGCGGATGGAGGATGCGAGTGCATGGAGCGGCGGCGCCCGGCCGATGCGCGGCCCTCGTACACGCGCACGTGCGAGTTCTCGAGCAGCACGTGATGCACGTCCGGATCGACCGTCACCGAATCGTCCGCCTTGCGCTGCGGCGCCGGCGGCTCACCCGCCTTCTGCGCAGACTTGACCTCGACGCCGATCGCGTGCAGTTCGCCGGCGATCAGTTCCCACGAGTGCTCGGTCCCCGGAACCCAGAGCACCTGGCCGGGATTGAGGTCGGCGATGCGCGTCCTGCCGTCGGCCTGCGACAAGCGGAAGCGCGGCTTGCCGAGGCTGACGAGCACCATGGGTGGATGCGAATGCAGGGGGCTCCGCGTGCCGCGCGCTGCGCGCGCGTCGAAGACGCGGATGAAGTCATTGTCGAGCACGACCGCATGGACGTCGGGGTCGATGTCGACTGCATCGCCAGGGGCGGCGTTCGCTGCGGGCGGCACCGCGAGCAGGCCTGCCAGGATGAGCGCAGCGGATGGATTCATGGTGAATGTTCCCCCGGGCGCCGATGCCGGCGCGCACCGATGCTAGATCCGCCCCGTCGAGATCGTCATTCGCAGGGCTTGTTAGAATTCGACGGTCCATTCGGTTCCTGCGGAGCAACACTGACGATGAAATGGCTGAACGGCGCCCTGGTCCTCGTGCTTTCGATTCTTGCCCTGCCGGTACAGGCGGAACGGACCATACGATTTGCCCCGTACTCGGTGCCGTCCTCCGGCACCGTCGTGATCGCGGTGGGCGAGGGGGTGCCGCAGTCCGGCGCGTTTGCCGAAGTCGATTCCGTCGCGGGCGGTGCGCTGCGCCGTGCCGTCGATGCCAGCGCCTTCCGCGGCAAACGCGACAAGCACCTGAGCCTGCCGGGGATCGGTCCTTTCGATCGCGTGCTGCTCGTCGGCACGGGCAGCGAGCCGGTCACGCCGCGCCTGCTCGAGGACGTCGGAGGGCGGGCGGGGCTGGACGGCGCAAAAAGCACGGCCCGGCGCATCGACATCCTCTGGCCGGGCAGCGAAGCCGACGCTGCCGCCCACCTCGCTTTCGGTGCGGCGCTCGGGCAATACCGGTTCCTCAAGTACCGTACGCCCCCGAAAGACGAGCCGGCGACGGGCGAGGGCGAGTTCGTGATCCGGACGCCGAAGGGCGCCTCGGCCGCGCGCGCATTCGAGACGGAGTGGGCGCCCGTGGCCCGCGCCGTGCGCTTCGCGCGCGACCTCATCAGCGAACCGGGGCTCGTCATCTATCCGGAGAGTTTCGTGGAGCGGACGCGCGAGGCCTTCGCGGGCGTCGCGAACGTCAGTATCGACGTGCTGGACGTGCCGGCCATGGAGAAACTCGGCATGGGCGGAATCCTCGCGGTCGGGCAGGGCAGCGCGCGACCGCCGCGATTGCTGGTCGTGCGCTACGACGGCGGCGGCGCGAACGAGGCGCCGTACGCCTTCGTCGGCAAGGGCATCACCTTCGACTCCGGCGGCATCAGCCTGAAAGACAACGACGGCATGTGGAAGATGAAATACGACATGTCCGGCGCCGCCGCCGCGGTCGGAACCGTGCTCGCGCTCGCCGGCCGCGGCGCGCCGGTCAACGCGGTCGGCATCGCCGCGCTCGCGGAGAACATGCCGTCCGGTACTGCCGGCCGGCCGGGCGACGTCGTGCGCACGATGTCGGGGAAGACCTTCGAGGTGATGAGCACGGATGCCGAGGGGCGCATGGTGCTCTCGGATGCGGTCTGGTACGCGCAGCAGCAGTTCCGGCCGCGGGCCGTGATCGACCTGGCGACGCTCACGGGGTCGGTGCGCACCGCGCTCGGCGACGAGTACGCGGGCCTCTTCTCGCGTGACGACACCCTGGCCGAAGCGCTGCGCGAGGCGGGGGAAGCTTCCGGCGAGGAGCTGTGGCGCCTGCCGCTGCATCCGTCATATGCGAAGGACCTGGAATCGCCGATTGCCGACCTGCGCAACAGCGGCGGGTCCGGTACCGGCGCGGGGGCCGGCCTCGGGGCATTCTTCATCGGCAGCTGGGTCGAGGACACGATGCCCTGGGCGCACCTCGACATCGCGGGCATGGCCTGGCGAGAGAAGGAAGCGCTGCCGACGGTGCCGGAGGGCGCCAGCGGCTTCGGGATACGCCTGCTCGACCGCTACGTGCGGCAGGGCAAGTAGGCCGATTCGCTTGGAGAAGGAAAGGCCACCCGAGAGCGGTGGCCTTCCAGCCTTGGGGCTGTGCGCCCTCAGGCGGTCTTGGGTGCCGGCCGCTCCGGCTGCGGATTGCGGCCCGGAACCGGACGGTCGCCCTCGCGCCCCTCGTCCTCACGCGTGCGGCGCGGATCGGGTCGCTCGTTGTCGTCGTGGCCCGGTGTCGTGCGGCCGGGTGATGGATCAGGCGAGCCCTGATCGCGGGTGCGGTCTCGATTTTCCATGATGTCCCTCCTTGGGTAGGAGGTTCCACCGTAGGCGCCGGACGGAAACGGCACAGCCGGATAAACGCCTAATCGACTTGCGGTGCGTCCGACAGACGCGGCGCCACGCGCTCGGCGTCACGGCTCGCTGCGGCGACGCGCCTTGAGCAGCACGACGAGGGGTTCGGGCCGGCCATTCCAGTAATCCAGCCGGACTCGCCCGTCGGGCAGCCGGCTGACGGTCGCGGGAATCGAGCTGGATGTGCAGTACCAGCCCGTCGGCAACACCACCGCATTGCGCGGCCTGCCGAGGCTGCGGTCGAATACCAGCTCGTCGCCGCCCAGCCGGTAACTGACCGGCGCCGTGTAGGTTTCCGTGATCCGCAGCCGCAGCGACTGCCCGGGCTTCACGGGCGCGAAAGGGATCACCACGACGCGCGCCTCGGGATCGACGGCTTCCCCGGCATTGATCCCGAGCGCGGCCATCTCGGCACCGCTCATCTCCTTTGCTTCCAGCGGCTCGCCGGTATCGAGAATGCGGGCTGACGGACGGCTCGCCGTGCTGCCCGTGCGGACCACGTTGGCGTAGCCGTTGATGCCCGGCCGCGATTCGGTGTAGTCGTGGTAGAGCTGGAACGCGTGCGACTCGGGCTGCTGCAGGAAGTAGACGATGTCGCGATCCTGGTGCGCGCGCTCGGCGAGCCGGTCCTCCTCCGTTTCTCCCTCGAACGGGGATTCCCAGCTGCGCTGCCGTGTCGCCGCCCTCGGCGCCGCCGCCGCGCCGGTGCGCGCGCCCTTCGCGGCGCGCAGCACGAGCGGCGCCTCGCCTTCGGTGCCGTTGACGAAGCTCACGCCGATCCGGCCGTCCGATTCGGCGAGAATCTGCGAAGGGACATTCAGGCCGATCACCTCGTAACCCGCGGGCAGCACGACCTTGTTGCGTCGGATGCCGAGCGGCCGGTCGAACACCAGCGTGTCGCCGTCGACGTAATAGCTTTTCCGGTCCTCGTAGGTCTTGACGATGACCAGGCGCCCCTGGCCTTCGGGCGGCACGGGACGCGCCAGCGTCACCTTTATATACGGGGTGTCGGGGTCCGCATCGGGCATCAGCGGATCCTTGCGCGCTTCGACGCCGGTCACGACCTCGAAGTGCAGCCGCTGGCCGGTCATCGCGTCGAAGACGGCTTCGTCGCTCGCGGCGCTGCCCTTGCGAATCGGGTTGTAGAATGCCTTCGCGCCGGCCGTGGTGGCGGTGACCTCGTAGGTGATCCTGAACTTGCCGCTCTCCGGCGCGAGCAGTTCGTAACGCGTGTAGGCATCCGCTTCGGTCTGGGCCGTCGCGGCGGGCGGGATGAAGATGCCGTCATCGGGCGGCGCGGCAACGGCCGCGAGCGCGACCAGGAGTGCGACGGCCGACCCGCGTGCGAGTGCGGCGATCACGGCGATTGGTCCGGCAGGAACAACGCTGGATCCACCATGGTGCCGTTCAGCGTCACCCCGAAGTGCAGGTGCGGGCCCGTGACGCGGCCCGTGGCGCCGACTGCGCCGATCGTCTCGCCCGCGGCCACGGCCTGGCCTGCCTCGACGTCGATGCGGCTCAGGTGGCAGTACATCGTGACCAGTCCCGAGCCGTGGTCGACCAGCACCGTGTTGCCGTTGAAGAAAAAATCGCCGGCGTCCGCGACGATGCCCTCGGCGGCGGCGCGGATCGGCGTCCCGGTGGGGGCGGCGATGTCCATGCCGCTGTGGGGGCTGCGCGGCTGGTCGTTGAAATAGCGGCGCAGGCCGTAGGAACTCGAGCGCTCGCCCGGCACGGGTTGCACCAGGCGCAGTGTCGGGGGCGCGCGGTCGCTGAAGCCCGTGAGCGCCTTGCGGATGCGGACCTTCTCCTTCTCGACGCGCTCCAGGTCCGCCTTCGAAAGGTCGACCTGGCCGGGTGCCACCTTCAGGCGCTGGACCGCGTACTCCTTCTCGCTCACCTCGAATGCGAGCCGCTCGGTTTTCCCGCCGCGGCCGACCACCAGCTCCTGGCGCCCGGGTTTCGCGGCGAGCGGGATGCCGACGACGGCGAGCCAGCGGTCGCCGTCACGCAGGACCAGCGTGCGGGCGCCGTCGAGCGTCGCGACCGGCGGCGGGCCGGAAGCCGCCTCGATCGGGATCGTCACGACGCCGCCCGGGACGGCGGCGGTGCGCGGCAGGTCATCGGCCAATGCGGCCAGCAGCAGCAGGGCGGCGAGGTTCATCGTTCGGGCACCCTCCGTTCGCGCAGCCAGCGGCCACGGGCGTCGATCGCGGACTGGATCGCTTCGCGTTCCGCGCGCGCGAGGTCGGGGTGATGCGCCTCGAAGATCAGCACGACCCGGTCGGCTGAGGCGCGGTTCCAGGCCTCGTGCTCGAAGCTGTCGTCGAAAGCCATGATTTCCCCCTCGCGCCAGCGGTGCTTCAGGTTGCCGACGCGGATCTCGCAATCGCCGGGCACGATGAGGGGCAGGTGCACGGTGATGCGGTTGTTGGCGATGCCGAAGTGGGGCGGAATGTGGGTGCCCGGCTTCAGGCGCGAGAAGAACAGCTCCATCGGCTTGCCCGCGATCCGCACCACGTCGACGTCCGCGAGCGCGGCGAGGGTCTTCGGGAACCGGCCGGCGAGCGCGGTCGGCTCGGCCAGCTTGTACAGGTGAAGGGCCGACCAGTCCGGATTGCCGCGCAACTGGCGCCACATCGGCGACCGGGCGCCTGCGTCCACGTACGGCGACTGCTGCGCCCCGTCCGCGATCGCCGCGAGGTATTCGTCACGGATGGCGCCCACGTGGGCCTCGATGACGGCGGCCCAGGGCAGCTCCTCGCGCGGCGTGAATTCCCGCGCGGGCAGGTCCGGCATGTAGAACAGGCTGGGCCTCTGGGCCGGCGTGCGGTAGGCGAATGGCCGGTCATGGGTCTGGACCCAGATGGCCGCGCGCACGCGCGCGAGGTCCGGATGGCCGCCGGAGCGGGCCGCCGCGCGCTCGAAGTCGTCGATCGCCCGCGCGTGCAGGCGCGTGAAATGCTCGCGCATCACCCGGTCCGCCGTTGCGGACCGCCGCCGGATCTCCGGGTCGAGATCGACCCGGCCCCGCGCGAGGCGGACCGCCGGATCGAGGTCGTCGCCGATCGAAAACAGCGTCGCGGCATCTTCATGGCGGCCGGCCGCCTCGAGCGCGGCGCCGGCGAACAGCGCGAGGCGTGCGTCCTGCGGATTCAGCCTCCAGGCCGCGAGATAGGCTGCGACCGCGGCGGCAAGGTCGCCCTGCTTCTCCCGGGCGGTGCCGAGGTTGAAGTGGAACGCCGGCTGTTGCGGCAGAAGTTCGATGCAGCGCTCGTAGGCGGCGGCGGCCTCGGCGTACCGCTGCCCGGCGAAAGCGCGGGTCGCCTCCGCCGCGACCGTCTCGACGGACACCGGCGTGCTCACCGCATCTCGGTCACGACGAGGATGCCGGCCCGCTCGAGGCGCTCGATGTCCGCGAGCAGGGCGGCCCGGTCCGCGCCGGGCTGGCGGGTGAGGGCGTCATCGACCGAGAACATGCGCTGCTTGAGCGCCCATTCGAGCGTCGGGTAAGTGTCGCCGACCGGCAGCTCGCCGCCGTCGTACACGACCGCGAAGCCGGCGTCGCGGCGCACGACCTGCGCACGGCGCGAAACCGAATACCAGGACGGCGCCTGCCGCGCCGGCAATGCGTAGGCGGCGGACGGTCGGGCGAGGCCCCGCTGGTGGTTGAGGACATCGACGGCGAAGGAGGGCGAGGTCATCACGGACCGCACGCGGTCGGCGAGCTTCGCAAGACGGCCGGCGAGGCTCGCCTGGTCGCGTGCATCCGGCAGGTAGGCGCGGAACTCGCCCTCGCGCGCCAGGGTCGTCTCCAGCAGCTTGAACAGCGCGAGCCCGGTTGACGGCGCGACGCCGAAGGTGACGTGCAGCGAGGCCGAATCGCCGGTCAGCGCGTCGTGGTACTGGCCGCGCGGCAGGTAGAGGATGTCGCCGGGCCGCATCACGGCCTCGAACAGCAGTTTCCCGCGCGTGTCGGTCAGCCACTTCTCCCACTCGTCGCCCGGCGGCACCGGGTTCACGGGCGCGTCCGCGCGCGCCTCGTAGACCCTCCAGGTCTTCTCGCCCTCCGCCTGCACGGCGAACACGTCGTGCAGGTCGAAGTGGGTCTGGAATGCCTGCACGCCCTGGAACGAGCAGTAGACGTTCGCGGACACCCGCGCCGCGAACTCGCGCTCGAGCATGGCCGCGACCGCGCCGACCTCCGGGCAGACGCGGTTCAACTGGTTGGCGACCAGGCTGGCGCCGAGGTCGGTGAGCGCCTTGACCTTCGCGGGGTTCACCGGCGCGGGCTGGCCGGGCTTCAGGTCGGCCGTGTCGCAATAGTTCTCGCGCAGCGCGGCCCGGCTCTTGAAGTAGACCTTGAGGGTCTCTTCGTTCCAGTAGGGCGTGAGCGCGAGGACTTCGTTGAAGCGCGCCCAGGGCAGCAGCGACGCGCCGGCCGGCCCGCGGCGCACGTGCAGCGGCTGCCGGCCCCAGTACTGCGAACGGAACGTGCCGGCCGCGAATGGCGCGAGAAATTCCGCGAATTCCATGGCGCCCGGACGTTACCATTGGCGGTCCATGCAAGCAATGCAAGGCGACTGGCTGCCGGCGCGCGCGGCCCTGCATTCCACGGGGCTGTACTTCTCGCTGCGCGAGATCCGGCCCGCCGAGCTGCAGGATCCGTTCATGCAGGAAACGGTGACGCGCATTCCCGCGCGCGAGTCGTTCGTGCAGGTGGCGCGCGAGGACCTCGGCAAGGGCGCGGCCGGCACCGCGCCGGCAGGCATCGTCTTCCACGTCGCGCGCTGCGGCTCGACGCTCGTTTCGCAGCTCCTCAAGCAGCACGTCGGGCTGGTCGTGTACGCCGAGCCGCTGCCGGTGAACGAGATCCTGCTGCCGCCGCACCGGTGGTCGCGCGCGGAAATCGTCGCCGCCCTGCGCTCGCTGGGCGCGGCCTTCGCGCGCCATGCGCGCAAGCCCTGGGTACTGAAGCTGACGAGCTGGAACACGCTGTTCTGCGACCTGGTGACCGAGGCCTTTCCGGCGACGCCCTGGGCGCTGTGCCTGCGCGACCCGCTCGAGGTCGCCGTGTCGCTGGTCGCGCAGCCGCCAGGCTGGATCTGGGACGGGGAGGCGCCTGCGGCGCCGTTCGCGAAGCTGGTCGAGCCTGCGTCAGCCGGGCAGACGCGCGAGGAGTACGTCGCGCGCGTATTCGCCGCGCTGTGCGGGCAGGCTGGCCGCCTCGACCCGGCTCGGGGCGTGCTGGTCGACTACACGGCGCTGCCTGCCGCGGCCTGGGAACGGGTCGCGCCGCGCTTCGGGCTGACCGTGGACGCGCCGCTGCGCGCGCGGATGCAGGCGGCCGCGACGATGAATTCCAAGGCGCCGGTCGGACGACCCGCGGCATTCGCCGCCGACGGCGCGTCGAAGCGGGCCGCGGCCACCGCTGCGCTGCGCGAAGCGGTCGATCGCATCGCCCGGCCCGCCTACGACCGGTTGCACGAGATTCACTCAGGAGCCGACGCATGAACATGCCCGCATTCGCCCTGTTCGCCCTGTCGTTCGCCGCTGCCGCGGCGGCTGAGGCGCCCGCGCCCGGCAACCAGCGCGCCGTGCTGGTCACCGGCGCGAGCACCGGCATCGGCCGCGAGATCACCGAGCGCCTGGCCGCGAGCGGGCACTTCGTCTACGCCGGCGCGCGCAAGGACGCCGACATCGAGGCGCTCAACGCCATCGAGAACGTGCAGGCGATCCGCCTCGACGTGACGCGGCCCGACGAGATCGCCGCCGCGGTCGCGACCGTGACGCAAGGCGGCCGCGGCCTCTGGGGGCTGGTCAACAACGCCGGCGTCGCGGTGACCGGTCCCTTTGCGGAACTGAAGGAGGAGGACTTCGATTTCGTCATGGACGTGAACGCCTACGGCCCGTTCCGGGTGACCAAGGCATTCATTCCCCTGATCGCGGCCTCGCAGGGGCGCATCGTGACCATCAGCTCGATCTCCGGGATCCTGTCCTCCGCGAACCTCGGCGTGTACAGCATGAGCAAGCACGCGATCGAGGCCTTCGGGGATTCGCTCGCGGCGCAGATGGAGCTGCAGGGCGTCCGCGTCAGCCTCGTCGAGCCCGGCAACTACAACTCGCAGATCGGCGCTTCCGCCGCGAAGCGCACGGGCCAGGCGACCGGGATCGGCGACCGCTCGCGTTACAAGGAACCCGATGAGGTTGCCGAGGCGGTCGAGCGCGCGCTCTTCGAGCCGGACCCGAAGCGCCGCTACATGGTCGTGCCGAACGCGCAGGAAGCCGAGATCACGATCCGCAAGGCGATCCAGGAACTGGTGCAGCTCAACGAAGGCCATGCGTACACGTACAGCCGCGAACAGCTGGTCGCGATGCTGGAAGACGCCTTGAAGGACGCACGGCCGGCGACGTCCGCGCCGCCGCCCGTGCCGGCGAACGGCGATTGAGCGACGCCCCGGAACGCCTCCCCCCCGAGGTCGAGGCCGCCCGCCCCGCGGTCTTCGCCGCGAGCCGCTTCGTCGCGGAGGCGGCCGTCCGCGAACCCGGATTGCTGCCCGGCCTCGCTTCCAGCGGCGCCCTGGCGCGAGCGCGGCGGCCCGGTGAGGTCGGCGCGCTCGCGGGCGCGATCACCGCGGCGGACGAGGCCGGATTCATGGATGCGCTGCGGCGCCTGCGGCGCCACGAGCTGGTCCGCATCGCGTGGCGAGACCTCGCCGGCGCCGCGACGCTCGCCGAGACGCTCGCGGAAACCTCGGCGCTGGCGGATGCGGCGATCGCGGCTGCCCTCGCGTTCGCGGATCGCGCGCTCGCGCCGCGCTACGGGCGCCCCCGCTCGTCCGCCGGTCAGGCCCAGGAACTGCTGGTCATCGGCATGGGCAAGCTCGGCGGCGGCGAGCTCAATTTCTCCTCCGACGTGGACCTCGTGTTCCTGTTTCCCGAGTCCGGCGAGACCGACGGCGCGCGCACGGTCAGCAACGAGGAATACTTCACGCGCCTCGGCCAGCTGCTGATCCGGCTGCTGGACGCGCACACGCCCGAGGGATTCGTCTACCGCGTCGACATGCGCCTGCGGCCCCTCGGGGATCCCGGCCCCCTCGCGATGAACTTCGCCGCGTTCGAGGGCTACCTGCAGCAGCACGGGCGCGACTGGGAGCGGTACGCCTGGATCAAGGCGCGCGCCGTGACCGGCGCGGAGCACTACCGCGGCCTCTACGACCACGTCGTGCGCCCGTTCGTGTACCGGCGCTACCTGGACTTCGGCGTCTACGAAAGCCTGCGCGAGATGAAGGCGATGATCGCGCGCGAAGTCGAGCGGCGCGAGCTGCGGGAGAACGTGAAGCTCGGTCCCGGCGGAATCCGCGAGATCGAGTTCATCGTGCAGTCGCAGCAGCTCATCCGCGGCGGGGCGGAGCCGGGCCTTCAGACGCCTTCGCTGCTGGCGGCGCTCCCGCGCCTGGCCGGCGCGAAGCTGCTTCCGCCGGCCGCCGTGGCCGAACTGGCGGACTCCTACGGCTTCCTGCGCCGCGTGGAGAACCGGCTGCAGATGGCGAACGATGCGCAGGAACACGCGCTGCCCGCCGATGAACCGGGCCGCGCGCGCCTCGCGACCGCCATGGGATACGGCGCCTGGGAGGTCTTCGCCGCCGAGCTGGATGGCCACCGGCGGCGCGTCACGGCGCACTTCGACGCCGTGGTGTTGGGGCGCGGCGGCGCGGATCCGGCGCAGGCCTGCCGGCTCGAGCCCCTCTGGATGGACGAGCCGGCGATGGATCGCGTCCTGGAGGACGTCGGCCGCTTCGGCCTGGCCGAGCCGCAAGCCGCGGCGCGCGTGCTCCTGGAGCTGCGCCAGTCGGCGTATTTCCGGCGCCTGGATGCCTACGGGCGCCGCCGGCTCGCGACCCTGGTGCCGCGCATCCTGGCCGCCGTCGCGCGCGCGGAAGCCGCCGGCAGCGGGCCGGGCCAGCCCGTGCTGGCCCGCCTGCTGCGGATCGTCGAGGCGATCGGCGGGCGCACGGCCTACCTCGCGCTGCTCAACGAGAACGCACAGGCGCTCGAGCGGCTCGTGGAGGCCTGCCGCACAGGCGATTACCTGGCGCGCCAGGTGGCGGCCCATCCCCTGCTGCTCGACGAGTTGCTGGACGCCCGGGTTTTCGAGACCGTCCCTGACCGCGCCCAGTTCGCCGCGGAACTCGCCGCGCGCCTCGATCACGCCGGCGGCGACGAGGAGCAACGGATCGACGCGCTGCGCCACTTCCGGCGCGCCGCGATGTTCCGTATCGCCCTCCAGGACCTGACCGGGCGGCTGCCGCTGATGCAGGTGAGCGACCGGCTGACGGAAGTGGCCGAACTGATCCTCGCGCAGGCCCTCGCGCTGGCCTGGCGCCACACGACCGCGACCTACGGCGAGCCGCGCTGCGACGACGGCCAGGGGCCGCGCACGCCGCGCGTCGGCATCGCGGGCTACGGCAAGCTGGGCGGCATGGAGCTCGGCTACGGTTCCGACCTCGACCTCGTCTTCCTGCACGACTCCAGCGGGCAGGGCCAGCAGACGGCGGGTCCGAAGGCGGTGGACAACGAGGTTTTCTTCCTGAGGCTCGCGCAGCGCCTGGTGCACGTCCTGACCGTGCACACGCCGGCCGGCCGGCTGTACGAGGTCGACGTGAGGCTGCGCCCGTCCGGCAAGGGCGGCCTCGCGTTCACGCAGATCGGCGCGTTCGAGGACTACCAGCGGCGCGAAGCCTGGACCTTCGAGCACCAGGCGCTGCTGCATTCGCGCTGGGTGGCGGGAGACGGCGCGCTGGGCGAGTCCTTCGCGCGCATCCGTCGCGACGTGCTCGCCGGCGCGGTGCGGCGCGAAGGATTGCGCGAGGAGGTCCTCGCCATGCGCGAACGCATGCGCGCCGAGCACGGCCGCCCGCGCGAGGGGCAATTCGACCTCAAGCACGACCGCGGCGGAATCACCGACATCGAATTCCTCGCCCAATACTGGGTGCTCAAGCACGTGCACGAGCACCCGCCGCTGGCCGCGTTCTCCGACACGATCCGCCACCTCGAGTCCGTCGGGTCGGCCGCGCTGGTGGACCACCGGGTCATCGACCGGCTGGTGGACGCTTATCGCGCATTCCGCAGTGCCGCCCATCACCTTTCGCTCGAGCAGCGGCCGGCGGTCGTCGGCGCCGGCGAGCTCGTCGAGCCCCGCGCGGCGGTTGCGGCGGTCTGGGACCGCGTGATGGTCGCGGCCGGGGAGCCCGCGCCCGTATAATCGCGCGATGCAACCGGACAGCGCCCTGCAAAGGCCGAATGCGAGCACCTGCTACGAGGTCACCGCCGCGGACCTCCCGCTGGCCTGCCCGATGCCCTCGATGTCGCTCTGGAACAGCCACCCCCGCGTCTACCTGCCGATCGAACAGACGGGCCTCGCGAAGTGCCCGTATTGCAGCGCCGAGTACGTGCTCAAACGCTGACCGCCGATGTTCGAGCGGCAGCGAATCGACCGCGGCGCGATCCTCTACGACCCGCGGCGCGTGCACGAGCCCGGTCCCTCGCCATTCGACCTGGACGCGCTGCGCGCGCGCGGCACGGTGAGCGAGCAGCCGGGCGGCCGGGGTTCGATCCTCTTCGTCGAAGGCGACGGCCGGAACTGGGTGTTGCGGCGCTATCTGCGCGGCGGTCTGGCGGCGCACGTGATCCGCGACCGCTATCTCTGGCTCGGGGAGTCGCGCACGCGCTCGTTTCGCGAGATGCGCCTGCTCGGCGAACTGCGCGAGCGCGGACTGCCGGTGCCGGCGCCCGTGGCCGCGCGCTACCGGCGCGGGTTCGTGACCTACCGCGCGGAGCTGATCACCGAACGCCTGCCGGGAGTCGAGTCCCTGTCGGCGATGCTGGCGTCAGGGCGCATGGATGACGCGCGCTGGGCGGCCGTCGGCCGCTGCCTGCGGCGCTTCCACGACGCCGGCGTGCAGCACGCGGACCTCAACTCCGACAATATCCAGCTGGACGCCGCCGGGGAGGTCTGGGTGCTCGACTTCGACCGCGGGAAGATCCGGGAGCCGGGGCACTGGAGCCAGCGCGTGCTCAACCGCCTCGCGAGGAGCATCGCCAAGCGCAACCCGGGCCTCACCGGCTGGCAGTCCGGGTTCGCGGTCCTGCGACTCGCGCACGACGCCTGAACCGATGACCTGGCTCTACAACGTACTGACCTACCTGGCGGCCCCGGTCGCGATCCTCGTGCAGCTCTGGCGCGGCCTGCGCGACCCGAGCTACCGCGGCGGCCTCGCCGAGCGCTTCGGCTTCGGGCCCGGGGTCGCGGGCCCGGTGATCTGGGTGCACGCGGTTTCCGTGGGGGAGGTCCAGGCCGCGCAGCCGCTGGTCATGCAGCTGCGCCGGCGCCATCCGCATTGCCGGCTGCTGCTGACGACGGTGACGCCGACCGGTGCCGCGCGCGCGCGCCTGCTGTTCGGCGACCAGGTGCTGCTGCGCTACGTGCCTTTCGACCTGCCGGGGGCCGTCCGGCGCTTCTTCGACCGGGTCCAGCCGCTGCTGGCGATGATCCTGGAGACGGAGCTCTGGCCGAACCTCTACGGCGAGTGCGGCCGCCGGTCGGTGCCGCTGGTCCTGGCGAGCGCGCGCATCTCGCCGCGTTCGGTCGGCAAGTACCGGCGCCTGATGTCGCTGTTCCGCAGGACGCTCTCGCACGGGATCGTCATCGCCGCGCAGAGCGAGGCCGACGCCGAGCGGTTCCGCTCCATCGGCGCGGCTCCCGCGCGCACGCACGTCACCGGCAACATCAAGTTCGATTTCCAGCCGCCCGCGGGCATCGAGGCGCAGGGCCGTCGCTGGCGGGACGAGTCCCTGCGCGGCCGGCCGGTCTGGGTCGCGGGGAGCACGCACGAAGGCGAGGAGGCGATCGTGCTGGACGCGCACCGCCGGGTGCTCGAGCGATTCCCCGACGCCCTGCTGATCCTCGTGCCGCGCCATCCGCAGCGCTTCGATGCCGTCCGCGAACTTCTCGCAAAACGCCAGGAGGCCGTCGCCTACCGCTCGGCCGGCGCCGCGCTCACGCCCGCGACGCGGGTGCTGCTCGGCGACACGATGGGGGAGCTGATGATGTTCTACGCGGCCGCGGACGTCGCCTTCGTCGCCGGCAGCCTGGTGCCCATCGGCGGCCACAACCTGCTCGAGCCGGCGTCCGTCGGCCTGCCGGTGCTGACCGGCCCGCACAACTTCAACGGCGAGGAGATCGCGGGGCTGCTCGTGGATGCCGGCGCCGCCAGCGTGGTCACGGATGCCCGGCAGCTCGCGGATGCGGTCGCCGACCTGCTCGGCGACCCCGCGCGCCGCCGCGACATGGGCGCCGCAGGCAAGGCCGTTCTGGAAGCGAACCGCGGCGCGCTCGACCGGCTGCTGCGGCTCGTCGACCCGCTGCTGGCATGAGGGAGAATCGGCATTGAAGACGGACCTGACGCTCAGCGAGCCGTACCAGCCGGAGGCGCTCTCGGCGCTCGCCGACCAGTTCGGCTCGCCGCTGTTCGTGATCGACTGCGAGCGGTTGCGCCGGCAGTACCGCGCGCTCGCCGCCGCGCTGCCCGGGGTCGACCTGCACTACGCGCTGAAGCCCCTCCCGGACCGCACGGTGGTCCAGGTGCTCGCGCAGGAAGGCGCGTGGTTCGACCTTGCGACCAATGGCGAGGTGGACCTGGTCCGCGACGCAGGCATCCCCCCGAAGCGCTGCATCCACAGCCACCCGATCAAGCGCGGCTCGGACATCCGGCACGCGCTCGACCGCCGCATCACGACGTTCGTCGTCGACAATGCCGAGGAAATCGCGAAGTTCAAGGCGCAGCGTTCGCGCGTCAAGCTGCTGCTGCGCGTTTCGTTCCGCAATCCCGACACGGTCATCGACCTGTCGCGAAAGTTCGGCTGCGACGCGGCGGCGGCAACCGGCCTGATCGAGGAGGCGGCCCGGCTCGGCATCCGCATCGTCGGCCTCTCGTTCCACGCCGGCTCGCAACTGCCGCGGCCGGACAAGTACGTCGAGGCGATCGGGACCTGCGGCCGGATCATCGGCGAGGCGCGCGAGCGCGGGTTCCCGCTCGAAGTGCTGGACATCGGCGGCGGCTTCCCGATCGACTACCTGCAGCCCGCGCCGCCGATCGACGCGTTCTGCGCCCCGATCCGCGCCGCGCTCGCCGGGTTGCCCGCCGGCCTCAGGCTGATCGCCGAGCCGGGCCGATTCATCTGCGGGCCCGCGGTGGTGGCGATCTCGACCGTCATGGGCCGCGCCAGGCGCGAAGGCCGCTGGTGGTACTACCTCGACGACGGCGTATACGGAACGTTCAGCGCCCAGATCTACGACCGGATGCGGCTGCCCATCGAGCCGCTCGCCGGCCGCGACCGGCCCCGCGAGGCCTGCGTGATCTCCGGCCCCACCTGCGACAGCCTGGACGTGATCGCCGAGGACCTGCCGATGCCGGTGCTCGAGATCGGCGAGCGGCTCGTCGCGCGGCAGGCGGGCGCGTACACCATGGCGACGGCGACGGATTTCAACTACTTTCCGCGCGCGAAAGTCATCGCCGTCAACGTCGAACGCCCGGACCGGAGGAAGTAGGGCCATGCCGCAGGCTTTCTGGCAGGCGACCGGGCTGCTGGTCCTCTCCAACGTGTTCATGACCTTCGCCTGGTACGCGCACCTCAAGGAGCTCAACCACAAGCCGTGGTACCTCGCGGCGCTGGCCTCCTGGGGCGTCGCGCTGGTCGAGTACCTGTTCCAGGTGCCGGGCAACCGCATCGGCTACACGATCATGAGCCTGCCGCAGCTGAAGATCCTTCAGGAAGTCATCACCCTGGTCGTGTTCGTGCCCTTCGTCCTGCTGTACATGAAACAGGGACTGAAGCTCGACTACCTGTGGGCGGCACTTTGCATCGTCGGCGCGGTGTATTTCGTGTTCCGCGGCACATGACCACCTCCATCCACCGCCGCGTCGACGCGCTGCGCGCCGGGCACGACCCGGGCTTCGTCGCGCGGCTGGCCTCGGGGTGGGCCGTGCTCGGCAACCCGCAGGTGCTGCCGGGTTACTGCCTGCTGCTGCCGGATCCCGTGGTGCCGACGCTCAACGCGCTGAAGGACGCGGGGCGCGCCGCCTTCCTGGCCGACATGGCCGCGCTCGGCGACGCGGTGCTCGCGGCGACCGGCGCGGTGCGCATCAACTACGCGATCTTCGGCAACCTCGATCCCGCGCTGCACGCGCACGTCATCCCGCGCTATCACGACGAACCCGGGCGGCTGCGCACGGCTCATCCCTGGGCCTACGACTGGGAGGCTGCGCCGCCGTTCGACGCCGACCTGCACCGCGAGCTGCAAGGGCGCATCCATGCGGCGCTCGGCCACGCAACCTGAGGTCTTCCCGCGCATGAAAGCCGTCTACTCGCCCCTGCACGCACGCCACGACGGCGGCGTCGAGCTGTACCGCGGCAGACTGGTCCCCACCTTCGAGACGCCCGAGCGCGCCGAGATCATCCGCGCCGCGCTCGAGGCCGCCGGGCACGAATTGCTGCCGCCGCGCGAGATACCCGAGTCGCGGTTGCTCCGCGTGCACGAACCCGCGTTCGTCGAATTCCTGCGGGGTGCTCATGCGCGCTGGCAGTCGGAGGGCCGGGAGGGGCACGTTCTCCCGAGCGGCTTCCCGGCGCGCGGGCTGCGGCAGGACCGCCGGCCCGCGGGCATCAGCGGGTCGCTCGGCTGGTTCGCGTTCGATGCGAGCACGCCGATCGTCGCCGGCACCTGGGATGCCGCGCTCGCCGCCGCGCGGTGCGCAATGACCGCGGCGGCGCTCGTCCACGAGGGGCAGCGCGCCGCCTACGCGCTCTGCAGGCCGCCCGGCCACCACGCGGCGCGCAGCACCTACGGCGGCTACTGCTACCTCAACAATGCCGCACTCGCCGCCCAGTACCTGGTCGACGAAGGCCGGCGTCGCGTCTGCGTGATCGACGTGGACTACCACCACGGCAACGGGACGCAGGAGATCTTCTGGGAGCGCGACGACGTGCTGTTCGTGTCGCTGCACGGCGATCCGGAGACCGAGTACCCCTGGTTCCTCGGCTACGCGGACGAGCGGGGCGCCGGGCGCGGCGCCGGCCACACGCTCAACCTGCCGCTGCCGGCCGGCAGCGGCTGGGAGGCGTACCGCGCGGCCCTGGACGCCGCGCTCGCCGCCATCCGGGCATACGATCCCGAAGCCCTCGTCGTGTCGCTCGGCGTGGACACCTTCGTGTCCGACCCGATCAGTTCATTCAAGCTGGAAGGCCGGCACTACCCGCTCATCGGCGCTCTGCTGGCCGGCCTCGGCCTGCCGACCGTCGTGGTGCAGGAAGGCGGCTACGCGGTCGCCGAGATCGGCGCGAACGTCGCGGGCGTGCTGGGCGCCTTCACCGCGTAGACTAGGACGATGGCCGTGAGCGAAGGTTACCGGGAATTCGTGCTGGAGCAGCTTGCGGTCGCCGGGCGCGTCACGCCGCGCGCCATGTTCGGCGGCATCGGGCTGTACCTGGACGGGCTCTTCTTCGCGCTGATCGACGATGACACGCTGTATTTCAAGGCCGACGACGCGAGTCGCGAACGCTACGAGGCAGCCGGGTCGCGGCCCTTCTGCCCCGACCCATCGCGGCCCGAGCAGGCCATGGGCTACTGGCAGGTACCGGCCGAAGTCCTCGAGGACCCGGAGGAACTCGCCGCCTGGGCGCGCGCTGCGCTCGGCGTCGCGCTCGCGAAACGCGGCAAGCGCAGCCAGCGCCGCAGGGTGCCGGCCGCAAGGCGCGGAGCCGGCCGGTGAGCGCCCTGCCCGAAGACCCGCTGTCGCGCCTGCGCCGCGACTGGGAGCCGCGCCTGCGCGCGTTCGTCGCCGGCCAGCCTGAAGCCGACCCCGGTCACGGGCCGGCGCACCTCGAGCGGGTCGTCGCGACGGCGATGCGCCTCGCCGCGCAAGAAGGCGCGCGCGCGGAGGTCGTGCTGCCCGCCGCGTGGCTGCACGACTGCGTGCACGTCGCCAAGGACTCGCCGGACCGCTCGCGTGCCTCGCGGCTGGCGGCGGATCGCGCGTGCGAATTCCTGGGAGCGGCCGGCTACCCGCCGGCCTGGCTGCCGGACATCCGCCATGCCATCGAAGCGCACAGTTTCTCCGCGGGCATCGCGCCGCGCACCGTCGAGGCGAAGGTGGTCCAGGACGCGGACCGGCTCGACGCGCTCGGCGCGATCGGCCTCGCGCGCTGCATCGCCGTCGGCGCCGCGCTCGGGCGCCCGGTCTACGAGCCGATCGACCCGTTCTGCAGGGTGCGCGCGCCCGATGATCGCGGGGCGTCGGTCGACCACTTCTTCACCAAGCTGCTGAACCTCGCCGGGACCATGCAGACGGCCGCCGGCCGGCTCGAAGCCGGGCGCCGCACCGCGTTCCTCGAAGCCTTCCTGGCCCAGCTCGAGTCGGAGATCGTGACTTGAGCCGCCGCGTTTCCGCGCGGGACGCGCTCGCGAAGCTGCGTGAGGGCAATGCGCGCTTTGCCACCAACGCGCGCGGCACCGGCACGCTCATCACGGCGGCACGGCGCGCGAAGCTGACCGCCGCCCAGGAGCCGTTCGCGATCGTGCTCGGCTGCTCGGACTCGCGCGTTCCGGTCGAGCTCGTGTTCAACCAGGGGCCGGGCGACCTTTTCGTCATCCGCGTGGCCGGCAACATCGTCGCGCCGTCCCTGATCGGCAGCGTCGAATTCGCGGCCGACCGCTTCGGCACCCGGCTCGTCGTGGTTCTCGGTCACTCCTCCTGCGGGGCGATCCAGGCAACGATCGAGGAGCTGCACCGGCCGACCGTCAACCAGTCGCCGAACCTCAAGGCGATCGTCGACCGGATCCGGCCGGGGGTGGAGCAGGTGGTCGCGAGGCACGAAGCCGAAGGCGCGCTGGCTGCCGAACACGCGGCCATGACCGCGAACGTGCGTGCCTCCGTGGAACAGCTGCGGCACGGCTCCGCCATCATCGAGAACCTGATCGCGAGCGACGGGCTGGTGGTGACGGGCGCCTGGTACTCGCTCGAGACCGGGAAGGTCGAGTTCCTGGACGAGCCGTCATCGGGTTAGCGCGGCGATGAACGTGGCGGGGTCCACGTTGCCGCCCGACAGCACGATTGCCGTGGTCCGACCGGCCAGCGGAAGCTTTCCCGCGAGCGCCGCAGCGAGCGCCACGGCCCCGCCCGGCTCGACGACCAGCTTGAGGTCCCGGAACGCCCGCGCCATCGCGGACTCGACTTCCGCGTCGCTGACGGTGAGCACGCCCGCCAGCAACACGCGGTTGATCGCGAAGGTGAGCGACCCGGGCGGCGACGACTGCAGCGCATCGCAGATCGAGCGCGCCTCGGGCGGGTTGCGCAGCAGCGAACCGGCCGCGAGCGAGCGGCGCGTGTCGTCGAAGGCTTCGGGCTCGACGCCGTAGATGGCCGCCGCCGGCGCGAGCTCGCGCACGGCGATTGCCGTGCCCGCCGTCAGACCGCCGCCGCTCGTCGGCACCAGCACCTGGTCTGGCACGAGCCCGAGATCCGCCGCCTGCCGCACCAGTTCGAGTCCCGCCGTGCCCTGGCCCGCGACGACGTGCGGGTCGTCGTAGGCAGGCACGAGGGTCGCGCCGCGCTCGGCGACGATGCGGCGGGCGATCGCCTCGCGGTCCCCGGTGAAGCGGTCGTACTGCACGACCTCGGCGCCGAGCGCGCGGGTGTTCTCGAGCTTGATGGCCGGCGCGTTCGAGGGCATCACGATCGTCGCCGGGATGCCGAGCATGCGCGCAGCGGCCGCGACACCCTGGGCATGGTTGCCCGACGAGAAGGCGACCACGCCCGCACGGCGCGCGGCGGCATCGAGCTGCACGAGCCGGTTGTAGGCGCCGCGGAACTTGAACGAGCCCGTGCGCTGCAGGCACTCGGCCTTGAACAGCAGGCGCCCGCCGGTCGCCTCGTCGAGCGGCGTCGCGGCGAGCAGCGCAGTACGGTGCGCGACGCCGGCCAGCCGCGCGGCGGCGGCTTCGACTTCCGCGAAGCCCGGGAGGGCGGGGGATTCGTGCAAGGCGTTCACCGGGTGTTATGTTAGCCGCATGCAGCGCACCCTGCGCGCGGCGCATCTCGTCGTCGGCGCGCTCACGATCGGCGCCTTCCTGGTCACCGGGCTCGTGATGTACGGGCACCAGCCGGCGCTGTCCTCGATGGATTGGGGGGACCGGCTGCTGTTCCGGTCCCGGCACATCTACATCCTGGCGGCCGCGCTCGTGAACCTCGCGCTTGGCCTCCGCTACGCGCTGCCCGAAGGCGCCGCCCGTCGCGGCGCCGCGGTCGCAGGCTCGCTGCTCGCGCTCGCGAGCACGGTGGCGCTGTTCTTCGCGTTCTTCGCCGAACCGATGGCGGGGCGGGAGCCCGGGATCCTGAGCGCCCTCGGCCTGTATGCGCTGTTCGGCGGGGTGTCGTTGCATGCAGTCGCGAGCCTTCGCCGCGGCACGGAAGGAGCAGCCCGATGAACGACCCGATCTGGATGCCCTGCGCCGCGATGGCCGGCGTGACCGCGCTCGTCTGGCTGAAGCTCTACTGGGACCGGATCGGCGAGATGCGCGCCCGGCGCATCGACCCGCAGGCGCTGGCGACCGCGCGCGCCACCCGCGAACTGGAGCGCCCGCAGGCGGCCGAGAACTTCCGGAACCTGTTCGAGGTCCCGGTGCTCTTCTACGTCCTGTGCGTCGCGCTGGTGCTGACCGGCGGCTCGACGCCCGGTTTCGTCGCGGCGGCGTGGGCGTACGTCGGGCTGCGCGCGCTCCACAGCCTGATCCACGTCACCTACAACCGCGTGGTGCACCGCTTCCTCGTCTATGTCGCGAGCACGCTGCTGCTGTTCGGGATGTGGGCCGGATTCGCAATGAGGGTCGCCGCATGAGCGAATTCCAGGGCCGCTGCCTGTGCGGCGCGATCCGCTTCGCCGTGACGCCGCCGACGCTCTTCTTCTCGCATTGCCACTGCCGCTGGTGCCGCGAGGCGCAGGGCGCGGCCTTCGTGAGCTGGGTGGGCGCGGCCGAAGAGCGGTTCCGCTACCTGCCGGGATCCGGGCGGCCCGCCTGGTATGCATCGACGCCCCAGAGCCGCCGCGGGTTCTGCACGACCTGCGGCACGACGCTGTTCTTCGCGTCGACGGTCTGCCCGGGCGAGATCCACGTGGTCCGCCCGGCGTTCGAGGGCGAGATCGACCGCGGGCCCGAGGGACACAGCTTCTGGGACCAGCGCGTCGACTGGATCGAAGTCGGGGATGCGCTGCCGCGCCACACGAGCGACGACCCGTCGCTCGCGCAGTTCAAGGCGGTGAAGCGCTGAGCCCGGGCGCGTCCAGGCGGTCGATGGGCTCCGAGCACACGGGACCCCGGCAGACGTAGGCGATCGTCCGCTCGCGCGCGCGCTTCGCGGCCAGCGCTTCCGGCAGCCTGGTGGCATCGTCGGGAATGGCGATGACCAGGCGGCGCGGCGACCAGGCGCGCCCGAGCGCCGCTCGCCAGGATTCGAGCTCTTCACCCCGGCCGCGCACCACGACGATCTCGACCGGATCGAGCTGCTCGTCGAGCGCATTCAGCATCGCCGCATGCGCGCCCGGCGCGCGTTCGAGCGAAGCCCAGCCGCCGCGTACCGCGGCCTGCGCGGCTTCCAGGTAGCGCGTCTCGCCCGTGAGCCAGCCGAGCCGCGCCAGTGCCTGCGCCGCGACGCCATTGCCCGACGCCATCGATTCGTCGGCGAAACCCTTCGGCCGGGCGAGCGGCGGGTCCTCGCCCGCGGCCGTGAACCAGAAGCCGCCGAGCTCGCGGTCGGCAAAGCGCTCGATCAGCTCGTCCGCGAGCCGGCAGGCGCAGTCGAGGTCTTCGCTGCGGAAGCGCGCCTGCAGCGACTCGAGGAGCGCGTCCAGCAGGAAGGCATGGTCGTCGAGATAGGCGGGGAAGCGGGCCGCGCCGTCCTTCCAGGCGGCATGAAGCCTGCCGTCGCGCCAGGCCTCGCGACGCAGGAAGTCGATCGCAGCCTGCGCGGCGTCCACCAGCGCCGGCTCGTCGAGCAGGCGCCCGGCGATCGCCAGGCCGCGGATCATGAGGCCGTTCCAGGCCGTCAGGATCTTGTCGTCGAGCCCGGGCCGGACCCGGCCGCCGCGTACCGCCAGCAGCTTCGCACGCGCCGAGTCGAGCAGTCGCCGTGCGCCGTCTGGCGACAGCGCCGCCTCGCGCGCGATCTCCTCGAGGGACACGAAGGCGTGCAGGTGCCAGGCGCCCTCGAAATTCGGGTCGCGATCGAGGCCGAAGCGGCGGGCGAACACGCGGAACTCGTCCGGGTCCAGCAGGCGCTCGACCTCGTCTCGCTGCCAGACGTAGAAGCGGCCCTCGTGACCCTCCGAGTCCGCGTCGAGCGCGGCGTAGAATGCTCCGCCCGGCGCGCGCATCTCGCCGAGCGCCCAGCGGGCGGTCGAAAGCGCGGCCTCCCGCAGCACCTCGTCTCCCGTCGCGACCGCGGCCTGCGCGCACAGGGCGAGCAGGGCGCCGTTGTCGTACAGCATCTTCTCGAAGTGCGGGATCATCCAGAACGGATCGACCGAGTAGCGGCAGAAACCGCCGCCCAGCTGATCGAAGATCCCGCCTTCCGCCATGCGGCGCAGGGTCACCTGGGCCATGCCCAGGGCCTCGGCATCGCCGCGCAGGCGCAGCAGGAACTCGATCGAGGCCGCGTGGGGAAACTTCGGCGCCTGCCCGAAGCCCCCGAAGCGGGAATCGAAGCTGGCAGCGAGCTGGCGCCGCGCGCGTTCGAGCGGCTCGCGCGAGACGGCGATTCCGTCCGGTGCCGCGGGCGGCTGCAGCTCCGCGAAGACCGCCTGCAACCCGGCATTCTGGCTCGCGACGCTCTCGCGCTCCTCGCGGTAGAAAGCGGCGACACGCTCGAGCAGGCCGGTGAAAGCCGGCATCCCGTAACGCGGCTCCTTCGGGAAGTAGGTGCCGCCGAAAAACGGCGTCAGGTCGCCGGGCGCGAGGAACATCGTCAGCGGCCACCCGCCGCCGCGCTGCGTCAGCACCTGGTGCGCGAGCTGGTACACCTTGTCGAGGTCCGGGCGTTCCTCGCGGTCCACCTTGACGTTGACGAACAGGCGGTTCATCAGGGCGGCCGTCGCCTCGTCCTCGAAGGACTCGTGGGCCATCACGTGGCACCAGTGGCAGGCGGAATAGCCGATCGAGAGGAGGATCGGGCGGTCGAGGCGCCGCGCGGCATCGATGGCCTCGGCGCCCCACGGATGCCAGTCGACCGGATTGTCGGCGTGCTGCCTGAGGTAGGGGCTCGTTTCCTGCCCGAGCCGGTTCATGAATGGCGCCGCGGTCAGCTAGAATTACGGCCACTATAGCCACCGCGCCGCGATCCCGCATGTCGAGCATCCCTGCAACCGTCGCGCCGGCGGCCGGCGCACTGCCGCGCCTCGTGCTGAAGCCGCGCGAGGAGCGCAGGGTCCACGCGGGCCACCTGTGGGTCTACTCGAACGAGGTGGACGTCCAGGCGACGCCGCTCGCGGATTTCCGGCCGGGCGCGCTCGCCGAACTGCGCTCTTCCGCAGACCGTTTCCTGGGATTCGCCTACGTCAACCCGAATTCGCTGATCTGCGCGCGCCTCGTCGGCCGGGACCCGGAGTACCCGCCGGGCAAGTCGCTCATCGTCCACCGCCTCAAGGTCGCGCTGGCATTGCGCAAGCGCTTCCATGCCGCGCCGTACCACCGCCTCGTGTACGGCGAAGGGGACCTGCTGCCGGGACTGGTCGTGGATCGCTACGGCGACGTGCTGGTCGCGCAGGCCGGCACCGCGGGCATGGAGGCGATGAAGGGGCAGGTGCAGGAAGCGCTGGTCAAGGTCGTGGCGCCGGCCGCGCTGCTGTGGAAGAACGACTCGCCGGTGCGCGAGCTCGAGGGCCTGACGCGCTACGTCGAAACGGCCTTCGGCACCGTGCCCGACAGCGTCGTGGTGCCGGAGGGCGGCGTGGATTTCCGCGTGCCGCTCGCCGGCGGCCAGAAGACCGGCTGGTATTACGACCAGAGCTGGAACCGCGCGCTGTTCGCACGCTACGCCGCCGGCGCGCGGGTGCTGGACGTTTTCAGCTACGCGGGCGGCTTCGCGCTGCAGGCGCTGCGTGCCGGCGCGGCGGCCGCGGCCTGCGTGGATTCCTCCGCCGCGGCGCTCGCGGCCGCCGGGGCGACCGCAGCGGCCAACGGCCTCGAACTGGAGCGGCTCGAGGGCGACGCCTTCGAGACGCTCGAGTCGCTCGCCGCGGAACGGCGGCGCTTCGACGCCGTCGTCGTCGACCCGCCCGCGTTCATCAAGCGCCGCAAGGACCACCCGAAGGGACTCGCGGCCTACCGGCGCGTCAACCAGCTCGCCATGCAGCTGCTCGATCGCGACGGCCTGCTGATGTCCTGTTCCTGCTCCCACCACCTCCTGCCCGGCGAGCTGGTCGACGCGGTCCAGCGCGCCGCGCGGCACCTCGGGCGATTCGCGCAGCTGGTCGCGGTCGGCGCGCAGTCGCCGGACCATCCCGTGCACCCGGCGATCGACGAGACCCGCTACCTGCGCGCCTTCCTGTTCCGGGTGACCGACGCATGATCACCTATCCCTACATCGATCCCGTCGCGTTCGCGCTGGGCCCGGTCAAGGTCCACTGGTACGGCCTCATGTACGTGGTCGGCTTCATCGCCGGCTGGTGGCTCGCGCGCAAGCGCGCGGCGGCGCCCGGGTCCACCTGGAAGCCGGTCGACGTCGACGACCTCATCTTCTTCGCCGCGATCGGCGTGATCGCGGGCGGGCGGCTCGGCTGGATCCTGTTCTACGGCTTCGACTCGGTGCGCGCGGACCCGCTCGCGATCCTGCGCGTCTGGCAGGGCGGCATGTCCTTCCACGGCGGGCTCGCGGGCGTGATGATCGCCATCGCGCTCTTTGCGCGGCGGCGGGGACGGCGCATCGCCGACGTATTCGACTTCATGGCGCCCCTGCCCGCGATCGGGCTCGGTGCCGGCCGCATCGGCAACTTCATCAACGGCGAACTGTGGGGCAAGCCGACGGACCTGCCGTGGGGCATGCTGGTGAACGGCCAGGTCCTGCATCCGTCGCAGCTCTACGAGGCCGCGCTCGAAGGCCTCGTGCTGTTCGTCATCCTGTGGTGGTTCACGTCGCGGCCGCGACCGCGCCTCGCCCCGTCCGGACTGTTTCTCGCCCTGTACGCGGTATTCAGGATCGCGGTCGAATTCGTGCGGGTGCCGGACGCGGACATCGGCTACCTGGCCCTCGGCTGGCTCACCATGGGCCAGCTCCTGTCGCTGCCGGTGCTGATCGTCGGCCTGGCGATGCTCGGCTGGGCGTACACTCGGCGCCTGCCTTCCGGGAATTACTCCTGATGCGCGACTATCTCGACCTGCTGCGCGACATCCGCGACCACGGCATGGAGAAACCGGACCGCACCGGCACCGGCACGCGCTCCGTCTTCGGCCGGCAGCTGCGTTTCGACCTGGCCGCGGGATTCCCGCTGGTCACCACCAAGCGGATCCATGTGAAGTCCGTGATCGAGGAATTGCTCTGGTTCCTGCGCGGCGAGACGAACGTCGGTTCGCTGCGCGCGAAGGGCGTGACCATCTGGGACGAGTGGGCGGACGCAGCGGGCGAGCTCGGTCCGGTGTACGGGCGGCAGTGGCGTGCCTGGGCAACCGCGGACGGGCGCCACGTGGACCAGGTCGCGCGCGTCGTCGAGCAGTTGCGGACCGACCCCGATTCGCGGCGCATCATCGTCAGCGCCTGGAACGTCGGCGAGCTCGACCGGATGGCGCTCGCGCCATGCCACGCTTTCTTCCAGTGCTACGTCGCGGATGGCCGCCTGTCGCTGCAGGTGTACCAGCGCAGCTGCGACGTGTTCCTCGGCGTGCCGTTCAACATCGCCTCGTACGCGCTGCTCACCCACATCCTCGCGCAGCAGGCCGACCTCGCGGTCGGCGAGCTGGTATGGACCGGCGGGGACTGCCACCTCTACCTGAACCACCTCGAGCAGGCCGACATCCAGCTCGGGCGCACGCCGCTGCCGCTGCCGACGCTCGCGCTCCTGCGCCGCCCGGCCGACATCGGCGGTTACCGCTTCGAGGATTTCCAGGTCATCGGCTACGAGCCCCAGGCCGCCATCCGCGCGCCCGTCGCGGTGTGAAAAACGCATTGCGCCGCGACGCGGTCGCGATCGTCGCGATGGCGGACAACGGCGTGATCGGGCGCGGCAACGGCCTGCCCTGGCACCTGCCGGACGACCTCAGGCGCTTCAAGGCGCTCACCATGGGCCACGCGATGCTGATGGGGCGCAAGACCTGGGACTCGATCGGCCGCCCGCTGCCGGGCCGGCGGAGCCTGGTGCTGACGCGCAACCGCGACTGGAGCGCGCCGGGCGCGGAACGGGTCGCGAGCGTCGACGAGACGCTCGGGCAGGCACGCGGGGAGACGCTGTTCGTCATCGGCGGCGCGGAGGTCTTCGCGCTCGCCTGGCCGGTCATCGGCCGGCTCGAGCTGACGGAAGTGCATGCTGCGCCCGAGGGCGACATTCGCCTCGCGGGCTTCGACCGCGCCGGCTGGCGCGAAACGTTTCGCGAATACCACGACGCGGACCCGCGCCACGCGCATCCGTTCAGCTTCGTGACCCTGGTCAGGCGTTGAGCGCGGCCTCGATGAGGCCGACGGCGCGCCAGCAGTCCTCGTGGGAGTTGTACAGCGGAGCGGGCGCGAGGCGGATCACGTCGGGCTCGCGCCAGTCGCAGGTGAGTCCGCTCGCGAGCAGGCGGTCGAAGAGGGCGCGTCCGCTGCCGCGCGTTCCGCGAATCCTGACGGACAGCTGCGCGCCGCGCGCCTCGGGGTCGCGCGGCGTCAGGATCTCCACGCGGCCCGCGAGCCGCGCATCGAGGAGTTCCTCGAGCCAGGCCGTGAGCGCGATCGAGCGCTCGCGCAGCGTCGGCATGCCTGCGGCGGCGAACAGGGCGAACGAGGCCTGCAGCGGCACCATGCCGAGCAGGGGATGATTGCTCACCTGCCAGCCCGCGGCGCCGGGATACGGGCGGAAGGGCTCCGCCATGTCGAATCGCGTGTCGAGGTCGTTGCCCCACCAGCCGGCGAGGCGCGGCAGCCGGCTGCCGAAATGCCGTTCGTGCACGAATGCGCCGGCCGTCGCCCCGGGGCCGCCGTTCAGGTACTTGTACGAGCACCAGGCCGCGAAGTCGGCATTGCTGTCGTGCAATGCGAGCGGCAAATTGCCCACCGCATGCGCGAGGTCGAAACCGGCGCATGCGCCGGTCCGGTGCGCCGCAGCGGCGAGGGCGGCGATGTCGAGTCGCTGGCCGGTCAGGTACTGCACGCCCGGCAGCAGGACGAGCGCGAGACGCTCGCCCTGGCGATCGATCTCGGCGACCAGGTCCTCGTGCCGCAGCAGGTGCTCGCCGGCGCGCGGGGCGACCTGCACCAGCGAGGTTGCAGGGTCGAACCCGTGCCAGGCGATCTGCGAGGCGACCGCGTAGCGGTCCGAGGGAAACGCGCCCTGCTCGATGAGGATCACGTGCCGCTCGCGCGCGGGCCGGTAGAAGCTCGCCATCAGCAGGTGGAGGTTGATCGTGAGCGAGTGCATCACGACCGCCTCGGCGGGTTTCGCGCCCACCAGCGCGGCGGCCGTCGGCCGCAGCCGCTCGTGCAGGTTGAGCCAGTCGGCCTTCGGGTCGTGGTAGCCGAGCACGCCCAGGTCCCGCCATTCGGCCATGAACGATTCGACGTCGGCAGCCGCGCGCCGCGGCTGGAGGCCGAGCGAATTCCCGCACAGGTAGACGACTTCGCTGCCGTCCGGCCGGCGCGGGAAGTGGAACTGCCCGCGACGCGCGGTGGCGGGATCCCGGGCGTCGCGCGCACGCGCGGCCTCGAGCGACAGTTCCGCGCTCAAGCGGGCTGCACCGGGAACAGCAGCGGCCGCGAGGGCGCCGCGTCGGCGACGAAGGGCGGTATCTGCAGGTCGAGGAGGTAGCAGCCGTCGGCGACGTCCGGGGCGATCCAGGCGAGTTCGGTGATGCTCGCGCCCGGCCGGCGCGCGGCGGAGGCGTCGCGCGAGCCCGGCGGCAGGCCGAAGAAGACGCGATGCGCGGTCAGGCGGCCGCCGTCATCGGCGCGATCCGCGGAAGGCAGGTCGAGCACCAGCGCCTCGATGCCGCGGTCGACCAGCCAGCATGCCGCCTGGCGCGAGAGATAGGGGGCGGGTGCCGCACCCTGATAGGCGCGCAGCGGCGACCCGCCGCGCAGCGTACGTACCACGAGCGCGCGCGGCCGCGGCCCTGCGTTGCCGCTGCAGGCGCGTGCGAGCGCCGCGGCCGTGACCAGGCGATCGCCGGGCAGCGGGAGCGGTTCACTGTCCTCGGCCGCCGTTTCCGCGGCCTCGGGCTCGACGGTCACGAGCTGGGCCAGATGCAGGCCGCCGGGCACCCGTTCGCTGACCGCGACGCGCTGGTCGGTCAGGTGGCCCACGCATTCCGTATGCGTGCCGTTGCAATGCGGTGCGAGCGTCAGTACGTCGCAGTTGCAGCTGCCGCCCTGACGGGTGTCGCCGGTGAAGTCGCCGCTTTGCAGCGGCCTCGATCCCGCGCGCGGCGCGCCGAAGCAGGACGGCTGGGGACCCGCGAAGTCGAGCGGGATCGCGAGCGAGACCGGCCTACCGAGGTCGACCCGGAACGGCCGTCCGTCCGCTTCGAATCGCATCAGTGTCATCGTGCAATTATAGTCAACCCATGGAACCCTCCGGGCTGCCCGCAGGTCTGAGGTACGTACCCTGAGAGGAGCCACCTGATGGCGCTGCGCGCCGCGACCCTGCTCTTTGCGCTCGCCGCCGCGCTGCCGGCCGTCGCGGACGAGGGCCGCCCGGCCGAAGAACCCGCCGCCTGGACCCTGCACGAGGTCGACCTCATGTACATGGGTTTCACGACGCGCTACACCTGCAGCGGGCTCAAGAGCAAGGTCAAGTTGCTCCTCAAGCACCTGGGCGCCCGCGAGGACTTCAGCATCCGCGAGCGCGGCTGCGAGTTCGGCTACGAAAAGGTCGCGGATTTCCCCGGCCTCAAGATCCGTTTCTACGCCCCCGCGATCCCCAAGTCGGGCGCCAAGGATCCCGGCGAGCCGGTGCTCGGCGTGTGGAGGCCCGTCGTCATCAAGAAGAACTCGCCCAAGGGCCTCGACATGGGCGACTGCGAGCTGGTCGAGATCTTCCGGGACCGGGTCATGCCGAAGTTCCTGACGCGCTCCGTCGAAGGCGACGTCAACTGCATCCCGCACCAGCTGGTCGGGAACCGCATCGACCTGCGGTTCGAGGTCCTGACCGGCATCCGCTCGGTCGACGAGGCCCGCGCGCTGGAGGCGGCCCCCGCATCCGGCGCCAGGCCCGACGACTGATCAGGCGCCGGCGCGCCGCGTGCCCCGGCAGGCCTGCCGCACCGGCGCCGCCTCGCGGTCCAGGCGGATCGCCGTCAGTTCGCCGCCCCAGACGCAGCCGGTGTCGAGCGCGCGCAGTCCCGGCTCCGCAAGGTAGCCGAGCGCCGACCAGTGACCGAAGACCACCGCATCGCCGCGGGTGGCGCGCTCCGGGTGCCGGAACCACGGCAGGCTTCCGGACGGCGCGTCGGCGACGGCGCCCTTGTACGCGAGCAGGAGCCGGCCCTTGCGGTCGACGAACCTGAGGCGCGTGAGGCAGTTGACGGTGAAGCGCAGGCGATCGGCGCCGCGCAGCGCGGGGGACCAGCGATCCGGTTCGTTGCCGTACATGTCTTCCAGCAGGCCCGCGGCATCCTCGCGCAGGGCGTCCTGCACTTCGCCCGCGCAAGCTTCGGCCTGGCCGAGGGTCCACTGCGGGGGCAAGCCCGCGTGGATCAGCGTCCAGCCGAGCGCGCGATCCCGGTGCAGCAGCGGACGCGTCCGCAGCCACTCGAGCAGTTCCGCCGCGTCGTGCGCTTCGAGCACCGCCACGAGCTCCGGATCGCGGCGCTTGACGGACTTCGGGGCGAAGGCGAGCGCGAGCAGGTGCAGGTCGTGGTTGCCGAGCACCACGGTCACGGCGCGGCCGAGCGCCTTCACCTCGCGCAGGACCGCGAGCGAGTCCGGGCCGCGGTTGACGAGGTCGCCGGTGAGCCACAGCCGGTCGGCGGCCGGGTCGAACCGCAGCCGGCCGAGCAGCGCCATGAACTCGGCGTGGCAGCCCTGCAGGTCGCCGATCGCGTAGTGCGCCATGGGGCGGCTAGTGGATCGTGCCGGGAATCGCGAGCGTGAATGCCGGCACCGGGGCTTCGAAGCGTTCGCCGTCGTCGGCCAGCATCTGGTAGGAGCCCTGCATGGAGCCGACCGGCGTCTCGAGCACGGCCCCGCTCGTGTAGCGGAATCCCTGTCCCGGCATCAGGTGCGGCTGCTCGCCGACCACGCCTTCGCCGCGCACTTCCTGCACCTTGCCATTCGCGTCGGTGATGACCCAGTGGCGCCCGAGCAGCTTCGCCGGGACCGAACCGCGGTTGCGGATCGTGATCGTATAGGCGAACACGTAGCGGTTCTCCCCGGGATCCGACTGGTCCTCGAGGTAGCGCGTGTCGACGTTGACGCTGATCCTGCCGTCCACGGCCATCCTAGCGCAGGCGCACGCCGAGCACGTCGCAGGGCGCGGCGTGCAGCACGGTGTCCTCGGTGAAGTTGACGAGGATGGACGGGCCGCGGCGCTCGCGGCAGCCGAGCACGATCAGGTCGGACTGCTGTTCCTGTGCCGCGCGGACGATCTCGGCCTTGATGTTCCCGGCAGCGACCTGGCGGCGCGCCGCGCCGATGCCGAGGCCTTCCGCGAACTCGGCGAGGCGCTTCGTGGCGCGCTGGACGAGTTCCTCCTCGATCTGGACCGCGGGCAGGAGCGTCTCGCCCATCGGCTCGACGGGCACGTACTCGACGACGTGCAGCACGGAGAGCTCCGCGTCCATCAGCTTCGCCAGGTCGCGCGCCCGCGCCCCGATGTGCTCGGACTGCTCGGCAAGGTCGACGACCAGCAGGATCCTGCGGTAATTGCCCATCACGAGGCCATTATAGCCGCGAGGCGGCCGAATTCGGCCGGCGCGAGCGTTTCCGGCCGCCGGCCCGCGTCGATGCCGGCCGCGGCGAAGCCTGCCTCGTCCACCAGGCCGCGCAGCGAATTGCGCAGCGTCTTGCGACGCATCGAGAATGCCGCGGCCACCACGCGCGCGAAGCGCGCCGGGTCGGGCAGCGGGAACGGATCGGCCGCGTGCGGGACCAGCCGCACGACGGCGGAATCGACGGCGGGCGGAGGCTGGAATGCGCCGCGGCCGACGCGCAGCAGCGCCCTGGCCGAGCAGGCAGCCGCCAGCATCACGGTGAGGCGCCCGTAGTCCTTGCCGCCGGGCGCGGCGACGATGCGATCGACCACTTCCTTCTGCAGCATGAAGTGCATGTCCGCGATCGCATCGCGCGCCGCGAGCAGGTGGAACAGAAGCGGCGTCGAGATGTTGTACGGCAGGTTGCCGCAGACGCGCAGCGGTGCTCCCGCGCCGCGCAGCGCGCGGAAGTCGAACTCCAGCACGTCACCGGCGTGGACCACGAGCTCGCCGACGCCTGCCGCGCGGGCCTCGAGTTCCGGGATCAGGTCACGGTCGATCTCGATCACCTCGAGCCGCCGGCATCGCTCGAGCAACGGCAGCGTCAGCGCGCCGCGGCCGGGGCCGATCTCGACGATCCGCTCGCCCGGCCGCGGGTCGATGGCGGCGACGATGCGCCCGAGCACGCCGGGATCGTGCAGGAAGTGCTGCCCGAACCGCTTGCGGGCGCGCGCCAAGGCGGCGGTCAGCCGGGACCGAGGCGCGCGGCGAGCCGGATCGCCTCGAACAGGCTTCCGGGATCGGCACGACCGGTACCGGCGACGTCGAGCGCCGTGCCGTGGTCGACGGACACGCGGCGAAACGGCAGCCCGAGCGTCACGTTCACCGCGCGGCCGAATCCGGCGTGCTTGATCACCGGCAGGCCCTGGTCGTGGTACATGGCGAGCACGGCGTCGACGCGCTCCAGCGCCTGCGGCGTGAACGCCGTGTCGGCGGGCGCCGGCCCGGTGACCGCGATGCCCTGCGCGGCGAGCGCCGCGACCGCGGGCGCGATGACCTCGATTTCCTCGCGGCCGAGGTGGCCGCCCTCGCCGGCATGCGGGTTGAGGCCGCAGACCAGTATGCGCGGCGCCGCGATCGCGAAGTCCGCGCGCAGCCCGCGGTCGAGCACCTGGACGGTGCGTTCCAGCGAACCGCGGGTGATGGACCGCGGCACTTCGGCGAGCGGCAGGTGCGTGGTCGCGAGCGCGACACGCAGCGTCCCGGCGACCAGCAGCATCACCGGGTGCGCGGCGCCGGCCCTGCCGGCGAGGTATTCCGTGTGGCCCTGGAAGGGGATACCGGCGTCGTTGATCGCGGACTTCTGCACCGGCGCCGTCACCATCGCGTCGAACCGGCCGGCCAGGCAACCGTCGGCCGCGACGTCGAGCAGTCCGAGCACGTAGCGAGCATTCGCCGGGTCCGGGCGTCCCGCCACGGATTCACGGGCGAGCCTGGCCGGGAGCACGGGCAGGGTGCCGGCGCGGTGCGGTGCGGGGGGCGCGTCGTCGCGCCAGGCCGACGGCTCGAGCCTGAGGCCGAGAGCAGCCGCGCGTGCGGCGAGCAGCTCCGGGTCGCCGGCAAAGGCGAGCGCGCAGGGCCAGTCGGTGAGCGCCGCGGCGAGTGCGAGCTCGGGCCCGATCCCCGCCGGCTCGCCGGTCGTGACGACGATCCGTCGCGTGCTCAGGGGTTCCTGATCTCGACGTACGCCTCGTCGCGCATGCGTCGCAGCCACAGTTCGGTTTCCTCGTCGACCTTGCTCTCGCGCAGGGCAGTGAGCACCCGCTGGCGGCGCAACTCGTCGCTCTGGTCGTGCGTGCGCCTGCCCAGCATCTGGACGATGTGCCAGCCGAACTGGGTCCGGAACGGCTCGCTGATCTCGTTCTCGGCGAGGCCCGCGAGCACTTCCTCGAACTGCGGGTCGTAGGTGCCCGGCACGGCCCAGCCGAGGTCGCCGCCGCGGGTGGCCGAGCCGGGATCCTCGGACGTGACGCTCGCGAGCGCGCCGAAGTCCTCGCCCGCGAGGACCCGTTCGCGCAGCGCCGCGAGCCGCTGGCGCGTCGTCGCGTCGTCCTGCACCTCGTTGGGCCGCATCAGGATGTGGCGCGCATGGATCTGCTCGACCATGACCGGGCCGCTGTCGCCGCCGCGCGTGCCGTCGAGCCGCACGATGTGGAAGCCCGTGGGCGTGCGCACGGGCTCGCTCACCTGACCGGCCTCCATGCCGGAGACCAGGTCGGCGATGAACTGCGGCAGCTGGCCGAGCCGCCGCCAGCCGAGCTTGCCGCGCTCGAGCGCGGACTGCGCCTTCGAGTACGCGAGCGCGAGCTGCCCGAAATCCTCCCCCTGTTCCGCGCGGCGGCGGATGTCGCGCGCGAGGTCCTCCACCTTCGCCATCTCCTCGGCGGTCGCGGATTCCGGCAGCGACAGCAGGATGTGCGAGACGTCGAATTCCGTGTTGACGCCGGCCTGGCCGGCGTCGCGCTCCAGCGCCTGGTCGAGCTCGCGCGGCGAGACGTAGATGCGCGGGAACACGTCGCGCTGGCGCAGCATCGACAGCATGATCTCGCGACGCATTTCCTCCCGGTAGCCGGCGTAGTCGATTCCCTGCGCCTCCAGGGCGACCGGCATCTGCTCGAAGGGGATCTTGTTGCGGTTCGCGACGTCGCGCAGCGCCTCGTTCAGCATCTCGTCGGGGACCTGCACGCCGAGCCGCCCGGCACGCTGGACCTGGATCTCCTGCAGGATGAGCCGCTCGAGGACCTGCTGGCGGATCACGTCGGCGGGCGGCAGCTGCGAGCCCTGTTCGCGCAGGCGGTCCTCGATCAGGGCCGTCTGGGTGTCGAGCTGGCTCTGCAGGACGATGCCCTCGTTGACGATGGCGATCACGCGGTCGAGCGCGACCCCGGTCGAGGACATGTCGCGCGTCTGCGCGACGGCGGCGCCGGCGAGCAGGGTCGTGGACAGCAGGGCGGCCAGGAATCGGTTCATGGGTTCCGGGTCAGGGCGGGGTGGCGGAGGAAGCGGGGGAGTATCCCCGAATGGCGCCTTCCAGGAAAGTGTCGCTGCGGGATCCGACCGAGGAAAGGCCCGCGAGTTCCACCTGCAGGAGGATGGAGTTGTCGCTTTCCCCGGTACGGTTCGACACGTAGTTCCGGCCCAGCAGGCGCAGCCGCCAGCAGCAGCCGGCGTACTCGAACCCGGCGAAGCGGTCGATCGACTTGTCTTCCTTGGTCGAGTAGACCTGGCGCGCGAAGACCTGCCACGAGGGCGACAGGCGCCAGGCGACCGCGGCGTCCCACTGCTCGAGCAAGCCCTCGCGGTACCGGTAGCCGAAGTTGACGACCGTGTCCTCCGCGGGCCGGTACTGCACGCTGCCTTCGCCGCGCAGGGTGTTCGATTGCTCCCCGTCCCACTCGATGCCGGCGCGCGCGCTCCAGCTGCGCCATGCCGTCAGTTGCACTTCGCCGACCAGGTTCGAGGCATTGCGCTGCTCGGGCGTCTCGCCGGGCAGGACCACCTGCGGGCTCTCGAAGTAGAAGCGCTGGCCGATCGTCGCCGTGAGGTATTGCTGGCCGCTCTCGGCGCGCAGGAGGCGCGTCGTGAATCCCGCCGCGAGCTCGTTCGCGTCGCCGAGGCGGTCCGCGCCGACGTAGCGGTTGGTGCGGAACAGCTGCACGAGGTTGAGGTCCGGCAATGCCGTGTCGAATACCGGCAGGTCGTCCTGGTCGCGGTACGGGATCCACGTGTAGCGCAGCCGCGGTTCCAGCGTGTGCAGGAACTGCCTGCGCTCGCCGGCCTCGCGCTCGAACACGAGCCCCGCATCCAGCGACAGGACCGGCGCCGCGCGCGACGGCGAGTCGTCCTCGGCAGGCGCCGTGTCCGACAGTTCGTAGGCCGTCGCGCGGAAGGCGGCGCTGGGCTCGAGGTGATAGCCGGAGCCGCGCAGCCCCCAGGCGATGCGCGGCGCGGCATCCGCGCGCAGGCCCGTCACCCCCGTGTCGCGGTCGAACCAGACGGTCTCCGCGTCGAGCGCGGCCTCGAAGCCGCCCGGCATCGGCCACAGTCCGCTGAACGAGACCTGGGGCAGGCGCGAATACGGACGGTCGAGCGGGTCGACGTCGAGGTCGATGACCTGGAAGTCCTGGACGAGCCCGTCCAGGCGCCAGCCACGGCCCAGCCAGGCGAGCCTGAGGTTGCGGTCCAGGAACATGATGCTGGTGCCGTCCGGCCCGAGGCCGAAGTCCTCGAAATAGCGGCTGTCGCTCACGTCGGCGAGGTCGGCGTCGAAGCGCAGCGCGTCGGTGAAATCGGTGCGATGCACGAGCGCCGAGTACCGGCGGTCCTCGCCGGCGAGGTCGTCTCCCGGCAGGTAGTCGGTGTCGATCTTTCCGCGGCTGCGCGCGGTGAGGTAGCGGAAGTCGGCGCCCATGCCGAAGCCGCGCCGCGAGAGCAGGAATGGCGTGAGCGTGAGGTCGTAGTTCGGCGCGAGGTCCAGGTAGTACGGCACGCCCAGCTCGAAGCCGCTCTTGTCCGAGTTGCCGAAGGATGGGAACAGGAAGCCGGACTTGCGCGCGGGGCCGACCGGGAACGAGATCACCGGCGTGTACAGGATCGGAATTCCCTTCAGGTCGATGCGCACGTTCCGGCCGCGCCCCTGCTGCGTGCGTTGGTCGATCTCGATCGCCGAAGCGCGCAGCTCCCAGTCGCTGCTCCCCGCCGGGCAGGTGGTGAAACGCACGTCGCCGAGTTTCAGCACGCCCTCGCGCGTCATCTCGAGCTCCGACGCCGAGCCGCGCGCGGGACGTTGCGGCAACTCGAACTCGGCGCCCGTGAATTGCCCCGTGCCGAGCGCATTCCAGCTCCCGGAAACGCCGCGCAGCCGCAGCTCGGGCGAACGGTACTCGACGTCTCCTTCCACCTCGAATCGGCGTGCCGCGGCGTCGTAGGTCGCCGACTCCGCGGTGACCTGGCGATCGCCCTGGACGATCGTGACGCCGCCCGTCAGTTTCGCGTCGCCCTGGCGCGAGAGCTCGGCGCCGCCGCCGCTCTTGACCTCGATCGGCTGGTCGTCTGGTCGGCCGGCGGTGCTTTCGGGCGGCGGCCCCGCCGCCGTGCCCGCGGCCAGGTCGGCGGCCGGCCAGAGGCACTCGGCCGCGACCGCGGGTGGCGCGAGGACGGCCGCGGCAAGCAGAACAATGACTTGTCGGGAAATCACGGGAGGCGGCAAGTCTATAATGCGGGCACCCCGGCCGTCGCCCCTGCATGACCACGAACGAAAACGCCGATCCGCGACTGCTCAAGCTCGAACGCTGGATCGCGGCCTTGCCGGGCCCGCCCGTCGAGCGCATCGCGCCGGCATCCGCCGACGCGAGCTTCCGGCGTTACTTCCGCGTGCATCGCGGCGGCGGCACGCAGGTCGCCATGGACGCTCCGCCCGAGCGCGAGAGCCTCGATGCGTGGCTGCGGGTCGCGCGCATCCTCGCCGCCACCGGCGTACACGTGCCGCCCGTGCTCGCCGTGGACGTGGAGCAGGGGTTCGTCCTGATGGGCGACCTCGGGCGCCAGCACTACCTCGAGGCGCTCGGCCAGGGGGCCGATCCGGAGCCGCTCTACGCGGACGCGGTGGATGCGCTCGTGCGGCTGCAGTCGGGCGATCCTGCCGCGGCAGCCGAGCTGCCGCCCTACGACCGCGAACTGCTGCTGCAGGAGATGGCGCTCTTTCCGGAGTGGTTTCTCGGGCGGCATCTCGCACTGGCGCCCGGCGCCGACGAGCGCGCAATGATCGCCGCGGCCTTCGACTGGCTCGCGGGGGAAGCGCTGGCCCAGCCGGTCGTGCTGGTCCACCGCGACTACCATTCGCGCAACCTGCTGGTGCGGGCGGAGGGCAACCCGGGCATCGTCGATTTCCAGGATGCGGTCCGCGGCCCGGTCAGCTACGACCTCGTGTCGTTGCTGAAGGACTGCTACGTCGTGTGGCCGCGGGCGCGGCTCGTCGCCTGGCTCGACCGCTATCGCGCGACTGCCGCGGCGGCAGGCATCGCGGTCGGCGCGGACCGTGCCGAGTTCCTGCGCTGGTTCGACCTGATGGGGCTGCAGCGGCACGTCAAGGTGCTCGGCATCTTCGCGCGCCTGTGGCATCGCGACGGCAAGCCGGGCTACCTCGGCGACCTGCCGCGCGTGCTGGACTACACGCTGGCCGTCACGGGTGCCGTGCCCGAGCTTGCGGACTTCGATGCCTACCTGCGCGGGCAGGTCGTCCCCGCGTTCGCGGCCGTGCAGCGCCGCGCGAGCCACAGCCGTTGAAGGCGATGATCCTGGCGGCCGGCCGCGGCGAGCGCATGCGCCCGCTGACCGAGAAGCTGCCGAAGCCCATGCTCGAAGTGGGCGGCCACCGGCTCATCGAGTACCACCTCGCCTCGCTCGCCGGGCTCGGCGTGCGCGACGTCGTCGTCAATCTCTCCTGGCACGGCGCGCGCATCCGCGAGGCGCTCGGCGACGGCGCCGCCCATGGCGTCGGCCTGCACTACAGCGAGGAAGGGCCGGAGCCGCTCGGGACGGGCGGAGGCATCGTCGCGGCGCTGCCGCTCCTCGGCCCTGCGCCTTTCCTCGTGCTGAACGGCGATGTCTGGACGGACTTCGAACCGCGCCTGCTGCGCGCGCCCGCCGGGTCGCTCGCGCACCTGGTGCTGGTCGAGAACCCCGAACACCATCCGGAAGGCGATTTCGCGCTCGAGTCGGGAGGACGCCTGGGGATCGGGGGGCAGCGCCTCACGTACGCCGGGATCGGCCTGTTCGACCCCGCACTGTTCGTCGGCCAGCCGCCCGGCTTCCTGCCGCTCAAGCCGCTTCTGGACGCCGCGCTGCTCGCCGGCCGGCTCACCGGCCAGCGGCACGGCGGCGCCTGGTGCGACGTCGGCACGCCCGCGCGCCTGGCCGCACTCGACGCGGACCTGCGCCTCGGCAGGGCGAGACACCCGGTCCTGTCCTCGCCGGTCGGCTAAAATGGACCGCACGACGACTCGTGCGGTCCGGCAGATGGCTGAAATCAAAGGCATTCCGATCCAGGTCGAACAGGGGCCCGTGAAGAGCGGCGAGAAATTCGTCACGCCCCAGGGTTTCACCGCGATCCGCGACGGCATCAAGCGATCGGCGGGCAGCCTGCCGTTCGCCCCGGGCCTGAAGCCACGCTGGCTGCGCGCGCCGCTCGCGGCCGGCCCGCGCTACGAGGCGCTGCGCCGGACGGTGCGCGAGCACCGACTCAGCACCGTGTGCGAGGAAGCCCATTGCCCGAACATCGGCGAGTGCTGGAACGCCGGCACGGCGACCCTGCTGCTGATGGGCTCGGTGTGCACCCGGGCGTGCCGGTTCTGCGCGGTCGACACGGGCAACCCGCGCGGCTGGCTGGACGCGGACGAGCCGGCGAACGCGGCGCGCACCGTGGCGCTGATGGGCCTCGGCTACGTCGTGCTGACATCCGTGGACCGCGACGACCTCGCGGACGGCGGCGCGGCGCACCTTGCCGCCTGCGTACGCGCGATCAAGGCGGCGAACCCGGCGACGGCGGTCGAGGCGCTCACGCCGGATTTCCGCGGCGTGCACGCGGACGTCGAGACCGTCGTCGATTCCGGGATCGAAGTCTTCGCCCAGAACGTCGAGACCGTCGAGCGTCTCACGCACGCGGTGCGCGACCCGCGCGCGGGCTATCGCCAGACCCTGGACGTGCTGGGGCACGCCAAGCGCCACCGCCCCGGCGTGCTCACCAAGACCAGCCTGATGCTCGGGCTCGGCGAGACCGACGGCGAGGTCGTCGCCACGATGGACGACCTGCGCGAGGTCGGCTGCGACGTCCTGACGCTGGGCCAGTACCTGCGCCCGACCGCGAACCACCTGCCCGTCGAGCGCTACGTGACGCCGGAGGCATTCCTCGCGCTGCGCGACGCGGCGCTCGCGCGCGGATTCCTGGAGTGCGTCTCCGGCCCGATGGTGCGTTCGAGCTACCGCGCCGAGCAGGCGCTCGCCGGCAACAACTGCGGCATCGGAGGATCCTGATGCATCCATTCCCCCATCGCTACCGCGTCCGGGTCGGCATCGCGCCCGAGGGCGAGGTGAGCCTCGACTCGGAAGGCCTCGCGCAGCTGCGCTCCTTGCCGCCGCCCGAGTTCGGCGGCCCCGGCGGCTACTGGTCGCCCGAGACGCTGCTGACCGCGGCGGTCGGAAACTGCGTGCTGCTGACATTCCGGGCGATCGCCCGCGCGTCCCGGTTCGAGTGGCGCGAAGCGTCGGCCGAGGTCGAGGGCCTGCTGGAGCGCGTCGACGGCAACAGCCGCTTCACGCGGATGGACCTGCGCGTCCGGCTGGTCGTGCCGGCGGGCGGCGACGCCGCGCGCGCACGCACGCTGATGGAGAAGGCCGAGAAGGGCTGCCTCATCTCCAATTCGCTGACCGCCGAGAAGCACCTCGTATGCGAGGTGGTCGAGTCCGCGTGAGCGCGGTCGTTCGCAGCCTCGGCCGGGTGGACTACGCGCCGACCTGGCGCGCCATGCAGGGCTTCACCGACGCGCGCGGCGAGTCGACGCCCGACGAGCTCTGGTTCCTGGAACACGAGGCGGTCTTCACGCAGGGGCTGAACGGCAAGGCGGAGCACGTGCTCGAGCCGGGCGACATCCCGGTGGTCGGCATCGACCGCGGCGGGCAGGTCACCTACCACGGTCCCGGGCAGCTCGTGATGTACGCACTCGTCGACCTGCGCCGGCTCGGCATCGGCGTGCGCGAGCTGGTCGTGGCCCTCGAGAACGCAGTGATCGCGCTCGCGGCGCGCGACGGCATCCGCGCATCGGGCCGACGCGATGCGCCCGGCGTGTACGTCGGAGCGCGCAAGCTGGCGAGCATCGGGCTGCGGGTCAGGCGCGGCTGCAGCTACCACGGCCTCGCCCTCAACGTGGACATGGACCTCGAGCCGTTCGCGCGCATCAATCCCTGCGGCATGGCGGGCCTGGCGATGACCCAACTCGTCTCCGAAGGGGCGCAGACGGACGTCGCGTCCGCGGCGCGCGCGCTCGCGCCGCTGGCCTGCCGCGAGCTCAAGCTCGACTGGGACGGTTCGTGGAGCGAAGGGGACGCACCCCTTCATACTCGCGAGGCAACCGCTGCGGGGCGAATATGAAGGGGTGCGTCCCCTCCATCACAGCGCGACGAGCACGACCCCGCTGTCGGTCAGGTCCTGGTAGATCCGGTCCAGCTGCGCACGGCTCTCCGCGCGGATCGTGTAGGTGAGCGCAAGGAACTTGCCCCCGCTGCTGTGCCGCTCGCTGATGCTTTCCGCCGCCAGCGGCCCGGCATGGCGCTCGACGATGGCGAGTGTCAGCGTCCGGAACGACTCCGAGTCGCGGCCCATCACCTTGATCGGAAATTCCGTCGGGAAATCGAACAGCTCGTCGCCGCCGCTCAAGCCGGCAGCTCCGTGGAAAACTCCCGCTGCGTGGCCCTGAAGGCCGCGTAGATCCTGCGGAACACGGGGCCCGGTTTCCCGTCGCCGACCGGCCGGCCGTCGAGCGTCGTGACCGCGCGGATGCCGCCGCCCGCAGAGGCGATCAGGACCTCGTCGGCGGAGCGCAATTCCGCCTCGGTCACGGGCCGACGCTCGGTCGCGACGCCCTCGCGCCCGGCCAGCTCGAAGATGACGCCGCGTGTCGTGCCCGGCAGAATCGCGTGGGTCTGCGGCGGCGTGACGATGCACCCGCCCGCCACGACGTGCGCGCTGCTCGAACTGCCTTCGGTCAGCCGGCCGTCGCGCAGCAGCAGCGTCTCGGTCGCGCCGGCGTCGGCCGCGAGCCAGCGCAGCAGCACGTTGCCGAGCAGCGACGTTGACTTGATGTCGCAACGCCCCCAGCGGATGTCCTGGGCCGTGACCGCCCCGACCCCGTTCTCGATGGCGGCGGTCGCGACGACCGGCAGCCGCTGCACGCAGGCGAACACCGTCGGGCGCGTTCCGGGCTGCGGGACGTGGAAGCGCTCCGGCTCGACGCCGCGGGTCACCTGCACGTAGAGGAGCAGGTCGCCGCCGCCGTTGCCGTGCACCAGCCTGCCGAACACGTCGAGCCAGCCGGCGCGGTCGAGCGGCGGCGCCATGCGGATCCCGGCGAGGCTGCCGTCGAGCCGGTCCATGTGCGCGTCGAAACGGTAGGCGCGGCCGGCGTACACCGGCAGCACCTCATAGGCGCCGTCGCCGAACAGGAAGCCGCGGTCGAGCGGGGAGATGCGCGCCTCCGCGAGGGGCAGCAACCGGCCGTCGAGCCAAACGAGCGGCAGCGGCACGCGCGCGACTCAGGCGAACCAGGACAGGATCGTGTCCCAGATCCTGCGGAAGATGTTGCCGCGCGGCACGTCGGCGATCGGCTGGATCGGCGCCTCGGCGACGACCTCGCCGCCGACCCGCGCGCGCAGCACGCCGACGCGGTCCGATTTCGAGAGCGGCGCGAACACCCGCGGCGCGAGCTCGATCTCGAACTCCGCGCGCGCCGCCTGGCCGCGCGGCAGCGTGACCACGAGGTCGCGGGCCAGCCCGACCGCCGCGCGCCCGCCGCGGGCGCGATAGACGCGCTGCACGGCGAGCTCCTCGCCGGCTTTCCGGAGCACGCTCGTCTCGAAGAAGCCGAAGCCGTAGTTGAGCAGCGCAAGGCTCGCGTCTTCGCGTGCCTTCATGCTGTCCGTGCCGGCGACCACGGCGATCAGGCGCATGCCGTCGCGCTTGGCCGAGGAGACCAGGCAGTAGCCTGCCGCCTCGGTCATGCCGGTCTTCACGCCGTCCACGCTCGGGTCGCGCGCCAGCAGGCCGTTGCGATTCGGCTGGCGGATGTTGTTCCAGGTGAACTCGCGCTGCGAGTACCACCGGTAGTACTCGGGGAACTCGCGGATGATGGCCCGCGCGAGCTTCGCCATGTCCGCCACCGACATCTTGTGGTTGTCGCCCGGCAGTCCCGTCGAGTTCTGGAAATGGCTCTGCGCCATGCCGAGCCGCTCGGCGTACTGGTTCATCAGCGCGGCGAAGGTGTCTTCGGTCCCGGCGACGGCCTCGGCCAGCGCGATCGTCGCGTCGTTGCCGCTCTGCACGATCATGCCCTGGATCAGCACTTCGACGGGCACCTGGCTGCCGAGGTCCAGGAAAGTGCGCGAGCCCTCGGAGCGCCAGGCGCGCTCGCTGACCGGCACCGCCGTGTCCAGCTTCAGCTTGCCGTCCTTCATCGCGTGGAACACCGCGTAGGCGGTCATGAGCTTGGTGATGCTCGCCGGCTCGATCGGCTCGTTCGCGCGATGCCCGGCGAGCGCCTGGCCGCTTGCCTGGTCGACGAGGACCCAGGCTGTCGCCTCGAGTTGCGGCGGCGGCGGAACAGGGGGCTCGGCGGCCCGGGCGACGGCGGATGCGGCGAGTGCAAGCAGGGCGGGCAGGATTCTCAAGGTGAACCTCTCGGACAGGGTGGACTCATTATTACAGGGCGAGGCGGGCGTCCCCGGCGCCTGCGGCGCGCAGGCGCTCGATCAGCGCGTCGAAATCCGCCAGTGTGGCGACCGGCCCGGCGCGCACGCGGAACAGTGCGCCGCCGCCGGTGGAGGCGTCCGCGACCGTGACCCCGGGAATCCCGGCGGCGCGCAGCCGCGCGGCGAGTGCCTCCGCATTGTCCCGGCTGCCGAAGGCACCGGCCTGGGCGTAATACGACGCGGTGGCGAGCGTCGCCCCGGCCGCAGGCGCCGCGCTCCCCGCGAGGCTCACGACCTCCACCCGCGCGGTCCCCGCGCGGACCATGTCGAGCTGTTCGGCCGCCGCGCGCGACAGGTCGATGATGCGGCCCTTGGCGAACGGCCCGCGGTCATTGAGCCGCACGACGACGCTCTTGCCGTTCCCGAGGTTGGTCACGCGCACCCAGGTGGGCAGCGGCAGCGTCGGGTGGGCGCCCGTCATCGAATCCATGTCGTAGGTCTCGCCCGTCGAAGTGCGGCCGCCGTGGAAGTCGGGCCCGTACCAGGACGCGATGCCCTGTTCGACGTAACCGACGGCCGAGTCCAGCACCACGTAGCGGCGTCCGCCGACCTCGTAGAACGGCGGGTTGCCGTATTTCGCGCGCGGCTCGTCGCGCGGGACGCCGGCGGTCGCCCCGCCCGAGCCGGCGGGGGGAGTCACTTGCGCGGGGGGCGTCACCGGCGCGGGGGGAGCGGTCGGCCGCAGCGGCTCGCGGGCGCAGCCGGCGAGCGCGAGCAGCGCGAGGACGCCGGCGAATCGGCGCGGCGTCACGGCGCGGATGCCGTGGCGGGGCCCGCGTCCGGCAGCAGCGACTCGATGCGCCGGCCGAGGTCTTCCACCGCGAGCGCGTACAGGACGCTGCGGTTGTAGCGCGTGATCACGCCGAAATTATGGAACCCGGCGCGCAGCTCCGGCGCGTCGACGCCGTCCACCCGGACGAACAGCGCCGGCGCCTTGGCCCCCTGGGTCGTCTCGAATGCGAGGCCCCGGTCGCGCAGCGACTTCACCGTCGAATCCGGCGCCAGCTTGCCGGCGACCAGGGCGCCGTCCTCCGGGAACCAGAGGCTGGCGGGCACCGCCACCGGCTCGCCCGCGCGCCAGCCGTGGTCGGCGAGGTAGTTCGCGACGCTCGCGATGGCGTCCGGCCAGCTGCCCCACAGGTCGCGCTTGCCGTCGCCGTCGCCGTCCACGGCCCATTCGCGGTAGCTGCGCGGCATGAACTGGCCATTGCCCATGGCGCCCGCGTAGGAGCCGAGCACGCTGCCGGCGTCGAAGCTTTCCTCGCGCGCCAGGAGCAGGAACTGCTCCAGCTCGGCGCGGAAATACTTGGCGCGCGGCGGGTAGTCGAAGGCGAGCGTTGCCAGCGCGTCGACTACCCGGAACTTGCCGGTGATGCGCCCGAAGAAGGTTTCGGCGCCGATGATGCCGACGATCACGTGCGCGGCGACGCCGCTCGACTGCTCGACGCGGGCGAGGGTGTCGCGGTGCTCGGTCCAGAAGGCGACGCCCGCGCCGATGCGCTCGTCGGTCAGGAAATGCCTGCGGTAGGCGTGCCAGGGCATCACCCTCTCCGCCGGCTTCGACATCAGTTCGACGATGCGCGGCTGCAGCTCGGCGTCCGCCAGCACGCCCTGCAGCCACGCAGGGTCGAATCCGTGCTTCTCGCGCATCTCCGCCGCGAAGGCGCGCACGTCTTCCCGCTCCAGGTCGAGCGCCGGCGCGGCCGGCGCCGCGAGGGCCAGGGCCAGGAACGGCGCGTGCAGCGAACGGATCGCGCGGATCATCCTCATCCCACGAGCTTTCTGCTGGAATGCAGCGACATCAGGATACCGAAGCCCGCCATCAGCGTCACGAACGAGGTGCCGCCGTAGCTGACGAGCGGCAGCGGGACGCCGACGACCGGCAGCAGGCCCATCACCATGCCGGCATTCACGAATGCGTACACGAAGAACGTGAGCGCGATGCTGCCCGCGAGCAGCCGCGCGAAGGCGTCCCGGCACTGCAGCGACATGTATATGCCGCGCCCGACGATGAACAGGTACGCGGCGAGGAGCGCCACCAGGCCGAGCAGGCCGAGCTCCTCGCCGATCACCGCGAAGATGAAGTCGGTCGAACGCTCGGGAAGGAACTCGAGCTGGGCCTGGCTGCCGTTCATCCAGCCCTTGCCGAACACGCCGCCGGAGCCGATCGCGATCTGCGACTGGATGATGTGGTAACCGGCGCCGAGGGCGTCGCTCTCCGGGTCGAGCAGCGTCATCACCCGCTGCCGCTGGTAGTCGTGCATGAAATGCCAGATCACCGGCACGGCCGCGCCGAACACGACGGCGCCGCCGAGCACGTAGCTCCAGGACAGGCCTGCGAGCATGAGCACGATGATCCCCGCCGCCGCGACCAGCAGCGCCGTTCCGAGGTCCGGCTGCTCGGCGATCAGGCCCACCGGGACCGCGACGACGGCGAGCACCACGAGGATGTCCCGCGGCGCCGGCGGGAGCGGGCGCTGGTGCAGGTACCAGGCGCACATCATCGGCACCGCGAGCTTCAGGATCTCGGAGGGCTGGAAGCGCACGACGCCGAGGTCCAGCCAGCGCTGCGCCCCCTTGCCGATGTCGCCCGCCAGCGCGACGACGACGAGCAGCACGATGCCGACCGCCCAGGCCACCGGCGAGAGCATGCGCAGGAAGTGGTCCGGCACCTGGGCCAGCACGACCAGGAGCGTGAAGCCGATCCCGATCCGGGCGAGCTGGCTGAACCAGAGCGCCGTGTTGTCGCCTGCGGCGCTGTAGAGCACGAACAGCCCGAACAGGCTCACCACCGCGAGTCCGGAGAGCAGCATGCCGTCCAGCCGCAGGGCCTTCAGCAGCCGCGCCATGCCGGTCACGGTGCGCTTGGTGCGGGAAGCGCCTAGCTCGGCGTGGATCATTCTTGCGCCTCCGGCTGCAGGTAGGCGTCGAAGATCGCACGCGCGATCGGCGCTGCGGCAGAGGCGCCGAAGCCGCCGTTCTCGACCAGCACCGCCACCGAAAGCTTCGGGTCGTCTGCCGGCGCGAACGCGACGAACAGCGCGTGGTCGCGCAGCCGCTCCGCGACCTCCTTCTCGTTGTACTTCTCGGTCTGGCCGACCGAGAAGACCTGCGCCGTGCCGGTCTTGCCTGCGATCTTGTACGGCGCTCCACGCGCCGCCCGGGCGGCGGTTCCGCTGGTCGTCACGGCGACCATGGCATCGACGATGATCTCCCAGTTCTCCGGGTGCTGGAGTTCGACCGGAGGCAGCGCGACGGGCGCCTTGTCGGTCACCTGCTTGGTGTCCGGGTCGACCAGCGCGCGCACCAGGCGCGGCTGGAAGTGGCGGCCGCGCGTCGCCAGCAGCGCGGTCGCCTTGGCGAGCTGGAGCAGCGTCGCCGTCCAGTACCCCTGGCCGATGCCGACGATCACGGTCTCGCCCGGGAACCAGACCTGCTGCTCGGCGCTCGGGAATGCGCCCTTCTTCCAGGCGGGCGAGGGCATGATGCCGCCGCGCTCGCCGGCGATGTCGATCCCGGTCGGACGTCCGAAACCCATGCGCGACATCGAGTCGTGGATCCGCTGGATGCCGAGCGTGTTGGCGAGACGGTAGAAGTAGACGTCGCAGGACTGCATCACGGCGTTGCGCATGTCCATCGAGCCGTGGCCTTCGCGCTTGAAGTCGCGGAACCGGTGGCGCGAGCCGGGCAGCGAGAAGCTGCCGCCGCAGTAAGCCTGGTCCTCGGGCTTGATGACGTCGTACTCGAGGCCGGTGAGCGCCATCAGTGGCTTGATCGTCGAGCCGGGCGGGTAGGTGCCGCGCAGCGCGCGGTTGAACAGCGGCTGGTCCGGGTTCTCGGTCAGGGCGAGGTAGTCGCTGCGCGAGATGCCGCGCGCGAATCCGTTCGGGTCGAAGGAGGGCAGGCTCGCGAACACCAGCACGTCGCCGTTCGCGGGATCGATCGCCACGACGCCGCCGCGGCGTCCTGCGAACGCCTCCTCCGCGACGCGCTGCAGTTCGATGTCGATGGTCAGTCGCAGGTCCCTGCCGGCCAGCGGCTCGCGCGTGCGGAGCTGCTGGTCGGGGCCCTGCGCCAGGTGCACCGGCCGGCCCTCGGCATTCACCAGCACCTCGCGGTAGCCGCCGGTGCCGAGCAGGTCGTCCTCGTAGGCGCGCTCGACGCCGGTCTTGCCGATCACGCCGGTGCCGAAGTAGCGCTCGCGATCCACGCGCTGCATGTCGTCTTCGCTGATGGTGCCGACGTAGCCGAGCGCGTGCGCGCCCGCCGTCCCGTACGGGTAGTGGCGCGCCATGCGCGTCTCGAGCAGCACGCCCGGCAGCTCGTGGCGGTGCACGGCGTAGCGCGCGATTTCCTCGTCGTCCAGCTGCAGCAGGAACGGCACGGCCTCGAACGAGCGGCGCGCCAGCACCAGCTGCCGCACGCGAGCGACGTCGCCGGCATCGAGCAGGCCGAAGCGCACGAGGCGCGACAGCGTGTCCTCGAGGTCGCCCGCCTGCTCACGCAGGATCTCGAGCTGGTAGGCGGGCGTGTTCTCGGCGATCACCCGCCCCGCGCGATCGAAGATGATGCCGCGGTTCGGCGGCAACGGCTCGATGCGCGCACGGTTGCCCTGCGAGAGTTCCAGGTAGTGCTGGTGCTGCGTGACCTGCAGCCAGTAAGCGCGCCCGGCGAGCAGCAGGGCGATCGCGGCGACGATCCCGACCGCGACCAGCGAGCGCTGGAAGTGGATCCGCTGCTCGAGCGCGTCGTCCTTGATGCGCACGCGACGCATGCGCTAGCGCCGTGCCGCGTAGCGCGCGTAGAGGCCCGTGACCAGTGGCCAGAGGGCCGCGCTGACGGGCACCGTGATCCAGCGCCGCCAGTCCGTGATCGCGTGACCGGCGATGCCGTCGATCCAGAACAGCAGGAACTCGTTGAGCCAGAGCAGGGCCAGGATCACCGCCGACTGCTGCAGCGGCGGGAAGGCGCGGACCTGCAGCCTGAGCTTGCAGGCGACGTAGGCGACCACGGTGAGGGTCAGCGCATGCTGGCCGAGCAACACGCCCGCGAATCCGTCGAGCGCGAGCCCGGCGATCCAGGCGTAACTCAGGCCCAGCAGGCGCGGGGAGAGCAGGCAGAACCACAGCACGGTGAGCGCGACGAAGTTCGGGCGGAAAGGCTCGAGCGGCTCCGGCAGGGGCAGCACGGTCGCGGCGAGCGCGAGGACGGTGAGGACCACGACGCGCCCCCAGCCGAAATTGATGCGCGTGCCGTGCATCACGGGGTGTCACCGTTCGGCGCGGCCGTCGGCGCGGCCGTCGCCTCGGCAGGCTGCGGGTCAGGCGCCGCGGCGCCAGGGTCGGCGGCGGCAGGGACGGCGGCAGGCGGCGGTGCCGGCAGGCCCGGCTCGGCGGGCGTCTCCGGTTCCGGCTCGACGATCGCATTGTCGAACCAGACCAGCAGCACCTCCGGGTCGCGGTCGAGCCCGGCGAGCGGCTCGGCCTCGACCGCGAGCAGGGGCTGGCCGGGGTCGCGCACCACCGACGCGACCTTTGCGACCGGGTAGCCGGGCGGGTAGACGCCCCCGAGCCCGGAGCTGACCAGCAGGTCGCCGACCACGACGTCGGCGTTCTGCGGCAGGTACGGCAACGAGAGCAGGCCCGAGCGCCCGGTGCCGAGCGCGATGCTGCGGGCGCCCGTGCGGTTCACCTGCACGGGGATGGCGTGTTCCGGGTCGGTGATCAGGATGATCTCGGCCGACAGCGGGCCGGCACGCGTGACCTGGCCGCAGATACCCTGCGCGTCGATCGCCGCCTGGCCGGCAAAGACGCCCGCCCGCGTGCCCTTGTTGACCAGCACCCGCTGGCGGAACGGGTCGAGGTCCACGCGCAGGATCTCCGCGACCAGCGAGCGCTGCACCACGCGGGGTGAACTCTCGCGCACGGCGCGCAGCCGGCGGTTCTCCTGCTCGAGCGACTCGTAGCGCATCAGCTTCAGGCGCAGGACCAGGTTGTCCGAGGCGAGCCTGACGTTCGCGGCTTCCACCCGCGTCTTGGTCGCGAACGACTCGCGCATCGCGTCGAAGGCCTGCACGGGCGCGGAAATCGCCCACTGGACGGGGTAGGCGAGGGTCGCGATGCCGTCGCGGATCGCTGCCAGGTGGTGGTCCCGGTGATCGGCGACCATCAGCCCGGCCGCCATGGCCGCCAGCACGAGGAGCCGCAGGCCGAGCGCAGGGCCGCCGAGCAGGAGTGGCCGGGGATCCGACTCGTGGGAGGACAAATCAGCCTCTAGCCGAGGCCGAACAGCCCCGGATGCTCTTCGGACAGCTCGAGGATGCGGCCGCCGCCGCGGGCGACGCAGGTCAGCGGGTCGTCGGCGATGATGACCGGCAGCCCGGTTTCTTCCATCAGCAGCTTGTCGATGTCCTTGAGCAGGGCGCCGCCGCCGGTCAGCACGATGCCGCGCTCGGCGACGTCGGCGCCGAGCTCGGGCGGCGTCTGCTCGAGCGCCTTCTTGACCGCCTGCACGATGCCCTGCAGCGGCTCCTGCATGGCCTCGAGGATCTCGTTCGAGTTCAGCGTGAAACTGCGCGGCACGCCCTCGGAGAGGTTGCGGCCCTTGACCGACATCTCGCGCACCTGCTGGCCCGGGTAGGCGGAGCCGATCTCGATCTTGATGCGCTCGGCCGTCGCCTCGCCGATCAGGATGCCGTAATTGCGGCGCACGTAGTTGGTGATCGCCTCGTCGAAGCGGTCGCCGCCGATGCGCACCGACTCGGCGTAGACGATGCCGTTCAGCGAGATCACGGCGACCTCGGAGGTGCCGCCGCCGATGTCGAGCACCATGGAGCCGCGCGCCTCGTTGACCGGCAGGCCCGCGCCCACCGCGGCCGCCATCGGCTCGGGAATGACGTCCACGCGCCGCGCACCGGCACCCTCGGCCGACTCCTGGATGGCGCGCTTCTCCACCTGGGTGGAACCGAAAGGCACGCAGATGAGCACGCGCGGCGAGGGGCGCAGCCAGCGGTTGCCGTGCACCTTGGTGATGAAGTACTGGAGCATCCGCTCCGTGTAGGTGAAGTCGGCGATGACGCCGTCCTTCATGGGGCGGACCGCGGTGATGTGCCCCGGGGTGCGGCCGAGCATGCCCTTGGCCTCGGCGCCGACCGCGACGATGACCTTGCCGCCGCGGCCCGGCTCGTCCTGGACCGCGACCACCGAGGGCTCGTTGAGGACGATGCCCTGGCCGCGCACGTAGATGAGGGTGTTCGCCGTGCCGAGGTCGATCGAAACGTCGCTGGAGAAGTAACCCCGGAGGTTCTTGAACATGGCTGGGCGGGACCGCGACGCTCGCTGTATGGAGCGCCGCGAGTCTATCCGCGGGCGCGACTTTCCACAAGCCGAGGTGTATGATTTCCGTCGCGTTTTTCCCACATTTTCCGCAACGGTGCGCTCGTGACGCTGACCCGCCGCGACGTCGAAAACATCGCGCTCCTCGCCCGCCTCGAGATCACCGAGGCGGAGCTGCCGGTCTACGTCGGCAGCCTGTCGTCCATCCTCGCCTTCGTCGAGCAGCTCTCGGCCGCTCCGACCGCCGACGTCCTGCCGATGGCGCACCCCCTGGAAGGCCAGAGCCAGCCGCTGCGTGAGGACCGCGTCACGGAATCCGACCGCCACGACGCCTACCAGGCGAACGCGCCGGCGGTCGAGGCGGGCCTGTACCTCGTGCCGAAGGTGATCGAGTGAGCCTGCACGCCTCGACGGCCGCCGAGATCGGCCGCGCCCTCGCCGCGCGCGAGTACTCGAGCGTCGAGGTCACGCGCCACTTCCTCGAGCGCATCGAGCGCGCGAACCCGGCGCTGAACGCCTTCGTGACCGTGACAGCGGAGCGCGCGCTCGCGGACGCGAAGCGGGCGGACGCGCGCATCGCGCGCGGCGAGGGCGGGCCGCTCACCGGCGTGCCGCTCGCGCACAAGGACATCTTCTGCACCGACGGGATCCTCACGAGCTGCGGTTCGAGGATGCTCGCGAACTTCGTCGCGCCCTACGACGCGACGGTGGTCGCGAAGCTCGACGCCGCCGGCATGGTGCTGCTCGGCAAGACCAACATGGACGAGTTCGCGATGGGCTCGTCGAACGAGACGAGCCACTACGGGCCCGTGCGCAATCCCTGGGACGCCGCGCGCGTGCCCGGCGGCTCCTCGGGCGGGTCCGCCGCCGCCGTCGCCGCGCGCATCGCGCCGGTCGCGACCGGCACCGACACCGGCGGCTCGATCCGCCAGCCCGGCGCGCTCACCGGGCTCACCGGCTTCAAGCCGACCTACGGACGCGTCTCGCGCTACGGGATGATCGCCTTCGCCTCGAGCCTCGACCAGGCGGGCGTGCTCGCGCATTCCGCCGAGGACGCGGCGCTCGTGCTCGCCGCGATGGCAGGACACGACGCGCGCGACTCGACCAGCGTCGACGTCCCGGTGCCGGACTACGCGGCGGGACTCGACAGGCCCGTGAAGGGGCTGAAGATCGGCATCATCCGCGAGTTCTTCGGCGACGGGCTGGAGGCGGAGACGGGCGCGGCCGTGCGCGCGGCGATCGACGCTTTTCGTGCCGAAGGCGCGACCGTCGAGGAACTCTCGCTGCCGAACCTGCCGCTCTCGGTGCCGACCTACTACGTAGTCGCGCCGGCGGAATGCTCGTCGAACCTGTCGCGCTTCGACGGCGTGCGCTTCGGGCACCGCTGCAGCGACCCGAAGGACCTCATGGACCTGTATCGCCGCTCGCGCGGCGAGGGATTCGGCGCCGAGGTGAAGCGCCGCATCATGACCGGCACCTACGTGCTCTCGGCCGGCTACTACGACGCCTATTACCTGAAGGCGCAGAAGGTGCGCAGCCTCATCAACGAGGACTTCCGCCGCGCGTTCGCGACGGTGGACGTGCTGATGGGGCCGACCGCACCGACGCCGGCGTTCGCGATCGGGGCCAAGACCGACGACCCGATCCTCATGTACCTGAACGACATCTACACCATCGGCGCGAACCTCGCAGGGCTGCCGGCCGTGTCCGTGCCCTGCGGCCTGTCGGGCGGCCTGCCGGTCGGCCTGCAGGTCATCGGCCCGCACTTCGCGGAGGAGCGGCTGCTCGCGGTCGCGCATGCCTGGCAGCGCGCGACCGACTGGCACCGCCGGATCCCGGAGGCGTACGCATGAGCGCCGCGGCGAACGGCTGGGAGACCGTGATCGGCCTCGAGATCCACGCGCAGCTCGCGACGCGCTCGAAGATCTTCTCCGGCTCCGCCACCGCCTACGGCGCGCCGCCGAACGCGCAGGCGAACCTCGTCGACCTCGGCTACCCGGGCACGCTGCCGGTGCTGAACCGCGAGGCCGTGCGCATGGCGGTGAAGTTCGGGCTCGCGATCGGCGCTTCGATCGCGCCGCGCTCGGTGTTCGCGCGCAAGAACTACTTCTATCCCGACCTCCCGAAGGGCTACCAGATCAGCCAGTACGAGCTGCCGGTCGTCGCGCGCGGTTCGGTCGAGATCCTGCTCGAGGACGGCACGCGCAAGACCGTCGGCGTCACGCGCGCCCACCTGGAGGAGGACGCCGGCAAGTCGCTGCACGAGGGGCTCGGCCGCATGAGCGGCATCGACCTCAACCGCGCGGGGACGCCGCTGCTCGAGATCGTGTCGGAACCCGACCTGCGCTCGGCGCGCGAGGCCGTGGCCTACATGAAGAAGGTGCACACGCTGGTCCGCTACCTCGCGATCTGCGACGGCAACATGCAGGAGGGCTCGTTCCGCTGCGACGCGAACGTCTCCGTGCGCCGCGCGGGCGCGCAGGTGTTCGGCACCCGCTGCGAGATCAAGAACCTCAACTCGTTCCGCTTCGTCGAGCGCGCGATCAACCACGAGGTCGAACGCCAGGTCGAGCTGATCGAGGGCGGCGGCAAGGTCGTGCAGGAGACGCGCCTGTACGACCCGGACCGCGACGAGACCCGCCCGATGCGCACCAAGGAAGAGGCGAACGACTACCGCTACTTCCCGGACCCGGACCTGCTGCCGCTCGAAATCGACGCGGCCTTCGTGGCGGACGTGCGCGCAGGCCTGCCGGAGCTGCCGGACGCGAAGGCGGCGCGCTTCGCCCGCGAGCACGGCCTGTCCGACTACGACGCGGGCGTGCTGACGGCGAGCCGCGAGCTGGCGGCGTTCTACGAGGAAGTCGCGGCCGGCGCCGGCGAGCCGAAGCTGGCGGCCAACTGGGTGATGGGCGAGCTGTCCGGGTTCCTGAACCGCGACGGTCTCGAGATCGGCGACTCGCCCGTGGGCGCGGCGGCGCTCGCGGGCCTGCTGCGGCGCATCCAGGACGGCACGATCTCGGGCAAGCTCGCCAAGGAAGTGTTCGAGGCGATGTGGGGCGAGCGCCGGGACGCCGACGCGGTCATCGCGGCGAAGGGACTCCGGCAGATCACGGACACGGGCGCGATCGAGCAGGCGATCCGCGGCGTCATGGCGGCGAACCCCGGCCAGCTCGCGGATTACCGCGCCGGCAAGGACAAGCTGTTCGGCTTCTTCGTCGGCCAGGTGATGAAGGCGACCGCCGGGAAGGCGAACCCCGCCCAGGTCAACGAGCTGCTGAAGAAACTGCTCGCGGGACCATGACCGCCCCGGGCGACCTGCTGCACCGGTTCCTGTTCGACCGGCTGCCGGTCCGCGGCCACCTCGTGCGCCTGGACGCGAGCTGGCGCGCGGCGATCGAGCACCACGACTACCCGGAACCGGTCGCCGCCGCGCTCGGCGAGGCGATGGCCGCCTGCACGCTCATGACCGGCGCGCTGAAGTTCGAGGGCCGTCTGTCGCTGCAGTTCGAGGGACCGGGGCCGGTTCGGCTGATGCTGGCGCAGTGCACGCACCGGCACGCGATCCGCGGCGTCGCGCGCCACGACGCGTTGCCGGCGGCCGGTTCGCCGGGACCGGGCCTGTTCGGCGACGGCAAGCTGGCGGTGACGATCGAGCAGGACGAGGGCGGCGAGCGCTACCAGGGCGTGGTGCCGCTGGTCACGGCACGGCTTGCGGACTGCCTCGAGCAGTACTTCGAGCGGTCCGAGCAGCTGCCGTCACGCCTGTTGCTCGCGGCCGGGGGCGACCGGGCGGCCGGCCTGCTGCTGCAGCGCGTGGCGATGGGCGAGGCGGGCAGCGAGTCGCAGCGCGCGGAGGCGGACGATGCATGGCAGCGGCTCGGCCTGCTTGCCGCGACCGTGTCCCCGAAGGAGCTTTTCGACCTGCCGTGCCGCGACCTGCTGCGCCGCCTGTTCCCGGAGGACGACATCCGCCTGTTCGAGGGCACGCCGGTCTTCTTCCAGTGCACCTGCTCGCGCGAGCGCGTCGCCGGCATCCTGCAGGCGCTCGGCGGCGCGGAAGTGCACGCGCTGCTGGAGGAGCGCGGCGAGGTGGAAGTGCGCTGCGAGTTCTGCAACCGCGCCTGGCGCTTCGACGCCGTCGACGTCGCGGGGCTGTTCTCGCCCGGGGACCTGCGGCCGGCGCCGCCGGGGCTGCACTAGGCGGCGATCACTCCGATTCCTTGCGGTGCGAGGCGAACGACAGCTTGTCGAGCACGCCGAGCAGCACGGCCGAGACGACGAAGGTCAGGTGCAGGATCACGTACCACATGATCTTGTCGTTCGCGATCTGCTGCGCGTCCATGAACACCCGCAGCAGGTGGATCGAGGAGATCGCGACGATCGAGGCCGCGACCTTCAGCTTCAGGGTGCCGGAGTCGAGCTTCGACAGCCAGGCGGGCGCGTCCGTGCCGGCGTCGTGGTCGATGCGCGAGACGAAATTCTCGTAGCCCGAGAACATCACCATGACGATCAGGCTGCCGACCAGCGCAATGTCGATCATCGCCAGCACGATCAGCACGAGGTCGGCCTCCTCGAGCGTGGTCACGGCCTGCAGGACGTGGAAGGCCTCCTGGAAGAACTTGACGGCGAGCGCAATGAGCGCGAGCGAAAGTCCGAGGTAGAGCGGCGCGAGCAGCCAGCGGCAGGCGAACAAGAGGCGTTCGAGGGCCTTTTCCAGCATCGATGGTTCTCCCTGGGGACAGCCCCTAGTGTAGGAGAAACCGAGGCGAACCGAGCCGCCGGCGCGTCGGAAGGGGCGCCGGGCGCCGCTTCCGCGGTTATCATCGGCGTGCTGTGGGTACCCGGTTCACCGTGAATGGCGAAGAACGCGAGTTCGCGGGGGACGGCGAGATGCCGCTCCTGTGGTACCTGCGCGACCACGCCGGGCTCACCGGCACGAAGTTCGGCTGCGGGGGCGGGTTTTGCGGCGCCTGCACGGTGCTCGTGGACGGCGCCGCCCAGCGCTCCTGCCTGCTGCCGGTCGCGACGCTGGCCGGGAAACGCGTCACGACCATCGAGGGGCTCGGTGCGAACGGGCTTCATGCCGTGCAGAAGGCCTGGATCGAGGAGGACGTCGCCCAGTGCGGCTATTGCCAGGCGGGGCAGGTGCTCGCGGCCGTCGCGCTGCTCGAGCGCACGCCCGACCCGACGCCGGCGGACGTGGACACGATCACCAACCTCTGCCGCTGCGGCACCTACGTGCGCATCCGCCGCGCCGTCGCACGTGCCGCGCGCGAGCTGAAGGACGCGAAGTGAGCGCGCTGGCCGCCGCCGTCACGCGCCGCGCCTTCCTGCAGGTCTCGCTGTCCGCATCCGGCGCGCTGGTGCTCGCGCCCGCCTGCACGCGGGCGCAGGACGCACCGGCCGGCCCGCCGGAGAACCCGCTGGGGCCGCTGATCCGCATCGAGCCGGACAACCGCATCGTCATCGGCGCGACCGGCGCCGAGATCGGCCAGGGCGTGAAGACCTCGCTGCCCATGATCCTCGCCGAGGAGCTGGACGCGGACTGGTCGCAGGTGTCCGTCGAGCAAATGCCGCTCGCGATCGACTTCAGCGGCGAACAGCCGCGCTGGCGCTGGGGCGCCCAGGGCGCGGGCGGCAGCACCAGCATCCCGGACGGCTGGGCCGAGCTGCGGCAGTTCGGCGCGCAGGGCCGCTGGCTGATGCGCGAGGCGGCCGCGGCGGAGTGGGGGATCGCGGCCGCGGACGTCGGCACCGCGGCGGGGCACGCGCTGCACCCGGATGGTCGGCGGCTGCCCTACGGCGCGCTCGCCGCGTCGGCCGCGAAGCTCACGCTGCCCCGCGAGCCGGTGCCGCTCAAGGCGCCCGCCGAATACCGCATCATCGGCCGGCCGCAGCCCGTCGTGGACGCGGGCGACATCGTCACCGGCCGCGCGCGTTACGGGATCGACGTCCGGGAGCCGGGCGCGTACACGGCCGTGATGCTGCGCTGCCCGTACTTCGACGGCGGCATCGCCAGCGTCGACGACGCGGCCGCGCGCGCGGTGCCGGGCGTGCGCGCGGTGGTCGTGGTGCCGGGCCCGAAGCCGGGCGAGCCGATCGCGACCAACCTCGCGACCGGCGTCGCCGTGGTCGCCGACGACACCTGGTCGGCGCTCAAGGGCCGCAACGCGCTCAAGGTCGAATGGACACGAGGCCCGTTCGCCGCGGAATCGAGCGCGGCGCTGGACGCGCAGGCGGAGAAACTGCTCGCCGGAAGCGGCCAGGTGGTGCACGACGCCGGCGACTTCGACGCGGCGCGGCGGGATTCCGCGCAGGTGGTCAGCGCGCGCTACCGCATTCCCTTCGTGAGCCACGCCCCGCTCGAGGCGCCCTGCGCCTTCGTGCACGTGACGGCCGACCGGGCGCGCGTGGTCGCGGCGCTGCAGCAGCCGGCCGGCGCCTCGCGCGCCGTGAACGCGGTCACCGGCATCCCCCGGGCGGCGATCAGCGTCGAGATGACGCGGGCCGGCGGCGGCTTCGGCCGGCGGCTCACCAACGACTTCGTCGCGGAGGCCGCGTACGTGTCGAAGGCGACCGGCTGGCCGGTCAAGCTGATGTGGACGCGCGAGGACGACCTGCGGCACGACTTCTTCCGGCCGTTCGGCCACCACGAGCTGCTGGCGACGTTCGACGGCGGCGGCCGACTCACCGGCTGGGCACACCGCCTGGCGAGCGCCTCGAAGTACTACCGCCGGGCCAACGTGAAGCCCGAGGAAATGTGGACGGCGGAGCTCTACCCGGACGACTTTCCGGCGAACCTGGTGCCGAACTACCGGCTCGAGTGGCTGGCAGTGACGAGCGGCATCCCGCGCGGGTCCTGGCGCGCGCCGGCGCACACCGCCAACGCCTTCGCGGTGCAGAGCTTCCTCGACGAGGTGGCGCATGCGACGGGGCAGGATCCGCTCGCGCTCCGCCTCGCCTTGCTCGGCCCCGACCGCGAGTTCGACTACGCCCAGCACGGCGGGCCGAAGTTCAGCACCGGGCGCCTGCGCGCCGTGCTCGAGCGCGTCGCCGCGGACATCGGCTGGGGCCGCAAGCTGCCCCGCGGGCGCGGCATCGGGCTCGCCGCGCACTTCACGTTCGGCGGCTATGCCGCGCACGCGATCGAGGTGTCGGTCTCGCCGCAGGGTTCGGTCGCCTTCGAGCGGGTGGTCTGCGCGGTGGACGTCGGTCGCCCGATCAACCCGCTCGGCATCGCGGCGCAGATGCAGGGCGGCACGATCGACGGGTTGTCCACGGCGATGAACCTCGAGATCTCGATCGACGGCGGCCGCGTCGTGCAGGGGAACTTCAACGACTACCCGCTGGCCGCCATGGCGCAGATGCCGCGCGACGTCGAAGTGCGCGTCGTGGAGTCGACCGCGGAACCCGCCGGCTGCGGCGAGATGGGCATCCCGACCGCCGCGCCGGCGCTCGCCAACGCGATCTTCGCGGCGACGGGCGTGCGGATCCGGAACCTGCCGATGCGGCAGCAGCTTGCGGAGGCGATGGCGAAACGTTGACGAGGCGTTAACGAGGAGGGGACAGTCCCCATGGCGGCTTCGCTACAGGCCTTCCAGGAGGGAACGGCCGCCGAGGCTGTCCATCTGCCCGAGGATCCACTGCTGGCGCCGGCGCACGTAGGGCCCGGGATTCACGACGCGATAGTGCGTGGGATTCGGCAGTACCGCCGCCAACAGCGCGGCCTCGTGACGCGTGAGCCGGGCCGCCGGCTTGCCGAAGAACCGCCGGCTCGCCGCCTCCACGCCCCAGGTACCGCGCCCGAACTGGGCGACGTTCAGGTACACCTCGAGGATGCGCCGCTTCGGCCAGGTGAACTCGATCCAGACGGTGAACCAGGCCTCGAGGCCCTTGCGCACCCAGCTCTGGCCGCTCCACAGGAACAGGTTCTTCGCGACCTGCTGGCTGATCGTGCTCGCCCCGCGCAGGCGGCGGCCGCGCTGCGCGTCGGTCACCGCCTTCTCGATCGCCTCGAAGTCGAAGCCGTCGTGCGCGGGGAATTTCTGGTCCTCGGCGGCGATCACCGCGACCGCCGCATGCGGCGAGATGGCCTCCCAGGCCACCCACTCCTGCCGCTGGTCGAGCGGCTTGCCCTCGGCACGCGCGGCGAGCCGTTCCGCGAACATGAACGCCGTCACCGGCACCGGAAGGAAGCGCAGCGCCGCCACGGCGACGATGCTCGCGACGGCGGCCGCGAGCAACGCGAACACCGCCTTGCGCAGGATCCGCGCCGCCGGGGAGCGACGCTGCATTGGGGCGGCCGGGTCAGGCGGCGCCGGAGCGCCGGGCGGACCTGATCACCACCGCCTCGGCCGGCACGTCGTCGTGCCCGTGGCGGCGACCGGTCTTCACCTTCGCGATCCGGTCGATGACGTCCAGCCCGGCCGTCACGCGGCCGAAGACCGCGTAACCGAAGCTGCCGGTGCGGTGGTCGAGGAAGTCGTTGTCCACCAGGTTGACGAAGAACTGCGACGTGGCGCTGTGCAGGTCGTTGGTGCGCGCCATCGCCAGCGTGCCGCGCTGGTTACGCAGCCCGTTGTCGGCCTCGTTGCGGATCGGCGCATGGCCGTCCTTGTGGGACATGTCCTCGGTGAAGCCGCCGCCCTGGATCATGAAGCCCGGGATGACGCGGTGGAAGATCGTCCCGTCGTAGAAGCCCTCGTCCACGTATCGGAGGAAGTTCTTCGCCGACAGCGGCGCCGATTCCTCGTCCACTTCGACGGTGAAATCGCCGTGGGACGTCTCGAACTTGATCATCGCAATGTCTCCGTTGGGGGCGCCGATTCTAGCGCCTTGCGAGGCCGGACGCCGCCGGTGACCCGCTCGCGCCCGGCGAGGTCGAGCCAGGTGCGGATGCCCGCGAAGCCCGCCGTCCCGAGCAGTTCGCGGACCGCCGGGCCCTGGCCCGCGCCGTGTTCGAGCAGGAGCCAGCCGCCCGGCGCGAGGTGCGCCGGCGCCCCCGCCGCGATCGCCGCGAGGGAGGCGAGTCCGCCGGCGTCCGCGACCAGGGCGCGCCGCGGCTCGTGCGAGAGGGCGGCGAGCGCGGCGTCCTCTGCCGCGATGTAGGGCGGGTTCGCGACGATCGCGTCGAAACGGCCGCCGGCCAGCGGCGCGTACCAGTCGCCCTCGATGAACGCCAGATTCCCGATTCCGTGCCGTGCGGCGTTGCGTCGCGCCACGGCGAGCGCGGCGGCGCTCGCGTCCGTCGCCGTCACCGCGGCATCGGCGCGGCTCGACGCGACAGCGATCGCGACCGCGCCGCTGCCGGTGCCGAGATCGAGCACGGCCGGTCGCGCGACGCCGCGGATGGCCACCAGCGCGCGTTCGACCAGAAGCTCGGTCTCGGGCCGTGGCACGAGCACGTCGGGGTTCACCTCGAGCTCCAGGGACCAGAATTCGCGCCGGCCGGTGAGGTACGCGACCGGCTCGCCTGCGAGGCGGCGCCGCGCGAGGGCCTCCAGGGCGAACAGCTCCTCGGCCGCGAGCGCACGCCCGGGATCGGCGGCGAGAGCGGTGCGCCCGATGCCGAGGACGCAGGCGACCAGGAGCTCGGCGTCCAGCGCCGCCGTCGGGGAAGCGGCGGCGAGCCGCTCGCGCAGCGCCGCCGTCGCGTCGGCGGCGCGGATCATTCGAGCGCGGCCAGTTCGTCGGCCTGGTGCTCGCGCGCGAGCGCGCCGACCACCTCGTCGAGGTCGCCGTCCAGGACGGCGTCAAGACGGTACAGCGTGAGCTCGATGCGGTGGTCGGTCAGGCGGCCCTGCGGGAAGTTGTAGGTGCGGATGCGCTCCGAGCGGTCGCCCGTGCCGACCTGGAGCCTGCGTTTCTCCGCCTTCGCGGCCGCGTGCCGTTCGCGTTCGGCCGCGAGCAGCCGTGCGCGCAACAGCGACATCGCGCGCGCGCGGTTCTTGTGCTGCGAGCGCTCGTCCTGGCACTCGACGACGATGCCGGTCGGAAGGTGGGTGATGCGCACCGCCGAGTCGGTCTTGTTGACGTGCTGGCCGCCGGCGCCGGAGGAGCGGTAGGTGTCGATGCGCAGTTCCGCCGGGTTGATCTCGACGCTCTCGACCTCCGCGATCTCGGGCAGCACGGCCACCGTGCAGGTGGAGGTGTGGATCCGCCCCTGCGACTCGGTCGCGGGCACCCGCTGCACGCGATGGGTGCCGGACTCGAACTTCAGAGCGGCGTAGACGCCCCGGCCGGCGATCCGGCTGATCACCTCGCGGTAGCCGCCGTGCTCGCCGCGGCTCTCCGACAGCAGCTCCACGCTCCATCCGCGACGCTCCGCGTAGCGCGCGTACATGCGCAACAGGTCGCCGGCGAAGATCGCGGCCTCGTCGCCGCCCGCCGCCGCGCGGATCTCGAGGAACACGTCGTGGTCGTCGAGCGGGTCGACGGGGACCAGCATCCGCTCGAGCTCGGCCTCGTCGCCGGCGGTCGCCTGCTCGAGCGCGTCGACTTCCTGCTGCGCCAGGGCGCGCAGCCCCGGGTCCGGGTCCGCGGCCATCGTGCGGGCCGCGGCCAGTTCGCGCTCGCGGCCGGCGAGCCGTTCCAGGGCCTGCGCGACCGGGTCGACGCGCGCGAACTCCATCGACAGCTCGCGGAAACGCTGCGAACTGCCGAGCACGGCCGGGTCCGAGAGCATGCGTTCGAGTTCCGCGCGGCGGTCGGCGACGCGCTCGAGGCGGCGGCGGATCGCGTCCTTCACGGGCCGTCGCGCCCGGTGCGGAACAGCCGCGCCGCCGCCTCGGCCAGCGAGGCGTCGCCGGCTTCCGCCGCCTCGCGCAGGGCCGCGGAGGGGGCGTGCAGCAGCCGGCCGGTCAGGGTCGTCGCGAGCTGCTCGAGCACCGCGTCCGGCGACTGCCCGGCGGCGAGCTGGCGCCGCGCCTCCGCGAGCGCGGCGTCGCGCGTGGCTTCGGCCTGCGCGCGCAGCTCGCGGATCGCAGGCGCCGCGTCGCGCACCTTGAGCGCCGCCATGAAGGCCAGGACGTCGGCGTCGATCAGGCGCCGCGCGACCTCTGCTTCCGCCTCGCGCGCCTTCACGTTCTCGTCCATCACCTGGCGCAGGTCGTCGATCGTGTACAGGTAGACGTCCTCGAGCGCCGCGACGCGCGGGTCTATGTCGCGCGGCACCGCGAGGTCCAGCATGAACATCGGGCGATGGCGGCGTTCGCCGAGCGCGCGCACGACGTCGTCGAAACTGATCACGTGTCCCGGTCGCGCGGTCGACGACACCACCAGGTCGGCCTGCGGGAGGTGCGCGGGCAGCGCGTCGAGGCGGATCACCGAGGCCGGCAGGCCCTCGGCGATGCGTTCGGCGCGACTCGCGCTGCGGTTGGCGATGATCAGGCGGCCGATGCCCTGGGCGTGCAGGTGGCGCGCCGTCAGTTCGATCATCTCGCCCGCGCCGACCAGCAGCGCGGTGTGCCGGTCGAAGCCGGCGAACACGCGCCGCGCGAGCTGGATGCCCGCCGAGGCGACCGAGACGGCGGCCGCGCCGATCGCGGTCTCCGTGCGCACGCGCTTGGCGACGGCGAAGGTGGTCTGGAACAGCCGGTTCAGGATGCCGCCGGCCGTCCCGGCCCGCTGAGCGGCACGATAGGCGTCCTTGAGCTGGCCGAGGATCTGCGGCTCGCCGAGGATCATCGAGTCGAGTCCGGCTGCGACCGAGAACGCATGGCGCACGGCGTCCGGGCCCTCGATGCGATACAGGCAGTCTGCGAGCGCGGCGTCGCCGCCGGATTCCGCGACCAGCCATCCGCAGACCGCATCTCCCGACGCGCCGACCGCGTACACCTCGGTGCGGTTGCAGGTGGACACGATCAGCGCCTCGTCCATGCCGGGCAGGGCGCGCAGCGCCGCGAGCGCGTGCGGCAGGCGTTCGGCGTCGAACACGATGCGTTCCCGGACCTCGACCGGCGCCGTGCGGTGGTTCAGGCCGAGGACGAGCAGGGACATGGCGCGTATAGTGCCGTGATGCACGTTCCGGCGCGACTTTCCGCGGCCCTGCTGCTCGCGTTCGCGGCGCTCCCTGCGGGCGCCGTCGCCGGCGGCTGCCCGCGCGGCGACGCCTGGGAATTCTCGGTCGCCGCGGAGCGCGCGCTCGGTCGCGGGCGCTGGCCGGAAGCCGCCCGTCTCTATGCCTGCGCCGCGGAGGCGAGCCCCGACGCCGCCGTCGCCGAGCGCGCGACGCGCGCAGCCTACGACAACCTGCAGCTCGAGCGCGCGGTCGAATCCGCCCGGCGCTGGCTCGCGCTCGCCCCGGAAAGCGAGGTCGCGCGCCGCTACCTCGCGACGGGCCTCCTGCGCCTGCACGACGAGGCCGCGGCGGCGGAGCAGTTCGCCGCGCTGCTCGACACTTCCTATGCGGACCGGCCGCGCGGATTCCTCGTGCTGCTCGGCATCCTGTCGGCGGAGGGCAACGAGACCGGCGCCGCGCGCGTGATGGACTCGCTCGCAGCGGGCGACCCGGAGCTGCCGGAGGCGCAGTACGCCGCCAGCATGCTGTGGCAGCGCGCCGAGCACGGCGCGCGCGCGCTGGAAGCGGCGGACCGGGCGCTCGCGCTGCGGCCGGGCTGGCCGCAGGCGGAGTTCGCGCGGGTCCGGGCGCTCGCGACCCTCGGTCGCGGCGAAGAGGCGCTGGCCGTCTCCGCGCGCCTCGCGGGTCCGGGCGACCCGCTCATGCGGCTCTCGCACGCGTGGCTGCTGCTCGGCGAGGAGCGCCGCGACGAGGCGATGGCCCTGTTCGAGGCGCTGCGCCGCGAGGGCGGGCCGGCCGCCGGCGACGCGACGTCGGCGCTCGCTTCGATCGCGCTCGACGAAGGGCGGATGGACGAGGCCGCGCGGCTGGTGGAAGAAGCGGACCGGGACCCCGAGCAGGCCGAAGGCGCGCGCTGGCTGCGTGCGCGCATCGCGGAAGAGCGCGGAGACGCGGCCCAGGCGGCACGCCTGTACCAGGGCATCGACTCCGGCCCGCGCGCACTCGCCGCGCAGCTGCGCGCCTACCGCCTGCTGCGCGGGCAGGGCGCGTCGTACCTCGCCGACATGCTGCTCGACGATTTCCAGCACGAGTCGCCGGGCTCGGTCACGGACCTCGTCTCCGGCGTCGCGGCGATCCTGGTGGACGAGGAACGCGGCGAGGAAGCCATCGCGCTGCTCGATCGCGCGCTCGGACTGCTGCCGGACGACGGCCTGCGCCTCTCGCGCGGCTTCCTGCTGGAGCGCCTCGACCGCGTGCCGGAAGCGGTGCAGGACATGCGCGCGGTCGCGAAACGGCGGCCCGAGGACCCGATGGTGCTGAATGCGCTCGGCTACACGCTGGTCGACCGCACGCCGTCGATCGCGGAAGGCAGGACGCTCATCGAGCGTGCGATCGCGGCGAAGCCCGACAGCTACGCCATCCAGGACTCCATGGGCTGGGCGCTCGTGCAGTCCGGGCAACTCGCGGCCGGCAGGACCTGGCTCGAGCGGGCGTGGGAACGCTCCCAGGACCCCGAGGTCGCGGCGCACCTCGGAGAAACGCTCTGGCGCATGGGCGAACCGGCGGCGGCGCAGAGGATCTGGGACGAAGCACTCGCCGACAATCCGGACAGCCCGCCGCTCAAGCGCGCGATCGAGCGCCGCTCGCCGTGACCCGCCGCTTCGCGGCCGCGGCGTGCCTGCTGTTGCTGGCGGGCGGATGCGCGACCGTGCCGCCCGCCGGCGACGCCCGGGACTGGCCCGCGGAACGCGCGGCCCTGCAGTCGCTCGAGCGCTGGTCGCTGGACGGTCGCATCGCCGTGGCAGCGGGAGAGGACGGTTTCAGCGGTGGCTTCGACTGGTCTCAGTCCGGCGACATCGCCGAGATCGTGCTGTCCGGTCCGCTCGGCGGTTCCGCCCTGCGCATCCACGTCGAAGGCGGCGAGGCGATCGTCTCGACCGGACAGGGCGTCGTCGTCGAGGACCCGACGGCGCTGCTCGCACGGTACCTCGGGCCGGAACGCGTGCTGCCCGCGGCGGAAATGCGCTACTGGCTGCTCGGCGTGCCCGCGCCGCATGCGCCGTCCGTGGAGACGCCCGGTGCGGACCGGCGGCTGGCGGCGCTTTCGCAGTCGGGCTGGCAGGTGCGGTTCGACCGCTACGAAGGCATCGGCCGGTTCGCCTTGCCGGCACGCATGGAGATGACGACGGAGGGGCTGCGACTGCGCATCGTCGTCTCGGACTGGCAGCTGCCGCCGTGACCGGGATGCCCTGGCCCGCGCCGGCCAAGCTGAACCTGTTTCTGCACGTCACCGGCCGGCGCCCCGACGGCTATCACGAGATCCAGACTGTCTTCCAGCTGGTCGACCTCGCCGACGCGCTGCGCTTCGAGCCGCGCGCGGACCGCGAGGTGCGCCGCGTGGCTGGGCCCGCTCAGGTGCCCGCGGAGCAGGACCTGTGCGTGGCGGCTGCGCTCCGGCTGCAGGCCGAAACAGGCTGCCGGCAGGGGGTCGACATCCGGCTCGAGAAGCACATCCCGGTCCAGGCGGGCCTCGGGGGCGGCAGCTCGGATGCGGCGACGACCCTTGTCGCGCTCAACGAAATCTGGGGCTTGCGGCTGCCGGTGGACCGCCTGGCCGAGATCGGGCTCGAGCTCGGGGCCGACGTGCCCCTGTTCGTGCGGGGGCAAAGCGCCTGGGGCGAGGGGGTCGGCGAGCGCCTGACCCCCCTGGAACTGCCTGAAAGGCACTATGCCGTCGTGTTTCCGGGGGTCGGGATCAGCACCGCCGAGGTGTTTCAGGCTCCTGAATTGACAAGGAAAACCCCCGAGACGACAATTCGCGGCTTCCTGAAGGCAGGTGGACGCAACGATTGCGAACCGGTGGTGACCGGGCGCAGTCCCGAAGTGCGCCGGGCACTGGCCTGGCTCAGCCGTAGGGGCGAAGCGCGGATGACGGGCACCGGCAGCAGCGTGTTCGCGGGATACGGCGATCGCGCATCCGCGCAGGCGGCCCTCGCGGGCCTGCCGCCGACGTGGCGCGGATTCGTGGCCCGCGGGCTCGACCGGTCCCCCTTGCAGGAACGCCTGGCGGCGGAGCGCTCCCGCGGGAGCGCAAAGGTTTGAAACTGGGGTGTCGCCAAGTGGTAAGGCAACGGGTTTTGATCCCGTCATACGAAGGTTCGAATCCTTCCACCCCAGCCAGATTGAGCGTCTGAGGAGTAGCGCGTGGACCAGTCCACGATGGCGGTGTTCACGGGCAACGCGAATCCGGTGCTGGCGCAGGAGATCGCGCGGCACCTGATGCAGCCGCTCGGCCGCGCCCTGGTGGGACGGTTCAGCGACGGCGAGATCCAGGTCGAGATCATGGAGAACGTCCGCGGCAAGGACGTGTTCCTGGTGCAGTCGACCTGCCCGCCGACCAACGAGAACCTGATGGAGCTGCTGGTCATGGCCGACGCCTGCCGGCGCGCGTCGGCGGGCCGGATCACCGCGGTGATCCCGTACCTCGGTTACGCGCGCCAGGACCGGCGCCAGCGCGCGACGCGCGTGCCGATCACGGCCAAGCTGGTCGCGGACATGATCGGCTGCGCGGGAGTCAACCGCGTGCTGACGGTGGACCTGCACGCGGACCAGATCCAGGGGTTCTTCGGCGTGCCGGTGGACAACGTGTACGCCTCGCCGGTGCTGCTCGGCGCGGTGTGGAAGCAGAAGTACGACAACATGATCGTGGTTTCGCCGGACGTCGGCGGTGTGGTGCGGGCGCGGGCGCTGGCGCGCCGGCTTGACAACGCGGACCTCGCGATCATCGACAAGCGCCGCCAGCGCGCCAACGAGTCGCAGGTGATGAACATCATCGGCGACGTGCGCGGGCGCAGCTGCATCCTGGTGGACGACCTCGTGGACACCGCGGGGACGCTCTGCCAGGCGGCGCAGGCCCTGAAGGACGAAGGCGCGGAGCGCGTGATCGCCTACATCACGCACCCCGTGCTCTCGGGCAAGGCGGTGGAACGGGTGGAGAACTCCGCGCTCGACCAGCTGGTCGTGACGGACACGATCCCGCTCGGCGAGGCCGCCAGGAAGTGCAAACGTATCCGCGTGCTCTCGGTCGCAGAGCTGCTCGCGGAGACGATGCGGCGGATTCGCGACGAGGAATCCGTCAGTTCGCTGTACGTAGACTGAAACAACCGGAGCAATGAACATGAAGATTTCCTTCGAACTCGACGCCGAGTTCCGGGAAGACCAGGGCAAGGGTGCGAGCCGCCGCCTGCGTCATCTCGGCAAGGTCCCGGCGATCCTCTACGGCGGCAAGCGCGACGCGCGCTCGCTCACCGTCGACCACACGAAACTCGCGCAGCTGATGGACAACGAGCGCTTCTACTCGACCATCCTCGCGCTCAAGGTCGGGAGCAGCCAGCAGGCCGCGGTGCTCAAGGACGTGCAGCGCCACCCGTACAAGAACCGGATCGTGCACGTCGACTTCCAGCGCGTGCTGGAGGACGAGAAGATCAAGATGCAGGTCCCGCTGCACTTCAAGGGCGGCGCGGAGTCGAAGGGCGTCAAGGAGCAGGGCGGCGTGCTCTCGCACGTGCGCAACGACGTCGAGGTCGTGTGCCTGCCGAAGGACCTGCCGGAATTCGTCGAGGTCGACGTCTCCGGGCTCGCCATCAACGAGGTCATCAAGCTGTCCGGCCTCACGCTGCCGGCGGGCGTCGAGCTCGTCGAGCTGCTCGCCGGCCGCGACGGCCCGGTCGCCTCGATCCACATGCCGCGCGTCGAGGAGGAGGAAGCTCCTGCCGTCGAGGAGGCGGCCGCTGCCGCAGCCGCGCCGGGCGCGGCGCCCGCCGCGGGGGCGCCGGCAGCCGCCGGGGCTGCGCCTGCCGCGGCCGCGCCGGCCGCGGACGCGAAGGGCGGCAAGGACGCCAAGAAGGGCGACGCCAAGAAGTAAGGCGTGGCCGGACTTCCGCTGCAACTGGTCGTCGGCCTCGGCAACCCGGGCGTCGAACACGAGGACACGCGCCACAACGCGGGATTCTGGTTCGTCGACGAGCTGGCGGGCCGCCACCAGGGCCGCCTGAAGCCGGAGCGGCGCTACAACGCCGACGCGGGGCGCGTTACCGTCGCGGGCGTGCCGCTGTGGCTCCTGAAGCCGATGGGCTTCATGAACCGCAGCGGCCAGTCCGTGCGCGCGTTCTGCGAGTACTTCCAGATTCCCTCCGACCAGGTGCTGGTCGTGCACGACGAGCTGGACCTGCCGGCGGGCGTCGCGCGCCTCAAGCGGGCCGGCGGGGCCGGCGGCCACAACGGGCTCAAGGACGTGATCGCGCACCTGGGCGAGGATTTCTGGCGGATCCGCATCGGCATCGGCCACCCGGGCCAGCGCGACCAGGTGATCGACTACGTGCTGCAGCGCGCGAGCGCCGTGGATGAGCGGCTGATGCGCGAGGCGATCGAGCTCGCGGTCGCGGAGTTCCCGCGCCTGCTCACGGAGGGGGCCGAGAAGATGATGAACCGTCTGCACACCGCACCGCCGGCGGCGGAACAGTAGTGGGGATCCGCTGCGGCATCGTCGGGCTGCCGAACGTCGGCAAGTCCACCCTGTTCAACGCGCTGACGCGCGCCGGCATCGCCGCCGAGAACTACCCGTTCTGCACCATCGACCCGAACGTCGGCATCGTCCCGGTGCCGGATCCGCGCCTTGCCGCGCTCGCCGCGATCGCGAAGCCGGAAAAGGTGATCCCGACCACGGTCGAGTTCGTGGACATCGCGGGGCTCGTCGCCGGCGCCTCGCAGGGCGAGGGACTCGGCAACAAGTTCCTCGCGCACATCCGCGAGGTGGACGCGATCGCGCACGTGGTGCGCTGCTTCGAGGATCCGGACGTGGTGCACGTGTCCGGGCGCGTGGACCCGGCCTCCGACGTCGCGACCATCAACACCGAGCTCGCGCTCGCCGACCTCGACACGGTCGAGCGCGCGGCGCAGCGCGCCGACAAGGCCGCCAAGGCGATGGACAAGGACGCGATCCGCTGGCGCGAATCGCTGAAGCGGATCCGCGCCTGGCTCGACGAGGGCAAGCCCGTGCGCGCCATGACGCTCGACGAATTCGAGCGCGAGCGCCTGCGCGAGCTCTCGCTGCTGACCGCAAAGCCCGTCATGTACGTCGCGAACGTCGACGAGGGCGGGTTCACGGACAACCCGAGGCTGGCGGCGCTCGAGAAGCTCGCAGCCTCCGAGGGCGCGGCCGTCGTCGCGGTCTGCGCCGCGATCGAGGCGGAGATCTCCGAGCTCGACGAGGCCGATCGCGCGGCGTTCCTTGCGGACCTCGGGCTCGCCGAGGCGGGCCTCGACCGCATCATCCGCGCGGGTTACCGGCTGCTGGGCCTGCTGACCTTCTTCACCGCCGGCCCCAAGGAAGTGCGCGCCTGGACCGTGCGGGCCGGCAGCACCGCGCCGCAGGCCGCGGGCGTCATCCACACCGATTTCGAGCGCGGCTTCATCCGGGCCGAGACCATCGCCTTCGACGACTACGTCGCCTGCAAGGGCGAGTCCGGCGCGCGCGAGGCCGGCAAGCTCCGCCTCGAGGGCAAGGACTACGTGGTCCGCGAAGGCGACGTGTTCCACTTCCGGTTCAACGTCTGACCGGCAGACCCGTGTCCGCGCGCCCCGACACGCAGCCGACCGAAGCCACCCCCGGCCGGCTGCCGCTGTTCCATTTCGTCGGCTTCACCGGCCACCGCGAGCTCGCGGACCCCGAATCCACGGCGACGGCGATACGCGGCGCGCTCGCCTGGCTGCGCGACGAGGTGCCCGGCGAGTGGATCGCGCTGTCCTCGGTGGCGCGCGGCAGCGACCAGCTGTTCGTGCGCGAGGCGCGGGCCGCCGGCCATACGTGGCACGCCATCCTGCCGCTGTCGCGCGCCGAGTTCGCACGCGACTTCGACGCCGCCGAGTGGCGCGCCGTCGAAGACATGCTGGCGACAGCCGACAACGTCCGCGTCGTCCATGAATACGGCGACCGCGAGGACGGCTACCTCGACTGCGGCATCGAGACCGCCAACGACGCCGACGTGCTGCTCGCCGTGTGGGACGGCGACCGCGCGCGCGGCAAGGGCGGCACGGCCGACGTCGTGCAGTACGCCAAGTCGATCGGCAAGCCGATCCTCGTGATCGACCCCGCCACGGGCGGCATCCGCCGCGAGAACTGGGAGCGCCTCGAGCCGCGCGACGCCGTACTGGAGGCCCTCAACGCCCTGCCGGAAGTGCCGGGCGGGGGCGGGGAGAACCCGTTCGACGCCCCGGAGGCCGTGGTCCGCTTCCAGCACAAGTGCGACCACCACGCGACGCAGGGCGCGCCGCACTTCCGTCGCCTGATCCTGGCGACCGTCCTCTCGCACGTGGTCGCGACCGTGATCGCGACCGCGACCGTGGCGTACGCGCTGCACCAGCTCGCGCTGCCCTGGGCCAAGCTGCTGCTGGTGGTCTTCGCCCTGGTCGCGGCGCTCATCCTGCGGCGGCGGCTGCACTCGCGCCGCAGCTGGGTGCGCTGCCGCCTGGCCGCGGAGTTCTGCCGCTCGGCGCTGGCCGCCTGGGGCCTGCCCCGCGCGGCGCCGTTGCTGCAGGACCTCGACCTGCTCGGCGGCGCGCGGCGGCTGACGCGCGCGCTGCACGTGCTGCACACGCGCTCGTCCGCGGGGCGGGCGCTGCCCATCGACGAGTTCAAGCGCACCTACCTCGAACGGCGCATCGACGACCAGGTCGCCTACTTCGACCGCCAGGTGGACCGCGCGCTGCCGGCCTACCGGCGCCTCATGGCCGGCTTCTGGGTCGCGAACGTGCTGGCGATCGCGTGCATCGCGAGCTACGCCGTGACGAAGACGCTCGGCATCCCCGTGGCCGGCTGGGCGGGCCAGACCGCCTTCGTGTTCCTGCAGATCTCGCTGCCGGTGGTGGCCGCGTCGCTGATCTCGATCATCTCCATCAACGACCTGGAGCGCCGCGTCGCGCGCTACCGCGAGATGCGCGCGCTGCTCGCCGCCAACCGCGCGCAGGTCGCCGCCTGCCTGACCTGGAACAGCCTCGAGCACATCGTGCTGAAGACCGAGCGGGCGCTGCTCCAGGAAGTGATCGAGTGGCATTCGCTGCGGAGCTTCGGCGAGTCGCCGTCCTGACGGGCCCGCGCGTGGACAGCCCATACCGCTACCGCGCGTTCATCAGCTACAGCCATGCGGACGAGAAGTGGGCGCGCTGGCTGCACCGGCGCCTGGAAACCTATCGCATCCCCAAGGGCCTGATCGGCCGGGAGACCGGCTTCGGCGCGGTGCCCGCGCGCTTCGCGCCGGTGTTCCGCGACCGCGAGGAGCTTGCGACCTCGACCGACCTCGGCGCGACGCTGGTCGCGGCGCTCGAGCAGTCGGCCTGCCAGATCGTCATCTGCTCGCCCCGGTCCGCCAGGTCGCGGTGGGTCAACGAGGAGATCCTGACCTTCAAGCGGCTGGGCCGCGAGCACCGGATCTTCTGCCTGATCACGGACGGCGAGCCCGGCGCGTCGCTCGACCCGGCGCAGGCGGAGGTCGAGTGCTTCCCGGACGCGGTGATCCGCCGGATCGGCCCGGACGGGACGCTCACCGCGGAACGCGGCGAGCCGATCGCGGCGGACGTGCGCCCGCGCAAGGACCGTCCGCATGCCGCGATGCTGAAGCTGCTCGCCGGCATGCTGGGCATCGGGCTCGACGAGCTGATGCGCCGCGACGCCAGCCGGCGGCGCCGGCGCACGGCCGCGCTGGTGGCGGCTTCGGTCGCCGGCATGCTGGTCACCTCCGGCCTCGCCGTGACCGCCTGGTTCGCGCGCAACGAGGCGGTGCGGCAGAAGGCGATCGCCGAGCGCCAGACCGAGATCGCCGAGCGCGAGGCGCAGACGGCGCGCCAGGTCACCGCCTTCATCGTCGACCTGTTCAAGATCTACGACCCGGGCGAGGCGACCGGCAACGAGGTCCGGGCGCGCGACATGCTCGACCGCGGCGCCGCGCGCATCCAGTCGGAGCTCACCGGCCAGGTGGCCGTGCAGGCGACGCTGCTGGAAACGCTCGGCGCGGCCTACAAGAACCTGGGTCTCTACCCCCAGGCAGTCCCGCTGGGTCGGGAAGCCGTCGCGAAGCGGCGCGCGCTGTCCGGCAACCACGAGGTCGAAGTGGCGCAGAGCATGAGTCGCCTCGGCGAGGTGCTCGCCCTCAATTCCGACTACGAGGAGGCGGGCCAGCGGCTCGCCGAGGCGCTGGCGGTGCAGCGCCGCATCCTCGGCAACCGGCACGCCGACGTCGCCGACACGCTGTCGGCGCTCGGCGACCTGAAGTCGTTCACGGGCGAGTACGACGCGGGCCAGCCGCTGATCGAGGAGGCGCTCGGCATCCGCCGCGCGCTCTACGGCGAACTGCACCCGGACGTCGCGTCCAGCCTCGGCGACCTCGGCGTCAACCTGGGCGAGCGCGGCGACTTCCGCCAGGCCGAGGCCTACCTGAGGCAGGCGCTCGCGCTGCAGCGCAAGCTGCACCCGGATGCCGCGCACCCGGACCTGGCGGTGGCGCTCAACAACCTCGCCTGGGCGCTCGAGGGACTCGACCGGTTCGCGGAGGCGGAGCCGCTGCAGCGCGAATCGCTGGCGATGATGCGCAAGCTGTTCCGCGAGCCGCATCCGCAGATCGCGGCGGCGCTCAACAACCTCGCCTACGACCTCGAGATGCGCGGCGACTACCGCGGCGCGGAGTCGGCGTACCGCGAGTCGCTCGAGATGAACCGCAGGATCCACGGCGACAGCCATCCCGACATCGCCGCCGTGATGAGCAACCTGGCCTTCGTGCTGGACGCCAAGGGCGAGCGCACGGCCGCGATCCGGATGCTGCGGGAGTCGGTCGGGATGCGCCGGCTCAAGCAGGGGCCCGAACACCCGGACGTCGCCGGCGGCGAGACGAGCCTCGCGTACTGGCTGACGGCGACCGGCGACTACGCCGAGGCGCGGCGCCTGCTGGAGGACGCGCTCGCGATCCGCCGCACGGCGCTGGGCGCCGACCATCCCCGGGTCGGCGCGACGCTCGCGACGCAGGCGAACCTGTTCGTCGCCGAGCGGCGCTACCGCGCCGCGCTGGAGGCCGCGACCGAGTCGCTGCGCATCCTCCGGCTCAACCTGCCGGAGAAGCACTGGCAGGTCGCGATGGCGCAGAACGTCCAGGGCGCCGCACTCGCTGGCCTCGGCCGTTACGCCGAAGCCGAATCGCTCCTGCTCGCGAGCCTGCCGTCGCTCGCCGGCTCGCCGATCCACGACCTGCCGCAGACCGGACGCATCCGGCTCGCCCGGCTGTACGAAGCGTGGGGGAAGCCGGAAGAGGCGGCCCGGTTCGCCACGCCCTGACCCTGCGCCTGTTCACATAAGGCGGCGGTTGTGACAGCTGCGTGACGACAGCGCACACCGGGCCGGCGCGGCGGCACGCGCTGTTGTACGCTCACGGCACAACAACCAAGGGGAAAGCCATGCCGACCATCCGTTACGGTGCCGCCCGATTCGCGGGTGCGGTCCTGCTCGCCGCGTCGGCCGTGAGCGCGAGCCATGCGGACGGCGCGCTCGCGATCGACGCCGATGCGCTGCAGGCGGCCGGCTGCTTCGGCCAGACGACCTGCACCCTGGACGGCGCGACCGTCACGGCGACCGGCGGTCCGCTCGCGAAGAAGCAGGACAAGGGCGCGACCGGATTCGGCGTCAACGGCGGGGCATCGGGCGCGGAGATCGACGTTGGCCAGAAGCTGCGCGTCGACTTCGATACCGGCCGCAGCGTCCTCGCCGTCAAGCTGCTGTTCCTCTACAACGGCCCCGAGTTCAGCGATCGCGCGGAACGCATGCAGGTCGTGGCGGACGGAACCGCCTACACATTGTCCATCCGCAACGACGCGGACGACGCCGGCGCCGACTGGAGCGGACCGGGCTCCGTCTCCAAGTGCGGCGCGACGACGTCCGCCGGCGCGGGCTGCTTCGTCATCACCGACCCGTTTCCCGGCGCGGTGAGCCGGCTCGACTTCACGGCGATCGCGGGGGGTACGCCATTCTCCGGCCCGGGATCCAACGACTCCGATTATTCGATCGGTTTCGTCGATGCCGGCGCGGAAGTGGTCGTGGATCTCGGCAACTGCTCGGACCCGGCGGGTTGCCCGGTCGCCGCGTCCGGCGGGCAGGTGGCAGCCAGCCTCAGCCTCGTGAACGTCACCAACCCCGGCGGCTCGACGGAGGCGACGGTCATACCGGTACGCATCCCGGACTGCCGCTACATCCCGCACGTGTGCCTCGACCTGTTGCCGCCCGCGGGGGATTACGCGTCCACCGACGATGCGGCGCGTGCGAAGCTGATCAAGCTCGGCGTCATCAAGCCGCTGGCTTCCGGCGCCGACCGCCTGAAGCCGGCGGCGCAACTGCTGAACGCGACGAAACTGCTGCCGGCCGAAGTGACCGCGCGCTTCGATTCGAGCGGCCAGCCGCCCGGCGGCCTGCCGCCCATGTACGTCGGGCCCCGCTGGCGCGGCCAGGCCGGCAACGGCCATTTCATCGACGGCCTCTTCTTCGTCACCGAGGCGGGCGTCGTGTTCAGCGACAGCTTCGACGGGCTGATCGACGTCTCCGCGCTGACCGGCAGCGAACTCGGATGCTTCACCAACCCGGCCGACCTGCGTGCCTGGGACATGATCACGTCCGTCTCCGAGCGGGCGAAGAGCGTCGGGGGACGATTCGCGGACAAGCTCCTCAACGTCGGCTGCGTGAATCCGACCAAGGTCAAGAGCGACCGGCTGTCGCTGTACTCGGTCAACCTCGAGATCGCGCCCGACACCTGGGGCCCGACGATCACGAGCGGCAAGCCGAAGCTCACGGTGAACAACGACGCCGTGTTCGCAAGACTGGTGCAGACGCTCTGGGCGGACCTCGGTGAGACCAAGGCGCGCTACGCCTGCCGTGCCGCGGACCCGGTCCCGGCGGGCTCTGCGGCGCCGATCGCGGCCGCGCAGTGCGAGTCGCTGGCGACCAAGTGGCGCCAGGCCAAGAGCAAGATCAATGCCTGCGTGCAGGCGGCCTTCAAGCCGGCCAGCGCGGCCGGTGCTGCGGCCTGCGATGCCGCCCGCGACCGGGTGGCGGCGTTCGAGGCGGCGCTGCCGGCCGCGCCGTCCGGGCCCGATCCGTACAACCGGCTGGGCGAGCTCGCTGCACGCGTGGACGTGTTCCAGCACGTCTGGGAGGACCGGTTCCTCGTGTCGCTGGTGGCGGGCGGCTTCTGCCGCGAGAAGGGGACGTGCCCGCCGTGAGCGGCGCCTGGCGCCGGCTCGCGCCGGTCCTGGTCCTCGCCGCCCTGGCGGGCTGCGCGTCGCTGGCCGGCCAGGACCCGCTGCAGGTCACCGTCGCCGGCATCGAGCCGATGGCGGAGAAGGGCGAGGGCCTCGAGCTCCGGCTGCTCGTCAAGTTGCGCGTCCAGAACCCGAATCCCGCGCCGATCACCTACGACGGCGCCTACGTGAAGCTCGAGGTCCAGGACCGGACCTTTGCGACCGGCGTGAGCGACGTGGGCGGCAGCGTGCCCGGCTTCGGCGAGGCGGTCGTCGAGGTGCCCGTCGCGGTCTCGATGCTGCGCATGGTGCGCCAGGTCATGGGCATGAAGGACGATGCGCCCGCGGACACGATCCGCTACGCGATGAGCGGCAAGCTCGGATACCACCGTTTCCGGGCAGACGGCGAGTTTTCGCTGCGCCCTGAGGCCCCTGCGGCGGAGCCCGGCACGGCGCCTTGACAGTCGGGGACCCCGTCCCGACAATCGCGCCTCCCCGGGGTACCTTCCCGCCGCGTGGCTAGGTAGCTCAGCTGGTTAGAGCACGGGATTCATAACCCCGGGGTCGAGAGTTCGATTCTCTCCCTAGCCACCATTTATTCACCGAAGTTCGCGCTTTGAGACAGGAAGCCCCCATCCCGCGACGGACGGGGCTGCGGACGCGGGCGCCAGCCACTAGCGTGGGCGCCGGGTTCCAAGAGGAGACTCGAATGACCGTTTTCCTTCGCCGGCTGGCCGCGACCTGCGGCCTCGTGTTCATGGGTTTCGCCGCGGCCGCCGCCGGCGCGCAGCAGGCTCCCGCCGCCGCCCCGGCCGCGACCGAAGACCAGCGCCTCGCCGCCTTCTTCGAGGAGGTCTTCCAGCGCAACCTCAAGGACAGCCCGATCTTCCAGTCCCAGCTCGGCATGAAGGGCCCGGACTACGGCAAGTGGAACGACTTCTCGGACGCGGAGGCGCAGCGCCAGGACGCGCTCAGCCGCAAGGACCTCGAGCGGCTGCGCGCGGAGTTCGACTACGCGAAGCTCTCCGACAAGATGAAGGTCAGCTACCGGATCTTCGAGGAGCAGCAGGAGACCTCGATCCGGAACTTCAAGTGGCGGTTCCACGGCTATTCGTTCCAGACCCAGTCGAATCCCGCCACGTCGCTTGTGACGTTCATGCAGAACGTCCACGGCGTCGAGACCGTGGCCGACGCCGAGGCCTACGTCTCGCGGCTGAACGCCCTCGAGCACGCCTACCGGCAGTTCATCGACGGCATCGACGAATCCGCGCGGCGGGGGATCGTGCCGACCTCGTTCTCGTTCGACCCGGTGATCGCCGATGCCCGCAACGTGCTGACGGGCGCGCCGTTCGACGACAGCGGCCAGGACTCCGCCATCCTCGCGGACTTCCGCGCCAAGGTGGAGAAGCTCGACGTCCCGGCCGCGGAGAAGCAGCGCCTGCTCGATGCCGGCATCGCGGCGATGAAGGGCCCGATGAAGAACGGGATCACCGCGATGATCGCCGCGATCGAGGCGCTGCGCGCGAAGTCGCCCGGCCCGCACGGGGTCTGGGCCCTGCCGGACGGCGCCGGCTACTACGAGTCGCAGATCCGCTTCTGGACGACCGAGCCGGACCTGACGGCCGACCGGATCCACGAGATCGGCCTGGCCGAGGTCGCGCGCATCCGCGGCGAGATGGAGGCCATCATGAAGCAGGTCGGGTTCCAGGGCGACCTGCCGGCGTTCTTCGAGTACCTGCGCACCGACCCCTCGAACTTCTATCCGAACACCGATGCGGGACGCCAGGCCTACCTCGACCAGTCCAAGGCCTACATCGACTCGATCTACGCCGACGTCGGCAAGTACTTCAACGTGCTGCCGAAGGCTGCACTCGAGGTGCGGCGCGTGGAGGAGTGGCGCCAGGACACCGCGCCGATCGCGTTCTACAACCAGCCGGCGCTCGACGGCAGCCGGCCGGGCATCTACTACGTGAACCTGAAGGACATGGCGGGCAAGCAGAAGCACGAGATGGAGACGATCGCGTACCACGAGGGCGCCCCGGGGCACCACTTCCAGATCGCCATCCAGCAGGAACTGGAAGGCGTGCCGACGTTCCAGAAGTTCGCCTATTTCGGCTCCTACGTCGAGGGCTGGGGACTGTACGCGGAACGCCTCGCCAAGGAGGAAGGCCGCTTCACCGACCCGATGCAGGACTTCGGCAGGCTGCAGAACGAGATGCTGCGCGCCGCGCGACTGGTCGTCGACACCGGCGCCCACGCGAAGAAATGGACGCGTGAGCAGATGATCGCCTACATGCTCGACAACAACCCGATGAAGGAAGAGGAAGCCACGAAGGAAGTCGAGCGCTACATCGACAACCCCGGCCAGGCGCTTTCCTACAAGATCGGCATGATCAAGATCCTCGACCTGCGCGAGCGGGCGAAGCGCGAACTCGGCACGAAATTCGACATCCGCGATTTCCACGACGTGGTGCTGAAGAACGGCGCCGTGTCGCTCACGATCCTGGAGCAGCTCGTCGACGACTACATCGCCGCGAAGAAGGCCGCCTGACCGGCCCGCTCACGCACCGGGGCCTGCTCAGGCGCTATCGCGTCCCGATCGCCGGGACGATGGGGCTGCTGGCGATCGAGAACCTGTTTTCGGTGCTCGAGCCCTGGCTGCTCGGCCGCGCGATCGACGGGCTGATCGCACGGGAGTACCTCGGCCTGGCGGTGTTTCTCGCGGCATCCAACGCGGCCCTCGGCATCGCAATCGTCCGGCGCCGGTACGACACGCGCGTGTACGGCCGGATTTTCGCGGAGAACGCCCTCGAGGCGGTGGAACGCGACCATGCCTCCGGCCGCGAAGCGGGCCAGGTCACCGCCCGGGTCTCCTTCGTCAAGGAGTTCGCCGACTTCTTCGAGCTGATGCTGCCCGCGGCAGTCGCCTCGGCCGCGGCGCTCGCAGGCGCCGTGCTGATGCTGGCCGTCATCTCGCCAATGCTGTGCGCGGCGACGGTGGCCTCCGCGCTCGCGATCGGCGCGATCTTCTGGTTCAGCCGCGGCCGCATGGAGATCCTGAACTCCTCGCTCAACGACGAGATGGAGCGACAGGTGGCGGTGCTCGCCACGCGCGAGGCGCCGCGCGTGGCGGCGCACCTCTCGTCGCTGGTGCGCTGGCGCGTGCTGTTGTCCGACATCGAGGCGCGCAACTTCGGCGCCGCATTCGCGTTCACGATCCTGCTGACCGCTGCCGCGGCGTGGATCCTGATCGTCGTCGAGGACAACACCGAGGGACAGGTGTTCGCCGCCCTGACCTACGTGCTGCAGTTCTCGCAGTCCGTGATCGTGCTGCCGTACACGTACCAGGAATTCGTGCGCACGCGGGAGATCGCCGCGCGCCTCGGCACGGGCGCCGGGCCTCAGGGAGACGGCGCGTAGACGGTGCGTCCGCCGACCACGGTCATCAGGACCTTCGCCTCGTTGATCGCCGAGGCCGGACCCGCGAACAGGTCGCGGTCGAGGACCACGAAGTCGGCGCGCTTGCCGGTCTCGACCGAGCCCTGTTCCTTCTCGAGGCCCATCAGCCAGGCGCCGTTGATCGTGTAGGCGGCGATCATGGTGTCGAGGTCGACGCGCTCGGCCGCGCCGAGCACCGGCCCGGCGTTCGTGTACGGGTCCTGGCGCGTGACCGCGGCCTCGATGGCGTGCAGCGGGTTGAGGTCGGTGACGAAATAGTCGCTGCCGGCGGCGACACGCGCGCCGCTCTTCGCCAGGCTGCCGATCGGGTACATCGCGTCGGTGCGCGCCTCGCCGATCATCGGAACGTCGAGCTCGATCGCGGCCGGGTCGGGATAGGCCCAGAGCGGCTGGAAGGTCGCCGCGATGCCGAGCTCCGCGAAGCGCGGCCGGTCGTCCTCGTGGATCAGCTGCAGGTGGACGATGTGGTGGCGGTTGTCGCTCATGCCGTTCGCCTTGCGCATCGCGGCGAATCCGTCGAGCGCCCTGCGGATGCCGGCATCGCCGGTCGCGTGCACATGGATCGCGAGGCCCATCGCGTCGAAGCGGGTGAAGTAGCGGTCCACGTCGGCCTGCGAGTAGAAGCGGGGGCCGGTGCCGAATTCCTTCCTGGCGTACGGCTCGAGCAGCGCGCCGGTGCCGTACTCGATCACCCCGTCCATGTAGACCTTGACCGAGTCCACGTCGAGGTCCGGCCGCCGCCAGCGCCCGCGGCGCTCGAGGAAGGCAAAGACCCCGTCGTCGAAGCTGCCGGGCTGCCAGGCGATCGGCGAGAGCGAGGCGCGCGTACGCAGCGTGAGCTCGCCTGCGTCGGCGAGGGCGACGACGGGCCCGATCAGCGCTTCGTCGAGGCCCGGCTCGATGACCGCGGTGATGCCGACGCTGTGGGCGAGCGCGATTCCGGCGCGCACCGATTCCAGCCGCTGCGCGACCGTAGGTTCCGGCACGCGGGATTCCACCAGCATCATCGCCGCGTCGCGCAGGGTCCCGCTCGGTTGGCCCGCGGCATCGCGCTCGATCACGCCGTCCTGCGGGTCGGGCGTCGTCCGGTCGATGCCCGCCAGCTGGAGTGCGCGGCTGTTGACCCAGGCCGCGTGTCCGAAGCTCGAGACCAGGTAGGCGGGCCGGTCGGGGAAGACCGCATCCAGTTCCGCCCTCGACGGGTTGGCATCGGGCCAGAGCCACTCGGACCAGCCGCCGCCGAGCACCCAGCGCTCCGGCCCGTAACCCGCCAGTGCCGCGCATTCGGCAATGCGCGCGCGGACCGCCTCCTGCGTCTCGAGGCGCAGGAGGTCGCAGTCGTCCTTGGTCGCGACGCCGATCAGGATGTGGATGTGCGAGTCGTGGAAACCCGGCAGCAGCATGGCGCCGCCGAGGTCGGTGACCTCCGTCGCGCGGCCGGCGAGCCGGCGCACTTCGTCGTTGCTGCCGACCCTGACGATGCGGCCGCCGCGTACCGCCACCGCTTCGGCGCGACTGCGGCGCATGTCCACCGTGTAGACGGCGCCGTTCACGAATACCCGGTCCGCCGGCGGCTCGCCTCCGCATGCCGCCGCCAGCGCGAGGACCGGCGCGAGCAGCGCGCTCCGGACCGGGCGGCGCGCGCCCATGCTAGAGCGCGGGACGGAGCCGCGGCACGGTCGCGTTGGCGTCGGTCATGAGCTCCGATGCCGCCTTGGCGATGATCGCAAGGCCCTCGTCGACCACGGCGTCCTCGGCCGTGATCGGCACGAGGATGCGCACGACGTTGCCGTAGACGCCGCAGGACAGCAGGATCAGCCCGAGCTCGCGCGCGCGGACGGTCAGCTTCTTCGTGAGGTCGGCGGCCGGCCGGTGCGGATCGCCGCCCTCGCCGAGCTCGAAGGCGATCATCGCGCCGAGCCGGCGCACCTCGACGATCTCCGCGTGGCGCGCGGCGAGCGCATCGAGCGCGCGGCCGATCCGCTCGCCCAGGCGCTCCGCGCGCTCGAGGATCCGTTCTTCCTCGAACACCTGCAGTACCGCGAGCGCCGCCGCGCAGGCGACCGGGTTGCCGGCATAGGTGCCGCCGAGCCCGCCCGGGCCGCAGGCGTCCATGACCTCGGCGCGGCCGACCACCGCCGAGAGCGGGAACCCGCCGGCGACGGACTTCGCGAGCGTGTAGATGTCCGCGGCGACGCCGTAGTGCTCCATCGCGAACATTCGGCCGGTGCGGCCGGCGCCGCTCTGGATCTCGTCCGCGACCAGCAGGATCCCGTGGCGGTCGCACAGCTCGCGCAGACGCGCCATGAAATCCCTGGGCGCGATGTAGAAGCCGCCTTCGCCCTGCACGGGCTCGACGACGATGGCTGCGACGCGGTCTGCCGCGACGTCGCACTTGAAGATCTGCGCCAGCGCGCGGAAGGAATCCTCGACCGACACGCCGTGCAGCGCATTCGGGAACGGCGCGTGGTAGACCTCGGCCGGGTAGGGGCCGAAGCCCGCCTTGTAGGGCTCGACCTTTCCGGTGAGCGCGAGCGCCATGATCGTGCGCCCGTGGAATCCGCCGGAGAACGCGATGACGGCCGGGCGGCCCGTCGCCGCGCGCGCGATCTTGACCGCATTCTCGACTGCCTCGGCGCCCGTCGACATCAGCACCGTCTTGTTCGGGCCCTTGCCGGGGGCGAGCGCGTTCAGCTTCTCGCACAGCGCGACGTAGGGCTCGTAGGGCGTGATCTGGAAGCAGGTGTGCGTGACCTTGTCGAGCTGGGCGCGCACGGCCTCCAGCACCCTGCGGTGCCGGTGGCCCGTGTTCAGCACGGCGATGCCGCCCGCGAAATCGACGTAGCGCCGGCCCTCGCCGTCCCAAAGCAGGGCGTTCTCCGCCCGCTCGATGAAGACCGGGTGGACCATGGACACGCCGCGCGCCACGGCGGCCTGGCGCCGGGCGACCAGTGATTCGTTGCTAGGCAATGCGCTCTCCCGTCAGTGGATGGGCTCGTCGAAGTCATCGTCTTCGACGATCTGCTCCCAGGTCGTGATTGCGGCCTCGAGCGGGGATTCCGCCGGCTCCTCGCCCGCCATGTCCGTGTAGCCGAATTCGTCCGGCTCCACGTCGTCGAGCGGGCCGCCCCAGTCCTCGGGCTGCGCGGCGCTGTCGACCGAGAGCGCCCGCCACTCGTCGAGGTCGAGCTCGTCGAGGCCGCCGTCGAACTCCTGGATCTCGATCGTGCCGGCGTATTCGTCGAGCGCGACCACCTGGAACAACGCGCCCTTGTCGCGGTGCGCGTACCAGTTTCCGACGATTGGCGGGAGTCGGTTACCCATGGGCCTATCGTACGCCCGAACGCCGGCCCGTTCCAGAGACTACAATCGGGAAAAATACGCTTCCGGAGACGACGCCATGCCGACACCCGCGATCGTGGACTTCAGGCGCAGCATGAAGGGCGAGGAATCGGCGGTGCCCGCGGAGAAAGTCGTCAAGGGCGAGCCGAAGACGCTGGTCAAGAACTACTTCAGCGATCCCACGGGGCAGTTCTTCGCCGGCACCTGGTCGAGCGGCGTCGGCAAGTGGAAGGTCGAGTACACCGAGCACGAGTTCTGCCACCTGCTCGAGGGCCGCGTGACGCTGACGTCGGAGGAAGGCAAGCGCTGGCAATTCAACGCCGGCGACGCCTGGGTCATTCCCGCCGGCTTCAAGGGCACCTGGGAATCGATCGAGCCGGCCCGCAAGCGCTACGCGATCTTCGAGGCCGCGAAGGCCTGAAAAGGGGACGCACCCCTTTTCTTGAGTCTGCGCCTCAACCGGCTGGTACGTCGCGATCGAGAAAAGGGGTGCGTCCCCTTTTCAGGCTTCCGCTACCACTCCACGCCGAAGGTGACGCCCACGGTCCGCGGGCGGTTGGGCCAGACCAGTTCGTTGAACAGGCCGTAGCCGAACAGGTTGTCGGCGTCCGCATTCTCCCAGCCGCGCTCGAAGTACACTTCGTCGAAGGCGTTCTCGACCCAGAGCGTCGCGTACCAGCTCCCGGCGCTGCGGTAGCCGAGCCGGAAGTTGAACTCGTTCCAGGAATCCACGGTGGCGTCCGGGATGTTGTCCGGCCCGCCGTACATCTTCGACCGGTACACGGCCTCGCTGGTGATGAAGCCCTCGCCCGAGGCGATCGGCGTGCGGTAGGTGAGGATCGCCGAGGCGCTCACTTCCGGCGCGAACGGCAGGGAGTTGCCGTCGCAGTCCCCGCAGGCGCCCACCGCGATGATGTCGTCCGCGTCCGTGATCTCGGTATCGAGCAGCGACAGGCCGACCGCCGCGTCCCAGCGGGCGTTCGGCACCCAGCGCAGGTCGAGTTCGATGCCCTGGCCGCGCGCCTCGCCGACGTTGGCGACCTGCGAGGAGCCCTGGTCGAAGAACACCAGCTGCAGGTCGGTGTAGTCGTACAGGAACAACGCGACGTTCGCCTGCAGGGTGTTGCCGAGCAACCGCGTCTTGGCGCCGATCTCGTAGCTGTCCACCTGTTCCGGGTCGAACTCGAGCGGCGTCGTGCCGTCGGGCGCCGAGCCGTCGTCGTTGATGTCCTGGCCCTGCAGGTCGTAGCCGAAGGTGGCGAAGCCGCCGGCCTTGTAGCCCCGCGAGGCGGTCGCGTACAGCGAGACGTCGTCGCTGACGTCGTAGGCGAGCGCGATGCGCGGCGTGAACTCGCTCCAGTCCGCCTTGTCGCGCACGGTGCCGTTGGTGAAGAACTCGAAGTTGAAGTTGTTGCCGAGCGCGCCGCCGGAATCGAGCACCCGGCTCTCCATCTCCTTCTCGTCGAATGTGTAGCGGGCGCCCGCGGTCAGCTCGAGGCGGTCGTTGATCGCCCAGGTGAAGTCGCCGTACACGGCCCAGCCCCGGCTCTCGACGTCGACGTAACTGCGCTCGACCTTGTCCTCGAGGATGTCGGCCGGATCGATGTCGTCCTCCCAGTAGGCCTCGAAGTTCGGGTCGTCGCAGCCCGCCGCCGGCCCTTCGAAGTCCGGCGCTTCGGTGACGCTGAGCGCGCGGCACAGCGCGTCCTCGTCGTAGATGTAGTCGAAGACGCCGTCGATCGTCTCCTCGTAGACGCTCGCGCCCACGAACCAGGTGACCGGGCCGTCGCCCGGCGAGTTGAGCCTGAGCTCCTGGCTCCAGTACTCGACGGCGTTGACCTGGCGGTAGTCGTTGACGCGCTCCGGCCCGCCGTCGTAGTCCTCGAGGTAGTGGAAATTGAACTTCTTGTAGCCGGTCAGCGAGGCGATCGTGTAGTCGTTGCCGAGGGTCCAGTCGAGTAGCAGCCGCGACTCGAACACGTCCGACTCGTTGATGCCGTCATCGGCGAGGTCGATGTTCACCTCGTCGTCGGAGAGGCCCGCGGCCGGAACCCAGTACACGGAAGGATCCTGCTCGCGGTCCTCGTAGGCCGCGATCAGGGTCGCGTCGAGGACGTCGCCGCTGTGGCGGAGCGAGACGCGGCCGGCGCTGACCTCGTGATGGCCGAGGTCTTCGCCTCCGGCGAGATTCTTCAGGTAGCCGTCGTTCTCGAGGAAGTAGCCGGCGACGCGCAACGCCCACTGGTCGCCGAGCGGGACGTTGACCATGCCGTTCGCCTCGACCTCCTCGTGGTCGGCGAGCGAGAGTTCCGCGCTCGCGCCGAACTGGGGCTGCGGGCGGTGGGTGAAGGTGCTCACCGCGCCGGCGATCGAGTTGCGCCCGAACAGCGTGCCCTGCGGGCCCTTGACCACCTCGACCCGCTCGACGTCGAACATCGAGGTCATCACGCCGCCGGTGCGGCCGGCCCAGATGCCGTCCTCGAACATGGCGACCGAGGGATCGCCGCCGATGCCGAAGTCGTTGGTCGAGATGCCGCGCATCGAGAGCGCGTCGGTGAAGCCGTCGGCCGTGTAGCCGCTGAATCCGGGCGTGAAGTCGACGATGGCGCGGATGTCGGCCATGCGGCCTTCGCTCAGCATGTCGCCGGTGAATGCCGACACCGAGAGCGGCACGTCCTGCAGCGACTGCTGGCGCTTCTGCGCCGTGATCACGACCTCTTCGAGGCCGACGACCTCGGGCTCCGCGGCGGGCGCTTCCTCCTGCGCGGGCGCGGCGAGCGGGCAGGACAGGACGGCGGCGACGGCCATGCGGACCGACGCGCGATGGATGCGCTGGTTCATGCTGGGTCCCCCGGACGGTGCGGTTGGGCCGCTACCCACGCCCCGAGGATAGGCGCGAACGCGTGTTCAGTCCAATCGGTCGATGATCGCGCCGAGCGTCTCGAAGATCCGGTCCACGTCCTTGCGCTCGATGACGAGCGGCGGCGACAGCGCGATCGTGTCGCCGGTGATGCGGATCAGCAGCCCGGCGTTGAAGGCGGTGACCAGCGCGTCGTAGGCGCGCGCACCCGGCGCGCCATCGCGCGATGCGAGCTCGATGCCCGCCACCAGCCCGTAGGCGCGCAGGTCCACGACGTTCTTCCGGCCCTTGAGCGCGTGCACCGCGTCGGACCAGTAGGGCGCCATCGCCTTCGCGCGCTCGAAGAGCTTCTCCCCGCGGTAGATGTCGAGGGCCGCGAGCCCGGCGGCGCAGGCGATCGGGTGGGCCGAGTAGGTGTAGCCGTGGAACAGCTCGATCGCGCCGGCCGGGCCCGTCATGAAGGCGTCGTGGATGGCGCGCTGCACGAGCACCGCGCCCATCGGCACGGCGCCGTTCGTGAGCCCCTTGGCGCAGGTGATCATGTCCGGGACGACGTCGAACTCCTGGGCGGCGAATGCGGAGCCCGTGCGGCCGAAGCCCGTGATCACCTCGTCGAAGATGAGCAGGATGCCGTGCTTCGTGCACAGCTCGCGCAGGCGCTTCAGGTAGCCTTTCGGCGGCAGCAGCACCCCGGTCGAGCCCGCGATCGGCTCGACGATGACCGCGGCGATGGTCGAGGCGTCGTGCAGCGCGACCAGGCGCTCGAGGTCGTCGGCGAATTCCGCGCCGTGCCCGGGCAGGCCTTTCGAGAACAGGTTGCGCGACGGGTCGTGGGTGTGGCGCAGGTGGTCCACGCCCGGCAGCAGCGCGCCGAACCACTTGCGGTTGTTGACCATGCCGCCGACCGAGATGCCGCCGAAGCCGACGCCGTGGTAGCCGCGCTCGCGGCCGATCAGGCGGGTACGGGCGGCCTCGCCGCGCACCCGGTGGTAGGCGATCGCGATCTTGAGCGCGGTGTCGACCGACTCCGAGCCGGAATTCGTGAAGAACACGCGGTCGAGGCCCGCGGGCGCGATGCCGGCGAGCCGCCCCGCGAACTCGAAGGCGACGGGATGACCCATCTGGAAGGGCGGGGCATAGTCCATTTCCGCGATCTGCTTCGCGACCGCCTCGGTGATCTCGCGACGGCCGTGGCCGGCATTCACGCACCACAGCCCCGAGGCGCCGTCCAGCACCTGGCGGCCTTCCGGCGTCCAGTAGTGAACGCCCTCGGCGCGTGCGAGCAGGCGCGGGTTGGCCTTGAACTGGCGGTTCGCGGTGAACGGCATCCAGAAGGCTTCGAGATCGGCAGGCATGGCGCCCGGCTTCGGCACTGCGTTCATATAATTGACACTTCCTGCAAGGAAAGCCGATATTACGCGGCTTCGTGTTTAAAATCATAGACAAAACGGGGAACCCATGGCGAACGACGTCGCCGCGCGGCTGAAGGCCATCCGGCAGATGCACGGGCTCTCCCAGCGCGAACTCGCCAAGCGCGCCGGGGTCACGAATGGAATGATCTCCCTGATCGAACAGGGCCGGGTGAGTCCCTCGGTCGCTTCGCTGAAGAAGGTACTCGACGGCCTGCCGATGGGGCTCGCCGAGTTCTTCACCATGGACCCGGCGGGCACGACCCAGGTGTTCTACGGCAAGGACGAGCTCGTCGAACTCGGCGAGGGGCCGGTCTCCCTGCGCCTCGTCGCGGCGCACCGGCCCGGCCGGCGCATGACGGTCCTGCGCGAGACCTACGAGCCGGGCGCCGACACCGGCTCGGACATGCTGCGCCACGCGGGCGAGGAAGGCGGCATCGTCGTTTCGGGCCGGGTCGAGGTGACGATCGGCGGCCAGACGCGCGTACTCGGGCCCGGGGACGCCTATTATTTCGCGAGCGCGGTGCCGCACCGCTTCCGCAATCGCGGGCGCGAGCGCTGTGAGATCATCAGCGCCTCGAGCCCGCCCACCCTGTGAGGACATCGCCGTGACGCGTGAACAGAAATCCGTGGACTGGCAGGCGCTCGCGAAATCGCTGGCGCCGCGGACCCAGGCCTTCATCGGCGGCAAGTACGTGCCGGCCGCCTCCGGCGCGACCTTCGACAGCGTCAACCCCGCGAACGGGCAACTCATCGCGAAGGTCGCCTCCTGCGACGCCCCGGACGTGGACGCCGCGGTCGCGAGCGCGCGTCGCGCCTTCGAGGGGGGCGCCTGGTCGCGCAGCGCGCCGGCCGCGCGCAAGAAGGTCCTGCTGCGCTTCGCGGAGCTGATCCGCAAGCATCGCGAGGAGCTCGCGCTGACCGAGACGCTGGACATGGGCAAGCCGATCTCGGACTCGATGAAGATCGACATCCCGGCGGCGGCGAACTGCATCGCCTGGTACGCGGAGGCGATCGACAAGGTCTACGACGAGGTCGCACCGACCGCCCACGAGTCGCTCGCGCTGATCACGCGCGAGCCGGTCGGCGTCGTCGGCGCCATCGTGCCCTGGAACTTCCCGCTGCTGATGGCCTCCTGGAAGCTGGGGCCGGCGCTCGCGACCGGCAACTCGATCGTGCTCAAGCCCTCCGAGAAGTCGCCGCTCACGGCGCTGCGCGTCGCGGAGCTCGCGATGGAGGCGGGCCTGCCCGAAGGCGTGCTCAACGTCGTGCCGGGCTTCGGCTACACGGCCGGCGAGGCGCTCGCCATGCACATGGACGTGGATTGCATCGCGTTCACCGGCTCGACGCGCACCGGCAAGCGGATGCTGGAGTACTCCGGCAAGTCGAACATGAAGCGCGTGTGGCTCGAGTGCGGCGGCAAGGCGCCGAACGTCGTGCTCGGCGACGTCGCCGACGTCGAGCGCGCGGCCACCGCCGCCGCCTGGGGCATCTTCTTCAACCAGGGCGAGATGTGCTCGGCCGCGTCGCGGCTCGTCGTGCACGAGTCCGTCAGGGACGCGATGCTCGAGAAGATCGTCGAGATCGGCCGGACCATCCAGCCCGGCGACCCGCTCGACCCGAAGACGCGCCTCGGCGCGATCGTGGACCAGGTGCAGCTCAACACGGTGCTCGGCTACATCGAGTCCGGCACGGAGGAAGGCGCGGAGGTGCGGCTCGGCGGCAAGCGGGCCCGCAAGGAGAGCGGCGGCTATTTCGTCGAGCCGACCGTGTTCGCCGGCGTCAAGCCCGCCATGAAGATCGCCCGCGAGGAGATCTTCGGGCCGGTGCTGTCCACCATCACGTTCAGCGACGTCGAGGAGGCAGTGCGGATCGCGAACGACGTCAGCTACGGGCTCACGGCGGCAGTCTGGAGCCGCGACATCACGACCGCGCACCGGGTCGCGAAGCGGCTGCGCGCCGGCACGGTGTACGTCAACTGCTACGACGCGGACGACATCACCGTGCCGTTCGGCGGCTTCAAGCAGTCCGGCAACGGCCGCGACAAGTCGCTGCACGCGATGGACAAGTACACCGAGCTCAAGACCACCTGGGTGGACCTGTCGTGAAGGTGACGGTCGCCGCGACGCAGATGGCCTGCGGCTCCGACCGCGAGGCCAACATCGCGAACGCCGAGAAGCTCATCCGCGCGGCGGCCGGCAAGGGCGCCAACGTGGTCCTGATCCAGGAGCTGTTCGAGGCGCCGTACTTCTGCAAGGACCACCTGGCGAAGCACTTCGAGCTGGCGCTGCCGATCGCCGAGAACCCGGCGATCCGCCGGCTCTCCAGGGTCGCCGCCGAGCTCGGCGTCGTGCTGCCGCTGTCCGTGTTCGAGCGCGCGCAGAACGCCTACTTCAACACGCTGGTCATGGTGGACGCGGACGGCCGCACGCTCGGGATCTACCGCAAGTCGCACATCCCGGAAAGCCCGGGCTACCACGAGAAGTTCTACTTCTCGCCGGGCGACACCGGCTTCAAGGTCTGGCCGACCCGTTTCGGCAGGCTGGGCGTCGCCGTGTGCTGGGACCAGTGGTTCCCGGAGTCCGCACGGGCGATGGCGCTGATGGGCGCCGAGATCCTGCTGTACCCGACCGCGATCGGCTCCGAACCGCAGGACGCGACGCTCGACTCGCGCCACCACTGGCAGCGGACGATGCAGGGCCACGCAGCGGCCAACGTCATGCCGCTGGTCGCCTCGAACCGCATCGGCACGGAGCAGGGCGAGAAGCTCTCGATCACCTTCTACGGACACTCGTTCATCGCCGACCACACCGGCGCGGTCGTCGCCCAGGCGGACGATCGCAGCGAACAGGTCATCACGGCGAGCTTCGACCTCGAGGAGATCCGCCGGTACCGGCACTCCTGGGGCGTATTCCGCGACCGGCGGCCGGACCTGTACGGGCCGCTGCTGAAGCTGGACGGTGGCGGCGGCTGAGGACGCGCTCGCCGGGCCCGTCGCCTGCGTGGACCTCGAGACCACGGGCGGGCACGCGGGACGCGACCGGGTCATGGAGGCGGGCATCGTCCTGCTCCAGGACGGCGCGGTGGTCGAAGAGTGGTCGACGCTCGTGAACCCGGGCGTGCGCATCCCTTACGCGATCCAGCAGTTCACCGGCATCACCGAGTCCATGGTGGCGGATGCGCCGCCGTTCGCGGCGGTCGCCGACGACATCGCCGCGCGCGTCGCGGGGCGCCTGTTCGTCGCGCACAACGCGCGCTTCGACTACGGCTTCCTGCGCGGCGAGTTCCGCCGCCTGGGGCGCCGCTTCCGCGCGCCGGTGCTCTGCACCGTGCGGCTTTCGCGCGCGCTGACGCCGGGCGAGCGCGGGCACAACCTCGATGCCGTCATGGCGCGGCACGGCATCGCCTGCGCCGCGCGCCATCGGGCGCTCGGCGATGCGGGCGTACTGGCCGAATTCCTCCGCATCGCGCGCGCGCGCTGGCCCGGCGAGGTTCTCGCCCCGATCGTGCAGCGCCTCACCGGGACCGCGCAGCTGCCCCCGCAGCTCGACCCGGCCATCGCCGACGAGCTGCCCGAAGGACCGGGCGTCTACCTGTTCTACGGCGACGGCGACGCACTGCTCTACGTCGGCAAGGCGGGCAACCTCGCGAGCCGCGTGCCCGCGCATTTCGCCGGCACGCACTCGAGGCAGGACGCCGAACTCGCCCGCCTCGTGCGCCGCATCGAGTGGATCGAGACCGCGGGCGAATTCGGCGCGCTGCTGGCCGAAGCACGGCTGATCCGGTCCCGCCGGCCGGCCCTCAACCGCCGCGCGCGCGGCGCCGGCGCGTCGTGGGCGATCCGGCTGCGCGAGGACGGAGCGTGGCCGCTCGCCGAGTTCCGCGAACTCGACGCGATCGACGATCCCGGCGCGAGCTACGGCCTGTTCCGCCGGAGGATCGACGCCGAGCGCGCGCTCGAAGGCCTTGCCCGCACGCATGAACTCTGCGCCCGTTGGCTCGGGCTCGAGGAGGGCGAGGGTTCCTGCGTCGGATTCCAGCTCGGCCGCTGCCGCGGCGTCTGCGTCGGGCGCGAACCGCCCGCGCTGCACGTGGTACGCGTGCGGCTCGCGCTCGCCGGACTCAAGCGCCGCGAATGGCCGTTCCCCGGCGCGATCGGGATTCGCGAGCGGGACTGGCGCGGGGTGGAGGAGACCCACGTCTTCGACCGCTGGTGCCACGCGGGCGAGCCCTTCGACCTCGACGTCTACCGGATCCTGGCGGGTTTCCTCGACCGGCCGACGCGCGGCGCCGAAATCGTGCGCCCGGGCGAGGGCTGATGCGCGCCCCGTTCTTCGTGACGGCAGCGACCGGGACCACGGACCTGCTTGCCTCCGAGCTGGCCGCGCTCGGCATCGAGGGGGCCCGCGAGGTTCAGGGGGGCGTCTCCTGCGAGGGCGACATCACCGCGGCCTACCGCGCCTGCCTCGAATCGCGGATCGCGCTGCGCGTCCTGTGGCAGGTCGCGCGCTTCCCGGTGGCCGACGCCCAGGCGCTCTACGCGGGCGTGCGCGAGGTCGACTGGGGCGCCCACCTGGAAGCGACGGGCACGCTCGCGGTGGATTTCTCGGGCACGGTACCGGGTATAACGCACACGCAGTTCGGCGCGCAGCGCGTGAAGGACGCGGTCGTCGACCAGTTCCGCGAACGCACGGGCGGCCGCCCTTCCGTCGACCGCGAGTCGCCTTGGCTTCGCATCAACGCGCACGCGGCGCGCGGCGCCCTCACGCTCGCGATCGACCTGTCCGGCGTGAGCCTGCACCGGCGCGGCTACCGCGGCGGCGCGGGCGCCGCGCCGCTCAAGGAAAACCTCGCGGCGGCGATCCTGGTTCGCGCGGGCTGGCCGGCGATCGCGGCGGCGGGCGGCAGCTTCGTCGACCCGATGTGCGGATCCGGGACGCTGCCGATCGAGGCGGCGCTGATCGCCGCCGACATCGCGCCGGGCCTGGCGCGGCCCGGCTTCGGTTTCGAACGGTGGAAGCAGCACGATCCCGACGCCTGGGCCGAGGTGCGGGCGGCCGCCGAGGCGCGCCGCCAGGTGGGCCTGCTGACGCCGGGACGGATCCGCGGCTTCGACCGCGACGCGGTCGCGATCCGCGATGCCGGGCAGAACGCCGCGCGGGCGGGCCTCGACACGCGCCTGTTCTTCGAGCGCTGCGAGCTCGCGAAGCTGCCGGCCGCGCCGGCGCCCTCCGGCCTGGTCGCCGTCAACCCGCCCTACGGCGAGCGCATCGGCGAAGCCGACGAGCTGCGCGGGCTGTATGCGCTGCTCGGCGAGCGGCTGCGCGACGGCTACCGCGGCTGGGAAGCGGCGGTCTTCACCGGGAACCCTGCGCTAGGCCGCGAACTCGGGATCAACGCCCGCCGCACGCACCGGATGATGAACGGCCCGATCGAGTGCCGCCTGCTGCGGCTCGCGATCGAGCCGTCGGAGTTCGTCCAGGCGCGCGAACCGGGGCGGCTGCCGGTGATCGACGCCGAAGCCGCACGCGCGCGGCCGGGCGCGCAGATGTTCGCGAACCGGCTCGCCAAGAACCTCGATCGCGTCACCGCCTGGGCGCGGCGCGAAAAGGTCTCTTGCTTTCGCGTCTATGACGCCGACATGCCCGAGTACGCCTTTGCGATCGACCTGTACCAGTCGGACCCGTCGGGCACGGCCGGCCGCTGGCTCTACGTGCAGGAGTATGCCCCGCCGGCGACCGTGGACAGGGAACGCGCGCGCTCCCGCCGTGAAGAGGCGATCTCGGTACTGCCGGAAGTGACGGGCCTGCCGCCGGATGCCATCTACTGGCGTACGCGCCGGCTGCAGAAGGGCAAGGCGCAGTACGAGGCGATCGCGGAAGTCGGCGAGCGTGTCGTCGTGGAGGAGGGCGGGCTGAAATTCCTGGTCAATTTCACCGACTACCTCGACACGGGGCTGTTCCTCGACCACCGCAAGACCCGCGCGCGCATCGGCAAGCTGGCGGCCGGCAAGCGCTTCCTGAACCTCTTCTGCTACACGGGCGCGGCGACGGTCCATGCGGCCGCGGGCGGCGCGGCCGCGACGACCAGCGTCGACATGTCGCGCACCTACGTCGACTGGGCGAAGCGGAACCTCGCCGTCAACGGCCTGGCCGGTGCGCAGCACGCCTTCGTGCAGGAGGACTGCCTTGCCTGGTTGGCGGAGGAGCGCGCGGAGCGCTACGACCTGATCTTCCTCGACCCGCCGACCTTCTCCAACTCCAAGCGCATGGACCGCGAGTTCGACGTGCAGCGCGACCATGCTGACCTGATCCGCGCCGCGACGAAACTGCTGGCGCCGGGAGGGCTGATGCTGTTCTCGACCAATTTCCGGAAGTTCAGGTTCGACCGGGAGGCGCTCGCCGGGCTCGAAATCCGCGACATCACCAAGGGGACCATCCCGTTCGATTTTTCACGCGATGCGAAGGTGCACGCGTGCTTCGAGATCCGGCACGCGTAGGTGTCGCGGCGCGTGGTGGGCGCCCGCGGGACTCTCCTCGCTCGTTCCGCCGGAACTTAGTCACTTCGCTCGGAGGTCCCGCGGGCGCCCATCGCGCGCCGCAGCCGTTCACGTGCACGACACGCCGCGACGCATCACGCGCGCGCCAGTCGGCCGGGTCCCCGAGCGAAGTGACTAAGTTCCGGCGGAACGAGCGAGGGGACCCGGCCGGCCAAGCGCGCGCGAGAGACGTCCCGGCCGGCCAGGCGCGCGCGGGTGCTACGCGAGCTTCTTGACGGCCTGGATCGCGATCGACGAGAGTCCCTCGCCGCCCGCCGCGACGTAGCGCCGGATCTCCTCGCGCATGCGCGGTTCCCAGAACTTCTTCAGGTGATTGGCCACGTCCGCGGCTGCGGCGGCCGGGTCGGGGTCCGACCCGAAGAAGTTCGAGATGTCGTTCGCCATCGTGACGAGACGCTGGACGTTCATCGGGGCAGCCCCCTCAGCCGACCGGCGCCGGGGTGCCCTTGCGGGCGGCGCGCATCGCGGCCACGCGCTCGCGCCAGGCGTCCGGCTGGGTGACCTTGGCGACCTCGACGGCCGTGACCTTGTACTCCGGGCAGTTGGTCGCCCAGTCGGAGTTCTCGGTGGTCACGAGGTTCACGCCGGACTCCGGGAAATGGAAGGTCGTGTACACGACGCCACGCGCGATCCGCCGGGTCAGGACCGCGTGCACGACGATCTCGCCGGCGCGGCTCGCGACGCCCACCAGGTCGCCGTGCCTGATGCCGCGGGCCTCGGCGTCGTCCGGGTGCATTTCCAGCACGTCTTCCTTGTTGAAGACGACGTTCTTCGTGCGGCGCGTCTGCGTGCCGACGTTGTACTGGTACAGCACCCGGCCGGTCGTGAGCAGCAGCGGGAAGCGGCTGGTGGAGCGTTCGGCGGTCGCGACGTACTCGGTGCGGTAGAACTTGCCCTTGCCGCGCACGAAGCTGCCGACGTGCATGGTCGGCGTTCCTTCCGGCGCCTTGTCGTTGCAGGGCCACTGGATGCTGCCGAGGCGCTCGAGCTTCTCATAGCTGACGCCGGTGAAGGTCGGCGTCAGTGCCGCGATCTCGTCCATGACTTCGGACGGGTGCGAATACTGCATCGGGTAGCCGAGCGCCTGGGCAAGGCGCATCGTCACCTCCCAGTCGGCGAGGCCGGCGAGCGGTTCCATCACCTTGCGCACGCGCGAAATGCGCCGCTCGGCGTTGGTGAACGTGCCGTCCTTCTCGAGGAAGGAGGCGCCCGGGAGGAACACGTGCGCGTAGCGCGCCGTCTCGACCAGGAACAGGTCCTGCACGACCACGCACTCCATCGCCGCGAGCGCGGAGGTCACGTGGTGCGTGTTCGGGTCGGACTGCACGAAGTCCTCGCCCTGGATGTACATGCCCTTGAAGCTGCCGTCGAGCGCCGCCTCGAACATGTTGGGGATGCGCAGGCCCGGCTCGTCCTGGAGCGAGACGTTCCACGCCGACTCGAACTGGCCGCGGGTGACCGCATCCGAGACGTGGCGGTAGCCGGGCAGCTCGTGCGGGAACGAGCCCATGTCGCAGGAGCCCTGCACGTTGTTCTGGCCGCGCAGCGGGTTGACGCCGACGCCCTCGCGACCGAGGTTGCCGGTGGCCATCGCGAGGTTTGCGATGCCCATGACCATGGTCGTGCCCTGGCTGTGCTCGGTGACGCCGAGGCCGTAGTAGATGGCGCTGTTCGGGCCCGCCGCGTAGAGGCGGGCGGCGCCGCGGATGCTCGCCGCGGGCACGCCGGTGACCGCTTCGGTCGCCTCGGGCGAGTGACGCGGGTCGCCGATGAAGGCCTTCCACTCCTGGTACGACTTCGCCTCGCAGCGCTCGAGCGCGTAGTCGTCCTTCGCGAGGCCTTCCGTCACGATCACGTGCGCGAGCGCGTTGATCACGGCGACGTTGGTGCCGGGCTTGAGCTGCAGGTGGAAGGCCGCGTCGATGTGCGGCGTGCGCACGAGCTCGGTCGCGCGCGGGTCGACGACGATCAGCTTCGCGCCCTGGCGCAGGCGGCGCTTGAGCTGGGAACCGAACACCGGGTGGCCGTCGGTCGGGTTCGCGCCGACCACCATGATGACGTCGGCCTTCTGCACCGATGTGAAGGCCTGCGTGCCGGCGGACTCGCCGAGCGTGTGCTTGAGGCCATAGCCGGTCGGCGAGTGGCAGACGCGCGCGCAGGTGTCGACGTTGTTGGTGAGCAGCGCCGCGCGCACCAGCTTCTGGACCAGGTAGGTCTCCTCGTTGGTGCAGCGCGAGGAGGTGATGCCGCCCACCGAGTTACGGCCGTACTTCTGCTGGATGCGGCGGAATTCGCGCGCGGTGTGCTCGAAGGCCTCCTCCCAGCTCACCTCGCGCCAGGGGTCGGTGATCTTCGCGCGGATCATCGGCTTCGTGATGCGGTCCTTGTGCGTCGCGTAGCCCCAGGCGAAGCGGCCCTTGATGCACGCGTGGCCCTGGTTGGCGAGGCCCGCGCGGTTGGGGACCATCCGGACCACGGACTCGCCCTGCGTCTCGGCCTTCAGCGAGCAGCCGACGCCGCAGTAGCCGCAGGTGGTCGACACGGCCGTCTCGGGCTGGCCGAGCGCCGCGATGGATTTCTCGGAGAGCGCGGCCGTCGGGCAGGCCTCGACGCAGGCGCCGCAGGATACGCATTCCGAGGCGAGGAACGGCTGGTGCTCGCTCGCCGAGACGCGCGAGCCGAACCCGCGGCCCTCGATCGTCAGCGCGAGCGTGCCCTGGATCTCGTCGCAGGCACGTACGCAGCGCGAGCAGACGATGCACAGGTCCGGGTTGAAGTCGAAGTACGGGTTGCTGACGTCCGGCGTCAGGCCGCGCTGGGTCGCGCCCTTCGCGTACCGGGAGCCGGTCACGCCCGTCACCTCTGCGGCGTCCTGCAGCTCGCAGTGGCCGTTGGCAGGGCAGCCGTCGCAGTCGAGCGGATGGTCGGAGACGTACAGCTCGACCACGCCGCGGCGCAGTTGCCGGACCCGCGGCGTGTCGGTGCGCACCTTCATGCCCGGCGCGACGGTCGTCGTGCAGGATGCCGGGAAGCCTTTGCGTCCCTCGATCTCGACCAGGCAAAGCCGGCAGGATCCGAAGGCCTTCAGGTTGTCGGTCGCGCACAGCTTCGGGATGCGCGTGTCGGCGAGGGCCGCGGCGCGCATGACCGACGTGCCGGCCGGCACCGTGACCGTGGCGCCGTCGATCTCGAGCGTGACGGACTCGGAAGACGCCGCGGGCGGCGTGCCGAGGTCGTTGTGGTCGATCGAATACATCTAGCCTCCTCGCGCCTTCGCCCTGAAGTCCTCCGGGAAGTGCTTCAGGGCGCTCTGCACGGGGAAGGGGGTCATGCCCCCGAGGCCGCACAGGGACGCATTCAACATCGTATCGCAGAGTTCCTCGACCAGCACGAGCTGCCGGTCACGGTCCTCGCCGCGGCCGATCGCCGCCAGCGCCTCGGCGCCGCGCACCGAGCCGATCCGGCAGGGCGTGCACTTGCCGCAGGACTCGTGCGCGCAGAATTCCATCGCATAACGCGCCATCTCGAGCATGTCCACCGTGTCGTCGAAGGCGACCACGCCGCCATGGCCGAGCAGCGCGCCGATCGCGGCGAGCGCCTCGTACTCGAGCGGCGTGTCGAATTGCGAGGCGGGCAGGTAGGCGCCCAGCGGACCGCCGATCTGCACCGCACGGATCGGCCGTCCGCTCAGCGAGCCGCCGCCGTAATCCTCGAGCAGCTCCCGAACCGTGAGCCCGAATGCGCGCTCGACGAGCCCGCCGCGGCGGATGTTTCCGGCGAGCTGCAGCGGCAGCGTGCCGCGCGACTTCGCCTGGCCGTAGGCCTGGTAGGCCGCCGCGCCGCCGGCGAGTATTCCCGGCACCGTCGCGAGCGTGATGACGTTGTTGACGATGGTGGGCGCGCCGAACAGGCCCTTTTCCGCCGGCAGCGGCGGGCGCACGCGGATCTCGCCGCGCCGTCCCTCGAGGCTCTCGAGCATCGAGGTTTCCTCGCCGCAGATGTAGGCGCCGGCGCCGAGCCGCACTTCCATGTCGAAGGCCTGGCCGCTTCCCAGCACGTCGGCGCCGAGCAGGCCCGCCTCGCGCGCCTTCGCGATCGCCGCGTTCAGGACGCGGAACGCGTGCGGATACTCGACGCGCAGGTACACGTAGCCTTTCGTCGCCCCGACCGCGACGCCCGCGATCGTCATGCCCTCGATCAGCGAGAACGGGTCGCCCTCCATCAGCATGCGGTCGGAGTAGGTGCCCGAATCGCCCTCGTCGGCATTGCAGGTGACGTATTTCTGTCCCGGCGCCTGCTTCAGCACCGTCTGCCACTTGATGCCCGTGGGGAAGGCCGCGCCGCCGCGGCCGCGCAGGCCCGAGTCCAGCACTTCCTTCACGGCCGCTTCCGGCCCGAGCGCGAGCGCCCGCGCGAGGCCTGCGTAGCCGCCCGAGGCACGGTAGGCCGCGAGGTCGAGCGGGTCGATGCGTCCCACCCGCGCGAAGGTCAGCCGTTGCTGCGTCGCGAGCCAGGGATGCTTTTCGATGTCGCCGAGCCGGAGCGCGTGCGCGGCGCCTTCGAGCAGGCCCTTCGCCAGGAGGTCCGGCACGTCGCGCGCGGCGACGGGACCGTAGGCGACGCGTCCGGCGGGAGTCTCGACCTCGACCAGCGGCTCGAGCCAGTACAGGCCCCGCGATCCATTTCGGCGCAGGCGCACTTCCTTGCCTGCGGCGCGGGACTGCGCCAGGAGCGCCTGCGCCGTCGCTTCCGCGCCGAGCGCGAGCGCGCCGGCGTCGCCCGGCACCCAGACCGTGACGCTCACGGCTTCACCCCCGCGCCCGCGTCGATGAGCGAGTCCAGGGACTCGCGCGTCACGCGGCCGTGGACCTCGCCGTCCAGCATCGCCGCCGGGGAGCAGGCGCACAGGCCGAGGCAATAGACGGCCTCCAGCGTGACGCGCCCGTCCGCCGAAGTCTGGCCGAATTCGATGCCGAGGCGCTTCTTCGCATGCGCCTCGATCGCCTTGCCGCCTGCCGCCTGGCAGGATTCCGCACGGCAGATCTGCAGCACGTGGCGGCCCGGGGCCTTGCTGCGGAAGTGGTGATAGAAGGTGACGACGCCGTGCACCTCGGCGCGCGAGAGGTTGAGCGCGCGCGCGATCACCGGCACGGACCCCGCCGGGATGCAGCCGAACGCGGCCTGGACCTCGTGCAGCACCTCGATCAGCGGGCCGTCGCGGTGGCTATGCCGCTCGACGGCCGCGAGAATGCGGGCTTCGTCTTCGGATGGCGTCGTCACGGCATTCAATGCAGGCGCTCCCGGTGGGCATAGACGTTGAACGAGCGGCCGCGCAGGAATCCGACCAGCAGGATCCCGGTGCGTTCGGCTAGATCGATGGCGAGCGAGGAGGGCGCGCCGACCGCGGCGACCGCGGGGATGCCGGCGGCCGCGGCTTTCTGCAGCAGCTCGAAGCTGGCCCGCCCGGACAGGAACAGCACGGCGTTCGAGAGCGGCAGCTCGCCCGCGAGCAGGCGCGCGCCCACGAGCTTGTCGAGCGCGTTGTGGCGGCCGACGTCCTCGCGCACGTCGAGCAGCTTGCCTTCCGCGTCGAACAGGCAGGAAGCGTGCAGCCCGCCCGTCTCGCGGAAGACGGCCTGGCGCTCGCGGGCACGATCCGAAAGCGACTCGATGAGCGCGGCCGAAACCTTGAGCGTCGCGTCCACGCGCGGCGAGCGCAGCATGCGCTCGACGGCGGCCAGCGAGGCGTTGCCGCACACGCCGCAACTCGAAGTCGTGTAGAAGTGTCGCTGCAGCCGGCCCGCGTCGAACACCGCGCCCGCGGCGAGCTGGATCCGCACGATGTTGCCGTCCAGGCCGACGATGCGGGTGCCGGCGACGTCGTCCCGCGACCGGATGATGCCCTCGCCGTGCAGGAAGCCGACGGCGAGCTCGACGTCCTGGCCGGGCGTGCGCATCGTGACCGACAGCGAGGTGCCGGGGCCCTCGTCGCCGGCGACGGCGACGCGGATCTCGAGCGGCTCCTCGACGACGACCAGGTCCTCGCGCGTACTGAGGCGCGCATCGCGCATCGCGTCGATGGAAACCCGGCGGACCGGCTCGAGGTGATGCTGCGCGTTCATCGAACCCTCGATGCTAGCACTCGCTGCGCGCGGCGGCCTGCGGCCGGCGCCCCGTGCGCCGGCGGCCCGGCGTCGCGACTTCGCCCGCGGGGTGCTCGGGCGGCGGCGGCAACGCCGGCAGCTCTTTCTGGTCCTTGAGGCCGGCGAGGATCATGCGGCGCATCTCGGCATCCGCCGCCGGATCGGTCTCGATCTGCGCGTAGGCCGCGAGCCGCTTCTCGACCTGCTCGGTGGCGCGCGCCTGCAGTTCCCGTGAACCCTGCTTGATCCAGGTCTCGCGGTTCTCGCGGTCGATCACCGGGTCGGTCAGGTACAGCTCCTGAGGCCAGTACTTGAGCGTGTGCGGCGACGTGATGAGGTGGTCGTTCGCGCGCACCTCGTCGACCAGGCTGCGCGACGGGATGTCCTCGAGCACCTGCGTCTCGCGCACGAAGTTCAGGCACTGCCCGCAGACCTCGTTGTCGAACAGCAGCTTCGGCAGGCTGAAGGTCAGCACGAAATCCAGCATGCCGGGCCCGGACACGGAGTTCACGCCCGCAAGCGCCGCGAGCAGCGCGCTCGACATGGTCTCCGCGCCCGCCTGCGCATCGAGGAACTTGCCGTCCGAAAGCGCCATGTAGGCCTGGGTCGGCAGGCCGAGGGACTTGGCGATCGCGACGTACCCGCAGTTGAGGCGCTGCGCCTCGATCGCCGCCATCGGCGCACTCGCCGCGCGCATGTGGAAGGTGGCCGGCGCGCCGCCGAACAGCACCGGCGCGCCGGGCTTGATCACCTGCGCCATCGTGATGCCGGTCAGCACGTCCACGCAGTGGAATACGAGCGCGCCCATCAGCGTGACCGGGGCGATCAGGCCCATCAGCGTGACCGGCACGATCTCGACCGGGATGCCGGCCTCGACGCAGTCGAGCAGGTTCTGGCAGGAGTCCTCGCCGAAGCGGAAATTGCCCGTCGCCGTGATCGTGAAGATCGACATCGGCTTCGCGACCAGCTCCGCGCGGTCGCGGCGGAACAGCTGCATCATCTCGGCCATGCGCGGCACGCCGTGCTCGCCGAAGGCGCCGGAGACCACGGGCTTCTTGGTCGTGGTCAGCACCATGTACAGGCGCCAGGCGTCCGAGACCTGCGGCTCGATGTCCTTGTTGGTCGAGAACGCGGTCGCGAGGTAGGGGATGTGCGGCAGGCCGTCGCACAGGCGCGCGTACTCGACGAAGTCCGTCGAGTTCGCGAGGCGCGTTTCGCCCGTGCGGTGGTCCATGATCTTGAGGCCGCTCGAGCCCGGGATGAAGTGGACGTTCCAGCCGCCGATTTCGGCGTGCGGGGCGCCGTCGCGGTTGTAGAGAGTGAACGACTTCGGCGCGGTTTCGATCGCGCGGTTGACGACGTCGACGGGGAAGAGGATGCGGCCGTTCGCGTCCGTCGGCAGCCCCGCCTCGACCAGGCGTTGGCGCATCTTCGCGCCGCGGATGTCCATGCCGACCTCGGCCATGATCCGCTTGGCTTCGTCGAGCACCGATGCGATCTGGCGGGCCTCCAGGATCTGGATCGTCGGTCTCATTTCACCCCTTCTCCCGTTGACGCTGCGGGACGCTTATTGTACGATCGTTCAACAATGAATGCACGCATCCATCCCGACCACTTCTCGACCCCCGATCTTCGCACGGAAGAGGACTTCAGCCTGCCCGGCTGGGCCTACTGGGACCCCGAGTTCTTCGAGCTCGAGCGCCAGGTCGTCTTCCGCAAGAGCTGGCACCTCGTCTGCCACGTCAACGACGTGGCCAAGGCCGGCGATTACCTGACGTTCAAGTTCCTGAACGAGTCGATCCTGGTCGTCCGCGGCTCGGACGGCGTCGTCCGCAGCTTCCACAACGTCTGCCGCCACCGCGCGGCGCGGCTGGTGGAGGGGGAGCAGGGCAATTGCGGCAAGCGCCTCACCTGCCCGTACCACGCCTGGACCTATTCGACCGACGGGCGCCTCGTCGGCCTGCCGCTGCGCGCCGGCTACCCCGGGATGAACACCGACGACTACGGCCTCGCCGAAGTCGAGCAGGAGATCTGGCGCGGCTTCGTGTTCGTGCGCTTCGCGCCGGGACTGCCCTCGGTCGCCGAGCAGATGTCGCCCTATGCCGGGGAACTCGCGGACCAGCCGCTCGAGCAGCTCGTGCCGCTCGGCGCGCCGCGCGAGCAGGTGCGCCACGTCAACTGGAAGAACGTCGCGGACAACTATTCCGACGGCCTGCACATCCCGGTCGCCCATCCGGGCCTTTCGCGCGTGTTCGGCAGGAGCTACGCCATCGAGGCGCGCGAGTGGGTGGACAAGATGTCGGGCAAGCTCGTGGAGCAGCCGTCGAACGTGCCCTCGGAGCGCATGTACCACAAGCTGATCACCGACATGGGCCTCGCCGGCGGCGCGCACTGGGCGTACTACAAGCTGTGGCCGAACGCGGCGATCGAGGTCTACCCGGATCAGATCGACTTCATGCAGTTCATCCCGGTCACGCCGACCGAAACGCGGCTGCGGTACATCAACTACGGGTTGCCGGACGGGCGGCGCGAGATGAAGGCCGCGCGCTACCTCAACTGGCGCATCAACCGGCTGGTCAACCTCGAAGACAAGGACCTGATCGAGCGCGTGCAGGCCGGCATGGCCTCCTCGAGCTACACGGTCGGCCCGCTCGGCGAGGGCGAGGTGTGCCTGCGCAGCTTCGGGCGCCGCATGCGCGCGCTGTTCCCCGAAACGCGGGTCGGGACGCCGCCGCCCAGGGGCTGGAGCTTCCAACGCAAGGCGCCGCGGCCGCAATGAGCAGCGCGGCGCGCAAGCCACGCTACGAGCGCCAGGTCGCCAGCGACCGGCGCGAGGCGCTGGTGGACGCGACGATCGAGAGCCTGAAGCGATTCGGCTACGAGGGCCTCTCGGTGCGCCGGATCGCGGCGGAAGCCGGCGTTTCCATCGGCCTCATCAACCACCACTTCCCGAACAAGGACACGCTGGTCGCCGAGAGCTACCGGACTTTCAGCCGCCGGCTGGCCGCGAGCTTCGAGGCTGCCGCCGAGGCCGCGGGGGCGGACCCGCGCGCGCGGCTGCGCGCCTACCTCGACGCGTTCTTCTCGGGCCCGAACCTGGATCCGCAGGTGCTGACGGCCTGGGTCGTGTACTGGAGCCTCGTGCAGGTTTCGCCGGAAATGAAGGCGGTGCGCGACGAGGAAGGCAAGGGCTACAGCGCCGTGCTGGGCCAGCTCCTGTCCGACATCGCGAAATCGCGCGGCGGCTCGCCGGTGAACGTCGGCCTCGCCGTCACCGGGCTCACTGCGCTGCTCGACGGGCTGTGGCTGCAGCTCTGCCTCGATCCCACCACCATCCGGCCGGACGAAGCCGCCGCGCTCTGCGACGACTGGGTCGACCGGCTGGTCAGGTCCCGGGCGGCGGGATGATGCAACCCTTGTTCATGACGTCGTTCGGGTCGAAGGCGCGCTTCAGCCGCTCCAGGATGTAGTAGGAGCTGCCGTACTCCTCGCGCACCCACGGCGTGCGCGCCTTGCCCATGCCGTGGTGGTGCACCACGGACCCGCCGAGCTTCAGGGTCTCCTCGCAGATCACGCGGTTGATCTCCGTGCGGTACTTCGCCACCTCCCGCTCCGGCGGGCACTTCACGTCGTAGTAGTAGACGAAGTACATGTTGGTGCCGTTGATGTAGGCGTGCGAGCTGTGCCCGCCCGCCATCGTGATGTCCGGCACCTCGGCGCGCAGCCGGCGCAGCGCGTTTTCGTAGATGTCGGCGATCGAGCTCCAGTCGGCGGAGACCTCCGTCGTGCGGCCCATCGCCTTCGTCGCGAGGATTTCCCTGCGCTCGTTGGCGATCTTGTCCGGGCCCCAATTGAGGTCGGCGAACCAGGCCTCCAGGTGACGCGGGTCCACCGGCTTGCAGCCCGGGAAGCCGGCGACGATCTCGCGCATGCCGTCGACGGTCGCCTTCACGACGCCGGCGGGGCCTTCGGCCATGAACAGCAGCACGCAATCGTCCTTGCCCGCGAACTTCGCGAAGTGGAACGCGCCGTCCGGCGGGTCGTACAGGCGCGCGACCGAGGGGCGATAGCCGGCGACCATCACCCGGCGCAGGGCCTCGAAGCCTTCGCGCATGCTCTTGAGCGTCCAGCCGACGAAGGCGTCGTTCTGCGGCAGGTACGGGAACAGCTTCACCGTCACCTCGGTGATGTAGCAGAGCGCGCCTTCGCTGCCGATGACGACGTGCCGGATGTCCGGGCCGACGGCCCGGCGCGGCACGTTCTTGATCCGCGTCACCGTGCCGTCCGGGAAGACCGCCTCGAGCCCGACCACCATGTCCTCGATGCCGCCGTACAGCGTCGAGAACTGGCCGATGCTGCGCGTCGCGACGAGGCCGCCCAGCTGCGCGATCGGCTTCGACTGCGGCGAATGCCCGGTCGTCACGCCGAGCTTGCGGCACGCGTCCTCCAGGACCTGGAGCGGCACGCCGCACTGGACGGTTGCCTGCATGTTGTAGGCGTCGATCCTGACGATGCCGTCCATGCCCGAGCCGTCGAGCACGATCGAATCGGGTGCCGCCGCCTCGAGGCCGCCCTCGGTCGCCGTGCGCCCGGTGCGCGGGATCACGTTGATGCGGTTCTCGTTGGCGAACCCGAGCACGTCCGCCACCTGCCGGGTGCTGCGCGCCATGACGACGGCCGCCGGCACGGGACGCGTGAACACGCCGTGCACGTCCTCGTAGAGGCGCAGGCGGTCGACACTGCTGCGCTTCAGCTCCATCTCGTCAGTGATCACGTTGGCGTCCCCGACGAGGCGGCGAAGCCCCTCGACGATCGCGCTCCTGCTCAGGGCCATGTTGCGTTCCTCAATGGAAGATCGGCCAGGACCGCTGCAGGACCTGGTCGGTGAAACGGCGCACGTCGCGGTAGAGCTCGCGCTCGAGCCTCTCGTAGGTCGCAGCCGCGACGGGATCGGGGGCGAAGGTCTCGCGCGGCCTTTCCATGCGCGCGACCGCGGTCGCGAAGTCCGGGTGCAGGCCGGCCGCAACCGCGGCGCACACCGCCGCCCCGAGGCTCGCGCCGGCCGGGCCGCGCGCGCGGGAGGCTGGGATGCCGAAGACGTCCGCGAATACCTGCATGCCGAGCGCACTGCCGGCACCGCCACCCGACAGCACGACCTCGCGCAACGAGATGCCGAGTTCGGCCGCCATCGCGTCCACGTGGCCCTTCATCGAGAGCGCGATCGCCTCGAGGATCGACCGGAAGCAGTGGCCGCGCGTGTGGCGGGCGTCGAACCCGAGCATCACGCCCTTGCGGAACGGCTGGTCGGTCGGCGCGAGCCAGTCGAGCACGGTGACGAGGCCGTCGCTGCCGGCCGGGACCTGCCGTGCCTCTTCCTCGAGGACGGCTTCGCGCGAGACGCCGCGCGCCGCCGCGGCGGCCGCGAACTCCGGGCCGAGCAGGTCCATGAACCAGGTGAGCGTCCACATGCCGCGGCGGATGCCGTGGCTTTCGTACAGGTAGCGCCTCGGAATGCAGCTGAAATTGGTCCAGAACGCGCGCGCCTCCGGCCGGTTCCGCCCGCCGTGCAGCATCGCGGCAATGTAGGTGCCGAGCGAAATGAGCGCCGTGCGCTCGTCGAGCGAGCCCGTGCCGAGCGCCTCCACCGCCTTGTCGTTCGCGGTGACCACGACCGGGATGCCGGCCGGCAGGCCGGTCGCCCGCGCAGCGTCTTCCGTGACATTCCCTGCGACGGAGCCGGGCGGGACGAGCTCGAAGAGCTGTTCGCGACGCAGGTTGAACTGCCGAAGCACGCCCGCGTCTTCGCTCCATTGCCAGCGATCCACGTCGATGGGCCACTGCAGCGCGATGCTGTTGGCGGCGGTGTCGCGGAATGCGCCGGTGAGGCGGTGCGTGAGGTAGCCCGACGAGGTCGTCGCCCAGGCGACATCCGCGTCTTCGGGCAGCCACGGCTGGTACGCCCGGGTGTCCATCCAGCTCATCACGGGCCGGGCCAGGGAGCCGTCCCTGCGCAGGAAGGCCTTGCAGCAGCGGATCGTGCACAGCCCGACGGCGACGATGTCGCGCGGGTCGCCCCGGAAGGCTGACATGGCCTCGCGCGACGCGCCTGCGAGCGAGTGCCAGAGGTCGTCGTCCGGATGTTCGACGATCCCGGGCTGTGGCCGGCTCGCGGGCTCGAGGGGCACGCGTCCCTCGGCGACGGGAGTGCCGCGCGAGTCGTAGATGACGACCTTGGTGCTCTGCGAGCCGCCGTCCACGCCGACGACGTAGCGTTCCCGGGAGGGCATTTCGGTCAGCGGACCAGGTAGCCGCCGTCGACGACGAGCAGGTGGCCGTTGACGTAGTTCGAGGCCGGGCTCGCCAGGAACACGAGCGCACCCATGAGGTCCACGGGCTCGCCCCAACGACCGGCCGGGATGTGGTCCAGCACGCGCTGGTTGGTCGCGGGGTCGCTGCGCGTCCGGCGCGTGATCTCGGTGGCGTAGTAACCGGGCGCGATGCCGTTGACCTGGATGTTGTGCATCGCAAGCTCGTCGCAGTATGCCTTCGTGAAGCCCGCGAGCCCGTGCTTGGTCGCGGCATACGCGGACGACCATCGGCCGCCGAGGAAGGAGAAGAGCGAGCAGATGTTGATGATCTTGCCGCGCTTCTGCGGAATCATCCGCTTCGCGGCCTCGTGCCCCAGTTCGAACGCCGCCGTCAGGTTGACGGCGACGGTGGCGTCCCATTGCGTGCGGCCGAACTCCAGCACGTCCGCCATCGGGCAGATTCCGGCGCTGTTGACGAGGATGTCGACGCCGCCCAGGCGCTCGACACAGGTGTCGATGACGCGCTTCGCCGTGCCGGCCGCGGTGACGTCGGCCTTCAGGTACTCGTAGCGGCGGCCGGCGCCCTCGACCAGGGGGCCGGTCGTGCCGTCGTCATCCATGATGCTCGGCACGAAGACGTCGGCGCCGCCCTTGGCGAGCGCCAACGAGAAGGCCTGGCCGAGTCCTGTATTGCCGCCCGTGACGATGGCGCGCCTGCCCGCGAGGGAGAAGAAATCCATCGAGAAATCGCCGATCCCCATGCGGCTCATCCCCTGTTCGGCACGACCTCGACGCCCGGCGCCTTCGGGAGCTCGTCGACCATCGTAGCCGGGAAACCGGTGCCGAGCACCTTGACGCCGCAGGGCTCCTCGTAGCGCCGGATGATGTTCGGAGAATGCTCGCGCCCGCCGTAGCGGGCGACGCCGTCCTGGAAGATCGCGAGCACCAGCGGGGACAGCTCGAGCGGGACACCGTGCTCGGCCGCCAGCCGGTCGAACAGGCCGACGTCCTTGACCACGAGGTCCATCGTGAAGTTGATGTCGCGGCTGCCGTTCAGGATCACCTGCGATTCCGTCTCGTGCACGAACGAGTTGCCGGAGGAGATGCGGATGCCCTCGTAGGTCGTGTTCATGTCGAGGCCCAGGACTTTCGCCGTCGTGAGCGCCTCAGCCAGGGCGACGAGGTGCGCCGTGCACAGGTAGTTGGTCAGGACCTTGAGCATGGACGCCGACCCCAGCTCCCCGGTGTGCAGGATCTGGTGGCCGAGGATCTTCAGCACGGGCAGGGCGCGCTCGAAAGCCGCCCGCGGCCCGCCCGCAAAGATGGAGATGTTTCCGGAGGCGGCGCGGTGGCAGCCGCCCGAGACCGGGCATTCCAGCGCGGTCGCGCCGGTCGCCGCGACCTTGTCCGCGAGCCGCCGGACCTCGGCGGCGTCGGTCGTGCTCATCTCCAGCCAGACCTTGCCGGGAGCGAGGCCCTCCAGCAGTCCGTTCGGTCCTTCGACGACGGCGGCGGACGCGGCGGGCGAGGGCAGGCAGGTGATGACGAACTCGCAGGCCTGCGCCATCTCACGCGGCGAGGCCGCTCGCCTTGCGCCGCGGGCCACGAATTCCCCGACCCGCGCTTCGTCGAGGTCGCGGACGACGAGGTCGACGCCGTGGCCGATCAGGTTGTTCGCCAGCGAGGCCCCGAGGTTGCCGAGTCCGATGAGCCCGATCCTGGCGGCGGGCGGGTTCGCGTCTTGCATCTGGCAATAGTGCCGGAATTTCAGTACAAGACGTAAGCGTCGCGCGGGGGGGTGTTCCCAATGGCTTCAATGGCACCGGCAGCGGCGGGCGTCGAGAACGCCTCGCCGGTTCAGCGATGGTACGTGCTGATCATGATGGTGCTGGTCTACACGCTCAGCATCGCCGACCGCTACGTAATCTCGACCGTCCTCGAGCCGATCCGCCTGGAGCTGCAGCTGACCGACTCCGGCATCGCGTTCCTGACCGGCGTCGCGCTCGCGCTCTTCTACGTCACGATGGGATTCCCGCTCTCCTGGCTCATCGACCGGGGCAACCGGCGCAACATCATCGCGGTCTGCCTGGTGCTGTGGTCGGCAATGACCGCGTTCAGCGGCCTGGCGAAGAACTACGTGCAGCTCCTGCTCGCCCGCATCGGTGTCGGCATCGGCGAGGCGGGCGGCACGCCGGGGGCCAGTTCGATAATCTCGGACTATTTCCCGGCGGCGCGGCGCCCCATGGCGCTCACGGTGTTCTCGCTCGGCGCGCCGATCGGCGCCTGGCTGGGCGCCGACATCGCCGGCATGATCAACGACGCCTTCAACTGGCGCACGGTCTTCCTGGTGCTCGGCATTCCCGGCATCGTGGTCGGCCTGGTCATCTTCTTCACGGTCCGTGAGCCGCGCCGCGGCAGGCTCGACCACAAGGGCGGCGACCACGCGGGCGCCTCGTTCCTGGAGAGCATGCGCTTCCTGTGGACCCAGAAGTCGGCGGTGCACGTGATGGTCGCCAGCGCCCTGACCGCGCTCTGGGGCTGGGGCCTGATGTGGTGGACGCCGACGTTCCTGATCCGGAACTACGCGATGACGCCCGGCGAGGCGGGTGCCATCGTCGGTCCGATCCACCTGGTCGGCGGCGGCCTCGCGACGCTCGCGACCGGCTGGTGGATGGCACACCCGTCCATGAGCGACCCGCGCCGCATCGTGCGCATGATGGGCACGATCATCGGGATCTCCACGATCGTGTCGTTCGTCATTTACTGGACGCGCGACCTGCAGCTCGCGAGCGTCCTGTTCTGGATCTTCATCCCGTCCATCTACTTCTACATCGGCCCCTGCTTCGGCCTGCTCACGAACCTGTGCGAGCCGCGCATGCGGGCGCAGTTCTGCGCGGCGACGCTGTTCCTCGCCAACGTCGGCAACCTGATCGTCGCGCCGCAGATGGTGGGCCTGCTGAGCGATTCCTTCGCGCCGGACGGGGTGGCCAACGGCGAGTCGCTGCGGCTCGCGATGCTGTGCCTGGTCCCGACCGGCCTGTGGTCGGCCTGGCACTACTTCGTGTCGGCCCGGCGCATCGTCGAGGACCAGGAGCGCGCGACGGGCGTGCGGCCCGCGTAGCGGCGGGGCCGGTTCAGCCCGGCGCCAGCGGGCCCAGCTCGGCGCGCAGTTGCCCCAGCCACGGCTCGAATTTTCGCCACTGGTCCATCCCTTCACGGGTGATCGGCCTGCGGACCTGCTCGGAACTTGCCGTGTGCACGCGCCGGTCGGTGCGGTGGAACTCGACGCAGGCTGGCTCGAACTCCAGGCCGAGGTGGTCGAGGATGCGGCGCACGCTGCCCTCGAGGTCGTCGATAACGTCTTCGTGCTGCACGCGCAGCACGCGCCCGGGGAGCGCCTGGTCCCAATGCTCCATGATCCGCACGTACATGCGGTAGTAGCGGGCGATGTCCTCGAGGCTGTAAGTGAACTGCTGGCCGCTCGCGAACAGCTGCTTGAAGTTGCCGAAACAGCAGGCCATTGCTTCGCGCCGCGCGTCGATGATCTTGGCGTTCGGCAGCATCAGGTGGATGAGGCCCACGTGGCGGAAGTTGTTCGGCATCTTGTCGATGAAGAACTGCTTGCCGGCCGCGCGATAGTAGCGGGTGTCGCGGATGTAGGCTTCCCCGAAGCCAAGGTACTCTTCCGCCGTGAATGATGCCAGAACGTCCGGATAGCGGACGCCGGCGACGCGCTGATCGAGCGCACCGACCAGCCTCGGCACATCGGCCAGCTCCATGGTGCCTTCGACCTGTGAGTGCGAGGCGATGATCTGCTCGAGCAGCGTCGACCCGGCGCGCGGAAGCCCGACGATGAAGATCGGGGCGGGGTCGTCGCAGCCGTATCCGCGCCGCTCGGCGAAGAACGCAGACGTGCAAACTTCCGCCTGTCGTTGGAGGGTCCGCTCGAGCACGAGGGGTCGAAAAGAGCATTCCTCCTTCTTGAGTGCATTGCCCTTTGCATAGAAGCGAAACGACTCGCCGTACTCGCCGCGGTCCTCGAGTCCCTTGCCGAGGGCGAAGCACAGGTGGTAGCGCTCCCGGTGCGACGTGCGCCGCGATTCGAGCTGCTCGCGCATGGAGGCGATTTCCGCGTCCGGAAAGCGATACGTCTTGAGATTCGCCAGACTCCAGTAGGCGTCGCCGAAACTCGGTCGCAGCCGCATCGCCTCTCGATACGACTGCACGGCCTCAGCGTGCCGACCCCGGGTCTTCAGGGCGTGCGCGAGCGAAACGTGCAGCTCCGGATCATCCGGTCGCTTTTTGAGCAGCTCCCGGTAGAGGCCTATCGCTTCTTCGGTGGAGCCTTGGCCGACCAATATCCCGGCGAGCGTGATCCGGTGGCCGAGGTGGCCCGGCTCTGCGGCTATAAGGACGTCCAGCTGTTCCCGCGCCTGGCGGTGCCGGTGCATCGCGATCAGTGCGAGCACGTAGTCGTGGCGTGCCGCATGGTAATTGGGGGCCTTGGCGAGCACTTCCTCGAGCAGAACGGCCGAATCCCGTGAGAACTCGTTCTGGTGCGCGACCTGCGCCAGGACGCGCATGGCCTCGATGTCCTCCGGCACCCGCTTCAGGTAACCGCGAATGACAGCCTCGGCGTCCCGCAGATTTCCGTCGGACAGCATGCTGCGTGCCGTCACGATCTCGGGGGCGAGTTCGCCCAGCCTCGCGGCGCAACGGGTCGCCATTTCCGCATCGCGAGTGCGTCCGACCATCCCGTACAGCGAGGCCAGCAGGCGCCAGCTGGCGGGGAGGGCTGGATCGAGCTCTACCGCCCTGGAGAAGGCTCGGATGGCCTCAGGCGCCTGTCTCAGGAAAACATGGCAGTGACCCCTTTCCTGGTACAGGCGCGCATACGAGGGATGCAGATACTCGAGCGTTTCGAGTGCGCGGAGCGCATCCGGCAGGCGGTGCAGGTGGCGCAGGCAGACCGCGCGCATGTACAGGAGATCACGGTGCTCCGGGGATCCCTCGAGCAGTCCTTCGGATCGCGCCAGCGCCCCTTGATAACGCTCGCGCTCGATCAGGCTCCGCAGCTCGGCCAGAGATGCGTCGAGGTCGCCGGGAGGCTGGCTCCCGGCTGGAATGGCGGGGTCTTGCACGCCGGTATGATGGCGGATGCCGGGCGTCGAAAGAAACGGGTCGGCAGGTTGCCCTGCCGACCCGCGCTTTCGAGGCTCGAAGTCTCAGTTCCGGTCGAAGTTGTAGGTGAACCGCACGCCCAAGGTGCGCGGGCGCATCGGCACTTCCGCCAGGATGAACTGGGCACTCGTCGAGTAGATGCTCTTGTTCTCGTCCGTCAGGTTGGTGACGTACAGCTCGGCGCCCCAGTTGTCCTTCGTGAGGCCGACCGAGGCATCCGCCGTCGTGAAGGACGGCTGCAGATTCCGGTTGACGGCCGCCGCCGACGAGAACGACTCGTCCTGATACTGGATTGCAGCACCGACGTACGGGGTGTAGTCCCCTACAACCCATTCATAGCGGGCGCGCACGTTGCCCTGGAATTCCGGCGCAAATGCGAGCGGCGTACCGGGCGTGCCGAAGACGTCCTCCACGCTGACCGTCTGCACGCACACGCCCGCTTCGACGTCGACGCAAGACTCGGTGATCGTCTCGCCGACGTCGGGGCTGGCCGGATTGTTGTTGACGAATTGCGGCGAGTTCTTGAGTTCCGTGTCGTTGTAGGACGCGGCGGCCGCGATGGTCAAGCCATCCGTCGGCGCCAGCGTCAGGTTGATCTCGATGCCGTTGACCTCATACTCTGGACCGTTGACGAAGAACTGCAGATTCGGGAAGCCGAGCTGGGGCGCGAACAGGCCGCTCTGCGCGTTCTCCCACTTCACCTGGTAGATGGCGCCGTTGAGCTGCACGCGATTGTTCGCAAAGACGGACTTCCAGCCGATTTCGGTATTGGTCACGTCATCCGACTCATACGAAGTCGGCATGCACCACTGCTGGATGAGCGTGTCCGGATCCACGACGCCGCAGGCTCCGGATGCGCGATTGAAGCCGCCCGGACGGAAGCTCTCCGACCAGGTCGCATAGAGCATGAAGTCGTCCGTGACCTGCCAGGTGAGATTTGCGCGGCTCCGGAAACCGTCCTCCTGGTTGTCGTTGTCTTCACGGGCATCCACGTTGCCGCCGAATGGCGTCGTGCACGGGCCGGTCGCCCCGGAGCCGTAGGTCTTGCAGAAGAAGCTGCCCATGAAAGCGCCGCGGAGAGAGTTCTCGATGTCGAAGTAACGCGTTCCGAGGGTCAGCGTCAGGTTATCGAGGATGTCGAAGTCGACCGACGCGAAGAATGCCGTCTGCGTGTACTCGCGCGTGAAGTCGTTGAAGAATCCGACGTTCGGATCGCGGCGATTCGGGTTGTTGAACGTGGCGCTCGCAAATGCCGGTGCAGCCCGCGGGTCGAGATGAAGGAAACAGTCGCCGACGGAAACCCCGGTATCCGGGCACTCCGGCATCGTCTTGTAGTACCAGTCCGTGTTCGCTTCCAGCTCACGCTTCTCGTAGAACAGACCGCCGATGAAGCGCATGCGCCAGTCAGTCGGGCTGCTCAGGCGGATTTCGTGGCTGGTGTTGGTGCTGTCGGACGTATCGAGCCAGAAACTGGACGGCGAAAAGCACTGATCGACGCTGGCACCCGAATACCCTGTGCACTGGTAGTAGATGCCGTACACGCCGCGCGCATAGTTCGTGTAATCGCCGATCGTCTCCGACTCGCGGGTCAGGTACGCGCCCGCGTAAATGAGATCGAGAGCGCCGACCTTGCCGGTCACCGTTAGTGCCGTATTGACGAACTCGTCTTCGGTGTACCCTTCGTTGAAGAGCGTGACCTCGAGTTCATCGAGATCCTGGCCTTCGGAACCCACCGGCAACTGATAGAAAACGCCTTCGGCGTCGATCTTCTGGTAGGCCACGGCCAGGAGCGCTTCCCAGTCGTCGGTGACCTGCCACTTCAGGCTGCCCCGGGCTCCCTGGTATTCGACCTCGTTGATGTCCTTGTCGACGATGTCGGCGTTGTCGATCACGACGGAATTTGCCGGGACGACGCCGTCCGTGCGCAAGGCAAAACCCAGGTCGGTGCCGCGCCGGGTGAACGTGCTGAACACGTTGTCGATGTAGCCGCCCCGCTGGTCCTGGTAGGCCACCAGGCGCGCAGCCATCCGATCGCCGATCGGGAGATTGATCACGGCCTCGATGTTGTAGCCGTCGTCGCCTCCGGAGGTATTGGAGTAGCCACCCTTGAGCTGGGTCGAGGTCTCGTTCAGTACCGGCTTGTTCGTGATGTAACGCAGCACGCCGGCCTGTGCACCCGCACCGAACAGCGTTCCCTGCGGTCCCGTCAGGACCTCGATGCGTTCGAGGTCGGCCGCATAGACGTCGAGATTGCGACCCGGCGACAGCGTCGACTGCTCGTCCAGGTAAATGGCGACATTCGGCCAGGGGCCATTGGTTCCGGTTCCCTGCGTGCCCAGTGCGCCGGTGGCTAGGCCGCGCATGTAGACGTTGCTTTGTCCCGGACCGAAGTTGGCGGTGGAGACGCTCGGCAGGAAGCGGACGTACTCGTCCAGCGTCGAAATGTTCAACTGTGAGAGCGTGTCACCGGTGAGGGCCTGTATCGCGATCGGCACGTCCTGCAGGTTCTCGGTGCGTCGCTGGGCAGTGACGATGATCTCCTGGAGGCCGACCGTTTCGGTTGCCTGCGCCCAAACTGAAGGCGCGGGGCTGGCGGCCAGGACCGCGGCTACCGCGGACGCAACTCTGTGGTTCATGGACTTATCGACCCCCTATGCCAGTGTGTTGTCTGCGCAACTCCGCCCGAACATAGCAAGCCGCAGGCTCCCTAGTCCACAATCGGCGGAATCGACCGTCACGAAAGTGTCATGACGGCCGGCCGTTGCAACGGGCGTCGCGGATGCGCCACGCTAGGAATTGGCGGCGCCCGGGGCGCCGGCGAGGACCCGCTTGAGCATGAGTGAAGGTGCATCCGCCGGCGGGCATCGCAGCACCGGCCGTCGCCGCGCGACGGCGGCGGAGACCCCGCCGACCCCAATCCGTTCACGGGCTTATCGCCGGCTCGTGAATCCTTTTGCCCATCCCCGCATCTACAGCGACGACCAGGTGGCGGCGATCCATGACGCCGCGCTGTCGGTACTCGAGAACAAGGGCATGAAGGTGCTTTCGGCCATCGGCCGCCAGCGCTTCCGGGATGCCGGCGCGACGGTGGACGAGGAAACGCTTGTCGTTCGCATTGACCGCGGGCTGGTGGCCAAGGCGCTCGCGACGGTGCAAGGGGAGTTCACCTTCCACACGCCGAACCCGGAGTTCAACGTGCCGATCGGCGGGAGCGGCGTCTGCTTCGCAACGACCTCCGGCCCGCCGAACATCATGGACATCCATGGCGGGCGCCGCGCAGGGACGCTCGTGGACTTCGAGAACCTCACGAAACTCTGCCAGAGCTTCGACGTGATGCACTCGATCGGCGGTGCGGTCGAGCCTCAGGACGTGCCGGTGCACCTGCGCCACTACGCGACCACGCGATCGATGCTGCTCCTGTCCGACAAGGTGCCGTTCGTCTACGCGCGGGGATCGAAGCAGATCGCGGACTGCCTCGAGATGCTGCGCATCGCGCACGGCGTGGATGCCGACGAACTCACGCGGCGGCCCTGCACCTGGACGGTGATCAACACGAACTCGCCGATGCAGCTCGACATCCCCATGGCCGAGGGCATCATCGACTTCGCGGCGGCGGGGCAGGTGCTGATCATCACACCGTTCACGCTTTCCGGCGCCATGGCGCCGGTGACAATCACCGGGGCGTTGACGCTCGCGCATGCCGAGGCGCTGGCCGGCATCACGCTCGCGCAGTCCGTGCGCCCGGGAACGCCGATCATCTACGGCAGCTTCACGTCGAACGTGGACATGCGCTCGGGCTCGCCCGCCTTCGGCACGCCGGAGTACGCGAAGGCGGCGTTCGGCGCCGGCCAGCTCGCGCGCCACATCGGCCTGCCATGGCGCTCGTCGAACGCGACCGCGTCCTGCGCGCCGGACGCGCAGGCCGTGTACGAGGCCGAGATGAGCCTGTGGGGCGCGCTGATGGGCGGGGCCAACTTCATCCTGCACGCCGCAGGCTGGGTCGAGGGCGGGCTCTCGACGTCCTACGAGAAATTCATCCTCGACGTCGAGATGCTGCAGATGTTCGCGGAGCTGTTCCAGCCGGTCGGCGCGGAACCAGCCGACATGGCGGTCGACGCGATCGGCGAGGTCGCCCATGGCGGGCACTTCTTCGCCTGCGCGCACACGATGGAGCGGTATCGCACGGCGTTCTATTCGCCGCTGGTCTCCGACTGGCGCAACTACGGCACCTGGGAGGCGGACGGCGCGAAGACGGCGACACAGCGGGCCCATGCGATCTACCGCAAGACGCTAGAGCAGTTCGTCGCGCCTGCGCGCGACCCGGCGATGGTCGAGGCCCTGGACGCATTCATCGAGCGGCGCACGGCGGAAGGCGGCGCGCCCCTGGTCTCCTGAGGTCGACGATGCGAAATCACGTCCGGGTTGCAGTAATCGGCGGGGGCGTGGTGGGGGCGAGCGTCCTCTACCACCTGACGAAGGCCGGCTGGAAGGACGTCCTGCTGATCGAGCGCGCCGAACTCACGTCCGGCTCGAGCTGGCACGCCGCTGGCGGCATGCACACGCTGAACGGCGACCCGAACGTCGCCCGGCTGCAGCAGTACACGATCGACCTCTACCAGGAGATCGAGAAGATCTCCGGCATCTCCTGCGGCGTGCACGTGAGCGGTGGCCTCTTGCTCGCCGGCACGCCGGAGCGCGTGGACTGGCTGCGCATGGCGGTCGCGCGCGGCCGCTACCTCGGCATGCAGCTCGAGCTGATCTCGGCCGCCGAAGCGAAGAAAATGCATCCGCTGCTGGAGGAGAAGCATTTCCTCGGTGCGATCCACGACCCGGTCGAAGGCCACGTGGACCCGTACGGCGTGACGCACGCCTACGCGAAGTCCGCGCAGATCGGCGGCGCCGAGATCGTGCGCCAGAACCGCGTCGTCGACACGAAGCCGCGGCCGGACGGCACCTGGGACGTCGTCACCGAACACGGCACCGTGCACGCCGAGCACGTGGTCAACGCGGGCGGCCTGTGGGCACGCGAGGTCGGGCGCTTCGTCGGGCTGGAACTGCCGATCCTCGCGATGGAGCACCAGTACTTCATCACCGAAGACCTGCCGGAGCTGAAGGGCCAGCCCGAACTCAAGCACGTCATCGACTTCGAGGCCGAGATCTACATGCGCCAGGAGCGGCAGGGCCTGCTGCTCGGTTCCTACGAGCGCGCGGGCGTGCCCTGGTCGCCGGAGACCACGCCCTGGGATTTCGGCCAGGACCTGCTGCCGGACGACCTCGAGCGCATCGCGCCGAGCGTCGCGCTCGCGGCCGAACACTTCCCGATCCTCGGCAACGCCGGGGTACGAAAGGTCGTCAACGGCCCGTTCACGTTCGCGCCGGACGGCAACCCGCTGGTCGGCCCCGTGCAGGGCCTGCGCAATTACTGGGTCGCCTGCGGCGTGATGGCGGGCTTCTGCCAGGGCGGCGGCGTCGGCCTGTCGCTGGCCAACTGGATCATCGAGGGAGACCCGGGCGCCGATATCTGGGCGATGGACGTCGCACGCTACGGCGGCTGGGCCAACCGGCCCTACACGAATGCCAAGGTGCGCGAGAACTACTCGCGGCGCTTCCGTATCCGCTTCCCGAACGAGGAGCTGGAAGCCGCGCGGGGGCTCCGCACCACGCCGATCTACGAGAAGCTGCGCGAAGAGAACGCGGTGTTCGGAGATTACTGCACGCTCGAGCACGCGCTGTGGTTCGCGCCCAAGGGCGAGCCCGCCGTCGAGCACGCGACGTTCCGCCGCTCCAATGCGCATGCCAACGTCGCCGCGGAGTGCCGCGCCGTGCGCGAGGGCTGCGGCCTCATCGAGATCTCCAACTACGGCAAGTTCGAGGTGCAGGGTCCCGGCGCCGCTGCGTGGCTGTCGCGGCTCATGACCTGCAAGCTGCCGGCGGTGGGGCGCATCGTGCTCGCGCCGATGCTGAACGAGCGCGGGCGCCTGATCGGCGACTTCACGCTGTGCCGCCTGGCGGAGGACCGTTTCTTCGTCGTCGGCACTTACGCCGCCGAAGTCTTCTACCGGCGCTGGTTCGAACGGCATCCGCCGCCGCCCGGCGTCACGGTCCGCCCCTGCGCGATGGAGTACCTCGGTCTCTCGGTCGCAGGCCCGGCCTCGCGCGCGGTGCTCCAGCCGCTCGTCAGCCAGGACCTCGCGACCGCGAAGTTCCCGTTCCTGTCATTTGCTGCGATGGACGTCGGCATGATCCCGGCGCTCGTCGGCCGGGTGTCCTTCACCGGCGAGCTGGGCTACGAACTCTGGGTCGCGCCGGAGTACCTGCGCGCGCTGTACGACCTGCTGCACGAGGCGGGCAGGGCGCACGGGCTTCGCAACTTCGGCGGACGCGCGCTCAACGCGCTGCGCCTGGAGAAGAGCTTCGGCACCTGGGCGCGCGAGTTCCGGCCGATCTACGGGCCGTACGAGGGCGGCCTCGGCCGATTCGTGCACCTCGAAAAGGACAACTTCATCGGCAAGTCGGCGGCCGCCGCGGAGAAGGCGAACGGCGGCGTGCGTACGCTGGTCACCCTCGTGGTCGAGGCCGACGACGCGGATGCCATGGGTGATGAGCCGATCTGGCATGGCGACAAGGTCGTCGGCTGGGTGACCTCGGGCGGCTACGGCCACACGGTCGGCCGGTCGATCGCGCTCGGTTACGTCGAGAATGCCGTTGCCGGCGAAACCGCGGGCTTCGCCGTCGAGCTGATGGGCGAGCGACGGCCCGCGACCCGCAGCCCCGGGGCCCTGGTGGACCCGCAGGGCCAGAGGATGCGCGGCTAGGGCCTCAGAACAGCCCGGTTATTTTCCCGTCGTCGGAGACGTCGATGTTGTTGGCCGCCGGGGCGACCGGCAGGCCCGGCATCGTCATGATGTCGCCGCAGATCATCACGATGAACTCCGCGCCGGCCGCAAGCCGCACCTCGCGGATGTTCACCACGTGGCCGGTCGGCGCGCCGCGCAGCTTCGGGTCGGTGGAGAAAGAGTACTGCGTCTTCGCGACGCAGATCGGGTAGTGGCCGTAGCCCGATTCCTGGAGCTGCTTGATCTGCCCGCGCACCTTGCTGTCGGCCGTGATCTCGGCGGCGCCGTAGATCTTGGTGGCGACCGCCTTCATCTTGTCCCAGAGCGTGTCTTTCTCTTCGTACGTGAACTTGAAGTAGTTCGGGTGCTCGCAGAGTTCGACGACTTCCTTCGCGACGTCAACCGCGCCCTCGCCGCCCTCGGCGTAGTGGCGCGCCAGGATCACCTTCACGCCGTGGTGCGTCGCGCGCTCCTGCAGCCACTTCACTTCCGCGTCGCTGTCCTCGGCCCGGTGGTTGATCGAGACCAGGCAAGGCAGCCCCCAGACGTCGCGCACGTTGTCGATGTGCTTGTCGAGGTTCGAGATGCCGGCCTGGAGCGCCTTCAGGTTCTCCTTGCCGAGGTCCGGGACTTCGACGCCGCCGTGGAACTTGATCGCGCGCACCGTCGCGACGATCACCGCGGCAGCGGGCTTGAGCCCCGCCTTGCGGCACTTGATGCCCACGAACTTCTCGGCGCCGAGGTCGGCGCCGAAGCCGCCTTCCGTGACCACGTAGTCGGCGAGCTTGAGCGCCGTCTTAGTCGCCATTACAGAGTTGCAGCCGTGCGCGATGTTCGCGAACGGGCCGCCGTGGATGAAGGCCGGGTTGTTCTCGAGCGTCTGCACCAGGTTCGGGGCGAGCGCGTCCTTGAGCAGCGCCGCCATGGCGCCCGCCGCCTTGATGTCGCGCGCATGGATCGGCTTCTGGTCGCGCGTGTAGCCGACCACGATCTTGCCGAGGCGCTCCTTCAGGTCCTTGAGGCTGGTCGAGAGGCAGAAGATCGCCATGATCTCGGAGGCGACCACGATGTCGAACCCGTCCTGGCGCGGATAGCCGTTGCCCGGGCCGCCGAGGCCGACCGTGATGTCGCGTAGGGCGCGGTCGTTGCAATCGACCACGCGCCGCCAGGTGATGCGCCGCACGTCGAAGCCGCAGGCGTTGCCGTGGTGGATGTGGTTGTCGATCATCGCCGCGAGCAGGTTGTTCGCGAGCGCGATCGCCGAGAAGTCGCCGGTGAAGTGCAGGTTGATGTCTTCCATCGGCACGACCTGGGCGTAGCCGCCGCCGGCCGCGCCACCTTTCATGCCGAACACGGGGCCGAGCGCCGGCTCGCGCAGGCAGATCATCGCCTTCTTGCCGATCTTGTTCAGCGCATCGCCGAGGCCGACCGTGGTCGTCGTCTTGCCTTCGCCGGCGGGCGTGGGGGAGATCGCCGTGACGAGGATCAGCTTGCCGTCCTTCTTGCCCTCCAGGTGGGTGCAGTAATCGAGGGAGACCTTGGCCTTGTAGTGGCCGTAGGGGGAGAGGTGTTCCTCGGGGATACCGAGCCGCTCCTTCGCGAGCGGTACGATCGGCTTCATCCTGGCTTGCTGGGCGATCTCGATGTTGCTGAGGCTTCCCTTCGACGGCGGCATAGGTTCCTGGTCCCGGCTGGAAAAAAAGAGTGCGTAGGATGCCTGCAAGGCGGCCATTTTTCCATTTGGACGGTTGTCCAAGGAAATCAGGCTAACGGGGACCCTCGGATTCACGTTGGGTCTGAGCGACCATTTGCCATACAAGGACTTATGTTGCAGGTGGATGTTATGCGGCAGGGAATGACGTAAAACATCACGTCATGGTCAGACCCAATAGACGTTGTGCGTCATGAGGACTTTCTTGGATGCCGGTGCTGTGCTGACCGTGCTGATCACGGTCTATGGCTTGAGCGGGTTGTTCGTTTCTCTTCCCGACCTGACCCCCTACACCTACAACAGCTTTCCTGGCAGCTTGCTCGTACTTCCAATCTTCTTTCTTATTTTCTATGTGCTCCACAAGACTTGGAAGCATCGGCGTTGGTATTGGCTCGTTGGCTGCTTCTTTTGCTGGCCACTGAGCGCCCTGTACTACTTCCTCTTCGGTCGCAAGGAGTTTGGTGAGAATGACGCACAACTATGCGTTGGAGCGGGCCGTGAATAGTTGCGGGTGGCGCGCCGCAGGCGCGTCGGAACAGTTTGCGCCTGCGGCGCGCTTGAACGGCCTCGCGCGGCCCGCTCAACGCGGACGTTAGGTTTCGATGACGACTAAGCCCACCGTTGGTCTAGTGGCTGCTCAGCTTGAGCCGGCTCGATCGGAAATCACAGCTCGTGTCATCGCCAATTTTGCGTGCCAACATCTAATCGCTGCCACGCACTTTCGGGACCAGACACGCCTTCTTGAGGAAAGGTTTCGTGATCAGCCCTTGGGCGACTTTTTCCAAGACATCCGGTCGTACTGCAGTGCCTGCCTGATGTCGGCTACTGCCTCATTGGAGGCGCTCATCAATGAACTCTTTATTGCGCCCAACTGCCAGCTACGACCACGATTGAGTGACTTTGAGAAGGACTTCTGGGGTAAGCGTGGCATTGAACGCAAGACAATTCTGGAGTTGACCCGCTTTTGTGGACACATCATGTTCACAAAAGGAGGGTCAGGCAATGGGTCGGAAGGTCAAGCGATACACGCCGGAGTTTCGCCGGCAGATGGTCGAGCTGCATCGGGGCGGACGC